>Ga0209417_1000025_pt1 | contig 418073 bp, 351 predicted proteins | sample RifGroF2_FD_184002 | JGI IMG/M metagenome (GOLD analysis project Ga0209417, IMG submission 184002) | Groundwater microbial communities from Rifle, Colorado, USA - Groundwater F2 (SPAdes) (version 2) | ecosystem: Environmental > Aquatic > Deep subsurface > Groundwater | place: Rifle, Colorado...
TTATTCTCTCCGACATTCTTCCAAAAGTAAGTTCTAGAAAACACATCCCCAAAATTCAAGCGCTTAGCTGAATCAATAATGTCCTTAATAAAATATGCACCTTTTTCATCCCGAGATAATATAATATTCTCACCATCTCTTAATCTATCTTTAGAGACAATATATTCTCCGTTGCTATTAATAACCCATATATATCCTTCTTTGCCAATACTCTCTCGTGCAATTTCGCGGGTTAATTCCTCCCTTAATATTCTTTTCAGCTCATAACTTTTAAAATCCGTATAATATGTGCAAGCTCCGACTATTAATTTCAGATCAGGCAAATATGTAAAGGCAGTAACTCTATTGCGCACTTTTGGACTATCAGAATCCTGCCATTGATAATGCTCAATAAAGTACTGATCATCACCTTTCAAATTCTTGGCCTTATAGATTATTCTATCCCAAAGATCCTTGTTGCTAGAGATTAACCCCTCCTTGAAATCTTTTCCTGTATTGTCCTTTTTCTTATCAATGAAATATTTACCATTTTCTCCTACAACAAAAACATAACCACTGCGGCTAATCCTAATATCTGAAATAATGTCAAACAACACATCTATTTCTTCCTTGCTCCATATCTCATCGGAACTATTTTTTACAAGCGCTATCATCTTCTTAGCATCGAGAGAGACAAAGCCCAAAGACTTCTCGACCAATACTTCTTCCCGCCTAAGAACCCTATCCATTTGATCAATATACGATTTAGTAGTTATTTGCCAATTCTTAACAATAATAGCCAGGTCTTCTTTAACATTTTTATACGCTTCTTCACGTAAAGTTTTATAACTTAAGACTCCTAAAGATATCGTTGGTACTGTTACCAAGAAGACACTTACCAGCAGAAGCTTCCACTTAATGCTAAAATATTTTTTTTTCTTTGTCATCAATAACCTTTTTCAACTTATGGTCAATCTCATAATTTCTGCAGCTTAGAACTACTCCTTGTAATAACCTGCCCATTCAAATATATTTTCCCATTCCTGTGCTATCGCATCCATGGCTTCTTGGGAGGTAATTTCGTCTGTTGTTAAAAACCTAAACCAATATTCCTGTGATACTTTAAGAAGCTCCGAATACTCTGGTACAACCCAAAAATCCTTAACGAAATTCATAGACTCCATTAAAGCCCTATTGTATGGTTTTAATCTCAAAAACCATTCTGAGCTCAGCACTTTATTATTGCATGAATATCCCCCTAGTTCTGCCCATTTCATCTGCACGTCTTCCCTAACAAGCCATTCAATAAATTTAAAACAAAGATCTTTTTTCTTCGAATAACTAATAACAGAAAGGCCTTGTCCCCCCAAGGAAGAAACCCTGGTTTTGGGGCCACTAGGATTAGCAAAGAATCCAGTATCATGCGCATATGGGTTCTGCTCAGGGTCAAGAAGTCCAGGAAAAAATGCAAAATAGCTCATTATCATTGAAACTTTCCCTTCAATAAGAGCTTTATTAGTATCAAGATACGCATTCTTCCAGTCAGGTGAAGAATACTGATATATTTGTTTATATGCTTTTAATGCCTCGACACTCTCGGTAGAATTAAGGATCCCTTGGACTTTATATTTCTTATAATCTCCTAAGTCCGCTCCCCATGCCCAGACAAATGTTTCAACTCCCATTGTTACTCCATCGTAGTTTCCTTCACACCAAACAGCAACACCATAAAAATCTTCATCTGGCCGGTAAAAAAACTCTGAGATATCCTTAAGCTGGCTCCATGTTTTTGGGATTGCCAAAGGATATCCATATTTTAATTGAAACGCCTTTTTCTCATTTATATCTTCAAAAAGATCTTTTCTATAGGCAAATCCCATAGCATCACCTTCTAAAGGAACCGCCCAATAACGGCCGCTATCTTTAGGATATTCAGAATAACCAACTACTGATGCAGGAGTCATCGTTTTATCTACTTTGTTCTCTATCATCCATTTAGATATATCAACATAATGTCCTTCAACCGAGCCTCTGCCCAGCCACTGCGAATCCCCAGCTACCATATCATAAGACTCTCCCTTTACTGCCATCTCCTTAAAAAATACATCTTGAAAACTGGTCCAGGGCTCCTGCTTAACTATAACTTTAATCCCAGTCTCCTTAGTAAAATCCTTAGAAAGCTCCTGCAAATAATCAGAAGGTGCCCACTGAGCCCAAAGAATAGTGATGCTTTCATTCTTTCTTACTTCCTTTTTTTGACAACCAAACAAAAATACTATGATCAGAACAGGGATAGTATATTTCGAGATTAATCGCATTTTTCCAAGCCTTTCATTAATAAAGAAACTGATATATATGTGAATTAAAAACTTTCGCCGATTAACACCTGGGGAATATCCTGAGTATCTATTCTAATGCCCCCGTCATGCTCAATCTTTAGAGTATAAATTATACCTTTGACAAACTTTGTTCCTGGAGCCTCGATTTGAGCATTTTTAATACCTTTTGATATTGCTTTTTTTGAATTCAAGGCATAATCCCAAAATTCGCTCCATATCTCGGACTCAATATCGGAAGTCTTCCCTTCCAGCTTATATCCTTTTGGTATCTGGGCGACTTCGGAAATAATATATTCTTCAGTATTTTTACCATCTAAAAAAAATGCTTTCCAAAACAAATATATGCTTTTACCTTTTAACTTATCCGCATATTTAATAAACTTGTCATCAAATCGTACAACCAGAGATTGAAACTGAATAATGTTTCCGGAAAAAGTAAAATATTTTGGCGGGAGCGGCTCCCCTTTCGAATCAAACTCCAAAAATTTGATCGAGGTGGTTCGCCTCTGGTCTTCAGGATTGACCTGTGTTCCAGTAACAATAACCTGAGCAATTCTTGAATCAGCCTCAAGACGTCCTATCATCTGCATGAGAACTTCTTTTTCATGGACATATTTCCTGTATATAATGTATCCAGAATATATAGTCGCCCCTAAAAAACCAACAACAAAAACGGCAAATATTAATTTAGAGATTTTTCTCATATAATCTCCTGGTTATATTCTGCTAATAATCTGAGACATAATAAGCAGCGCTATAATTAAAATACTGACTAACTGGAAAATGCTTGAAAAGTTCCCGGCAAAAGTCTGAAGCATCACAATTATTCCAATTGTAACAATAAGTATTACGAGAACTATAAATATCTTAAGGGGCTTAATAGAATGGTTTTTTTGTGAGTCAGGATGTGTTTTTTTGAGGGTTAATTCACAATTCCTGCAGATAACAGCTTTTCCATTAATTTGTTTCGAACACAAAGAACACTTGTTCATGTAAAAACCTCCATCGACTGTTTCACCTTTATAGGTAAAAATGAAGCAATATTTAACATATCCATAAAATTATTTCTTTAAAAAAGAAAAAATCTTTTTGACTGCAAAAATCATTTGAATACAATGCAAATTATTATTCAACGTTAAAATCAGAACAAATAACTTAATTCAAACAATATCGTAAATATTAGTTTATTAAAATACCTAATTTCAGATCAGTAACATTATATAATAGAAATAGCAATATTATATAAAATAATAAAATAATAAGACAATTTCCCAGAAGAATCTAATGCGCAAATATCAAAAAACCTATAAAAACCATCTTTTGGCAAGTTTTTATCAGATTAGCATTCCAAAAAGCAAAAAGGTTTCTCATCTTATTGAGAAACCTTAACAAATAACCCGTAGTATTATATCTTTTAATAACTAAACAAATTATTCTTAATTATTTTCAACCGGCAGCTTAACAGTGAATTTTGTGCCTTTTCCAACCTCCGATTCAACCAACATCTCTCCTTTATGCCTCTTAACTATCTCATAACTTATACTTAAACCTAAACCTGTTCCTTTTCCAATCCCCTTTGTTGTATAGAAAGGGTCAAATATCTTAATTAATGCTTCTTTTGCAATACCGCACCCATCATCCTTAACCTCAATAAGAACAAAGCCATCCATTTGAGAAGTTTTAACAGTAACTTTGCCCCAAAGGCCCAGTGACTGAACAGCGTTCATAACTAAATGTGTAACAACCTGTCCGATCTGTTGTTGATTACATTTAATATTAGGGACATCGCCAAACTCTTCAATAAGGTCACATTTATGTAACAGGTCATTCTTCAAAACACTTAAAACACTTTTAATGCTCTCATTAGGGTCCACCCGTTCTAAAACACCTTCATCCTCCATTGAGAAACAACTAAGATCCGCAACTATTTTTTCAACTCTATTTAGCCTTTCTTGTGCTTCCCCAATAAGCGTATCGCTATCTTGCATTATAAACTGCAAATTCTCCTCTTCATCAAATTGTCTTATTGATGCAACAAGCATTCTTATCTCATCATTATTCCCAATTTCAACCGCTTTCTGAAGCTCCCTTGACATCTTTATTTGCTTTTTATACGTATTAAGATATTCGCGCAATACATTAGTATTCGACAATACAGACCCTATAGGATTGTTTATCTCATGAGCAACGCCTGCCGCTAGCTGACCGATTGAAGCAAGTTTTTCTGCCTGAAATAATTGCTGCTCGGTTTCTTTCAAATTTTTATATGCGCTCTCCAGCTCAGACTTTGTCTTTTCCAATTCAGTTATTTTATAATGCAAATGCTTGTTAGCAACACTTAACTCAGCAGTTCTTTCCCGGACGCTAAACTCCAAAACCTCTTTAGATTCTTTGAGATATTTTGCCGCTTGCCTTCTTGCAGTAATATCCCAGAATATACCCAAAATACCGTCGCTGGTCCCGTCCTCACTTTTTATAGGGACTTTTACCGTATGAACCCATGTTTCATTAGCATCTTGTATGTACTGTTCCTCAAATTCCTCTGCTGAACCATTTTTATAAATCCTGACATCATCTTTCCTATATTTATCAGCAAGCTCTTTAGGATAAAAATCATAATCTGTTTTTCCTATAATTTCTTCTCGGGTAACATTCAGGTCTTTGGCATAAATACTGTTACAATAAGTATATATTCCTTCTTTGTTTTTTCTAAAAATGCGCTGAGGCAAATGCTCTACCAATATTTTATATTTATTTTCGCTTTGGCTAAGTGCCTTTTCTACAAGTTTACGCTCTTTTATCTGCTCATTAAGCTCAACAATTTTCATTTCCAAGTCGCGTGAATGATTGGTTAGCAATTCTTCCTTTTCCCTATAGAAGTCAATTTTATTAACTAACTCTTGAGGTGAAAGCCTGAAATTGGACAATATCTCACTATAAACTCTCTTTAAATCTTGAGATTCGCTATCAGTAAAAAGACCCATAGATTCAACTGCTTTATGTGCAGCAGCTGAGCCTAATGACCCAGTTAAAACTTTTTCTAAATTATTTTGCAATTCTGCTAAAGCCAAAACAGATATTGCAGATTTATTAAAGATATTCAAACTGTCAAGGCATAAATCCAGCATAAGAATAACATCTGCTTTAGAGAAATATTGCTGCAAAGCCCCTATAACAATCTCTTTTTTCTGGTTAATATTTATCGTCTCATCATTATAAAAAGATTCCGGGACCTCTAAAGATTTCTCTTGTAGCATTATATCGATAAAATTATTTGCGCACTTCTGGTCTTCTTCAGTACTGTCTAAACTCAAAGACCCGAGAGAAAACAATACTACGTTGACCAGCATGGACCAAAAAACAGAATGAACAAGATTATTGTCTAGAGAAATACTGAAAAGCGACTCTGGTTTAAGGTAAATAATGCCAAACGGTCCATTATCTAAAATGCTCATTGATAGCCAGCCACTCTTAACCATTGCTGGAAGCAATAATGTATAAAACCAAACAATGAACCCCCCGACGAGGCCCATTATTGCGCCTCTTTTTTTTGCACCATGCCAGTACAGGCCTCCAATTATACATGGAGCAAATTGCAGAACCGCAGCAAAAGAAATAAGTCCAATATTAGAAAGCATATATGATGCTTGCAGAAAACGCTCAAAAACATAACTGACTACAACCAAAGCTGCAATAAAAAACCACCTGCATTTTAAAAGCTCCTTTTTAAGGAATACGAACATGTTAGTTTTATTAATGAAAGGGAGCAACAAGTGATTGGTTATCATTGTTGCTATTGTCATTGAAGATATCATTATCATACTAACAGCAGCGGATATCCCTCCTATAAACACTATTAAAGCTAACCAGAAGTGATTATTTGCTAATGGCAGTAGCAAAACAAAACTATCCGCTTGTTCAATAGGAAAGCCACATAAAAGCCCTCCCATAGCGATCGGCATTAAAAATATATTGATCAAAAACATATATAGAGGGAAACACCATAAAGCTGTTTTGATATGATTTTCATTAGGGTTCTCAACAACAGCAACATGAAATTGCCTAGGCAGGAACATGACCGCAGCCATTGATAATATCAAATACGTAATCCAGACCATGTAGGACCCCGACCCCGCACCTCCTATACTAAGCAATTTTGAGAATTCACTGTGCTCAACCTTAGAAAATATATCTTCAAAACCATTAAAAATAAAATATGTAACATAAATCCCAACACATAAAAGAGCCAGCAGCTGTACAATGGACTGTATTGAAACAGAAAGCATCATTCCCTTGTGCGCCTCAGTAGGGTCCAATCTGCGTGCCCCAAACAGGATTGTAAATAAGACCATTATCCCAATAATTAACCAGGCCATATAATGAGTTACATCATAAGCAGCATCTGGCATGGCATAAGAAGATAATATCCCAAAAGTTGTAGTAGTTGCTCTTAGCTGAAGAGCTATGTAAGGAATTACTCCGATCAAGGCAATAAATGTCACTATTGCAGCTAAAGATTCTGATCGCTTGTATCGTGCAGAAATAAAATCGGCAATACTGGTAATGCGGTATTCGTGCTTTATTCTAACCATCTTACGTAAAATCAAGGGCCAGGAAAAGATTGCCAACGTAGATCCAATATAAAGCGAAAGGAATATGAGGCCTGAGGTCGCAGCACTTCCTACGCTTCCATAATAAGTCCATGTAGTGCAATAAATACCTAAGGCAGCTGCATATACTATAGGGTGGGTACTGCATCTTTGAAGAAAAGGGTCGCCTTTTTCTGTACGCAGGGCAAGCAAAAACAATAGACCCATATATATCGAGAAGCAGGCAATAGTTATAATGATTAAAATCATAGATTTATAATACTATTAGACGGAACTTTTACTTATCGTTAGCATTCTTCTTAAAATCATCCTTATGATAATTTATCCAAGAATTTCCCATAAGAAATAGCACATAAATTGAAATACCCCAGACAATGAAAAGATAGTAAAATATCTTTTTTGAGTGCCCTTTATCAAAAATCGAAATAAAAGGCCAGTTAATTAAAATGAACAGAACAAAAAAGATAACAATAATAAACGATTTTTTTCTGAATAATGGTTCTTTTCTTTTCATCTATTGCCTGATTCTTCTCTAATGACAAAATCTTTTAATTAGCTCTTTAGTTGGCAACAACGATTATCACTACAGCCTTGATAAACATGCAATATCATATAATTATTATTAATTAATTAAAAGAGAATAATTTTGTGGGGATTCGATGAGAATGTAGCAGCAAAACATTAAATCTTATTTTCAGCTTTAAAAGTCTTCACTTTCTTAATTTCTTCTCTCAGTGGAAACACATATTTCTCACTTAAAACACACTTTTTGCCACCTGGTAAACATACATTTCAAGTTGATAAACTTGATCATTTACTTGATATCAAATTAATATCCACATAAGCAGAATAACTTTCTTTGAGCAGGACTTCAACATACCTGGTTTTTAATCCTTCAGCGCTAACTTTCATTAAAACAGCATGCATACCCTGCTTGGCTGATTTCTTTATATTACCTGTAAAATAAAACCTGCATTGATTCTGATACTTTTTTGACTTATTCTTCCCTTCTGAAAAAAGTTCAAAAATATTCGAAATTTCCACATTTGACCCATCTAAAGAGCTGCCATCCAATTGACTAAACTCAATCTTAATGTCCTCACATATAAAAGAATCCTTATCTGAAACATGAACATTAAGGTCAATAAGAAAAGACTTGAAGTTCCTCTGTTCAACCTCTTCTTGGAGAATTTCTTCTCCCAATAGCTGTTTCCAAATATACTTAAAAGTCGGATGCTCGCACGAGTCATTATCAATACATGCTTTAGGAACATAAACAATATCAGCAAACTCCATGAGCTCAGGAATAGGCGCTCTATGCACTCCATTGACAATAATGCATGAGGCAAAATCAACTACTTCTGTATTTGTAAGACTGACCCTATCGCCTTCTTCATATTCATTAAGCAGTGATCTGCTAAAAAGGAAATCAAATCTTGCGCTCGGAAGCAATACAGCCCCGTCATCTTCATACTTCTCACCACCTGAAGCAAATATGCCAAATGAATCTAAGGCCTGTGCTGCTGCTGCAATATTCAAGAACCTTATATTTTCTTTCAAATATAAAATATCTTCTTTATGTTTTGGATCTACCAATGCCATCCTAAAATCATTAATAAGATCGCTGCCAATTGACATATCCTCTAGCTCCCTTGTGCCAAAAGGCACATCAAGGTCAATGCCAAGGTAATTGAAAAATCCGTCGATGTTCCTTCCAAACTCTGCTGATTTTGCACCCCAAAAAGGTGTTCCCAATGTAATGAAAGAATCAATATGTTCTATAATTGATGGCGGGCTAAAATCCTTATTGCCAAGAAGGGATTGAAACAGCCAGACAGATCCGATCAACCCTCCTTCTGAATGCATGACAAAAGAGATCTTATCTTCTTTCCTGAACGTGCCAGCAGCAGTGACTCTCATTATCTGAAGATTAATATCTTTAGCAAAATCATAAATATTCTTTTCATCATTTCCCGTTTCGAACTCGAGGCTTTCAACGAAGTATTCCACATCAGGATCTTTCGCATTAAGAACTTTAGTTAACGCTTGATCCATTTTACCAAAATGTTCTTTGGTCCCCGATATACCATGTATTAAAAATACAGTGTGTTTTATTTTACCATTGGAGGATTCTTCAGCAAAAATGCCCACATTCTGCAGCGCCATTAAGAACAAAATTGTTAAAATAATATTTTTCATCTGACCGGTATTAATTCACCTGGCTCAACCTTCTGTAAAGAAACAGCATTTTCAGAAGAGCTGAACAAATAATTATCCCATGTATAAATTAGAGGATCATATCCCATGTAATATAGGACAGACATATCCTGCGGGGTCATTTCATGCGCCATCTGCATAGCAAAAAGATCATTACTTATAAAAAATCTGTGAAGCAATTTAGACAAAGCTTGCCTCTTTGCAATTTTTAATTTGTCGTTAACAGCAAGGTTTTTCACGTATGGAACAACACTAACTTGAAGATTATCTAGTGACGCAGGCTGATTGCCTAAGCTTTCTGCGGCATAAATGGACCTGAATGTTCGAGGATTATTATCAGTACTGATCTTGTTTTCTGACCCGACCAAACTCTTTATAGCCTCAGAATCTAACATAAAAAATGAAAGGAGATTAATGGCACTGGAAAGCTCATATTCTCTTAGCTTCGCTCCAGTAGACACCTTATTTAATTGTGCCCGCAATCTGCTAATATCAATAGACAGCGGACGTTCCGTTGCAATGATAAAGCTCTGATCAGAGCCTGGTATATTCCAAAACGTACTATTAGGGAACACTTGCATAAAAGTTTTTAAAAACACTTTTAAATAATCCTGAGGAACGTTCAAAGGTATCCACTGAACAAACACGCCTCCTGGATTCAGGTGCTGTTTAATTTCATTATAAAACTCGATCGTATAAAGCACCCAGCTGTCATATGCAAAAGGATGCGTAGAGTCTGATATGATAATGTTATATTTCTCTGGATTTAGAAAAAGATAATTCCGCCCGTCTTCATTAATAAAATTAAACTTCGGGTTGTGATAAATATCATTATTTGCTTCTTTGAACAGCTCATTAATCTTCTCTATATCAGGATTAATATCAACAACATCCAGTCTATTTACGAGGCCTGTATCCATAGCAGCGCTTGCAGTAATTCCAGCGCCAAATCCTATCATCAGTACGTCTGAAGCTTTATCTGATGAATGCACAAAAATTGGAAGCATTCCTAGTGTTTTAAATAATTGGATATGATTATATCTTGTTGAAACCTCTTCTACGCCGTTCAAGAAAAGCCTCCTGCTATTATTATAAGAATCTAAAATCGCTACGGTAACTGCCCTTCCCTCATAAAATAATTTTTTATCCGAATCATAGCTTTCCTGGTTTGTCATTGCAGAAAGGTATATTTCATTAATTTTCCCCGGAAGCTTTACAATGATAAGAAGGCATAAAAATAAACACCCTAGCGTTAAATATATTTTTTTGCCGGACTTACTCTCTATCCAAAACAATACCAATCCAATCGTTATACAATTAATTGCAACAAAAGAAAGAACCCCATCCGTACCCAGAAGTGGTATCAGGTAGTAGTTTGTAAGTGCTGCTCCAAAAACAGCTCCTGCCGTACTTATCGCATAAACCTTTGATGACTGATAAGTAGAATTAAAATTTTCATCTACCTGAAATAATTTGATCGTGATCGGGACAAGACAACCAGATAACAGAACAGGCAACAGAACAACCCCAAGTATCATGACCTGAAAACCCTTTGCTCCAAGAGCCCAGCTAAAAGGTAAAGATGGCAATCCAGCAAGCATGACAGGCGCAAGAATCACAAAAATACCGGACAATATGAATGCTCCGGAAAATAAATACTCAGTCTTTTTAACGATTTTTAAAAGCTTTGTCCCGATCAAAGCGCTCAATCCTGTCCCGACAAGAAAAGCAGTCAAAACTAAAGAGAAAACTTGTACTGCATTTCCAAACAATAGAATAACTATCCTCACCATTAACATTTGGTACGCAAGCGAAAAAAATCCTTTGAAGAATATTGACCAGTTTAAGAAGGTCCCATATGGATGAGGAACCAAAGAAGGCTCATTCGCTTTACTATATAAATTTTTCTTATCATCTAACAATCCCACTTGTTCTTTTGACACATAGAAAACAATCATGGCTATAACTGCAACTATAATATTTACAAAGCCAGCAAATTGCAAGGTAGCATGCGTGCCTAAATGTGGTATCAGGATATATCCTGCAAACAAGCAACCAATAGTTGCTCCACAAGTATTCAAACCATACAAGTACCCGGCATGAGAAACTTGAGATTCAATCTCTTTTTTAGGTGAAGATAAAATGATTGCTGGAAATGTTGCGCCCATTAAAAATGAAGGAAAAACAAGACATATAAATGTCAAAATTAAGCGAGCAACTAATAAATACGGTGTCCCTAACAAAGGTGAGGCAAGTTCAAAGAACTTATTTGATACGATACTGAAAAGATGCGGCGATATCAACACATACAATCCAATGAACATCTCAAGAACAAAATATGGAATAAGCGATCTTACCTTATTTCTAAGAACCCGTCCTCCCACAAAACTACCCATTCCAAGGCCAAACATAAAAGACATTGAAATAAGGCTGGCTGCAAAAACTGTGTTACCTACAATAATAACAAGCATGCTATTCCAAGCAACTTCGCTCATTAAACCTGCAGCTCCAGAAAAGAAAAACAGCAGATAGATCAAAATATAAAATAATGCTGACTTTTTCATTAGCTCATTCTATCACGTTGAACTTTTTTCTCAATAAAAAGAAACATATTAATCCCGAAATAAACCCAACCAAATGAGAAACAGGGACTGGCTGTGAAGACATGGTTACAAATACTGTCTGATTCGTCGAAAATTCGTAACAGATCTTCCCAATAGTTGACAACATAACAAAAAGATACATCCGGCTTTCAGTTTTGTTCCATAGTATCATTGATGCCGTTACCAGTAACCCGTTTAAAGCCCCGGACAATCCGCAGTAAGTCACGATCATAGGCTCATAATAATATAGCCAGAAACTTACCCCTAATGAGCTGATTAAGAAGGAAGGACCCAATTGTCGTCGATCATTCAATTCTACAACAGCGCCCAAAATAATAAATGCCAAAACATCCCAAAACAGATGATCAAAATTATAATGAACTATATGCCCTGTAAAGACCCTCCAAAATTCTCCATTAGCAATAGCACTTCTATCAAATACGAAAATGTTAAAAGCATTCTTTCCCAAAGCATAAATGCCTATAACCATCCCTGCAAAAAACAATGTAAGCCATGGCACCCTAAAGGTGCCATGGCTTGATTTTTCAACCAACTTGTTATTTCTTAACAGCATTATTCTTCTCTCCTATTGCTCTTTTTTGGACGTCGCTTAAGACCCCACAATAGTGGAGAGAATATCATAACTGACATTGGGTCTAACGCGCCTGCTCCACCCGCAAAAGTTGGCCGATTATTATTAAACATAGGAGCAGCATTATCCACTCTTGTAACCCTTGAAGAGGATGCAGCCCTGGCCTCCCGAGCGGCATATTCTGTTTTAATTCTTGCCATATTTCTACGGTCTATACCAAGCTCCTGAAAGACATCATCTTCAACAACAACCATGGATGTATAGTCGGTAACCAAACCGTACTCAACTCCCAGGTCAGTTATACTGTTTTTAATGTCAGGGTCTTCACCAAAATCTTCCATATCTTGCATCAACGTCTCAATCGTTGAATATGCCCAAAGACGCTCTATCTCAGGATTTTCCAGCGAAACATCAGGAAAATCAAATTCAGTTTTATAAACCTGATCCTGTCCGGAAATCTTTCCTGATAAAATTACTTGCGCGCGTCCACTTCCAAAATAATGCCCAAAAACAATCAGCTGTTGTCCCCGATAAACACTGCCTATGTCTTTAGGATTAATATCGACTGTTTTAATTCCGGAGATCTGGACTTTTGCCCCATGAAGCGCTTGAAAATTAACTTTGCTTTGCGCTAAAAGTATCTTTCCAATAATGTCATCTGAATTAGAGACATTTAGAGCAAACCCATTAGAAACTCTGGTTAGGGCATTAAGCAAAGGTTCATTAGCGCTGTTCCCCATGATGAAGGTAAACAATCTGACATCATACTTCTTGAGCAATTCAATGAACTTCCTTTGCTGGGTCTCTCCAACATTTGCAACACCATCAGTTACTAAAATAAGACTTGATGTTCTATCTGAATCAAGGCTTTGTAATCCCAATTGTAAGCCAGCATAAAGATTTGTGCTTTCATTTGGTTGAACTGCAGCTACAGCTTTTACATACTGGTCTATGTTCGCAGGTGTTGCATTGACAAAACCATTTGTAAGTTCGCTTTCTCTGCTATTAAACAAGACAATACGAAACCTGTCATTTGGATTCAATTGATTCAAAGCTCTGCTTACACCTTCAGCCAGCGTCGCATATTTTCCCTGCATCGAACCTGATATGTCTAGAATAAACACCCAATCTCTTCCACCTGCAAGCGGCTGAAGGTCCATACCAGGTGTGACTGTCATCATAAAGGTACCTCTTTTTGCAGATTCCTCTTTATATGCAACCATATCAACAGCTCCGGGTAAATTTTCTGCATGTTTATAATAAACAACTATATCCGTGTTCAACCTAAAAGCTGTATCTATAGCAGCAACCGGCTGAGCAGCTGCATCGGCATCTTGTTGGTTATTGATAGTCAATGCGGTATCCTGGCCTGTGCTTGACTGCACTTCATTTAAAGTATTATCTAAATGAACAAACCAATCTTCACCCTTTTGAGTTATTTGGGCTGATGGGTGATTTGGCAATCTTATGCTAGCCACCGGATAACCTGAACGAACAACAAGATCAAAACTAAATGTCCCAGAAACTTTCTCATTAGTTGTCCAGAACGCTAAAGCTTCTTCATCGACGCCACCTTCTTCAAGCTGATAAACATATCTGCCCATGCTTGTGTCTACTTGGACTGGCTGAATATAGCTTAATCTTATTTTTGTTTCTTGCCCTGCCTTAACCGGATAAACACTTATTTCAAATGTTTTATACTCATTTTTCTCAGTTATACCTGTATTTTTATTTTTTGATTTTTGGTCTTCATAAACTTCCCTTGCCTTTTTCTTCTCTAATACTTCTCCATTTATAGGCTTTCCGTCTATCCACATGGTAAATTCTGAAACTGCAGCTTTGTCCGGAACCGGAAAAGAGTAAACCGCTTCAAGGTCTTTTCCATGAGGATTAAAAAAACTTTGATCAACTGTTGTAATAGCATATCCATCCTCCATCACGACTTTCACATTATGATCTTTGATATCTAGTACCGGCAGGCCTGAATCCTTTGGGGTAAGTAGCCCTGCAGCATATGCCGGACTACTTATTACAGCTAAAGCAAAAAACATAAAAACGACTATAACTCTGATAATTTTTTCCCTTTTCATTTTAATTCTCCTTGTTCTTTAAAATATCCCTATTGAAAACACTGGTGTTGTGAAATTAACTAGGTGCTTGCTATCTTGTTTACTTTGTAAATTTATATTAGGCTTTACTTTGCCTACTGCAGTTTCTATCTTTCTCATCAATCTATATGACCCCATTTTCCTCTCTAAATTCTTAATTAGCATGGTGCCAACACCAATAAGAAAGACTGCCATAGTCAAAATTAAAGATATTTTTTTATTTTTCCCCATCATTTTTACCTTTCTAGTTCACCTATTTATCATTAACCGGTTAACTTTTCATTTAAAAAAATTTAATTGTCCAGCAAAACACCCAGCCATTTAATTAATTTTGACGCGATTTCTTTTTGGTCTGAAATACTTAGCTTACCCATCATCTGCTTCATTTTTTCATTATACTTTGGCCAAAGCCCATCCAGAAGCTCTTCAGCCCTTTTAGTAACCTTTAGCATATTGACCCTTCTATCTCCTTCTAAAGGAGACCTGGTAACTAACTTTTCTTTTTCAAGCTTATCAATTAATTTTGTCATGTTGGCAGGAGTAACAATTAAGTGTTTGCTTACATCAACCTGACTGATACCTTCTGGGCCACTATGGGTTCTTATCGCAACCAAAACATTTAATTTTCCGATAGTCAAACCATAATCTTTAAGAAACTTACTAATGTCATTATTGCAAATGTTGTAAATTAGGGCTATGCTGTATAAGGCTTCTTCATAAGGCTTTTCTCGTCCCTGAATGATCCCGTATTTCTCTAAGTTCATCATCATTTCTCCTTTCATTGATTATAGTTTACCAGTTAACTATTAACTTGTCAAATATTTTTTTTCAGGAAGGAGATATAGGAATTAGAGCATACTTTTAATTTGACAGACCATGCAGAAGAATTGCAGCTGCGCTGGAAACATTCAAAGATTCTATAGAATTAGATATCTCAATTTTAATGCTTTTATCAGCGATCTTTACCATATCCTCGCCAACTCCATGGCTTTCGCTGCCTAAGACCAAACAAAAAGACCCGCCCCTTTTTACCTCAGACAAAGAAACCCCATTATTAGAATCAGCGACCAAAATAGGTATTTTACCCTTCTTGCCATTTAACCAGTTGCCGTCATGATCTTCAATAATATTTAATTTAAATACTGAATCCCTAGCCGCACTAATCGCCTTAAAGTTATAAATATCAACACATGTCGGGCTTAAAACAATATTCAAGACATCAAACGCCAGGGCTGTTCTCATTATCGTTCCTATATTACCCGGATCTTTAATGCCATTTAAATAAACAACTGATTTTGAATCATTAAAAACAGACGGGATCTTTTCATATACTGCTGTAATACCAGAGGGAGTGTCCAGCTGGGAATAAGAACTATTCAAAGCTTCATCAATTAAATAATATTCAATTAACTTAGTCTTATTTTGAATATATTCACACTTTTCTTTATTCTTATCAATAAAATCCTGCGTGAGGAATAATGCCGTAAAATCAAATCCGCTATTTAACGCATCATAAATGATCGCCAAATTTTCAACTGTAAATTTACTATTTTGACGACGATACTTTTTTTGCGCCAGTTTCCTCAACAGCTTGATCTGACAATTGTTCTGACTAGTTATCTCCGTAGCTTTCAATATATCACCTGAACTGCTTACTGCTCATATTCGCAAAAATATGCAGTGTCTTGAGAAACTTTGACTTTAAGTTTCGAATTTGCAGGCACATCAAATGAAGATCCAGAGCCAAAATCTTCCCACTCGTTGCAATCCTCTAAAAATACAGATAACTCTCCGGCAATTACAGTCATTATTTCCTTTAATGTTGTATCAAATTCATATTCGCCAGGCTCCATAACGCCCACCGTCTTTTTGCCTTCTTGTGAATTCACAACAAAAGATTTTACCTTACCTTCAAAATACTCATTAACTTCAACCACTTTACCTGCTCCTTTCATCCATGTTGGATCCTTGTTGTTCTGAATTACAATATTTGTATTCTCTATTATCAAAATATCTTAGCGAAACCATTTCGCCGATCCAGATTTTATATGATAAATTCTATATCACAGCCCCCCATATAGCAACAAAAGAAGTTAAACATATTTTAACGTCTTTCATATTATGTTATATTAAAGACAATGAACATTAATTCCGCTAACAAGCTCGCTGTACATGATAAGCTTCTGTTTTCTTTCGGGGCGATCATGATCGCATCTGCACTAATATCCTGGACACTTAGGATAAATCCATACCCGAGCAACTCTGAAATATTACCGGAACTGCTAAATGATCCTACACAGATAGAAACAGACCAAGCCACCTTTGATTTTGAACGCAAAGGTAACAGTTATAATATTGTTCCTCTTTATGAATATGAAATATCTGCCCTGGTCGTTTCAAAACGCGAAGATAGTTTTCAGCATAAGGTCTTTTATCGCGATCACGTCAATGAAGCCGATCTTTGCGTGATATGGGGAGACAACATAAAAAACAACATCCATAAAAATATAACGTTTAGCAATTCAACCTGGTTCTGCTCGATAAAAGCGAAAGGGCACAGAACCTGGCAAGAAATGCAAGACATTTTCAAAAATGAAAATCTCTCCAACAATCATCTTTTAAGCAATGATAGTGAAGTGCGTAAAAATATCAGCAGGGCAAAAGTCGGTGACCAAATAAGAATCCGAGGGCTACTTAGCAAATATTCCACAAATAGCGGTCCAGAACGCGGAACAAGCACAAGCAGAACAGACACAGGTAACGGAGCTTGCGAAACAATATACGTTAATGATTTTGAAATCCTTAAAAAAGGGAACCCCTTCTCTGATATTTTCGGCCTAATAGCAAGGATCAATCTGGTAATCGTTCTTATTCTGATTGCAATATACAGAGAACAGTTATTATTGAACAATATAAAAACCGGTTCTCCCGGGCCTAAAGAGAATTACCTTGAAAATCTGAAAAATACAATACCCAAAGAACCCAAGAAATGGTGATTCTCAAACAACAGCTAACATCAGAACATGAGATCAAACTGATATTCTAGAATTAAGCCCAATTGTCGTTTTATTGGTCTAAATCCATTGCATAATCTATACTTTTATTATTAGGAATATTAATATTGGATTGAGTATACCAAGGGCATTTATGAAGATTAGGTCTTTAGGGTATTTTCAAATTCTGGTTCTTGTTTCAATATTGCTATGCAGCAATATCTCTGTTGCCCAGCTGTCTACCCCTCTTCTTTTACCAAATAATCTTATAAAACCAAGCACTATATATGATCCTCCCCTTCTAAAAGGAATGATATTTCAGGATAACAATCCTTTTCAAATTGACTTTATTGTAGACAGCGGCAAAGACCCGCTAGATGATACTGATCTTAAAGTAGAGATCGAAAAATTATCGTATTATTTTCTTTCGGCTCTTGCTATCCCTGAAGAAGAGATGTGGGTTAATTTATCCCCTTATGAACAAAACAGGATAATCCCTGCGACACTTGGAAGGACCGCCATGGGGCACGACCTTCTTGCCCAGGATTATACTTTAAAACAGCTAAGCTCATCAATGCTTCATCCAGACCTTGAATTCGGACAAAAGTTCTGGGATACAATACACAATAATCTCATCGAAAAATATGGCACGATGGATATCCCCCTAAACACTTTTAATAAAATATGGATAGTCCCAGAAAAAGCGGTTGTAGATATCAGAAATAACAGTGTTTTTATCCGGTCTGCAAAACTAAAGGTCATGCTCGAGGATGATTATCTTGCTCTCGAAGCTAACCTGCACCGAACAGATCATGGCGTAGGTGAAATCCCTGAACAAGAGCTTGATAAGATCCAGGAAATTTCCACAGGATTAATACGAGATGTTCTTCTGCCTGATATAGAGCGCGAGGTAAACGAAGGGGAACTATTCTCCACCCTCCGCCAGATATATCATTCAATGATACTTGCCTCCTGGTATAAAAGAAATGTCAAAAACAGCATTATAAACCAATACTATTCGGACAGAAGCCAAACATCCGGGATTCAAAGCAAAGACCTCGGTGTCCCCCAGGAAATATATGCAACTTACATGAGCGCTTTCAAAGACGGCGTATTTAATTTCGTCAAGGAAGAGTATGATCCAATATCGCAAGAGATCATACCAAGGAAATATTTTTCCGGCGGAGTTGATACTTCAATGCTTGGAGAATCTATTGAAAACCCAACAGAAATTGCCCGGCAAGAAGATCCCACTGCTAATTTCGCGGGGCCAGCAATTCGTGCAAGCATAGTGTTAAACGATGCACCGCAAGATACCCAAGGGGTTTATTTCACACCAACAACTGAGGCAGTGCTAGGAACCGAAGCGCCCAATGTAGATACTCCATTCTCTAAAGACTTTTCAAAGATGATCGTAACTGAAGAGCAAACAAGATTTGTCCCGGATGTTATCATGCTGCTTTTTGAAATAGCCGATGAACTGGGATTAAAGATCGCCTTAACTGGCGGTACCGCACGAGACTTTGTTGTTGCAGTAAAACAAAGCACACTGAACATAGGCAAAAAAAACACTCTCCCGAAACTAACTGATGTTGACATTGTTATTGAGCATACTCCAAAGGAAGATGATCTTGGTCTATACAACGAGAAGGGATACAATATCTTTCAAAAAAGATTAGGTGAAAGACTTTCTGAGCTTGGATATACGGACAGGGACTCAGAGATAACTCATTTGGATTGGATGCCAGGAACTTTAATAGGAGATACTTATGTATTTCAAAACATAATGAATAATACAGATGCCGGTTCAGCTTTTAGCATAAACAAACTAGCTGTTGAGAAGGTTGGCGACAAATTCCTGATCTTTGGTATACCAGAAGTCCTTTCAGACGTTAGGACTTCAACGCTCGACTTTTTAGGTGAAGACAAGCCATTTTCCATAACAATGATGGCAAAAATGTTAGCAAGAGGCATAATGTACAAAGAAACCGCAGAGTTCAACTTTAATGAAAGATCACAGAAAAAACTTGCCGAAGACCTGTCAGGTTACAGTCTTCAGCAAATACAGGAATTATTAGAAAAATTAGGCCCGAATTCCCAGAGACACAATGAAGATATTACTGTAGCAAAAGAACGCGTGAGACAGATCACAGTTGACCATGACATGGAAAACATCTTTCAATTATCGAGTGACGATATTGTCGCAGTTGCATTTGGTGAAAAAACAATAGAAGGCGCCTCAAAAAACGTTGGTGGTATCGATCTTAATGCAAACATCCTTAATCTTGATGAGAACGGGAAATTTACCTTCAGCTTCTCACAAGACCTAAACATTGAGTTTTTGCCTTCAGGAAATCTCAGGCCTGCAATATACAATATTCAGCCCTATGAAAGCATTTGGGCTAACACTTCGACAATTCTCCAATAAAACAACTTAGGTGTTCTTTCCCTTATCAACCATTCTCTCTTCGTCCGTCGTATTTATTTTAATTTAAAAATATTGCATATTTATATTGATTTGAATTGTTATAGATAATAAATTAAAAGGGTGAGCTCTTTTATTAACATATAACCTGTTCCTATTTATATGCACAGATCAACAAAACATTCCTACTCTTTAATGTTTTTAGTGTTGTATCTTTCTACATTCACCTCACTAGCTATCTGTTACGACGATGATTTTGATCAGCCACAGCCATATGGTTATTATGAGGGCGTTGAACACCATAAAAGAATGGACCTCATAAGCAACGCTCTTGACCGTGCAGAAATGATAATGGAGCCCGACAACCATGACACCTTCAAACAATCCCTGGAACGCTCTTACGATAATGAACAATATAAGTACGATGAATCAGAGTACGCAGAAAGAGGCTACAGATATGTAGATGAATTCGACGGCAAACCTCCCGTCAGTTCAACATTTGATTGGATAGCTTCAGTAATGGATTATGGCTTTATTGTTGAAAGCAACCAAAAACCAACATTTTATTTTGACTCAATGCTGCCAATATATACATCTGAGGACGATAAACAGACTTTCTTTGCACAACATAGGGTCTCACGCCAGCTTGACCTTGGCACATTGCTATCTCTTGGCTTTGGCTATAGACAACTGATGGCAGACAAAAAATTCATTGCAGGAGCTAACACATTCGTCGATTATTCCACCCTTGAAAACCACAGCCGGATGGGATTAGGTTTTGAGGCCATTGCCAATTCTTTTGAAGCCCGGGCAAATTATTACCATGCACTTTCTTCGCAAAGAGAAGTTGGGGCATTTGGCAGAGAAGTTTTCGAAAAAGCCGTTAATGGGTTTGACCTTGAAGCTGGCGGCCGGGTCCCGTTTATCCCATGGGTAAAACTCTTTGGCGGCTATCAACGTTATTTCCATGCAAACACACCTGATAAAAAAGGCTGGACATCAAGGGCGCTTCTCACTCCTGTTAAATGCGCATCAGTTAACCTGGAAGCTTACAACTGGGAGAACGATGAAACCTCCTATAGAATGGAAGGGCAACTTCACCTCCCATTCTCTTCTTTTAGCCCGTCTGACCTAATGAACGACATTAGATCTATTGCTAAAGATAATACAGAACAACCTAAAACAGTAATTGACCTTACCCCAAGAATGAGAGAAAGGGTTCGGAGGAACTTTGTGATTGCCACAGAAAGGTGGGACGGTGACAACTCTCCAAGAGCAATCGGCAACCTTGGCAATGTTCAGCTTATCGTACGTTTTCCCTCTGTTGTGCCTACATTTACAGACCCAAACAGCAACGGCTTCGTGGATGCGGGCGAAACCTTTGAGATCGATTTTATTTTAACTAATAATACAAGCAATACAGCTACGGATGTAGCTTACTCGAATGCAACGACAACACTTGGCATTGTCGACTTCAATGATTTTGCTGAATTACCCGATGCGCCCCCAGGAGGAACAACAAGGACCGATGAAGTTACTGACATGGACTTCACAATACCAGCACTCACCGCTCCGGGCACACAATTCTTCTTTTCTTTGGATTTTACTGCTGATGGCGACACACAGAGCTTTACATTCGGCCCATTCACAGTCGGAGCGATATACCACAATCAGGTAATAAATTACATTTAAAAATACCACAATAAAACATAGAAAATAAATTTATACAAGGAGATCATCTTGAAAGAATCTCATAAGGTCCTAAAAGAAGCTATTGATAAGGTCGGGATAAAACAGGTCTCTACGCAATTCAACATATCAACTGCCCTGATATATAAATGGTGCGAGAACCCCAGCCCTGCTGTTTCATATAAAGAAGCCAGCGGCACAGTCAACCCGCTCGACCGCATTAAGACAATTTATGACATAACGCAAGACATAAACATCATTAACTGGGTCTGCCAGGCAGCAGACGGATATTTTGTCGAGAATCCAAAGGTAAGCAGATCCGACACGGACGCCAAGGTCATGGTAAACATGCAGTCCATCATAAAGGAATTTTCTGAAACCCTTGCCACAATATCTGAATCTTATAACGACGACAAAAAGATCTCTTTAAATGAAGCTGAAGCGATACGCAAAGAATGGGAGGACCTAAAAAGAGTGGCAGAGTCTTTCGTCAGGGCATGCGAATCAGGAAAATTCAAATAACCGTTATCTGGGATCATAAATATTTAAGCACATCCTGTGCTTCTTCCTGAGGCATTAATTCAGTTATTACCTCTTTTATTTCTTCAACTTCTTTAAAATATATATCTTCCGTCACTACACCATCTTTCATAACTACATGTTTTCTCTCTTTGACCTTTAAGAATCTTTTTCCCGCAGGAATGGACGGATTCTCAGATAATTTTATATTCTGCAATAAATTCTGACTTCCCATTTCTCCGTAGAAATTATACAGAAGATTAAAGTATCCCTGAACAACCTCAAAAGGGTTCACAAATACGCCTTTTTTATTTGCCAGCTCTTGCATTTTTTCTATACTTTTATCAATATCATGAGAATAAAGGTCCTTATCCTTATATGTCTCCACACGCTTATTAAGATCATTGGAAAACACGGAAAGGTCTAAAAATAACTGTTTTGAAGAGGCCTCGATGCCTTCTGTTTCTGCATAATTTTTAATTATGTCAGTTACTCCGCCAAGCATATCATTGAGGTCTCTTTTTGAAGAACCATAATATTCCCGGGTCTTATCTGAAGATTTACCAGTTTGTTTCGATCCATTAGCCCCTGATGCCAGCTCCTTGCTATCAATATTGAACAACAGGTTTTCATTATCCAACTCCACAGAAGCCTCTGTGACATATGCCTCACTTAAAGGGTCAAATGAAGTGCTTTCATTGTCTTGCTTTGCAGAGAATGTTGAAGCAGCGCAAACATTAAAAGCTAACAGAAAACTCATTATTCCTATGATCGTATTTTGCATCTCCAACTCCTTTCTTGCTCCTCTACTTAGAGTATAGATGCTCCTGATAGCCCTTGTTAATTATAAGTTCCTGGTATTTTTATAATAAGATTAAATATATGGCTGGGGTCTAAACAAAGTTAAACATAAACTGAGGCATATCGGGGAAATGCGTATCTTGCGCGGCTTAATGCTTCAGTCTTATTTATAAAAAGATCTTTGAAATCAAATACAGGACCCCAAAGAACGATAGAAAAATTATCCCTATCCAACTTAAGATCCTCAATATTTTTCCGGGACGAGCTGTAACCGGCATATGTTCGGATGTAACTGTTCTATAATTGATATACGCAAAAACAGGGGCTGCCAAAAAAGACAATGTCGTAGCAAAATCAACAAAGGTCTTTAGTTGATTGATGAATTTACCAATTATCAACGTTGATACCACAGCAAGCACGATCATCCATATCAAATAGATCGTATCAGCTTTATCTTTTGTTTGTGGAAAGATTATAACCGATGCCTCGCGTACAATACGGGTATACGCATCAAAACAAGAAAGGCTTGTGCTGAACATCGTAACCGTTGCTGCCGTTGCTATCACAGGAAAACTCCATTGGCCCAAAGCCTTTGTATACAAAGAGATCACTTGTCCTGTAAAAGTAACTGCGGAATTTGAGAATACCTCTCCACTCTTGAACATAACCAAAGCTCCCAAGCCCAAAAAGAAAACAGCCATTATCATTGTCAGCCAGTAACCAAAATGAAAATCACATAAGGTCTCTTTCATGGTTGGAACATATTTGGTCTGCTTGATCCTCTCACAACTCCAAAATGAATGCCACACGGAAATATCGATAGTTGACGGCATCCATCCCATCAATACAACCAAAAAGGATATCCCCGGCAGGTCCCAAACAAATTGCCCGCACATAGCAACAGAATGACCCCTGCGGCTTTCAATAGCCATTGCAAAGGCAGAGATCGTTGAAACAGCTAAAACCACCATCATCAATTTCATGGTCTTATCAAAAAGAGGATATTTACCAATTATAAGAACAACAGCACACACCAGTAAAATTATCGCCGCCAAATATACCGGTGGATATGCCCATCCCAGAAGATTGACAAGTAATCCGGTAGATACCATCGTAACAGACGCCTGTATCGGGAACATCGTTGCAAAAGCAAGCAGCAGATATAAATTGAACGCCCAATTACCCAGACGTTTATATCCTAAAAGGAGATTTTCCTGAGTAGCCGTTACATAACGAGGGCCGAACTCAAAGAAAGGATACTTAAGTATATTGATTAGGACCACGAGTCCTAATAAAGTAAAGCCATAAATAGCCCCTGCACGGGTTGAATGAACAATATGTGAAACACCTATAGATGTCCCTGCAAAAATGATACCAGGGCCTAAGGCCTTAAAGAACCCGCTAAAACGGCTTAAAAAAACTCGTTTTACCATATTAAAATTCTCCTCTAATATCTTTCATTTTAATCAAAACAACAACAAAATCACCCTGCTCCGATAAGAAAAACTATCACCTTGTTCTATATCCTATCCTTGCATAATTCTTTTTCTGAGACCACTTCAATTCCATTTTTTTTAAGAAGAGCCGTTGTTATGCCATCCCCCTTGATCAATCTGCCGGTAAATGTACCATCATAAATAATTCCACATCCGCATGAAGGACTGTTTTGTTTAAGGATCACTTTCTTGATATTTCTTTTTAATAATAAATCCAGCACTTTTTCAGCTCCGATCTTTAAAAACTCAGTAATATCCTCACCATGTTCATTGATAACTTTGTCACCCCTGATCTCTGATCTGGCCCTAGGCGCAGGAAGTCCTCCTAAAAGTTCAGGGCAAAACCGGAACAATCTCTCTTTTTTTGAAAATTCAATAACTGTATTATCAGGCTTGCTTTTCCCATCATACCTGCAAGCAACACCCAATAGGCAGGCACTGCATCCTATCATATAACATCATCTCCATATTCACATGCTGATTCCTGATAATCTGCCTTAGTTGACAAAAATGGATAGTAATTTTATCATTTAAAGAACAATGTTTCAACAAGCAAAAAACCCGTTTCTCTTACCGAGAAACGGGTTTTTCATATTGCAAATTTCTAACGTTAACAAGTTAACGAATTATAATTTTACAACATTTTTGGCTTGATCACCTTTTGGGCCACCAACTATTTCGAATTCTACTTTTTGGCCTTCTTCTAAAGACTTGTATCCGTCACCTTGGATTTCTCCGTGATGAACAAAAACATCGTTTCCAGATTCTGGTGCGATAAAACCGTAACCTTTTTGGTTGTTAAACCATTTTACTGTTCCTTTTACCATTATTCACTCCTCCTTTCAACAAACTTTGAGTAAACAATGACAAGGACAAAATAACAAAAAAACCGCAAGAGCAATATCTCTACCCTGCGGCCTAAGATTTATACCTCTTTTAATCTACTCATGCGCAAGTATGCACTATTATCTTCACTTTGTCAAATAAAATATTATAATTACCAATAATCAAATATATGCACTTACCCTGCCTTTCCTTATATAAGATCATTGCACTTAAGAAAAGGACAGCTATAAATAACTGCCCCTTTCTTATCTGCCACAGAATCAAATTATTATTTTAACCTGCAGGTCTCTTCATAATGACCACCTCGGTGTGGACTGCTCATGTTCTTTGCATAACCACGACCTACTATTTTACAGACCTTATGATGTCTCCTGTAAAAACAGACCTTTCTGGTAATATGCGGCTTCCTGCACACAACTATTTTTTTCGTTCGGTTATAATCATTATTGATTACATCATCCAGCACATGAACTACCTTCTTTAATGTAACATTATCATCTTTTTTACTAACGCTGCTAGCCTGTGCCTGTTGTCCTGAACAGAGCAATACAATCCCCATCAATACACTTGCCAGTATTAGTTTTTTCATATCTTCCCCCTTTTTTTAATTGATAATAATCATTTTTATTTTGCAGACCTATAACTTAAACACACACTATTAGAAAAAGTTTCGCAAAAAAAATAAAAAAAGCGGGCTAATCCAGGTTTAGGGTCATATTGCATGTCTGATATTTATATCTTTCAAATATTCTTTTTGACAAAAACATAAAGAGAGATTAATCTAAAATGCTTCACTTATTTTGCTTACCTAAATTACCGCAAAGATAGAATAATATGAAGTATTCAATAATGCCTTAAAAGGAGAGAAACATGTTCAAATTTGTCCGTAAATTATTTCTATTATTTATTATCATTGGGTTATTTTTATCTGTAAAGAACTACCTGGCAAGATTCGCTCTTGAGAAGGGCGTAAAGGCTGCTACTGGTTTGGGCCTACAACTTAACAAATGTATTGTTGAGCTCAAAGAGACCTCTTTTGACCTCAAAGGCATCCGATTAGAGAACCCAGCAGGATTTTCTGATAAATACATGTTCGAAGCCCCCGAAATATATGTAAACTATACTGTCTTGCCGATATTTAAAAAGCTCATTCACTTAGAAGAGATCCGTTTCGACATTGACAGCCTGGTCATTGTAAAAAATGAAAAAGGCCAGCTGAACCTTATGTCTTTGCTACCTGAGGAAAAAAACAAAGAGCAGGGAACAGAGAAGGACAAAGATCAGGGTTCCAGCCCAACAAGCGAAAAGAAAGACAGGCTTTTTGACCTAAAAGTGGACAAAGCACTGCTAAAGATCAATAAGATAATATACAAAGACTATTCTAAGGGTGGGGATCCTGTGGTCAAAGAATTCAACATAGGGATCTATGAAACTTTTGAGAATGTTGAAGGAACTGAAGAACTTGTTACAATGATCATAAATAAAGTCCTTATAAAAACAGCATTGTCAAATGTGCTAAAAATAGACCTGTCCGGCTTTCAAGACGCAGTAAAGAACATAGATGTGAGATCATTAGCCGATAAATTCAAAGCTTTAACAAAATAAGATAATCATTAAAAAAAGAACGACATTCAAATACCGAGCGACCTGTTGTCCTCGATGAATCATATTCTCGATCAGCTCCTCTGAACAGCCAGTTTTTACGGAATTGGATCAGTTCTAGATATGTTGTTTAATTATCCAAAAAACACTGCTGCAAGGCCAAAATACAGTTGTAACCGATCACTTCAAGAATAATTGCTTAAGTCTATAGATATACAAGAACAAGACAGGCGTAAAAATAAACGTAAATAATATTGATGCCAGCATTCCTCCTATCATAACCGTCCCCATTGCGGATTTAAGAGGAACTATAGACCAGAGCTGAGGCAAGACACCTAATATAATCGCCAATGAAGTCATTATAATAGCTCGAAATTTCTCAGATGCTCCAAGCCACAAGGCTTCCTTGACAGGGATACCCTCTTTTATCTTCATCAGGGCATAGTCCAAAAGAAGGATAGAATTATTCACTACCAAGCCCACCAGCATGATCATTCCCAACATCGAAGCAATATTGATGGATTGATCAAGAAAGAACAAGGCATAAAATACACCTATAAAAGAAGTCGCAACCGAGAATAAGATCGGGATCGGAAATAGCAAAGAGTTCATTATAGCGCACAACAACATAAATGTTAAAATGACCGCTAGCAAGAACGCCTTTCCTGTTTCCTTGGCTGATTCTTTTTCATATTCAGAACTTCCCACATATTTATAACCATGTCCTTCATCAAAAGAAAGCTCTTTAAAAGCCTTATCGAGAACACTAATAACATATCCACTTGTAGATTTCGCCAAATATCCTTCTATACTAATAACACGTTCTTTATCCCGATGGCGGATCATCGGCGTAGACTTACCTTCTTCGATCACGCCAAGTTCAACAACCGGAACTAAACCTTTAGACGTTATCACATTGATCTGTTTAATATCATCAAAGTCCTCGGTATATTTTTCATCCAATTCAACATTAATATCATATTCTTCTCCGGACTCTTTATATATATTAGTATCATCCCCGTAAACAGAGGAACGAATACTGCTTCCGGCCTCTACACCGGTTAAACCGTATTCCACCATCCTGTCCTGATCAGGAATAAACCGTATTTCTTTTTTAGGCACTTTATATGAGGACTTAACACTGCGGAAATATCCGCTTTCCCTCATTTTTTGTTCCATCATTCTCGATAGATCGATCATTTTCTGATAATCAGGTCCATAGACATTAATAGAGATATCACCCTCAAGCCCTCCTCTGGCTTCACCTCTTTCTAAATTAATATTTACATCTGGAACCTGGGCCATAAACGGGATCAATTCCTTAATAATATCAGTATCACCCCTTTTTCTTTGAGCTAAAGGTTTTAGATTTGCTACAACAGCAGCATTCTCAACACCATCTTTTCCAATATCAGTTAGAACCGATTCTACTTCGGCGATCTCATTAAAACGCTTTTCAATAATCTCAGTTGTCTTAAGCGTTCGTTCTATGGTCGAGCCTTGAGGCATTTCGATCTTTACTGTGATCATATCTTCGTCAGAATTGGGATAGAACTCACTGCCGATATAAGGCATGATGAACTTCAGCGAGTAAAAGCATACCAGAACAAATATTATGGTCATCTTCGGGAACCTGAACATCAACTTAAAGATACGCTCATACTCACGTTTTAGCATATGCATAACATTATCCGTACCAATATGAAGCCAAATGAATGGATTAAGGATACTAAACCTATTTTTCTTTTCTTTTTTATTCTTTTTAAGCAAAAGCCCGCAGAGCATAGGTGTTAAGGTAAAAGAAGCTATAAGGGAAAATATTGTTGCATAGATAACTGTTAATCCGAATGATTTCATGAACTGACCAATAATGCCTCCCATAGAAGCGATCGGCGCGAACACAACCAAGTTCGTTCCTGTTGACGCTAAAATAGCGGTTGCGACTTCTTTGGTCCCGCTAATAGCCGCCTTGACGGGATCATCCCCTCTGTCCAAATGCACCAGAACATTCTCAACAATGACTATGGCATTAGCAATGAGCGTTCCTAAAGATGTAGCCATAGCCAAAAGAGTCATCATGTTCATAGTAAAACCCGAAACATCTACCAGAAATAATGCAGATATGATAGATGTTGGTATTACAATAGAGGCAATGAATGTCAGGCTTATCTGACCAGTAAAAAGATAGAGTATTATGATCGTCAGAACAATACCAATAATGATATTAAGATAAGTCTGATTAGTCTCATCAATAATAAACTCGGTCGTATCTGTTGCGATCTCAATAGAACACCCCGGAGGAAGCAACCTGCGAAATTCAGGCAGCCTGCGGTATACTTCTTTGGATATATCAACAGCATTTCCATCAGAAACTTTATTCAGAGAAAGCCCTACCACATCTTTTCCGTTAAAGCGGGCGATCGTTTCAACTTCTTTAAAACTGTCCTCTACTCGAGCAATATCTTTCAATTGAAAACTTGTTCCATCTCTTGATTTAATAAGCATATCAGCTATCTCCTGAGGACTTTCAAATTCCCCCATAAACCTTAAACTGAGCGTATTTTCATCCTTTTTCAACAAACCACCAGGGATATTTTTGTTCTTCGCTTTGATGCTGTTAACAATATCAAAAATTGTGATGTAACGCCGCTTCATAAGCGCCGGGTCCAAAATAACATTGATCTGGCGCTGTTTCCCTCCATAGATATCTACGTTAGCAACACCATCTATCGATGAAAATTTATCTTTTAATTTTTTATCTACAAATTCATACAGTTCACGTCCATCTAAGGTATCACTTGAAACAACAAGGTCCATGACTGGAGCCAAAAGCGGATCGTATTTTTCAATGACCGGTCTCTGTATATCTTCCGGCAGATCGTTCAGTATCGCCTCTACCTTATCTTTGACCTCAATAAATTTTATATTGACATCTGAAGTTAACAAGAACTCGATCGTCACATATCCAAAATTTTCAAAAGACCGACTTTCTATTTTATCGATCTCAGCAAGTTCAGCAACAACATCCTCGATCTTATTTATAACCAGCGTCTCAACTTCAACTGGCGTGGCCCCGGGATATACAACAGTTACAGTTACGATAGGAAAATTGATCTTTGGCTCTTTTTCAACACGCAGATTAAAGGAAGATACTATCCCTAAGACTATAAAGACAGAAACAAACATTATCGTCGTTACTGGTCGTTTTACAAAAAATTCGATCATACTATTTCTCCTAAATGTTTAGACCTTTTAAAATATTAACTTTATCTCCCGGAACAAGTTGAGTAAAACCCTCTATAACAACACTATCCCCTTCAACAAGGCCACTATCCACTATCGCTCCGTACCCATCTCTCTTTTCAACAGTGATGACCTGCTTGACAGAACGACCATCCTTAATCTTCCACACATAAGATTTTCCGCTATCATTCTCTATTATTTCATTAGGGATACAAATGCTGTTTCGAAACGTGTCTATATGCGCCTGGGCAACCAACCAACCTTCAATATTGAAGGACTCTTTAAAAGTGACTTCAACTGCATACATCCCAGAATCAAGAGAGATCTCTTGCGCAATTTTCGAGATCTCTCCCTTGAACATATCTTGACCAACCTTAAAAGCCATATCCTGCCCGACCTTCAACTGATCCCTGACTGACTTAGAAACATTCCCTTCAAAAACATGAGGACTTATCTGCCATGCAGTTATTTTTATATACTTAGGTATATCTTTTCTCTCAATAGTATGGACAATTACTGGTTTCCCATTTTTCTGCCACTCAGAAAAAGTGCTTAATATCTCGCTATTCCTGTCAGCTTTGATAACCATCTGCTTGGAGATCACAAAGAAAACTGGAACAACAAGAAATATTAAATATATTGTTTCTCGTATTTTATTCATCGTTCCCCCTCATTAACGTAAGCCTTTCAATAACAGCTAACGTACTATTTAACTTGAACAATGTAAGTTCTTTATTTATTTTTGAATTCGTTAATTGCAGCTCTGCATCATTCAGGTCTGTTACAGATAATTGTCCTGAACCTAAAAGTTCCTGACTATATTTAAATGATTCCTCAGCTAGGCGTATCGCTTCTTTATTAACCTCTAAGGTCTTTTTATATTCCCTATATTCATTAATAGCCTTATCTAATAAAAGTAAATACTCCTCGCCCCCTTGCTTATAAAGCAGCTCAGCATCTTCCTTATCTATCTTAGCCTGATATAATTTCTCTCTGCTTATACCTCCAAGCCAGACAGGAATACTGACCTTCAATCCCGCCACGCCATAATCCTCCATATTATCACCACCAATAGATGCATCGACGCTGTCACCTTTATGGTTCCATGTCGCGAACGCGGAAACTTCAGGATAAAGAGTCGCTTTTTTTGACTTAATAATATATTCCTGTTCCTCTATGTTCTTTGCCAGAGACCTTATCTCCGGTTGATTATTATATAAAGCCAAGGCTAGTTCATCTCTTGCAAGGTCAGGATATTCTTCCCAAAACCCTTCTTTAAGTTCAATTAAGTTTTTTGACCCTACACCAATAACCACTTTTAATGTTTCCATTGCTGAGGCAAGATCTGCCCGAGCATTGTTAACAGCGGGTTTTCGCGATGCAATATCAGATGCGATCTTAATATTATCATATTTAGAGACACGCCCTCCTGAGGAACGGCCCTCTAGTATCTCTTTATTCTTCAAGGCATTCTGATATGATTCATCAGCGACAGACAGGATCCTGCTGGCAAGATAAGTGCTAAAATAAGCTATTTTTGTGTTATATATAACTTCCTGCTTTGTTCCTTCCTTAACATATCGACTTGATTCTAGAGCTTTCTGAGCAGCAGAAATTGAATGGGAGATCCTTCCAAATGTGAAAACAGTTTGGGATATCGTTACGCCGGCATCGGCATGATACTCTTTTGTCGCAGCTGTTGCTGAAATGTCAGGATACTCAAAGTTATTGCTCCATCCTACTTCCCCCATGATCTTTGGGAACAAATAAGATTTTTCTTCATTTCTGAGCGAACCTTTCCTTCTAACCTCATTATCCTTCAACTTTAGGTCTTCGCTGGCTTCGAGAGCCATTGCAACAGCATCATCGATCGAAATACTTAAGGCCTCTCCAGCCTCTTGAGCAAACGAAAAGTTGCCTGCTAGAACGTGACCAGCAAATAAAACACATAATAATGTCATCGATCCTTTTATTTTCATATCCGACCTCACTTTACACCAAGACCTTTCCAGAAAACAGAAAGTTGTTTTTTATAATGACTCTTTAAATTTACAAAATCTTTTTCCTCTATGGCCAAAGGGATACCCACAAAAATAGCCATCAAGCCAATAACAATGTCAGCTGGTTTTGTTTTTATATCAAAACTACCATCCTTAACCATTTGTTTCATGGTCATTGCTAAGAATTCCTCAATAAGCATAGACGGCATCTCTTCAATATTTTCACAATCAGGAAACGCATAATATTTATCAGAAGCTGACAACTGAAGCCTTATATTCCTCATTTTTTCGCCAGTAAATATAGATACCAATTCATAAAATGCATTTGTATTTGGCATATTATCTGCCTGGACAGAGAAAAATAGGTCAATTTTTTCTATTGGGGTCATTTGAGACCCTTTTTGCTCAACCTCCCAAATAGTTTTTAATGTAAAAAGCTCCTTGAAATATTGTACTAGGTCTGTTTTTTTGGGGAAATAGTTATAAAATGTTGCCTCCGAAACTTCAACGCTGTCACATACATCTTTAATAGAGATATCATTGAATTTAGTGGTCTCTAATCTTCTGATAAACTCGTTCATCAGGGAGATCTTTGTTTTAGATATCTTTTTTTCTCGAAGAGAAAATTCTTTTTCTAATGTCATTTTCGGCCTGCCTTTCTTGCTGATGAGAAAGTATAGCATACCCTATACTTAAGTCAATCTATATTTTTATAGCTTACAATACCTTAACGCTTGTTTTTGCCCTAAGCCAAAAAAACAACCTGAGACCAAGGCATCAAACCTTATTATTTTGTATCATAAAGGCCTATATATCGGATAACCTGATAAAATAGCGGTAAACGGTCTTTTTACTTTATTACAGAAGTTAAAGGTCGCAGCCGCCTATTCCAAGGAAAGAGGTTACTGTGGGATCACTGACATATCTGGTCCAGCAAGGATCCTAATCATTGTTGATCTCCCAATTAGTTTCAACTTTGGTCGCACCGGCTTGAGCTTTTCTGATCTCTGCGTATTCTTTCGCTACGTCCACAGATGTCCTTTTGGGCCCTCCAAGATATTCCCATCCAATTTCAGCCAAGACCCCGTCTTTAAAAACATATGGGGTAAATTCATCATCCGTTGTCGCTCCGTCCGGTATTCTGCCGGTCCTAACATAATATACGTCATATATGCTTCCGTTCTCTGTATATCGAGTAGGAGATTTTTTAGACCCTATATTTAGCTTGGATTGTGTTGGCTCCAAAAGGGACAAGAACTTTTCTCTTGAGTCACCTATTTTTATCTTGTCTTGAATGTGCTGATATTCAACGACAGCATTATCAATTACCTTGTTGGTCGTTGCACACCCGCATAAAAGGATAGACAATATTAGTATGATATCTTTCATTTTCACCTCTCTTTAAAATTCTTAGACATATAACTTATCCTTAATTAGATATATATTGTGTATCTGGTATTTCATTTGCAGACATGCAAATATTGTACCAGAAAATAATATCACAATGAATCTTTTCGTGAAGAAAGAGCGTGTTGATGGTCCATTATATTACAAGAACATAACAATGAACTGCGATCACAAAGGGAGAACTTTTAATCTGCGCCATCATTCAGTCCCTCATTATCTTGACGCAAATCCATTAAAAAGGCATACCTCAGCATATAAAAAAGACGCTGTCGTGATCAACAAACAAAAAGCGATAATGGCTCTTTTCATATTATCCTCTCTAATAATTAATAATTGGGGGGGTATGCGCATTATCTCGCGGTAGGCAGGTATTCTAGCTTTTTTATATTAATGGGCGCAGAAAGAATCGAACCTTCGACCTCTGCCATGTGAGGGCAGCACTCTAACCAACTGAGCTATGCGCCCATTTTTATATCAATACCCTAAAAACTCATCAGATGCTCTAAACACCTAAACATAATACAAATAATACATTTTTTTGGCAAGAATTAAATAGTATCAGAACCCAGCAAAGCAACGTATAACAATAACTTATCGAGTTCTGATACTATTTAACTTAATTCTTTTTCATGCTCAAACCAATCCTGAGTCCTTAAACAAAACTTCACTAACATTAGCATTACGGGCACTTCTATTAAAACACCAACAACTGTCGCCAATGCGGCACCTGATGAAAGCCCAAACAGCATTGTCGCTGTTGCAATAGCAACTTCAAAATGGTTGCTCGCGCCAATCATTGCGGACGGCGCTGAGTCTTCATAATTAAATCTTAATTTTTTTGCTATCCAGTAGGTTATCGCAAATATAAAGATCGTCTGAATAAAAAGAGGTATGGCGATCCAAAGGATTGTCAGCGGTTGCGCCAAAATAATTTCGCCCTTGAACGAAAACAGCAAGACCAATGTGACCAATAGCGCAGTTATGGAAACAGGCGAAAGAAAATGAAGAAATTTCTCATTAAACCATTCAATCCCCTTACTGGACACAATGAATTTCCTTGAAAGATAGCCGGAAAGCAAAGGCAAAGCAACATAAATAGAGATCGACAACAACAATGCTTCCCATGGCACAGGCATTCTTCCCACTCCCAGGAGAAAACCACCCAAAACGCCATAAAGCAAAAGCATAGTCAGCGAGTTTATAGCCACCATAACTAACGTATGCCCATCATTACCTTTCGATAAAAATCCCCAGACCAGGACCATTGCCGTACAAGGAGCGATCCCAAGCAAGATACATCCGGCAAAATAACTTCTCCACAAAGGCACTTGCAACATCTTACTTCCCTCATGCAATACAACTTGCCCTGCCCCATGAACAGAACCAATAACCCAGTCAACTGCGCCCGGAGGAAGCTTTACAAAATCAACAGCATCAACCCCAATAAAACCTTTGAATAAAACCCCCAAAAAAAGAAAGGCAATTCCATACATCGTGAAAGGCTTTATCATCCAATTAACAAACAAAGTCAAACCAACAGGTTTTGGTGATCTCCCTGCTTTAATAACTTCAGCAAAATCTATCTTAACCATTATCGGATACATCATAAAGAATAAGCATATGGCAATAGGAACTGAAACAACAGGCGCACCATTAACATTGATAGAGAAACCATCAAGGGCTTTTGCCAGTCCAGGGGCAAGTTTTCCCAGGAATATTCCGACAACTATACACGATCCGACCCAAAGCGTAAGATAGCGCTCAAAGATGCTTTTCATTTTTCGATCATCAGTTTTACATGCTTGAACACTCATGTCTATCTCGCTTTCATAGATCCTTTAGCGGAACAATGTACGACCATATATAATAGATCCCGACAAGGATGAAAATGGCCCCTGTAACCCTTCTTGTCCACAATTCAATTTTTGCTGTCTTATGGAACCATTTCGAGAATGATTTAACGCCAAACATAATCCCAACTGCAAATATTGCTACAGGGATCCCCGTACCTATTCCATAGATAAAAGGATGAATTATCCCTATCTTACTATTCAAAGCAAGCGGGATCAAACTGCCAAAAAATAATGCAGCTGCTATCGGACAGAACGATAAAGCAAAAAGCATTCCCAAAAGAAACGCCCCCATAACGCCAGAATCAGCTAATTTATTTTGTTTCTCTTGTGAAATTGATAACGAAAATGTATTGAATTTTATGATATCAAACAAAAATAACCCGACTAGTATTAATATTGGTCCGATGAATTTATTCATATACGATTGCAGAAAACCTGCAATTGATGGGACACTGACAAGCGAAGCGATTATTATTGCCCCAATAACAGCATAAGTCACCATTCTGCCTAAAATATACGCAAAGCTTGAAAAAAGGACATTCATCGGATGGTTCACTTTTTTAGAAAGAAAAGATACTGCAGCTATATTATTAGCTAGAGGACATGGGCTGATCGATGTTAATATCCCAAACCATAACGCTGTAAATAGTTCAACAATCATATTGGCCTCTCCCCCTAATCAATAAAATTGTTTGTTTCTTCTTTGATGTATTCATAAAACTTGTTTTTATTATTTAGAAGGTTCCAGATCTTATCCAAATTCTTGAATTTGACTTCTTTCCCCTCAGATACCTTAGAAAGAACAACAGACTTAGTGTATAACTGATAATCTTGAATAAAATGTTTATTTTGTGGCTCTTCGATATTTAGCATTTGAAAATCGATCATTCCTGAGGCAATCTCATTAAAAAAGTATTTCTCTAAAGCTTCCATAGTATATTGCTCAATTTTGTGACAAGACACACATCTAGCTGTTGTGTGAAAATAATAAGCTATGATCCTTGAATCGTTCATTGAAGGACCTGACTTGACAATCGGACCAACTTCTGCTGTTTGAGAATTAGCATTTTTTGAAAGCACATACATGCTCATTACTACTGCCAGCATTACAAAAACGCTTAAAGATATTATCTTCTTCATTCTTTAACTCCAATATATTTAAATAAGGTTCATAACTTTTACAAAAGCCCTTTTATTTCCTCAACAGATGAAACTTTTCCTGCAACTTTCACAACACCGTCAAGAACTAAAGCTGGCGTCATCATGACCCCATACTCTGTTATTTTATCCATATCTTCAACCTTAACCAATTCAGCAACGATCCCCTTCTGGTCAACGGCCTTTTGCACATTATTTAATAACTGTTTACATTTGGGGCAGCCCATACCCAATACTTCAATTTTCATTGTTCCCTCCGTTCATCTTTTTTATCGCTGATACTTTTATACTTAATACCGAATCCTGTGCGCTCTCAAGGTTCTCAAACATGGCATCAACAGGATAACTAGATTGGCTTATTATTTGCACATCCGAGAATCCAGCATTTTCAATAAACCCCAAATATTCGCTTTTTTTTATAGCTCCGGCAATACAGCCGACATAAGCTTCAACAGACTTTTGAATATCTTCAGGAAGTTCCTTATCAAGGACCAGATCAGAGACCATAAGCCTGCCACCATTCCTTAATACCCTGAAAGCTTCATTAAATACAGCTTCCTTATCTGGTGACAGATTTATAACACAGTTTGAAATAATAACATCAATAGAACAGTCCTCAACCGGAAGCCTCTCAATTTCGCCAAGCCGAAATTCAACATTTGAGTAATTCCCTTTTTGCACATTAGTACGTGCTCGTTTGACCATTTCGGGAGTCATGTCAACTCCAATAACCCTGCCAGTTTTCCCGACCTTCTTTGAAGCAAGAAAAGAGTCAAATCCCGCACCACTGCCTAGATCCAAAACAACATCCCCTTCTTTTAAGGATGCAATAGCAACAGGATTCCCACAGCCAAGACCCAGATTAGCGCCATCAGGAACAGCATTGATCTCATCATCGCCATACCCCACGGTCTTACTTATATCACTAGCTGAGACATTGCCCCCACAGCACGAACCAGAAGAACAGCAAGAAGTTTTCTGCGTTGCTACTTTTGCATATCCCTGCTTCACGATCTTCTTTATATATTCTGACGTTCTTTTCATTTTCATCACTCCTTACTTTGCTATTGCCCCAAATAAGATCCCACTTATTGTCGCCATCACGACAACCAGGCTAACATAAACAACTGTCTTCTTGGTCCCAATGATCCCACGAATAACAAGCATATTCGGTAGACTCAGCGCTGGGCCTGCAAGTAATAATGCAAGTGCCGGACCTTTTCCCATTCCTGCGCCAATTAGACCTTGTAATATAGGGACTTCTGTCAGCGTTGCAAAATACATAAATGCCCCGACGATCGATGCAAATAAGTTGGAAAATAAAGAATTCCCACCAACAGCTTTTGCAATGATCCACGAAGGGATAAGGCCTTCTTGGCCAGGGCGTCCAAATAGCAATCCTGAAACCAGTACACCCATTAAAAGTAACGGCATGATCTGTTTTGCAAAAGTCCATGAACTTTGAGCCCATTCAGAGATCTCATTCCTTTTAAACCATTTAAAAAGCATGATGCAGATCACAAACAGAGATCCAATTGCCAAATACCATTTAGCAGCAAATATCGAAGCCCACAAACCTGTCTCGCCCTCTACTGGTCTTGCCCAATTAGCAAATATCAAGAATCCGACCATCGTAAAGAAATACAAACCATTTTGCCACAAAGCCCTCGGCTCAGCCATTTCACCAGCAAACAATTCGCCTTCAGCTTTTCTTGCCCGTTCCTCCTTAATAAATATCAAATGCATCAAAAGGCCGATAACCACACTGAAAATAATTGCGCCAACAGCCCTAGCAACACCTAACTGCCATCCCAATATACGAGCAGTCATGATGATCGCCAAGATATTTATTGCCGGCCCGGAATAAAGAAAAGCGGTAGCAGGCCCTAAACCGGACCCTCTCTTGTATATCCCCGAGAATAATGGAAGGACAGTGCATGAGCAAACAGCCAATATCGTTCCAGAAATTGACGCCACGCTATAAGCAAAAAACTTATTTGCCTTTGCTCCAAAATATTTAATAACAGATGCCTGACTGACAAACACAGAAATAGCACCGGCAATAAAAAATGCAGGAACAAGACAAAGTAAAACATGCTCTCTTGCGTACCACCGGACCAATGCTAATGATCCAAATAGCGAGTTCCTAAAAGGCAAGATCTCAACTGGCAAATAAAAACATGCCAAAAAACCTGCAAACATCAACAAAAACTTGTTATATTCCTTCATTTTCTTATCCATATTTCCATCTGGTTATTTAATTTTTATAAAAAAAATTATTTCCTGCAACACAAGCTCTCTCTGCTTGCTTTTTCTGATCTTTTCAGATCTTCCCTGACTACTTCTTCATCATTAAGCCAATTTGATAACAGCTGTAGCAATTTCTTTGCATACTCATCCTTCGGAGCAATAAAGTAATTTGTCCAAAAACCATCCTTTTCACTATCAATTAATCCAGCTTTTGCGATCTTCTTTAATTGTTTTGAGATCGCAGGCTGTGACACATCTAAAACATACGCCAGTTCACATACACACATCTCACGCTTCTCAAGAAGCTTGAGAATCCTAACTCGATTAATGTCTGCTAAAGCTTTTAGGGTCTTATCCAGATCTTTCATATGAACATACCTCTCTATCCATTTAACCATTCGGTTAATTAAATATAGCCTCCCTGGCCATTAATGTCAAGTCAATTTAATAACAGAGAATCTCGAATTACAATAAATAAAGGATCAAGGCAAGTATAAACATTGGGTTTTCCTTCTTCTATTATTATTCCGGCTGTCATGATCACAGCTCAGTTAACAACTTCCCTTCTCATAAAAGTTCACTAAGATCATAATTATTAAATTGAACAAAAGAGAAAAGGATCCAAAATACCTAAAATATTATCAGTTTTATGAGGATAAACCATGCCTTGATGAGAACGGGGAAGATCGGATACGGGCAATGAAGTTATTCGCCGCATTATTTCAATAAAATAAAATGATTTGAACAGGAAGAACCTGCCGGAGAACTAAAAATTACTATGCCGGCAGAATTTTATTATGGGTTCACTTCTTTTTTGAACTGTTCTTTGTCCCATGTATGCTTTTCTGTCATGACATTGCATGTTACGCCGTTCAAGGTATCACCGCCGACTGTGCCTAAAGCCCCTGTTATATATCCGGGGTCAACCTTCATAGCGCCGTAGCGTGAAAAAACTATCGTGTAGCGTCGGTCATCGTTCTTGTCCAGAAAAAGAATATATGTTCTGCCGGGAAAGAATCTTGGTGGATGAAAATTGCTTCCGCAGGAATCAGGATCATAGTGGCCCCTTGCAAGGAGCGTGAAATGTTGCGGGGTTCTTTCGCCAGATAAATGGTTGATCGTCAAGAATTTATATTCATGGTCAGACCTGGTATTGAAAAATATCCAAGCGCTTATCAGCAGAAATGTTATTAACAGGGAAAAACGGTAAAACGGGCTGTTGATGTGTCGGGGTTTCAAGAACACAACAAAGACCAGGTAGAAAAACATTGTAATAAAAAGAAAGCTGAAGAAAGGAAATTGAAAGATCATATCGTTGAGATCAAAGCCTTTGAGGGAAGCTTCAACAACAGAATCAGAAAGTTTTGCCATCCCGTTCAGGGAGTCCGGAATGCACATTACGCATAGGGCACGAAGCGGGTCATTGTTGCGGGGCAAGAATATTTTTAAAAATGTCTTCATGTCTGTTGATAAGTTAAAACTTCATTTACAAGACATTCTATTGTATGGCAGGTCAAGTGTCAATTTAAAAACAAGACTGTTATGTGCAATGGGTAGTCAATTCATTTCGAACAAATAAAGGCTTTCATTTGTGGCATAACTTCGATCTTTTTATTAATAGAAAAACTAGCTCTTTCGATCATGCCTTCCAGAATCCAATCCCAAGTGCTATACTCCTCTTTAATATGCACTTTTGTTTCATGCACCATATCCGTATCAGCGACTCCCGCCATAGAACGAAGCCAACTATCTAAAACCTCCTGATAATCTTGCGGTATAAAATCAAAAACGACATCCAACAGAAAAAGCTTTCCTCCCGGTTTCAACATTTCATAGAATCGACATAAAGCAACTTGTTTCCAAAAATCCGGCAAGTGATGCAAGGTTATCGTACAAACAATTGCATCCAAACATTCTCCTTCATGCTCATACGTAAGAAATCCCGATCGTACAGGAGCAATATTCATTATTCCTTGCTGATCAATTTTGTCTTTAAGAATATCAATCATCGCCTGAGAAATATCGACGGAATAAACCCGCTGACACTTCTTAGCTAACGGAACACTCAGACCACCCGTTCCGCAACCAAAGTCCAAAACTATTGATCCAGAAGATAATTGCAGGTCGTGAAACAACCTCTCTGCCTCTTTATCAAAGTCACGGAACTTTCCGTGCGCATTATCATAGTTCTTAGCTAATGATGCATCAAAATAATCGACACCAATAACCTTATTTTCTTCAAAAAGCCAATCAGAATTACTGCTCATTTGTTGTCCCCCATTTCTAAAAGACACAAAAAAATATTACTGCATTATTTCATTCACCCACTGATAAAAACGAGTGGTAACCTTTACCATTTCATCAGCATCACTTTTGCGCGCGCTGCGAGACTCATATTGAACCACGTTTTTTTTAATAATGACTTTCCTCAATTGCTTGGATCTCTCATCGGAATCCTTAATGGGCAATTGTTTAACAAGATCACACACATCCAAATGATCTTGCGATATGGAACGCACGCCTTTCTCCTGAACACAAATAGCATCTGCCGAAGAGATAGCACATTGCACGGCAAGTGTTGTAGCTGCATTCCAATTCGAGGCATGATAAGCTGCAAGCATTTGCTCGTAATTGTCGGTTGCCTTCTTTAAATACGCTGACGCTGCATTCTTGTCTTCTTGCCTGACTTTCTTTTCTTTTGCTGTCATATTAAACCTCCAAAGGTTCTTTGCCGTATAAGACGGAATAAGACTTCATTAAAGCTGAGATCGGCGGACTATTTTTTTGAAGAAGTTTTCGGAATTCCGCTGTGGGTTTTAGATAAAAATCTAAATGCAGACCAAAGAAAGCTCTGAACCTCTCTTCGATCTTGGAATTAAAAACTTCAAAGACCCGATCAACATCCGTTGACTTTGCAACTACGACAGCTACATCAACATCACTACTCTTATTAGCCGTTCCTTTTTGAACACTACCATACAGGAGCAATGAAACGATCGTATTTTTTAGCCCAGCCCTTTCGATCTCTTCCAAAAGCAGATCACGGATCTCTTCTTTGTAATTGTTCTCTACCTCGAACATCGGCCGGATGATCTTCTGAACAATGCGGTCATCTTCGTTCAAGGAATAAATATGCTGGCGACCAATAATCTCACGAACAAGAATATTACGCGCAAGAAGGTCCTTTAATGACTCATGCGCAGAAGGCACAGAATATCCCGTCAAGTTAGCAACTTCTCGTCCGGTTGCTTTTAACCCTTCGTGGGAAGCAAAGACTCGAAGAATAGCCAGTTTAGATGGCGAATCCATAATTTCATTGATTTTAAAAGGAGAATACATGATCTTTACCTAATATGTGTTAGGTTTGCCTAACATGTGTTAGGTTTACCTAACATTAGAAGTATAGCACTATTCATTATTATGTCAACTCCTCTGAAACGACCTTAGCAGACTCTTTATCGCTGAATATCTTCTCATCCAGCCTCACCCCCACTCCCATATAATTCTTAAGTGGCATTAGGTGGCCGTAGCGGTCTATTGTGATTTAGATTGAGGCGTGGCCTAGTTGGGATTGGATGAATTTGATGTTCGCCTAATAAGTAAAAAGGCTGACAGTTACAATAACTTTTTAAAACAATTAATAGGAATGCCAAAATTATAGCCTTCCTCTTTTACGCCGCTCATAGGCGTCTCATTTAACTTTTGATTTGCCTTAACACTTCCTTCCTCGCCATCAAATTCATGCATTTCAAAATAACCTTCATACTGATAAATCAATTCATTCATAGAACCCAAAACACTTCGATTATTTGTCTTAGAAATTACAATATCATCCAGCAACGACATAACTTTATTTATCTTTTTAGAATCAAAATTTTCATAAAATAAAGCCTTAGACAATCCTTTACGGAAAATCTCAAGAATATTTTTAATATCTTTCCGGCTAACGTTCATAACAACAAATGAAAACAAAGTATCTGTGTTAGTGAAGATCAAACACTTTTTTCGATTCCAATAAAACAAATTAGCGTACCATTCCTGTAACGGCTGCAGTTGAAGGAAACAATCCATAACTTGAGCTCTTGGAATTCCCAATTCTTTCAAAATTTTAGCTGTACATCGAATTATGACCACAAAGATTTCCTTTCATCTTAATTATAATTATACTGAAAACACGCATGATTTCTATTCATCTTTTTAATAATGCAATGATTAAACTTTGCAGATATGAACATACATTTTTGCATTCTTTTCTGTTATTTAAAAAATTTCGTGTAAATTCTGGGTACCCAGAATTTTTGAAGAGTTACGTTCAAAATACAAAAGTCCTTGGGATTCATAGCTTTACAGAGGAGAAAAGAAGAAAATTAAGAATTTTGACCTTCAGGCTCCCGTCTAAAAAAATTAATTCAAAAAAACCCCTGTAACTCATTGAGCTACAGGGGTTTATATTGGTTGCGGGGGCCAGATTTGAACTGACGACCTTCAGGTTATGAGCTAGAATCAGGGGTTTTTAGGGTGTTTTCTGTTGGTCTCTGATTTTCCCTATCAATATATACAGCATAGATTTACGAAAATTTCACTTTCCATGCTGTTACCCCCTATTTAAGGCTTTTAGGTATGAACTGGGTACCCAGCGGGTACCAAAACTGCTTCTAAATTTTAATAATTTTGTTAAATTTTCTCAGCGCTACTACCAACCTCTGAATGCCACCATAGTTCAATTTGACTGAGGTCAATTTCTGCTTCATCCTTAGCAAGTCCCATAATTTGATTTATTTTATATTGAATATCACCCTGTCCATAAAATAAATAAATAGCCTTTCGATATCCTGCATATCTTCGAAAAGCTGTAAGAGTTTTTAAATCTTTTTTTATGCCCTCTTTGTTTGCTATCAAAGGCTTCACTTCAATTACGAGATAATTTCCTCTCATGTCTCCCGGAATATGCACCAAAAGATCTGGCTTTACATTATCAAGGTTATTCCCCCTAATAAGAGGATGTCCTGATTTATCAACTTCACCGCTCAATTCATATTTGGTTTCGTCTGGCCAAGAAATCCGCAACTGATGATATAATTCATAACAATAAACCCGTTCTCGGTATATAGGATCTTCTTGCCCGTCAATTGGCAATTGAAAATAATTCTGCTTTATTCTTTTAGTTGCATTTAAAAGAATCTGGTCAATATTCATCTTTTTCTACCTTTTTATTTAAATACCATATACTTCTTAAATACCTGCATAATAGTCAAATCATTTTGATAAAAATTAATACTACAACCAGTTTGTTGGCGCGCGTCTTTCTTCCTAGTTTCCGGCGTAACAGCAATGGAATATCTTACAGCTTTTAAATCCTTTTCCGATAATCCGTAAGACGTTCCTCTCATTTTTTTATTTATTCCATATTTAGTAATTTCCAATCTATCTAAATTAAGTTCATCATATCCAAAACCTAAAAAATAAATATTTTTTGCATCCCGTAATAATTCATGTGCTTTTTTCAACTCCTCAGTTTCTCTCTCTTCACTCATAATATTTATTCCACTTGCCATTTTTTTAATATCTTCTGGCTCAAATTCATATGAATATTCTATTCCTCCATCCTTCGACCATGGTAAATTACCTAAACATCCATAAACATGCACAATAGGAATACTATTAAAAGCTGATACAATTATGTCTTGGCTCTTAGTTGTTCTTTCTTTTAAAACATTATAAATAAAGAACTCCAAGCTTCTATCATAATTGAATGTAATAAAAGATATCTGATGTGTCTCTATGTTATCGACCGTTGTATCCAAACGATTAAACAATTCTGCATACCAATTCTCAGAATTTAAATTTAAAAAAAGAAAATGCCTTTGTTCTTTTTTCTTTAATAGATATGTAATTAATATCTTCCCTAGATCTAAAAAATCGTTTCTTTTCTCTAAAAATTTATCAATCGAATATCTTGCCGCACCAAATAAACTTTTTTCGAATTTCTTTAACTCTTTGGGAGAGCACCCTAATTCTTCAAAAAACTTGAATACTTTTGACTGTTCAGCGGAACAATGAGCTGGTGAGGGAGGAAAATTTACCAATAATTCTTTAAGCTCCTCGTTCAATTGAAATCCTGTTGGATAACCATAAGGAACACTAGCCCCGGCCCCTAATATAAATACTGTTTTTTCAGAAATCATTAAACCAACCTCACTTTATAATTTTATGTAAACTACGTCACTTATCCGCTATTTAAGAATCTTAATTCATTTTAATTACACTCTCAATTTTTTTATCCTTACCAACAATCCATAACAACCGTCTAGCGCGAGAACATCCAACATAAACACATCGCCCCTCCTCATGGTACTTCCCGTTAAAAAGATCCTTATGCTTTAATATTGCTTCTATTTTGTTTATAGAAATCTTATAATTACCACTTCCACTATCAACATATAGCATTACCGCCCCAAATGTCCTGCCTTTAATCTGATGAATATTTTCCATTGTAATATTATCAGCTAATAATTCCTTTGAACCATTAGAAAACAATGATTCTTTCAAATTTTTATTTTTTTCACCTCTTTTTTTATAAATCATTGATAACTTCGGACTTTTTATCCCCAATTTTGTGTTCATTTGATTAATTAGTTTATTAACCTTGATAATCCACTCGTCTAAATTCATTTGTAAACTAGGAATCGACTTACAAAATTTCCACAACAGCACTCTATTATTTATTTCACTAAGCCGATGATCGATTAAATCATCATTTGATATCAACTGTTTTCCTTCTTCTTCAAAATAATAATATTTAAATATTTGATCATATGCCTTTTCATATTTCTTCTGTTCCATAAATATTTTACCTAACAAGATTAACGAATAAATTTTCTGAAAATCCGTTTTCCATATACTTATTGGATCTATATTAAGTTTATTTAAATTAGCGTTTGATTTGTGACCACCATATAATACCGCTATATTATTTTCATTTATCTCGATACCTTTACTTTTTGCACAACTTAGAAATTCTTTAATAACTTGATGAATATTATCGTTAGATACAATCTTTACTTCAGCATCTAACAGTTCTGTTCGAGCAGGATTATGATTAATCTTCCTCTTATCATGAAACAAATTAAGTAGCTTACAAATTTCAGGCCCACTTCTTTGACTGATTAAAAGTTCAACTCTCTGCCACCCAGGCTGTCTTTCTTTATCAATAAACAATTGTGGTTCAGCATCCCTCCATTCATAAATAGCTTGATATGGGTCTCCTACCAACATTATTTCTTTATGCCCAGCATTAACTAATAAATCAATAATAGCCATTTGCGTTTCAGAACAATCTTGTGTTTCATCAACAATAATAAATGGATATCTGCGAATTAAATTTTCAATAAGAAAAGGATATTTTAACAATAATTTATAGGAAAAATAATTAACATCACTCTGAGTCACTATTCTCTTTTTAAACATATCTTCTTTCACATACTGAATGTACCTTTTCTTATCCGCAGTGAGAATAGACACACCCTGACAAATCAACTCGCCGTTTTTTGTATAAATTATATTTTGCCCATTAATACTAAACTGATTTAATTTGGGATAAATATCATTAAGCCATTGGCTATTCACACTCAAAATCTTAAATGGCTGATTACAAGAATTCGTAAGCTTATGTGAAAATGGGCGAAAAACATGAGAACCGATAAAGCTATCTATCGTTGCAATCTCATTAGGAAATTTAAGGTTAACTGAAGTTAACTCTTTGTATTGCTTCAAAACTGATTGCTGGGCAATATTTGTGAAGGATAACGACAGAACTCCTTGATAAGTTTTTAATCTTTTTGTATTAATAATTCTATTTATTCTGCAAGCAACAACTGTTGTTTTTCCACTCCCAGGGCAAGCAGTAAGAACAATTAGCCCATCTTTATTTACTACTTCAAGTTGTTTATCAACAAGTTTAATCATTTTTTAAATATTCAAAAGCATCTTTAAAATATTGTGGTACTTCCACTTTCCCTTTATCTGTGAATATTTTCCCACTTAGATTTGAGAGCGCATTCATTGCAAATTTTGATTTTAAGTCACTCTCAACTATTCTCTTCCACACCTCAACACCTAAAGATATGTCAGAAAATGTTTCCAATTCTTTTTCTTCTAACCCAATCAACTTCTCTAATAATTTCTTATTTTTTTTATTCGCAATCCCAAATTCGACTTCAAAAGTTTTTTTCGCTAAATAAATTTCTGTTTTGTATCCTTCTTTCTTCAACAAATCAACACTATCTTTTAACTTAATCGCCCTTGATGAAATTGGCGAAGAATTAAAAATACTTACTATCTTTTCTGTAGATTTGATAACTCCGCCTTCTAAAAATCTTTTGTCAACTGGACACGCACGACCTGTTCCTCTGTCATCATCCGTAATAATTACCGATTTTACTTTTGTTTTTTTAAAAACATTCTTTATCAAATCAACATAAGGATTAAAAGCTACTCCTTGGATATTAACAATTTCTATCCCTTGTCTATCAAATTTATCTTCCGGCTTAGAATAAACCGAATTCCAAAAATCTTTAATTAAAATAGCTTCCGTAATTCCTTCAACAAAGATTATTCTTCTAGCAAAAAATAACTGGGATTTTGTTACATCTAAATACTTTTCTAAATACTCTTTACAATCATTATCTAATCCTGCGTTCTTCAACAATACACCCTGAATCTCATCATCAGCTTGATTTAATATATTCAAATTATCCAGATCAACAATTGATGCAATAGTTGGAGAATGAGTTGTTAGTATCACTTGTATGTTTTTATACTCAGTTTGAAGAAATTCTAGCAACAAAGACTGTAGCTGTGGATGCAAATGTGCTTCAGGCTCTTCAACAAGCAAACAATTAAAAGTATGCGGATTTATTTTTTCTTCAACATTTAATTCGGTTAAAATCGTCGAAATAAAAATTAAATTATTATACCCTAAACCATTTGTCTTAATGTCTAATCCTTTTTCTTCTAATTTCATTTCAACATTAGTTAATATCCTATTCTGTTCTTGCTCAACAAAATGCAAACAAATTCTATTATTATCTCCCTTTAAAGATAATTTATTTATATTCTCATTTGTCTCATTTTCTAATAATTTTACCGGATTCTTTTCTCCCTTATGCTTCAACGCTAATTCATTTGCATCGCGAAAGATTTTCAAGAAATCGCCATCTTTATCCCCAAATCTTGATTTTAAAATTTTACCTATTCGACTCCTATACCCCGGATTAAACTCGATATTAACATCTCTCAATGCGCCCAAATACATAGCTCGCAAATATTTTAATAAATCAAAAGGATTTGATGTCGCATCCAATTCCCCACATTTGATTGTTGGCTGAATTCTATCTCCCTTCATTTCAAAAATAAAATGAAATTTTAGTTTATGCGTCTTTTGCGCTTCATCTATAACAAGAGCTTGCAAAAAAGTCGCTTCTTGACTTTCACTCAACCCAGAAAACTCAACAATAATTTCAATGCTTTCATCTTTACAGTTAAAGTCATCTTCTTTTAACCATATATTTCTTTCTGGACTTCCATAATTTAAACACAAAGCAATTGACTCGATAATTGAAGTTTTTCCTACATTATTTTCACCGACCAATAAATTCAAACCTTCTTTTAATTCAATTGAAATAAATTTATTCATCGGGGCCTTGCGAAAATTCTTAATCTTGATATTTGATATCCACATAAGAATACCTCCATAAAATGTTTTTGGTAATAAATCGCTTATTTTTTCTCACTTTTTCTCAAATAACCTTTCTCAAGACATAAGACTTTACTTTTATCTATTTCGCCTCTATAGAAAATATGGAAAAATATGGGACAGACACCTAAATCACCATTTTAAACAAGGGAAATAAGTGTCTTTCCCTAATGCATGATTTCATTCACCCACTGATAAAAACGAGTAGTAACTTTGACCATTTCATCGGCATCACTTTTACGCGCGCTGCGAGATTCATACTGAACTACATTCTTTTTAATAATAACTTTCCGTAATTGCTTTGATTTCTCATCGGAATCCTTAATTGGCAATTGCTTAACAAGGTCACACACATCCAAATGATCTTGTGATATAGAACGCACCCCTTTCTCTCGAACACAAATAGCATCAGCTGAAGAAATAGCACATTGCACAGCTAACGTCGCTGCTGCATTCCAATTAGACGCATGTAAAGCTGCTAGCATCTGATCATAATTATCAGATGCTTTTTTCAAATAAGCTGACGCGGCAGATCTATCTTCCTGCCTGACCTTCTTTTCTTTCGCTATCATATTAAACCTCCAAAGGTTCTTTGCCGTATAAAACGGAGTAAGATTTCATTAAAGTCGATATAGGCGGTTGATTCTTTTGAAGTAGTTTTCGGAATTCCATCGCCGACTTCACATAAAAATCTAAATGGACACCAAAGAAAGACTTAAACCTGTCTTCAATAGTTGAATTAAATACTTCAAAGATTCGATCAACATCCATTGCCTTTGATACAACCACAGCAACATCAACGTCACTCCCCTTACGCGCTGTCCCCTTCTGAACACTACCGTAAAGGATCATAGAGACAATTGACTTTTTCAATCCTGCTTTTTGAATTTCTTCTAAAAGTAGATCGCGAATCTCTTCTTTATAATTATTCTCAACCTCAAACATCGGACGAAGAACTTTTTGTACAATACGGTCTTCTTCGTTCAAAGAATAGATATGTTGGCGTCCAATAATCTCTCTGTTGAGAATATTGCGGGAATGAAGGTCTTTCAAAGACCCATGGGTTACTGACACACAAAACCCTGCTAATTTAGAAATTTCACGACCTGTCGCTTTCAATCCCTCTCGGGAAACAAAAACACGCAAAATAGCCAACTTAGATGGTGTATCAATAATTTCACTAATTTGAAACGGAGAAAACATAATCATCACCTCTCTTTTGTGTTTGGTTTACCGGACACGTGTTTGGTTTACCAAACACTAGAAGTATAGCACTATTCATTATTATGTCAACTCCTTTGAAACGACCTTAGCGGCCTCTTTAACGCTGAATATCTTCTCATCCAGCCTCACCCCTACTCCCATATAATTCTTAAGTGGCATGAGGTGACCGTAGCGGTCGATTGTGGTTTGAATTGAGGCATGGCCTAGTTGGGATTAGATGAATTTTATGTTCTCTCCCTGATCAATAAGAAGGCTGGAAAAGGTATGGCGTAGATCGTGGAAGCGAACTCTGCACAGGCCAGCTGCATCAAAAAAAATACATTATACTTAAACTTTTAGTGTAAATTCTGGGTACCCAGCGGGCACCAAAACTCACGAAAAAAGTGATGCTTCTTTTCGCATAAAAAACTCTCATTTTATGCATTCAATAACATGTTCGCAAATCGATTTAAGTCTGGATTAGCTAACGCCAAAACCTTTTTCTTAACTGCACGGGAGAAATATTCTTTTTCCGTTTTTGTCAAAGTTTCCCCATTAACCTTTTTTAAAAAAAGCTCTTTTTGTTTTGGAGAAAATAATTGTGCTAAAGCGTATTCAAACGAAAGTTCTACATATTTATCACGCCTTTTCTTATTTTCTTTTACTTCTTGTTCAAAATAAAGCTCAAACATATCCTTGAGTCTTTGCGGCGAGAACTTATAATCGTCTACCATGAATTGGGAATTATCAGCCATTCTTTCTTTGTATAGATTCAATTTTTCCTTTTCCACCTCATTTAATCCTTCAAGAAATTTATTAACCCAATGATAGCCTAAGTTAAAATAATCATACAAAGCCATTGACATTAGCATGAATTCTTTAAAATACTTTACATCAACATATGAGACCAATAACGAATTTATCTTTGCATAGTTAAAATCATCATGTTTTGCAGCATTAACTAATAATACAGGAAATCCTTCCAATAGCCTTGTTTCTCTACTTTTGAATACTTCTAGCAGAGTTTGGTTTACGTCTAGTTCTTTTTCCACTTCCACCAACGGATAACCTAGTCGTGCGACCTTCTCTAATAATTCTTTATTTTCCATTTTCATCTACCTCATTTACCCTAGCAATAAAGGAATCAATATATCCTTTTATTCTATGTTCAGAGACATCATAGCTACATGTCTCTCTATACCTATCTCTTAAAACATTAATATCAATTTCATCCTTTTTGACTTTATAAAGCAATTCGCAATCATCAAAATCTACTTGAGCTGCTCTCATTATTTTGCTCACAATTAAATCATAATAATTTAATGCGCCCAAATAAATGTTTCCTATATTCTTTATAAAAATATGATTTTCTTTTTCTAAGGGAGACTTCAGAAGCTCCGTTGTATGGATCTTATTTCCACAAAACAAATCGAAAACATAAAGCTCATTATCTCTTTTTAATCCTATCCCCCTTGCCGGTTTATAACTTAAATCATTTAATATTCTTTTTATATAAGCATGCTCAGCAATATTAGGAATCATAAAATCAACATCTTTTGTAGATGCTTTGATTTTTAATAATGTCATCGCAGTGCCTCCGCAGGCGATCAAATGAACCTTTTTCTTTATAAATCTACTCCATTGGTTCAAAGTTTCAAATAATTCTTTTGTTGTAAGCCTATTTTCCATTTTTGTATATATCCATACAATCTGTTGTATGCTTCTGTACAATTCCTTGTACTTAAGTATACAATTTCATCGTTTACCTGTCAATAGAGCAATTTTGCCCTTTATAATTCTATTATTTTAAAATATTCTCACAAAAAGATAAAAAAACCACCTAATTATTACCATACAAACATATTAATAATTCAACATGTATGGTAACAGACAAACATAACTTCAAACCTTGAACTTACGCCTTAGCCTTGATATCCTTTTTAACTTCTAGAATCTTCTTCTCCGCAAATATCTTCTCATCCAACCTCACGCCTACTCCCATATAATTCTTAAGCGGCATGAGATGGCCGTAGCGATCAATCGTGGTTTGGATCGATGCGTGACCCAGTTGGGATTGGATGAATTTTATGTTCTCTCCCTGATCTATAAGTAGGCTGGAAAAGGTATGGCGTAGATCATGGAAACGAACTCTGCGCAGGCCGGCTGCATCAAGCGCTGTTTGGAAATTACGTTTGATCAAATTATCAGGATCGATTGGAGCACCTACCGCATTAGTAAAAATTAACTCATCAGAATTAATAGGCTTCTTGCCTTTTTCTTTTTGAGCAAACTCAATTGTCTGATTGAAGCGGTGTTTTTCTAATGCCTCTTTTAATCGCGGTGACATGATGATCGCGCGCACGGAATATCTTGTTTTGGGTGAATCAAACCACCAGCGTTTATCTTCTGTGCCAATATCTCTTCGTATCTTCCAACGCAAACTTCTTCGCACATAAATAGTATCGCTGTTCCAGTCAACATCACCCCACTGCAATGCTAAAATTTCACCTTTGCGCATCCCTGTTAAGATCGCGGTTAAGAAAATTGTTTTAAATGGTTCATAGCTATGTTTCAGCAATAATCGAATTTCATCAGGATTCAAATAATCCATTTCTCTATGCTTGGTCCTATAACAATCAATATCCCATGCAGGATTATCCTCGCGATATTTCCACCTTCGCGCATACTTGAACATGGTCTTAAGCATCTTCATGATCTTATTAACAGTATTCGGATTAAGCTTGTCTAAAAGTTTGGCAAGATAACTTTCAATATCTTCTTGTGACATCGACGTAATATCAGCACCCTCAAAATAAGGAATGAGATGATTTCTAATGTATCCCCGATAAGTTACATAAGTGCGTTCTTTAACGCGCGGCTTTGCATATTCATTCAGCCATTTTTCAGCGAATACTTGAAAACTCGTATTTGCTTTCTCATCCTTGAAAAATGTTCCGTTATGAACTTGGGCAATAACTTCAGCCAAACGATGTTCAGCATTACGTTTATTGTGTCCAACGGTTTCTCGATACTTCTTTCCATCAATACGATACTCAATAAGATACTTTCGTTTTGAATTATGTTTGCAAGGGGCATAGCCATTATGGCCTTCTTTGCGGCAGGCGTCACATCGTGATCGGATATTTCCAGTTACTTTCATAATACTGCTCCTTTCGTTAAGGTCAGTATTATAGCTGTATTTCGATTACATCTCAAGACTTTCTTTTCTGGGGCTTCGGACCTGGTTTCCTGTCTGTCTTTAAATATTTGATCAAAGAACTCTCTTCGATCAACCAAACTGTCCGATTGCTTGTAATATTTGCTTCTCGTCCCTTTATTTTGCCTGTACGCATTAACAAGCGTAAATGACTCATAGAGACGCCATGCTTTTCTGACGCTTCGAAAGTGGTTAGTAACATGCGCATATATTATCATCTTTTTTCTCCTTTGACTAACAAAACTCAACAATGTATCAGCCTCTTAATGTTTTCGACGCATCTATTCCTCTTAAAAAACGGATCACTTCATCAGGATCGAACCGCACATACTTTCCGATCTTCACATGAGGGATCCCTTGCTGCCCCATGGATGTGCGTTGATAGATCCAACTAATTGGTACGTTCAAAACTTCTGACAATTCCCTGACTGTAATTAAATGTTTCATCACTGCCCCCTTTCTTAAACTGCTTAATCCATAAGTCCTTTTAAAATTGCATTTGTTTGTTCTCTCCTTTCTTCCTTTAACTCTTCAACCTCTGATCGCTTAAGATAATATTTTTCAAACAACCTCAAACCTTGTTTCTTTCCTTCTTTGCTTTTCTTTGCATATGGTTTACTTTCTATATTTTCAAATCTTCCAAAGTTGACGCATGTATGCGCATTATCCGTCCTACTTATAAAATAACCTTGTCCAACTTTATATAAATTCTTGATCTTATCAGGTGAAAAATGAAATTCATTGACGATCTTATTTGATGTATCACCTAGATGCATTTGATTGCCGTATTTGCCACCTGCCATTTTATAAGTTTTCTCAACCTTTCTAAACGTTCCCATGCTTTTAGCAATCAGCTCGCATAATTCAGGATCAGTCTGTTTGAAATAAATTTTGTTTAATGTGTTTTCATCTATACGCTTCATGAAGGTTTCGGATATGCATTTCAAATCACTTAAACTTTGATGCGCTAGTGTCACCATCATGCCGCTGCTTCTGGCCTTGTTTAACACTTCGACAAACGATTCTTCAGCAAATGATGAATACTCGTCAATAATGACACTGACTAAAATATCTTTAGGCATCTGCCCTGTTTGAATTAATGAAGAAATATAACGTAAGTTCGCTTGTACCATTCTTGCAATACTGACTGCCTGAATTGGAAAGGCATTTGTCGGAAGCTGAAAATAGACGATCTTTCTCTGCAAAATAGCATCCGTCAAAATAATATCACTATCATCCTCATTCAATAATGCATCGCTATGATTTAATAAGAAGTTGTTAAAACCAGCAATAACATGTTTCCATCCTCTATACTGATCTGTTAGATCTGAGATGACTTGACTGAACATCTTTAAATGAAGCGTGCCCTGCTCATTGTCCTCTTTAATGCAACCATTTATTTCAGATCGGCAAGCTTCTTTGTTTAAATAACAATAAACATCCATGGGAGTAAATGGCTTATTCAGTGAATGCAAAATATAGAAAGCATTACTGAATAGCGTCTTTGACATTTCTCTAAAGAATGAATTATCGTCCTCGAAATTGTTAAAGAACGCATCAATAATGATCTGCGGATCGACCTTACCTGTATAGAGCGGATTATATGTGCAAGATAGATCCTTGTAGACCAATGAGAACAACATGAACTTATCTTCTTGCCCGATACTTTTCAAAATAGCATTAAGCTGATTGATTATTTCCATCTCGCCTTTGGCATCAATGATAATGATCGGACGATCCTTTAAAGCATCCTGATAGATCAGAGGCAAAAACACACTGGTTGTTTTTCCTGTGCCTGTCATGCCAAGGATCTGCAAATGCTGGCTTCGTTGGATATCGGGAATACTTAACGCTTCTTTATTGTCATTCTCAGCGTTAAGTCCAATAAAGGTTGCACCTTTATTGCTTTCGGATAAGTAAAATTTATCAAGGCTGCTTTGAAGACCAAAAGGGATAAAAGGAAACTTCACCCTTTCATCATTAGGCGAGACTTTTATCCCTTGCCTCCATCGATTGACCTTATCTATTATTTTTTCAACATAATGCCCAAAGACAAAATACAGCAATAAGAACAGAATGCCGAGAATGATCAGAACAGTCACTGAAAACGGCTCATTTAATTTGTCGTTGATGTAATCACGATTCCTGAAATACACACCGACAAAGATCATCAACACTAGCATTGTTATTTCGCTCATATTATTCTCCATCGATATATACTGATTGATCAAAATAAACGATCAGCCTTTCACCTGCGACAATAACGCCGTATCCTTCTGCCTTTTTGATCTCATCCTGCATACGTTTAGCTTCTTCTTTAAATACTTCCGCACCGCCTTCTAAAACAGCGTTGCGTGAACTTGTAGAAACCTGATCCATACCTGTTATGGCATTAGTGGTTTTCTCCTGAAAGCCCAGAAAAACGCCGCTTAAGAAACTCACAACCTTAGTCATGATCTTCTTTTTATTCTCTTTGTTGATGATAATTGCCTGAATGCCTCCTGAACCATCAAAATTCAGGCCTCTTGATTTAATCGTTACTTCTGTACCGTCATGCAGAACAATTGTTTTAAACGATACTAAAACCCTGTCCCGTTCCCTGCCCGACCTTGCTTCTCCATAGATACGGGTATCTTTAGAAAGCAAAAGAACATTGTTAAAATAAAGATCATCAACTACCTGAACAATAACAGGCGCGCTGAAATTATTCGTTACAATGTTATGGATCAGCATGCATTCAACCATAGTGCCTAAAGGGATCTTTCGTTTAGGCACTATTTTCTTCTCTTTCTTCTCGATAACAGGCTTTTCTTGTAACTCAGGCTTCTTTTCTTCTTTCTTGTAGTCCGACCTTATTAACGGAGTGATCACATCCTCTGTTTGTTTAATAACATCTTTCTCAGAAATAGAAACCTCTGTTATCTCCTGACGGTTAATAACCGCCTGCCCTTCTTTTTCCTTAATAACTTTCTTGTCCTGCGACACAAAGCAAGCAATAAAGACAGCAGATACGATCAATCCCCAAGTAAGCAATGAAGGAATGCGTTTGCCTGTATGATCTTTTTTGAATAAAACATCAATCATTTTCATTTGGACACCCCCTTCTCTACCGTGACTGATTTATCAGTAATGCTGAGAACCTTTAAACCATAAGGATTTGACTCGGTAGGTTTAACCTGAAGTATACCGAATGAGAATACTTTATTCTCATCCTTATAATTCCCTTTTCGATCTATGATCGTCATTACACCTGACAATTCCACATCAAACGGATTATCCTCCTTCTTTATTTCTGCTGAATTAACAACAAAATTAAAATATGTACCGTCTTCAATAATCGACTTATTCTTCTGATACGCCGTTAGAATCGATTTTTGAGGCACGGCGGTGAGATACTCTTTGATACCATCGATCTGATCAGGCAATGAAGTTGGAGAAAAACTTAAGTATTCTTTTGCGATCCACTTTGTAAAATTTTTAAGGATCGTCTGATCAACTTCATAATTTTTTGTAACCAGCTTAATAATACTGTCCTCCTGCGCATAAACTACCTGCTGAGGCCTGTTTTCTGACAAAACTAATGAAACAGCCTGCAAGATAAGCAATAGAATTAAACAAACAACAATAAACGATAAGATACGGACTGTTCTTTCTAAAATAGCCCTGTTAAATGCCAATTCGCTCATGATGTTCCCCCTTTCTTGGTGACCATGTTCTTGATTGCTTTAAATACACTTCTCTCAGCGTTAGATAATCTGAAACCTGCGCCTCTTAATCCACCGCCAAAAGTACGTGTCACGATATTGCGCAAATCCCTTGATGCAATAGCACCAACCGCGCCATCAACACTGCCTGAAACACTTCCTAACGTTACACGGCTTCCTTCTTTAACTTTGCGAGTAAGAATATTTACTGCACCTATCCCTGCCATTGATGCTGCAATACCTGTTCCTATTCCATAAGTTAAACTGGTCACGATCATCGGTGAATACATAAGAACAAAACACACGGCAAAGTTCATCATGATAAACTTCTCTAATCCATCTACCGTTGGATCAATTTTGCCACTCAATGCAACGGCAATTGAAAGAACGATATGCCAAAGAATTGGCCACGATAAAACAGCTATGTACGACGTGTACCATCCCTGGACTATCCGTTTGGTTGCATCAAATATAATGAACGGGATCAAGATCGGGCCCAGCTTATAAACAATGGCAACTATCGAATAACGTACTGCCTGCATGACATTGGAAACTATTGAATAAAAAATAAACGATAGATTGATAACTAAATTGTGAAGTGTCTTTTTACCGAATAAAGCAAGTGAAAAACCTTTCTGCTGATTATTCTCATACACTGTCTGCATATTCTGGCTCATGACCACATACTGATTGGCTGCGCTTTGATCGGGATTGATCACCTGATCAAGTCCGACAACAATATCTTTTGATGTATCCATGATCCATGAATAATTTTGCAGAAGAAGGAACCCAATGATCAAGCGAATGATCAGCGACGTCCAGTTTGCCTTATTCTCAAAGACTCTCAAATACATCACAAAACTTGAGACAATGAACAAACTGCTTAACAGAACACGACCGAGTTCGATCATGCCTGCTAAGTCACTATTTATAACGCTTATAATAAAGTCCATTGGATACCCCCTAGTTAATATCAAAGGCATTATCGGACGAGCTGATAAACCGCCTTACCCCTGAATTTTCCTGCTCTTGTTCAATAACCGCTTCCTTCAACTTTGTATTTTGATTAGAACTCTCGATACTCTGCTGTTTTACCGACTGAGACATTAAATAAATAATTTGATTCTGCATCTGCATCAAATGCCCCAATTCTTCAGCGATCTGCTTTTGCGCTCCTTTCTCATTTAATAGTTTTGAGTGATTGATAAACTGTGTGGCATATTGAGAATTGCGTTTATAGGCATCCTGAAATGAATCTGCAATTTTGTAGCTTGCTGAATTTACATCATCTGCCATTGCGATATTTTCATAATCAGATCTTGGAGTTGATACCCAGCTATCAAGCGACCCGAAAATATCCTTCCATTCAACAGAAATATCTGCGCCATCTGAAATATAGCTGTCCAGGTCAGCCAAGAGATCCGTTGTTTCAACCACCATGTTGCGGAAATCGCTAATAAACGTAACACTATCAATTCCCTTACTTGCTTCAATAGCAAGCTGAAGCTGGCTTTTCATGGCCTTTACCTGTTCAATAGACTGCTGAAGGCGTTTAATATGCTCGGCTGTCTGAACAGCAGTCTGCTGAAGGATCGCCCAGGCATCACTAAATGCATACACAGGTGCCGCGCTGCAAACAATCATCAAACATAAAACTAAATAAAATATTACTCGTCGCATTTTGCACCCCCTTTTTTACAATTTGTTAGATCTTTATAATCCCCGCACTGCCCTGTCTTCATTCTCCAACTACTATTGGCATAATCAATCTGCCCTTGTCGGTATCCAGCCGCGTAGCCTTTTTCATATTCCGTTTTCTTTTTCTCATCAGTACTGAATACCAATCCTGCAGTAGTTCCAGCTAAACCGCCAAGAGCGGCCCCTTTAAGGCTATCTCCTCCTTGATGCCCGATGATCCCACCTAAAGCTGCGCCTGCAAGCCCTGTAACGGTTACACGTTTCTGAAGTGCTGTGCATCCGCAAAGAGCAAAAAGCAGTAACACTGTAATTAAATTCCTGATCACTCTCATGATTGCCTCCCGTGAAGATCGCTTAATAACATTCTGCGATTTTTAAGCCGTGGGAAAGTTTATACTTTCCTACGGTCAAATTAGTATTAAGTTTATTTTCCATATGAAACGCCGTTAGGATAATCCTCGGCGCATTTCTTAACGATCTTATACATATCCAACTTTGGATTCTCAGCCTTGACCTTCTCGTAATGATCAAGGTCTAAGGCATCGGTTGTTGCTACCCAATACTCAATCGGAGTCGGATAGATCACCATCTTGCCACTAATAGGCTTTAACCCTTTTGACTGAGAGAAGAACACTTCTGAACCTTCACCCTTTTTCATCTGTAAAGATTCGATCAAATGCTTCTCTTGTGTATTGAATTTAAAATAATTGACTATTGATTGAAGTGACGGCGCTGAATTCTGACGGAGAATGAACCTTGTATGCGCATTTCCAAGAATCGCATCTTCAAGCCCGCCTTTTGTAAAATCACTGAGTGACTGCGTGACAGAAATTGCCCCGGCTCCGTATTTTCTGAAAGTACGGAAAGCTTCAGCAATAAAACTGGCTGATTCAGGAGAAGATAACAGTTTCCAGCATTCATCAAGGATCAACAGTTTGCGGCGTCCGCGCTCACTCATGAACTTACCCCAGACAAAGTTTGTGATAATCGTTAACATCATTGTCTGCAACCTTTGATTTTCTAAACCCTTCAGATCAAAACAGACAATGCTTTTATCTAAGGAAAGCGTTGATTTACCGTCTGTAAACGAACCGAACTGCCCGCCCTCAAGCCAAATACCTAAAAGCCCAACAATCTGATCAACAAACGGTTTCCATTGATCATTACTCTCGGCAACTTGAATTAAGGCAAGCTTGTAATCGCTGAGAATTGGATAATCAACTGCCCTGTACAAAAAGCGAATGCTGCGGGAGATCAGGTCTTCTACGATCTGATCAGATTGGGCAAATCGTGAAGTCTTTCCGATCATCTGCTCAATGATCTTTGTCTTGATGACAACAATTTCATTCTGTGCTTCATTATCAAAGTCACGGAATTTCTTCTTCGCAGGAAGATCAAACAAATTGATCGTAAACTTCTCTTTTAATCCGAGGCTGATATAGTCCCCGCCCTTAAGCAGCACCTGTCTTCTGTAAGAACCGCCTATATCAATAAAAACCTCGATCGGATCATTCTTGCTGTATTGATTAATGATCTGATTAACCAAGAAGCTTTTGCCTGTTCCTGTTGCACCAATAAGAATGGAATTAAATGCAGGCAAGTCATTGGCAAATGGATCATAAGAAACTAATCCTTGGGTAGTATTGAAAAAGACTGTCTCGCCTTTACCACTTCCATGGAACTCTTTAAAACAAGGAAGCAAGTCTGCAAGATGAAGTGTCTTTAAAAGGATCCATCGTGAGGATTCTTTTGTCCATCCGGGAAGCGTGCTTAAAAATATCGGCACAACACTTCCATATCTTTCATCATGCATTTCAGCACCGTTCATGCCTGAGAATAAACGGATCACTTCAGATGTCTTGCTTTTGACATCATCTTGAGTACCCCCATAAACATGAACCGTTAACTGCGCACGGAATAATTTTTGATTGGTCTGCTGAATTTCTTCAAGCAAAGATTCATATTGCTGGATCTTGACCTCTGCATCTTTGTTAGGAACTCCCAACATCCCTAAAAGATTGCCGTATTCGCGCCTACGCATAGCCTCATTGCCTTTTTACCCCATTCCTTGGGTGGTGACTCGAAGTTGATCACAACATCAAACTCTTTAAACGATAAGTTGAGTAATGATGTAAGCATCAAAGGATTGGTTGATTCAGGCAGGATCTTAAGCGTAGTGAATTTATGATACTTCCCGCCCCAATGCATGTATTCACCTGCGTCCTGATCGATAGCAAGATCAGAACAGCAGACTTGTTTGCTGAATACTTCATTAGCTTTAGGGCGTGGACATAGTAATCCATCATTTACCCTGTCAGGATTCATATATCCATAGATCAGCTTCATAAACTCATATGGATTAAGACGTTCATACTTAAACCCTGCACCATTAAGCCCACCTTCTACTGATTCAAGGATATTAATGAACTCTGATTTGATGCGTGCAACTTCATCTTCACAAACATCTTTAAACTTTCGAAAGCCCTGAACAAAAGTTGCTGTCTTTTTCTTTGCCTCTACTCCCCTGTAATTAACAAACAAAAAACAGCGGATACGCCTAAAAACATTATTCTCTTCAATACCTTTAAGCTTGTTGATCCTCTCCTGATGCATTCCCGCGATCAGATAATTTTTGTTTTTGATGATACTATGTTCATTGATCGTATCCTGATAACTACCGTCAAGATCAAAGATAATCTGATATGATGCCCTTTCGGTCAAATTATTAAGAAGTGTCTCGATCTTTGACGAATAAAGGATCGCTTCTTCCTGTGAATAGTTACCAACATAAGGGCATTCGAGCAAATATCCAACAGACACCGAATCATCTTTAAAGACAATAAACTCATCTTCAAGATGACTGTAAGGCAATAATTCCTGAAGCGCGTTTAATCGAATATCAAGGCCTCTTCCTCTAATAACATCGATCAATGATTGAGGAATTGCCGTATACTCTTTTGGTTTAAAAAACCATTGAATACAATGTTCTACTGTTTGCGGGGGCTTCCCCTTCTTGATAAAAAGAAGAAGCCCTGCAACTGTTGATCCAACCAAAAGCACAACAACTGTATTTACTTGAAAAGCCTGCAAAGACAAAAAGACACCTAAAACTATGAAGATATCAAACTCTTCAAATCCGAGGATCTTCATTTTGTCCTGCAAGTTTCTTAAACATGGTTCGACATAAGTGCGCATTTTCTCCTCCTTCCTTAAGATTCAATTAAAATACTGAACTGATTAGATCAACAATAAGTGGTGCTCCAAAAACAATGATCGTGCCTATCAATGCAGCTATAAATATTTGATTATTTCCCATCATTCTTTGCCAACCTGCAAAAATAAGCAGTATGATGGCGATCGGTACTGATACCGCTTTGATCGCATCTAAGATACTTTCAATACTGCTTTGAAAATCTGCGAATGCCGGCGTTGCCATTACTACAAACAACAAAAACAACACAAAAGTCTTTAGAACGCTTATTACTTTTCTTTTAGTATTCTTGTTCATCGGATTTCTCCTTTCTCTTCATTTACGGCGTATGCCTTATTAAATTCTTCCATTGTTACAAAACTAAAATTTAACCCTGTTCCTTTGATCTTTCCTCCTTTCGTTAATTCGGTTTCTATTTTTTGTAATTTCACCTTTATAGGATCATTCTCACAGATATAGATCACGTTATTGTTTTTCACATCGTGCCTTCTATCGTAAAACTGAAATATCTCTAAATACCTTTTCGGTGCCTTTAATGAACGCTCATATTCAAGAAAGAACTTCTGCTTACTTCCGTCTTTTCTCAAATGCCAAAATATTGCATCCGGGATCTTATGCATTGAAATTCCATCTCTTCTAAACGGCGGCAATGCCCTTAAATATTCTTCACTCCACCACTTAACAACTCTGATCTTTTCTGAATTCTCTAACACTGCCCTGATATGATTAATGCCTAATGAATGTGCCACTTTCACTAACAAACTTTTTCCTCTTACCTTAAAATTCGGGATATCGTTATAAAAAGGTTTCAACATTTCAAAATTCTTCTTGTCTTCAATAAACCAAATTCCATACTGAAAACCTCCATACTGTTGATGCGTAATACCTAGCTCATTCATCATTACTCTTACTGCATGCTCACTATCCCACTTCCTAAAATAATCCATAACATCACTAACTCTCACTACACCCTGCTCAGCAACAAACCTTAAAACCTGTATCTTCATTAATTGTCTCTTCATCTCAAATCCTCCTTTAAAATCATTCTTTTATACCCAAACAAAAAGCCACCCCTAAACCAGACGTCTGGGATGGCTTTATAAATTGCTTGGGATTCTCTAGGGAGCTACCCTAAATCTCCATCAAAATTATTATTCTTTACTCTTATAAAATCTTCTCTTCACTGATACCTAAGGGTCGTTTAAGACCCCTATATCTCAAATCAAAACATTGGTTGAGAGAGAGGGGTCTTGAACAATCTGTGAACTTCAGTGAACAGATTCCCTTTGGTATCATTGAAGTTAGAAGATTCGTTCCCTTCACGCGACCTTCACGAATGAAGCTTAAATGAAGCTTTCCTGAAGGTGTTGTTCCAGAAAAAGATTCATTCCAGAGTTGCGATACAACTTACAAAAATCAATGTATCGCTTCTGAAATGAAGGTCTCATGAAGCTCCTGATCATCCTTCTCCCCCAAACAAAAAGGGCATAACCGTGGTTGTGGCGCCACAATTATGCCCTTGAAATTCTGTTTGGAATTTAGCTGATCAGGCTAAATCTGTTAAATTTTTAAAGATCAATTCTGCTTGTATATTTCGTATCTATATTTTGACACTTGCTGTTCTGTTAAATTTGTAAGCCCAGCGATTTCCTTATCAGACTTACCCAATATAAATAACGGAAAAAGCTCTTTCTGTTTTGAAGTCAAATTTTCCATAACATCAACTTCATTGCCGCCTACAATACTTAAAAACATTTTTAAACTATTTGTAATTCCTGAAAGAATAAACCGTTTTAAGCGGGATATTGTTTTTGTTAGATCCGTGATCCTTTTCTGATTTTCGTTTTTAAGGCGAACTTCCTCTGTTACATCCCTGATCGTTCCGTTATATCCCCAAACCTTATTGTCACGGATAATAACAGCAGCTGTGATCTGAACATCAATCGGAGTGCCATCTTTTTTTCTTAGTGTCATTTCGTATTTTTTGACACCACCCAATCGTTCAATGGTACGGATATACTCTTTTCTATCATTAGCATTAAAATACACATCTTGAACTTTAGTCTGGGTCAAAAATTCTTCCCTGCTTTTGTACCCAAACATCCGAACGCCTTCTTCATTAATATCAAACCATTTCCCTTCTTTCGTGGTAATAAAAATGCATCCTTTATAATCAGAAAAAAGCGTCTGATATAAGTTATTGGTCACATCCCGGGATATGCCCATCAATCCAATAATTTTGCCAGATTCATCTCTTCTGGGCACTTTTGTAGTTGAAACATAGTGCCTTGTTCCATCACCAAAGGTAATATATTCAACCTTATCAATGATCGGTTTGCCTGTTGTCATAACATATTCATCATCCTGGATCATTGGTTCAGCTTCTTCTTTGGAATAGAGGTCACGGTCTGTCTTTCCTATAACATCCGTAAACTTGCTGCGCATACCCATTGCATGCGCATTATTAACTAATATTAATTCACCAACCCGATTCTTAAAAAAGATCGCATCAGGCCATGAATCCAATAGATCCTTCATGATCAGCCACATTTTTCCATCTTTATATTCAATGCTTGTTTTAGTTTCGGTATCATGAAAATAATTTGCAACTCTGGAAGATGAAGATAACACTTTCATATTCTGTGTAATAACTGAGCGTATATTGGCTATCTGACATAGCTCATCTTCATTGACATTTCTTGGTTTATAAGTTGTATTCATATAATCATCATACTTCAAATTTGCAAAATTCAACAATGCCTTAAATTTGTCCATCGGTTGTTTTGTATACACTTTATTTTTCATCATCATCGCCTCCATTAGAGCACTTCATTTTGTTTTTAAAACTTAATAAATACCTCTTCATCTTCTTCGTTATGTTATAGATAACGCGTATGTCCATATTCATCCATTCTGCGATATCTCTAGGTTTCTCAATCATAACTGATCTGGCAATAATCAAGAAAATTACTCGTTTTTGCGAATTAAATTTTTCATCCAATTTCATCTGGGATGAACTGCCCAATATCCAAAATTCATTCTGAACCTCACCTTTCTGATCAATATACCCATTAGAAATTAAACACTTCATTAGCCCTGCTGAGTCATAAATTTCCTTAAAACATTCTTCAAAGACAACTCCATTAAATACAAATATCTTCGCTATCTTAGTTAGACATGCATCTTTCTTAATAAATTGCAGGAATTCAGAAATTATCTGTTCAGCTGTTAGATTAAACATTTTGGATGGGAACATTTTATATTGACATTTTTCAGGATAGGAAGCAAAGTCTAGCATATTACATACCCGAATAGCATCTTTCGATTCAAAGAATTGTGAAACCGTCAAAACATTCTCTTTACTAATAGCTAGGTGAGAAACTGTTGCTTTTATAGACTGTTTTATAAATGCCTCAAATTCTACCCCTATTTCACAATTTAACGTGTTATCAAAGATCTTAACAAATACTGTTTCCACAATATCTTCACCATCTAAGCCACCGGGAGGAATACCACCGACCTTACCTTGCCAAACTCTTTCAGCCAAAAGCGAATTTGCAAAACACACATACCCAAGCCAAAGGGCATTCCAACTATTTTTTTGGATCTCTTGCTCTAGCGTATGCTTAATATTGTTTTGGACTTTTGTCATAACGTTTTCCTCCCCCTACTTCTATATGTCAAGAAGAATGCGTTTTTAGCCAAAATTATTGAAAATATTTTAAAATAATTTGTTTTTATGTGTGAACAGGTAAGGCAGAGAGATAGAATTGGGAAGTTTTTGGAAAAATCAATACTGTGAGGGTCTCTTTTATTATCGTATTCGTGGCACCTTCTTTCAGGAAAATATTGAATTTGACTTATGTATTATTATATCACAACTGAGGTTAATTCACTTGGCAATTTTTAAACACAAGTTCTATTTTATTAACTCATTAAAATTCACAAAAATAACTTCTTTTGTTTGTAGCATATCTATTCCCCATATTTTACTTAAAATATTTAAGGCACGATTTACTTGCATAGATCTAAGAGGCTTCTCATCCCGCTTTAAAAAAGGTCCATCAGTTTCAGTCAAAATTCTATTTCTAGGAATATTTTTAATTAAAGATATGCCACTTTGTGTTTGCAACATTCTTTCATTAACTGAAAAATAACATCCATACCTGACAGCAGATATCGCATCTTTCAAACTTCCAGAATACCAATGCAATATTACCTTACCCTTCTCAATAGGGTAGTAAGCTTTCAGATTCATTACAACGTTTCGAGCTGCATTACGACTATGCACAGATAATATTTTATCATTATAATTGGAACATAACTTCAGAATACGCTTAAAGACTTCCTCCTGTACATTTAATGATTTAATATACTCTTTTGAGCCATCTAATCCAATTTCTCCGATAAATCTTGTTTCCTTTATATATTTCTCAAACAGTCCTAACTCATTTTTTCTTTCTTCAGCTAGTTGCGGATGCAAGCCAAGTGCAACCCGAATATATTTATAAGGCATTGCTAACTCGTAATTTCTTTTCCACACACAAGGAGCATTGGTTACAGTTAAAACATTTATCTTTTTTTGATCACATTCCCTTAGCAATTCTATGTGATCTTCAAATAAATCAAGATGACAATGACAATCTACGAATTCAGACAACTCTGTTTTTCTCCATTTTTAATTAATCTTTAAACTCTTAAACAACACATCAATTTCTTCCATACCTCTTCTGTAAACATCCGAATAATTATTCAGCTCTGACGAGTAGTCAAACAAGGGACCTGCTTTAAAAATTAACAACTTTTCTATTCCTGGTTTATCTTTTAATCTTTTTATTGAACGTAAAAAGGGATAAATATATTCTTTATTTTCAATACTAGAAATATTTCTTTTATAATCAGTTAAATCATTAATCAAATGCTGTGCTTTATGAAAAGCTGCTCTGCGAATAACACATGGCACGCATAATCCACAATGCCCTACACCAATTTCTTTTCTAAATCTTCCCGCAGCCGGATGAGCACAAGACATAGTTTCAGAAATAAAGGTTTTTAAATTATTCTGGTTCGTACACGATGCTAACATCTCTCCTTTAGTCAGAAATCTATATGGATTTTCTAATGAAATATTTAATTTGAGGGCATCGATTAATTGTTGAAATCTCAATATATAATAAGGATGAGTTGTTCTAGTGCTAAGAGCTCCTAAACGTAACGGTGATAATGGAACATTTAAAGATATCAATCCGTTTTCGGGTATTATTAATCTCCTATTCCCTTTTAGTGATGAAGCCGCTAATATTCCCAGCGCTAAAAAAACAAAAGATCTGCCCCTTTCTGTTTTTTCTTCATCACCAGCAAATATCTTCTTTGGGGCACTCAAACGAATAGGAAAATATTCTACAGCATTATTATATTGCTGTTTAAGATACTCATACGCTTTCCTTTGGGGGCCACCAACATCCACACTTTTTCGATGTCCGACTAATAGCGGCTTATCCTTCCCTTCAATTAAATCAATAGCCCCTATAAAACTATCCATACCACCAGAAAACAATGAAACCACTTCCCCATCATAATTCCCTGCAATTTCTTTCTTCTTTTTATTTTTAAACAATTCGTTATAATTAAAAGCTGTACCTCTAAAACTGATTGTCCACCGATCACCTGTTAAGAATCTTAAAATTACTGCAATCCGGTCTTTCTGCATATTCCATATTTTGGGGTCACTTACTGGAATATAAAGATCTATTTCCCTTACCCAGCTATCATCCGATTCTTTTTCTCTATTAATACGAGTATCAGAAGATAACACACCTACTGCTACATTCAATAAATCTATCGCAATGTGTGAAGGTTTTAGTCCAAGACGATTCAATCCATCAAAAACATACTCATGCTTTACTCTTTTATCAGCAGAAAGAATATTATTTAAAAAAGGGACATCAACAACTTTAGATTTCGTATCTAACAATCTGACTTTTTTATTATCCCCAGAACCTATTCTAATAACAATTGAATATCTCATTTAATCCCCTCTGCTTCTATGCGAAGAATCTCAAATGCATTTTCATAAATTTTATTCATCAATGGCTCCAAATCATTTCTGGAAATCCCGTTATCTACTTCATCTAAGCGTGCATGCAATTGATTCCTAACAGAATCAAATATAAATCCATCCACAGCTGCTTGTATCTGAATTGCAGAAGTTGCATCTAATTCTGTAAAATCATATTTAGTCCCAATATCGTTAATTAAACGTAAACTTATTGTTTTGCTAATAAATTGAATCACAATTGTATTAATCTGTTGATCAGTAAAATTAAGCTCATTTTCGATCTCATCAGACTGTATTATTATTGTTTCAATAAAAGCATCACGTGCAATGCCAACATCAATTGAACCATCAGAAGGACAAATAACATCAACAAGTGAAGCAAATATTTCTTTTGGCGGCTTACCTATTAAATTTTCTTTGGATATCTTCTTTAATGTTGCATCAAGCCCTTCTCGCTTGATATCACTCAAATAAGTCATTAAATTCGATGCGGCGTATCGTGAAGCCGTCATTCTGCGAGCAGCCGTTCCCGCTCCACCATAACCGGAAGCAATGCATCTACTTATTGCAGAACCAAGACTTGATTTGGAGCGACCACCAGATGATAAATATCGAGTAAAATCACTTCTTGGTTGTCTAAAACGGTTATCAAAACCCTTAGGGGTAACTTCAGGAGGTTGTTTATCTTTACCATTTTTATCATTTCCCCCAGGCTGTATGGGTATTTGCGGATCTACGGGCGGTGCCGAATCAGACCAATTTGGTAATAACGGTGTAGATGGTTTTTGTCCAGGATTAGAAGAAGATGTTCCCATATATTTCCCTAATTATTACTCATTTTTTCAGTAGCCTTAATAGTCTGTGATAATTTAGCATTTTCTTGTTGAGATGCCCACGATTTCTTCAGCTCACCATATTCATTTTTTGCTTCTGTATCAGTTAAAAACGTTTCCACGCCGGTCAATACCCATATCCCCAAATCAACAACTGGCATATTCTTCAATAAAGTTACTAGCCTTTTTTGAATCGTTGGACTATGTTTGCATAGACAGTAAATCCCTTCCATCTCCGCAGGCTTTGCTTGTAGTGTTGATTGCTGTCTTACAGAATTTTCTAGAACCTCATAAATATCTTCTAAATCAGATGGTTGTAATATCTTTAACTGTTTGTCTAATCCACTTATAATGAGCGGACTATTACTGGACAGTTTATTAATTAAAGATTGAAGTTCTTTCCGAATTCCATAAGACACTGATGATATCAATGCCTGCTCCCGAGAAATATGGATATATGACCTTAAATCAACTTCACCTAAAAATTTATCAATCATAACCCATTTCAAAATCCATTCATCTCCTAACCAATGTTGTGGACACTGAATTTTATCATCAACATCCTTACCTGACTTAACGTGCTCTTCTAATGCCTTCAATTGAATCACTTTCCCATCTTTGGATTGCATTGCATAAGAAATTAAATCACCATAAATTTTTTCTTTAAAACGCTCAACCAACATCAATTTTGCTAAAATATGCATGTCAATATCATTTGAGATATTTAAAGAGTCAGAAATCATTCGTCGCAACATCAGCGTATTCAAAAATCGTTTTATTTGCCTAGGATTACCTTCTAATCCTTCAGCTAGAATAGCACCTATCCTTTGCGACAAAAGAAGCATTTCTTTAACCGGTTCAGTCAATTCACCAAAAAGCTCGGTCGCTTGTTTTGCATCTAATACTTTTTCTTCCCAAGGTAATTTTTGGCTTTGTTGTATGAAATCATATAACTTTCCTAACTTATCTGACTCTTTTTGCAACACATACTCCAAAAGTAAACAGGAAATATAATTCTGCGTTTCTGTTCTATTTAATGGGGGGATTCGTAAAGGAACTTGTATTAATTTCTCAAGATAATTTTTCTTATATCGACTTGATTTCACATCAGTAGGCAAATCAGGAAAATGTTTATAAACCGCATACTCAATCATAGCTTCATCTACCGCAAGGATAAATGCTGTTTTAGGAACAAATAAAAATAACCGTATCGCCTCAAGTGTTTGAATGGCGGTATCGGGTAGACATCGGTCTAAATCATCTACTAAAATAACAACCCGTTCAAACTTAGATAATTTAATTAATTTCTCAAAGTCCTCCCTAAATCCTTCTATTGCTTTTGAAAGCGGATCACTATTCTCAGGCAATAGTTTGTCCTTCAAATAATTCTCTAGAGATGAGACTTCATCTTCACCAATATTTAATTGTTCTGCACCTCCTTTTACTTTGGCAAGCACTTCAGAAATTAAAGTAGGATCTGGGATTCCTGTAGTCATAGTTAGGGCTAAGCCCCCTAGGCGTTTTACAGTCTTTAACCAATTCACCTTTCTGATTAAATTTACTGCCGCATCTTTTACTTTTTGATTTCTTGGTCTAGATTCTTTCAAACCTATAATTATCGACTCCATCATTACTGATTTAGCGTCACTATACCCCTCAAATAACCAACCATTAAAAGTTAAACACAACACCTTTTTATCTTGCTTTAATTCAGTTTCAACAAATTTCACCATGCTCGTTTTTCCTGCACCCCAATCACCGTGAATGCCAATTGTCAAAGGAGAAAGCCTATCATCTTTAATTAAAGACGTAACTGTATTAGATAACTTCCTATACCCTAATAAATCAATTTCTGACTCTTTATCATTCCACATATCTATCTCCTGATATTAGTTTTTGATTCATTTCTTACAGAACGAAACTCTTTCAATCTTCAATCTTAATCTTGTTTTCTTTAAAACTAAAATACTCATTACCGCCAATAATAATGCAGAAAACGAACCAGGTACCACTTAGGTGACACCACAACTAACCATCTTTTCAACCTGTCCTTCAAAAAGTACCTAGTTCGTTCTTCTCATTTACTGGCACACAAAGCTTCTTCACTGTTTCATGCTTTTTTTGAACCAGATAATTGAAGCTTCACCTTCTTTACGCACAATATCATCAGCTGAACGACTGTGCCTAATACTATTTCTTAATTCTGCCAACTGATTAAATTTTTGCATCAATGCTTCTTTATTCAAAAATATTTGCTGAAATCTCTTCCAATTATCCTTCGACATAATAAAATCTTGTATTTCCCTCAAATCAAAAAATTCTAAAAGTCCCCAGACACACACCTGAACTTTACTTAATTCGGTTTACGGTATATGTCTGGTAATTCATTTAATTATTTGTTTCTTTAAATCCATGCCCAACACCATACTTCAAATCTTGCGAAGCAACATTAACATCTTGACCCGGTGAATTTTCTATAAATTCACTATAAGCCTTCTTTCTTTTTTGCCTTATATACCTTAAATAAAAAAACGATAAAATCAATATTATGTATGGTGTTGCCCTAATTAGCTCAAAAGATGTCAATGGCTCTGTCAATCCAGGTATTACCCTAAGAGATAAATGATACAGAACTACGATCAAAAGAAGACCAACTCCCAAAGCATATTGAATTTTCAGGTGTGTTAGCATAACATTATTAGGTCTGTGCTTTCCAAAGTAATAATGTATATCCTTTAAATCTGATACCTTTAAGAATTGACGCTCAATATTCGCAATAATAACTAAGTTTCTATTATACCAATAAGCAGCATCATACAAATGCGCAATTAGCCATACAATTAAAACAATAATAATTCCTGAAGCAACATCAATAGGAATAATATCCTTCTCAACAAGAGCAAATATCGCAAAAGCTCCAATGATAGTACTTACAGATTGCCAAATAACCATTATATGCCGATTTATGTCATTAAATAACTGGTCATACATTTTCAATAAAAGTTCATCACGTCTATCAATTTGTTCTGACATTATATCCTCCACAATTATTAATTAAATAACTACAATCAAATCTATACCCATCCCATAAACTATTTATTTGCAATATTGAGTCCAACAAGCAATTTTCATATCCACCTTTGGGATGCGGACGGAATGTCTCACCATCAAAATAATCACCAAAACGAGCATCATAAGTAAATCTATTACAATCAAAAGAAAAAACATTCATCTTCTGTGCTAATTTACGTTGTTCATCTGGCCTGCCACCCAATAAATGAACTGGTCTTGAAAAAGATTTCAAAGGAATGTTCGTTCCTCCATATTTTGTTGGTACACTATAGGCTAAGACAAAATGTTTTGGGATGTATTTGTCAATATTATCTGTTAGACCTAAATCTTTTGGAACAACTGCAACATAATCCGAATACTTCCTTAGCATCTCTGCCTCTTTTAAAATTGAATCGAGTTCACTAATTCTTTCGATATCTCTTGCTATTGTTAGAAATGGCACCTTTTCCGCAACTGCATCTAAATGCTTTTGTAAATCGTAATTCTTCCAATCTATATCAATAAAAAGTTTATCTCCTTCAAACTCTCTAATGTCTCGAAGATTTGTATATCTAGCTCCTGGAAACCAACCTTGCTTTACTGCTAATTGAAGGGCAGTTTTTGAGTGTGAAATAAATTTATTAACCTTCATTCAATATAAAAATCCCCTCCATATGACCACAAAAAGTCTCCATAAACATACCTGCCCCTTAATTAATTCGGGTTAAAGTAAGTCTCTGGTAATTTCTCAACAAAGATCTAATTTAATAAATAATATCTAGGCAGCTATTTACTCTTATGAAAATATCTTTCAGAATATTTAGACTGTAAACTTACAATATCCAACTCATGCGTATCAATAAATTTTTGAATTTTATCATCGCTTAATTCTTTTATTTTATAATTTTTAAATTCTTTAATAAATGACCGGATATTACTTTTAAGCTTTCTAAGTTTAGATTTTCTCATTATTGTAACTTCATGCGTAAAATTAGCATAATAGGACAAATTCTTTGTCGGTATTATCAATATCCTTTTCGCAGTAGCCGATTGGTATTCTTGATCAAACCATCCACAATGGGTATTCATCTGCCCTGCTTCAGATTTCTTAATATCATCTCTCTCATCATCTACTTCGCTTTTGCATTCAAAAATAAAATAATTATTATCCACTCCGCACCAAAGATTATCCGGTCCTTTTTTAAATTCCTTATCAGGACGCTGACTTAAAAATCCTAAAATTTCTCCAACCTCTTTCAACGCATTTTCAAATTTTTCCGATGGCATGCCAAAAGTCAAATCCTCCAAGACTCCCTCAACTGAGATACTAACATCTTCATATAATTCATTGGGTTTCATCCATTCTTTAATACGCTTTATTCTATTTTCATTAATAAACTCTAACTTTTTATAAGTTATACCTTCTTTAGGTTTTAATAATTGCATATTTTTCTGAAAAGCACTTTTCTGAATGTCATTTGATTTTACCTTGCTAACAAAATAAGTGTATCGGGCTAAATTCTGCAAATACCACCCATTCTCAGTGTTATTTTCAGTAAATTCATCACATATTTTCTGTGCAATTTCAATAGCTTTCTCAACGTTTCCTTTAAAATAGTATTCACCCGCTTCTCTCTCAAGACTTAACAACTCATGGATTGGATTTGAACGAACATCAATTTCTATTTTATCCATTTCTTCTTTATAAAATTCTTTCCATCCTTCATCTCTGCGAAGAGATTGATCTATTAATGATTGGACAACTTTCCAAGAAGATTCCCCTTCAATCAAATCTTCTTTAGCAAAGTCAGCTATAATCTTTCCAATTTCAATTTGCTTTCTTGTCTGTGCTGAAAAATACTTATTTGTTAAAGGACTTTTAACAAACTTTACTAAATCACCTCCAACTAACATAATAATGCTATAATCTTTTTCCCCTCGTACACTTCGCCCAATTCCCTGCTCAATTTTCTGTGCAATCTTTATATTCAGAATATCACTACCAGACCTACATATTTCCTCATATCTATCTGATAATGAAACAAAAAAAGGCTTTGAATCGAGAATCAAAAGTCGACATGATTCATCTGGCAAATCAATCCCATCGTAACGATTAACAATAACTAACGTTTTCTCAAATTCTTTAATCTTTAGTTTCTTTATGCAACTATAAATACTATTCGAATTAGCAACTTTAGCTCCAATAGATTCGTATTGGCTCGATTTTCTAAAATCTGGAACTATCGCAACAATTCCGCATTTTCTTTTGTCTGAAGACTTCGCAACTTTAGAAACAATAGTATCTCTATCTAAAGATTCATCTATTAAAGAAGGAAGAACCAACATTTTTTCTCCAGACCACTTTAATTTATTATTCGTTAATGGCTTTTGCACAGATTGCACATCAAATCCTAACCCTTTTATAAAGAAAGTATCGTCTTGAGTAGTTGCTGACATTAATATGCGTTGGGAAGCATTATGGAATGACCCAAACTGATGTATAGGAATAAAATTTGGGGATATCTCTAAAACATTTCCTGTTATAAAAGCCTGGCAATTTTCAATATTATTTTTAATAATTGGCCATGTAAATTTAACATCATCTTCATCTTTGAATTGTATAATAGCTTTTAAAACTTCAGACTTCTTGTCAATCCAACTCCAATATGGAATTGGGAGTAAAGAATTATATGACCCATCCTTTATTTCTAAATAACTACCTTCTCCCTGCTCCAGCAAGTCATCTTCAAACAAATTAAATATTTTCTTATACAAATCATGTTTCTTATTTATTTTAATTGTAAAAGAATCTTTTATGGCATCAATGCATGCATGGGAATCATCAAGGATTATATTTTCAATATCCATCGATTGATTATCCAGCCCAAAAACTGATTTTCCATTAAATAATTTTTGAACATGGGTAATTAAAACTTTATTACCATTAAGAAAATCATCCGGCAACGCCTTACTTTCATCGATCTTACAATAAGGAATCCCGAATTTTTCAGCCTCTTCACAGGTTTGATCAACTAGATAAATATTTGGACAAATATACAAGCAAGGAGTTTCGTTCGAGTTCAATTTAGATAATAATATTAAAAGACCAACTAATGTTTTCCCTTCTCCGGTATGAAGCTTAATAATTAGATTTTTATCTCTCTGGCGCTCATTAAACCATTCCACTAACAACTTCTCCTGAGAAGGTCGTAACGGTCCCGTTTCGCTTCGTCGATCAAGTGAATCATAAATCTCGATGGGATTCACTTTCTTTTCAATATAAGTTTTTCCCAGTCTTTTTTTAAAATCTACCATATTAATCCCCTAAGAAAGTATTATAATAAGATTTTATTTGCGATCAATTGATACATTGCCGCTTTTAATACTTGCCAACAAATTAACGCCGTATGCTTATCAGGATTAAATCCTGAACTAACTTGTGCATAAGGATGTATATAATTTCTAAAATCTCTTAATGCATGACTGAATTTTTTCACATCCTCATTAAGAAGCCCAACATCACACGAAACGTCAATAAAATTATTTAAAGTCCAATCTTGAAATTGCTTAATTTTTCCTTCTTTATCTTTTGGCGCCATCCTCGATTGATTAAAAACCTTAGGATTCTTTATAGCAATTCCCAACAAAACACCTTCTAAACTGCTGCCAGAAAGAAATAACACCGATAGTGGCGCGCCTACATTTAAACATTTTTTAATTTCTTCAAATCTAAATTTTAAAGCAGCAGTAACTGCCAAATCCAATCCAATATCTTCGATTGAAATTTCATTAAATTCTCTTTTCAGGAATTCATCTTCTTGCATCTCACCAGCCGCATCCTCAAATATTATTTTATCTGTCTTTACAAAGCCTATTTCTGCATCTTTTCTGACAACTTTCCATTTATCAAATGCCAAAAATTGATTAAAATCTTTTATAAAATTATCTAATGCTGCAAAACGTCCAATGTAATTAACAGGCGCAAAAACTTTTTTAATGCATTTATCCAACTCAGGAGTACCATTTATTTGTTTTAATTTCTCGTCTGTATAAAACCAACGAGATGGAAACCCTTGCCCATACGAATCATTAAACCCTAAATCATTAAAAAAACCAACTAATTTGGGTCCAGATCTATAGTCCGTCTCCTCATTAATCAATAATCTTAATTTTTCTAATGTTTTGTCTTGTAGAATCATATAACTTTCAGTTATAAAGAAAAATAATACTCCTTGATTTTCTTCGCCATACGCTGTCTTCTTTCACCCAAAAACTCTTCATAACGCTCAACATCCAAGTCAAATATATTCTCCGGTATGCATTCCAGGGACACATTACTTAATTCACATAATTATGTATTGTGTCCCCCCAATTTAGAATTTAGCACAAATATATCGTGAAATATGAAAGACTACCAGCATCATGTCTTCTTTAGTCATAACTTCCGGCTGATTGTCAATATACGTTGGAAAAGCCTTTGGACTCAATACCCATACGTTTGATTGCTTTGCTTTTTCTGTTGACTCAACATACCATCCTGGGAACAGAATAACTGGCTTAACAGAAAAACTTTTGCCTGTAGATTCTTGAATTCTATTCTTAAGCCAACTTGCAGCAGCATTAACTTGAACTATTGGGCCAGATTGCTCTTTACATCCAGGGATTATTAATTTTTTTCCATCAAACGTTATTCTCGAATCACCTTTTAATGGCTTGCGATAAGTTTTCGTTTCAATAACATAAAGACCTTTTGTGGAAATTATCACATGATCGAGATTAAAATTATCTCCAATAATGTCATGAAAAACCCTATAGCCACTTTCTCTTAAATTTTCCAAATACTGCCCGACATCTCTCTCCCCATCTCTACCAAGCTTTATGGCTCTAGCTTCTTTCGATATTTCTTTTAATTTATACATACAAAACAGAATCGCCGGAACAGCAACAAAAGTCATTAACTCCAATTTTATATTGAAATACTGCAACCACTCATAACTCGCAAAGAGAATAAACACAAATATTGCTATTATATATGCAAAAGCCTTCTCGTTAATCAGATCATCAAGCCTTTCATCAAGAGATTGTCCAGCATGACGGAGAGACCTGCCTTTTATTGGAGATTTTTTCTTTTGTTTCATATCCATTTATTCATTTTAGAGTTTAGAATAGGCACCTTAATGAGTTTGGGTCCTGTCGTGTGTCCCTACTGCAACGCAAATGAACACTTTGAGAAATCTTCTTACTATCAAAATCACAAAATATTCCATTTAAATTATCATTAAGAGCTCTCGCAAATTCTATTCCAGAACCTCTGCCTTCGTTGCCAATCTCGCTATATCCAATCCACGTTTGTTTGACCTCAGGAAAACAATACCAGCTTCGCAATAAACCATCTGCGATTTTCATTGAAGTTGACCTATCACGCAGAAAAGCTACATAACGCAGCATCTCTTTATGTAGATTTTGATATTCTTTTTTATCGCTATTAAATAGCAAAAATGGATCTATAAACAACGGAAGATCGTTAATAAGCGAGATATTAAACGCTCCATATTCTTCGATAACACTTGGGTCAACATTAAAAATATCAGAAAAATAAACATTCATTTATTTCAATACCTTTTCTATAATCTCTACAAACTCACCTACAAAATTAATTCGGGTTACGGTATGTGTCGCCGGATTCCCTACCTCCTGTACTCATAATTACAGTTTTAATATGTTCGCATAATTATTCCAGACGTGATTTTAATTCACTACTTGACTATAAAACCTATTGGATTCTTCTTAATTGCTTCTATCGCCGGTCTTATATCATAAGCTATTAATAACCCCGAATTACTAATAGCCTTTAAACCAGTATCAATTGCACCATTAAAGACATAATTTTGTTCATTTTTATAACCAGATATAACTCCAACTATCCTTCTTTTTTTCCCATCATTATAATCTATTGCCACAACTGGCCCCCCAGAAAATCCTTTGTTATTATAAGCATCTATAAACATCATATTTGATTTGGGATACATTCCCGAAAGAATTCCCCCCTTCACAAAAGGTAATGGAAATCTATTATTCATATCTCCAAAGTCCATATTAAAACCCCAGGGGTACCCTAAAATACATATTTCTTGGGAAAGAGCTATCCCCTGTAGTCCATAGACAACTTCATAAACATGCGATAATTGCAAATCAACAGCCAATACAGCAACATCATAATTAGGTTCTTGAATTTCTATTACTTTGACTTCAATCTCCATCCACTTTTTATCATAAAATATCATTAACTTATCTTTGTTTTTAATCTTCTTAACAAGATGCTTAGCAGTCACTAAATACTGCCGATCATCAACTTCTATTGTAAATGCCGTCCCTTGACTATTATTAAACTTAACCATCAATACCCGTTGCAATACATTACTAGTCGCGATAATGTCTGCATAAATCCCATCTGCTTTAAATATAACAATAGCTAAAAATATGAGACATAAGCTAATTCGCCGACTATTCTTCAACATAATTCCCCCGATCTAAACAAACAACCGTTTATTTGTTTTTGAAAGTTAAAGTCTCTACACCAAATCAGTTTTCAAATAAAGCATCATTGAAAAGAATAGTGGTCAGCGCTCTCTATCATTTTATTAATCTGCAGACACACACCATAACCTTAATGAATTTTAAGTTACTATGTGTGCCTTTTCTCTATTTAATAACACCCATAAATTCACCAACAACCATAAACTCCCCTTCATCAGGATTTTTTATGATAATTGGTTCGTATTTATCGTTTAACGGCAAAAGTTGAATTTCTTCGTGTTCCCATGCATCCTTATCAGAATATTTCTTTTTACTAAAATATTTTTTGATTGTATATTGTCCGCCAGTTTCAGGATCATTTATAGAATTATGTTTAACCAAAACAGTTTTATTCTGCCGGCTTCCGACAACATTTGCACGAAACACACAATAATCTCCATCATGTATTTTAGGTTGCATTGAATGGCCAACCGCTCTGACAATAAACATATTTCGATTTAAGGCTCCAACTCCTTCAACTTTGATCCATCCTTGTTGCTCTACCAACCGTCCTTCCCCAAACTGCCCACAAGCCGCTTCCAAGGAATAAAAAGGCAAATATTCATCAAACTTAAGTTCCTCAGAAATAAATTCCTCTATACAAATTTTACTTTCTTCTTTTAGCGAAACGATATCTGAAAACATTAGTTTTAAATTGTTTCCTTCTGATATTTTCAGTCTTTCCTTGAAATATTCTTCAACTTGCTTATCACAAAAATAAACGTAACAACCTTTCATGCCTCTTGTCATCAAAGTTTTATATATATTTCTTATTAATGCACTTAATTGTTGCAGATCATCCTTTAATCCTTTTTTTCCTGCACTATCTTTATAACTTTTCCAGTCAGCAAAATAAGACTTATCATTACTATTAAAACGCAAATCATTACCGATAATAACGCCGACATAATCAAATTCCAAGCCCTGTGATGTATGAATACAACCGACTTGATCAACCCCTTCTTTTTCAATCGCCCAACTTGTCCGCATAGAGCGTGAATTCCATGGCATTGAAAAATCATGCTCAGGGATACAGACATCATTGACCTGCGCTTTATTGTTTCCATCTTTTTCACTTGTCCATTCCCATGCATAACCAGCTAATATTCTTGCATTAAAACCAGCACTGTTCTTTTGCTTAATTTTTGAATGCAGCTCTTGAGGCGTTTGGCATATTTTAAAATCAAACTCTTGATGATTCCATCCGTCATAATTTGCTGTTTGCTTAATATGCAAAACATCATCCAGCCAATTTATGTATCCTTCTGCGCCTGCACATCTAAACTGCGCTGTTAACTCGATCTCTTCTATATTCTTAGTGTATTTGACCGCAACACGCTTTAACTCGTCGACTGTTCCGATATCTTCAGGCCTTATCCTTTGATTGTCATCAATGAAGAATATACTAACAAAAGAAGCATTAATTATATCTTCTACCTGATTATCTCCTTTATATTGATATGCGCTTCCATTTTTTAAACGATGCGCCTCATCTATAATTAATACATCATAAATATGTTTTTCCTCTTCATGAAAACTTGAAGACCCTTTAAATAATGGTTTGATCCTAGAGCTTCTATTTTCTTTTGCTAAACTTTTGACCATCACATCACGAAAAGAAGCATTGGGCGCAACAAAAGCAACATTCTTCTCAGCGCTTAAAATTCCCCCTAAGACATTCATCGAAATAACAGATTTTCCTGTGCCGGGGCCACCTTTAATTATTAATACAGATTTCTCAGTCGCATTCAATGCCATATCTACGGCTTTCTCATAAGCGACTTTTTGCTCATCAATTAAAATGAACTCTTTGTTTCCTTTAAACATTCTGCAGACATGATCAATTAACTTTCGACTAGGACGAATTCTTCCTGATTCAATTTCATATAGAATATCTTCGCCCTGCCCTTTTCCAACATGCCTTTTTATGAACTCCGCCAATTTTTGAGTATCATGTTTAAAAAAAAGAGGCGTATCTTCGACTATTTCGCGATACACCTTATCTTTTAAAGGTTCAGGATTGTTTTCTATGTAATTATGCAGACAAGCGCATGAAAAAGGCAGCAATTGACCTTTATAAACATTCTCATTAAAATCCTTCAAAAACATTTTATAAGAATACGCCTGGTAAGATGGGTGGGTAGTTTCTCTCTCAGGATTACCTGCTAAAAAGGTAGTGACAATCGAATCTTTATTAGTGCTTGCAGCTTTTTCCCACTGCTTCAACTCAACTATAATAAAATTACTATTTAGATCATCATCTTTTCCTGAGACTATAAAATCGATACGCTTAAATGTTGAAGGGATAACATACTCAATCAGCACACCGCAATCATCTGGAAGCTCTGCCTCCCTAACAACTCTTTCCATGTACCCAAGGGAATGCCTCCAAGAAGCACCCTCTGTCTTCAATATACTACGGCCGAGATTTCTAAGGCACGCATTTTCTATCTCTTCATCTATTCTATTTGCAAAAACATCGTCTACAAATTTCTTAATTGAACTTTTATAAATTATCATGAGTGGGCATAAATTATTAATGTAAAATTAGTATAATATTGTATTAGTTACCATTCTATCTTTCAGCCCCTTCCTAGTCAAACAAATAAGATTTTGAACCGGCATATAATTAATATTAATATATATTAGGCACTAAGATCATACCGTGTCAATAGGCTGAGATCGCTTTAAACTGACATTTTGTAAGATACCTCGTATTTTTCTCTATATTTGTAAAATGAACCTGGGGGAAAGGCAGAATCATCAGGGATATCCCTATATATCGGGTATGAATACACAAGGAGTAGGAGTATAGTTGCGGATTTTTTGAAAATCACAGGAAAGCTTAAATATGCTCAAATTTGCTGGTTAAAACACACAAATAACAATAAAAATGTTTCTATAATTATTTTTTCCCTTCATAAAATGTATATTTATGCATCTTACCCTTTGCAAGATTTACTGGATATTTCTTTTTATTCTTAATCATCTTTCTTGAAATTGCAGCACTTAAATCAATATCTAAGACATTACAAAGATTTAATAAATAGACAGCAATATCAGCCACTTCATCTTCAAGTTCCAGTCTTTGCTTTTTATTTAATTTAAATGACTGTTCTTCAGTTATCCATTGAAAGATCTCCATAAGCTCAGCAGCTTCTATAGCAATGGACATGCTAAGGTTCTTGGGCGAATGATATTGTTCCCAATCCCTGTCTTTAACAAATTTCTTTATTTTATTTTTTATACTTTGGACTAGAATGTTTTTATCAGGCATAAGAACCTTTCTTTTTAGGTTTTTATTTGCTGTAGGTAAGCTACCAAGATAAAACTAATGAGAGAATTTTTAAGATAAGATAAATCATCTAACTTGCAGATCTAAGTCTGTAGTTTTGTTGTACCTCGAATACTTTATACCATTAGGAATTTCTTCTTTTATTTTTCCTGAATGAAAAGCCATAATTGTTTTTCCTGCGACAAAACCCATTTCAACAGGAACAGCATTTCCTATTTGTCGATACTGTTCAATAACCGCACCTGAAAATTTCCAATCTTTAGGAAATTGTTGTATCACTTTGTATTCCTGAACGCTCAATGGTCTTAATTTTGATGGATGACATAAATCTGTTGCCGGCATATTAGGCCGAGTAACTAATGTCGGGGCTGGCTTCTGCCATGACAATCTTCTATAAAATCCCGTTTTTCCCCCACCAAGATGATATGATTTCCCCATAGCTGCTTCCTGAATTTCTTCAGGTAAATTTCTCCAATTTTGACCCGCCTTTAACATTTTATAATACTTAAGGCGATTCTCACTAAATTTAACAAACTCATGCTTTTCACCATTTAATCTACTGAATGCATCCTTTATTGAAACCCACTTAAGTCCAGTCACAGAACCATCTTCCGAATGAGTTGGTTGAGGCAATGGTATTCGCTTTTTACCTCTATTGCCAAAAAATATCATTCTCTCTCTACGCTGCGGAATACCATAATTCGCACTATCAAACAAAGCAAAGCTAATCGTATAACCTGCGTTTTCAAAACTATCAATCAAGTACTTTATAGCACTACTTGGCATCTGATCACAATGATTTGGTTTATCCCCATTTTCTGGCGGCGAAATTGCAGCTGATAATAAACCTCGAACATTCTCCATTATAAAATATTTTGGTCTTATCTCTGTCACCTTCCTCAGAAATTCCAAAATACAATTACCTCTAACATCCTGCAAAGATTTTCTTGTGCCTGCAGTACTAAATGCTTGACAAGGTGGCCCCCCACATATTAAAAATACTTCAGATTTCTTTAGTCCTGCAGCTTTTAGAATTTCTTCTGAAGTTAAATCTTCAATTTTAGATTCAATAACAGGAATATTCGGACGATTTTTTCTGATTGTTTCGCAGCAATATTTATCGTTATCCACACAAACGCGGACATCAATACCACTCTTCTCTATACCTAAATCTAATCCCAATCCACCTGAAAATAAAGATATTGCATTATACGCCATTACAAATACTCCTCAAGTACTGCGTTCAAATCCTTGTTAGAAAACTTATCATTCCATTGATTCGTAAAATCTTTAATCTTAGTTTCAATAAGCACAATAAAACTTGTCTTTAGCTCTTTTTTTGTAGAATCATCAATAATTTTAATCACTTTCTTATGATAATCTTTTGTTTCAGAAATAAAATCCCACAACTCTCTGCCAATTTTTGATTTAGTTCCAACATCTTTCAAATTTCCTAGAATTTGAGCAGATATTCTATTCTTCCTTCCATATGTCATACCTAACCAACCTAAATGCCCATTTTTCTCAACAGCCTCGATAACTTTATTTAAACTCTCAATCATATCAACGTTCATTGTATTTGGCCCACTTTTAATTTGAAAACAATGAATCTTGCCATCTCTCTTCTTTACTAAATCTGGTTCTCTACCTTTAATTCCAATCTTAATACCTTCTAATTCACAACCACTAAACATTAACATTCTTTCAACCATGTTCCCCCAGGAAGTAACAACCGATCGGGTAATAGACTGATATAAATTAAACCTAATAATTTCTTCTGGTGATTTCAACGCCAAAGCTCTTGCTAGCAAAGGATTGATATCTAAATTATCAAATTCCATTTTATTAAGAGTTTGAACTTGACGTCTTATAAACTGTTTAGCTAAAAAATCAATCCATGTTTCAGTAACAGGAAGTCCTTTAACAATCTCATTTTTAACAACCATAAGACCCGAAATCTTTCTATCATCTAAAAGCCGTCTTCCTTTTCTATTTATAATCTTAAGAAATTCAAGCGACTCTGCATTAAGAAATTCCTGAAGATCATCAAAATATCCTGCAACTGCACCAGCTACAACTTCACCGATTCCGTCAGCTGAACAGCTTAATTCATGTATGAGCTTTCTTTCATATTGTTGTAATAACTCTTTTCTCATATAATCATCTGCGCCTTTATCTTTTGTCTTATTTTGCAACTGATTTAAACACAAGGTCAAATCAAGATACCACTCAAGCTCTTTTCGTTGATACAACAACCCCTGCAAAAATTGATTTTTCCAAAATTTTATTCGATTTCTAGTTAATGACTGTACCATTGTAACACACCTCCCCATGATATAAGTTAATATTTTGGGGAGAAACTGCAGGGGAAATCGATAAGATTAAATTATACTACACCAACATAAAAAGCAATACAAGGTGTTTTTCTTGAACCTTTTTCCTATATGCAGATTCAAAATTTTTTGAGCAGTTTAGAGACTTGCTCAGGTCTTAACAATCAAATATTTGAAAAAACGTAAACATTATGATTATCATTATCAACACTATAATAATCTCCCATAAACAACTCATGAGCAAATTTTCCATAATCAAAGTAGTAAGATAATCTTTCTGGGATATCCATGATCTCATCTGCTAAGTTTTCAGCAAATGCTTCCTCTGAATCCCACTCGCCTTGATATGATTCTTCAAACCCTTCTTCTGTTGCATAATCAACACCAACATTGTTAGCATATGCGGCATAAGCTGCGCCATGCTCGGCTATCAAGCGCGCATATTCAGCCACATCCTCTATGCTTTCATATTCATTGATAGAAAGACCTTCAAACCCTTCATAATCATGAATAGCCCATTCTTCAGCAAACGGCTCTGGGCTGTTTTTTAACATCTCTTGAATTTCTTCTTGGATAGCATCAGCATTCTGCTCTGCATCGATCCATTTACCGTGTAGCCTTCCGTTATTGTAAGCGGCTAAACAAGCTACATAAATTTTAGGTGTTGTTGTAATTGTGTTTGTCATGATTGACTCCTTTCGATTCTTTTTGATTCAAAAGACCACCGTGAGTCAAGGGCTTCAGAGCATAAGCGGATGCGTGAAAGGATGCGCGCCAGCCATCCCAATGAACCATCCCAGCGTTGCGTCCCTTGAGTAGGTGGTAGAATCAAAAAAACCGAATCGAAGAAAGTCTCTCGCTCGCTTTTAAGTGTTGAATCCGCGCAAATATTTTTTTGTTTTTAAAATAATTTTGGAGTGGAATTTGGAAGCAGATTTTCCATCTTGTTGCAGGATATTAGCGGATGTTAAAGTTTATTCTGGGTACCAAGCGGGTACCAAAGCCATTTTTGAGGAATTCTCTAAAAAACAAAACCCTTGTAACTCATTGAATTACAAGGGTTTAAGTTGGTTGCGGGGGCCAGATTTGAACTGACGACCTTCAGGTTATGAGCCTGACGAGCTACCGGGCTGCTCCACCCCGCGGCATTTACTGTTTCCGATGGAAACAAATCTAAAGAACAAATAAGTGATCAACTTCAGAATTTTTGTTCGCTAATCACTTTCAACTGTTTTCAGCTTGTAAAGCACTTCACCTTCTCTTGCTATTCCGAGCTTTTCTCTGGCCACTGCCTCCAGATACACCGGGTCTTCTTCCAAAAGGCGCTTTTCTTCTTTCAGCTGGGCATTACGTTTTTTAAGCATCTCGATCTGTTTTTCGTAATTCTCCAGGCGCGCCTTCTGGTCCTGCATCCTTGTAAAAGAAGGAATGAATATCAAAAATATTAAAAGAGCAATAACAAAAATTACAATGGCGTTTCTGATCAAGCGATTAACTCCCAGTTAATCGCGGAAGGGGTTGCTCCACCCGTAACGCTACGAAGTGATCGTTACACTTACCGAGCAACTCCGCGAAAATTAATAATGAACGATATTTCTACCTCAAGCCCTGCAATATTTGACGTTTTAGGAACGCCCTTAAAGCATGGCCGTTTCTAAAACTGGGCGGTGATGACCAATATATCGTAACGGCCATTGCCGTTACAGTTGAGCCCATCACCTATTCTTTGGGTAAAAATTGTTTGATCCTTGATCAGACAATCTTTCCCCAAAGGGGACCTGCATATGTTGCTTTGCTGCCCAGCTCTTCTTCGATCCTCAAGAGCTCGTTGTACTTTGCCATCCTGTCGGTCCTTGATAAAGAACCTGTCTTAATTTGCCCGACTCCGGTCGCAACAGCGATATGGGCTATAGTAGTATCTTCCGTCTCTCCTGACCTGTGAGAGATGATAGATGTAAATTTATTTGCTTTCGCTAAATTAATAGCTGCAAGTGTCTCTGAAAGGCTTCCTATCTGGTTTACTTTGATCAAAATAGAATTTGCTGATCTTTCATTTATACCTTGCTGTAATTTCTTCACGTTCGTGACAAAAAGATCATCACCGACAAGCTGAACGCTTTCGCCCAGCTTTGCGGTCAATTTCTTCCAGCCTGCCCAATCATTTTCGTCCAAACCATCTTCGATCGAGATAATAGGATATTTCTTCAGCATGCTGGCATAGACCTCGATCAGCTCTTCTGCTGTGATCATCTGGCCATTATATGAATATTTTCCGTCTTTGTACATTGAGCTTGAAGCTGCATCAAGCGCGATAAAAACATCTTTATCCGGCTCATATCCCGCTGCTTTTACAGCCTCGATGATCAATTCAAGGGCTTCTTCATTGCTCTTTAGATTAGGTGCGAACCCGCCTTCATCACCAACAGATGTCGCCAGGCCTTTTGATTTAAGGATCTTTGCTAAATTGTGGAATACTTCTGTAGCCATTCTCATCGCTTCTGTGAACGTTGAAGCGCCCAGGGGTGCGATCATGAATTCCTGAATATCTAGATTATTATCTGCATGCATGCCGCCATTGATGATATTCATAAGCGGAACAGGAAGGATACATGCATCATCACCGCCTAAATAACGGTAAAGCGGAAGTTTTTTCTCAAGAGCGGCTGCCTTTGCAACCGCCAAAGAAGCGCCAAGTATCGCGTTCGCTCCCAATTTTCCTTTATTGTCCGTGCCATCAAGAGCGATAAGGACCTTGTCAACTGCCTTGAAATCCGCCTGCATGCCAATAATGCTTTGAGCGATAGCCTTATTAACATTATCTACCGCCTTTAAAACACCTTTGCCCATATATTTGGTTTTATCGCCATCGCGAAGTTCAACCGCTTCATGCTCACCTGTAGATGCTCCTGAAGGAACAATAGCCCTGCCCATGATACCTGATTCTAATGTAACATCAACTTCAACCGTAGGATTGCCACGTGAATCAAAAACCTGACGCCCCTTGATCTTTGTGATTTTAGACATATCGATATCCTCTCCTTATACAATAGAAAAATATTTATTTATTCGGCATATAATACACCTATGAAGGTAAAAACAAAACTCCAGAAATACCGCGCCTGCCGGACTGCCTACCGGTCAGGAAGGCTGGAAACCATTCCTAAACGATCCAAAAAACAATTTAGAAAATACCAGTTCTTACGAAGGTGAACGATAAATTAACATAGTTTGAATGTAAAGTCAATGAAAAAGTAGAAGCATCCTATACTTTTTTGGTTTTTTTATGATAAAATACCAAACATGACAAACAAAAAAACCGTATTATATTTATCTATTATTATATTTATCTATGCACTGACCACTTTCAGCTCAATACTGCCGGAGTATATTAAAACAAATTCTTTCTTCTATAAATATCCTGAGGCTGCTTCACAGTATATAAGCAATAATATTGAACGGGAACGGCTGCTCGATTACAGCCCAACGTACCTGTATCTAAATATACTAGCCACCGAAGCCTCCAGACTGCATGAGCCTTATATTATTTTGCTATACACCCAATCGGTCCTTTCTTCTTTATCATGCATATTGCTATTTCTTCTTTTATGTACATTTTTCAGCCCTTATCTTTCGGTCTTGGGGCCCGCTCTTTTATTATCAAATAAGAGCTTTATACTCTATTCCTTAGCTCTTGAACCCGAAGCCCTTATGATGTTCCTTGTATTGGGTTTCCTTTTTTGCTCGTCAAAGAAAAAGCCTGTTTCATCTTTATTCGCAGGAATATTTTTAGGGCTTAGCATTGCCACCCGGCCAAATTTTTTCTATATCGCCTTTTTATTCCCTGTTCACCTTTTTATCATGAACGAAAATAAGCTGTCCCGAAAAAAGGCGCTGACCTTATTTTTAATACCTCTGATAGTGATATTATCCATGCTGGCAATAAGGAACTCCACACTAGCCGGTGAACCAACCCTTTTCGGCATGAGCCCGGGGCCGGTCATCTATCAGGGCAATAATCCCTTATCGATAGGGGAAAGCTGCAGCGACCCTACATTCCTTAATGCATATTCACGCATAAACAAAGAACTGGCAGACTATCAGCATGTGACATACAAAGAGTTCGCAAGAAAAATAGCCGGCAAGGACCTGACCGCCAAAGAAGTGAACCGCTTCTGGATAAACAAGGCCAAAAATTTCATTCAAGACAATCCCCTGTATTTTGCAAGAATGCTTTTCACAAAAGCCTACTACATATTTCATAATTACAGGCGCCACGACCTTAATAATATTTTCTACAATGACCACTATGTGCTGAAGAACTATCCTGCGCTGGGATTTGCGTTCATAACCGCCCTGGCGCTTATGGGTGCTTTGATCTTTCTAGAGAGGATAAAAAAAGACTGGCTCATGCCCTACTCTGTCCTGTTCCTGCAATCAGCAATAATGCTTGCCACTCATGTCTCCGACAGGCAGCGCGCTGTCTTAATACCGGTCTTAATATTTTTTGCAGTCGCGTTCCTCTCAAAACTTTTTTTCCCGCAGGCGCACAGCGCTGCAGCACTGAAGAACAGGTCAAAGCCTGACCTGAAGAACCTGGCTTTTCTCGGAGCAGCTATTTTAGTAATACCTTTGTTCCTTTCTCTTAATCATAATGACGATATCATAAACGATGAACTACACCGCTGGCATTCATCTGTCCAGATACAGGACAGGTATCTTAAAGCTGAAGCAGCTTTTAAGAACGGGCAAAACGAACTTGCCTTAAAGAACTTGTCTGAACTTGTAGCTTACAGCCCTTCAAAGGGGAAAGAGGTGAATATCCCCGGGCTTACGATAGACAGGGCAAAACTTTATTCGGACGCGCTCAAATATTCTCTGTCATTGGACCTGAACACCCATTCTCATCTGTTCGACCTGGCATATCTTTACATCGAGAACGGGCAGCTGGAGCAGGCTGAGACTATTTACATAACTCTTTTAAGGAACCATAAGGACTTCAGCCGGCAGTTCACGCAATCATCCCTGGTTGAATTTTATATGGCCAGGATCGCAGAGATCATGAAGAAAAAAGGCAAAGCAATAGAGTTCCTTAAAAAAGCCCTTAAGAAGAATCCCGGTGATCCATGGGTACTTGCCCATCTTTATGTAATAACGAACGAACCTCAATATAAGGACAAATTAATAAGATATTTCGACAATATCGACGCCAATTATTACATAAGATCCGCACGGGAAGAGCTATATTAAAATTAGTAAAATTAGTGACAGACTCCTTTTGGCCAAAAGGAGTCTGTCACTAATTTTATGAACCGTTAGATCTGCCATGTTTACACGATCAAGATTTGCTATTTTTTCATATAAATCATGTTATACTTATTAAGTTTGTTAATAATCTTAACGGGAGAAAGATACAAAAATGAACTTTAAAAAACTTGTCACTTTTCTAAGGATTTATTGGGTCAAGATCGTTGCCGCTGCCGTAATATTGTTATTGGCAGTGCTTTCCACGATCTTTGTTATTTACTGTATTAACAACTTTTTCTCTCTCGAATCCTTCTCCAGAAAACAGATATCCGGCCAAATGGCGCTTTTGCTTCCGATGTTCGTGATCGTTCACCTGCTTTCAATGCCGATAATGATGGCAATGCAGTTCTATTTCATGCAGGGCGGCGGCATCGGGAAGGTATATATCGAAAAAGCAAAGGTCAATGTTAAATGGGACGAGGTTATCGGCCTTGAAAATGCAAAAAGGGAGGCATGGGAACTTGTCAAACTGCTCAAGGACCGAGCCCTTTTAAAATCCGTAGGCGGAAAGATCATCAAAGGTACTATGATGATCGGGCCTCCGGGCTGCGGCAAGACATATCTGGCCAAAGCTATCGCTTCAGAATGCGGGCTTCCGCTTCTGCCTACAGTAGGTTCCGAATTCGTCGGGATGTTCGTAGGCCAGGGTACGGCACGCATGAAATCATTGTTCTCCCAGGCTCGCGCGCTGGCAAAGCTTGAGGGCGGATGTATCGTATTCATAGATGAGATCGATTCCTTCGCACGCCCACGCGGCGCGGACATGGGCTTCGGAGGCGGCAGAATGGATATGAACGCAACTATCAATCAGTTCCTTACAGAAATGGACGGGTTAAGGAACACGGAGAACAATATCGTTATTATTGCCGCAACGAACGTCCCTGAAAATGAACTTGATTCAGCTATCATGCGCGCAGGAAGGTTCGACAGAAAGATCAACGTCACAAAACCCAACCTTAAGGAACGCGAAGAGATATTCAAGCTTTACCTAAGCAAGATCAGCTCGGATAACTCGGTCAATCCGAATATATTGGCAAGAAAAACAGTTTATTTCTCCCCTGCTGAGATCGAAAGCATGGTCAGGGAATCCAGCCTGATCGGCATGCGCGAGGGACGAAGCGCTGTAAATATGAATGACCTTAATGCCGCTTATGACCGGGTCTCGTTCGGCCAGGCATCAAATATCGTAATGAGCAACGATGAAAAAATCGCAACTGCTTTTCATGAAACAGGCCATGCTCTTTTATATTACCTTGTCCACCCTACTGATGACGTCATGAAGGCGACTATTATCCCCAGGGCCGGAGCACTCGGCTATGTTTTTGCAAGGCCGACAGAGGAGCTCCACTGCAAAGACAGCGCCCACCTTCTGGCCGAGATCAAAGTAAGCATAGCCAGTTATGTCGTTGAAAAAAGGAAATTCGGCACAACTACGACCGGAGTCGGCGGCGGACGCGGTTCAGACTTTCACAAGGCGATACAGATCGCGCACAATATGGTCTGGAGCTATGGCATGGGCGCCAGCGGCCTTATCGGCGACTTTAATGCCTTGGGCGCAAACAATCTATCAGAAAGAACAAAAGAGACCTTGGATTCAGACATTCAGGAACTGCTGCAATCATGCTTAAGGGATGTTGAGTCCCTTGTAGAAACCAACTGGGCAGCCGTTGAGGCATTTGCCGGGGCCCTGCATAAAAAACAAGAGTTGGACTATGATGAGATAGAAGCAATATTCTCCAGCTTCGGACTAAAACCGCTGCCAAAAGGAAAGAGCCTGTAAAATGATGCTTAAAGCCCAAGTTCTTTCAAACAGCCAGTATTGTCCGGCCATTAACTTATGAAGAAATCTTTATCAATAACATTCATTATATACGTTTGTTCTTTATTGTTAGGATGCTCCAGAACAGTCCCTTCTCACGGAGTGACAATGTCAGCAGCGCACAAGAAATTCTTACAGACCTGCCATAACGAGTTCAAATACAACGTAAAGACCAAGCTTGTGGGCCAAACAATGTGGATCTATGTTCCTATTGATGAACGCATTGTTGATGTAAAGGCAACGGACAAAGGCCCTTTCAGGTCAGGCGATGCCGAGGAAAAGATCGCGATCCGTTATTTTGATGCCGACTTTACAAAAGATGCCATTAACATAGAATACGACATCGCGATGAGCAAGGGCTACGGGAAAAGCTACGGGTACAGCTCGGCTTACACTGAAGAATACAGCAAGGTCCAGAACAATATCTTAATGGCGCTTAAAGACTCTTTCTTTGATGTCGGCAACATATCCGGCGACGTCGAGTTCGCAGATACAAAAAAAGACCGGTCACACAAGAAGCTGGTCTCTTCATACGTTAAGACCGACAAGCCTCCTGAGTTCTTTGTCGTCACGATATCGAATATCACAAAAGGCATTGAAATAGAAATTATGCTTAACTTCGAGGATTATAAGAAGGCAATGTCCCCTAACCCTATTATCCCGCACGAGGAATATACAAAAAGATATATTACCGAGATCCGGGGCAATACGGCGATCATCAATGACAAAGAGGGAAAGCATCTTGATCACAGGGATATAACCATGCATGAATTCCTGGGAAAACAACTTACTAACCGCGTGAATTTCAAGTACTCAAGAAGCGACTTTCCTCCAGGCGATGATACGTTAAAAGAACTTTTGGCCATTACCGCCACTACTGTCAGGCTTTATGATTTTAAGGATTTTGTTTCAGTTAATCTAAAGGACCTTGTTACCGGCGATGTCAAGAACGTTAGCCGTGAAGAATTAAAAAAATACGAGGAAGAAGAAAAGCCCCAGGGCAAATACCACGTAATAAAATTCTTTTAATTAACAAAAAGACTTAAGATGATGAGAAATATAAGATCCCAAATAGCACCGCTCACCCTATTCCTTTCGAGTTTCTTGCTTCGTCTATCTTTGATATATAAGGGACCGTTCCATGTAGACTGCCTGAGGCTTTCCCAGAATGCAGAGCTTACATTATCAACGCTAAAGATCCATTATCAGTTCGGGACAGGATACCCTCTTACTGTCATCATCGGCTCCATTTTTGTTTTTTTTGCAAGGGCATTCGGCGTTGATGACCCTGTAATAGCTGTTAATTTCATGAGCGTATTGTTCAGCTCAGCGTGCATACTTATCTTTTATTATATTGTAAAGAGATCTTTTGACCCGATAACAGCAGTGATAAGCTCGATCCTCCTGTCCATCGATCCGATATTCATGGAAATTTCCTTGTACGGCAAAAGCCATGCGCCCGCGATATTCTTTCTTTTGCTGGGGACACTATTGATGATCCATTTTAAAGAACGTCCTTCATCCAGGCTATTGGCCTTAAGCGGCATCTCCCTTGGCTTCATGGGGGCATGCAGGCTGCAAGACCTTGTTCTAATGTTCATCCCTCTTTCCTTCTTTATTTTTTTTAATAAGAATAGCCAGCCGGAAAATAAAAGGATCAACCTTGTTTCTGGTCTTAAAACATTACTGTTCTTGTGGGCGATAAGCTTTAGCATTATTTTTTTCTTCCACTTACCTTTGTTAATGACCTCAGCTTCGGACGGATATTCAGTTCAGCTATCGCAATTCTTCTCGGCAGGACTTTTTGATAATTTTGACCTGTCATCATCAGTGCATATGAGAAAGGCCCTTACTTTCATTTATAAATCGACAAACACTCTTGGCATCTTTCTTGCATTATTCGGCCTGATATATGCCTTCGGGAAAAAGGCCAACTTATATATATTCTTACTTTTATGGTTCCTGACCCCGCTCTTGTTCTACGGGAACATATACACAATATCATCAAGATTCCTTTCTCTGATAATACCGGCACTGGTCATTGTACAAAGCTACATTTTAGGACGGGTATCCAGATTAAATGTGGCAGCTAAGCTCGTTGTTGTATTTTTCATTTTTTTTATCGGGATAATGCCTTTTATGGAAATTTATCCGCAGCTGAAATTCCATAATCAGAACAGGCTGCTGCCTGAATATTCTCAATGGCTAAGCTCAGTGACAGAGGATAACGCGGTGGTGGTCGCCACGGATGAAAGTGCCTTTTATGTACATTTCGGCAAAATAAAGACGACCAACAGGCCCCTGAACATAGACCCTGTCAGGACAAAAGATATGCACATGTTCAAAGCTAAGATCGACGATTATCTGGACAATAACATCCCTGTATATTTTACGACCCTTTCCTTATATTCATACGACCCCGATATGCTATTTTTAGATTTTGTCCTAAAGAACTACAAGCTAAGGTATGTAGATAAAAAAATAAGCGAGATCTGGCATAAAGGTGTTTTTTTTAATAACCCGGGCAATAATGTCCTTTACCGCGTAGAGCGCTACTAAATGGATAAAGTAAAGGGACCTCACCCTCAAGTGACAATACTTCAGATGTTCATGCTCCCGGTATTATCCACAATGATAACCCTCCTGGCCATTGAACTTGTCCTGTTGGCTTTATTCAACATGGATATTCTGAAGTTCGAACTTTCAAACCAAACGAGCAGGGCTGAAGGGCTTTACAGATATGATCCCGACCTGGGATGGACGCTCAGGCCTTTTTATAATGAGATCTATCAGTGGGACCACGGCTATACTATCGAGAGAATAAATGCCGAAGGCTGGCGGGACTATTCATATGCATTAAAAAAACCAAAGGATGTTTACAGGATAGCAGTGCTCGGATGCTCAAGAACTTACGGTTATGGTGTTAACATGGAGGAGTCCTATCCTAAAGAACTAGAAAGGCTCTTGAACGAAAGGCTTCAACAGAGAGTTGAAGTGATGAACTTTGGCGTCAACGGTTACGGCTTGTCCCAGATGACATTGAACTATTCCAAAAATGTCAGAAACTATGAACCTGACCTGGTGATATTGCAGCTTTACGCCCCTTCCATCCTGAGGACCAAATACACAAGGCTCTGGAAAGCAAATAAGCCGACCTATGATATGATCGACGGTAAACTGACACTGATAAACCATCCTGTTCCTGAGAATAAGACCGGGCCGGTAAGGGCTTATTTCCTGGGAACAAGCCCTTTGTTCAGGTTCGTAAATGAGCTCTTCCTGAAGATAGACAACAACAAAATAACTGCTGACAGCGAAACCCTTCCTTCGAATAAACCTTTACATTCTTTAAGCACAGCTATCTTAAAGACTTTAAATGACGCTGTTCAAAAAGATGGCAAAAAGCTAATTGTTTTTATCTGGGGTAAAAATAATGAGTGGTTAAAACAGATCGTTGAAAATGCCGGCGTTGAAGTTTTCGCGTTAGAGGATCATGAAGATATAGAAAAGTGGAGACAAAAAGGCGAGCTGGAAAACCTGCCGCCAACAGGCCACTGGTCAGTGCTGGGAAACCAGTATGTGGCAGAGGCGATCTTCCAATATCTGACCGTAAGATCAAAAGGGGACAGAGCCATGGCCCTGTCCCCTTTTACACTTCTCTAATTAATGTATATGCTCGACCTTGGGACGCTCCAAGATCCTTACTTTTCTTCCCTTACCAACCTTCAACCTGTCTTCAGTATACAACTGGATCGCTTTAGGATACATGCTGTGTTCAAGAGTATGGACCCTTGCTTCAAGCATTTCCAGCGTATCGTCTGGAGGTATCTTGAACCCTTCCTGCATGATGATAGGGCCATGGTCCATCTTATCATCCACAAAATGTATCGTGACTCCGGTCACCTTCGCACCATAAGTAAATGCGTCTTTGATCGCCTGCTTTCCCCTGAATGCCGGCAGCAGTGACGGGTGAACATTCAATATCCTGTTAGGGAACTCCTTTACAAAAAAGGCCGATAACAGTTTCATGTACCCTGCCAGCACGATAAAATCGATCTTTGCTTCCTTCATATAGATCACGATATCCCTGTCATAACTTTGCGGCGTAGCATAATCCTTTCGCACCAGACACAGTGTCTTTATCCCTGCCTCCTCAGCACGCTTTAAAGCATAGGCCTTCCTGTTATTAGAGAAAACAAGCGCAAGTTCAGCCTTGATCTTTTTTTGATTGACAGCCTCTATTATTGCCTGCAGATTTGTTCCGTTACCTGACACAAAGACAGCAAACCTTTGCATATACATCTCCTTTGATCCCTGTTAACGCCTGTAAAATAATACTGAATAATTATAACACTTCTTATATCTAAAACAAATTCCAATACAAAAATTTCATCGAGCATGAATTGCAGCGTAATATTGTATGATCGCGTTGCTCCCTACGTCAGTGCATCAATTAATATTTTTATCATTTTTAAGACATATTCGTGAACTTTCCTACAATAAGTCCCTGCAAGATAATACCTGCAAACAAAGACCAGCTCTCGGGAAAAAGACCGATCTCGTATCAGGCAAAAGAGCATCTCCTTTTATCCCGTTCTTCTGCAGAGCCGCCTTGCGCCTCAGGCATTATCCTGAGAACAGGCCGCTTTGGCTTGATGGGGAGTGGGCTTCACTTTATCTGTTTGACATGGGCCGATAACTGCGCTTGCGCCGGCCGGCTGTTCACTTCTTACTTTCACCTTCATGCTCACCGCGAATAAAACCTATCATTCCAATAAACACGATCGATCCGCCGACAGTGACAAGTATCCAGAACTTGTCAACATACTTCGCTGCTATAGAGCTGGCAAACATCGCTGTAAGGAAAGCAAAATGGATCACGATCTCTATTGCGCTGAAGACCTTGCCGCGCATGTTTTCATCACTGACTATGTGCACGATAGTGTTAGCTGCTATAAATATGGGGCCTATGACCAGGCCCAGAAGCACCGCCAGTACCATGGCTGCAAAGATATTCTGCACCTTTGCGACAACGTACGCAAAAGCTATAAGCATTACGCCTCCCGCCATAAGTGAAAAGAATATCACCTTATACCACACGAACTTCTTTCCCCATTTTCCATAGCAAAGGGCCCCTGCAAAAAGCCCCGCGCCGAGGCATACTGCCAGAACACCGAGATGCTTTGTCACGCTGCCGAACGATTCCTGGATGAACACTATCATTACAACATATACAGAGCCTGCCACGAACAATAGCGCGAACATCATGTCAATAATAAAGCGTATTTCCTTGTGCTGTATAAGATAGACAAATCCTTCTTTAAGCTCGACCCAGAACGACTGCTTGATCGTGTCCACTATCTCGTGGCTGCTCTTTAAGAGCTCTGATTTCTTGAACTTGACTTTGATCGGTAAGCTGATCGAATATATTATTAGGCCTGATATAAAGAAAGTTGCTGAATCGATGATAAATCCGGTCCTGGCGCCGAACCAGTCTATAAGGAACCCTCCTAAGGCACATCCGAAAACAAAGGCCATCATTCCTGTGGTGGATACAAGAGAATTGGCCGCAAGCAGGGTATCCTCTTCAACAAGGTCGGGTATAATTGACATTTTTGCGGGAATATAAAACCTGCTGAAACAAAATGCAAGAAAGACCACTGCGTATATCGGGAGCATTGATTCTTTCAAGATAAAAAGGAACGGTATCGTCAGGACAAGCAGGCCCCTTCCGAGGTCACAGATAAAAAGCGTCTTCTTCCTGTCCCATCTGTCGACAAGTACACCTGCGAACGGCTGTATTATAAAGACCGGAAGGATAGTAAAGGCGAGCAGCTTCGCCAGGCCCATTGCAGAGCCGGGCGCGCGTTCCGCTATAAGGCCGACAAGTGCCAGCTGGTGAATGCGGTCGCCGAACTGGGAAATGAACTGCGCTGACCAGAGCCGCTGAAAGTTCCTGTGCTTAGAACTGGTTAGTATCTTTATCATAATATCTTTAAAACTTTACGTCCTATAAAATTCTCTAGCGTCCGCTTTGAAGGATCTCCAGCCTTTTACTGATATATGCCAATCTGTCTTTATCAAGAACTATGCTTGATAGAATATAATTGTATGTCTCGATCGCCTTTTCTTTCTGGCCGGTAGTTTCATAGGCAGCTGCAAGGTTCATATATGACTCCTGATAATTTGGCCTGACAGTAATCGCCCTTTTATATTCGAGGATAGCTTTATCCGTTCTATCGGTCATGTGATAAACGACCCCTAAGCTGTAATGAAGCTTCGCAAGGTCATATTTCTGAGCTTCATTTATGATCCTTCCTTTTAAGTTCTTAAGTCCTTCCTCATACCTCTTTTCTATCTCTTGATAAGCGGCCCTTTTATTCTCGTTAAGCATACTTTCGAACTGCCCCGCATTTACCACTTTGTTATAATAAGCCAATCCATGCCAGTATTTTCCCTGATCGAACAAAGCCCTTCCCGCGCCTATCAAACCTCTTACATTGCCGGGCTCGACCTTTAGGCTTTCCTTGTAATACTTTTCGGCCTCCTCATACATTCCCGCATAGGCATATGAAAGGGCCAGAGGGGTTATAACGCGTATGTTCCGCGGATTCTTGTCAAACGACTGTTTGAACATCGTCATTTGATTCGAGGATATGATCACCTGGTTGATAGTGACAATAATATAGAATAAATAAAGGCCGGCAGCCCCGAGGATAATAATGCTTTTCTTCGCCTGCTTGTGCTCAATCAGGGCCTTTGCGATGTTCATGACAAAAACAATCGTTATTGCTAATATTGCCACTGAAGGCATGTATAGAAAATGTTCTGCAGTTGAAATGCTAAAATAACTGACCTTGACAGGTATGACCTGAGAGACAACAGCAAAATTAATTGCTGTCCATGCAAATAAGAATTTTGTGGTACTGGTGAAGGAAGGCCATTTTTTAAGTATGAAGTATAAAGCGATCAGCCAAAATACGATCGTGCTGGCAACTTGAACTTCCCAAAAGCTGCTGAAGATATCAAGGCTCCTGTCGTAATAGAGCCCTGCCGGGATCATGACAAGCCTCAGATAGATCACCAATGCCTTGAGGAACGTTATTACAGAAAGAGCCGTCTGTTCTATGCTGATCCACTTAAAACCTCCAGAAATACCGAGATATTCCCTGCAAAGAAAATAGGCTATGGTAATTATCAGAAAACTGTTACTAAAAAAACCAGCATTCTGTTGTTGGCATTGGGTCCGTTGCCCCTTAGGTAAAACTATCCAAAAGTATGCAATCACACACAGCGGCATCATCACAGCCGACTCTTTTGAGAGCAATGACAGGCAGTACAATATCAGGGAAATAAGAAGATAGCGCGTCTTGCCGGATCCAACGGCCTTGAGGAACATCCAGAAAGAATAAAAGAAAAACAAGCCGCATAACAGTATCGAGCGTCCCGGGATATTCGTGACCTGCTCCCAGTGTACAGGATGAACTGCAAACAATAATCCGGTCAATACGCCGGCTGCCCTGTTGTTCAGCAATTTATCAACCAGCATGAACACCCCGAAAGAGGCGATGATGTGGAGGATAATGTTGTCCAGATAATAGTAGAACGGATCGAGCTTAAAGAAATTGTATTCAAGCGCAAAGCTAAGATGCACAAGCGGGCGCCAGTAAGTGTTCTTCAAGAAGAACGAGCTTTTAAATATCTGCGGCACATTGCCGAGGCTCTTGACCAGCGGGTTTTCAATGATCGACAGGTAATCATCCATAGTCTTAAAAGACGCATCCAGGATCAGGCAATAGCACAAAAAAGTGACGAGCGCGATCGCCGCAAAGACCCCGGCATTTGACCACACGGACCTGTTCAATATTCCCCGGAATTTATTCACTTTTGCCACAAAGGACTCCTTTTATTTGTTTATTTTACTCAATAGGCGGAAGAATAACAATACTTTTAAAGAATATAATAAGGGTCAGGGTTTTATTCCATTTGGCGGAAGCAGCCGAAAAGGGCTTTTAGTTATTCCACAACAAACTTTCAGGGCCTTACTGCATTAGTGCTTTTTTAAAGAAGCTGGCGACCAGGATCGAACTGGTGGCCTACGATTTACGAAACCGTTGCTCTACCAACTGAGCTACGCCAGCGAATTGTTCTTTTCATATCAGGGCACATTTAATTACAGCGACACTTTAAACAATATTAATGTACAAAAAAAACCGAACAAAATCAATCTTTAGCATTGATCGCATTCGGTTAAATTCTTTTTTGGTAAAAATCCCATTCAGATACCATTCATTTTACTTTTAAGGAAGCCGGGCATCCGTAACCATTGTTTCCCTTAAGGACCCTCTTTACCTAAGAAAGCATTCCGGCCGCATTACCGGTCCCCGGTCCTGACGGGTACTGAAAGCGCTTCTTGCTTTTTCCTTAGGTGATAATCCATTCAGTCACCATTTTATGCTAGGCAAAAAAATGGTGCCGAGACCCAGAATTGAACTGGGGACACAAGGCTTTTCAGGCCTCTGCTCTACCAACTGAGCTATCTCGGCACATTTGATCTTTAAATCCTGTTTTTCAAATCTGAGGACACATTCTAACTAAGGGAACTGATTTTGTCAACCCAAGAAATTTTTTAGCTTTAACTCCCGCGGCCACACTAAAAAAGGGACAAATTCCTTTGTTTAAAATGCAGAATACTGCAAAGCCGGACTAAAGGATATTTGTCCCGAATGTTATTCGTTTAAATGACTCATTATTTTCACAAAGACATCCTGCGCAACACTGATCTTCGGCAAGTACGCTTTTCTTGCCTTGACGCTCACCTTAATATTTGATTCATTCAATTTAACGATCTTTATCGTGACCTCTGACCCGCTGATCTTCGCGATCAAAAGGCCGTTGTTCTCGTTCTGTTCCTTGATCGTTCCCATTATTGAGATGATCTCAAGTGTCCCGTCCCAAACCTCAACCACATCGTTTTCAGTCAATCCCTCAACAGTGTCAGGGCTTACAATGTAGCCTCCGACAGCACCGATACCGCCGACAACAAGATAGATACAACCATTCAAAGAAAATAAAATTAAAGCTGAAAATAACGCCCTCAGCAGAGATCTTTTTCTGCAATTAGAAAACCCCACTTCTGTCCCCCTTCAATATTATTTTAAATTTTTTAAGTGTAATACGGATGGTAATGACCAATGATCAGCTACGATTTTATTCTAACATACGAAAAACAATTGTGTGGAATAAAATAAAATATTTTAGGCGATTAGCTGTGGATTGTCGCTAAAAGGTAATCTCAAGCATCTTCAAGGTCCTGATGCTTTAACGGGTTTTCATGAACTAAAAATAACGCGTAAAAAAAGAGCGGCATCATTTAAGACGCCGCTCTTTTCCCTACCTCTTAAAGCCCCTGCCAAAATAAATGCAGGAGCGAATAGCTTATTACTTTATCATGATCCCCAGCCAACCTTGTATGATCGGTGAGAATTTTACAATGACCGGAGCAAATACAATACTGACCATGCTCATCAGCTTAATAAGGATATTTAACGAAGGCCCGCTTGTGTCCTTACAAGGATCCCCGACAGTATCTCCAATAACTGCCGCAGCATGTACAGGGTTCTTTGAGCCGTCCGGCAGCTTCTTTCCGCCGTGATGCCCGGATTCAATATATTTCTTTGCATTATCCCACGCACCGCCGGCATTGTTAAGCATTGTAGCTAAAACAAAGCCCGTGCTTAAGCCTCCTGCCAGCAATCCTATTACGCCGGCAACGCCAAAGACAAGCCCTGTTGCTACAGGAATAAAAATAGCAAGCAAGGACGGCAATATCATCTCTTTCTGCGCGCCAACCGTTGAAATCATTACGCAGCGGGCATAATCAGCCTTTTGCGTTCCGTCCATGATGCCAGGTGTTTCCTTGAACTGGCGTCGGACTTCATTGACCATTGCGCCTGCAGCGCGCCCGACAGCCTTCATTGTCATCGCGCAAAAGACAAATGCCGCCATCGCGCCAAGGAACATTCCGCAAAGCAGCAGTGGGTTCATCAAGTGAGCTTTGTAGAGCTCGACAAAATCAAGGATTCCCAGTCTGGATATCGCATCCTTAGTAAACTCTTGTGCTCCAACAAGAAATGTACCAGTACCCGCATAATTGCCAGCCCACATCTTGACCTCTTCAATGTAAGCAGCCATTAGCGCCATTGCCGTTAAAGCCGCTGACCCGATAGCAAAACCTTTTCCGGTCGCAGCTGTTGTGTTCCCTAATGCATCAAGGGCATCCGTTCTTTCACGAACTTCCGGTTCCAGCCCTGACATTTCGGCGTTACCGCCTGCATTATCCGCAATTGGCCCGTAAGCATCTGTCGCCAAAGTGATGCCTAAAGTGGAAAGCATTCCAACTGCAGCGAACCCAATCCCGTAAAGCCCCATTGAAAAATCGCTGAACCCCCCGGCAAAACCGAACGAACAAAGAATACCGATCACTATCGTTATAACAGGAATACCTGCTGAGTACATGCCATTTGCAAGCCCGTCAATAATTACAGTGGCCGCACCCATCTTGGCTTCACCAGCCAGGCTTTGTGTCGGCTTGTAGTGGCCAGATGTATAGTATTCTGTAGATTGGCCGATAAGAACGCCCGCAAGCAGACCGGCAGAGACAGAACCAAAAATACCCCAGGTCACAACACCCATTTTTGCAAGCACCGCAATAGCAAACAAGATAAAAACTGAACTTCCCAGCGTTCCTGTTAAAAGGGCATTAAGAAGATTTTTCTGCGTTGCATCCTCCTTGCATTTAACAAGGAACATCCCAAGAATAGACATAAAGATCCCCAAGCCTGCCACTATCATCGGGGCAGCAACGTACATTACCCCTTTTTGCATATCAAAAGTGGGATCAATATAAGAATTGTGCGCAGCTATCGATGCCCCGATCGCAGCTGTCGCTAAAATTGAACCGCAGTATGATTCATAAAGGTCAGCACCCATTCCGGCAACATCACCGACATTATCACCAACATTATCAGCGATAGTCGCAGGATTGCGTGGATCATCCTCCGGGATACCCGCTTCAACCTTACCTACAAGGTCAGCGCCAACATCAGCGGCCTTTGTAAAAATACCGCCGCCAACACGGGCAAAAAGAGCCTGAGTGGAAGCACCCATGCCGAAAGTAAGCATTGTAATCGTAATATCGACTAATTTTTTTGCTTCAGTTGTCCCTGCATGGACAAGGTCCATTCCAAGTAAATGAACACCATTAGCCATATGTTCAGGAGTATAAACTAACTTGGCTAAAATAAGATACCAAAGACAAATATCAAGCAGGCCGAAACCAACCACGACCAAACCCATAACAGCTCCTGACCTGAACGCAACCTGTAATCCCTGATTCAAGGATTTCCTTGCTGCATTAGCAGTTCTCGCAGAAGCATTGGTCGCTGTTTTCATTCCAAGGAAACCGCAAAGCCCCGAGAAAAAACCACCCGTAAGAAAGGCGATCGGAACAAAAGGATTCTGAATACCATTGACAGCAAGCACGGATAGAATAACAAAAAGCGCGGCAAAAACTATCGAGACCGATCTGTATTGTCTGAAAAGATACGCCATCGCACCTTCTCTAACATATCCTGCGATCTCTTTCATCCTGTCAGTACCTTCATCACAGGCCATCAGCTTAGAATAATAAATACCGGCAAAAACCAAAGCAACAACACTTCCTGTTGGTGCAATCCACCAAATTCCTGGGGTCAGTGTAAATCCACTCATAATTTTTCTCCTATTCTAATTTAGTTTTTAAAATAGGGCCGTGGCACTAAAGTATCAATAGCGCTCCGTCCCATTTTTATATTTTTAACCTCTGCAAGGCTTAGTTCCATGATTGGCTTTCTTTGACCGCCAACTCAATTTCCCTCTTCTTTTTTGTTTCTTGCTCATAACCTTCCCCCTCTGTACAAATTAAAATGTTGATCTTGTGATTTATATTAATATCCTTTTTATTAAACTATTATAGTATTGGACCAGTTAATAAACAGGATTATTTAAAAATATGCAGAACTGCCCTTAAATCCGAACAATTGAGTAACTATTTATACCAAGAAAGCTGAAATAATCAAGTATTAAATTTCAACAGCCTTATTTTTGTGCGCAAACACAGCAAATACATTGCGTAGAGCCACTCGATACCACTTTCTCGGCAAAGCCGAGATCGACCTCTTCCCAATAATTATTGCGCGCTGCTTCCTGATCAAAATTGGCAAAATACTTTATCCGTGTAATCTTAAAACCCCACAATATATCATCGATCCCTCTTTGATCAAAAACCCTCTGCTGGACATTAACGCTCGGGGCGCCAAAAGGGACCGTTAAAACAAATAATCCTCCCTTTTTAAGAACCCGCGCCATCTCTTTAACGGCCTTCTTCTGCGGCTCATCCTTTTCTTCCGGGTCCGAATAATACCCCAAACCAACATGCTCTAAAGTTGAGACACAAGTAACCGCGTCAAAATCCCCATCCTTGAAAGGCAGATCCATAATATCAGCATTTAAAAAATCAAAATTAGGGACTTTGTAAGGATACTTTCTGATATCTACTCCTGTTATCTGATTTCCCAGCGTAGAAATAAACAAAGGCAGCACGCTTTCAGAACATCCTACATCCAAGATCTTGCCTCTTTTCCCCATCAAACTTAATGAATCAATAACAAAAGGGAGCTCAACGATCCTTTCATTCAAAAACATTTTCTTAAGTTCGCGTACCCTCTCAAATCTGGAAAAGTCAAAGCGATCTTTAAATTTAAGAAAGACCGGCTCATTTATCCAGTAATGCTTATCATTATCAATCATTTTCATCCCCTTTTAAAACGTAACTATTGACTTCATCAAGAATACCGGAAACAGCCCAAATATTCTCAACGATCTTAAACGAACCTAACGCTTCAAGCTCCTGCCTCGTGCTTGAACCGGTCGTAACCGCGACAGTTAAAACCCCCGCGTTCTTGCCGGTCTCAACATCAACCGTCATATCTCCGACAAAAAGGGCCTGTGCCGGGCCAAGCGCAAGCTTCTTCAATAGCTTTTCAAGGATCTCCGCATCAGGCTTCAGGCGCTCGACATCATCCTTGCTTAAAACAACATCAAAATACTTTTCAGCCTTCAGTTCCTGCAAAATTATCTTTGTTGACCACGCGGGACGGTTAGTAGCTATCGCCAGTAAATAGCCTTTATCTTTCAAATGCTTAATAAGCTTTAGCGCTCCGTCAAGAAACTTCACTCCATAAGTAAGCGTCTGCCTGTGGCTATCCCTGTAAACCTTCTGCATTGCAGCCACATCTTTTTCTTCAACAAATGAAGCAAGGAGCGCCCACTCTCCCCATCCAACGCTTCTCTTTATAGAGGTTTCATCCTGCGGACCATATCCCATTTTCCTTAAAGCAAAATTCACACTATCAACAACCGCCCTGAAAGCATCGACCAAAGTACCATCGAGATCAAAAATCACCAGTTCAATTTTCATAAATTAAATAGGATTAACCACCCCTCCTGAAACGATAAATTTGAAAGCCTCTTCAATGCTGATATCAGTTAGTATGATCTCCTTCTTTGGAATAAGGGTCACATAACCGGTTAAAGGCCCAGGAGCGCTTGGAATAAAAACATTGCATAGCTCTTTGCCAGTTAACCTGCTTATCTTTTCCGCTGACTCATTTGTAAGGAACCCTAATGCATACATGCCTTTTCGGGGATACTCGGCGATAACAACTTTTCCAAAAGACCCCATTCTGTCCCTCGTAAAAAGAAATACCACCATCTCTTTTAGGGCAGGATAGATCTGCTTTACTATCGGCACTTTTATCAGAAGATTCTCGAAGAAATCATAAACTTTCTTGCCAATAAAATGAGTGACCAAAAATCCGATAACAACGATCACATAAACACCCATAATAATGCTCAGCCCGCTAAAATAGAAACCGAAATTCTCAGCGAATATGGGCTTCAGGAATTTACCGAATATGCCTTCGGCAAAATTCATCGCCAGAAATATCAAATAAACAGTGAGCGCCAACGGTAAAAAAACAACGAGGCCTGACAAAAAATAATTCTTGATTTTCTTTAACATATCTTCCTCCTGTGAAGATCTTTTATAACAACATCAACGAAACCGATACAGCAAGATATTTACCGCAACAAATATTAATATCATTAAGACCGAGTCCCAGCCAAGGCCAAACAGCCCTCTCTTATGCTTTATTTTCATACCAACGCACGAGATCAAAACCAGAACAATGCTTGAAGATGCCGTCAGAATATGAACAGGATCAACGCTTGTTAAAATAGCGCCCTTGTAAAACAGGTCGCAAAGGAATACAACAAAAAGATTCGTCATATTGCTGCCGAATATGTTGCCGATAGCCATATCGAACGCCCCTAATCGTAAAGCCGACAATGAAACTACCATCTCCGGAAGAGACGTGACCACCGCCAGGAAAATGCTCCCTACGAACGTCCTGCCCAAACCGGTCCTATCAGCAATGACATCCGCTGACTGCGCCAACCACATTGCCGCAAGAACGACGATCACTGCAGATACCGTTAAATTGGTCCATATCTCCAAAGCGCTAACCGTGCAATCCTGCGCCTTAATAGGGTCCTTTTTATATAATTTGATCTGGTCAGAATCAGCCTTTGACAAATACCACATTCCTGCAAAATAAAGAACAGCTATCAATATACTGCCAAAGCTAACGAATGAAGCTCTAAAGCTAAAGCCGTTCTTTCCTAAGAATATCTCTCCAATAACAACAAGTGTCAATATTACTGCAAATGAAGCAGATATATCATGCGATTTGTTCCTGGCAATATCGTTCGTCATTGATCCTTTTCTATAAAAAGCATCCATCAAGACAATAAGCATAGGATTAAAATTGTTGCTGCCGAGCAAATTGCCTATTGCCATATTATTTGCTTTTAAAGATATGACCGAAGTTAAACTTACAATTGCCTCGGGAAGGGAAGTAACTAAGCCTAACAAAATAATACCTATCCAGGCTTTACCGATATTGCTTTGCTCACTTAGCTTGTCAGCATATTCTGTCAACCTGATTCCGGCTAAAACAATGAATACCGCACTTATAAAAAACTGTATCCAGTACATATAAACCTTACCTCATAAAACGCATGAAGCTTGTTATATCAAGGACCAAAGAACCCCGTAACCCGCGCCATGCGTCAGCAAATTATTTTTTATTCAAAGTATATAAGACCAATAATCCTGCCATCGCAAAGACCATTCCCATTATTCCCTTAAAGAATATGACGACTTCGCTCCAGCAAGAAAGGACCAATGTAATGCCAAGAATCAAAAGGAACAAACCGATAATGAACGTTTTAAATTTTTTAAAGTCAGGATCTTTTTTTTCTACCATATTCCCCTCTTTTGTTAATTAAGTATATATTTTATTTTTTGGGGCGGCTCTTCCACCTGCGATGCATCCATCCCCATTCATAAGGATACTTGCGAATATAGGATTCTATCAATTGCGTTATCTTTGAGATATTGTCAACGATCGTCTTGTCCTCATTTTCATTTATACCGGCATCAACCTCGACCGGAGGCTCAATGACTATTTTATGCCTGTCATCAGGCTGGCGGATTATGAACATAGGAAGGATAACCGCCTTAGTCCGAAGCGCAAAAACAACAGGACCAGTCGCAGTAGCAGCCTTTTGTCCGAAGAAATCAACATACACGCCTGCACCATTGCCGAAATTCTGATCTAAAGGCACAAATAGGACGCCATTGTTCCTCAAAGTGGAAATTGACTTTGTCACGCATTTCTGCCGAGGTAAAGCATAAACAGTCTTAACGTTCAGCTCTCCCCTTTTCTTGTAAAGGAATTCTTCCAATTCTTTATCTCTGGCAGGTCGGACGATCGTGCTGACATCATATCCTTTCTGCGCAAAATAAAGCATCATCATTGGAAAGTTGCCAAAATGCGCGGTAACAGCAACAACTCCACGGCCTTTCTTTAAAGCATTGTCCAAATGATGCTTGCCTTCAACAAACACCTTATCATCAAGCTTGTCAGGATGGGCCATCATAAATAACATCTCGATCATGGACTGGCCCAAATTCTTAAAGCATTTCCTTACGATCTGCTCTATTTCCTTTCCGGATTTCTGACCTTCAAAAGCAATGTTAAGGCTGTCACGTGCAATATTCCTGTGCCTTTTTGTAAGAATATAGCCTATTTGTATCATTGTATTTGATATGCCGTTTATGAACCAAAACGGCAACCACTTAAAAAGAAAATAAGTGCCATAAAGGCCATTGCGGGCCATCGCCCGTTGGAATTTGATTGTCAGATCATTTGGGTTCATTTTGTTATTCTAAAAACCTGTCTTTGTCAATCATCCGCTACCCTTAATTAACCAATAATGCTTCTTATCGTTGATATTAATACTTTTACTGCAATTGGCTTTGTCAAATGAGCATGAGCGCCTGCCTCAAGTTCAGCATTGATCTCATCCTTTGCATCTTTTACTGTAACAAAAACAACCGGTATGTCTTTTGTCACCTTATTCTCTTTTAACCTTTTACATACTTCACGGCCCTTCATCCCGGGCAAAATAACGTCAAGAAGAATTAGATCAGGCCGCTGAGTTTCTGCTATCTGCAGGCCGATTTCCCCTGTTTCTGCTGAAAGGACAGAATATCCGGCAGACATGAGCACCGGCCTTACTGTCATTATCTGTGTTTGATCATCGTCAATTATCAAAACACTTTTCCATTTTTTTGTTTTCTTTTTAGCAAAAATTTGTTTATTTTTAACCTGGTTGAATATCAGGAATAAGCTGGCATAAGCAACAACATAAACTAAAGAAATGATCCATTTGTTCTCCACCTGAGGCTGCAATAAGTACAAAACCACCATAACGTTCGCTATAACTATCAAGACCCTTCCTCTTTCTTTCAGTAAAACAGCCGCTATAGCACTGATAAAAAGCACAGCAAAAATAACTATTATAATATTAATCCTGACCCTTAATTCAGGAACTTTCGAAAGCTCAAGGATAGAAGCCAGGAGAATCGAATAAGCAAGAGCGAGCCCATATCCCACGATCTCTATTAAAAATGACTTTTTGTTCATTAATGACCTCCTAAAATATTTCAATCAATATTTAAAATGACCTTTATTCAATAATATAGATAATCCTATTATAAGTAAGACTAGAAAACTTAAAAGACATATGTTTATTTTTAGTCATCCGCCAATCTTGCTATAATTCTTTATTTCAAGAACGATCCCGAACAACACGAACACTATACAGAAGATTGCAAATAAATCACCATATTTTGAATATAATGTCTTTTTAGAATTAAGATAAACATCCGCAACGACAACGCCTGTAACATAAGTGCTCTTACCTTTGTCATCCTTAACAAAATCAAGTATCTTGCCCTTATCATTAATAAAATTACTAACGCCTGTGTTGGTGCATCTTACCAAATACTTCCTGTTTTCTATAGAACGAAAAACTGAGCTCTGCATATGCATGAACGGCGCTTTAGTATCCTTGAACCATCCATCATTTGTCATGTTCACAAAAAACTCAGCGCCCCCGCCAATAAATCTTCTTGCCAATCTCGCAACCGTATCCTCAAAACATATCAAAGGAGAGAATTTAGCCATAACCTCTTGATTGTTTTTCCCGGGAAGAGACAAGACCGTAAATTTATTTCCTGAAGTAAAATCATCTATAGGCACAATAGACGCCAGGAAAGGAAAAATTATCCTTAATGGAATATACTCGCCAAAAGGAACTAAATGCAACTTATTGTACTTGCCTATCAGCTTTCCTTCATTTGATAACAAAACCGCTGAATTATAATACTTACCGTTCTCCTCGCTGACAACCCCGAAAAGGATCGGGATCCCAATATCATAGGCAAGCTGTTTTACCCGTGAATAGAACCTCTCATTATTATCAAAGTTGACACCATTGGGGGAATATTGATACTTATCATCTTTTAAGATCAAGAAACCCGGAAAAGAAGTTTCAGGCCATATTATCAGATCAGGGTTCTCTTTAGCCGCCAACTTTGTCAGCAAAATATGTTTCTCTAAAATATCCTCCCATGCAGACTCGAACCATTTTAGGTCCTGGTCAATATTACCCTGAATTATACCGACAGATATCTTCTTTCGGGAATCTTGCATCCTAAGAACCGAACGGCCAAAACCAATAACTGTCAAAATAATAACAAGCAGTATCGCGATCACCGATAAAGCTTCCTTGGGAGCAGTCTTGGTGTTTTTATTCGATAAAACCGCCACCGTATCCTTTAGCACAATATTAGCAGCAACTATCAGATAAGACACCCCATAGTAACCAGTAAACTCCGCTATCTGGATCAAGGCTAAATTTTTGTACTGGGTATGGCCCAGGCTTGCCCAATCGAAACCCCCTATCAAGTAGGCTTTAACATACTCCAGCACGACCCAAACCGCCGGAAGCAAGAACGCCTTCAATAACAGTTTTGACCTCGAAAAAAAACAATAGGCAACAGCGAACAAAGCATAATAAAGCCCCAAATAAAGGATCATTAAGATCGCCCCGAACACAGTTACATATACCATCCAGGACACCGTTAACGCAAAAAACAATACTCCGCATAAATACCCTGCTTTAAATGACCCCGCAAGGTCCCTGCCATCAAGAACGAACATCAAAGGTATCAGCCCTATCCAGGCAAAAAGGGAAATATCTGTTTTGGGAAATGCCAGCGCGAGCAATACTGCTGAAAGAAAGATCAAAAGGAATGGGATAAAATTTCTTTTAGCCGCTGTAAAAGATCCTTTATGTGCACGGCCTTCAGTTTGCATTCTTATCTCCCGCAGCACTTCTTATACTTCTTACCGCTACCGCACGTACAAGGGTCATTTCTGCCGATCTTCTGTCCTTTGCCTAAGCCAACGGAAGAAGGCTGTGGAGGAACTATTTGGTCAATACCCGCCCCAACTGCTTCTGGCCTGTACCTTGAGGCGGCATTCGCCAAACCGGAAGCGGAATCATGTATCATTTGCTGGGGCAATGAGCTAAAAACACCTCTCATCGGGTGTGATACTTTTGCAGGCTGTATCTTGAATATTGTTTCAGCGACTTCAAAACCGATTGAATCATACATGATATGAAACATTTCAAAACCCTCTCTTTTGTATTCGATCAAAGGGTCTCTTTGCGCAAAAGAACGCAGGCCAATACCTTCCTTCAATTGATCCATGGCATAAAGATGGTCTTTCCATTTTGAATCGATAGTATGCAATAAAAGCATTTTTTCAAGATAACGCAAATGTTCAGGCCCGACCTGATCTTCTTTTGTTCTGTATATATCGATCAAACCCTTAAAGACCTTATCTTTGACATAGCTCTCATTACTTTCTCCGATCTGCTTTTCAGAGATCTCGAGATCATAGTCAAACTTTGTCTTGAGTGTCATCTTTAACCCATCCATGTTCCAGGTCGCATCTTCACCAGTTGGCCTTAAATATTGAGAGATCAGGTCCTCAACCAGCGAATTGATATGCTCGACTATAATATCTTTAACATTATTTTTTTCTAGAATAGAACGGCGCAGGTCATAAACAACCTCTCGCTGTTTATTCATAACATTATCATACTCAAGAAGATGTTTTCTGATCTCAAAGTTATGGGTCTCAACTCTTTTTTGGGCTGTTTCAATACTTTTTGAAAGCCAAGGATGCTCCAGGACCTGCCCCTCTTCCATACCTAAGCTGTCCATAATAGAAATGACTTTATCAGATGCGAACAGGCGCATAAGGTCATCTTCCAAAGAAACATAAAAACGTGACGAACCCGGGTCACCCTGACGCCCTTGTCGCCCCCTCAGCTGATTATCTATACGCCGGGATTCATGGCGCTCCGTCCCAAGGACATGCAGCCCGCCTTGCTCAATAACTTTTTTGTTCTCTTGCTGGCATTGGACCCTGAACTGTTCAATGAACTTCTCTCTCAGCATCCTCTCAACAAGAGCTTTATCTTCATCCTCAGATCTGGCCAATTCGCTCTCGACAATGTTATCAGCTAAATACTGGGCATTTCCGCCAAGAACGATATCGGTACCGCGTCCCGCCATGTTAGTCGCAATGGTAATACCCTTAAATCTTCCGGCCTGCGCAATAATATGGGCTTCTTGCTCATGATATTTAGCATTCAGCACCTGATGAGCTACACCCTTTTGCGCCAGCATCTTCGAGAGCAGTTCAGATTTCTCTATCGATATGGTACCTACAAGAACCGGCTGCCCTCTCTTATAACACTCTTCAACCTCCTCGACAATAGCCTTATATTTCTCTCTTAAGCTTCTATAAATACAGTCTGCATGATTTTTCCTCATTACTTTTTTGTTAGTAGGCAACACGACACAGTCTAGCTCATATATTTGCTTGAACTCCACGGCCTCAGTATATGCCGTACCTGTCATGCCTGATAATTTTTCGTAAAGCCTAAAGTAATTCTGGAATGTGATGGTAGCAAGGGTCTGGTTCTCCCTTTCTATCTTGATACCTTCCTTTGCTTCAACTGCCTGATGCAATCCGTCAGACCATCTCCTCCCCGGCATTAATCTTCCGGTAAATTCATCTACGATAATAACCCCCCCGTCACGAACAACATACTCAACATCGATCTTAAAGAACTCCCTTGCCTTTAAAGCCTGCAGAATATGATGCCTGTATTCGATCGTTTCCATATCGTGAAGATTATCTATGCCAAACAATCTTGCAGCTTTTTCCTCTCCTGAATCCGTCATTGAAATAGCCCTGGTCTTTTCATCGGCGATGTAATCGAATCCCGCAGCAAGATCAACTTCCTGATACTTGGCGTCCACTTTTGATCTCTCTTCATCAACTACTTTCTTGCCCTTCAACTGTTTTGCGATCTCATTAGCACGATAATATTTATCCGTTGATTCTTCAGCAGGCCCGGATATTATCAAAGGGGTCCTTGCCTCATCGACAAGGATACTATCAACCTCGTCGACAATTGCAAAATGATGTCGCCTCTGGACCATATCTTCTTTAAAATTGACCATGTTATCCCTCAGGTAATCAAATCCAAGCTCATTGTTCGTTGCGTAAGTAATATCGCAATTGTATTCATGCTGTCTTTGATGGGGTTCCATGTCCCTTAAAATAACCCCGACGCTTAAGCCTAAGAATTCAAACACAGGACCCATCCAAGCCCTGTCACGTTTTGCAAGATAATCATTAACAGTGACAATATGAACACCTTCTTTGGTCAACCCGTTTAAATATGCAGGCAAAGTAGCAACAAGGGTTTTTCCTTCACCAGTGGTCATTTCCGCAATGTTCCCATCGTTTAAGACCATGCCTCCAATCAACTGAACATCAAAATGCCTCATTTTCAGGACTCTTTTACCTGCTTCACGAACAACCGCAAAGGCGTCGGGCAAAATATCTTTCAAGACCTGTTCCTTGGTTTTCAGATAAACTTCTTCTGCTTTATCATACTGATTGCCAAGATCATTTTTTTCATCAGGATCGCTAACATTATTGTAATCCTTAAGAAGGTCTTCCATTTGATCTCTGTCCTTACTAACAGCATTTTCATAAATACTTCTAAACTCGGCAGTCTTACCCTTTAACTGTTCATCAGTCAAACCTTCATATTTAGATTCCAAGCCGTTGATCTTTGACACGTCATTGCACATTTTCTTAATTACCCTTACTGAAGGAATTGGCAGGTCTTCGGGTATATGAACATTCCCCTTGGGCTCTAATTTATCAATATACTTTTGTGCATTCTTGATGACTTGCTTCTGAATTAAAAAATTTAACATAGGTCGCTCCGTGACAGACTATAGACCAAAGACTATAGACTATGGACTATAGCCATAGACTATTTACATCAAGCCAATTTGATTATAGACAGTCTTTTTAATATTAATTATCATTTTTAACAGACTTAATTAACGCATATAACATACTTCATCTTTAGGAAGATCTTTTGTTATCTTATATATTTCTAATACCAGCTCATCAGCAATTTGGAATGCCTTTATATTTTTGTAATCCCTCGATCTCTTATCCTTCAAACCGCAAATTTTTAGTCTTTCGTCTTTTATCTATAGTCTTTGGTCTATTGTCTACTAGGGTCTCCACCTCAAGAACGCTTCGATAAAAATATCCAGGTCGCCATCCATAACCCGCGTGACATTTCCTGTTTCTGTATCTGTGCGGTGGTCTTTAACCATAGAATATGGATGCATGACATAAGAGCGTATCTGGCTGCCCCATTCTATTTTCTGCTTCTTGCCATACTCCTTGGACATCTCCTCATCTTGCTCTTTGCGCTTAAGCTCATAAAGCCTTGCTTTCAGTATCTTCATTGCAGTCTGCCTGTTATGCAGCTGTGATCTTTCATTCTGGCATTGAACGACTATCCCTGTAGGATAATGCGTCATTCTGACCGCTGAATCAGTTGTATTAACGCTCTGCCCTCCCGGGCCTGACGAGCGGAAAATATCAATTCTCAGGTCATCAGGATTGATCTCAACTTCTATATCATCTTCAAGTTCAGGAATAACATCAACAGAAGCAAAAGAAGTATGCCGTCTTTTATTTGAATCAAATGGTGAGATCCTGACCAGCCTGTGAACTCCCTTCTCACCTTTCAAATAACCATAAGCCATATCGCCTTCAATGCTCAAAGTAACACTTTTTACCCCGGCCTCTTCCCCCTGAAGCATATCAATAAGCTTGACTTTAGCATTGTTAGCTTCTGCCCAACGCGTATACATCCTTAAGAGCATACTTGCCCAATCACAACTCTCTGTCCCTCCGGCACCTGCATTTATACTTAAGATCACATTGTTTCGGTCAAAAGGACCTGCAAGAATACTTCGTGTTTCAGTAGCATTAACTTCAGCTTCTATCACCTCAAGCTCTTTTTTGATCTGAGAGATAAACTCTTCGTCCCCTTCTGAAAGATCAAGAAGCTCATTCAATTCTTTCAATTTCTTTATAGTTTTCTCAAAAGGCTCTACACAAGACTTGAGATATTTAAGCTCTTTCATTACCTTATTTGATCGAGCCTGGTCATCCCAGAAATGAGGGGCATTCATCTTTTCCTGAATGATTTTTATCTCTTCTTCCTTTTTAGAAAGGTCAAAGAAACCCCCTGAGCTCTTCAAGCTTCTGTTCGATAACAATAATTTGTTTTCTTATATCTTCAATCACGATAAATTCTTATATCATATTATTAATATTAGTCAATAGCGCGCTATATTCGCTACCACCCGCCGCCGCCACCTCCACCGCCGCCGCCACCTGAAAAACCACCGCCCTTACTTCCAGAGCTCGAACCGGGTGGCGTTGATGACGAAGCTATGGCATTTGAAAAAGAGCTTGAAAGATTGCTTGAAAAATCATTAACCCTGAAATCACCATGCCTTCCATGATACCAATAAGGATGATATACCTTGCCAGCCTGGGCCAGCCTTTCAAACACTGCAGCAAATTGTTCTGACCATTTCTGTTCAACCCCCAAAGCAAGAGCAAATGGCAAATACTTCTCAAAAAGCTCAGGTGTCTGGTCCGGAGGATTGAGCAGCTTCATTCTTTCTTTTTCAGTAACTGAAAGGAACATCTTGAACCCCTCGATCTGGTCCATTATCTTTCGCCCTTGTGAAGTAGGGGCCTTGAGCAAGTTCCCGAAAATGCCACAAAGTACCAGTCCGCCCACCCAGATGATAATCCCAGAAAGAGCCCCAAAAAAACCACCCTTCACCATAAAAAATGCACAAGCCGAAAAGGCTAAATATATCAGGAAACCTATTCCAAAAAGGCCTTTGTTTGAGTGAAAATACACCTGCTCAAGCTGCTTTTCCAAGCCTTTTTGAAGTGAATTGATCGAGGCCCTGATCACATGATGATTTGTATTTACCAGCTCTAATCCTGAGGCCTTGCCTATAGAAAGCTGTTTCGCAGCATTTTGTTCTTCAATTGAGAGAAGCTTAAGCTTCTCTTCATCATCCCTCTTAAGAACATAGGTCTTGCCTCCGAACAATCCTGAATCTTTTTCTTCTATCTTAATATATCCTTTGACAGCCATGTTCAATACTGCTGCAGTAAATATCTTATTGTCATAGCCCATGTTCAATAAAAAGCGCATCGCTCCCGGGGACATTTTTTCAGGAGGATGAAAAAGAGGTATAATTATCCCTTTCTTTGGGTCCCTTCCGACATTATCCCATGCCAGATAAAAGAACAAACCAATAACGAACAGCATCAACAAAGCGATTAAAATATCTTTATTGTCAGTTATGAAATATTGTAGCTTCATCAAAGAAGTGGGCGCCTTAACAAATCCTTTTGGCCAAGAAACAACAATAGTCAGGCCTTCTCTTAAATTCAAAGCCCTTGTCGTATCAAAGACCGGCTCATTATAAAGATTCTTTCCTGTAACACAGGCTTGCTCATTTGAGCCCTGATATCCGGTATAACACTTAACGTCCATGACCTCACTTTTTGCAGATTCCGGAAGTATTACAATAGCGGTAGCTTTCTCTATCGGAAAATCCCAGCCATTACCAGTCACGTTCCAATAAATCTCATCGTGGTCTTCAAAGAAGCCAAGCTGTCTTGTAGTCTCATAAACTATAGTGTATGTATAATCATCTGTCTTCAGGAAAACATCCTTATCCCCGATATAAACACGCTTACCATTAGACATATTGCTCATAAGATAATTGTCTTCTATGCCGTCACGCAATATCTCCAGGACCTCAAACCCCACGACATAATTATTGCCGAATCTATCTTTATACCTCGTAGGAAAATCCCTATATATTCCCCTCTTTATGTTAAGGCCCTCTGCACGCACTTTAATTGTCTCTGTCACGATCATGGTTGAATCTTCCTTTACCTGGATCTGGCTATCAAAAGAAATGATCCTTTCCTGTGCAAAAGCAAAACTGCCAAGTGCGCAAAAAATAAATATGGACAAAATAATGAGTGATCGTTTTCTAATAGAATTTATCTTCATACGGGCTCCCGGATTTAAATAACTGCTTTCATTAGAACTGGACTTTTGGAACTGCCCTGACCTCAGCAGACTCAACTTCAAAGAAAGGCTCTGCTGTAAAATTAAACATGTTTGCCACTATGCAGCTTGGGATTGACTGCACTTTGATATTGTAGTCCCTTACCGCTCCATTATAATACCTTCTAGATAACTGGATCTCATCCTCAATATCCGCGAGATTTTTTTGTAATTCTATAAAAGTCGTATTTGCCTTTAGGTCCGGATAGTTCTCGCTGACCGCAAAAATGGTCTTTAATGCCCTTGATATGCCGCTTTCCAAGCCAGCTTTTTCTTCAACGCCCGTCGCGCCCATGACCTTTGTCCTTAAACTGGTCACTTCCTCCAAAACGCCTTTTTCATGCTTCATATACCCTTTTACCGTCTCAAGCAGATTGGGTATTAAGTTGTGGCGCCTTTTTAACTGGACATCAACACCGCTAAACCCTTCCTTGACCTGAATCCTGCCCTTAACCAAGCCATTATACATCCCTGTAAAAACCGCCAAAACAATCCCAATAACGACCAATAGACCTAGTAACATTTCATCCTCCTTGTATTTTACGATAAATTATTTAATGCACGCCCTTTATTCCGAGATCAAAATCTGTTTTGCTGTCAGCAGATATACGGGCATCATTCTCATCCACAATGCCGGCCTTGACCAGATCAAGCAAGGACCGTTTAAATGATTTCATCCCAAAGATCTCGCCTTCATCAATGTACGACTGGATCTCCCTTGTTTTGCCTTCTCTGATCAATCTGGCTATGGTCGGGGTCACTACCATTGTTTCAAAGGCAGGGACCCTTCCCTGTCCATCAATCCTTGGCAGCAACCTAATGGAAACCACGCCCCTTAATATCATTGAAAGCTGCATTCTCACTTCATCATGCAAGTAAGGCGGAAAGAAGTTCACGATCCTGATAATGGTCTGCACGGCATTTACAGTATGGAATGTGGTCATTACGAATGTCCCAAGCTCTGTAGCAGTTATCGCCGCTTTCATCGTGGCTTCATCGCGGATATTGCCGATAAACATGATATCCGGGCTCTGCTGGGTCACATGTTTTAATGCTGATGTATACGAAGGGACGTCTATCCCCAGCTCTCTTTGACTTATTAAGCACTTCTTATCCTCAAATAAATATTCAACCGGGTCCTCTATGGTGATCACATGTTTTGACTGATTATTGTTTATATACTCAAGCATACTGGCTATTGTCGTCGATTTACCGTTCCCGGCGGGGCCGCACACCAGGAATAATCCTGACGCCTCCTCGCAGAACATCCGGCAAAGCTCATCAGGCAAGTTCAATTCTTTAAAAGTCTTTATCTTGGAATGAACATACCTTGCAACGATAGCCGTAGTCCCTCTCTGCAAGAACATGTTTATCCTGAACCTGCCGTAGTCCGGGTCAACATGAATAAAATCAATATCCTGCTTCTCGATAAACTCCCTTTTTCTCTGGTCCTTTTCTAGAAAATAATTCGATATGATCGTCATATCTTCGCTGGTCACTTCTTTAAAATCCATTTTCTTTACTTTGCCATCAACTCGCATGTGAGGTGCTGCGGATAACCTTAAATACAGGTCGGAAGCTTCGCTTTCCACAACAGACCTTAAAATCTTTTTTATTTCCATATTCCTGTCCTTATCTAACGATTAAAAACAATTACTTTATTTATCGAATCCCTTTTATCTTTTTTAGGATCGCCTGTTCTTTTAAAATAAGTTCTTCTTTTTTATCCGAAGGCCCTCCTGCATAACCGCCAAGGGTTCCATCCTCTTTAACAACTCTATGGCAAGGTATGATAACAGGGTAGGGATTCCTTCTTAGCGCCTGGCCGACTGCACGAAAAGCCTTTGGCCTGCCTATTTTTTCAGCAACCCACTTATAAGACCTTGTTTCACCAAAAGGTATTTTAGCTGTTTGCTCAAGTACCTGCCATTGAAATCTGGTTAAATTACAATGGGCTTCATGCTCGACATTTTTGCAATACTTACTGTTCTTCGCCATATATCATTGACCTTAATATAAAAGCATTTATTACGCTAAATCCATTTTTTTCGATCTTAATTTTCTATGATAGGAGACCGCGAAACGATGAGCCTCATCCCTTAGTCTCTGAAGCAGCTTTAATCCCAAGGAATTCTCAGCTAATTTCACAGGATCCCTTCTCTTGGGCAGGAAGATCTCTTCTTCTCTTTTGGCCAAAGAAGCGATCGGGATATCTGCGCCTATTAATTCCAGTTGCTCACAAGCCGCCCCTAATTGCCCCTTTCCCCCATCTATCACTATCAGATCCGGGTAAGCCGACCCTTCGTCTTTGAGCCTTCGATAACGCCTTCTAACAACCTCAGCTATCATTTTAAAATCATCAATACCCTCAACCTCTTTAATGCGAAACTTCCTGTATTCCTTTTTATCCGGAGCTCCGTTAAAGAACGACACCATCGAACCGACCGGCTGCTCTCCCATAATATTTGAAATATCAAATGCCTCTAACCTTTGAGGTAGCCTTGGCAGTTTTAAAGCCCTCATCAGCTGCTCAGCTTCTTTGTAATAATTAATGTCTTTCGTTGAAGAGTATAAAGCTCCAATTGCCCTGAGCTGATCACGCACCTTTATCGCTTTTTCATATTCATGCTCTTGCGATAACTTTTCCATTTGCATGGTAAGGCCTCTGTAGAGGTCATCCTTTCTTCCCTCAAGTATCAGGCAAACATTCCGGACATTCTTCTTGTAATCTGCCTTTGATACCTTACCGATACAAGGCGCATCACAAAGACCGATATGATTATCCAGGCATTCCTTTTTTGGGATTTTCGCACATGACCTGAAAGGAAATATTTTCCTGATAATTATCAATGCCTCCCTAAGCAGCGTTGCGTTAACGTAAGGGCCATAATATTTCGCATCTTTTCTTTTTTTATTTGGACGGACAATCGAGATCTTGGGAAATTCCTCTATTGTTATTTCGATCAAGGGATAGGACTTATCGTCCCTTAAAGATATATTATATCTGGGCTTATATTGCTTTATCAGGTTTGCTTCCAATATAAGCGCTTCCGCCTCACTTGCAGTTTCAATGTGGTCTATATCCTTAATGTCTTCAACTAGCTTTGCAGTTTTTACAGAATCTTTATTTGTTCTAAAATACGATTGTACCCTTTTTCTCAGGGATATTGCCTTTCCGACATAGATCACCTTTCCCGTAACATTTTTCATCAGGTAAACACCGCTTGATGCCGGTAAAGCTTTTAACTTGTCTCTCAGTTCATCAGCACTTTTCATAATAATTTTATTTTTTGACTACTTAAAAACATACTACAACTTTATCTTACCTTTTACCAATCCCCAGAATTTAACAGCCTGGATTACCTTCATCTGAAAACATATAAATCCAAACAAAACATATCCAAATACGATCATAACAAAAAGTTTTATGATTTCGCTAGAAAAGGACACCTTCCTCCAGCCAAAATATTCAACAAAGCCTACAATTGCCGAGGCCAGGATAACCTTAAGAAAATATTCTAAAAGCCCTGAATTGAGCTTGCCAATCTTCTTTTCTAACAAATAGAACAATATAAAGAAATCCATTGTCCCTGCTATTGAGCTTGCCAGGGCTATGCCTCCGATTTTCAAAGGACCCATCAAGAGAAAATTCAATATAGCATTAATGCACAAGCAAAATGCTGCTATTTTAACAGGCGTTTTTGTGTCCTGCAAAGAGTGAAAGACTGTAACAAGAATTTTAATGCCCCCAAAGCTGAACAGCCCGATCGAATAAAACATCAGCGCCCAAGATGTAATATCGGTAGAGTAATTCGTAAATTCTCCTCTTTGAAAAAGGATCCTAATTATCGGAGACGACAGTAAAAGAAGTATCATTGTCGTAGGGCACATAACAAAGAAAATGTTCTCAAGTGAAAAAACAAGCGTCCTCTTTAAAGCATTAATATCCTTTCTACTTGCTTGGCCAGAAAATGTCGGGAGCACTACCGCGGCTAAAGCAATGCTAAAGATACCCATAGGAAACTGTATTATCCTGTTGGCATAATAAATCGCCGAAATACCGCCTGTGCCGACAATTACTGATAGTGATGCGCAAAAGACATCGATCAAAACAGTAAGCTGATAAACACCGCTTCCAAGCATTCGCGGCATCAGCAGTTTGCCGATCTTAACAGCTCCAGGATGGTACAGTGATTTTGGGATCTTATATGTCATGCCCACTCGCAGCAATGGCTTGATCTGCGCCAATAATTGCAGAACCCCACCTACCAGCACCCCGATCGCTAAACCAAAAACAGGCTCCTTCATATTACAAGAAGCAAAATACGCGCTTGCTATTATAGATATGTTTAAAAGGCATGGACTAAAGGCAGGTACGATAAAAGACCGAAAAGTATATAGAATGCCGCTGCTGTAGGCTGTAAGGCCTATCAGTATTAAATAAGGGAACATTATTTTTGTCAAACGTACTGCCAGCAGGAATCCATCATGATTTACGACAAACCCGGGAACAAACACCCTGATAATAAAAGGGGCAAACAAGATACCAATAATTGTAATGCCGCTTAGCACTATAAGGGCAAGAGTAAATACAACGCTAACAAAATTCCAAAAGGCCTGCCTGTTCTCTTTTTCCAAGTATTGTGCTACAACAGGCACAACAGCAGCGTTTGTAGCGCCCTCACCAACCATGTCCCTAAAAAGATTCGGGATCTTTAATGCGACAAAAAAGGCATCTGCGCTTATGCCAGTACCAAGAAGGCGTGCCAGCACAATATCCCTGAAAAATCCAAGCACCCTGGAACTCAATGTCCCTAAGGATAAAATTGATGTAGCTTTTATGATCGATCGATGCGAATCTGTTCTGTCTGATTTATTGGTTGACATTAATATCCTTTTTTGCTATATTCCCTCATTAATCATGGTAAGAATTTCTGATTTGTTTCTCCAGTTACACAAGTACAGGCAGATTAATAATTTGCCATATATTAAAAGAAGAAAAGATTTATAGTTCTTTTCAAAACTTAACAAAAATTATAAAAGGAATAACATAAATGCCGCAAAGAAGATCAGGACTTAAAGAATTAAGAAAAAACCGAACAAATAGAATGCATAATCTTGATATTAAAACAGATCTAAAGAAAACTATTAAAAAATACACATCCTCAATAGAAAAGAACAATGCAGCGGAAGCAAAAGAAAACCTAAAAACTGTTTATAAAAAGATTGATAAAGCGTCCAAAAGAAACATCATCTCTAAAAATACTGCATCTAGACGTAAATCAATGTTCAGTAAAAAAATTACGAAGCTAGCTTAACAACTAAGATTTCTAAAGCGTGCTGCACATTTATTCTAGTGCGCTTGATATTTAAATCGGCCTCTTGAAGTTCCAGGAGGCCTTTTTTATATCTGCTTTCAGCCATCCTTCTTTTATTTTTTTGCCAAAAAGATAATATCCCGCCAAGTATCCATACAGGCATTTGCCCGTTTTCCAATAAAACAAATAATACCTGTAAAGCTCCCTTGGGATTGCAAGACAATATATCCTCTTCCATTGAAAACGCAGTTAAAGGCCTGCCTTTCGAAAATGAAAGGACTTCTGCTCTTTTGTACAATTCCTGGATAAAAGAATTTTTTGAAGCAGCGCTATCTGAATCAAGGATAAGCACAACTTTGTCCTCATCTATTTGAGCAAATTCCAGAATTATTTTTTTGTTTTGATCGGACAATTTCTGACATGTATGGAGGATCACTACTCTTCTTTTAGCTACCACGGGTAAAGACATCAGCGATTTTTTTAGATCTGCAGGATCAAGCTTATTGCCATCAAGTGTTTCATAATCAAATTGAATCTCATCATTTGAGCCAATATATTTCTTTTTTAGCTCATCGATCTTCTGGGATTTCAGAGCATTCTCATCTCCAAGCAACAAATAAATCATAATATTATTTTATGGAAAATTTGCTTAAGGTAAGCAGCGTTAAAATGCATATTATTTATTACCTCGGTAAATACCTATCGGGATAGCCGCATCCTAATCATAATACCCGACAAATGCTGCGTAAAGGACAGCCAGCTTTTCTTGTATACCTCATTAGATCGTTGCGAAGGGTTCCTTTGGACAAGTTCTTTTTTACGAGCCTCTACCAATCTTCTACTGTTCTTTCAACAACTCGCTTCGCTAAATCAATAATTGCATCATTAACTGCTGACTCTTCCGTAGAAGCTTGCGATCCGGTAAGAAAATAAGTTGCTTCACCAGCAAAACTTGTTTCACTCCATGCAATTTCTTGATTCTCTGCATCAAAAAGCTCAAGGGCAACAATGACCCTTACCCTATATTCCTCGACATCGTCGTTATCAGTATACCTTAAAGCATCCCGTTCATAATTCTTTAAAGTGCCTTTTAAAACAAGGTCAGCATCCTCTTTATCAACAACTCTCAGGTAGCCATCAAACATAAAGCGGTCCACAATACTATTTCTTATTTTGACCTCAAGCAAAGGGAAATATACATTGCGGACCTTTTCCGTTGTAAATGTTATCTCGTTAGCAAAGTCTTCAATATAAATCGTTCTGTAATTGCCAGGCAAAGTAGTTCTTGTGGTATAGCCACAACCAAAACAGGCACAGCTTAAAAGCAAAAAACCAAACAGTCTCAATTTTATTTTCATAATTGTTTTTTACTCACTTCCCGGATTCTTTCTAAAGCCTTTGATGACCAGGTGGACCCTTTATAATCATCGATAATGCCTTGATAATATATTTTTGCAGCTTTATAGTTCTTTTGTTTCTCATAAAATTCAGCAACAAGAAATGCATTCTCGGCTTCTTTTTCTCTTAATCCTTTAATCTCTTCTTTTGCCTTGTCCGATAGAGCCGCTTCAGGATAATCGCTCATAAAATCTTTCAATCCTTCGACAGCCGCTTCAGTGACCTTTTGATCATACTGTGCCTCAGTTGACCTCAAAGCATCGGACATTGCGATCTGATATTTTGAAGCCTTGGCCCATTCACTGTCAGGATAATCATTGATAACCTTTTCAAATTCATCCCTTGCTTCCTGATATAATTTTTTTTCTGAGAGATACTGGCCTATTTTATATTGAGCCTGTGCAGCATACTCGCCATATGGAGCATTCTTAATTACCGTTCTAAATACTTCAACAATATCATAGCTATCATCAGCAAATGTTTTTTTAAGAAATCCCTTGCCGCCATCGCCCTCTAGGAGCTTGATTCCTAGATCAAATTGTTTCTTAATAATCTCAGCTGAACGCTCACTGAACGGATACTTATCAATAACTGTCTGATAGTCTTTAAAAGCGGTAAACAATTTGTCCTGATCTTCATAGCATTTAGCAATGTAATATTGCGCTTCAGGAGCCTCTCTTGCGCGGGGATAATGTTTGATGAGCTTCTTTAGCTCTTTAATTGCTTCTTCATAAGACTTTTCTTCATAAAAGCCCAATGAAAAATCCAGTTGCTCTGCGGGAGTTTCCTTGACAGAATATTTTGGATTGACCCATTTATTGCTTTCCGGTGTCCATATCCAAAACGAATGGCAGTTGGTTGGAGCAAAAATCAATATTATTAATATATATAGTATTATATAACTAGCTTTTTTCATCCAGAAGAATCTATCACACTCTTAATACTTTGTCAATTAGGGGTAATAATTTATAATTATTATTCCAACAAGGTCATTTCAACCTTCAAAGCGTTTTCCTGATAGGGCAACACCGCGGATTATTATGATCACTAAATACTGATTGCCTTAATACCTTTTCCCTGCTCTCTCTATTATGGGTATCGTCTTTTTTGAAAGGTGATTATACAGAAGTTCCAGTATCTTAGCTTTGTCAGTCAAACATTTTACCTCCTGCCAACTGTTAACTCTGCCGCTTCTTTCATAAATCAACTTCTTCCTGCCTACTACTAAGAATATACATATTTTTTTAGAAAGCTTATTCCTGGACATTACAAAATAATTTCCTGATCCTTCCAGGATCAATATATGCTCAAATACAATGTTTTCATATTGGCCCAAAAAATCCCTATTATTAACGACCATATTAATTTCCTTTCCTTTGCTCCCCTCTACTTTTTATACGTATAAAAAGACAAAAAGTTACAAAAAAAAGGGGGATAGGCCCTTTTAGACCTATCCCCATATGTTCATAAATAAATTATCAATGATTGTTCATTGGTATTGGGGTTATCCCTGCCATTTCGCCAATAACATTAACCAGTCCTTTGTCTGTAGGAACAATTATTTTTGAATTATCTTTAAGCGCATTCTCCAATGCTTGTAATTTTCTCAATACCTGAGCGTTACCAACAAAATACCTTTCAGCTGCTTCATTGACCAAGCGAATAGCTTCAGCTTCACCTTCAGCTGTAAGAATATTAGCCTGCTTTACACCTTCTGCTTTTTTAATAGCAGCTCTCTTATCACCATCCGCCACAGTTTCTTTTGCAGTTGCATAATCAATAGCCGCTATCTTTTCGTTCTCTGCTTTAACAACTTTATTCATCGTCTCCTGAACATCCTTTGGAGGATCAATTTCCTTAAGCTCAGTACGGACTATCGAGATTCCCCAAGTCTGCGTTTCTTCCTTAAGAGTATTATGAAGCTCATTATTAATTTTACCTCTCTCGCTATTGGCAGACTTAAGCGTCAGGGTGCCTATAATATTACGCAGCGTTGTTCTTGCCAAATTAACTATCTGCCATCTGTAATTATTGACATTGTACTGTGATGCCTTAATGCTTATTTCGTCATCCTTTATCTTATAATAAACCTGAGCATCCACTCTCGCATTTAAATTATCATTTGTAATGATCTCTTGCGGCTCAGCATCGGCCATTTGCTCAGTAATATTAACCAAGAACAATCTATCGATCAAAGGTATGATCCAGTGAAATCCAGGATTAGCAAGCCTATTATATTTTCCAAAGCGCTCAATTAATCCTCTGCTTGTTGGCCTGACAATTCGTACCCCCAAGAAAAACAATACGACAACTACAATCAGTGCTATTATCATAACCTTCCTCCTTTATTTGATTATTACTGTGCACTACAAAAAACGAATCCATATTAGCAGCAAAATACCTACTAAATTAATTTTCTGCTTCCATATTCAGGTCCTCAGCTGCCTCTTCTGATCCAGTATCATCTGTTTCCTCCTCAGATTTAACTTCAGCAGTTGAGTCTCCATCATAAATTACAACATCAGTTTCTAGTGCTGTAGGCTCTTGCGCCTCTTCCTGATCTTCAAGCTCTTCCCTGTTTCCTTGACCTACAAGATCCCCAGAATCTTCCTGATCTTCAAGTACTTCCATATTTCCCTGGCCTTCAAGCTCTCCAGCATCTCCCTGATCATCAAGTTCTTCCATATCTCCCTGATCTTCCATTTCCTCAGAATCTCCCTGATCATCAAGCTCTTCCATATCGCCTTGATCTTGAAGTTCCTCAGCACTTTCAATGTCCTCAGTCTCATCATCTGCTATCTGCTCTTCATTTCGCTGAGGAATATCCGCTTCTTCCATGTTTTCAGCATCCTCAACTTCAACAGCAGAATCATCCATCACTTCATTGCTTGCCGGCTCAAGAACATCTTCAGCATTATCTGTCCCTTCCTCTATCATAGGCTTATTTACTTTAACAACAATATCCTGGTCTTGAACAAGCCCTGTGTCTTCTTCAACAATAGCGGACCCTCCTGCTTCTTCAGCAACATCAGAAGGAACCTCTGCTTTAACTGCCACATCTTCTTTTTGATTAGAATCATTAATGCTTTCAATTTCGTCAGTATAGAGAACCAACTCTATTCCATCAACTTCAACTTTGACAAAATCATCTGTTCTTTGCACTATAGTTGCCTCAATAACTTTTCCCGATTTTAATGTAATAATATCAGCATTAGCAAAAGATGTAAGGGCTAAAAAAATCACGATCAAAAACAGCTTTCTCATTTAAATCTCCTTTTTTTATTTTTATAAAAATTAATATGATAAGCATTATACCCTACAATCTTTCAATAGCAAAAGATAAAAATTGCTTACTTTTTTATCCTAAAACCAATGCCTATTCTTAATAAAACGATAAATATATAATATAATGCAACATGCACCAATGAAATTCTTTCAATGTAAAAATATGCCCCCGGCATTTTACTGAATAAAAATATAAGTCCTACCTTAATATTCAAGACCAACTTAAGGCATTGGGCAAAAAACACTGCACCTGATGGAACAAATGATGATATTAAAAGCATACCAAAGCCCAACGCGACGACAACGCTCAACAATGGAACTATAAGAATATTGGCAACTATCGTTACCGGCGTAACCATCTGAAAATAATATGCTATCGCACCAGCAACACCTATCCAAACAGCCAATGAAACACAAAACAGCTTTACAACAACTTGTACAATAAAGATCCTGTTATCTGCAAATATCATTTTTGCAGATCTTTCAAACAACGGATAAAACCAGAATATTGCAACAACACAAATGTATGAAAGCTGAAATCCAACGTCAAAAATATTATATGGATTCACCGTTAGAAGCATCAACGCGCTGAGGCTTAACATGCTTATAAAATCAGATTCTCTTTCAATGGCAATACCAATAAGTATAGTTACCGTCATCACTGTCGCACGAACAACTGAAGGCCTCGCCTCAACAACGATCATATAGGCTATCAGCATAATCACCGTTGCTACCAGCTTACATCTTCTATTAATCGGTAAGATCCTAAAAAACATAAAAAAACATCCTGCAACAATGCCAACGTGCAACCCGCTGATTGCAAGGATGTGGGCTGTCCCTGTTTTAACAAATAACTCTCTGATATGCACAGGTATATTAGACCTGTCCCCCAGCAAAATAGCACACATCAATCCGGATTCGTTTTCGGTCAAATTGTCCGTGAATTTCTTCTTGAGATATTCTCTCAGCCTGAAAACATTCGCTTTAAACCTGCTACCTTGATTCCTCTTTAATATTTCTACCGGCGCATTTTTCTTAACGCTCAATATCAATTTGATCGATTGCCTGTTTAAATATTCCCTGTAGGAAAACCTGCCAGTCTTTGCAAATTCATAAGGCTTGTGCAGCTTGCCCGAAAACTTAACAATGTCTCCGTAATTAATATTAGTTGCCCCAAAAATATCAACCAATATTTGCCCGGTTTTTTTATGCCAACCCCAGGGAGATTTTATCGCTTGTACATCCAGGACAAACGATGTTTTAACTCCCTGCAAAGAATCCTTTCTCGTAACATTCGATATTACCAGGCCTTTTACCTCTACAGGCCCGTCCCTATAATATTTGGCAACATGATAAACATGATCCCCTTGCAGCTCTTTTTGGGCCTGGCATAAGAACCACCCTAAACAAAATACCGTGACCAGTAGAATTAAACCTGAAACAAAACTTTCTTTCTTGGTAATCAAAGTGACAATCAAGAGAAAACATATCAGAAAAAACAAAACATCCAGCTGAAAATGACAATACTCCCCTGCAATAATCCCTAATGCCAATGAAACAACAACCCCGAGAAGTGGATTCCTTACAATAACTTTATCACTATCCGTTCTACTTTTAACATCTTGAAACATCAGCATAATTAATAATTCCTTTTTAACACCAGGCTAATGCGAATATGGCCGACTATTTTATAAATAAATATTTTGAGAAATGCAGGTAGTTCTTGTCCCTTATCCCTTTTACATTTTTTATCTGCTCCAAGCTTTTAAAGGGCCCGTTCTTTCTCCTGTACTCAACAATATTATTGGCTGTATATTCCCCTATATACGGGACAACAACTAGCTCTTGGGCTGTAGCTTTATTAATATCAACTTTTGGATAAATTTTATCGCTATCGATAACATTGACAATATCTGTTAAAAACGGATACTTCTTGAACGCCAGCTGCAGTGCTGCCCCAGAAAAAACAACAGCAATGAACAAAACCAGCACAAGCTTTTCCTGTTTCGTAAAACTGAACATTATTTACACTTCTCTTTTGGAGGGAGAACCGGGGGATTCAACATGCTTTAGCATATTACAAATAGGGCATTGCTACAATCAAACCAACTCTGCGGTATCCTTGGGGGACAGTGACAAAACATAAGTTTTGTCACAACAGTCAATTTTTAAGGACATGAAATTCCCGCTGCCTCAACGGATCTTCATGAACAAAAATCACCGAAAGTTTATGCTTAAACAACTATGTTAACCAACTTACCTTGAACATAAATAAATTTTCTAACAGGCTTATCCGCGACCCATTGCCGGATCTTGTCATCAGCCAGAACGATCTCTTTAAGCTGATCCTCAGTACTATCAGCAGCAACCTCAAACTTTCCACGAAGCTTTCCATTGATCTGGACAATTATCTGAATATTGTCTTGCACAAGAGCTGTTTCATCATATTGGGGCCATTTAACATCCATAATAGTTTTCTCTTTATTGCCTAACCTCTGCCACAACTCTTCACAAATATGAGGGACAAAAGGAGATAATAACAAAACCAGCTTCCTTCCAACTTCATTAATTAACGATTGCTTCTGTTGGGCATATTTATATTTCGCAATATGATTCATTAAGATCATGATACTGCTAATCGCTGTATTAAATTTATAATTTTCAATATCTTCTGTTACCTTTTTGATAGTGACGTTGAGGGCCCTGTTCAATTTCTTATCTTCATCATCCATCAAACTTTTATCCAAATCCTCCTGACAATCAGGGTCACATTGATCCTCAACAAACCTCTCAACCCTGCTCAAGAACTTCCATGAGCCATCAACCGCGCCGTCATTCCATTCTAATTGATCTTCCGGCGGAGCCGCAAATAAAATACAAAGCCTTAATGAGTCCGCTCCGTATTTTGCTATAACCGAATCCGGGTCAACTGTGTTACCTCTTGATTTGGACATTACCTCTCCGTCCTTCAAAACCATGCCCTGAGTAAGAAGCCTGATGAACGGCTCATCAAAATCAATGAGACCAAGGTCCTTAAAGAACTTCGTGAAGAATCTGGAATATAAAAGATGAAGGATCGCATGCTCTATTCCTCCAATATACTGGTCAACTTCCATCCAGTATGCCGCTTCCTCTTTATCAAAAACCTGGGTTGCATCCTTAGCCGAACAATATCTTAAGTAATACCAGGATGAATCAAAGAAAGTTGCCATAGTGTCTGTTTCACGGCGGGCATCTTTGCCGCATGCCGGACATTTAACATCAGTGAACTCTTGTACATGACTTAGCGGGCTTCCACCCTCGCCAGTGATCTTAATATTCTTAGGCAACACAACAGGGAGATCTTCATCCGGCACCGGAACAATGCCGCAAGCATCACAATAAATAACAGGAATAGGCGTTCCCCAATATCTCTGGCGGGAGATCAGCCAGTCACGAAGACGCCAGTGAAGGCTTATCTTCCCTGTGCCTTCTTTTTCCATCCATTTGCCGATCTTTTCGATCGCTTCAATATTGTTTACACCATTGAACTGGGCAGAATTTACCAAGACTCCCTGCTCAACATAAGCACAATCCATTTCATCAGCTGTAATTTTAGGATTTGCAGGGTCCTGAATAACTATACGCAAAGGCAGGTCATTTTCCTTGGCAAAAAGAAAATCCCTCTGGTCATGCGTAGGAACAGCCATGATCGCGCCAGTTCCATATCCCATCAGCACATAATCAGCGATCCAGATCGGGACTTCTTCGCCATTAACAGGATTAATGGCATATTTTCCGGTAAAGACGCCTTCTTTCTTTTGGTCTCCAGAAACCCTTAAGCTCATGCTTTCATTTGCGACCTTCTCAATGAACGCGTTAACAACCTGCTCTTTATCCGTTCCTTTTGTGATTTTTTTAACAAGAGGATGCTCCGGTGCCAGCACAACATATGTTGCTCCAAAAATAGTATCCGCCCTGGTAGTAAACACTGTTATATTCTCGTCAGATCCTTTTATCTTAAATAACATATCCACGCCATGGCTTTTGCCGATCCAGTTCTCCTGCATTGCAATAACACGGCTTGGCCACTTATCCAGCGTTTTTAAATCTTCTAGAAGCTTGTAGCTGTACTCCGTAATTTTCAAATACCATTGGCTAAGGTCTTTTTGCACAACCTGAGTTTTACATCTCCAGCATTCGCCATTAATGACCTCTTCATTGGCCAGTGTAGTCTCGCAATCGGGGCACCAGTTAACGGATGATGCTTTCTTATAGGCAAGCCCTCGCTCCATCATCTGCTTAAATATCCACTGGTTCCATTTGTAATATTCCTCATCACATGTTGCGAGCTCACGGTCCCAATCATATGAGAATCCCATGCGTTTTAGGTTGGTCCTCATCTCAGCTATACATCTGTATGTCCACTCGGAAGGGTCTATGCCATTTTTAATTGCAGCATTTTCGGCAGGCTGGCCAAAAGCATCATATCCCATAGGATGAAGGACATTATAGCCCTGGCTCATTCTAAAGCGTGCCATGCAATCCGCTATTGTATAATTCCTGACATGCCCCATATGTATCTTTCCCGACGGATAAGGGAACATTTCAAGGACATAATATTTTTCTTTATCAGGGTCTTTCTCAGCCTTGAATATCTTGTGCTCATCCCAATACTTCTGCCATTTTTCTTCTATACTGTGGATTTCATGTGTGCTGTATGCCATAAACCTTAAAAACCTTTTCTTTTATTTTTGCTTTTTCATATTCATAAACAATATTTGTACTTTATACTATAAAATCACTTAAAAAGCCATTAATTAATCTCTAGCGGATAAACAACAAGACAAAACAGAGCAAAACGAAAAAAACCAAAAAGAACCAAACAACCCTGTTATTTGCATACTTTATCCTGCTTATAAAACCTTTTCCCGCCCTTTGAAGGCTGTCGCCACAAAAATGGCACAAAATCGCATCTTCATCATAAATTGGATTATTACAGTTTGGGCAAATATATTCGCTCATAATGACCTCCTGATTTTATCTATTCTACAATAAAATCACTGAATTTGCACAAATATACGAAGATTATCAACAGCCTCCTGGCATTTTTGCCTATTGCTTTTTATTAAGAACTGTTCTATTATGTTGTCTATGAAAATCACAGTAAACGGACAAGAAAAGGTCTTTGAGTCCTCTTTATCTCTTGAAAACCTTATAGAAAACCTCAGCCAAAACAAGGATCATGTAATAGCCGAGTTGAACGGAAATATAATCAAGTCCAGCAAATGGTTAAGTACTGCCATATCTGACGGTGATGCAATTGAATTAGTCACTTTTGTTGGAGGTGGATAAATTGCAGGGTAACAATTCTAACCATATTATAGCTCAAGATCATCCTTTAGAGATTGCAGGAAAAAAATTTACTAATAGATTCCTTCTTGGAACAGGTAAATTCAAGAACAAGCAAGAGCTAGCAGATTGCATTCAATCATCAGGAACTCAAATTGTAACCGTTGCCTTAAGAAGGATAGACCTTGAACAAAGCGGTGAAAGCATTCTTCCGTACATTCCAAAAGATGTCATTATTTTAACAAACACTTCAGGGGCAAGAAACGCTCAGGAAGCTGTTAGGATCGCCCGGCTGGCAAAAGAATCAGGCTGCGGGAACTGGGTCAAGATCGAAGTTATAAATGATTCGAAATACCTGCTTCCTGATAATAATGAAACCATAAAAGCAACTGAAATATTAGCTTCAGAAGGCTTTGTGGTCTTGCCCTATATAACACCGGACCTTTATGCAGCGAGGGCCTTAGTTAAAGCCGGAGCTGCCACGGTCATGCCTCTTGCTTCTCTTATCGGAAGCAACCAGGGCCTCAAGGCAAAAGAGTTCATCAAAATACTTATTGAAGAAATGGATGTCCCCATTATCGTAGATGCAGGAATAGGCGCGCCTTCGCAAGCGGCTGAAACAATGGAAATGGGCGCCGATGCTGTTTTAGTCAACACTGCCGTTGCGACATCAGCCAATCCGGCACTTGCAGCAAAAGCTTTTTCTCTGGCTATTGAAGCTGGCCGGTTAGCTTACATAAGCCGGCTACCAAAGCAAAAAGACATAGCCGATGCCTCATCTCCTTTGACGGGATTCCTATTTGAAATATCCTAATTGCCATGATCACACAAAAAGAAATCAATGATATCCTTAATGATAAAAGCCCGGAATCTGTAGAAGCCCTTGCAAATGCCGCAAGAAAAATCACAGAACAATATTTCGGCAGGACAATATCCCTTTATACCCCTTTATATTTGTCAAATTATTGCAGCAGCAAGTGTACTTACTGCGGGTTCAACAGCCATAACCGCATTAGCAGAATAAAACTTAACAGTGATCAAATGCATCAAGAGATGTCACACATTGCAAACACTGGCATTGAGAACATTCTTTTGCTTACAGGCGAGTCATATCAGGCAACTCCTCTATCATATCTTAAGGAAGCCATAACTATTGCAAAACAATATTTCCCGAGCATAAGTTTAGAAATCCATCCTTTGGAAACTGCAGAATACCAAGACCTTTATTGTGCAGGCGCAGACGGAATCACTGTATATCAAGAAACATATGACAAAATTCGCTACAGCCAAGTACATATCTCCGGGAAAAAAAGTGATTATGCTTACAGGCTGTCAACTCCTCAAAGAATTGCTGAAGCGGGCATTAGGCAGATCTCGCTAGGTATACTGTTAGGCCTTGGTGATGTTAAATACGATCTTTGTTCCTTATATGCACATTTGAAGAAAATGGAAAGTGCTTTTCCCGGCATTGAATATAGCCTGTCTTTTCCGAGGCTTCGCAAGATCAAAGGCCAGGATTTTGCGGTCTGCGACATTGATGATATCACATTCATCAAGATCATTTGTTTAACCCGCACCCTTTTCCCCCGAGTCGGCATAAACCTTTCTACCCGCGAGAAACCCTTGCTTAGGGATCATGCAATATCCCTGGGAATCACAAGAATGTCTGCAGGGTCAGCAACATGCGTAGGTGGTTATCACCTTCTAACTGCTGAGAATCAAGACCCTCAGTTCGATGTTGAAGATTCACGCTCAGTAGGCGAAATAGTAAACATGCTAAAAAGCAAAAACTACGATCCTGTGATGACCGACTGGCGCAGAATTGAAAATATACCCGCATAAAAAGCACCCTTTGGCCCTTTCTTATGAACAAAACCCGGCAACTGATAAGTTTGCGCGTACTGATTCCATATGTTACATTTTACTGTAGAATTTTCACCGGAGAAATCTAGGGCAAAAACATCTTACGGAGAAAGATCATGAAGAACTTGTTATGTTTGCTTTTTACAATATTTATCTTGCAGGGATGCGCTACTGTTAAAACAGCTCAAATTAACACCGGAATGAACAAAGATCAGGTTATTGAAACCTGGGGCCAGCCTCGCTCTATACAGACCGCAAAGAATAGCGCCCAAAGGAACAATTTCACTGAAAAGTGGTATTATTATAAACAAAAAGACGGCAAGACAAAACTTCCTGAAAAATCCATCATCTTTGAGGATGGAAAAGTATCTTATGCCTTTATTTATTGATCATTAAGAACTGGCCTTTGATATATATGCTGTTTATCGGGGGTCAGTTTTTTATTTAGTTCTTTACCTCGCTCCTGATCTTTTCACTTGTCTTTAAATACAAATGCATTTAGAATTACCCTAATCAAACAATAGACATACAAAGGTCCCTTTATGAACCAATTTGAAGAAGGTTTACTTAAGTATTTATCAGAGGATCAGCTAAAAAAGATCCAGTCAGTAAAAATAGGCATCGGCGGAGCTGGCGGGCTGGGCTCTAATGTGGCTTTGATCTTGGTAAGAAGCGGCTTTAAGGACCTTGAGATCATTGATTTTGACAACATTGAAGCGTCCAACCTGAACCGTCAAAATTATTATCTTGATGATATCGGCAAGCCAAAAGCTGAGACGCTTAAAAATTATCTGATGGACATCAACCCCGACGCAAAAATAATCACTCATCATAAAAAATGGGATAAAATTTCGTTAGAAAATATTTTCAAGAACCGCCATGTCATTATAGAAGCCTTTGACCATCCTTCCCAAAAAAAGGATTTCGTTGAATATTATCAAGACAAAGCAGACATCTTGATATCCGGGAACGGAATGGCTGGATTAGATTCAAAACAAGATATCACGACTAAAAGAATTAATAATATTTTTATCGTTGGAGACAATGTAACCGACACTCAAAAAGGACACCCTCCTATGGCTCCGCGGGTAATAAGCTGTGCGGCAAAGATGGCTGAAATAGCCTTAGACTTGAGCCTGGGCTTTCTTTAGTAAAGACCTGTTTCTCATGGAACGGAGCATCTTTATTATTCCCGCCAAAATGCTAAGAGCTATTACAAGCAGAAAATATAAGCTGCTGAACCTGAACGCAACCGGGTTTGAATTCAAATATTCTGATACAACATCCGGGTTTTTAAATATACTTACTCCAAGCGCCGCTAAAAGAAATTGCAGCCATAAAATACGCAGAAAAGATGGTGCGGATATAGCCAGCAGGTACCTAAATAATGTTATTCTCGATAATCCCGCAATAAGGTCCTGGAACCTAAATGGTATGAGCGGATTGATCCTTAGTACAAAGGCTCCAAATACCCCTGTGCTTTCTTTTACTCCTTCTATTTTTGCTTTCTTGAGCTTTAATCTTTGCTGAACAAACTCCTGCCCCAATTGCCTGCTTAAGCAGAACAAAACAACTGCATTAAGCATCTCGGAGATCCAGACAAGTATTGTGCTGACATAAGCCCCAAAAAGGACTGCGCTTGCAATCCTAAAAACATCTTTTGGCCCAAACCATATAAAGCTGGTCAAAACAACATATAGAACAACAAAAATAATGCCGGATAAGACTATTGGAAATGAGGCCAAGAACGTGCGCATACTATCAATATCAAATTCAAAGATCTTTCCAAAAATAAAACACATAGCCAAAAAGCCAATGAACAATAGAAAGCTTAACGTTTTATTTGAAAGAATCTTTTGAATATTCATCTTAATTTTTCTTAGCCCTGTTTGACTCCAAGTTCATCTTTTTGATATATATCATAAGTATCGATATTGCAGCAGGGGTTACTCCGGATATCCTGTTTGCCTGGCCTAAATTAAGCGGCCCAAAAGCCTTCAATTTCTGTCTTATCTCTATAGAAATGCTGGGTATTGCATCATAGTTGATATCTTTGGGTATCTTGATATGCTCTATATGCTTGAACTTCTCGACATCCTTTAGCTGGCGCGCGATAAATCCTTCGTATTTTATTTCATATTCAATGCTTTCGATCATACTATCTGTTAGTGCCTCTTTTTTACCGCTGAACAATGATATCATTTTATAATCAACTTCCGGCCTTTTCAAGAGGTCGCTTAAATATGCAGGATATCTCAATAAAGAACTGTTTCTCTGTCTTAAAGCTTCATTGATCTCTTCTGAATGGGAAATTTTCGTTGACCTTAAATAATCAAGTTCCTCTTCAATTTCCCTGTATTTCTTGCAAACTTTATCATAATATTCTTTATCTAAAAGACCAAACTCATACCCGTATTTACACAGCCTTTTATCCGCATTGTCCTCTCTAACGATCAAGCGGTATTCCACGCGGGAAGTGAACATCCTGTAAGGCTCTTCTGTGCCTTTTGTTACCAGGTCATCGATCAGCACGCCAATATATGATTCATCGCGCCCCAGGATGAACGGATCTTTACCCTTAATTTTTAAAGCTGCATTAATGCCTGCGATGATCCCTTGCCCGGCTGCTTCTTCATAACCTGTTGTCCCGTTGACCTGACCAGCCAAGAATAAGCCTTTAATCCTTTTTGTCTCTAAACTAGGCGTGAGCTCCGTTGGCGGTATAACGCTATGCTCGATTGAGTATCCCGGCAGCAATATCACAGCCTTTTCTAGGCCCCTTATTGAATTTATCATATAAGCCTGAACATCTGCAGGCAAACCCGTAGAAACACCGTTTGGATAAAAAATATCAGTATCAAGCCCGTCCGGCTCCAGGAACACTTGATGTGTTTGTTTGTCGGGAAATTTTTTCAGCTTATCTTCTATTGAAGGACAGTATCGTACTCCCGTAGCATTTGTGATCTGCCCGGAATACATCGGAGAGAGATGCATATTTGCTTTAATGATCTCGTGGGTCTTTTCACTAGTATGAGTGATATAACAGCAAAAGAGCTTTTGGTCTTCTGGGATCCTGCCTGTTTTAAATGAGAAAGGAACAGGAACTTCATCAGAATGCTGCGGAATCAGCATATCAAAGTTTATTGTTTTGCCGTCAATACGTGGAGGCGTTCCTGTTTTAAATGTGAGGGTCTTGAACCCCAAGCTCTCTAAGCTTTTAGCCAGCCGAACAGATGCAGGCTCCCCTATTCTGCCGCCTGCAGTTATTATAGGGCCGCAATGCATTCTTCCATTTAGAAAAGTCCCGGCAGTTATTATCACTGTCTTAGACTTGATCTTCTTTCCGCCTTCAGTAGCCAGCCCGGTTATTTCATCATTATCAACTAACAATTCTGCTGCCATGTCTTCAAGGACATCTAGATTTTTTTGCGCCCCCACAACTCTTTGCATGTACTCTTTATAAAGGACCCTGTCGGACTGGCATCTGGAAGAACGAACAGCCTGACCTTTTGAAGAATTTAGCTGCCTGAATTGAATAGCGGTTTTATCCGCTGCAAGAGCCATTTCTCCGCCCAATGCATCTATTTCCTTAACTATTTGCCCTTTCCCGACGCCACCTATTGCCGGATTGCAGCTCATTTGACCGATCGTGTCAAAAGACAGAGTGACCATCAAAGTCTTACAGCCCATACGTGCCGCAGCAAGGGCAGCCTCAACTCCTGCGTGCCCTCCGCCAATAACTATACAATCATAATTTTTTTGTATATCCATAATATGCTTTTATACGATCAATGATATAGCCAGTATTATCGTTTATTTTAATAATTGAATGCTATAAAGTAACTTGAAATTAAATTTTTGTCAATTACTTCTATTGGGGGCAGGGACCACATGATTCGCGTACAACCAATACAGGAGGCAATATTTTCTTGCACTGTATTTTCTGTTTTCCGGACATAATGGATTGCAGTACTCGCACCGCTTCTTCAGCCATCTTAAATAGCGGCTGTCTTATTGTTGTAACTGCAATAGCTGAGAACAAGCAAGCAGGATTATCATCAAAACCCATAATAGATATCTCTTGGGGCACCTTTACTTCTCTTTCATTCATGACAGATATCATCTCAAGAGCCATGTCATCACTACAGGCAAAAATAGCCGTTGGACGGGTCTTTAGCGCAAGGAACTCCTCAGCTGCCAAGCGGGCACATCGTCTTGAAAAATCGCCCTCATAAATATATTCTTTTGGAAGGTCAATATTTTTTGCTTTTAATACCTTTTTAAAACCTTTTAATCGTTCATAACCTGACTGAGTATTCAAATTGCCTGTTACAATCGCAATTCGTTTATGTTTAAGGCTAACAAAATAATCCGCAGCGATCTCTCCGCCTAGAACATTATCAACTGCAATATAGTTAACGTCGAGGTCTGCAACTTTATTATTAATGACCATGCAAGGTGTTTGAGCAGCAACAGCCGCCTCGACTTGCTTTCTGTTCTCGATCACATCAGCAAATATAACGCCTCCAACATTGTTTGTATTAAGAGGATTGAAACCATTGGTTATATGAAAAACCATATCAAGCCTCAACGATTCACAGGCATGGCCAATTCCTCTGATCAATTCAATTGCATAATATGAATGAAAGATCCCAGGATACCCTGGCATAACAAGGCCGATGGAGTTGTTAACACCTCTAGCTAAACGCTGGGCACTAACATTGGGCTTGAATTTAAGGAAAGCAACAGCTTCTTCAACTTTTGCGCGGTTTTTATCAGAAACGGTAAGAACATTGTTTATAACACGGGATACTGTGGTAATTGACACATTTGCCCGGCGAGCGACATCTTCTATGCTAATTTTTTTATTATTCACTGTTTTAAGTACTACCTAACAATATCCCCTGCCTTTAGCCTGGACCATTGATCTCTAATATCTGCTGCAGAAATATCATTTCTAACTTGTATAACTTCTAAACGAGCAATATATTGAGAATCCCTATATACGCTCAGGTTGTCTCCCACATTAATACCAGATCCTTCTCCGATATCAACAATAACGAAATTGTTCTCTTCATTGACACTGACGACTCTTCCATCATAACCGGGTGAAGCTTCTTCTGGATTAAAACTAATGCCCGGACCGCCTTCAGCGCTCACAACGATTGGAGGAAGCTCGACCTCGCTTGAGGACGTCACTTTATCACTGGTTGATTTAAATGCTTGATCTATGCTCTCTTTGATCTCCCATATCTCATCGATCTTAGATTGGATAAGGCTATCAGTCTTTCCTAGCTGGCTTTCAATGTTTCTCTTTTCCTGCGTCAATCTAACAATTGTTTTTTCTAAAGCACCCTTTGTTGACACTAATTGGCCCAGCTGCTCACGCAAAGCTGAATTCTCTGTAGTAAGTTTGTCAACCCTATCCGCAACAAACTTCTTATCGTTCTTAGATCTTGCAAGCTCTAATGAAAGGCTATTAACCAGATTTTCTTTATAAGCAATCTCACGGTCAACTTCTTCTTTCTCATGATTTAATATATCAAGCTTTACTTTCAGCTCATTATTCTCTCTTGTAACTTCGACGACCTCAACTGAATGGGAAGAAACTTCATCTTTCAGCTTCTTAAGCGCAATCTCCAATTCAGCTTTATCTCTTAGAACAGAAGCCCAATATTCTTCATTACCTTCATCCCTAGAAACAACTTTTGTTCTTGTATCATAAGATGGTTGGGGCATTGTAATAGCAGGGACTTTTTTCTCGATCTTTTCTGGTTCGGGTAACGGCGATGGTGATGGTTCTGGTTTTGGTTCAGGTGGTCTCTCTTTGTAGATAATTTGTGGCTCTGGCTTTTCTTTAAGCTTTGCAAGAAGTTTATCTCTTTCGTTCTTCACGCTCTCTATACGCTTTTCCCACTTATCACGATCTTTTGTAACTGTATCAATATCTTTAAGTAATTTCTCGACCCTGCTTTCTGCAGCAGTTACTTTCTTTTGATATTCTCTTTTTTGATCATCGGCTATCTTAGCTTGCGTCTCAAGGTCTTTTTTAAGCTTACCACTAACTTCCTGAAGATTCTTTTCGCTTTTACTCACCTGTAAAAGCTCTTGTGATAGCTTTTTGTTCTCTTTTGCCAATTTGTCCTTGTCTAAACTGACTTTACCGGCATATATAACACTGCCTATCAAAAGAAAAACTAAAATAAACAAACTTTGTTTTGCAGCTTTTGACATCCGATCTCCTTAATATAATAATTAATTATCCTCAATATAACAAACTATCAATTTCAATACAAGAATAATTCATTTTTTTTTAGCTTTTTTTTTATTCAGAACACACAAAACAACAAAACCTAAACATATCATAAAAACATACAAAACAAGGTGTTAAAACAATTTATCCCTCGAGATAACAGGCAAATAATGCTCCCAATAAAATCAAAAATTCTTGTTTAAGAATATTCCAGTTTTTTTATACCGCAACCATCAATTTATACTTTTAACAAAACACCATTAATACATTTTTAATTTTTTAAATAATGCGTGGGACCAGTGGTTTTATTCCTTTCTCTAATAGAGACCGAACATTTCTCTAAACAAAAAAACTGCCTAAATAGTAAACACTCTATCCAGACAGCCAACATGTTAACGTATATTACTTCAGGCGTTACACACAGTTATTCAAATTTAATTTCATCTAAATAAAAAATGCATGATTGCGAATTGACATCCGCACTAGTGGTCCAAGAAAATCCGCCGCTAATATAGGAAAGGTCTTTGCCTCTTAAATCAACAGTATACTCCTTCCATTCCTTTGTTAAGATAATAGGGCCAATTACTGCAATATCAGAATCAGGATAATTTCCAGTAATACCACCAATCGTAATTTCCTGTATCTGTTCTCCGCCGTTTTCACCCTTTGCCCAAAAAGACAGCTTCTGCGCTCCTGTTAAATTATATCCGCCTTTTCTTTGCCCCCAATTGTTTGGCGGATTAAGCCAATATATTCCTGCCCAGTTCTGATCCTCTCTCGAACATTGAACCCCATATACAATCCTCATACAAGTTCTTTCACTGTAACAATTCTCAGTATAATCATCACTAAAAGCCAAGCATTTTCCATTTGGCATAAAACCTGATGGGACATAATGATTTTCCCGGGATCCTTTGTTTGAATAAATATAGAAAGGTTTGAAACTATTGTTTTTAACATCAACTGCCTGCTCATCCTGCTTTGCTTCAATTTTACTGGCAGATCTTTCTTTTAATTGAGCATGTTTTTCACAGCCGAATATAAAAAGCAAGCACACCAATAAAGCCGTTTGCAACACTTTCATTTGACGCATTCCTCCCTTTGAAAATAATTTTCTTTTGATAATTGGATCCAAGACAAATTGCTTATTATTATACAAAAAAGAAATCCCTGTTCTAATGCCTATTTTTATAGTCATTAGAACAGGGAATAGACAAAATATCAAGCACAACTATTAAAAAAATATTTTATCCCATTTCATCTAAAGCTTGCTGAGCGGCTTCTGCTGGCTTCCAAAACCATCCTTGGGGATCCCAACACTGTGAATAAAAATATTTATCAATTAATTCTTTATAGACTTTTTTTGCTTCATCTACCTTTCCAGCTTTCTTTAAAGCTTCTGCTTTAATAAAAAGTGAAGTTCCCACATCATTAAGAGCCCAATAATTAAAGATCTGTTCTCTTGATTGCCAAGGATATTCAGTTAATGAATCTTGCATAGTTCTCGCTTTTTCACCATAAAGCTCAACTACTTTGTCTGTATAAAGAGATATTGTTGCAACGTCTCCATCTGGCAATGCCCTCCAAGCTTGTCCGGTAATAAAAGCTGACGAGTAATCACCAAAATCGATTACTGAGCCAGAATCTATCATCGCCAACTTTTCTTTTGCAGCTTCTGCAGGCTTCCAAAACCATCCGTTAGTATCCCAAGCCTGTCCATAAGTAAATTCTGTCATCAACTTTTTGTAAACAGCTTTCGCCTCTTCCTTCATATCAGCTCTGCGATATGCTTCGCCCTGAATGAACAATGATGTTGCAACATCATTCAATGCCCAATAAGAAAAGATCTCATCTTGTTTGCCTTGCGGATAATCAGTAAGTTCGCTTTGCATTTTAATGGCTTGTTCAGCATAAAGCTCTAAGCACTTATTAGTGTAAGCTAGAACCGCTTCAGTATCTTTCTGATTAAGAGCTTCCCATGCTTTTGTTGTTAAAGTAACTGACCTAAAATCACCAAAATTATAGGCCATCGCTGCTTTTGGAGAAACAAAACCAAAAGATGCCATTAACAACAGCGTTACAATAAAAATTTTCTTCATTCCTTCTCCTCCTTTTATACTTTTTTATGATTTAATAACTATTTAGAAATGTGTATTAAAGTATACAACATTTTTTTAATTCTGCCAATTAATCTCAAAAACCATTTTTTTTGTAGGGTGCTTATAAAGGGCTTTTGCTGCCACCAAGGTCTTATTACTTATTCCAAAGTTCTTTATAAACAAAGTAACTTTTTCTAAGTTGCCGCAGATAAGGACTGTGCGTTCCGATACCTTGCCCTACAAGACCAAACCATTCTTCAAAATAATACCCCCCAGGAAAAGGGCCTATAGCATCTGATTTTCTATCATGCATGTAAGGCTCATAGTTTTTCCACCATTCATCCATCCACTGAAAAGCTATTCCGCCTAATGAATTTCCAACGCCTTTAGCATTTCCTGCTGTATTCTCATCAATGTCAAGCCAGTTGCCCAGATGATAATCCGCCTGAGCTGTCTCTGCTTCATCTAAAGATAAATGCGGTGCAAAAGCCGGACACCCATATTCTGTAATAAAAGCCGGCTTTTGGCTTGCATCCTGTACTTGCTCCCAGAAAGAACCAAAACCATAGTTTCCACGATAAACATTTGCTGCAAAGATATCAACGTTGGGACAGAACTTGCCAAAAAGGTCCAGATACAAAGTATCCCCGTTACAAATAGCAACTGGATGATTCTTATCAACTGATTTGATCCATTGGGCTACTTCATCAATAAACTTAAAATAAGCTTCCGGCTTGCTGTCTGCATTGGAGGCAACACCATAATTATTCTCATTTCCTAAAAGCCACATCAGGACATACGGCTCATCTTTATGTCTTAAAACCATCTTTTTTACAGATTCAAGCATATTCTTTTTGTGTTCTTCATTTTCATAGTCTGTTCCTTCAAACCAAGTTGCGCCAGAACCTTTTGCATATTTACCCACAAAATCTCCAATTATAACTCTGATACCATAATTGTTATACATATCCGTCATAAGCTCTTTGTTCAATACTTCAGGGTCATGATAAACCCTTATAGTATTAGCACCCATTTCCTTCAGCAACTGAAAATCACCCACTACTGTCTCATCAGAATCCTGCTCATTGTTCCTGTTTTTATCAACCCAAGAATCATATGGGCCATCAACTTTACCATTCTCATTCGAGTCTTCTTCCATCCAGTTCTCTAAAGTGCCTTTATCAGGACTTTGTCCTATTTTAGTCGGCGTATATGTGATACCTTTAATAATATATGGTTTTCCGTTTACCAACATTTGCCAATGACCATTATCATACTGGACCAATCTAACGTCACCAGAACCTACTTCCTTGACAACTTTTCCTAAAGGTACTTTTTCCTTTAGATCAAGAGTATCCTTAACCTTGCTTATTATCCCCTTATTGACAATTCTTCCCGGGAACGTAATGATCTCATCATTTTCCGTAAAATTATCAAAACCATTTATAACTTGTATATTCATCCATTTACTATCCAGGCCAAGCTCTGGATGAAGCCTTATAATATGCCTTATTTTAGCAATTGCCGCCTGGGCTGGATACCAGGGCGTCTGCCAATTGGTCCATGATACAGTCTTTGGGAAATGGACTATTAATGCATAATATGCCTTAAGGGCTTCGTGATACATTTTAGCCTTCTCAAATATCATTCCGATATAAAAAAGCTTCACTCCTTGCGGCTCAGGAGCGGTTACCCATTTAAAATATGCAGCCTCAAGGTCATCGCTATTGACAAAATCCCAATGTTTACCTTTAAGTCGCCCTTCATTTCTAACAACTTTAAATCTTGGGTTATTATAAACTGAGCTTGTGTTAGGATAAATACCTTCGCCAACTGCCATAACAAGCCCTTCAAGGTTCTCTATTTTGTATGAATATTTACTTGTCCCAACCTCTATAAACTTGCCATACTTGGTATAATCAATTACATTTTCAGTCCCTATTGTATAAAGTATCGGCTTTGTTCTATTTACTTTATTAAAATGCTCCTGAATGTCTTCCTCATATTTTCCTGTCAAAACATCAATACTTGCCTGGCTTTTTTCAACTACAGACCAATACCATCCCCTAGGATCCCACGATTGAGCCCATTTGTATTGCTTGATAATATCTTCAAACTCTTTTATAGCCTCATCAGTTTTTCCCGTGTTCATCAAGGCTTCAGCTCTGATAAACAAACAAGTAGCAACGTCATTTAATGCCTGATATTCATCTTCCGTACCCGGTACAGGAAAATCAGTCATGCTATCTTGGAGAAAAAACGCTTCATCTCCATAAAGTGCTATACACTGCCCTATAATATAATCAAGTTTTTCCATGTCCTTTTTATAAGAAGCCTCCCAGGCCTGATTAACAAGCTCTTTGGAGGAAACTTTTATTTCAGCTACCGCCTCTTCTATGGCAAAAGATATTTGAGGAAAAATCATTAGCAAAACACCGCTAATGATAAGAATCAATACACTGTTAGAAAGATTAAATTGTTTTTTAATTGTTTTTTTCATTAATAACCGGCTCTTTTGTTGTTTACCCAACTGTTGCCCCTGTGATTATTCCTTTAAGACTATGCTTCTGCATTGCCAGGAATACAAAAATGATCGGAACTGCCGCAATAGTAAGCCCTGCCATAAGAACAGGATAATCAACGCTATGCGATCCCTGAAATTTCATCAGCCCCGTCTGTAAAGGCATCAAACTGTTCTCGTTCAATAACAGCTGCGCCAATATGTATTCATTCCAGACATTAAGCGAATTGAAAATGATGATAACCACTATTGCAGGCTTTGTCAATGGCAACCCAACATGCCACCAGATTCTTAGCTTGCTGCAACCATCAATACGGGCAGCATCTTCTAGGTCTGTGGGCATTTTATCAAAAAATGTTTTGAGTAAAATTATGCTCATTGACAAACCAACGTTTATCATACAAAGTATATATCCTATTCGCGTATTGGCAAGCCCCAGTTTTGTCATCAGCACATATAAAGGAACAAATCCACCCGGAAGAGGGATCATCATTGCGGCCAAAAACATGATAAAAAAGAAGTTTTTGCCAGGAAATTCTAATCGAGAAAAGGCAAAAGCTGCTAATGATGAAATAATTACTATGCCCGTAACAACTACAACTGTATACAAAATACTATTCCACAAATAAATACCAAAACCTCCCTCTATCCAGGCTGTAACATAATTGTTGAAGTTAATAACTGCTGGTATTATGGATTTATCTGTAAATATTGTGTCCAGGCTCATTAAAGAAGAACGAAACATCCAAAAAAGAGGGAATAAACACGTTATTGCAGCAACCATAAGGAAAGCATGAATAATGACACTACCTAACAATTGCAACATTCTATATTTGTTCGTTTTCATATTAATCCAAAAACAGGTTAATATTTATATTTTTTTCAATTTATCTGAAACTATCTTAACTGAAAATGATATCATTATAAGGATCAAACCAAATGAAACACCTTGGGCGCAAGCATATCCGAATCTTTTCGATCCAACCATAGCGTCAAGTATCTGAGTAACGGGAACTGAAGTATAATCAGCCAAACCATTGCCCATCATAGAAATAATCAGAACGAACGCCTGCATTGATCCCAATATCGTCAGAATAACAACAACACAAATAACAGGGGTCATCATTGGCAATGTAACGTTCGTCAACATGCCCCAATATCCTGCGCCATCGACTTTAGCAGCTTCATAAAGCTGCCTATCAATTGTTTGAAGGCCCGCCAAAAACATGATAAATCCCCAGCCAAAGCCCTTCCAGCTATGGACGATCGCTATACATGGCAATGCTGTCTTGGGATTGGAAAGCCAGTTGTTTATTAAATGCTGCAAATGAATCTTGTCCAAGAAATAATTTAATAAACCGATATGTTCTGCGGACTGCGTCCCCGAATAAAGTATCCATGTCCAGATCAAACCAACAACTACTTCAGAAAGAACCGGCGGGATAAAAAAGACCACCCTATAAAAGTTCTTCATTTTCAATTCACGGTCACAAGCAAACGCTAAAGCAAAAGCCAACAAATTCTGAAACGTCAGGGCGACTAAAGTAATAAAGCCCGCGTGCCACAAAGACCCCCACCAGTCATTATCATTGATCAATTCAAAAAAATTATCAAAACCAACAAACTGTTTTTGAAGATCAATCCCATTCCACTCGTGTAAAGATAATTTGAAGATATCACAGAACGGATAAATATAAAAAACCGAAAAGATCATTACCGCAGGGACAATAAACAAAAAACTAGTTAAATTGTCGTGAAACAAAGAGCTCTTTTGTTTTACTAATGCATTACTCATTGTATTTTCTTGCGCCTGTTCTCTTTTTCAATAACTTTTTGCTTGAGGTCCTGGACTTCCTGAGCTACTTGCCTTGGGGTTTTATCGCCGATAATAATCGATTGTATACCTTTATCAAATTTATCTGTGACAAGAACTGCCTCATTGTATTTCCATATGGTTGGATGCGTGGTCTGATCGGAAACTTTAGCAAAATCAGATAACACTTTTGGTATTGATAAAAGGGCTTTTCTGTTTGCCGGTAAATTCTTTGTTTCCCCAGATAAAAATGTCTGCTGCTCTTCTGCTGTAAGCCATTTTAAAAAGGCAATAGCCTTGTTTTTATTAGGGGTGCTGTTATTAACAACAAATGAGGATCCTGCTGCTCCCCATATTTTCATGGGAAAATCAAGGCTGATTGGCGGCGGAATCATTGGCGCATAATCAAGGTCAGGATTCATTTTCTGATAAACATTAACGCACCATGAGCCATTAAAAGCAAAAGCGGCGCGCTCTAAAGCGAAATCCTGTTCAGCAAATTTATTTACTTTTGTAACGATCCCATCTATCAATGCGCCTTTGTTCTTCAAAGTCTCAAAGACCTCAAACACTTTGATCCAGTCAGGGTCAGTATACGGAACTTCTCCACGGTATGTTGCCATGATTTTTTCTTCACCCATAATATTAAAAGCATAGTTTGAAGCAAAACAATCAGCCAGCCATAGTTCACCCCAACCGGAAACAAAACCTGTTATTCCTATACGTTTCAAAGCGCCGATCATTACCAGAAATTCATCAAATGTCTTTGGAGGCCTATCAAAGCCAGCTTTTTTAAGCAGTTTTTTATTATAAAGCATTTGAATATTCGTTATATCAAGTGGCACCCCATAGATACCAGGCTTAACGCCATAAACATTATCTTCCTCAAATCTGTTTATATCTAATGCTTTTGGGAACAGGCTCTTTTCCCATTCACTATTGTTCTTTGCAAACTCGCTTGTTAGCTCAGAAACAAAGCCATTCTTAATAAATGCTGCAAAGACTTCTTTTTTATCTAGGATTCCAAAAATATCTGGCAGGACTTTTGCTTGTGCGGATGCGATTACTTTGCGCGTATATGAGTCTGAAGGGGCATATAAATCAATCTTAATTTTAATACCGGTTTGCTCTTCATATCTCTTAGCTAGCTCCTGCAAAACCTCTTCTCTGTCTGTCATCCAGTGCCATAAAGTTACCGTATTGGTATCCTTTTGTTTTTTAGCACAACCAAGGCAAACTAGCGTAAGTAATAATATTATTAATACTTTTTTGATAGATAACTCCAAAGATTTTTAAGGGTTAACCTCAAATTTAAAATATGGCACTAATATGATCAAATACAAAATTATTTTAGTCTTTATAGAGATGGAAGTATATCATTTAGTTAAATTAATGTCAAAAGGTAAAAACAGGGATTATGAAGGGAATTTAAGGAATCTATCGGCTAGCTGGCGCGGTCATTTCATACAATTGTGATAACCGCATGAAGTTAATTTTTGAGAATTTCATACCAACATCCCAGGATCTGTCTTCTTTCATTCTTGCCCAAACCACATCACCTTTAAGAGAAACTGGAAGACTGTTTTTGGGAAGGTCAACTTCAATCGTAAGGGTATCATTAACTATCACTTTATCTGTAAAGGTAAATCTTGCTCCCTGTGCCGATGCATCTCTCAATAAAATTTTAGAGCCAAAATCCTGACGCGAATCCTTGATCTTTGCAGGAAAACGAGCAACAAAACGCTCAAACAACCTATTATCTTTAATATTTTCTTTTTCTTGTAACATGCCCGTTATAAATTTTATTTTTCCTGAAAATATCTATCAAGACGGCCTTTTGAGCCCCTAAGAACATCTTCAAACGACACTCCAACCTTATAATCTTCAGTACCTTCAATAGGCCTTATCCACTTTACTTTGCCTACAACAAAAACCGGCTCTCCATCTTTTGAAAGGTCTATTTCAATGTTGATCTTCTTGTTCAGCGGCATTTTATAATGTGAAACAAAGCCAAATCCACCTTTGCTAAAGTCAAATGTGCTGATATTCTCAAAGGAGCTACCCTCTTTTCCTTCAACTGGGACCAAACATTCCAGCCTGTCTGATTGTCTTTTTTCTTGTTTTTCGTTCATTTTATTATTCCTAGTATTGTTGCTTAAGCAAATATTGTTAACAGTAAATTCCTGTAATTTGAATATCCCGCTTAAATTTTTGAAATTTTGATAATATTATAAGATTTTGGAAACGCTTTCTTGTACATCTCAAATATAGTACATTAATGCGCTAAAAGCAAATTTTAAAAAAATATTTTTTCAACCTTTTATCTTGATAAGAATAAATTTTATCTCTTAACAATTGAATTAGCAATTATACAATGCTATACTGAAATAAAATTTACAAAGTCCATTCTTAAATATTAAAAAGGCATTTGTTTTGAATTGTTATACAGACTCCATAATAAGAGTAATCCTGATAATATTTTTCGTCAAAGGCTGCCTTCAGGGAATAAGCAAATCTGCACGAGCACCTATTTCTCTTATGCTTGGAGGATTCATAAGCCTTTTATATTATCAGGCAACTTCAAACCTGATGAAAACAATGCTTATCAGCTTGGTAAGCCCTATCTTGATAAGCATCACGTTATCTCTCACTCTAAAGTACTTCACTAAAACAATTGTTAAGAGCAAAGAGCCCTCGCCTCTCAGCCGTCTCGGGGGAGGAGCTATCAGCTTGGCCTGGAACAGCATTTATCTGTGTTTGGTCTTGATATTCATTTCAATTTTTCCTGGAAGCAATGCCGATTTTCAGGCGATGCAAAACGATGTTTTAAGATCAAGCAGTTTTGCGCTGGCCAAAGACCTGTCCCGGAACGTTTTCCCGGTAGAGGCCCTCGATATAAAAACATTGTTCTCGAATTTACAAGATGTCAAGAAGATCGAGAAACTGCGCTCAACGAAAGCCTTCAAAAGAATTATGAACAACAAAAAATTCGTGGATTTTTTGACGGACGAAACAATAACAAAAGACCTTATGAACCAAGACATATCAAAAGTCCTGTCCAATCCAAAGCTGCAAGATATGCTTAAGGACAAAGAATTGCTTGAGCAGCTCTACGACCTTAACAAAACGATCCTGTCACAAAACTCAGAAACCGATGATGACGAGAGCAACTATGAAGATTACTTTTCGCAAGAGGACTCTTCCGAAAAGGATTATTTTAATGATGCCGAAGAGGACAAGAGCCCGCAGAGCTCTTACGATTGGAACAGCTAAAACCACCCTACTTACCGATACAAAACTGAGAAAATATATTATCTAAAAGATCATGATCAATATTCCTTCCTGTAATATTATCGAGAAAGTTCACTGATATTTTGATATCTTCAGAAATAAACTCCAGGGACAACTCGCCCCTTAAATCCTGCTCAGCTTTTTCCAGTAGCGAAAAACATTTCTTCAATGCTTCAACATGACGAAGATTACTGATCATGACTCCGTGTGTATCCACTGTCTTTTGATGCCATACATTATTGACAATCGCTGTTTCTAGCTCGTCAATGCCAAAACCTTCAGTAGCTGAAACTTTGATCAATATAGGATCTTTCAATAAACGCCTTACTTTTTCAATATCCGCTATTTGCTCAAGGTCACATTTATTGGCAACTACTATCACGTTTCGATCGCCTACATTTTCCATGATCTCAATATCTTCTTTAGATAGCCCGCTGCCGGCATCAATAACAAGCAAGACAATATCAGCGCTCTGAAAATGCATACGGCTTCTCTTGATGGCTTCTTCTTCGATAAGATCCCTGGGAGCAATGATTCCCGCAGTATCAACCAATTGAAAAGGTATGCCTTTGATCTGTACAGATTCTTCAATAGAATCCCTGGTCGTTCCGGCTATCGAAGAGACTATGGCCCTAGGCTGCTTGAGAAGGACATTTAACAACGACGACTTGCCGACATTAGACTTGCCGCACAAGGCAATTTTAATGCCCTCTTTCAATATCTTGCCATGGTCGCTAGTTTCCAATAGCTTTCTCACCTTGTCTTTTTCAACAAGTATCCTGTCCGCAATATCCGGCCTGTTCTTTACATTTATCCCGTCTTCGGGAAAATTTACAATAGCCTCAATTTCCACATAAATATCCATTAGCTTTTGGCGAATCAAATCAAGCTCCAAAGACAGCTGGCCCTTGAGCTGATGAGCGCTAACCTTAAGAAAAGCCTTGGTTTTTGCATTAATAATATCCAATACTGACTCCGCCTGCGTAAGGTCTATCCTGCCGTTAAGAAAAGCCCTTTTCGTAAATTCTCCAGGCTCAGCCAACCGCGCCCCAAGATCAGTAGCCAAAACAAGGACCGCTTTTACAGACATCATTCCTCCGTGACAGCCGAACTCCACAACATCTTCTCTTGTATAGCTCTTTGGTCCCCTCATAACTGTCAACAAAACCTCATCTATTATCTCCCGCTCTAAGGAAGACTTGCCTGCCTTTACATCAACAACATCGCCATAACAGACAGAATGGCTTTTCATTTCAGAGACTTTTTTGTTCCCCTTTGATACAAACATTCTATCAGCTATCTCGATCGCATCCTTGCCGCTAAGGCGGACTATACCTATGGCCCCTGCGCCGGCCGCGGTCGATATAGCAACTATGGTATCTTCCATATCTTTGTAATTATACATTTTATTTTTGTTCCCCAACTATCTTTCTTGCTTCACTGACAACAAACAACGATCCAGAAACCAATATAACCCCGTTAAGGCCAGCCTTTTCTTTTGCCAGGCTTAATGCCTCTTCAACATTTGACGTAACAAAACTCTCTTTATCCGGGAAATAACCCTTCAATTCTTCAGCTGTTATTTGAGCGCTCCTGGGATGAGCAGCTTTAGTAAAAACAACTTTGTTTACTGCTTTGCCTAACTGCCGGCAGATCGCAGCCTTATCTTTATCCTTAGAAAAACCCAGTATAAGAACTATTCTCTTTTTCGGAAGCAGCGTAATGGCCGTCTCCGCCAGTATCGCGCAAGAAGCTTCGTTATGCGCACCATCAAGAATGATCATTGGCTCTTCGCTAATAATTTCAAATCTCCCCGGCCAAAAGCATTCCTGTATTCCTTTATATACAGCTTCTGCACTTATTGCAAACCCAAATTTTTTTAAAGCTTGTACAACTCCTATCGCAGCTGCAGCATTATGTGCCTGATGCTTGCCAAGCAATCTCATTTTCAGATCCAAATACTTGCCTTCATTTATTGTCACATTAAAACTTTGACCGCTTATTTCTTGACTGACAAGCTCTATTGCAATATCTCTTCCGACAACTAAAGGATCAATTGAATACTCCTTGGCGCGCTTTTCTATAACGTCTAAGGCCTTTTGTTCTTGCTTTGCTATAATAACGCCTTTCGTCCCTTCTTTGATAATCGCTGCTTTCTCTCTTGCAATGTCCTTAATATTATCACCTAGGATCTTTGTATGTTCCAAACTTATTGGCGCAATAACTGCCACCAAAGATTCAACAGCATTGGTCGCATCAAGCCTGCCGCCAAGACCTGTCTCTAGAACAGCTAGATCCACTTTTCTTTCTCTAAAATGAACCAGCGCAATGACAGTGAAGACCTCAAAAACACTCAAACGATCAATATCCTTTTTAATACAATACTCTTCAATAATGGGCTTTATGTCCTCTAAAATATCACAAAGGTCCTTTTCATTTATAACATCTGCGAACAAAGCCCCCCTCTTGACAGTTTCTGCGCGATCAAGGACCCTGATCCTTTCTAAAAAACTATATATATGCGGCGATGTGTATAAGCCGACAGTAAAACCTGCCTCCTTAAGGATAGAAGCCGTTATCGCACATATAGACCCTTTGCCTTTGGACCCTGCAACATGTATTATCTTGTAATTATTTTGGGGATTATCCAGAAGAGCAAGGAGGTCTTTTACTCTATCTATCTTGAAGGAATTAGGCTGGACTTTATTAAGGTCAAATTCATAATTTATGAACGAATCAAGATATGTCTTTGCTTCATTATATTGCATCTTTTATCAATTACTAAATGATCAATGTTTAAAATGTCTTGCTCCAGTAAGCACCATAGCAATATTTCTTTTATCCGCTGCCTCGATCACATCACTATCCGCAACAGAGCCGCCTGTCTGAATTACAGCTTTAATACCTGACTGGGCCGCAATTTCAATATTGTCCGTTTTTGGAATAAAAGCATCAGATATTAAAACAGAATTCTTCGCTTCCTTACCTGCCTTCGCAATAGCTATTTTAACACTTTCAACCCTTGATGTTTGTCCGCATCCAATACCAACAGCTTTGTTTCCCTTGACAAGGATGACAGCATTAGACTTTACATTCTTGATAACCTGCCAGCCAAACAACATTGATTCGACCTGCGCTTTAGTGGGTTTCTTTTTAGTAACGACTTTCAGGTCGTTCGGACGTATGGTCTTAATATCTTTTTCCTGAAGCAATAAACCGCCATGCACTTTTTTGAAATCAAAATCTCCGTCCTTGAGCTCATTTAAGTTGATCTCGATAAGCCTTAAATTCTTTTTTGTTTTCAACATGTCCAGGGCGCCTTTAGCAAATCCCGGAGCTATTACGCATTCCATAAAGCCGCTTTTCATTATCAAAGCAGCCGTCTCTTCATCGACTTTTCTATTTAAACCAATGATGCCGCCAAAAGCTGATACAGGGTCACAGCCGTGAGCATATTTATATGCTTTTGAAAGTTCTTTGTCTGTTGCAATACCAGTAGGATTATTGTGCTTTATTATAACCGCTGCTGGCTCTTTAAAATCCTTAACAAATTCAAGGGCCGCATTAAGGTCCAGTATATTATTGTAGGATAGCTCTTTACCGCCAAGCTGTTTTATGTTAGCCAATCCGCAAGTAACATAAGAGCTCTTATAAAAAGCGGCAGCCTGATGAGGATTCTCCCCGTAACGAAGGTCCTGAACCTTTGTATAATTTAAAGACACCTCCTTTGGAGTGCTGGAAAAGCTTTCCTCTCCCGATAACCTTTTATTCAAGAAAGAGGATATTATGCCGTCGTACTTGGCGGTGTGTTCAAATGCCTCAACCGCCAGCTTGAACAAGAAAAAATCACTCAGTATTCCGCTATTAATATCCAATTGTTTAAGGACATCTTCGTAGCGTGAAGGATTGCAGACAACAGCGACACTTTTGAAATTCTTTGCCGCAGACCTGAGCATTGAAGGCCCGCCAATATCAATATTCTCTATTGCTTCATCCATCGAAACATTTTTCTTTTTTATGACACTTTCAAAGGGGTAGAGATTAACAACCACCATATCGATCAGACCGATGCCATGTTTCTCTACCTGCTCCATGTGCTCTGGCTTTTCGCGAACCGCTAAAAGGCCTCCATGTATCTTGGGATGCAAGGTTTTTACTCTGCCGTCTAACATTTCAGGAAATCCGGTATAATCGGAAACCTCTTGGACCGGAATGTCCATCTCTTTTATCTGGCGGGCTGTTCCTCCAGTAGAAATTATCTCAACTCCAAGAGCGTGCAAGCCCCTAACAAAAACTTGCAAACCTTTTTTATCAGAAACACTAATTAAAGCCCTTTTTACTTTGATCATAAAACAATCCTCTCAAAAAAATATGGCTTTGGTCTATTTGCCTTGTGCCAAGAGCCTTCTTCTCCCTAGCTCAAACACATAAGCTCATAGCCCAAAACCATAATTTTTTAAAACAATAATTATCTTTTCTTGCCTTTATGTCTTTTCTTCTCGGAAGGCTTCAAATAGAATCTTCGTTCTTTAAGTTCCATCATAAAACCGTCTTTTTGACATGCTTTTTTAAAGATTCTCATAGCTTTTTCAAACTGATGAGAATCATGCACTTTTACTTCGATCATTAAACAATCACCACCTTATCTTTTCATTTTTATTATCAAACTTCGAATGTGCTATTATATTATAGAATCTGTAAATGTAAACAAAAATAATCAGGCCATATTAAAATAATTATCAATTGGATTAAGGCCTAAAGAACACATAAAAATAATATTACAAAGCCTTGCCTGGCAAGAAAACCGTAAAACCAACCATTATTAGTGTAAGCGTAATAATGATAAATACTGTGACCCAGGCAATAATATTTAGTCCTTTACTGTTAACAAACTCACCCATTATGTCCTTATTGTTTATTAATCTGAGCATATAGATAAGTATAAACGGAAGCAAAACACCATTTCCTACCTGGGAAAAATACATAACTTTAAAGAGAGGAAAATTCGGTAACAAAACAACGCCTGCACCGATAATTATCATGGCGGCATACAACCAGAAAAACTGTGGTGCTTCCTCGAAACGCTTATCAACGCCTGCGTCCCAGCCCAGCCCTTCGCAAATGCTATAAGCTGTTGAAAGAGGCAGAACTGATGCCGCAAATATAGACGCATTAAACAATCCAAAAGCAAAAAGCCAAGAAGCATAATTTCCTGCAAGAGGCTTTAAAGCCAAAGCAGCATCCTGCGCAGATTCAATCGTGATCCCCGCATGGAACATAGTAGCTGCACAGGCAACAACAATAAAAAAAGCGATGATGGGCGCAATGATACATCCAGCTACAACATCTATCCTTAAATGCCTATACTCTTCAATGGTTACGCCTTTCTCAACGATCGATGACTGAAGATAGAACTGCATCCAAGGGGCGATCGTAGTCCCGACCAAACCAACAAGCATAACTGTATAATCAAGTGTCCAGTTAAAGCTAGGAGTAACCGTCTGTTTAAGAACATCGCTCCAATCCGGCTTTGCAATAAAACCTGAAATAACATATGCAACATAAAATAAGCAAGCGAACAAGAATATCTTTTCCACCGACTTGTATGTGCCCTTAACGACAAGCATCCAGACAAAAAAAGCTGAGATCGGGACTGAAATGAACTTACTGATATGAAATATCTCCAAACTGACGGCGATACCCGCAAACTCCGCCATCGCATTAGACAGGTTCACAAAAAACAAAGTAAGCATCATGTAGAACGTAACCTTTACACCATAATTCTCCCTAATAAGATCAGCCAATCCCTTACCCGTGGCAACGGCCATCCTTGCACACATCTCCTGGACAATAATCAATGCAATAGTAATCGGTATCAATGACCATAACAAAGTATATCCAAAGTGCGCACCGGCCATCGAGTACGTAGCAATACCGCCAGCATCATTATCAACATTTGCTGTAATGATGCCCGGGCCCATAACCGCCAGAAACAAAAATACATGACGAGCTGCTTTGGAATTCCTGATTTTTACAAACAATTGATTCATTAGTAGAACACCCTTAATAAATTATAAAAACCTGCAACCATTAAATTTGATCCTTATATTTTTTCCAGGTCAACGTGATCAGCTCCTCCATAACGTCATCACTTGTGATAGCTCCCTGCAATATCCCGTACTCATCAAGGACAGGAATTGAAGAAAACTTATATTTCTCCAACAACAAAGCTACCTCCTCCATACCGTCATCCAGCCTGACAAAAACATCACTCGGATAGCAAGCTTCCATTAACGGCCTTGATGGGTCTTTATTGATAAAATGCCTCAAAGATGTAATCCCTTTCAACGCATGCTTCTCATCAACTATATATATGTGGAATAAATTCCCGGGATAATCAACATTGTCCTTTATTTTCTGTATAGCATCCTTCACAAGAGCATCCGCCCCAAGATACAAATATTCAGTTGTCATTAAACCACCCGCTGTATCCTGAGCATAACCAAGAAGCATTCGAAGCTTCTTTGAAGTTTTTGAATGCATAAATCGCATCAACTGCTTGGTCTTCTCTTTTGGTAAATTATGAAGCAAATCCGTAGCCTCATCAGCTGGAATGTTTTCAAGCAGGTCACCTGCTTCCCTGTCTCCCAGGTGATCGACAAGCTCTTCTTTTTCTTGGATGGCCATATCGGCAAAGACTTTTCTCTGAAGATCAACACTAAAGGTCTTGAACAAGGATAGTTTGTCAAAAACATCCAGGTCTTCCATAATATCTGCGAGCTCTGCCGCCGGGATCTTCGCCAACCGGTTACGGACGATATCCGAACGGATAACATTCTTTGTTCTTCCCAATGTCAGAACGTGCGTATTTTTCCAGGAGATCAACTCTTCCTGTTTAAGGTATTTCGCCTCTGGGGCAAAAAGCTTAACAATAAAATCAACAAACCCTGTCCATTCAAGCCTTCTTATAAGTCCTCGCAAACCAACATCAACGTGCGCAAGGTAAAGCTGTCTATCAACCATCATCAAATGGACATCATTGACACGAACAACCTTCTGATCATTCATATCAACTACCTGCTGGTCAAGGATATCAAAACATAAAGAAAACTCAGGCCTTATACTATCTTTACTGTACTCCATCTTAGATCTATCAATATTCAGTTTTATTCTATATCCAACCCTCTTAATAACATTCAAATAGATCTTTGCATATTGCTTTTTAAAGACCCCTTTTTGAATAATGAAATATTCTGCCATCGGAAAGACAGCTTCGTTCAATCGCATTGAAATATCGCATACTTTCCCCGCATATTGTTTATTCTCGAAATAAACCTTTCTGCCTAAAAGCTCAGATAAATATGTAAATAGTTTCATAAGAGAACCCTTCAACGCTATAGTACATACTTTTTAAATGCACTATCTTCTTTTTAAAACACCATTTTTAGGGCAATATTTTTCTATCGAACAAATAGAACATAATGGGGAAATTGGCTTGCAGATATTTTGTCCCCAGACAACCAGTAGAGCATTATACTCAATCCAATGCTTTTTATCCAACTTTTTTCTTAAGACTTGCTCCGTATCATTTGGAGAAACTGTTTTCACATATCCAAAACGATTTGATATCCTATGCACATGCGTATCAACGCATATGCCTAATTTTTTGTAACCTTCCGTTAACACTAAGTTTGCAGTTTTTCTTCCAACGCCCTTTAAAGTGAGAAGCTCGTCAAGGTTGTCAGGAACTTCTCCATCAAAATCTTCGATTATCGTTTTGCTAACATCTTTGATCCCGGCGGCTTTGCGCTTATAAAAGCCAACCGGGAATATGGTCTTTTCGATTAATTTTGTATCCAATGCCAGCAGCTCTTTGGGCGTTTTCGCCAGTTCAAATAATCTTTCCGATGCTGGAAGAGTGACTTCATCCTTTGTTCTTAAGCTTAACAGACATGATATCAAAACTAAGAACGGGCTGTTCCATTTCTTGCCTACCATAGTTACAGACGGCTCATTAAAATCTTTTATCTGGTCCTTAATAATAGAAATTACGTTACTAATATTTTTATTGTTAATCGTCATCTTTTTTCAGTATTATCTTTTTTGGTATGCCGATGTCAGCAACCACTACCTTCCCAGAAAATTTTATTCCTTGCCCACACAACAAGCCTTTCTTTGGCAAGCTGAAAGTAACTGTTTTGTCAGCCTGCACACATATCCCGTAAACAGTGCCATTTGTTCCGTCTAATCCGGATGGTATATCAACAGAAACAACTTTCTTTGAGAATTCATTTATTACTTCCACCGCCTCATAAAACGTACCAGCAAGGTCCCTGTTTAAACCTACGCCAAATATCGCATCGACAGTAACATCGGCCTTTTTAATTTCATCTATCATGGCCTTATTTACACTTTTAACTTCTGTTGCCTGGATATTTAATTTCCTGGCTATCTCGTAATTGATCTTTGCATCATTTTTCAGATTTTCGGATCCTCCCAGCATAAAGATCTTAACATCTGCATCCATCTCATTAAGATGCCTAGCCACAACCAAACCATCTCCCGCATTATTACCCGATCCGCAAACAATAACAACTTTCGCTTTTTTATTCTTTGGAAGCATCCTTTTAACTTCTTGGGAAACCGCCCTTCCTGCATTTTCCATTAAGACAATGGACGCAATGCCATATTTGTTAATAGCAATGTCATCAATTTTCTGGACCTGCTTCACTGTTACAGAGCTTTTATTCATTTCCTTTCTCCGCTTTATGATCTTGTATTTGCTTTAACCCGATAAAATATTCTTTACTGATCAGTGATCCTAAATCCTGCGCCTGCTGGGCGGACTTAAGCGCCTCGTCTTTTTTCCCCAGAGACCTATATATTAGCGACCTTATGAAATAAGCTGAGGCAAGGTTTTTATCAAGCTCAATAGCCTCATCAATATCTTTTAAGGCAAGGTCATATTGTTTTGTTTCCCAATAAACAGCAGCCCTGTTGTGGTAAGCATTGACTGTGGCCGGGTCCAGCGCCAAAACCCGCGAATAATCATTTATCGCCCTGCCATATTGCTTGACCTTAACATACACCTCTGCTCTGCTATAGTAAGCCTGCAAATATTTCGGGCTAATACTTAATGTCTTATTAAAATCATTTAGCGCTAATTCATATAAGCCTTTTGCATGATAAGCCATTGCCCTGTTATTATAGGCCTGATAGAAATTCTTCCGCATGGCTATTGCCTTTGAATAATCTTTTATTGCAAGATCATAATCCGCCAATTGATAATAAGTGGCTCCCCTGCCGTTATAACTTTCTGCCGAGTTAGGGTCGATAGCTATCGCCATATTATAATCCGCAAGCGCAAGGTCAAAACGTTTTTCTTTCGCACGATAATTTGCACGGTTGTTATACGCCCTTGAATTTGAGGGATTCATCTCAATTGATTTATTATAATTCTCGACCATTAGGTCCGTTTGATTTATCTTTTTATAAAGCAAGCCTAGGTTATTATAGACTTCCGCATTATTGGGATTAAGGGCAAGCGCTGTATTAAAATCCTTTAAAGCCAGGTCATCGCGCCCTACTTTTTGAAGCAGGACGCCTCTGTTGCCATAAGTCAAACTGAACGAAGGATCGAGCGCTATTGCTTTATTAAAATCTTCCATAGCAAGGTCATATCTTCCTTTTAGCCTATAAAAAACACCTCTATTGTTATAGGCCTTATATGAGTTTGGATTCAATTCTAATGCTTTGTTCAAATAAATAATTGCCGGCTCAAAATCATCCTGCTTCAAATATGCTTTTGCCAGGTTAATTAAAGGCCTTAATTTATTGGGTGATTTTTTAACGGTATCTTCCCATAAAGATATTTCATCTTTCCATATATTGTTCCGCAAATATGTCAGACAAGAAAACACAAAAGCCACAATGCAAACAGTTATAACGAATTTTTTAAAAGGTTTTATTGCCCTGAACAATATTGCACAGCTGAATATTATAAAACCAACTGACAGCAAATAAAGTTTATGTTCAAAAATAAGATTTATCCTGGGAACAAAATTCGCCGAGAAACTCAACATACAAAGTAAAATGCCATAAGCGGCAAGCAGGTTTTTCTTTCTTAAATACAGGCCAGTAAAGAACAACCCGATGAAAATAGCCAAAGAGCCCATAGCCGGCCACTCAAAAATACTTTTTGAAAGCATAAAATCGTAATCAAGATTTTGTCCGAACGGCATGACCAGCAATCTTAAGAAAACCGCAAACACCCTAAATTGAGATATCAAATAAGTCCCAAAGGTAATGACATCTCCATCATGGGACTGCGACATCTTTTCCCCGAACATCAATCCGGAAAAATTAAATTGAAATAATTTCGGGATGATAAGCAGGAACCCCAATATCACCAGGCCAAAAATGACTTGCTTGCCATTCTCCTCCTTAAAATCCTCGAAGAAACTCCTCTTTCTATAGAACAGAAAATATTCTGTTAAGATGACAGCAAATGGCAGGGTCACGGCTATCTCTTTAGTGAACATAGCAAGAACCGCACAAAACCCGGACCCGATAAAATCAAAGCACTTGTATTTAGAAAATGTTTTTTCCATCCTGCCCCGCATATAAAAGCAAAGCGACATTATATAAAAAAGCGTTGCCAGCGAAGAGAATCTCTGGGAAATATAAGTAACCGCCTGTGTCTGTACAGGATGAACAATAAAGACCAGCGCAGCTAAAAAACCGACTATATCCTTATTTTTTGCGATCGGATCATATTTTAGCTTTGGAGTGCTGATTACCAGCCGGATAAACCACCAGAAGAAAAATCCCGAGCAAATGTGGATGAGAACATTTACAACATGATATCCAATGACATTTAATTTATGAAAATGATAATTGAGGGCAAAAGTATAAAATCCCACAAAGCGCGAAGGCTGCGAAAGAACACCCTTCCAGATAGGCATTAGATTACCAAGTGCCCGTATGGAAAGATTATTGACAATGAAAAAACTGTCATCAAACTGAAAGCTGCTTGTGAAAGTATTTGAATAAACTGCCAGTGCTGCAAAGATCAGTATTACGCCAAGGATTTTTTTCGAAGAGAGCAACTTAAGGTAGGGTGTATATCGTTGTTCATTCATTTGAAGTCAGTTTTTTTGTTAGATGAGGTTAGCTTATGTTAGCAAACCTTTAGAGACTTGACGGATCATAACCTATTTCCTGTAGCAGATAATTATCATCGCGCCAAGATTTATGTACTTTCACATAAAAATTAAGGAATATTTTCGTCTCAAGCAGCTCTTCCAGCTCCATTCTTGCGGATATTCCTATTTTCTTTAGAACCTGCCCGTCTTTCCCGATAACTATTTCTTTCTGGGAATTTCTCTCAACCAGGATCAAAACTTTAACCTCAGTTGTTTTCTTTTTCTTTAAAGGCTTGATCTCCTCAACAATAACGCCTATGGCATGAGGGATCTCGTTCTTCATGTTCCTGAAGAGCTTCTCTCTTATAATATCAGCAACAGCCATTTTAATAGGAACATCACAAATAATATCTGTTGGATAAAGAGCTGGGCCTTCCGGGAGATATTCAAAAAGAACATCCATGAGAGCCTCAACATTGATCCCCTTTTTACCGGACATTGGCATTAGAGTGAAGTTCTTCATTGTGTTGATCGGCTCACCCTTGACTTCCTCCCAGAACTTAATATACTCATCTATATTTGCTTTTTTCTGGTCTATTTTATTCAGGCCAAGGATCACGGGCTTCTTGAGCTTTTTAACTTTTTCTGCAATAACGCCCTCCTCTTCCCCTACCTGGCGCGTTGTATCAACAAGATAAATAACACAATCAACCTGTTTTAGCGTCGAAGAAGAGGCTTTGTTCATAAAATTATCCAGCCTGTCTTTTCCTTCATGCATTCCTGGCGTGTCAATAAAGATTATCTGTCCCCTGTCTTCATTATAAACACCCCTTACCTGATTGCGTGTGGTTTGTGGGATACGCGAGACTATCGCCACTTTCTCTTCCAATATCCTGTTGAGCAAAGTTGACTTGCCTACATTGGGCCTCCCGATTATAGAGACCATCCCGCATTTAAAATTTTTGTTCAGATGATTATCCATTCTTACTCCGTCTGTATTTAATCGCAATTATCACAACCAGCGTGAACAGGCACACGTTAGAGATATTGAATGTCCTAAAAACCATGTCATCAGACTTAATTCCCGAAGGGGCCATCAATATTATACATACCCAAACTCCGATAGCCCATAAAAGGCTGATATCCTCAGACGATTTTCTTTTTATTATCCGAATGATCAATGGAATATTGAACAACGGCATTACGATCGCGGCAAACATACCCATTTTATCTATATAGCTCATACTGCTCCTTTACTATCTTATGGTGTGATAAACTTGACATAACTCTTCATTCTCTGATCAACTTCTACCATGCTTAACCCGGCAGTTTTTGCGAGCCCATAGCCTTCAACATTAAATGATGACAATACAGTTGCATAAACACATGCCTGCCTTAAGGTTCTTTCGTTTATTTTTTTCATCTTTGCGAGATAACCCATCAATCCGCCTGCAAATGTATCACCTGCTCCGGTCGGGTCAACGACTTTGTCAACCGGAAACGCACCAAAGGAGAACATAAAATCATCGCAATAGAACAAAACTCCATGCTCGCCTTTCTTAACTACGACTAACTTAGGCCCGATCTTCCTTAGGGCCTTTGCCGCTTTAATAAGATTTGTTTCTCCAGTGATCAATTTTGCCTCTGCATCATTAGATATGAAAAGGTCGCTTTTTTTCATCAGCTTAATAACATCCGGCTTCATGATATTGATCCACAGGTTCATAGTGTCCATACCGACAAATTTCGGGTTTTTCATCAATTTCAGGAAAGCCATCTGAACATCAGGTCCGATATTTGCAAGGAACACATTGGGGATATTTCTTTGCTTTTCAGTAATTTGAGGCTTATAGCCAACTAAAACACCCAATTCTGTCTTTAATGTTATTGCCGAATTAAGGTTTTCAGGCTTATATTCGCCATCCCATGCAAATGTCTTTCCGCCGCTTTCAATAACTGAAGAAAGATCAACTCCCTTGTTCTTTAAAAAGTCGTAGTGCTTTTTTGGGAAATCTTTCCCGATAGCACTGACCAGATGAACCTCTGTAAAAAGACCGGCACTCATTGAAAAATGGCTTGCAGAACCCCCAAGAAGGTTTCTTTTCCACCCCTGTGCTGTCTTTATATTATCTATTGCAACTGTTCCAACTGAAATTAAACTCATACTGTTCTCCTTCTTTTAGTACTTATGCGCTTAAACTTTGCTCTAGATAATAGATTAATTAAGAATAAAAATCTAGTAATTATTTTTAGTATTATTTTTTGTTTTATGGATCTCCAGATATATGCAGCAGCCAAACCTTTTCCTGGATTTGATAAATAGTATTGCGCACCCCAAATTAGTTTGTTATAATGCGAGCCTTGTAACGGACAAGCACTAGAACGTTATTTATTCCATACACCATTCTAATTTTTATTATTTAGCTTTTAAGGGAGGTAGTTCATGTCAGAAGCAAAAAACCAGCCTGTCATTCACGAAACAGCCCCTGAAGACCGCATTCCGATTCTTCAAAAATTTGCATATAGCATGGGATCGATGGCAAATGATAGTCAAGCTGCATGGATCGGCCAAATGGTCGCGATTTTAATTCTAGGTTTAGGCATAAACCCAGCTTTAGTTGGTCTAATAGGATTTGTTCCTCGTGTTTTTGATGGCATTTTAGATCCCATCATAGGTTTTAGCTCAGACAATACCCGCACAAAATTCGGTAGGCGCAAACCATTTATTTTTTGGGGAGCGATTTCGGCAGGAATTTGTTACATGATCATGTTCCAGCTTTATCCAGAAAATAGCAATACATTTAACGGCTGGTATTTTTTAATATTACAAGTCATTTTTTTTGGTGCATTTACTTGCTTTTCCATTCCCTGGCTAGCCCTGGGTTATGAATTGACACCTGATTATCATGAACGAACAGCATTACAAGGCTGGAGCAGGATCATGGCCCAAATACCTTGGCTCATTTCACCTTGGTGCTGGGCTATTTTATACAATAAAAATTGGTTCCCCAATCCTGAAACAGGTGACGCAGATCCAGTTCTCGGAGCAAGAAAAGTCTCGATTATTATCGGACTTATCATAATATTCGGCGGTATCCTTCCAGCTATTTTTAACAAAGAACATTTTGCAAATCTGCCAAAACCAAAAAAAATAACTGGTAATTTTATTAAGAACATAAAAGCATACAATAAGACTTTCCTTACAAAACTCTTTGCTATTTGCAGTGTCCTTGCACTTTTCTTTTCCTTTTATATTAACAAGACAGATTTTCCTTGGTTTTCCTTACCCATAAGGATAATAGCTATTCTTGTTGGTGGTGTGGTGTTTTCTGGCGTTTTCCTTTTACTTTATGCCAACCCTGTACTGAAAAAATTGTTTGATAATATTGCCCTTACTTTCAAGATCAAGCTATTTGTTAAAATTTGCTCAGTAACATTCTTGATCTTTAACGGTTTTATGCTCAGTTCCACTTTTATTCTTTGGGTTATCTTCTTCCATGTTTTCAAGAATGCTCCAGATACAGGCCTTGCTTATTCGGCAGGAGGAAAATTGCTCGGTGTCTATGGGACCTTTAGTGCGATCTGCACTGCCCTGATCATTCCTAAAATTGTAAGCCTTTCAAAGAAATTAGGTAAACGAAACGCCTTCTATATAACCATTCCTCTCTCGATCATTGGCTACTCTATGAAATGGATCGCATACCAGCAAGTCCATCCGGCAAACAGTGAACTCTGGCAAATGCTCAGCGGTACCGGTTTTATTAACTTTGTGAAGGTTTGCGGTTTCATTGCCAAGTCCCACTATTTACTATTAGCATGCGCACCGTTCATTGTCTTTGGGTTAGGGTCGATCTTTACCATCCTTCTCTCTATGCTAGCAGATATATGTGACGTTGATGAGCTTGAAACAGGCGAGCGCCGCGAAGGTATGTTCAGCGCGGTCTACTGGTGGATGGTCAAAATGGGTTTAGCCTTTGCAGGACTTCTCGGCGGGGCCATGCTCGCCTGGACAGGATTTGAACAGGGAAAAGGCATCAGCCAATCCTTGGATTCTTTATTCTGGATGAGAATTTTTGATGTAAGCATTCCAATTGTCGCATCTATAATCGCGATCTTTATTATTATTACGATAAAGTTCACCGAACAAGACGCTCATGATGTTCGTGCAAAATTAGAAGCACGAAGAGGAAAAGCTTAATATAAATCTCAATCTTGTTGAGAAAAACTGAAATAAAGCGCCCGAGCAAATAAATTGCTCGGGCGTTTCGTCTATAAATTTGATCGGCTTTTTTACCGACAAATTAAGAATTGAAATTGCCCTTTGTGTATGCTGTAATAACAACTATATTATTTTGATTATTTATAAATTTGACCCAAATGGAGCTAAAGACGTGACAAAACAAACGAATAAAAACATAAATTCCAAGCCGGTTATTATTTTCCCATACCGGGGATATGAGAATAATGAGCAGTGCGAATGGTATTTTTGGTGGACGGTCGAGAGGTGTAAGGCAATCGACCCTAAGCCAATTGTTATGTTACCAAGAGATACCGTCATTAGGCAGAATGCAGCTTCTTTTTTAAAAGATGAAAGATACAATACCCTCGAAGTTGTACAAACATGGTCTGTTGACACCTGCCAGACCTGGCTCGCCGGTTGGGGTCATGTGCTTGATAAGTATCCACAATCGGAGAGGATTGTGCTTATACCAGGTGACCTTGATTATGTCAGTGAGGCTGTCGAATTCTACGACAATCTCGGGAGCTTTATTGAAACAACCGGTTCAGATATTGCAATAGGGGATTTTGGCACAGGTGACAAGTACAGCGCAAAAAGCCTTGTAGACACTTATGGCTCATATTCACTTCTGGCGAACTGGTTCCCCGAAATATCACAAAGCATCAGGTCCTTGCCTCTTCACAGGCCAAGGTCTGAGTTCCTTAATATCAAAACATCTGTTTTGCGCGAGCTTTTGATAAATAACAGGAATTTTGCTTATGAGCAGACTTTAAACTTCCTCATAAAGTGCTGGAATTATGACGAGGCAAAATGGAAATATAATATATCAATAGCTCCTTTGGGAAGCCTGTCAGACAATAAGTCTTTCAGGGATTACAGGTCATGTATTGACCAGATAGAAAGAATTGAAAGAATGCTTTCTTTACTATGGCGCGAGATCAAGGAGCCAAAAAAGAAGGACACTGTAAGCGATAAAGAGTTCGCTGACCAATATACAGCGTTCTTTAACGCATATGACAACCTCCGCACAAAATCAAAAGGCATTATGGAAACTGCCAGAACGACTATAAGAGCCCTTTTAGGCGTGTAAAAGCGGCAAGCTAAAGCTTGTCGCTTTATTCTCCGATGATCTTTATCAACACCCTCTTTCTTCTTCCGCCGTCAAATTCACCATAGAATATCTGTTCCCACGGACCAAAATCCAATTTTCCCTCTGTTACCGCGCATGTTACTTCACGGCCCATAACCTGTCTTTTTAAATGGGCGTCGCCGTTATCCTCAAAACCATTGTGCCTATATTGCGATGTAGGCTCATGCGGAGCAAGCTTTTCCAGCCAGTCATCATAATCCTTTATCAACCCCTGCTCATCATCATTGATATACACGCTCGCCGTTATGTGCATTGCGTTGACCAGGCAAAGACCTTCTTTGATGCCGCTTTTGTCTATAGCCTTTTGAACAATCTGGGTAATATTGATGTATTCCCTTCTTCCTTTTGTATTGAACCATAGCTCTTCACGGTATGATCTCATTTTAACCTCCCTGCTGTAATTTTTATCCAGAAAAGCGATTAACTTGAAAATTCAATCTCTTAATCCGAAAATATGTTTATTACCTATATCCCTATGTCTATCATCTCGTATTGGCCTGTCCTGTTTATCAGCTTGTTTAAAGAGCTTAATTCTTCGTTCCCAACAGGCAACTTTTTGGCTATATCCAGGATTTTATACGCGTCGGCTGCTTTCCCCTCAAACATATATATCTGTATAAGATAACCGCATGAGGCATATGCCGGCTTGATCGCAACCGCTTTCCTTAAAAAGATCTTTGCCTTGTCATAATCCTTGTTTAAAAAATAAAGCCTGCCCAAGCCGACAAGGGGTGCAACATATTCATCATTATTGCTCATTGCCGCAAGCAGATACCTCTGGGCTTCAGAATAGTTATCCAGAGAGCTCATTCCCAGCATATAAAAATCTTTCGGGTCTGTTGACCCTAGAGAGATTGCCTTTTGAAAAGCCTGCCTGGCCTCAACATAGCGCCCGGACTTGTAATTAAATTCTCCCAGGATAGCGTACCCTGCCAGATCATCAGGATGGCCTTTTATTAAAGATGCAGCTATTGAGTAATTGCTTCTCCAGTCTTTGCTCAAGCTGAACGTCATTATTAAACAGACACAAACAACAAATATCTTTATCATTAGCCCTGAACTTGCAGCGCTCTTTATACTGCTTAACTTAAAACAAATCTTATCCAGCAGGATCCCGATAGCAATAAAGATCCCTGCTGAAGGCAAATATAAAAACCGGTGAGCCATCGGGTTGGCGATCGGAACAATATTGGAGACAGGTATCAGGCAGATCAAAAAGAAAAATACCGAGAAGGCTGCTGCTTTACCATATCTCTTCATCTTAACAATTACAATTATTAGGCCTAATAATACAGCAGCTCCGGCTAAACCCTTTAGAATAAAATACCGGTCAATATTCGGGGCATATAAAGGCGGCAACATTATTAACAGAAAGGGCATTGCTATGTCTTTTATATAAAGTGCAAATATCCAAAGAAGCGTTGCTGCATGATATAAAGCACTGCCTCCTATCAATTTTACAGAACCGAGCGTAGTGTTGGGAAAAACCTTTAAATAAATAAACAGATAAAAACATGATACCGCAGCATAACCATAATAAGCGGGGCTCAGCATTCTCTTTAGAATACCTGACTCTTTGCCGTCAAAGTAACTGTCATAAACAAAAAGGATCCCAGGAACGACAATTGCCGACTCTTTAGTGAACAATGCCAGAAAATAACATATCAATGAAAACCAGTATTTTATAGCTCTGCATGGCCCGCTGCAGGTTAAAGGACCCCGCCTGAACTTTATATAGGACAAAACTGAAAGAAGGACAAATAATCCTGCCAGCAAATCTGCACGATAACCAATGCTTGCAACCGCCTCCACCTTAACAGGATGAACGCTAAACATCAGTGCGGATAAAAGCGCAACACTTTTATCATTCACAATGATAACTGCCAATAGATACACAAGAAATACATTGGCAATATGCAGCAGCACATTGGTCAGATGATATCCGTACGGATTCATTTTCCATATGAGATAATCAAAAAAATATGTCGAGGAAAGAACTGGCCGATAAGCCACCGAGCCCGAGCCAAGGCCAGGGTTTGGATGCAGATAAAGGTCATTGCTTTTTGTTAAGTAATCCCTCGTGAACAGCAACGGGAAATTCGTGGCATCTTTATAAAAAGTATTATTAACAAAAAGGACTTCGTCATCACCGATGAACCCTCCTGACAGACAGGGAGAGAATGCTAGAAAGGTAACAGCAACTAATACTGACAATTGTTTAATCTGCATATTAAAACAACCTTTTTGTCGGGACAAGCCTCACACCTACATTTTCCTTCTATTCACAGGCGTCTTCAGCCTCTTGGCTGCAAGCGTCATCGCCACTAGACATTTTAAGCTCAAACATCAGCGGATTGAACCTTTTGATCGCCATGATGCCATATGCAGTTCCTGCAACAGAACAGGTGCTCTCTCCGTGAGGGGTAAGCCAGCCATGCCCAGTATCAGCATTCGGCAGCGTGGCATAAGGAAGGCAGCCCTCTCCCAGCCCTTTTGCAGAGGGGCTTGATATGATCAGCTTGTTTAATTCGCTTAGATACGTCTCTGACTTTTCCCTGTAATAACCCGCCTTATTATAATCTTCCTTCTCATTAAAATATTCGCTCAGCATTTTAAAAGAAATTATCATCTGTGACGTCCATTCAGGAGAGACCAATCCCCCCCTTGGCATATTAGCTGTCCTTGAAAAATCAAACCCCTGGACATTTACCTCCATGCCGCTTGGCCTTTTAAAAACAACATCTGCCTTACAATAATCTTCGGCAAAGTCCATGATCTGTTCGGGGTCCATTCCTATCGCTTCAAGCTGTTGGGGCCCTATCGCCGCCAGCGACCAGGCATAGGTATCAGTTGCAATAGTAGAATCCCCCCTGCCCCTGTTTATCGGCGGCGCCTTATAATCTTTTCCGTTCGGTATAAGTGAATATTCCTTTAACCACGAAAATACTTTCTTTCTGGCAATAACATATTTTTCCTCGCCGGTAACCTGCACCAGCATATCAAAGAAGGCATAAGCATCAAGGTTGTGCTCAGTTGCAAACCAGGTGAATTCAGGCCCGCCTTTAAGCCCGCCCTTAGGGTCCTTATCCTGGATAGTTATCAGCCAGTCCGCTATCTTCCTTGCCATCGGCAGATAATAGAAATCCCCTGTCCTGTTGGCATATTGCATAATAGCGATACCGACCCAGATATTTGGCCCGCAATGCACCGTCCATTCAGAGACATCTCCCGAATCATAATAATATGCGTTATTGAATCCCTGAAAATCATCCTTTAAATGTCCCTGAAAGAAGTTAAGGACAGCCTTCGCCCCATCAATATCATCGAACAATAAAAATGCCGATACGATCAAAGCCTGATCATAAATAAACGCCCAATCCTTGACGATGCCTACATCCCCTTCAAAGCTGGAAACAAGCCCTGTCGTAGGGTTTTGATGCGTTTTGAGCCACTTATACATTTGTTTTACGACAGATTGCTCTATTCCCTCTATCCTCCTGCTTATCATTTTGAGCTGGTCATTAATATTTTCCTCTTTACGAACAAGCTCTTCATACTGGTTCTTAAGCGCGCCGGACCCTTCAACATTATTAGACATGCTCTCTATCTGTTTTGAAATTATGTTCTTCTCTTGAACGATCTGCTCAAGGACCTTATTTGTCTGATTTTCTTCCTGCTGAGAAGCAACAAGGCTGTGAACAATTTTCTGATTAGCTTGCCGCAATCTATATACTCTAAAACTGCTGCCAATAAATGCTATCAATAAAACTGCAGCTACTACTGCTACTGACTTAAAAGAGAACTTAAGCCATTTGGCTTGTGCCACCATTCTATCGAGGTCTTTTTTATTTATTGCGGTAAACCTAACACCTATCTGGTATTTATTATCTTCTTCTTCTTTCGCTCTTATCGCTTTCATCCAAACAACTTGCGCAATTGCCTTGATCGGCGGCAAATCTAACGGTATCCTTATCCTTAGCTCAAGCATCTGTCCTGATCCCTGCAGATAATCAGCGGTCCATCTTTCCACGTGCGATGCCTCCAGGCAAATGCCTCCCTTGCTGACATTGCACGTATACCCCTGCACCCAATCATCTATATTCTTTTGATCGCAAGTCCCTGATATTTTAAATGAAACAGGAAAGACGCTGTTTAGCCTTATATATTTTCTCTTCTCAAGGAACTCTTTTGAATTGTTCATATAAATATTTAGCTGATTTTATATTTTTCAGCGAATTCTATTCTCTTTTTTAAGGTAGGATGGTCATAAAAGAACATCTCTGTGAAAAAGCCTGGATCAAATTCCGCCAGGTTCATCTCTCCCAATTTTTGCATCATTGAGATAAAACTGTGTTTGTCTTTTGTCTGATCGAGGCAGAATTTATCAGCAGCCCGTTCGATCTTTCTGCTGTAAAGGTTCATCAAAGGCGTGATAATAAAGCCGAAGACCATTAACGCCAATACTATTAAAGGGAATAATGCGATATCATCAATACTTCTTAGCCTATACCGGACGATCGCAAAACTTAAAGATTCTTTCACTAGAAAAAAGCCTACAGAAGTTGCGAGAGTATTAACAATAAGCAGCCTTATAATATCATTATGTTTATGGTGACCCAGCTCATGGGCTACCACAGAGCCGATCTGTGCATTGGAAAAATTCGCAACAAGAGTATCGCTTAAAACAACTCTTTTCTGTTTACCCACGCCGCAAAGAAAAGCATTTGCTTTTTTGGTCTTCGTTGATAAGTCAATCGTGCTGATATCCTTGACGGCCACTTTACAGGATTCGAACAGACCTTTTATCCTGGCTTTAAGACCTTCATCCTCTATCGGAGAATACTTAAAGAACATCGGGACAATAACATTAGGGACTATCTTTGCAAGGACAAAACTGATGAACAGCCAGAAACATGTTGCCCAGACCCACCAGCTATTCGGGGATATTTTCAAAAAAGCATATATCGCCTCAATTAAAATAATACCAACTGCCATGCCAAGGGCATTTTTCTTTAGAGAGTCTGCGAACCACTGGACGAAAGTTTGATTTGAAAGCTCGAATTTATGTTCCCAGTAAAACCCCTCAAAAAGGCTTAGGGGAAAGTGAATGACATACATAAAAATGCTAATTAAAACAAAATATATCCCGTTGACAGCAAAAAAATTGGGATGCACATTGACCGCAATATCTTTTATGGCAAAAGTGATCCCGCTGAAGAAAAGTATAAGAAGGAAAGCAATATCTAAAAAAAGCCCCACAAAAAACACCCATTTTTTTATGCCATGGTATTTTCGTGAAGCTTTTGAGTCTTTGATATTTTCCATAAGATTTAAGCTGCTTTATGCTTACTGATTCTAGAAAAATATCTTTTAAATCTAGCATCTTTACGCAGATTATCCAGGTCTCTATCCTGTTCCAGATGTTGAAGGTCTGAATATCCCCGATTGATCGCTTTTTTAATGTTCATCAAGGCAACATCAATATTGTTCAATAATGAATAGCTGCAGGCTAGATTATAAAGGACGATAGGATCTTCTGGCCTTAAAACCGACAATCTAAGATCAATCTTCAAACCTTCTTCATACAAACCTTTTTTTGTATAAAGGTCACCCAGCACGCTCAAGGCCTCTACAAAATTAGGGCTTTTATCAAGAACGCCTTTATAAAAGCCGATCTCATAATCCATTTCTGATATTTTTTCTATTTTAGACATGTTCTTAATGATGTAGCTGTTTTTAATTAAAATACTTATTTAGCCAAATATTTCTTTATTCTTGCAACTGCTTCTTTGAGGTTCTCATAGCTTGATGCATATGAAATTCTCACGTAGCCCTCTGCAGATTTGCCAAAAGCGACTCCGGGAACAAGCGCCACCTGCTGTTCTTTTAATAGGTTCTGCGCAAAATCCATTGAACTCTGTCCGGTGCTCTTGATCGATGGAAACACATAGAATGCCCCATCAGGCATATGACAACTAAGGCCAAGCTCATTTAATGAGTCAACTATAAACCTGCGCCTTCTTTTATATTCCTTCTTCATCATCTGCATACTGTTAAAACCATTCCTTAAGGCCTCAATAGCACCCATTTGTCCGTCAATCGATGCGCACAGTATCGTGTATTGATGTATTTTGGTCATAGCATTGACTACCTTCTTCGGACCGCAGACCCAGCCAAGCCGAAAACCTGTCATAGCATATGCCTTTGAGAAGCCGTTAAGATATACCACGTGTTCTTTCATTCCATTGATTGACGCCAGGGGCGTATGGTCAAAATCATAAGTTAGCTCGTCATAGACCTCATCGCTAATAACCAGCAGGCCATTCTTTTTCACTACCTTTGCGATCGCTTCAAGTTCTTTTTTGGAATATGATACTCCTGTTGGATTACAGGGATAGTTTATCATCAAGGCCTTAACGCCTTTTGTACAGGCTTGATCAATCTGCTTTGGTGTTATCTTAAAGCCCGAAGTAATATCCGTCTTTAAAGGAACTACTGTCCCTCCTGCCAATTCGACAACCGGGCCATAAGAAACATAAATAGGCTCGGGGACCAATACTTTGTCTTTTGGATTAATGATAGCCCTCATAGCCAGGTCCAGGCCCTCGCTTACCCCGACTGTGATCAGGACTTCATTATCAAAATCATAGTCCAAGCCATATCTTTTTTTTAAAAAACCTGTGATCTGCTTCCTTAGCTCCGGCATCCCCTTGTTTGAAGTATATGACGTATACCCCTGTTCCAGAGAGCTAATGACTTTCTCCCTGATATTCCAAGGGGTAACAAAATCAGGTTCGCCGACACCTAAAGATATTACATCCTTCATGTTCAATACCAGGTCAAAGAATGCCCTTATGCCTGATGGCGCCATTTTCTCAACTATTTTAGAAATCTCTATTTCCATAATTTTTTTTAAATTAAAAAGAACTATTCTTTGAAAACAAAAAAAGAATCCTCCTTAATCTTCCCCTTGCCTATTAATAAGATATATTAAGCCTCTTTCCGCTTAAAGTGTTCTTCAGGACCTGCCCATCTTCTTTGTATTTTTTCAGCAAAAAATGCGTCGCTGTTGACCTGACGTTCTCCATCGGAGAAAGCTTAGAAGAAATAAAATTGGAGACTGTCTGTATATTCTCGCCTTCAACGACTACTAAAAGATCGTATGTCCCGGAAACCAAATAGCAGCTTGTCACTTCAGGAAAGCTATAAATCCTTTCTGCGATATATTCAAAGCCGACATCTTTTTGAGGGGAAACGCTTACCTCTATCAACGCCCTGACAAAAGACCCCGCATCCCTTGCAAGATCATGGTTGATAATAGTTTTATATTTTACGATTATACCGCTTTTTTCATATTTTTTTATGGCCTTCTTTATGTCTGCAACGCTCTTGCCCGTAAGTTTAGCAATCTCTTCAGGGCTGATGCGTGAATCGTTTGATAAGATCTCTAATATATCATCCATTGACCGCTCCTGTTCATTTTATAAGTTCTATTGTTTTTTCATAATCAGCAATTTCTCTGCGAAGCTGCTGATTCTTCTTGTCAATTTCCATTATCTGTTCAAGAAGCTCTCGTCTCCGAGCCTGGACAGATAATGATTTTTTTATTGCCTCGTTAAGCGTTTCATGCTCTTTGTTAAGCTTCTTAACTTGTTCTGTAAGAACAACCTTTTTGTATTCATCATCCCACAGGGCCAATTCCTCTTCTTTTACCACAATAGTTCTTCTATCTTTAAGAAAAACTATCATCTTATCTTTATATTCTTTTTCTTTCTGCAAATTTTTCAGCTTGTCTTCCAGCTCCTTTATTTCTGCAGTGATTATCCCTATGCTCTCTGAAGCTTCTTTCGCTATAGTTTGTTGAGAAATAATATGACTTTCAAGCTCTTCCTTTTTTCTTAAATCCTGCTCTAACCTTTGTGTTAAACGGTCACGCTCTTCTTTTTCCCTCAATACTTCGCTTTCATTCTGAGAAGCTTTCATTTCCCACTCCAGTTCAAGCTCACGTTTTTTATAGTCTAATTCTTTTAGTTTTAACTCTCGGAGATTAATCTTTTCGTCGTAATCTAAGACATTACCCTTTATAAGCGAAAGCCTGCTTTTAGCAATAAGAGCATCATTTTGCATTTGCTTTATTTGTCCACGCTTTGATTGGATTTCTTTTGTCCTTGCTGCTTCAGCTCCGACTGCTGTCCGGGCATCCTCTTCCATTGTCTTGATCTCAACCACAAAGTTATCCGCTTTTGTCTTTAGATCAAAAAGCTCTTTTCTTAAGTTATTGTATTCCGTGGATACCCTGGCGTTTTCCGCAAGAAGGTCGGAAATCTCCCTTTTAATCTTCATCAATTCAACACTGTCTTTTGCTTCCCAATAATCATAATCTTGGGCAAGGACAACAGCACTGCGGAAAAAAAAGAGTATGGATATTAATATTAATATTCTATATTTTGATTTCATATAAGTAGCATTATACTAACTAAAACGATTTCAATCAACCGAAGATTTTGTAAATAATTGCCCTTCTTCTACTTCCGCTCCAACTGCTATTCTGCGAACAATAACTCCACCCCGGAAAAAGCAGACCAACATTGAAATAAGAGCGCCAAACCTGAAGAATTTTGCGACCAACCAGTCGTAATTAAGAATCCCAAGTGTTCTTAAAAGATAATTCCAGTCATGTGTTATATCCCCGCCAAATCCAAATGGCGTCACTAAAGGCAACACCATGCTTCGCGCATCTGCAGCATAAGTTGCTATATCGAACAAGCTTGTTGATAACCAACCAAAGCACAAGGCCAGGCTGAAAGGTTCCTTTCTTAAAGAAAAATTATACATTCCGTATAAAGGGGCTAATATCTGAAATATCGTACCCCCGGCAACCGAAAGGAACCTGCCGGCAAAAGAGAACAATAAATGTCCGGCTTCATGAATCCCCAGGTTCAACGGATCCAGGAGGCTCCCGTACATCGGGTCAGACAAATGCCTGATCAAAACAACAAGGAAATATATAAGGAAAGCCACGCGCCATGTGATCCTACAGATTATATTTGATAGCTCTCCAAGTTTCATTACTTTTTTATCATTGATCCTTCAAACTGTAATTCGTTATATAGCTCTCTCAAAAATAAAGTCATTTCTCCGGCACGACCGCCGTTGATAACATCATTATTGATCTTCGTTAAAGGCATGACCCCTATCGCCGAATTTGTCAAGAACACCTCGTCAGCTTTAATAAAATTTATTATCCCCTCTTTTATCGTCATGCATTTAATACCTGCTTTCCGTGCACATTCGATCACAACATTCCTTGTTATTCCATTTAAACAGCCGCAATCTATTGACGGAGTATAAAGCACCCTGTTCTTAACATAGAAGATGTTTGTGAACGCGCCTTCAACAACATTCTTCTCTTTGTCGAGAAGTATGGCTTCATCAAAGCCTTTTGCTCTTGCTTCCAGCAAAGCCTCTTTAAACAGGCCGTACTGTATCGACTTGACATGAGAAAGCCTTGTTTTATTTCTGACTACTTGCGAAACCATTGCGCTAAAACCTTTTTTTAATTTACTGGTCGAATATTTAGTGGAAGGATAACAAACCACTGCATTATGAAGAACGCCATCTTCCTTCCAGGCTGAAAACCTGACCCTTGCATCATCGATCTTATTGCTCTGCATAACAGCGCTGATCTGTGCCTTAAGCTTGCTTCTTGTAAACGGCATTCTAAATTTTAATAGCGCCAGCCCCCTCTTCATCCTTGCCAAATGCTCGTCCAGGCAAAAGTAATTGCCTTTCACTATGCGCATAGTCTCAAACATACCTTTGCCCTCAATTTCGCCAGGAGACAGATATTGTATATATGCCTTTGTCGCTATCATTCCTTTGCCGTCCAAATAGATCACTGATGCTTTCAACGGACAATCTCCTTTTGCTGCCTGCATACATTTACAAGAGAATCTTTGATCGCCTTTGCCTTTACCAAGGTTTCCTCGTACTCCCCTTCGGGCGTGGAGTCCGCAACGATCCCTCCGCCGACCTGGAAATAAACTATATTATCCTTTAATAAAATCGTCCTGATAAGAATGCTCAAGTCCATGTTCCCTGAAAAACTGATATAACCCAAAGCCCCGGTATAAATACCCCGCCTTGTCGGCTCGAGGGCTTCAATGATCTCCATTGACCTTATTTTGGGACAGCCTGTAATAGACCCTCCCGGAAAGCAGGCTTTAATAATATCAAAGCAATCTGTCCCCTCCTTTAATTTTCCCTCAACGGTTGAAGTGGCCTGATAAACTGTTTTATATTCCTCTATCGTTCTCATTTCCCTGACATAGACAGAGCCATACTCACAAACCTTGCCGATATCATTTCTCAAAAGGTCCGTGATCATTAAAAGCTCAGCTTTATCTTTTTCGCTTTGTTCAAGCTCCTTTTTTAATTCAAGGTCAGCTGCTTGACCATCCGCGCGCGGGCGTGTCCCCTTCATAGGCCGCGACTGCAAGACCTTGCCGTCTGTCTTCAAAAATCTCTCCGGTGAACTGCTCATTATCTGATAACCGCCGCAATCAAAATATGCTGAAAAAGGGGACAATGACGTCTTTCTCAGCTGACTATAAAGCTCCAATTTATCGACCTCAGCGCCTTTAAGGTCCAGCATAAATCTCTGAGAAAGGTTTACCTGATAAATATCGCCTTTTTCAATATGGTCCAGTGCCTGCTCAACAGCCTTCTTATACTGGGCTTTTGTAAAATTCACCTTTAAACCTATTATATGATCAGCTTCATTATCATAAATAGCCTCTTCTTCGGAGCTATCTTCACTTTTATTTAAATAAGCAGCTATTTTTGTCTCAATATATTTAAGTCGCTCTTCTGCCCTTTTGCTGCGGCTCGCTAAATCCTTGTATGGCAAACCGCTGGAAGTAATATGTATTTTCTGAGTGAAATGATCTATAGTTATAATAGCGTCATAAAAACAGAATAAACAATCAGGCACGAGATCTTGTGGCTTTAATGACAATTTTATCTTTTCCCTGTATAAGCCATAATCATAGCTTACAAAACCGACCACCCCGCAGGACAGAGGAGTGATCTCGTTTAACTGTGTTCCGGCATCCTCAAAGCATTTAAGCTCTTTTGCAAGTTCATCAATAGCGTTCTTTCCATTAGCAACCACGACATTAAATGGGTCAAATCCGATAAAGGAAAATCTTCCCCTGCTAGGCTCGTGCATTGAGCTGTCCAGGAAGAAAAGATGCGGCTCACTTTTAAGGTTCTCAATAAGCCGCATGCTGCTTCCTTTAAAATCAAATGTTTTATAGATACACCCCTGTTTCATTTTATCAGTGTTTCCAGTTGTATGATCTTGTCAACATTAAAATATCTCTCTTCTCCTCTTAAATGACAGTGTCCGACAAGAAGAGTTGCCTTGCCGGTTCCTAAGATCTTAGAAGGCGTTACTTCTCTTATGCTCGCGCCGCTACTGTTTCCAATATACATGAGCTCCAGGTTAGCTTTTTCATCCAAGGCCCTTTGTATCTCTTTGAGCTTTGTCCTTTTATGCTGTTTAACTATTTTGTTTGGCCCAAAAAGGCTCTCTATTATAGAAAGCGAGCATATCCTTCTTTTTGCTGCCATCTGCAGTAAATGCAAGAACACCTTGCTGGTCATCTCGACATCCGCCATAGCCCTGTGTTTTTGCACATTTTTGATACCCATGAAATCCGATACCGTTGCAAGCGAATATTTGCCCAGCTCGGGGATCATTCCTCTAGACATCTTAACAGTATCAATGGTCCTCTGGAGATCACGCTGGGGCAAACCTGCAAGCTTAAGCTCATTGTTCAGGAACTTCATATCAAACTTGACGTTGTGCCCGACGATGACGCAGCCTTCTATGAACCTGATAAAATCAGGCAGGACCTCAGACGCCAGGGGCGCGCCGATCAGCATTTCATCAGAGATCCCGTTGACCGCATAAGCAGCAAAAGACACTTCTCTTTGAGGGTCTATCAGGGTTTCAAAGCGGCCTATTATCTTTTGATCACGGATCTTTAACGCAGCCATCTCTATTATCCTGTCGCCAAACTGAGGAGAAAGGCCTGTTGTTTCTACGTCGAATATTACGAAATCTGTACTGTAGATCCCCATTATCTTAAAACTTTCTATTTTAATGATATCGTATAAGAGTCCAGAAGCACTGTTGGACTGAACGACATTTTTGTTCTTCCGATATTTTCAAGTTCAAAATCATCCATAACGTTAATGAACTTGTACTGCTTTAACGCCTTATCCTTGCAAAACTCATTAAAGATAAATACCGATAAGCCGCTGACTTCAAGGTCAACTATTTCCGAAAATACGCAAAACACCAGCGCGGTCACTTCAAATCCGAAAGTGTAAGCTCTCACTTTACCGTCGGTCAATACAACCCTTACAATCAAACCCAAAGCATCAAAATTATCAAGAAGCAGCCTGTTGACCTCGCGGCATTCATCAAGCATCTGGTCCCTTGCTTCTTGGCCCGACCCGCTCTTTCTGCCGATCGCCCAGCGGTCATAAAGCTCAAGGCACTCATTCCTTAAAGATGAGTCAAAAGGAACAAAGCTGAAATCATTATTTTTCACAAAATTATTGTAGGCAGACCTTTTTGATTTGAACTTGCTTCCCGATAGATCAGCGATATTATCCTTGAAATAAAGGTACTCATAATGCTTCTTATAAAATGAAAACCTGTCCGAAGAAAAGTGCTGCAGATGCCGCATGCCTGCATTCTCTATCCTTGTTACATTGCCTGCACCGTTTACCTTAGCCATCCTCTTAAAGCTTTTGGATATAACTGAGCCGTTCAATGTCTCACCTAAGGGTGGCAGGAACATAAAAGACCCAAGCTCATTTTCAGCAAAGATACAAAGGCATTCATCTATCAGTTCGACATCAAACTTAAAGAACTCGCTCCACGCAAAGATGCTGACAAAAGAATAGGCAGAAAGAGGGCTGTTCTGCCGCCTTAAATAGTTTTCAATTATCTCTTTTTTCTCAAAAATTTCAGGACACGTTTTTAACATCATCAACCAAAAATGTAAAGATCCTCTATCTCTTTTTCGTGCTTTGAATAATCATTTGCGATCTTGGTATAATCCCCCAGCAACTCCTTTGCCTCTCCGCCCAAAAAGAAATCCTTTAAATAATCAACGTACTTATCAAACTCCTTGTCGCCCCTGTGGTCCTGGACATAAGGACAGGCCAAATGAACGCCTAATAAAATATTGTCGCCTTTTTTCTCGAGCAGAAAAGGATACAAATGACATTCGAAGGGCCGTATCGGATATACTTTGCACTTGTTCTCTATCTCATAAAAAAAACTGCATTTTACAGCATCCTTATATTTAAGCGTTTTTATATAATTATCATCTGTTAAATGCCCTTTAAATTCGGGAAAATTCTCCCTTTTTAATACCTTTGGCCTCCAGCAGGAATTAGGCCCGCTAAACCTGCAACAACCGTTACATGCCAAGCATACTTCTTGTGTTACAAATTGTGGGAAAGATCCTATCATTATTATTCTCCTATAAATTGTAAAACAACTTTTCTGTTTCGGTTACGGTTATCAAAATCAATAAAGATCACTTGCTGCCACGTCCCCAATATCAGCTCTTTATCCTTAAAAGGTACGGTTATTGAAGGCCCGACCAAAGAAGCCCTTAGATGGGAATGCCCGTTACCATCACCCCATGTTTTATCATGGTTATAACTTACTTCAGGGATAAGCTTGTCAAATATTTCAGGAATATCCTGCACCAATCCCGGCTCATATTCGCAAGTGGTTATGCTCGCTGTTGAACCTATGGCGCTTACTGTCACTATACCGTCCTTAATATCTAATTTTCCCAATTTATCGCTGATCTCAGGGGTCAAATCAATCACGTGGGCATTGCCTTTAGAAGAAAACCGAATATATTCTGTGATAACTGCCATAATGACCTGCCTTGTTTATCGTACCTGGCTACCTATCGGGACATCTTTTTCCGGAGTTAAAATGACCGGGCCGTTCTCTCCTGCTGCAGCCAAAAGCATCCCTTGTGATTCTTCGCCTCGAATTACCGCCGGCTCAAGGTTCTTGATCACAATAATTCTTTTACCAACAAGTTCCTCTTTTTGATAGGACTTTCTAATTCCCGCGACTATCTGGCGAGGCTGCTCTTCGCCTAGATCAACTTTAAGGACATAAAGCCTGTCCGCGTTTGGATGGTCCGCGACTTCCTTGATCTCTGCAGTAACCATCTGGATCCTCATAAAATCTTCAATTGTTGCCATTTTTTTGATCCTTGCTTAACTTGCCCATGCCTATATATCATTAGGCACTCGATTATTAATACTATGTTACCCCAAATCTTATAGGCTAAATACTATCACATCTTGCTGCTCCTGTCCAAAATTACATAAAATAGGTTGCTCTGCCAATCTACATATAATAGGATGATAGCATAAATGAAATTCTCTCAACTCTCCACGTCTTGATGCGCACTTTATAACAATACGATCAATTGAGCAATACTAAAGAACGTGATACCTTTTTTAAAAAACAATATCAAAGCTTTTCTGGCCCTCTTAACAGTACTTATTGGGCTTTTACTGTTTTTTCCACAGGTCAACTATCTGGATTACATCGCACAGGGAGACCATGGGAGAGACTTGTATGCTTTTGCAAGAGCCTATGAAGGGGACCTTCCCTACCAGGATTATTGGTGGGAGTACGGGCCTCTAACGCCCTACTATTATGGAGCCTTTTTCAAACTTCTCGGGACAGACCTGACCAGCATTCTTTTTGCAGAATTAGTTTTGATCCTGGCTTCCGGGCTCTTCATTTATTTTGCTGTAAGCACATTTTCCGGACCACTTTTAGCCTTCTCAGGCGCCCTGTTCTTTTTTGCATACTATCCATTTTTCTATTTTACATTCAACCATGCAGCAGGAATTGCCGCCATATCATACTTTCTCTTTTGCCTGCTACTTTATTTCAAGAACCCCAAGATACGCTATCTCTATTTATCCTTAATAAGCATCTTTCTTCTTTGTTTAATAAAGATAAACTTTGGAATATGCAATCTGATCGGTTTAGCTATTTCTGTTCTGCTGATAGATTCCTTGTACAATAGACCACTGGATAATCAAAAAAAGAAATTCTATGCAATATCGTTATTAGCTGTACCCCTTTGTGTCTTTGGTGTTTATTTCTTCCTTCTGCACAATTTGACTCTTTACGAAATAAATCAATGTCTGCCATATCTTTCTTCTGACCAATTTTGCAATATTTCTGTTCTCTCAGCTCTAAACCTTATATTCAAAAAAATAAACCCTGCAGCCCTCCTTAATCCGGCCATTCTGTTCTTCTCTGCTATTATTGCGTTTTCAATTATGCAGATGGTCCCGTACAAAAGGACAAGCGAACCTGATAGATTGCTCAAGCGTAAAAACTGTATGACAGCAATAATATTATTAGGTTTCTGCATTATCAACACTCATGAATTCCTGTTTAGCGGAGTGAAATACAGGCTTTTATGGGCAATTCCATTTGCTGTCCTATTAATGTTCTTTTTTGTTTCAACCGCTATCAAAAGAACCTCTTTTTTCATAAGCACTCTTCTATCGATAGGAATTGCCTTCTTTTCTATTCTTGTCGCTATAGACAGGTCATTTATATGCCACAAAAATAAAATCCCGGAAAATTTTCTCTCTTTGGATAGAACAAATATCTTTACGATCAACCCTGCTGATTGGAAGGACACGGTCAAGAATACAACATCTTTTCTCAAAAACAATTTAAAAAGCAACGAAACTTTCTTCGCCCTTCCCTATGATCCCCTATATTATTATTTAACAGGAAGAAAAAGCCCGACCCGACAGATCATCTTCTTTGAATACATGAATATCCCTGCCGAACAGGAGGAAAAAATTATCAGCGAGCTGGAAGAGCAGAAGATCAATTGGGTCCTTATCTCCAGTCGCTCAAACTCCCGCGAGAACGGGCTTGGCATTTTCGGAAAGACCCACTGCGCATTAATAGGCAAATATATCAAGGATAATTTTAAATTAGCCGCTCAATTCGGAGACTGGAAGAATGAGCCCGGATGGGCATCTAAGCACGGGATAAGGATATTGAGAAGAAAATGAGTTGCCCGCCACTTATAATAAGAATAGAATCAATGTATTATTAACCTGCAGGAAATATTATCATGATAAATTATTTAACAAAGAACAGTAAAACACTTTTCCTTATATTAACGCTCCTGGCCGGTCTTTTCATTTTTTATCCTCAGATAGATTACCTTCCCTATATTTCACAGGGTGACCACGGAAGAGACCTTTACGCGTTTTCCAGAGCCTATGAAGGCGATCTCCCTTATCAGGATTACTGGTGGGTCTACGGCCCCCTCATGCCGTATTATTACGGATCATTTTTTAAGGCCTTTGGCGTGACCATTCCAAGCCTTATGGTTGGCAAGATCTTCCTTATAATGATATCCGGAGTTTTCATTTATTTATCTCTTAACCTGTACGCAAAACCATTGATATCTTTTCTCGCAGCTGCCTGGTATTTTCTGACCTACAAGGATTTCTTCTTCACCTTTAACCACGCAGGCGGCGTAGCGGCAATAATAGCTGCAACATACTGCCTTCTTCTGTATTTAAATTACCAGCGAACAAGGCACCTTTACTTTGCTCTAATAAGCATTTTCCTTGCCTGCCTGATCAAGGTCAACTTCGGGCTGTGCAATCTGATCGGGATTACGGTCGCAGTCCTGTTTATCGACAGGCTAAACGGCAAGCCAATTGACGCAAAAAAAGCAGGATACTACCTGACATCTCTGATAATACTTCCTGCCTGCGTCTTTTCGATATATTTTCTTTTGCTGCACAAGCTTCCTGTCTATGCGATAAGGCAATGCCTTCCATATATGAGATCAGACCACCCTTACAATGTTTCACTCTTAGAGGCCTTGAAGCTTTTCATCGACATCAATAAATTCCATTTGTCACAGAACCTGGGGAACATGTTCATCGTAAGCATAATCTCAATTTCTATCCTACAGATAATCCTGGCGATAAAAGCAACAAAAGGATTTTTCGCTGTTAACAAAAAGGTGGCTATAGCTTTTGGTATCCTTTTGTTTTTTTATATTTTAAACCTTCACGAATTTATTTCAAGCGGCGTTTATTACAGGATGTTCTGGGCACAGCCTTTTAGCATAATGCTTACGTTCCTTATAATTGCTTTTGCAGCAGGCATGCTTTCAAAATTCGTGAGTAATTTGCTTATCTTTGGCATTTTATTCTGTCTCACAATGATATTCTCCAACCACAACCTTATGATGAAGGCGCTGAAGGTCCCGATCAACTATATGCCTGTCGAGCGAACGAAAGTATTTACCATAAACCCTCCTCAATGGAAGTACACGGTTTTTCAGACAACCGAGTTCCTCAAAAGCAATCTTAAGGAAGACGAAACGTTCTTCGCTCTCCCTTACGATACTCTTTATCACTATCTCACGGACAAAAAAAGCCCTACGCGCCAGCTGATATTCTTTGAACACATAAATATTCCTACCAAGCAGGAAGAAAAGATCATTAAAGAGCTTGAAGAAAAAAACGTTAATTGGGTGGTTTTATCAAGCAGGATGTCTTTAGATAAAAAAGGGATGGGCATCTTCGGCAAAACATACTGCCCGATACTTCATAAATATATAAACGATAATTTCTTGGAAGTTGTCCGCTACGGCGACTGGGTCAATGAGCCCGGATGGGCGTGGAACCACGGGACAATGATATTAAAAAGAAAATGACACCAGGTGCTGGGACGCTTTATATGAATTCGCCACCCGGAAGGCGCCCTTTGTGATTGATAAATTTTCAGGCTTCAAAACTTCCCCTATAAAAGCCTTCTTACTTCTTCTTTCTCGCCTTTGTAATACCTACAATAACCGCCCATATGAGCAATGCCCAGACAACGACAGGGGCAAGCGCCGAAAGAACAATGATAATACCATTTGAAACATTAATGAACGCCTCTATTGCCGTCCTTATCGTTTCAACGAATCTATTTTTAACATCAAAGGTCCCTAATACAAGCGATCGTGGCTCAGAATAACTGACAGTTATGGTCGCAAGATCCACTTTCCTGTTAATGAATTTCATGCGGCCTTCGATCGTTTCTATCTTCTCTCCCAAACGGGCAAGCTCTCTTTCGACTTCAAGTATATCTTTCACTTCCCTTGCCTGCTCATCCAGAATCCTGTACAAACGGTCGCGCACCTTAATTGAATTGTTCAATCTTGCCTGAAGGTCGACAAATTCCTCTGTTACATCCTCGCCATTAATGCTTTCATTATTTACCTCGCCAACACCTTTAAGCAATGTCAGGACGCCAAAAAAATTGCTCGGAGGCACTTTGATCTCAGTGTGGCCATATTTTGACCCGTCTGAATTTCGGTAAATATTTGAATTAACGACATAACCATTATTCTTCTGGGCTAGCATACGTATCGAAGCGCCGGCTTCCTCACAATCTTTGACTTTCAGGTCCATGCTTGCCGAACGAATTATCTTTCTTGGAACAACAGCTTCACCCTGCTTATCAATAGCCTTTGTCGGCACCGGCGCTTGAGATGCAGTATCCAGATAATACGGTTCATACTGGCTTGCAACAACTGCTTCTTTGTTAAGGTACACAGAGGCATCCCTTACTCTTGATTGTAATACCTTTTGGGAATATGTCTGCAGGGACGCTATTATCCCGGCAAGAACAATAACCCCGGCGATGATCCCTAAAATGACTTTCTTTTTCATATTATCTCCTTTTTAAGATCACGTTTGCCTTCTATGTATTAAACGCACATTTTAATAAAAAGTTACAAAAAAAGATATTTACCGATCACGCTCACGGGTAAACCCTAGTTCGCTTAAATCAGCAAATATCTTATTTTCACACTTAACTAAGACCTTCTTATTGTATGGTCAACAATTCGTCCCACTTTGTCGTGAACCTTGCAGAGCGCAATGTTTGCCTGGAGTGTATTTTATTGCCGGTGCCTTCCTGCGCAAAACGTATCTTTCCAAAATTATTCTTTTTGTTGTACAGGTCAATATCCGCCATCAGGGATTCTCTCTTAGAATGCAAATCCACATCGACCGTATTATCATATTGAAAATGGCTGGCATCAACAAGATCGCTCAGCATTACTCCTGCCCTCTTATACGCAAAAGCATCATTATAAATATGTTTTAAAAGCAAGTCTGCCCATCTAAGCATTGTAGCCGTATCAGATGTAGGCGGGTCCAGCCTGATCCCTGCGGAATTGCTGTAATATCTTTCTTTATTAAAGCGATCTGAATTGATAAATATTTGCAAGTACTGGGCCTGTGACCTTTGCGAGCGCAATTTTTCAGCCGCCTTTGAAACATAAGTACTGACCGCCTGGCACAGGCCATCATAACTGCCTATCTCCTTGCCAAACGACCTTGACACGACAATGCTCTGTTTTCTTCCATAAACCTCTTCAAGAGGAATGCACGAAATCCCCCTTAGCTCCCAAACCGTGCGCAATCCGCAAACTGTCAGTTTCTTTTTTACCCATCGGTCCTCTGCATTCTTTAGGTCAAGCGCCGTTGAATATCCGTTCCGCTTTAGCATCTCTGCCCGCATTTTCCCTATTCCCCAAATGCTTTCAACATCAATTTCCTTTAAATAACCATCAATGTCCCTGCCACAAAGATTTATCATTCCGTTCAAATGAGGATCTCTTTTTACAATATGATTTGCTATTTTAGCGAGCGTCTTGGTTGGCGCGATCCCGACGGAAACAGGCATGCCCGTATCACGCTCAACAGTATCCCTTACAAACCTGCCATATTCATTGAGCCGCTCGTTATCGTCAAATCCATCAATCTCTAAGAACGCTTCGTCAATGGAATAGCTCTCCATCCTAGGGCTTATATTGTCTAAGGTCCTCATTACCCTGTGAGACATATCGCCGTAAAGAACATAATTAGATGAAAAGACCTTTATGCCGTGCTTCCGGGCTAAATGCTGCCATTTAAAATACGGGGAACCCATTTCGACACCAAGGGCCTTGGCTTCATTGGACCGGGCAACCGCACAGCCGTCATTGTTCGAGAGAACAACGACAGGCTTTTTGCGCAGATTGGGGGCAAAGACCCGCTCGCAGGAAACAAAAAAATTATTACAATCAACTAAGGCAAATATTTTATTTTTCATACACTGTGTATCACGTTCGTAACAACGCCCCATACATCAAAATCCCGGTCTTCTGTTACTTCAATAGGTTCATAGTCCGGGTTCTCTGAAACAAGAGATATCTTTCCTCTATATTTCTTAAGGCGCTTAACGGTAAATTCACCGTCAAGTATCGCGACAATGATCCTATTGTTGCGGGCTTCAAGCGAGCGGTCAACTATCAGGATATCGTCAGGAAAAATACCGGCGTTTATCATCGAGTCACCGGCAACTTTCACAAAAAAGGTCGCGGCCGGATGCTTAACAAGGTGTTCATTCAGGTCCAGTTTTTTATCCAGATAGTCATCAGCAGGAGACGGGAATCCCGCCTTTATTGTAGAAACATACAAAGGCAATCTCACCTTTGTCCTAGCTTCAAAACCGAATATATCTTTAATTTCCTTATTTTTACGCATATTTATCTTTCGCGACCTAACCAATACGCTCATTATCACTTATTGATTATATATTTTAAAAAAGAATTGCCTGGGCAGGATCGGGCGCATAATAGAATTAATATTTTTAGGGTCTATTTCTCTTTCATTCCTTTTATTCAGAATAAAAGCATCGTTGAAAAGTCCTTTATTTAGCACATATAGCGGTATCCCGAAATCTATATATTTATAATTTACCGGCCGCTGGCCTTTAATCATCATAATAAACCCATCAAGATTTTTCTCTAAATAACCGTCTGCTGCCTTAGCAGCAACCTCCTGCTGAATAGGCTCATAAGCGATCTTTCCGTCCCCCCATTTATCCACATCTTTTTTCCACTCTTCATCATTTTGGCTTAAAAACTCATATATTAGCCGCGTTATATCTTTACGCTTACCATTAAAATTTGAAAAATATGGAATAACCGTATTGAATCCGGCAGTTCTAATGGTACTAGAATATATATCCCAGTAACTGCCTGGCCCATCTTCGGGTCCGGCATATCCATCATTTTTCTGATAAAACAACGGCTTGATCCTTGAAGTTTCAAAAGCGGCGAAGCCATGGTCTTTTAAACTTCTATGTACAAAAAAGAAGAATTCACGGCTATATAACTTGCTTAGGTCATAATTTTCCGGGACCGGAAGGTCGAGATAGATCGCATCATATTTTTCTTTGCAATTTTTAATATAATAATACGCATCAATGATTTCTATATGAACTCTCGGGTCTTTAAAGGAATTTTTATTAATGCTTGTAAATACCGGATGATTATTGGCCAGATCGATCATTTTTTTATCTAATTCAACAAGGGTTATGCTTTCAATCTCAGAATATTTTATTAGCTCCCTGACCAAAAATCCATCACCTGCACCGAGAACTAAGACCTTATGAGGGACTGAGCCGTTCAAGATGATAGGGATATGTGTAATGTATTCATGATAGAACTCTTCCTTATCAGAATGGAACTGAAATTCGTGATTTAAGAACAACATATATCCCTTGGGATAGTTCGGGTCAGCAGTTATTTTTGTGCTTAATAGTCCCCAAACAATGTCCTCTCTGTTATACTTTTCCGGGACTTTAGCAATATCAATCTTTTGATATACCGAGCTATGCCGCTCAATGTCCTCAAAATCATTAAATGGCTTAAAGAATTTCCCCGCATCATTCTCCGCATATTTATAGAAATATTCTTTCTTTATAAAATACTGCTGTAAGCGCGAACTGTTGGCGAGCAAAATAACAAGCAGTCCGTATAAGATCAAAAAAAGCACAAATTTCTCAAACACGTCCCTGCAGTCTTTTCGTACAAAATAAACCAGTATGAATAAGGCAACTGACAGATTGATCAAGGCAACCAGGCACCCTATCGACAGAAGGTCAAAGCTGGGGAATAAAACCAGTGGCAGGATCAACCCGCCTGCGAGAGACCCGGTATAATCGGCGCACAAAACCCTGTTAGCAACTCTTTTTGTTCCCGACAATTCATTACAAAGCCTTATCAATAACGGTAACTCCAGGCCCGTTAAAATACCAACAATAACTACAACAAAGAAGAATATCAGGAAAAGCAATCTAACAGCCAGATAGAATTGATCATTCATCGTTAAAAATATATAAATAATATGGGTATAATTGACCATTAATACGGCAATGCCGCCGAATAACGACAGATAGATCTCGACCTTGAACAGGTTCAACCAGGTAAATTTATTTTTATACAGCTTTTCGCATAATAACGCCCCGCAGCCCATTGATCCTAAATATATTCCGATCGTTAAGCTATACCAAAATACCGTATTGGAGGTCAAAGACGTGAATGTTTGAGCTATTAACAGCTCATAAATAATGCTGCATGCAGCCAGAACAAAAGCAAGAAAGTAAGTAAAGATGATTTTATTCCTTGTTTCAAAGTTCATTTTAAAAGCCTGCCTCGGGAAATAATTTTCACTTCTGCTTTTTCCGCTTCAAATCCGGTTCTCAGGATACTAATAGCTATATCTGATTCAATGTGCCCGCATGAGAACATATCGAACGCTGCATAATCATGGTCTGGCCACGTATGAATGGAGAAATGTGATTCTGCGATCAGCATTATTCCGCTGACGCCTGTTGGCTTAAACTGGTTGAAATAATATTTCAATATTGTCGCATTGCTTTTTTTCGCTGCAGAGATAAAGACCTTTTTAACATCTTTAACATATTTTAATTTTTCAGCGTTGCAGTTTATAAATTCTACCAGGTAGTGTTTTCCGAATTCGTTGTCCATATTTAAACTTTCCTTTTTTATAACGACCTCGCTTATCAAGGTGTTCTATATTTAATTAAGCTCATCCGACAACATACACAAAGAATTAAAAGGCATTCATATATCTGTCCATAAAATATTCGTTGATAGGATCAGAACAGAACAAACATATCCCGATCATCACGAGGATCATTACCTGCAATGTCCACAGCCGGTAAAACGGCTTTAATGCCTCTTTTGAGATCAGGCCTCTCAGGATCATTAAACTTGTCCCGGCTAACGCATTAATAAAACCGACAAAAAAGGAGGTCGCCATCAAGCCTGCTATTGGATAAAAAACAAATGTAAAACAGCCTGTCCCTACGAACGCCCCAAAATAATTGACGCCAAGCACTATATTCTCAGAAGAGATCTTTTTAATCCGCACGATCTCAAAAAATAACGGGACCTCAAATCCAGTCAAAACACCGATACAAATTATAAGAATATGTGCAGCCGCACTAAAAACGATCCTGGGTAAATACAGCATATTTAAGACATGCAATATCCCCAAAGAAAAGCCACCTATTAATGTCAGCAATATTTCTACGCTTAATAAAGTATTGATCGGATGTTTTGTGTATTTCTCTTCTGCCGCAAGGGCCCCCAGCCCCATTGAGAACATGTACAGTCCTATTGTGACACAATATCTCAAAACCGTATTCTCTAAGAACGCAGACAAGGCTTGGGCTAAAAGCAGTTCATAAACTATGCTGCAAAAAGCAAGGATAAAGATCAAAACATTAATTATTGGAGAAGCAAAAGCGGTATTCATCGGAGGCTTGGGTTTCTTTCGTTTTGAGGAATTAACCGTTCTTCACTTAATTCCTTTAATATTTCTTAAAAGCGCTTCTGAATCGTTCTTAGGAGAATTAACATCTCTGCTGACTGCGTACATATCCATTTCTCCAGACGGATAAGGGCATAATATTCTTTTGAGCTCTTCCGGATCATCTGACCGTAGCCAGGCTTCTTCGCTATCCTTGGCCAATACAACAGGCATGCGGTCATGTATCGGCCTGATAAGGTCATTGGCCGTGGTAGTTATAATAGCACAGTTTAGCCTGTCATCCCAAATATCCCAAACACCAGCAAAAGCAAAACATTCCTCACCTCTCAAGAATATTCGATGAGGAACCTTAAGGCTTCCCTGCTTGTGCCACTCATAAAAAGAATCAGCCAATATAAGGCATCTGCGCTTTAAGAACGAGCTCTTAAAAAAATTCTTGGTAGTAATTTCCTCCGAGCGGGCATTGATAACAGAAAAGGATCTATCCTTGCCCATCCAATGCGGAGTATATCCCCAATGCGCCAGAATTATTTTAGAAGTATCCTCATTTAATATGACAGGAATAGCCGCATCAGGCGCAATATTAAAACTGGTCTTATATCCAGGATCAATATCTTTTACCTTGAAGCGCTTCTTAAGCAGCTGTTCTGTTTTTGATAATGCAAAGCGCCCGCACATAGATACAATTCTATCCATCTCTATTTTATTTGCAAGGCAAAAATATCCTGAGACTGTTCAAGGAGAAAAGAGCCTGCTGCAAAAGCCAGCAAGAAAACAACAGCTAGTTTATATTGCTATAGATCTGTTTAGTAGATACGGATTTCTGGGAGAAGATGATCCCCAAAAGGTCTTTTTCAGGACAAATGAAAGAATTGCAGCAATCCCGTAAAATCTCGAGATATTACCGATCCAGCGCGCTTAACTGGTCTTCATTTCCAATATCTGTGCCACCTAACAACAGGGGTATGTTCATGATAGGCGAAATATTTATGATCACAGGAAAGAACCCTTCAATGCTGTCAAATGGCACATCCAAGAAATCTTGCGGTATTTGAAATTCCGGCGATCCGCCTTGTATATTGACATTCATTTTTCCAGGGTTAAAATCGATGCCACCGACCTCCTTAGGCTTAACAATTTCTTCCGTTCTAATGACTCCCTGGATCGCAGACAGTTCACCGGCGACTATATCTGCAGCGATAGTCTCTCGGCTAACACCTTCTTTTGCTAACACTGCTATTTTCTGGTTCAATACCTCATCAACGATCCCTGCTACGATCTGATATCTGTTTAAAGCAATATTTGCATCTTCAAGAATACCGGAATTAGGCGATGCGGTGAATACCCCGACATAAAATTGCTGTAATCCAAGAAAATAAAAAAGCGTTCCAACTCGAAGCATCTTGTGTCCTCTGTCCGTAAAATCATCCAAATACATAACTTTCTTATCCGCCATATCATCTAAGGTCATGCCGGAAAACTTATTTACCGCTGCATCGATATCTCTTCTAAGAGGCGCCATGCCATAACCGCCTTCTTCCATCCTTGATATCGGCACACGCCCATAAAACATCCCTAGTTCAGAGCCAAAATTTATAACTCGCGGTTTTTCTTCCTCTGAAAAATTTTGACTTTTCCAGGCCTCTTCAAATACCATCTCTACAAATTCCCCGCTCCTGCCAGACATCAGAATTATCTCAATGCCCTCTTCTTTTATCTGCCTTACAACATCCTTTGCTGCTGCAACGAACTGGCTGCGCTCAGCAATTGACAGCATCGACGTGTCTGTCCCCTTCTCATTATCTTCGACCTGGCCTAATAACGGATTATCTAATACAATACCAACAACCTCTGCACCCCGCAATTCCCTGGACAATTCTGGGACCGCTTCTCTTTCTTGAGGCTGATGAACCTTTCCAGCAAGCTTAGCTTTGATCCCTCCAGAAAAGTATTTTCTGGGAATAATTTCCTGTGTCGCTTCATCATATTCTTCTTTGACATGATTATAAACACCCCTCTCAAAAGCCTCAACATAACGATCATATATCTTGTACTTAACATCCTTATCTTCGAGGTCAATGCCCTGTGTCTTATTCTTATCTACATATGCCTGCCCTAAAAAGCTTTCCTTAAGTGCCTGCTTATACCAATTAGCTAATATGATCGCATTGAACATCTGTCTTAGCGGGGCAAAATGCCTCCCTTCATTAACTTCCTTTTCTATCTCCGGAATAATTATATCCCTCATTATCTCCGACTGCATATTCGCTGAAGGTTCAGATGTAAGACCATATGAATCCGCTTCCAAAGCCAAGTAATCTTCTTCCAACATTACCTTTAGATGATTACGAACAACAAAAGCATGATTACCGTTGACATAAATATCCGCACTTTCAGGCACGATCCAGATCTTATTGAATGTGCTTACAGGCACATCTGCAATACCGTGGTCATCTTTTGCCCGCGCATATACCCTCTTCCAAAATTCTTCACCTATTTCTTCCTCGGGTGAAAGCAGCGTTGCCGTCAATTGCTTCAGGATATAGTCTTGCGCCAACATATCCCGGCCCATTTCTGTATCGCTTAAGCCTTCGGCAATAATGCGTTCTTTTTCATAAGGGGAAAGATTAACCCACATCTCATCCTCAGGAACTGTTAAAGCAGCCAGAAAGTAATTGATCAGCTTTTGTGCTTCTTGTTCAAAAGCATCTTCTGCCAATTTATCGTCACCGGGATGAATAATAAAATCAAATTTAAGAGGATTATCAGGATAAATTGTAATGCCCTGTACCATTGCGGGTGAGAATGCCGGGCTTATATTGATCATTGTCCCTGGCGAAGGCAGGCTGAACAACTCTTGGGCACAAACCGCTGTTGCAGAAAAAGGGAGCATTTGACCATAAACAAAGAACAGGGCCACTATGGATACTAAAAGTTTTTTACAGTATTTATATTCCAATTAGTTCACCTATAAATATTAATATTAAACGCGTCTAAAGTATATCCTCTGCGGAACAAAATAGCAAAACTTAGGCTTTTGAAGGACATTTATGCAATTATCAACTGAAAATCAATATTAATCTCAAAAATTGACATAAAAAAACCGATAGGATATATTGCACCCTATCGGTTCTTTTGAAAAATGTTTATCTTCTGGTCTGCTCTTTTAATTTTAGCCTGAGAGCTTGCAGTTTTTCTTTATTGTTCCTTAAGACTTCTTTCTGCTGCAGATCTTTATCACGAAAAACGATCCTGTTCCTGTTGATCATATCTTGCGTATCTCTTTGCCTTATTCTAGTATTCTCCAGACTGCTAGTTTGTAGCGACACATATTCTCTAAAATCCCTAAGCTTTTGTTTTGCATCGCTGATCATCCTGTCATAATGCGCCTTGAATTCCCTCAAAGCGGCTCTTCTGTCTACCTTAGTAGTATTGTCGACCCTGGATGCTTTGAAAACCTTCAATTGATTGTTAGTCCTTGAGATGAACTGCTTAGAATCATACTCCATCGCCTTAATTGAATAATCAACTCCTGCAAAAACAGGGCTTGATAAGTATACCAACGCGCAGAATACGAACAATCCCATCACTTTACTTTTCATCACAGCTTTCTCCTAAATTGAATATATTTGAACAAATTATTCTTTCATATGAACATCTTTCTGAAAATTGTAGCAATATCCTACTACCATACCAATATTACGTCAATATGACACAGCCGGACAAAGTGATACACAAAAAAACAGGGCAGACTTAATAGTCTGCCCTGTTGTCATATTTGGCGGGGGGGGCTAACAGCTAACACCCTTTTCCTCTCCCTGAGCTAATCATATAATATTCCTCTGTTATAATTCTACATAAGGAAATTCAATCAATCAGAGAATCGCCTTATAACTGCTTCAAGTGGAGAAAATGTTATAAGGAAAATTAATCAAAATTATGTCCTATTTGTCCACTTTTTCAAGATAACAATTTACATAAACATATATCGCTGGAACAGTTAAACAATGTCCACCTAAGAGACCTGGACATTACATTTTCCGCTGTCATATCTTTCCCAATCCGGCGTTGAGTGTCGACTCTCCCTCTCGAGCTCTGCTTTTAATGAATCGAGAATAAATCCATCAATCCTCTTCCAAATGTAGGAAGAAAATCGAACAGGTTTAAACTCACCATGCTTATCCTTATATCGCAAATTATAATTTTTTATTTTATCGTACAAAATAAAAATAGCCTCAGAGAAAATATCTTCACCAAAGCGCTCGATATAAGAAGGAAATGTTTTCTTATGAATTCTATAAATAACAAAGCCAATATGCCTCAAAACAAGTTCATCAATCTCTCTTGGATAACCTTTTTTCGCCTTAGCTATCAGCCGTCTTTCTTCTATTATAGAAATTTTAGGATATCTCGGTATGTTTTGGTAAAATTTTTCAAATAAACTCATTCAATATCGCTAATTTAATCCCTTATCGGAAAATAGTTAATACCTGTAACTTCCTTGAGAAAATATTCCAAATCATCTTCTTTTGCAAACCCTGCTAATTGCGATTTTCTATTTAATCTTATATCAACTAGCTTTTTGATCTCTTTTTTTTCTAAAAGAAATCTTTAGCTGTTTTTTTTTGCAAAACCAATCGTATATAATTTAATCTTCTTTATTCCCTATATCTTACCCGCACCTCTTGCTCATACCCAATAACCCAATTCCTTTTGACATCTCCTCCCTCTATTGCACTCTCCCTTATAATCGCCCCAAACAAATCTTCTTGCCTATAAGCAATTTTTCTTCCATATCGTTACTTGATATTAATAAGCCACTCTCCAAAATATGATTTACATTAATATTGTTTTTCTCCAATTCATAAGAAACAAGAGCAAACCTATGGCAGTCAAAAGGATCTTTCTCCGCGCACATCAATGAAAGAACATGACCTTTTTGTATTACTCTCAACAATTTAAAAATATCCCCTATAAACACGTCTGCTTCTCGGACACGCCTAAAATCTGACACAGCTTTATTTTCAAAAATAAAGTATAATCACCATGCCTAGCACCCAACCCTTCCCCTAAATAGAGATACTGAATGCCTTATTTAATTCTTTCTTAAAGAACTCTCGATTAAATTGAGACATATATTAGCTATAAGGAGTGCTTCTAACATCAACAAGTGTATCCACATTTTGCTTCTTAATTAGAGCTATTAGCTGTTCAACAGAATAAGTTGAGTGACCAACCGTATAACATTTTAAAATATTATTCTGCATATTTTTGCCGTTTATTTTATTAAATTTTTCTAATACTGGACTTTACCACAAATTAATTATTTAACAAATTTTTGAAAATTAGCAATATTGTTTAAAATAACTATTTATAATTCATCCACATATATATACTTGCTACTACAATTCTCTGTATGCGCGGTTATTCCATTCTCAATTAAACAATCTTCAATTGCTCGTGGAATATCCATTAAAGATCGAAACAAAATTGGTTGTTTAGGCTTAATATCGTGCACATTGTTTGTCTTAACTCTGACTACACCTGCATCCCAACAATGTTTTGGCTTTATATTTCCTTTATCTTTTGCAATCTGATCGGTCCAAAACCTCACTTTTATCTCAATCATTTTTTCCCCATACTTGGCTTCTCTTTGTTCTACATCCATATACACTCTCCTTCGAAATATTATATTGTTAATAAATCTTTTTAACATAATCATTTTGTTCAACCCCAATTACAATAGCACTAAATCCTATACGCAATTTTTCTACTATTAACCAAAATATTGTTTAATACTGTCCATAATTATAGGAGCATACTTAGAATATTTACTTTTTATTAACATTTCGTTTAACGGTTTGAACCTGCCAATTCTAAAAACTCGCTCATCAAATTCTATTCCTTTTCCTATCCAATCTACATTCAAAAAATTAGAGTGAGGATTGTATTTATTCCCAGTCCTTTCAAGTCCTTTTTCTTCTGAATAAAATCTGATTTTCCTCTTCCTTTTAACCACCTTACCAAAACCCAATATAACACTGATACCTTTTTTTGCTATAACGATATCACCTTCTTTTATTTCATTATAAAATCTCCAATGATCTTTAGCATAGTGAGCTGCACTAACAGAAGAAAACCCTCGAGAATTCATTATTTCTCTTTTAATCACATCTTCTGACTTACCCTCCGGGTTGCCAATAAAACTGCCCCCCAATGCTATAGTGCCATTCTGTAAATCATATTGCCAAACTGCATTAAACCCCTTATCTTTGCGATCCTTCGAATAAGTTTCGTGCCCATATATTTCCGATTTCTTTCCATATGGTGAAATTACCCAAATTTTTCTCATGAGTATACCTCCCTTTAAATATAAAAACTTCTAATTTAACGATTAAATCTTAAAAACCATGATGCTTTCTAAAATAATGTCTTCTGCGGCGATAATAATCATCAGCTTCTTTATTAGACTTCTTATTAAAAATCCAGGGAATTGCCAATATAATAAATAATAAACCCAAAGAAGGAAAAACAGTCCCAATAATGCATACTACCCAGATCACTACAATTAAAAGACATCCCCTAATTTTATCTCTCTAATTATAATATCTTCATTACTGCAAAACATTACGTCTTTACACTTAATCAATCTTAGATGGTAAAGCAATTGACTCAATCACCTCTACTCTTGGCAGAGCTTTCTTTTCAGTGTCATCCGACAACAAATTAACAACATTTGTTTCAATGCTGTATGCCCCACTATATACATTCCTATACTTATTTACTCTTAGTTCCCATATCTTTAAATGATCTTTAACTTCCTTAGTCAAACTAACATACAATTCTTTAGTGTCTTCCATAATAGTTTCAATGCTATTACGGAATGATGGCCCCTGAATATATTCTAATACCGCTTGAATTGTTTGTTTTCGCTTCTCAGTACTCAATTTTAATTTTGAAATTCGAACAATATGGTCTCTGATAATACTTATTAATACCAAAGCCCCTGATGGATGAATTATAATCACTCCCTTGGAGACAGAGAAGCCAAAGTCATCTTTAGAGCGCTTTGCATTAGTAACAAGAATCCCATAATCTGCGTTTCGTTGCTGTTTAGCCTCAAACGTTTGGATTATATGACTTTTATTAAACGTTGATACCTTCTTTAATTCATAAACAATAACACCCACTTCCTTTTCTTTATCAAGAACATGCTGAATTATATCTCCTCCTTTTCCTGGATGCTCAAATGTATCTCCAGGAAACATCTCTTGAAGCTTTTCAAGAAAAACACCTTCTTCAAGAAGACCTAAAACTTGGGGAGTCTGATTTTTCTTTATTTGTTCCTCAAGCAATTTTATCTTCTTATCAGCTTTTTCTAAAGCTACCCCACTTTTAGTCTGTAGCGATACATATTGTTGATTTAATTTTCTATATTTGTCCATTTGTACATTTTCACGTTTTTGTAAATCATTTTTGTCCTTTTGCAATTTTTTCTTCTCTTTTTCCATTGATGCTTGAGCCGCAAGTTCAAATTTTTCTTTTAAAGTTTTTTCAAGTTCTTTTTGCCTAGCCTTCTCCTGCTTTAATATCTTGTTAGTTTCAGTTGCAAGCTTCTTCTCAAACGTCTTTAAAATAGCCTCCTTTTCTTTTTTTATTGACTCCCTTTCTTTCAGTAATATTTTCTGAAAAGATTCTTGCTGAATAGCAAGTTGTTGCTTAAGTTTTGATTTTTCTTGGTCTACAATCTTCTTTTTCTCAACTTCAAACTTTGCTTGCATCTTCTTTTCTCGCTGCAATAACTGTTTTTCCTTTATTTTCAAATCAGCCAATTTCTTTTCTTTTTCTTGCCAAACACCAGTTATTTTTTCATAAAGCTCTTGAGTTACTTCCTGCTTACACAAAGGACAATAATTTTGAGACATTTCATATCCCTCCTTTAAACAAAGGCCTTTATTTTTTTCAAAACCCGATTTCTCCATATTTATCTCTTAACCTATTATTTCATCCTCCTCTTTAACATCGAAATTACAGCCTCAACTTCTCTGTCAGGTTTCGCAAGGTCACTTCTAGAAATAATTCTTGGTTTATCAAATGACTTCTCTTTATTGTTTCCACCCATCCCCATTGACACACTCCCTTGGGGATACTGATTAACAATCTGTTTATAACCTATATCGTTAAGACAAACATTGTATGCCAATGGATCAAATCTCTTATAAGCATCCTTTTCTTCAAAAATTTGAGAACAAAATCCAAAACTTTTTCTCAAACAAAGAGCCAATGCATCTACATGTATAACAGCACTGAATAAAGATGACGTAACACAATTTTCCTTCTCCCTACCCGTCACGTTCAGATCAATAACAATTAATCCATTGGTCGAAATCTCCAAGCGCACAATATCAGTACCCTTTTGTCTATTTTGTGATTTTTGAAAATAGATAACATGATCAACTGCGACATCCGGATCTTCTTTTGCTTCTTCATAAGAGAACAAATCAATTCCACGTTTATGTGCTATATCATAAATCATTCGCTTAAAATCTTCCGTATCTAAATCAACAGCATCAACTATTTCTCCCTTACGAGTCGGCATTATCACAAACCTTAACGATGTTTCATTGTTTATTTGAAATGACTCTTCTATTTTATTGTCAATTACAGATGTATCATATTCCATATTTGTCCAGCCTTCTGTTAACGGTTTTAGTGATTTCTCAATTCCCTCACCTAATTCATCTGAATCAGAGAAAGTATTTCTGAAATATCCATCTACGTAATCGCTGACTTTATCAACAAATTTCTGAGCATATTCATCGCGATCACCTTCCTGCACAAAAACTAACACTGGTATTCTCTTCCGCAAAGCTTCCTCATACTCCTCTTCAATCACAATCTTGCCAGATGGTGCTATAAATCCTCCTCTTAATCCAATAATAATAACCAAGAAATCACTACTATGAACACCATCTAAGCAGGCATTTCTTGGAGAAACTGAAACACTTGGATAATCTTCAACCAATATGGGCAATCCACCACTCCTTGCAATCGCTTCTCTTGCAGTAGATCTAAATTCGGAGAATCCTTCCATAATTGAACTTACAAAAACACGTGCTTTCATTTTAACTCCACTTTTAGGCTTCCACACTTTTTACAACAAGGATTACCTGGCCTTAGATTCAATCTTTGAATCTCTTCCCGAGAATAAATCTTCACTTCCTCTTTGTACCCACAATCTTTGCAAAGTTTGATCATTCTCTTCATCTCAATCCTCCCCTTGTCTTTTAATTTGACATTAAGCTAATTATCCCTTAAAACAAAACTCTCACCATCATTAAGCACCGTAACATTCTTAAACAAAGACAAATACTCATTCTTATTGAAAGTATGAATAGGAATTAAAGTCTTTGGATTTATCGCATCTGAAAAAGCTTTCAAAGCTTCAATTGTTGCATGCCCGCTCGTGTGGACTTGTTTTATTTCAATCTCCTTTTTCCTACAATATTCTTCAAACTCATGCGTCAAATACCCCTGCCACATGGAATATATAATCACAGCTTCCTTAATATTATCAATCTTCTTAATAACTACCGGAAAAAGTGAATTATGCCGCATAAGCATAAGGATTTTTCTTCTTTTTTCAGATATCTCTTCTAATTCAATCTTTTTCTTATTAAAAATATATAAGAGTTCTTTGTGATCAGTTTCTGCCAAACTGTCGGCATGGGATTTAAAATATTTAACACGTATGTTCTTCCAACTAAATTGAGGTATTCTTGTAGATATGTTACCAATTTCATTCAAGACAAAAGCCGTATAAATATCAATCACAAATATCGAATCTGTTCTAAGACAAGCTCTATACGCCGAAACAAGACGGTCAATATTTTGGGAAGAGGCAAATAAAAAGGCAATATTCTTTTTTTGTCTCAAAATACCTTCTATCACTTCTTCAACAGCTGTCTCATCCTTATAAATCTGCTCACCCCTCCCCAACATTGATCCTTCCATTAAAAGAACGTCAATATTTCGCGGTGGATCGGAAATTATCTTCTCAAACAAAACGCTTTTTCTTCCATGCGCACGGAAATCTCCAGAATAAAATAACTTTTTCTCTTCAGCCTCAATCAAAAAAGCCAAAGCATCAAACGCTGAGTGATCAACCAAATACGGAGTCACTTCAAGATCGCCAATCGCAGTCTTTTGATATTTAGCTATAACTCGTGAGTTAATTTTTCCAACTTTGTTAGGAATAAAAACATCTGAAGCCTCGATCATTTGCTTTGCCCCCTCGCTCATATAAATCGGAATATTCGGATTAACATACTTAAGTAATCCATAGTGATCCAAATGGGCATGAGAAATAAGAACAGCATCAATGTTTTTTTCTTCGTCTTTATAAAGCCCCTTAATATCAGGCAATATTTTAAGTTTTTTGAGTTCTTCGATGGTTTTACCTAAGATGCTTTTTGAATCAAATGGTTCTTGGTTAACATCTACCAATGGCATTCCAAAATCGATCAGAATCCTAGTCTTATCCGTCTTTAACTCAACACAGCTTCCGCCGATCTCTTTTGTGCCGCGATGAATAATAACCTTCACAATGCCTCCTTATTCTTTATATGCAAACTGCACTCACTTGGATCACTCCTGAGGAATACAAATTTGGGGCTCAAAGCATCATTCAAAATCTTTAAAACATTATCATTTATTAAACAATGTGTTGCAGTCGTTAAAATAAATGCTTTAATTTTTTTAATTTTTCCTACTCTAATGTAATCTGGTGGCCAAGGATCAACTTCCATACATCGTTTACCCTCAAATGAAAAACGGCCATTAATAATATCTCCCATAACCATAGAGTAAAAAAACAACTCAGAAACAATCCCGACCTTCTTATTACTTGGCAATTTGAGTTCAAAAATGCTAAGTTCATCCCCCTCTTCATTAACACCCCATAGATCAATGGCACTGGCTTGTCCGGTAAAGATCGCATTGCCCTTGGCAACATTTCCATCAAAGACACCAACAGGCAACTGATTACCAATCATTGAGCCACCAACTTTTTCCTTCAACCATTGCCGACATACAGAATCATTAATCATCTGCTGTTCAAGTTTTCGCTCATTATCCGCTGTACTTTTCAAATAACTTTGATCGCGCTTTTTTATGGGAACATTTACTTTATATTTGCTTCCCAGCTTTATTCTCAATGCTTTACGATATGACTGCCCAACATAAAACCATGATTGAAATATGACAGAAAATTTCTCAACGCGATAAAGAAATCGTTGATAATGTTTGTCGTTCTTGTCCAAAGGCTCATCCCAAGTCAAAGTAAGTTTCTTTAATTCCACTATACTCGCCTTCAAGACCAAAGCCCATCCCTCAAAAGCTGAGGCATCGCTCTGCATATTAGCTGTTACACTCGGTTTATTGTTTCTGTTTCTGCCAATAATCATCTCAATCTCTGCAAAATCAGTCCCAACAAGCCTGAATATTATTGAATCGGGAAAACGAACCCTGATGTTATTAGACCATTTTTTCACACAATCCAACAATAATTTGCGCATAACAGTATCATTTTTTTTCATTAGTAATAACCCTTTATCGCATAAAACAAAGAACTTTCGCCAAGACCATTCCTATCACAGGAAGGTCTTACTTTTTTATAGTCCGTATTTTCGTTCTACTTAATGCATCTTTAAGATCATCAAATCTTTCATCATGATGATATTCATTTGGATCTATTTCCCATGGAAATAGCAATTTAATTTCTTTACCAGTCAACTTGTTTTTTTGTATCCATCGTCGATCTTTATTTATACTTAATTCGAATGTGGAACCACCTGCAGGTATTTGCATGCTATAGCATAAATAATCTATGTGATCCTTATATATTTTGATTGCAGGATACAACCCTCCAACAGAAATTATAGAATTTTTTTCAATAAATGAACTGACTGTTTCACGCAGGGCCATAGATTCCTGAAAAGAATTACCAACTTCACCCGCAAAAATCCAATCAGCATTTCTATCAATATCCATTATAACTTTATCACCTGAACCTATTGCCGCATATTCTAATGGTGCTAAAAAACTGGGCACAAATTTGGGAGATTGCATATAATAAAGCAGATTTGCTGGCACATCTGATAAAACAATATACTTCTTATCAACAGGCATCTTTAATATTTTTATAAGTATGCCAGGCAACCAATTTCGCTGTGCAGAAAGTTTTCCAAGTCTAAATCTTTCCATAATTTCAACAACTTTGACTCTTTCAATAACGTTGTTTTTTTCAGGAATAACCGACCCTATCATAAAATCCACACGCCCAACATCCCATTTCTTAGATAAATATTTATACGCAGATCTAAAATAACGAGGTAACCATCGTAATAATGAAAGTGGATGAACTCTTTTTGCATGGCCTTGTTTATACTTCTGCTCTATTTGCCTCAATAGCTCTCGAATTAAGGGAGCAGCAGTTTTAAGATCTCCAACAAAACCAAGCACAGAGTTAGGAGATAACGGAAATAATTTTTGTGCATTATCACAATAAACATCTTTCCGTCCAAGCCTGCGTATAGTTACTCTAGAGTCAGCCAGCAATATCACGCCTTGAAAAAGAGAACTTCCAGCAATAACGCTCACATTAACTCTCCCCTATAAAAGTTTCCAGTATTTTTCTCATTTTTTCCTTCTTTTTAAATAAAAAACCTCCGCTGAGCACAATCCTGCCAAGCGAAGGTTTTACTTTTTTAACGTCCGGGTTGCCCCCTTCAAACTCGGGACTATTCAATCAATAGAAATATTCTAATCCTCCCAAACAAACATGTCAATTTTAATTCAGCACCTCACCTGAAATACCTTCCCTTAATAAACCAAAAGCCTATTACGTTTCATTATTTCATTTCTTGATTTTGAAAGACGCATATTTTTTAATTGTCTCTCAAAGATTTCTAAACTGTTACTCCCGTTATTGTAACAAAGATGAAAAACCATTTCCAAGGCATCAAGTCCATCATCATATTTTCCTTTTGGAAAAAACTTCATCTGTTCAAGAAGCGTATGATGCTTTCTGGAAAGTTGTATCGTTCCTTTTTTCAAGAACAGCTGTAACCACATAATTCTTTCCGTTTTATCAGAAGTATGTTTGATTTCTTTTAATGGAAGATATATGCCCTCTTCTTGTGATCTTTTCATCAATTGTGACGAAAGATATTCCTGAAAATTGTTAGATTCAAAAGAGAATTCTTTGTATTGTCGAATTCTGTGATGCATGAGAACATCATTGATAATTTTATCAGGGTCTCTTCTGGCAATATCTGCACTAATTACATATATTGTTCCTGTTATTCTATTCTTAACTATTGTAATAATAGCTGAAAAATCCCCCTTATTTCTATGTTTCCCCATACTTGGATCACAAGATCCATACCATATAGTATCATTCGCAAAAGATGCTATCAGCTCTTCTTCAGATGCAAATTTATCATCCCAGTAATGCATTTCATCTAAATTAAACAAGCAATCTCTTGGGTTAACCGGGTCATTTTGCATTTCACTATCAAAACTCAGATACCCATCTTCCTCTCTCATGACCATGAGATCATAATAACCTCTCTTTTCAGGCCACAAAACTTCCGTTCCCATCAGCATTCCTTTCTGATTGTCTTCGAAAAACAATCTCGCAGCATCCGGCCCTTCCTGATCTTTATAAAATTCTTGATAATTAAAGATTTGTATCCATCTTTGCCATAAATCAGGAGAACTAGAATAAGAAATTATAGAACGATAAATACCCTTACTCCATCCAGGATGTGACTTGTCTGACGTAAACTGAGCCAGCAATGATCCATAATGGTGAATAGTTCCTACAAAAATCACATTCGTTTCAGATGTCCCCGCTTTTAAAACTGCCTTTGTAATCCAATCTTCAAGTTTATGGTAACTCTCCGGATTTTTTGCACTTTCATCTGTTTCCACATCATCTAGAATGATAAGTGAAGGCCTGAAGGATTTATTACGTCTTCCCCTAATCTGCTGATTTGAACCTAAAGCCAAAACCTTCACTCCATTGCGCGTAACTATTTCCCGCCGAGACCATCTGGGTGGTTTTCCTTTCTCACAGACATCAGGAAAATCACTTATTAGTTTTTCATTCATTTCAAACTCTTTTTTTATATCACATAAAAAACTAGCTGCCTGCTCACTTGTATTGGAAATTATCACTATAAAATCCTCAAGCTTATAACAAATACAGTAAATCACATAAATAGCACTGATAATTGTACTTTTTCCACTATCACGAGGGGCCGCAAGTGCAAATTTCACACTTCTTTTTAATGTCATTTTCGAAAGATCATGAGAAAGTTCTTCATGAAACACAGAATCAGGAATATCACAGTAATGCGAAAAGTATTCTTTGCGGAAAAATGCGAAATTTCTTCCGGCGATTCTTCTTGTAGCACTAATTCTTTTTTCAATTTTATCCTTCATGTAGCTTCTCCTCTTTTCTTTTTAACTTTTTAGTCTAGTTTTTTTTATTTTGTTTCTTTCAGTCAAACTATTCACTTTTTCATGAATATCAGCTTCATTAACTTGCTGTTTCAGTTGTCTGATCTCTTTTGCCACTTCAGGTGTAAGACTCCCTGTTTTTTTAGCTGTTAACTCTAAATCCTTGATTATCTTCTTATATTCAGGGATACTCTTTCGATCTTCCTCATAATAATGGAATAGTTCACCCACAACTGTTTTTGGTTGTGAAGGCAAATACCCAAGAGACTGAAGTTTGGAAACGTTCTGAAATAATACCAATGCAGCTAAATACTCACATTGTCCCTTTTCACTCACAGAAGCGCCCTGAGATCGGGCTAATCGCATTAAATAGCCCTGGTGATTACGTGCGTTTACAACCATTTCCCCTATTATCTTTCTTGCCAAATCCGCTTTAGGCGAGATAGCATTTCTCTCTCTGATCTCTTCTATGTCCCGCCTTATAGTCTTGTCACTTCTAATAAAGATCTGCGCCAAAGAAGAAACACCATACCCCTCCAGCAATAAAACCTCAACACACTGCTGTCTTAGATCTTTATTTATGGTTTTTGGATCAAGCCGACCATCTTTAATATGTTGAATAATGACTAATACTGGGAATTCTTCCTTCTTCGAAGTTAATGAATATTTTGTCATAACTTCACCTCCTTGATGAATTTCTTTCTCAAGTCACCTGAAACCTTATCTATCCCAACAAAAGATATATATCTCCTCACAATAGCATCACAATATTTCGGATCGATTTCTATTCCAAAACAGCGGCGCCCCAGACTTTCAGCAGCAATCAAGGTCGATCCCGATCCCAGAAACAGATCAAAAACAACATCTCCATGTTGCGAACTATTTCTCATTGCTCTTTGTGCCAAGGCAATGGGTTTCTGGGTTGGATGGATATATTGTTTTGTCGAGTCCCGATGAATTTCCCAAAGAGTAGATTCATTGGTTGGACCGTTCCAAAAATGTGCATTACCTTTCTTCCATCCGTAAAGACAAAACTCTGTCTGCTGATTATAATCCCCATAGCCAATAGCAAAATTAGGTTTAGCCCATGTAATAACACAAGCAACATGAAGATCCAGTGCAGTCAACATCTGATGCATCGGACCAAACTGTTTATGTCCATTCCATATATAAAATGGAGCCCCTTCTTGCAGAACTTCCTTTGTATTAGACAGGATATTCTTTAACCATTGTTCATATTGTTCTTGCGTCATGTCATCTGAGTATATCCTCTCCCAATGACGAGAGTTCTTTGGCCGGGCTTTAGGCGTTGGGCGGTTTCCTCCATAATAATTCACATTATAAGGTGGGTCGGTATGGATAAGCCTAACTTTCTGTCCGGATAATAATCTTTTTATATCCTCTTCTTTCGATGAATCGCCACAAAGCAATCGGTGGGACCCGAGTTCAATGAGTTCTCCTTTTTGAGTAACTGGCGTTTCAATGTTATTTAACTCAGAAGAAAAATCAAAATCATCATCTTGTTTTTCATTAAATTTGTCAAAAAGATTTGTAATTTCAGGCATCTCAAAACCCGTTAGCCCAACATCAAAATCAGGAATTCGGGTTAATTCACTGAGCAATAACGATAATTTTTCTTCATCCCACCTTCCGCTGATCTTATTTAAAGCAAGATTTAACGATTTTTCTTTATCAAGTGAAAGCTCGACAACAACAACTTCCACTTCCTCATACCCTTCTTGCTTAAGAACTTCAGCCCGCTGATGCCCTCCCACAACATTTCCCGTTTTGCGATTCCATACAATTGGCTCTACATAACCAAACGTGGCGATACTGTTTTTTAACTTTTCGTAATCTTTGTCACCCGGTTTTAATGAAACTCGGGGATTATATACTGCCGGTTTTAACTTATTTATCGAAATAACCTCTATTTTCATCTTTAGCTCCTTTCTTGAGCATAAAAAAAGGGAAAATCCCAAGTGTTTTTCCACAGTTATCCTGCGTTTATTCAACACTTGTGATTTTCCCTATTGACTTGAAGATAAACTCCCTTCAAGTTCTATTAATCACAATTCTATAGTTGTTTTACTTCTATGCTTCTTACAATCATTTCTAATATGATTGTTTCTAATATAATAATAACAGCTTTTTCTTAAAATACATGAGAAAAATTAAAAAAATAAGGAGGTACAATTAAAATTCTAAACCATAAAATAGACTATTATAGAGAATATATTAACCTCGACATCTTAGTCATAATCCAAGATGTACTATCTTTATTGGCAACGCATTTTATCGATGGAGATAATAATTGTTGAAATTGAAGATATTCGTTCTTCCTAGCAAATAATTATTATTCACAAATAGTTTTAAAATTAATTATTTCTGAATTCTTTTAGTTTTATTCTTCCCAATCTATTTCATTTTTTTTGTAAGAGTTCTTAAACACACCAAAAGTTCCACTTACTCTTTTTTCTAATTTTTGTGAATATACCTTTATGTTATCCCAAATAATTAAATTTTCATGTTCAATATCAAAATGTACTTTCTTATGATAATCACATCTAACAGAATAAATAACCTGGATTCCCAAACCTTTCGCATAACCTGTTTCATAATATACTCCGCCTCTATCTCCTGTTAAATCTGCTACTAAGAATGCAGCTTTTTCAATTTGAGAAATAATCTCAAGATCTATTTTATTGTTGTGCTGATGCTCATCAACTCTCAATGGATTATATCCTAATTTTTCTATCGTCGGCTTAATGCCAGAGTTATAAAATTCATCCATTTGTTCATCAAACCACATTGCAACAAAAACATCTCTTGAATTCTTATTATTTTTTAGAATAACAGGCTTGCTAGATATATAACCCTCTTTTAATAATTCTACAAATGAATTTAGATAACCTAATTTCTCATATAGGGTACCGACGGAATTTATGGCATTATTATAACCATCTCCATCATATACTCTGCGTTCTTTAAACTCTTCTTGATATTGCTTGTTTTCAATTGCATATTTTAAATAATTTTCTGTCTCTGTTATCCATTGACCACTCTTATTCTCTAAAACATAAAGAGAATAATCAGATCTATCTGCTACATACTCATTTAATATTATTTCGCACTTTTCTATCTGTAACTGTAAGATATTAACTAATTTATCATCCATACTTACCCCTCATATAGCTGATTAATAACAGCAAGTTTCATACATATTATAATTAACGCTTTGTTAGTCAATTGTTAGCCCATAGCAACTAACTTAATACTAACTCATTGATAGCGCAAAACATTTACTGCTCACTGACCTTCAGGTTCACTGTCCATCAATAGTTCTTATAAAATGCCTCACCCTTAAATACCGTATAATCATCAGTATCTGAAATGCCTTTTGTTATTACTTGAAATGGCTTTAATTTAGCAACCATCTGCTGTAAACTTTTTGCTGTAGTGCGGCTACATCCTAGCAATCGTTCAACTGCACTTGCCGATACACCATCACATGCAAATATCATTGAAAATTCTAATAACTCCTGAAAATCAAAGAAGTCCTGCATATAATCATTCGGAGACTGCGAAGCGAAAAAGACAACAATGCCTTTCGAACGTCCTTCTCGAATTATTCTTTGTAAAAATGGATTCTTCTGAGATAGATAATTGTGCGCCTCATCAATAACTAAAATTGTACGAATAAATCTGTTCCCATCTTTTGTCAAAGAATCTGGCAATGACGCCATCTCTTTGTAAAGCCTTTCTATGACTAAATATGCAACAAGCTCTTTTAGGACCGGCAACTGATGCAAATCGACAATAAAACTTTCTTCAGAAACTCTATTAATCAATTTATCAGAACGAGAATGGTCCCAAAAAATACCAAATTCAGAAAAATCTTTCAATATTTCAACCAAAGAATCTGGCTTTTTGTTATTATCCTCATACATTTGTTGAACAATATTAGCCACTTCACTAAAATCAGGATACCTTTTCTCAAATCCATTACGGGCATCATAAGCCCTTTTTATGGCCTCGGTTAAATTTCCCTTCTGTACCGTTCCAAATTGTCTATTGATGGAAGCAAATGATTCAGCCTTTTCCTTAGCAGATATCTTAACCTGCGTTTCAGTATAATCAGGAAGCATAAAAGGATTTATTGGCAGAATTTGCTCAGGAAGCTTAAAGACCTTCGCTCTTGTAGCTGATGTAAATTTCCCCGAGCTGGCTACATCGCCCTTATAATCAAAAAAGATAAAATTAGTCTGGTAATTTGATAACTGCCTTATGTCAGCAAGTATTTTCAAAAGCACCTGTGTCTTACCAACACCAGGTTTTCCCATAATAGCCAAATGTGAATTAGCGTGGCGAATAGTATTATTTATTTCAAAAAATATCTTATCCTTCGTCAATTGATCCGTTCCCACATGAACATTGATTTTTGGAACATCTGAAGGTGCATAAGAAACACCTTTATCCTCAACTAAACTACCTAAACGTGCTAATAATTCTGAGGCATCATAATTGACCTCTTCATACATTTGAGCCATCAATTGCACCCCATGTTCAACATGTTTCTTAACAACAGAGTCATTAGACACAAATTCATCATCAGAGAAATCTTTTTTATGTAAAACATTTAAAATAATTTTGTATAGCTGTTCTTCTCGACCAAAAAGAGACTGTCGCCTAATTTCACGCCCCTTAGTATCATTTAACTGTAACTCCTGATAATTATAAAATCGGATAGATAGTGCAATAGATAATCTCGCTAAAGAAGATATTTCTATGCCTGTTTCATTGCTTATTTTCCTCAAAGTTTTTTCAGTCATCTCTGAAGTAATGATCCTATCTGCCATTATTTTCTCCCCAAAAATATCCTTCTTCCAAAGTCGTTAGTTCTCGATATCGGTCAAACAATAACTTATTAACCCTTGAAAGATGTGGCTCAAGCCGCTTGTAATAATTTTGGTCAACTTCTGTATCAGTTGATAAAATGACCACCTGCTCACCGGCTTCGGGAAAATATTTAGAAACAATAGCGTCTCTATGCAAGCTGTCCAATCGAGCCAACGGAGTATCGATAATAACCGGCAATTTATATTTTGATGTTTTCGCTAATCCCCACAATAATGAAATAGCAAAAACTTCTTTTTCCCCAGCAGATAAATTTTGTTTGTTCACTGATGTCCCATGTTTATCAATAATTTTTATCCGATAAGTCAAAGGATCAATCACAATATCAGCAATTAAATCGCTTTTGCTAGCTAACATACGATACATAGTAAAAATATGCTGTCTAAGTTCTTCCAATTTATTCACTCGAAGCCGCTCAATAAATTCCGTTAATACTTTTGTCGCAGAACCAATTTTAACAATAATATCAACCTTACCCTTGTCCTGTGTGTATTTCTCGTATAGAGTGGTTAGTTCGCGTTCCATCGAAGAAATAGCGGCGTCTTTCTCTGCGATACGTTCATCCAAATATCTTATTTCCTGTTTACGTCTTCCAATATTTTGCTGGATTTCATCCCTCTGAATTTGAAGTTCCCTCAAAGCATCTTTATCTTCATTATCAACAGATGTTTTTTTAAGTATCCCCTCTAATTTTTGCACTTCTTTAATAACCGATTCCCGCTCATTTAATAATTCTTTCAAATTTACAACACCCCGCTCATTAGATAACTGAGCTTCTATTTTTCGCTCATCCATTTCTGATAAATTCAAAATTGGTTCAACATCCGACGATTCTTCTTTCTGACGCGCATTTTCTTGAAATACACTCAAAATCTCTTTTTGCAGATAGTCTTTTTTCTTTATGTCAAATGGTTTATTACATGCGACACAATCGGGTTGGTACAATTTCTCAATAAGCTGGTCTACTAACTCCTCACGTGCTTTTAAGCCATGCTTCGCTTGTCTAAATTGACGCTCCTTTTGAATTTGATCAAGAACCAAAAAGAATTTATTTGATAAAAGGCTAAAAGGAAGAATATTGGTACAAAATTCGCGTATCTCCTTATCTATCTCCGCTTTTCGTGAATTCAATTGAACCAGTCTAATCTCATCCTGCTTTAATCCAGAGCTCCCGAAAGAAGAGATTCCAAACCGTTTTGTAAACTCCGTTTCCAAATCACTGGCCTTTTCATTTAGCTCATTTAATTCTTTTTCAAGAAAACTTAATTCCTTTTTCCATTCTTCGATCTTCTTTCTATCAGAATCAAGCTGAATCTCCTTCGCCTTAATATCATCATCAGTAATATCGCTTCGTTTTTTGCGTTGTTCTTTCCTAAGTTCTTCTAAATCTCTCAATAATTGCTTGGCTCTCTCAATGCCCAGCAATGCTTCTATGGATTCTTTCAATCTGCCTTCTGAATCCTCATCAGATGCCATATATTCAATTTTTTCACCATTAAAAAAGAAAAATTGAGAAATGCCATAAGGAATAGTTTTTTCAAGAAAGTCCTGCCACCCCCCTTGATCTGAAATAGCAAGACGCTGCTCATTACGAACTAAAACCAGCTTTTCTTCTAAATCTGAGGAAGTTATTTTATTCAATCCGTGGGAAGCACACCGCCACGATCTTTTAACTTTTAAAACATCACCATCATCAAGCAAAATATGCAGCTCAAACAATATGTTTCCGTTACCCTTGTCCAATTCCCTTCGATTGATCGCTTTATAAAGCTTTTCTTTCCTTTCGCCATATAAACAAATATTAATCGCTTCTAATATCGCTGTCTTTCCTGCACCATTCATTCCACCAATGAGAACAATATTTTTGTCCGCATCTGTTATATCCAGATTGATCTCTACCGGTTTTTGGAAGCTTTTATAATTATCAATAAATAATTTTAAGAATTTCATAATCAATACGCCTCTATTATCTGCCGCAACTTCTCATAAATACCAAATCTGCGCTCTTTAAGCTGATATTCTTTTTCTACTTTGAGTAGATCTTCAAGCATAGCTGTAGAGACTCCGTGCTTTACGCACAATTCTTTCAGTAAATCACGCTCTGATTCTGATAAAACAATACTATTTCTACTTAGGTCGAAGCCCATTTGATTTGCTCCTAGTTTTTGATTTCGAGTTTTCTATGGCATTCTTCCCGGTCTTACTTGGTTTTTTACACTTTTTGTCGCTTCTTACAAATGCACAAATTCTTGGCGAATCAACATATTTACATATCTCTGGATTATAATCAGGACAAATACTGTCATTTTTTTTCGTTCTTTTTGTTTTCATTCTTTTATCTATTATCTTATGTTTGTTTTTTCTGGCCAAAGTCAATTATCGTCACACAATAAATCCAATACACTTACCTATCAATCATTGCCTCAATTTTACTTTTTGCTTGTTCTAGCAATCGTTTTCCTTCTTTTCTTTTATTGAATGACTCTAAACATATTTCTTCTATTTTTTCTTGTATTGGTTGACTAAGCATGGGAATTACCATAGCTCTAATCTGATCGGGTCTCCAGTGATTTATAATAGCTCCCCCAGCATCACGTTTAATCTGCATTTGCCCTATAAGCGAATTAATAACAAGGGCCACATATTCTTTTTTTACTCCTGGATTTAATTTAACTCGAATAATTCCTCCTGATATAATGCCTTCCACCTTTTCTTTTAAGATATATGCAATCCCGGGTGTAGCATCTTTAGTAAGCAACATTTCATCTATCTTGGGCTCATAATTTCTTCTTAATTCATTGTAATATTCTTTTGCTAAATACTTCTGATTATTATCGTTCAACTCCATCTTAGATATGTTGCTAACCCGGATGAACGGAGCTCCTTGATCTTCATATTTCTCACTGCCAGGCTCTATGCCTTTTTTAAATCTACCAAGATCATCTAATTGTTGAGGAGAAAATTTAGCAATATGGTGCATTAAAATTTTGTATTTTGGGATATAATACTCAGCATCAATACGATTACAATCTTTTACCTCGTTTAACGATGCAGTATAAAATAAATCATCTTTTATATCTAATTTCCTTAATCCTATTTCAACTAATACTATCTCTTCTGCCTTAGAATACATAGATTTAGCTTCTTGCACAACTTTATACGATTCTTTGATAAGCTCTTTAATCTCTTGCTCTGTTTCTTTGCCTGGTAAATAAACAGGAATAGAGTACAAATCTGGCTTTGAAACATATGCGATCAAGGTATTTGTTTTCAATCTATCCCTTAACAATTTCCCATATCTACTACTCATGTATGCAAATAAATATTCATGGGATAGCCCTTTTTTCAAACATAATTTGTATAAAGTCCCGCTTACAAGTGTTCGTTCAGGAACATAAGACGGAACAATTGCGACTTTTTCTGCCTGGCCTTTGACTTCAATTAGAATTTCGCCTTCATTCACTCTCCCCTTAGGATATCTAATCCAATCAGCTTCATGCACATATCCCATATTTTCAACATCAAAAGACAAACCATCACTCGAAATGTTAGCTGCTTGCATAAACAAACAATCTTTATCGTGATTCACTTCTTCTTCAGTTAATATTTTTGTATTTTCATATACAACACGATAACCATTTTTAACCAATGACCCCAAAGTGCTATGGGAAGATTTTAATACCGCATTAGCGGCATCTAAGATGTTGGGTTGATAATATTCAGCATCTATTCGAGATGAACCTTCAATTTCATTTTTATTTATTATTGACCAAACAGCCATTTGATTTGCTCCTTAAAAAGTATCAATAATCTGCTTCATCATTGAACTTAATGTTTTATATGCGCACTCAACTATTAGTTTATCTCTCTCACTATTAGGCGATTTCTCGCAATGGAAAAGATTGCATCTTACACGGTATATCACATCTAAATAATTCTTAAATGCCTCAGTACTGTTATCAAGATAGCTAATGTTCCCCTGTTCATCTTCAAGCTTGCTCAGTACCAATTTTTTATCTCTCGGGCGCGTTAAATTCTCAAGTGGGCGTGTATTCAATTCCCTGCCGAGTCTATCAAGGTAATCACAAAATTGATTATCTGAAAAACATCGCTGATAATAGGTTAAAAGATCCCCGCTTTGTTTGCATTTATCAATTGCCTTTTTATCTGTATTCGCATCCGGAAACTTCCATTTATACCACCCATTAAAACTGATCCATAATTTAATAAATGGATTAAACTGTTCATGCAGTGCTTGTGTATACCATTCATTTATTTTCTCTTTCTGGTTCAAATCAGTCATTATATTTATCCCCAGAAATCAAAATGTTGTTCTTTTGCAAAATTTATAAAACCTTCTGCAATTTCATTTAAATCATGATCAACAAGTCGCTCTCCATATTCATTTTCAACATAGTTCCCATGATCATCTTTTTTGTAGATATAGTCTCCACTGTTATTTTTTCCTGTCTTTTGGCTTGTGGCCATAAAAATAGGGTAATCAGTCAGAGGCTTTTCATCCTCTTTCCATTTTTGTACAAACAATATACTTGTCTTTGTACTAGTTCCTTTAGCAGGCGCAGGTAACTTAAAAGTGTTAGTGTCTAATCCAACCACTGCAAGAATGCGTGTTTTTTCAAAAAGATAGTTACGGATAAACTCTGTATTGGTATTGTTAAATTTACCTTGGGGAAGGACAATGGCCATACGTCCGCCTGGTTTGAGAAAGTTCAAATCACGTTCAATAAATAGAATATCGCGCTCAACCTTGTTCGGTATCTTCCCTTGTTTATTTCGCGCAAGATAAAAATTCTTAAGCAAATCTTTTTGCTTAATTTCTCCAGCAAACGGGGGATTCGTAAGCACCACATCAAAATTAAAATATCGAAAGTTTTTCTTATTATCTTCGTTTTGCTCGTAATTTTCTAATTGCTGTAACATTTTAGAAAGCTTCCCACGCGCATCTAATCGTTCCGAATCATCAAACATCCAATCCTTTGGGTCAAGTGAATTAAGCTTGAAAATGTGCGATCGACCATCTCCAGCAATAAGCATCAACGCTCTTGCAATTTTTACTGCTTTTTCTTCGAAATCAATCCCCCATAGACATTCAGATGCATATTCAACTTGTGATTCTTTATCACCATGCTTTAAATCATTATCCCAAACCCACTGCATAGCGTGCACAAGAAACCCAGCAGACCCACATGCTGGATCGATAACATATTCGTTCTTCTTAGGATTAAGCATCTTTACACACATATCGATCACATGACGTGGCGTAAAATACTGCCCTTGTTTAGATTTAGCAACATCTGGCATAAGATACTCAAATGTTTGGTCCATTACGGTCAGGTTACGGTCATCAAGGAATAATGTTTTTTGCAAAGGACCCGTACACACATTAAGATGTTCTGGAGACAATCTAATGCTTTCTTGGGGAAGAAAAATACCTGGCCATTTTTGAATAGCTCCCTTAAACAATTTATTAATTCTTTCATAAGTAACTCGTGGGTCTTTTGATTTAACAAAGTGAACTTCATGGCCCGGACGATTACGTGCTTCTTTCTCATCATAAAGTTTTGCATAAATGAGCTTAAAGATTTCATTGAACACATCCTCGCCGGAATTGGCGAGAACTAACTCCTCCAACTGCTGAATAATACTTTTGATGTTGTAATGATCACGATTAGTCCTTATATGCTCAAGTGTCCATTTTTCATCTAACACCTCATCAATGGTCTGATCACGCTTTGGAATGTCAGTCAAAGTATCTTCAAATTCTTTAGGATAGGGACGATAAAGAATAACTCTTTCAGCTCCATTCGACCAAACTCCAATAACAGCACCCTCAGCATTCAAATATGATTTTAGCTGATCTATTCCATCATCACGTTCTGGTTTTTTACACTCGATGATTATCCTCGGTGTTTTACCATCATCCTGAAATACAATGATATCTGCTGCTTTTTCCTTTACTTGCGTGCCGAAATGGATTTCTTTCTCAACTTCTATCTTGTCAAGTGGATAGCCGTAATAATTAAGAAGCTTATATAGCCAGAGCTGCCGAATAATTTCTTCAGGAGCCGATTTTTTATCAGAGTAAATCTGAATAGGCTTATTTCTCTTTAAGCAATTAACAAAATACTTTCCTTTATCCTCAGATATCGAAAGAACTTGTTCAAAATTAATACCTTCGAATTCTACCAGTCCATATTTAGTATTAGGATTCTTAAAAATCAAATCTAGTAATTCTTTTATATTCATTAGTTCTCCCATTTCATTTTATAGTTTAGTCGAATGTTAGCCCCCTGATAGCCAGGGCAGCATTTCTATTCCTTAACCTATTTAATTTGAGATGCTTATCTATCCCTGACCTTCAGGGTGCCGACCTAATGTCCCCTAGATTAATCATCCGAATCAATATCAAGCGGATCATTTCCTATAGGAATCTGTAAGCCTACTGAATCATCTTTCCAGACAGTCATAAAGCTCTTATTTTCCTTCATTATTTTGTCTAGCAACCATATCTTGGGATAGAAATAATTCTCAAATTTTTCCTTTTTTATAGACTTTCTTTTAGAAAATAAATCCCTATGGATCTCGCTAATAGCATTCATTAGAACATCAGCCTTTTTTATTGGATTATCTTTTACCAGTGCTGTAGGTATCAAAAATACTATATAGTACTTACAAACTAAAAATGCGGAAACAATATCGTCAATCATAGAGAATTTATCAACAAGCGCTGAGTAATTCTTCTCTGATACTTTAGAAAAGGAGGGATCTCCTTCTACTCTTAATTTATTATCTTGGTTAACATATGTAATCACATAATTATGTTTTAGCTTGTCTACATGAATTGATAGGGGCCATTTAAGATCAATATTGTTTTTGAGTATCTTATATAAAAATATTTCCTCATCAGGTTTAAAAGGAATCTCGCCATCTTCGGTAATATCAAATTTTGAACCAACAGACATATAACCATCAATGGAATACTTTTGTCCTGATGGGTCTTTCATTGCTACATTGGAATAGATATTTTTAATACTGTTGTTGTAAATATTTTTTAGAAAAATTTTTCTCATTTTTTTAAAATACTTTTCTAGGCGTTCAAGCTCAGACATTGCTTCGACCGAAAATCCATGATTATGCGCTATAAGATTTCTTAAGTTAATAAACCCTTTTATATTCTCTTTAAACATTCCTACGGTTGTCCCTGTAAAATCCCTAAAAAGACTTTTAACCTCATTATCTATTAATAATGATCCAAATTCATCAAGCCACGCTGTCTCAATAAGATGCCAACTCTTCCTCTCATAAACATACGCTAAATCCTTAAAAGGGCGCATCCTATCAATTAACTTCTGCCTTAACTCTTTAGGAATCTTATCTGCATAGTCCTTTCCATAGGAAATATCAAGAATTATCATGAATATACGTCTTAACCATATTTCAACTGAATACACCTTCTTTATTCCATCAAAAATAATCGGGTGAATTAGAATATCATCATAATATTCCGGTTTAGAGTTCAATAATATATTCTTTTTTCTTTTCATAAAATTACTTCCGGAAAAAACAAACAATTTGTTAGCACCCGGTTAGCACAAAAAACCTTAGAATACACAACAAATTTACACAGAAACTTAAGTTCTTATATTATAACTATTTATATAATTTGTAAAGCATCTTGGACTAATCCGACCATCAGAGTATCTACCTGAAAGTCATTTACGATCCTTCTTATAATAATTAACATTTTACTTCTAAAACTTTTATTCTAACCAAAATTCTTTAAAGAATAACATATTTCTATGCTCTATTTGTTTTTTGTAAATTTTAATATTTCTTGCTCTGCTTTTCCACATATCATCATCGACAGGTATTTTATCTATAAAATCTGCTAATTTATCTATTGACTTAAAATCTTTCAAAATTCTTTCCAGTACTATATCAATCTGATAATCAAACGGTGGCTTTGTTAATAATATAAGCTTTAAATATTCTTTTTCTGCCTTACCAGGTTTTTTCTTTTTAGCTTCATCATATAAATGGATACAGTCTTGTTTTTGAGTTCGAAATACTGCTTTAAATATATTCATAGGAACTCCTACTGGAAATATTTATAGTCCAATTAATTTATCAACACAGAAAAAGACAAACCTTTCGGCTTGCCTAGATAATAATTGTACCCCTAAAATTTAATAATCCACATTTTCTCGTGAAGCTTCCACGTCTGCTATAACTTTTTTTGTGCTATCAAGCGTACTTTTATAACTTGAAGCATCCACTCCCGATTCCTTTAAGAATCCTTTTGAATTATTGTTAGCTCCAGGTTCTTTTTTACGCATACTTAAAGAAAACATTATTGCAATAATTACAAGAGCAATTAATACAACAATTAATGCTGAGGCTTTTTTGTTAAATGTTTTTTTGATTTTCACAACTCCTTTTTATTGTTCACTATCACAAAGAACTCGTGGACTAATACCAACAATTCCTCTTAACTCCTCTGAATATTCTCCAACCGTACACTTTCCCTTGCTAACTTGGTCTGCATAACATTCTTCCTTTTCCGAGATGAAACACCAAACACTTTCAGAACCATCACATTCCCTTGTTTTTGTTAACCGACCACCTGCCTTTTGACATTCGGATAAATTCTTGTTATGCGATGGAGCATCATTACCCCATAACCCTCTATTATTATCTCGAGCCTCTTTATATAACTCCTTAAATACCAGCCCCAAACAGAATTATTCATATGTGTTAATATCAATATCTTTTAGAACATACTTATTCAACAAATCTACTTTCAGAACAACATACCAATCAGACCTCATCTGTCCACCCATAGGATTATTAGCATCAACATATCCAAAAACTTCATACTCTCCTATTGTTTTTTGACTTACTGTGTTCTTGTCACAAACACTAAAATTAGCTGTTGAGGGAGATTTAAGGTTTGACAAAACTGCCGCTTTTGCATAAAGACAAATCTCCTCATAATTCGTACTATCTGAATAACGCCTCTTTTTATATTCTTCCAACTGTTTCTCTTTAGCCTTTTCAGTAGCTTCTTTCTCCTCCATATACTCTTCAAGCGTCACCCATTTACCATTATATTCCACCAGACCTTTTTCTTTCTGCTCAAGAATAAAAGCCCTTGTCTGCTCTTCCTGCTCTTTTTGCAAAGAAATCCGTTCTTCACATTCAGACAACTTCTCTTTTGCAGAATTATTAGAAGAGTCTGCCTTTAATGCCTGAGAATATAATTTTGAAGCTTTCTCAAATTGCTTTTCTTGCAATAAAGCATCACCTTTTTGCACTAATAACTTGGACGTTTCATAAGCTCTGCTCTTTTTGCAAGTATTAATTTTCTTCTGTACAGCAGAATTATCTTTATCGAGGCTAAGCACTTTTTCATAAAGACTTAACGCTGCCTCCCATGCTCGTTTATCGTAAAACTTATCCGCTTCTCTCTTCAATTCAAACAACTCAATCTCCTTTAAAAGTACCTCAACTTTATCCTTATAAATACTCTCGGCATATGACCCTTTATGCTCTTTAAGTCTTCTTTTCGCCTGTATAAAGTTTTTAGAATTAAAATAATACTCTCCAACCCTAAATAAAGCCTCATCTCTATATTTAGAATTTATATAGATTTCTACAATATGATTAAATTTAAGAAAAGCAAGGTCGTTATTTTCAGCTTCAAGATACTTAATACCCTCTTTGTACACTTCCTTATCGTCTGCATATGCAAAAGGCAACAATGTCCATAAAATAAATATAATTACAACAAACCCAGCTATCCGTTTCATTCTTCCCTCCACAATCCTCGGTTGTTCTCACGAGCTTCTTTATACAACTCCTTAAACAAATCTGCATACTTAACATTTGGCGGAATGGTCATTGGTGATGCGTAGCCCTCTTTGATAATCGTAGCGTTAATAAACTCATACCACCCGTCATCTAATTTGGAATATTCATCTTTAACGAAATATATTTGACAATCATTTAAGCATATTAACTTATAAACATACGCCAATAATCTGCCATACTTATCCCTATCTTGAACATCAAACTCAATCCTTACCTCATCACCTGGCTTAATCAAAGCTTTAACAAACTCAGCTGCCTCTTTGCCCATCTTAGTAATAGTTTCAATATCCTTACCTTCTCGCGTGGCATCTCTCTTAGCTTTGTCATTAGGTTTGCTCTCAGGGGTATCTATACCTATTAATCGGACTCTTTCGCCACTGGTTAATAGAAGCGTATCCCCATCAATTACCCGTTCTACCCTGTATAACTCTTTATTTGTTTTGTCTTCAAATATACCTACATCATCAATCAACTCACTAATTTTTACATTAGTGGTTGAATATACATTATTAGGAAAAATATTCTTTTTTTGATAATCTAATTTTGGAACAATTTTTGAAGAAGTACTACAATAAGGATAATAGGGGGCACATGTTGATGATAGAGGCGAACCATCACAACACAGACAACCACAAACACCGCTATGATGCGAACAACACCCACTTCTCGCTTCAGATAGTTGCTGATTAAGAAATATAACTAACACTAAAGATAAAGCTATATTTGTATTTTTCAAGATTGCTCAACCTTAAAATTTTTAATAAATTTCTCAAAAGCATCAATACTTACAGCATGATAGTGTTGCTGCATTGCACAGTAGCTAATTTCATAATATTTTTTCTTAAAAACAAAGCCATAAACAACACCATGATAATCTACCATCTCACTATTCTTAAAAATATACTCTAACCTGAAAGCATCTATTCCATCTATGTTTGCTGGCTTTTGAGATATTACCTCAAAATTAGTAATTCCATCAGACAAGCTAAGTTCATCTTTAATAATTTCAGATAATTCTTGAAGCAATAAATCTTCCGTTATCTTCTTTTTTGTTTTTTGCAACTCCTTGTTAGTTTTTGTCTTACTAATAAAAATATATTGCAAGTAGGAACCATCTCGAGTCAACGATAAAATATTTCCCGGCCACGAATATTTCGACCACCCAGTTGGCAACTCAGAAGAAAACTTTCCACTCTTCCATTTTACATTTTTTTCTTCAATAAGTTTGATAGTGGCACAACCTACCAACAAGAAAACCAAAACAACATTAACAAACAATCCTTTTATTCTGTTATTCATCTAAATACCTCCTTATAAAGTCTGCATCTTTAGCGTCTGGTTGTAAAATTAAATAATTTCTAAAATTGTCTTTTGCTTCATCTTTATCCCCCTTTTTGTACAACAACACACCAAGCTCTTTTAAAGTATCAGGATGCTGGGAATTTAACTGCTTTGACTTTGAGAGCTTTTCAATTGCTTCATCTTTTTTGTCTTCTCGAAGCAAAATCATTGCTTCATAATATAAGCTTTTATAATCATCCGAATATGCTTTTGAATACCTTTCAATCTGTCGTTTTGCCAATTTGATATTTTTCTTTTTTATATCAAGACTTAGGTTATCAATCAGCATATTTTTTATGTGATTCATATACTCTTGTTCACCATTACTAATTGTTGATTTTAAATCGACATCCTTAGAAAGGTCATTAATAAATTTTGAATAATTTTTAATACGCAACTTTGTTTTAGGATGCGAACTGTAAAAATAAGGAATTTCACCCTTTTTTTCAACTAGCTCTGTTGCAACTAACATATTTTCCATAGCAGCTTTAGCTTCCTTAACATCATATCCTCGTTCTTTAACAAGATCGAATCCTCCCTCATCAGCATCAAATTCTGTAGCCCGACTATAGCCATAGTATGCCCCCTCAAAACCAAGAGCTATCGCATTGTGCAAATCATCTATACCCGATGGATCATATCCATTATAAGCTAAGCCGTATGCAGCTCCAACAGCTGCAACTCTTATTGTCCCCAATGCTGCAGTTATATTAACCAGTTTATTGCGACTTTTTAAAGAGTGTCGATGCAAGAAATGCGTCAACTCATGCCCTAAAATAGTTGCCAACTGCGCCTCATTATCAAGATGCGCTAATAAACCAGTATGCACAATCATAAAACCATTAGGCCACATCGCCGCATTAAAATCTGAGTTATAAATAACATGGGCTTCAATATCAGCCCCCCAATTGACTTCATTCCCTGCTACTAGCTTGTCTAATACACCATTAACATAATTCTGTAAATCTTTATCCGGATAAATAGCACTACTATTTACAAGTTTTTTTTGAACTTCTTCAACTTCTTTCCATAAGCTTTTTTCATCCTCAACATGCTCAAACTTGCTTATATTTTCAATATTTTCGAAATTCGTTGATGCACAAGAAATTAGAAAGGTTGTAGCAAACAAGATTAGAACCATACTTGTTACTTTATTCATTACCTTGCTCCTTTCTCAACTCCCACCTAACTGTATCCCTCCATTCTTCTGGAAAATCTCTAAAGAGTTTTTTGCTCAATCGGCGAACAGTTTTCTCCATTCGCATATCCCCAGGCATTGCCAGATAATTAAACCAGAGTATATCACCAGTTTTTACGTCCACTAAAGACGCAGCAAGCAATTCCTTTCCTGCAGGAACAGGCAAATATACTCCCGTGAATAACCCCACTGCTCCGCTTAGAAATGCAAGAGATGCTCTTCCTGCTGTCCAGATATAGTTTCTTCCACTGACAAACAATATCACCTCTGCATCTTGAATATTTTTAATTTCGCTTAACTCTATTCCCATGGTGTAATCAAAGTCCTTTAATTTATGCTTCATAAGCAATGCTGGTTCATAAGTATGAACTACAACGCTTGATGCAACTGTATAATAAATGCTCTTTTGCTCATCGATAAACTGCTTATCAGCTTGCCCCAAAGAATTAGTATCTAAATAAGCAAAATCAATTGTTTTAAAAGAGTCCAATTCACTCTTAATCTCATCCTTCATATATTTATTAGACTCAAAACTCCAATCTTCTTGATACTGATCTACGCCTCCTGCTGTTAATTTGTATATTTTCATATCTGGGCTCAAAACAAGCACCCTTTTCTTCTCTTTAAAATATGTGTCAAAAGCACTATTAGTTCGATAAGTAAGTGGGGCACACCCTGTAAACAAAAACAAAACCAGAATTAATATAAACTTTCTTTTCATTTTTCTCCTTTCAAAACATCAATATCTTCCCTAATTAATTGATTATGTTCCTCAATAGTATTCTTTAAATCTGAAATATCCGCTGAGTTTTTGTTGTTTATGTATAGTAGCGTTAAGAATACACCCAATACTATAAACTGAATAAAGTACTGCTGTATGACGAAACTTAAAATGGGAGCTGTTTTAGGAATATTAAAAACACCTTCAAAGACAAAGATAAAAACTAAGAACAAAGCAATGCCATATAGATACCACAATGATGTTGAACCCTTAAGAACTCTTAATCTCATCTATCCCCCTAACAAAAAAAGACAACCCTTGCGAGTTGCCCTATTATTAATTACACATTTATAGCATGTAGTAACATTTTGTTATTCTACTGCCCAAAGAATTGCAAGTAAAGAGAAAAGGATATGGTAGGTAGGAATGTTAACCGAGGCTCTAAACGTTCAACCTAGAACGTGAGCGTGACCGCTAGTGGTGTTTAAAAGTAAAAAATTAGCTTATGCTAAACACTACGTTTCCTGAAGAATGCGCCTGCTAGTCCTGTGCCAAATAGAAGGAGTGTTGTTGGTTCTGGGACAGCGTTATTGACTGGCGTCATAAGATACATCCGAAACTCATTTTGAAACCAACCATTTCCCACTATCTGTCCTTTATTGTTTATATCGCTCACGCCCAAACCAGTCCAACCTGAATCAGAAGGTACTGTATTGAGTAGGTCAATCACTTCTCCGTTCTGCCAAAGAAATGCATGCCCATAATCATCGGGAATCACAATCTGACCAGCATCATTGAGAGCAACATGAAGGGACCACGGAACATTCAAATCAGTAATTACACCATTCTGCCAAAGAAACGGATAATTTATTGTGCGGCCTACAATCTGACTGGAATTATTTATATCAGAATATGCTGAGACCATACCAATCCCCAAGTTTGTCATTATCCCGTTTTGCCAGAGAACCCCATTGCCGTCCTGATCTCTTCCCACGACCTGACCCAAATCGTTTATATTTTCCGCACTCGAACCAATAAAGCCCAAAGCATTCATCTCCCCATCCCAATAAAACGCTCCAACTGAAAATTCATTTCCCACAATCTGACCGTAATTATTTATTGCGTTAGCAGAACCAGATACCGATGAGCCCAGTATTGTCCTTGTCCCATTCTCCCAGAGTGACGCTTGATTTCCAGAAGATCCTACAACCTGGCCTAAATTGTTAATGTCATAAGCCACGCTATTAGCCCCTTCCAATGTCGTCGTTGTTCCATCTTCCCACACAAATGCCTGCGAGGAATAAAGTCCGTACCCTACAACCTGACCCAAATCATTTATGGCTGAGGCAATGGAATAATTCTGCGGGCCTATCGGGGTAATCTCATAAATAAAAGCGTGTGCGGGAATGGAAATAAGCAACAACAGAGCAATAATAATTAGACCTTTAATCTTCATCTTCTCCTCCAATTTATAATAGAAAGATTATCCCAATGCTTAAAATATAAGCAAATAGTGTACCGAATATACGTTTAATTATCCAATTCGTCAACATGAATATGATGGCCATACTAGGACAGGTAAATAAGCTGCTGGTTTCTCACACAATTGCAAACGATACAAAACATATTGACAAGCTTTAAGCTTAAATGATTTAACGTATTCATTTTGCAACTAGAGAATATTCAATCGAAAAAAAAGGCTTTTAAGCCTATACCTCATGACGAACTTCCAGCAGCTTATTTGTTATATTCAGCCTTATCCCTCATTAAAGCAAAAAAGATATTATTTAATTTTCTACATATTATTATCTTTGACTCTTTCCAACTCTTCCTTTTATCAACTCTCAGTTTATGATAATAGTCTTTAAAAAATGAGTTACATAAAATTACTTGAGATGCTATCCTAAACAACAAGCATCTTAGTAAAGAATTACCTATTCTGCTTATCCCAATTGATGTTAAATTCATTTTTCCACTCTGTCTTCTTTTTGGATTCAATCCAGCATAAGAATAAATATGACCAGCTGATTTATATTTTACAGGGTCACCTATTACTCCTACATATACAGAAGCACTAAGATTACTTACACCTGCTATTTGGTCAAATAAATACTTTGCTAATGTCTGAGAACCGTACTGAACAATTTCATTCTCAACCTTTTCAATAACAACATCATAAAATCTCAATAACTCCATATCTTTTGCCAAAGATTCAATCTCTACTTTTGATACTCTTTCTTCCGGCAACAACATCTCTCCTATTCTTTTTTTTAGTAACTTAATTTGAAATGGACCTATAGGATGATTATTATAATTAAATTGTTTCAACAATATTTCATTATCACATTCCATAATCTCTTTTGATGTTAATTGGGTATTTAATAGTCCGATATGCAGAAATGATAAATATGGTTTAGTAAATAATTTTTTTGTTTCTCCATAGTCCGTATTCATTCCAGGGTATATTTTCTCAAATCTATGGTGTAACTGATTCTTTATCATTGCCCTCATTATTAACTTCTGTTCCCTCCAATAAACAAGATTTCTTAACCTTAAATATAAACTCTTTTCATCACATACCATGTTAAATTCACCTCTTAACATCAAATCAGCTACCGATCCACAATCTATTTCATCACTCTTTAGTCCTTTTAATCTTCTTTGTTCTCTATTTTGTGCAACCTCATATGGAGGGACAAATACAACCCATTTATAGTCTTTTCTTAAATGATAAACTAAGTTTTCCGTATACCGTGCAGGAGTTTCCAACGCAATATATGTTCTTTGTGCCTTAATCCTTCTTTGAGCAATATCAATTTGTCTTTTTAGCTCATCATAACCATTTTGCAGAGTATCAATAGAGAATGGTTTCACTACCAGTTCACCAATAAAATTAAAGATTATTACTCTATGAAACGTTTTAGAGGTATCCAAGGCAACTCCAAGTATTCTTTTCTTGTCTGCTTTTGAAACATAATTCTTAAAATTAATGTTTCTTTTATAAATATATTTAGCCATACCTTCTTCTAATATAATTCTAAAGTTAATTCAAAGATTTTTCAAAAGACTGTTTTATTCTCTATCAAACAAATATTTGATTAATTATCAAAATCCCTTATAATAACTTTAATGAAAAAAAGTGAAGACAAAATTCTAATTGGCGATAAGCTAAAAAACCTGCGGAAAGCACAAAAGATATCTCTCTCTAAACTAGCCAAATTAACAGGCGTGCAAATAGCAACGTTATCTAGAATAGAACACAACAAAATGACAGGAACTATTGAAACGCATCACAAGATTGCCTATTTTCTTGGAATTGAACTATCAGAGCTATACCGGAACATCAAGACAACACATTCTAATGTTGAAGTTACAGACTCACCCGAAAAACCTGATATTGTAACTAGGGGTGATGTTTCAGCACAATTGCTTACAAAGAATATAGAATATAAGAAAATGGTTCCAACACTATTAACTCTTAATCCAAATGGAACTTCTGAAAAAGAAAAGATTACTAAAGAACTCTTCCTCTTTGTTGCTACTGGTCAAGTTGAAGTGACCCTTGGTAAGGAATCATACAGATTGGCGGAAGAAGAGGCTATTTACATAAACCCTGGAAAAGAGTATTCTATTAAAAACACTCAAAATAAAATCGCTAAACTAATAAAGGTTACTGCAAAATGAAAATATTAATTTGTTCAAAAACTGCTGCCATTAGAGAATCACTTAACTTAATTTTATCTGATATTTACGATTTGATTTTGACTGAAAGCATTGAGATGTGTGCCGAAATATTGAATAATGCTAAGGATGTAAATCTTGTTATTGGGGAGGACATTGTACCTATTAGAGACCAATTCCCACAAAGAAAAACACTTGGCATTAAAGATAGAAATGAAGTCGAAGCACCCTTTATAGAAAAGCCTTTCAAAAGTGACTTAGTATTAAAAAAAATAGAAGAAATATTAAAATAATCCCAAATTAATTATAAAACCGTCATTAGTGTTTCATATTACAAATCCAAAAAGAACCTACGAAATTCTTGTTAGCATCTTGTTAGCACGGTTATATTCTATTAGATTATGTTGTTGGTATGTATTAACTTAGGTAGGCTGAACTGCAGATCCTCCCTTTAAATTTTGATTTTCTGATTTCTTTTTTTTTAAATCTCCTCTGTCCACCAGTTTTAAAGCCCGGGAGTTTCCCAGCTCAGACTAATCGTTTTACTGCATATGGATAAATTCTGAAGCATTCCACAACTTCATTTACAGTTAAAACATCTTTTTTGTTCATATATTCTGCCTTTAAAATAATTGTCCAAAGTGTTACATATTGTAACTCCGATTAATGAACATGCAAAACTATTTTAAGAACCCAAATACCCCTTGATATCCTCTCCCTTCTATGGCCCTATAGGAGCATAGTCAGCAAACACTTAAGAGAGGATTTCGCAAATGAACAGAATTGATGAATTGGCTAGTTTCTCAATAACAGAATTAGAAGAGCTTTTTCAGAAGCTATTAGGCAAAACATCTTCTTCTAATAATCGTCTTTATTTAAGCCGTAATATTGCTTACAAGCTACAGGAGAAGGAATCAGATGGCTTTCCGAAGAAATTGGCAGAAAGTATTCAACAATTAATAAAAGAATTGGACCCAATCAACATGACCATCCTTCGCTCAAGCCGTCCACTGAGCAAAAAGCTTCAAACCCGTGACCAACGGCTTCCAATCCCCGGCACCACCATTACTAAGAAATATAAAGACCAATTAATCGAAGTCAAAGTGCTGGAAAAGGGGTTTGAATATAAAGGGAAGTATTACAAAACATTAACATCCATTTCAGAAGAAATCACAAGTTCTCACTGGAGTGGATTTAATTTCTTTAACCTGGAATAAAATTATGTCAAAAACTGAAATCAAACAAGTCCGTTGTGCAATTTACACAAGAAAATCTACTAACGAGGGGGTAAATGAAGATTTTACCTCCTTAGATTCTCAGCGCGAATCAGCTGAAAATTACATTGCCAGCCAGAAAAATCAAGGCTGGATTGCCCTTGCGGAAAGTTACAATGACTACGGCTTTACCGGAGCAAATATGGAACGTCCCGGTTTAGAGAAACTTCTTAAGGATATTAAAGATGGCAGAATTGATTGCGTTGTCGTTTATAAAGTCGACCGTCTCTCCCGTTCCCTTCTTGACTTTACCAGTCTTTTAAACATGTTCGAACAGCATAATGTTACCTTTGTTTCAATAACCCAGCATTTTAACACAAACTCATCCATGGGACGCCTTACCTTAAATATCCTTCTATCCTTTGCTCAGTTTGAACGCGAAATCATCAGCGAGCGCACACGCGATAAAATTGCAGGAGCACGTAAAAGAGGAAAGTTTACCGGAGGCAACCCTGCCCTGGGGTATGATTATGATTTCAAATCCAAAAAACTAACCATTAATACTAAGGAAGCTTCTTTAATCATTAAAATCTTCAAGCTATACATTAAGGAACGTTCCCTATTATCTACCGCCAATAAACTAAACGAACAAGGTTACCAAACCAAGATACATGTTAGAAAAGGTAAAATAGCCGGAGGAGTTCCTTTTAATAAATTGAATCTGGATTACATCCTGCGCAATGTTCTTTACATAGGAAAAGTGAAATATAAAGATGAGTTATTTGAAGGCGAACAGGATCCTATAATTTCCGATGACCTCTTCAACACAGTCCAGGAAGCTCTCAACGAAAGAAGAACAGTGCAAAGAAAAAAATGGGCAAAAACAGGTGGCGGATTGTTAAGCAAAATTTTTCGCTGTGAACACTGCAATGCCGCAATGGTCTACAACTACTCATATAAGAAAAACTACAAATACCGCTATTATATGTGTCACAGGGTAACCAAGTCGGGATTTGACAGCTGCCCAACAAAGACAATCGCAGCACAAAATTGCGAAAACACAATTCTTGATTGCCTTCAAAAAATCTGTGATGATCAACGCCTTAAACTAGAAGAATGGACTGCGTATACTGATGAACAGAAAAGAGAAATCATGCGCTCAATCGTTCAAGTCGTTTATTATGATGCCGTAGATCCAACGATAAAAATCAAACTTATCAAGGATCCACAAACGTATCAATTTAAAATCAATCTAAAACAAGGAAGAGTTTACCGGCCTCGGGAGGAAGAAAAAACAAACAAGCAGCCTCACATTCGACTGCTTTTGTTACTCGCCCATCAAGTACAAACCATGATTAAAGAAGACCCAACAAAGGATTTAAAAACAATTGCCAGTTGGCTGAATATGAACTACTCGCGAATCTGCGATATCATAACCCTAACCCTCCTGTCACCAGCCATACAAGAAGAAATCATCTGTTCGGATGATGAACGGTTGCTTAAGGTGCCCGAATACAAAATGCGGACTATATTACGTGAACTTCATTGGGGAAAACAGCTGGAAAAGTGGCATGCCCTACTACATAAATATTCGGCTGTAAGGGCGTCTGACTCAGCCTTATTAACCTCATAACTATTTATATTTGGTCAGGAATAATCTGATCCCCTGATTTTAAACACCAAATGAAGTGTTCTTGACAATCCGTTTCAATCAAATAGACCTCATCCGGAAGTTCGTCTTTTGACAATTGAGACGCAACCTTTTCAAATGCTTCCGATATCAATGCTTGATTAGCCAAAGCAATATCATTTGCTTCCAAAATCAAGAGTGTTTTAAATCCTTCTTCCTTGTATTGGACTACTTTTACCCCTCTTGAATTTAATGTTTCCAAAATAACAAGCGCCCTCTGTTCTTCTAAATCCGTAGGTGCAAATCTGCCAATATTGAAAACCCCATCTCTTCCTGGCCAACGGTATAATGCTAATTCAAACGGAACGCCCAGAGGCTTCTCCTTTCGGTAATGACTTGGAGTTGTTTTAGGCGATCCTAATTTAAGTAACGGGGCCACGTTAATACACCAGAGAGCAATTGACTCTCTAAGTTCATCCCAATTGATGCCCGTTGGAATAACATTCATATCAACATTTAAATCGTAATGACCAGGTACCGGCAATTTATTTCTAAGCATATCTCTTAAAGGAAACAATAATTTCAAAACCCTATTGTCATCCCGCCTTTGCTTTGGAATACTATCAATAGAAGTATGCTCAATCGCCCACTTTTCACTCCCAATTTGGACTATCATATCACAGGCTGGCACATTCCTTTCTTTTATATCAGGCTTATCCAAAATCATATATTCAAGATTTCTTGACTTACTGATACTTTTCAAAATTTCTTCAATGATCAAATCTTGTCTAGCTTGTCTTTGCATATTATTGTTGTCTTTTAGAAATATTAGAAATTATCATGAAACGAAAATCAATAGTCTGCCAACTGTGCAGTTTCAAAACCAAATTCCTTTTTAGCCTATCTTTCACTAACTAGCAAATTGTTTTCAAAAATCTCAATTTTTCATTGTTCTTCCGTTAATGAGTGTAAAAACCTTTCTTCATTACCTTATTATCGGACATTATACCACTAACTGTGAGCCATTCGAAAAAATTACGATCAGAGAGAAATCAACGAATATGGCAGCATTTCTTCTCACTATTGGGAATTATCGGACTATCTATTTGCCCCTCCGATAAATTAAGTTTTCTGCTGATTTTTATGCGTCCTAAACCTTTGACACGTTTAGACATAAAAAAATCCCCGTCAGTATTAACTGACGGGGATTTTTTATCCATTAAGGGTTACCCCTTCCGGAATAATTTGGCGGGCCCGACGAGATTTGAACTCGCGATCTTCAGATCGACAATCTGACATGTTAACCAGACTACACCACGAGCCCTGAAAGCTTTAAATCAAGAGAGAATTATGATGCGAAAACAATCCCTCTTTGTAAAAAATATGGTGGGCGATGAAGGACTCGAACCCTCGGCCGCCTGAATGTAAGTCAGGAGCTCTAACCAACTGAGCTAATCGCCCATATTTTTTTAAATAACGTTCCAACACCAGAGACAGAATTATAATATATTTTCTTAAAATATCAAGCAATTTATTTTTATCCAGCAGATAGCATTCCGACTTTGCCCTGCAAGAAAACAAAAACTAAGATCGCAACAGTCTCAATGATACCAAGGACAATAATATAGTTACCCTGTCCTTTGCCGAATTCAGCAAAAGTGTCGCTAGCTCCTGCCGCTGCTTTCCCCTGCATGTAAGCCGAAGCCCCTATGGCCATACCGCCAATAATTCCCATGCCCCAGAAATATTGGCCATTAGCTGCCGCAGCCGCTATCTTGTTCATCAGAATAAAGCCATAAAGCGTCTGAGAAAGAGGAAATGCTGAAAAAACCGTCAAAAGCATTGGTGCCGCCTTGTTCTGCGCATAGCATTTCTTCCACGCGCCAATCGCCGCCATACCTGCAACACCTGTCCCTAAAGCAGATCCGATAGCAGAGAAACCGATCGCTGCAGCTGCCCCCAGGTCATTGAATTGTGCTAATAATGTGTGTTCCATTTAAATCTCCTTGCCTTTTTAATTTATATTCTCTGTTTTTCTAAAAGGGTCATACGTGAACCCTGTCCATTCCAAACCCAAATGCCTTGAAAACTCCAAAGTGTTCAGGCGCAGAGCGTGAACCAGGATCGCCAAAGCCGCAAGAAGGATATTTATCGCGTGCAATATGATTATCCAACTGATCGACATCCTGTTTGCCGCATCTGCAATAGCAACCGTCGCAAGTCCAACGGCATACAACCTTATATAAGAAACAATATCTGAAAATACGCCGATAATATCAAGAGTCTTTGGGAAAAGCTGTCCGCTTACTGTTTGCAAATATTTCTTTAAGGGCGTCACTTCAGAGAACAAGTATACCAGCAATGGCCCGAGTATGAACAAGATAATCCCTGCCCCGGGAAAAGCAACATCCAGGATGAACATCCTTGCAGCGAAATACATGCCCCAGACCAAAAAGATCCATCCAGCTTCGCTCAAAATGACCAAAGAGGGATAAAAAAGGATCATTCTCCAGCAATGCGCAATGCTCAAATGTATGGCCCCTACAAGAAAACATAAAGTCTGCAAATTTTTAGGGTCCACTAGCCAAGGAATTACTGGCTTGACTGAACTGCCTAACCATTCCTGGCCAAAATACGTCCCCGTAAAAACACCCCAGACAATAATGCATCCGCACAACAAATAAATGAGCTTAAAGAATGTTATATCCTTTACTTTTTTTCTCATCGCAAAATGAGCTATCGCGCATGTTAACAGATAAATGAACCCATACCCCGCATCTCCTACCAATATTCCTACAAACAAAGAAAAGAACAAAAGAAGAAAGGGATTAATATCTACCTCTTTATACCCCGGAAGAATTCCGATAAAATTGATCAGTGGATTTATCACCGAGACCCATTTTGGATTCTCTAATAATGTCGGCACTTTATCCTCTTCAGAAGGGTCTTCAAAAAGGATCCCCCATTGATGCTCCTTGGCTTTTGTCTCTATTTGTGAACAGGTCTTCTGGGGGCAGTATCCTTTAAGCAACGTTAGCTCACCTGTGTTCTTAGCTCCTACAATAACCTCCTTAAAGACCAGTTTTTCTTCCTTCTCTCTTAACTTCCTCTTTAGCGCCGGCAGGTACTTGACCTGTGCTTTTAATTCATCCTCTGCCCTTTTAATGTTGTTCTTTTCCTTCTCCTGTGAATCATGTTCATGGGACAAGCTCTTTGCCGGCAGAACAATACCCTCATGACCAGGATCAACACTGCCTGTGGTAATGACCATACAATTGTTAATGCCGCCTGTCCTTGAAAGAACTTCAACTATCACGCCTTCTTTAGGCACTATCTTTTGAGACACTGGCATCTCGCAAAAGGAAACATTAATACCTTTTTCTTTAAGATGAGAAATGTCCTGCGGCTCAAAGTTCCCCCATTTTTGCAATTTATTAATAAGCCCCTGCCTTTTAAGGATATTGTCACTCAGCACCTCGATCTTCTTCATCTGATGAAGAACACACTCCGTAACTTCTCTCCACTCAAAAACACTATCTAAAGCCTCTTTGGGTGCATGGTCATCAGTTTTAGCATTCTCTAATATACGGATCACCTGCTCCAACAATTGAATATCATCCTTTATAGCTGTGATATCATCACTTTTAAGGACATCATTATGTTCAACGTGCACGACTCCAAGCGCCCTCATCTCTTCCAAAGAAGGGACAAAGTCCTTTTTCTGCACAATCATGAACACTTTTTTCATTGGGACTATCACTTAAGCCATTGCCTCCTGGTGCATTTTTTGTTCTATTTTCCTTTTTGCGACTTTAGAGATACCGACTGCATTTGCCTGCTGGTCACCTAAATAGATCCTGATGACCCTGATATTCTCAAGGCATTGAGGTATCTTGATCTTTTCGAACAGGTTCACTCTTTGGGTCGTGATACGGAGCTCCCGCTGCAATATCTCGATCTGCTTTTTGATCACCATGATCTCGACAAAATGCGCCAGCACTTCCCTAATAGATGCTGCGCCTTTGTCCACCCAAAGTGGCGTTGAGTAAATATCGATCGTTCTTTCTTCAAAAACAACTTCTTTAAAAACCGGCACTTCAGCTCCGGCAATATTGATATATGTGAGATTAATATCTTTTAATTCTACAAAATCCTTTATTTCAACCCCGGGGTCATTAAGCAGGCCTACCCATTTTTTCAAGACATCTTCTGTCCTATTTAAAGCAGATTCTTTCTCGGATAATAGCTTTCTGGCCTCTAATATCTTTACCTGCAGCTGTTGCTTCTTTAGCTGTAACGTCGGCAAATAATGCTGAAATTGCTTCAAAGAATCTCTTTGGCGCTTAAGCTCGCCTTTTGTGAATTTTATTTTTGCCATTTTGAAACTTTTATTGTTTAGTTCTTTACCAGAAAGAAACTGTTGGTTTTAATTTGTGCGGGTGTTTTTGTTCGAGAAAAATCGTAGAAGCATCGATATTTTCTCGGGATATTAAACACCCTATCAGAAATAAGCCTTCGGCTTATTTCTTAGGCCAATATTCTGCGATCAATGATTCTTTCATACCCGTCTCTGTCGGGTCAAAAATATCTGATAATATCTTCCAGCCGAGGTCAAGGGCTTCTTCTAAAGGAATATTAACCGCAAGCGACATAAGCTCATTCTCAAATCGTTTGCCATATTTTAATAACTTTTCATCCCAGGCGCTCATCTGAAATCCCATTGATTTCTTTTCAATGGATTCCCTGTAATCAGCAAAAAGCTGTATCATGCGGTCCATTATCGCACGATGGTCACTTCTGGTATCGCCATTTACCTGCTGCTTTAAACGGCTTAAAGAACCAAAAGGCTCAATGCGCCCGCCTCTCAGATAAAACTGCCCTTCCGTAATATATCCCGTGTTATCAGGCACGGGATGAGTAACGTCATCCCCAGGCATGGTTGTGACAGCCAGAACAGTGATAGAGCCGGCATCCTCAAAATCAACAGCCTTCTCATATCTTGACGCCAACTGGCTGTAAAGGTCTCCCGGGTATCCTCTGTTCGACGGGATCTGCTCCATTGTGATAGCGATCTCTTTTAAAGAATCGCTGAAATTGGTCATATCTGTTAAAAGGACCAGGACCTTTTTACCTTCAAGCGCAAACTTTTCAGCAACAGCCAAACACATATCAGGTACCAATAAACATTCAACAGTAGGGTCAGAGGCTGTATGAATAAAAAGAACCGACCTTGATAATGCGCCATGTTCCTCGAGCGTATCTCTAAAGAACAAGTAGTCATCATGCTTCAATCCCATTCCGCCTAAAATTATCATATCAACTTCAGCCTGCATGGCAATACGGGCTAAGAGCTGATTATAAGGCTCACCGGCAATTGAGAATATCGGAAGCTTCTGTGATTCAACCAGTGAATTAAAAACATCTATCATCGGGATGCCTGTCCTTATCATGTTCTTAGGCACGATCCTTTTTGCAGGATTGACCGATGGCCCGCCGACATCAAACATATTGTCAGTTAAAGCAGGGCCGCCGTCTCGGGGGGAACCATTGCCGTCAAATATCCTGCCGAGAAGGTTCTCTGAGCAGGATACCTGCATCGGCTTCTTTAAGAACCTGACCTTGTCATTCGTTGAGACCCCCCGGCTTCCTGCAAAGACCTGCAAGTAAACCTTTTTATCTTCAAGCCTTATGACCTGCGCCAAAGAAATGCCTGTCCTGGTCTTTATTTCAGCCAACTCCTTATAACTTACGTTCTCAGCCTCAACAGTAATAACATCCCCTGCTATTTGTAATATTTCACTATAAAATTTTTGCATTGTTATTTCCTTGTTCTATGCGTCAGATAATTTTTTTCTGATCTCTGATTCACGTTTCTTAAATTCATCTGAATCAAATTCAAGAGTGTTAAATGTAATAAAGCTTTGCCTTAGCTCCTGGAAAAACCTTCTAGCAATATCTTTACTTGTAAATTTGAACTTCTTCTCTATGATCTCATCCATTATGGCGAACATGTATTTCTGCCTATCTGAAGTCGTGGCTTCATCTATTTTATCAAAGGCATTCTGCTGCAGATAAACAGCATCAAAGAACTCACCTTTAAGAAACTCAACGAATTCTTCATTGCTTATACCTTCCTCGCCAACAACCTTCATCATCTGGCCGACACTTTGGCTCTTTCTTAATATAGCAACCGCGTTTGCCACTTTATCAGATTCAATAAAACTTGTATATTTGCTCCAGCTGTCCAAAGGGTCAATAGAAGGATATTTCCTCGCATTTGCCCTGTCCCTTGAAAGGCCATGAAAAGCGCCGACAACTTTTAATGTCGCCTGGGTAACAGGCTCTTCAAAATTCCCTCCGGCCGGGCTGACCGCGCCGCCTATAGTTAGAGAACCTTTTGACCCATCACGTAGCTTAACCAGACCTGCCCTTTCATAAAATGATGCTATACGTGATTCAAGATAAGCGGGAAATGCCTCTTCGCCAGGGATCTCTTCCAATCTTCCTGACATTTCACGCATAGCCTGCGCCCAACGCGAAGTTGAATCAGCAAGCAAAAATACATTCAATCCCATTTGCCTGTAATATTCAGCCAAAGTAGCGCCAGTATATACGCTTGATTCACGTGCAGCAACCGGCATTGAGCTTGTATTACAGATAATTATGGTACGCTCCATCAAACTTTTTCCGGTTTTCGGGTCTATCAGCTCAGGGAATTCCTCTAATATCTCAACGACCTCACCTGCGCGCTCACCGCAAGCAGCAACAATAACAATATCCACTTCAGCATGCCTGCTTAATAAATGCTGTAAAACAGTTTTTCCCGCGCCAAATGGCCCCGGAGTACAGAATGTCCCTCCAATTGCAACAGGAACGAGCGTGTCGATTATCCTGATCTTTGTTACAAGGGGATCCACTGGTTTTAATTTCTTTGAATACGCTTCGATAGGTACCTTAACCGGCCATTTTTGAAGCATAGTGACATCCGATGTCCTGCCTTCTTCATTTTTTATCTTTGCAACTACCTTATCGACCGTATATTTACCTTTAGGCGAGATCTCCACAATTTCCCATTGACCTTGCAATTTAAATGGCACCATTATCCTGTGCTCAAATATCTTTTCAGGCACTGTTCCCACTTTCTCACCGGCAAACAGCTTATCCCCAATTTTAACCGTCGGAGTAAACTCCCATTCTTCCCCCTCTTCTAAAGCATCCAGATATGCCCCTCTTTTTAAGAAAAAACCATATTTTTCAGCCAAGCGGTTCAAAGGATTCTGCAGCCCGTCATAAACCTTTCCCAGCAAACCAGGCCCAAGCTCAACCGACAACAGTTCTCCGGTAAATTCAGCAATATCGCCTACCTTAATGCCAACAGTATCCTCAAAGACCTGAAGGTCAGTCCTCTTTCCCTTGACCCTAATGACCTCTGCCTTTAATTTTTCATCACCAACATTAATATAGGCAACTTCGTTCTGCATTACATTATCTTCAAATTCGACTGCAACCATATTACCGTTGACCCCAACTACTTTGCCTTTTCTTAAATCAGCTTTCACCACGAACTCCTTTTATAAAATATATTTAGTTTTGCTTTTGCAGCAGCTTCTTTTCTTTACCGTAAGCTTCATCACCTGCTAAAACAGCTGCATTCTCTTTATAGATGTTAAAAACCTCTGCTCCTCTTGTAGAAGCTATGTTCACATAACGTTCCAATATCTTTAATTTAAGGCCATAAATATAGAGGAAATCAACATCAAAATAATGGCCTAAAGATAGATCTTCTAAAAATTCCCATCGAATATTATCAATATCTTTTTCAGCTTCCAGTAAATTTTCTTTTCTCGAGGCCTGACTGATAGCATCCTGCAGGCTGTAGTCCCTGAAGCTATCACCCTTAATATGATCATCCGGGTTCTTATGAGCTTTCTTCGCCCTAAAAGATGCTACCTCATTTTTTAGGCTCTTATCAAAAACGATCCATCTTTGTAAAGCCTGGCTGGATGTTTTAATGTCATCTGTCTTGCCGGTGAGGAGGCCTTTCATTGACTCAAAGTTCTCTTCTGTCAAAAATCCCTTAGACAGCTTCAGATACTCCTCAACCGTCATCGGAGGCTTCTGATCAAAACTGATCATCCCCAGACTGGCTGCAAAAAAATAATATGATTTTCCCATGATAAGATAATTATTTTGTCCCTATGGATTCTTTTAAGATCGCTGATACCTGCGCGTTCAAGTAAACGCTTAAATAATCAACCAAGCTGTTGTCGGTAAAATCAAAACAGGATTTTCCGCCGTCAAAACTTATCGTAAACCCTTTTGAAATATCCTCTGATGATCCGATATCAAATGCCCTCTGTAATTCTGCCTTTAATTTTGCAATAAAACCATCTTCAAGGATTTTAAGGTCTGCTGGCGACAATGCCACTTTCATTTCAGCGCTCTTATACTCATCTTTCGTTGATTCTTTCATTACATCAGAAAGAATACCTGCAAGCCTTTCTCCAGACAAAGCATCTACCACTTCTTTCTTGATTATCTTCTTTAATGTCTGATCGATCTCTTTTCTTAAAGATAGCAGCATGTCGCGCGAAGACTGCTTAAGGGCCGTGTTTGTCGACTCTTCATGTTTCTTGATCTCTTCTTTTGCTGTTGCAAGAAGCTGTGCGGCGTCCGCTTTAGCTTTTTCAATTATCTTTTTAGCTTGCGCCTTGGCGGTCTCCTGTATCTGTGTCGCCTCTTGCTGCGCCGTCGCAACTCCTTCAGTTTTAATTTTGTCTATAAGTTCCTGTATTTGACTGGCCATCTCGCTCTCCTAAAAATTAAATGCTGTTTTTTGCTTGTTCAATTTCTTCTAATATTCTCTTAGCAGCTAAAGCTGGATCGTCCGCTTTAACAATGGGGCGCCCAACAACTAAAAAGTCGCTACCATTTTTTATAGCATCAAAGGGTGTAGTTATTCTTTTCTGATCGCCTGCGCTGGCGCCGTGAGGCCTGATACCGGGAGTTACAATTACAAAATCTTCACCCATCTCTTTTCTTACTAATGCGGCCTCCTGACTTGAGGCCACTATGCCATCAAGCGAGGATTCTTTTGCGAGCCTTGCTCTTTCCAGAACAAGAGCTGATATACTATCACCAACTTCTTCGCTTGTCAAAACAGTTATCCCCACTATCAAAGGCCTCTCAATGCCCAGCAGTCCTGAAGCTTTTCTTGCTTCATCAGCTGCCTTTTTAAGCATTGCTTTTCCTCCGACAGTATGGACCGTACACATAAAAATACCTCCGGGCTTTTTTCCCATATTTACCGCCGCCCTCACAGCATTACCCACTGTATTGGGAATATCATGATATTTGAGGTCCAGAAAGATTTTCTTGCCCTTTGAATAAATATAGTCAACGATGGTCGGTCCGCAAGCTGTGAACAGCTGGCTTCCTATTTTAAAAAGGCCTATATCTTCGCTTAAGACATCTACTAATCCTTTTGCCTCCTCAAAAGTATCAACATCAACTGCTACTATTAATTTTCCTCTGTCTTTGCTCATTAACGTACCAGGCTCCCTCTAAGTTGTTTTAGATCTTTCAATTTATTCTTTTTCATATATTCCTTGATCCCGCTGAGGACTTCCAAAGGCGCTTTGGGGTCAATAAAATTTGCCGTTCCTACAGCTACCATTGTTGCGCCAGCAATAATGAACTGCAGCGCATCATCCGCGGTCATTATCCCGCCCATGCCAACAATAGGTATCTTTACTATTTGTGCAACATTATAGACCATGTTGACCGCTATTGGCCGTATTGCAGGTCCGCTTAATCCTCCGACAAAATTACCTATAGCAGATCTTCTCGTCGTAGTATTTATAACAAGTCCTGTAAAAGTATTGATCATGCTTAGGCCGTCCGCACCTGCATCTTCAGCTGCCTTTGCAATAACAGTGATATCCCCGACATTTGGGGTCAGCTTTGCGATCACAGGTAAATTCGATATTTTTTTCACAGCTTTTACTGTGTTATATGTTGCCTCAGGGTCCTGTGAGACCAATGACTTCTTTTTTAAATTTGGGCATGAAAGGTTCAGCTCTATCGCGGATAAGCCCGTTGGCTTATTGAGTTTTTCGGCCATTATTTGAAACTCTTCTTCAGTTTTTCCTGAAACACTGATTATCAAAGGAACACCGAGCGTCTTAAGAACAACAAGCCTTCCTTCAATAAAAGCGTCTATCCCGTCGTTCTCGATTCCAATGGCATTTATCATGCCAGAAGGCGTCTCTACAATCCGCGGAGCGGGGTTTCCTTGCTGCGGATTTAACGTGACAGTTTTTGGGGTTATGGCCCCAAGCTTTTTCAGTTCAGAAACCTTACAATAATCCTTTATGTAATCAAATGTCCCTGATGCAACTGTAACTGGATTGCCAAATCTTGCTTTTCCAATTGTTACTGAAAGATCCATTTTAAAATCTCTTTCTATTTAAAAAAAAACCATCTTCACTCCCACCAAGATCAACAAACAGCCAAATATCCTCTTCAAAACCAAATCTGGAACATTCATTACCAGACTGGAACCAATATAAGCGCCTAACGTTAACCCAATAGACGCTAATATTGCAATCGGAACGTTAACATTACCTGAAGAATAATATTTCCACACTGCAAAGAAAAACACTGGAGGCAACATGATTGCGAGCGTTGTCCCTTGCGCCTGATGTTGAGTCATTCCCAAAAAATACACTAGCGATGGAATAAGAACGATCCCTCCCCCAATCCCTAAAAATCCGCTAAATAATCCCGCAACGAGTCCGAGGACCAAATAAAGAATTTGCATAATAGTTTCCTTTGTTAAAAATTGATATCTTTTATATCAAAAACCGGACCATCATAACATACAGTTTTATAGCCGCTTGTAGTATCAGTAGAACACCCTTTGCATACACCCACACCACACGCCATTACCTCTTCGCAAGAAACCTGGCCATCAATTCCATGCTTCTCTGCAAACTCTTTTACAGATGCCATCATCGGTTTTGGGCCACAAGTATATATGTATGTTGTCTGCGGATCATCTTTGATCGTCGAATACAATTTTGAAACCCTGCCCTTAATGCCAACGCTACCGTCATCTGTCGTAACTGAAACCCTGCAGCCATTCGCTTTATATTCTTTCATATTAAATATGTGCTCTTTTGTCCTTCCACCATAAAGCAGGAGCAACTCATAGTTCATCTTTTTCAATTCATCAGAAAGCGCAAGGAAAGGCGCAACTCCTACCCCTCCTGCGATCATAACCACTTGTTTGATCTTTTTGGGAGGAAGGCGAAAGCCCTTGCCTAAAGGGCCGATAATATCAACCACATCGCCTTTTTTCTTCGACGATAATATCCTGGTGCCATCTCCAACAACTTCATAAAGGACCTCAATATTTTCCTTGGCACGAAAAATACTGAACGGCCTTCTGAAAAAAGGATCGAGCATATCATTGATCCTGACATGAATAAACTGTCCGGGAACAACTTTACCTATTGTCTTTCCTGCATCAAAAGACATCCTGTAAAATCTGGAAGTCAATTTTTCGTTTGAAATGATCTTTACTTTGTACTGATTTTTATACATAAAGCGCAACACACTACTTTCTTTGACGGTAAAAGACAAACAGAAGTATCAGATAGCTCACGATTGACACAAGCAAAACACCAACTATCTGATTAAGGTCTGCACCCTTAAAAACAACCTTTTCCTGAAAATATTCCAGAACAATCGCAAGCAACGGCCAAGTCAAAAGCCCTCGCACCTCTTTTGTAGAAAAAAGCTCCTCTGTATTAATAATATCTTTTGTCCTTACTTCAAAACACTTTTTTATCGATGGGAACACCCGGGGCGTAACTTTACAATAATCTGTATACTTCTCCCCGAACATTTTACTTAGAAGCTCTTCTTCTTGAACAACCTGCTTGTTAAACCTAAGATAAAATAAGCATAAAAAAATAGGGACGCTCCACCACGGCCAAACAAGCAGTACAAAACCTATTCCCAGGCAACAACTTCCCAGATACATTGGATTACGAACTAATGAATAAAGCCCGCTGGTAACCAGGTCTCCGCCTTTCTTAGAAAATTTCTTTTTATGTCCACGTGCTGCCATTCTTATGAGGACACCTTTAATAATAAAAATTATCCCTAGGACATCTAATACATCGTCAACTCCCTTGCTCTGGGAATAAAGGTTCGGGAACACATACAGAAAACCCGTAAGAACAATGACAAAAGATAAAATTGAGCTGTCTATCTTAATTCTTTTTTTCATTTATTTTTCTCCAAGCAAATGCGCTCACTCTATTCCTTTTAGTTTTTATAATTAATAATTCTACACATATTACGATTAATATCAACAGTAAAAGTCAACTATTGAGACCTGCTTCTTGTTATGACTTTAGATCCTAAGATCTTTTGTCTTTTATCAATATCTTTAACATCCCTTTTAATTTTTTAATATCATTTACTTTTATCATTCCTTCTTTATCCCAATTGCCCATATCAATTATTGGACGCTTATAGACAAACCCATAAGCTATCTCACATGCCGTTCCATGACTGCCAGGTAAAGCTATTATTATATCTGCTGAAGAAGCAACCATAGCATTTCTTGCAAATCCGATAGTTGTAGGAAGCGCGATCTTGATATATTGATTCGCATCTGACTTATCTTTCCCCGGCAAAAGACCAATTGTCAATCCATCTGCCTCGTAGCAACCTTTTGCTGCTGCCTTCATTACTCCCCCAAGACCACCACAAACTAACACAGCTCCCATTTCAGCTATTATTTTTCCTACTTTATAAGCTAATCTCTCCACTTCTTTATTAATCTCATGTCCACCAATAACAGATATAACAATTTGTTGATTATTCATAAATCCTCCATTTTAGCCTATTATTATTCGACATTGTGCATTTTTTTCATTACATCATACTAATTTTCATCACTATTATTGACAATAGGCTCCATTTACAAGTTTTATATAATTTAACCATTATTTAAAATTATCCTCACAACCTCAAAATCTCGCACCATACCATTTCCTTGTAATAAAACGCAAATAAATGGATTTTGGCATAATATTTTCCAATAAATAACCTTAAAAGGTGCTGATTCTCTCCACTTTATCTGAAAATACTCAAACAAAATCCGAAACACGATAATCGTATTTCGGATATGGTTAGAATTTAAAATCATCCCCTGGCCACAAAATAAAAACAATTAATAAACTACTTTCCCTCCACATATAGTTGTTTCAACAAGACCCATCAGTTTACGCCCTATGAATGGAGAATTCTTTGATTTTGAAACGATTTCTTCCTTTTTAAACTCCCACTCAGTTTCAGGAGCAATAATCACGATATCTGCGTCAGCCCCTTCCTCTATCTTTCCCTTATTCACCAGCCCTAAAATCCTTGCAGGAGCAGCCGACATTTTCTCAACAACTTGAGGCCATGATAGAACTTTCTGGTTTACAAGCTCGGTAACAACCAATCCCAAGGCTGTCTCTAATCCTATCATTCCAAATGGAGCATGATCAAAATCAGATTCTTTATCTTCATAAGTATGCGGGGCATGGTCTGTTGATATACAATCAACTGTCCCGTCTTTTAGGGCCTTCTTGATGGCCGCAACATCTTCCTTTGTCCTTAATGGCGGATTTACTTTTGTACTTGTATCAAACGTTCTAACCGCTTCTTCTGTTAAAGTAAAATGATGAGGACAAACTTCTGCAGTGACCTTTATGCCCTCTTTCTTTGCCCCTCGTATCAATGAAATAGACCTGGCCAAGCTGATATGCTGAAGATGTATTGAAGAATCCAAATACCTGGCTAATTCAATATCTCGTGCAACAACGATCGTCTCTGATACTCCAGGGTCACCCTTTAATCCCAATTCAGTGGAAATATCACCTTCATTCATTACTCCAGAGCCAAGAAGGTTGTGGTCTTGACAGTGATCCATAACAACAAGCCCTACCATCTTACAATACTCCATTGCATAACGCATCAACCCGCTGTTTGACACAGACTTCCCATCTTCAGTAACCGCCAAGCATCCTGCCTTCTTAAGCTCAAACATATCAGAAAGCTCTTCCCCTTTTTGCCCTTTTGTAATTGCTCCGGCAGGTATAATATTTATCAATCCCACTCTTTTGGATTCTTTACTGATAGCTTCAACTATCATGCAGTTATCAATAACAGGGTTTGTGTTTGGCATACAGACTACTGTTGTAAACCCGCCTTTCGCCGCTGCCTTTGAACCAGATTCAATAGTTTCCCTATCTTCCCTTCCAGGTTCTCGCAAATGAACATGCAAGTCTATAAGCCCGGGCAAGACATATTTCCCTTTAGCATCTATGATCTTCATTCCATCTGCCTTAATAGATTTGCCAATTTTAGCAATAACTCCTTTTTCTATCAAAATATCTTTTTCCGAAGACGACTTCTTTGTAGCATTAACTATCGTTGCGTTTTTTATTAGCAAAGACATCACCTACACCCCTATCCTTTTTTTATACGGTAACAGGCTCCCTAATCCCAAGAAGTAAATACAAAACAGCCATACGTATTGCAACACCATTTGTAACCTGGTTCAAAATTACCGAATATTCCCCATCAGCGACTTCCGCTGAAAGTTCAACACCTCTATTTGTCGGGCCAGGATGCATGATCAACACTTCCCTTTTGGCCCTTTTTAATCTTTCATTATCAACCCCAAAAGTCTTTGCATATTCTCTAATAGATGGCAAATTTTTATCGTTTTGCCTTTCTTTTTGAATTCTCAGAAGCATCAATACATCGCTTTCAGGGATCACCGCATCAATATCATAACTTACTTTCACTCCAAGCTTCTCAATACCAAACGGAATCATAGTCGACGGCCCACAAACAGTTACATTTGCCCCTAATTTTGTCAGCCCCCAAATATTCGACCTTGCAACACGCGAATTCGATATATCACCGACAATACTTACGTTCAATCCTTTTATCCTGCCTAGCTTTTCATTGATGGTAAACATATCTAACAATGCTTGCGTAGGATGTTCGCGGCATCCGTCTCCGGCATTGATTATCGAAGCGCTCAAATTATCCGCCAGGATCAAAGGGACCCCTGAACATGAATGCCTTACAATGATCGCATCAACATTCATCGCCTCAATATTCTTTGCCATATCAAGGATCGTTTCACCTTTTGAGAGGGCGCTGCTACTAGCTGCAATATTTATGGTATCAGCAGAAAGCCTTTTTGCCGCCAGCTCAAAAGATGTCCTTGTTCTCGTCGAAGGCTCAAAGAAAAGCATTACAACAGTTTTTCCTCGCAGGGCAGGAACTTTTTTAACATCCCGGGCAGAGACTTCCTTAAAAGATTTTGCAGTCTCCAATACCATCTCTATTTCTTCTACGCTTAGACTTTTCAGGTCAAGCAAACTATGTTTTGTCCACTCTGCCATTATTCATCCCTATCTTCGATCTTAACCATATCTGCTTTATTATCGCTTTCCTTCAATATGACTTCCACCACCTGGTTCAAAGATGTAGGTATGTTCTTTCCCACATAATCTGCTCTTATCGGAAGCTCCCTATGACCTCTGTCTATCAAAACTGCTAGCTGAATGCTTGCAGGCCGTCCGAAATCAATTATCGCATCAAGCGCCGCACGAATAGTCCTGCCCGTAAAAAGGACATCATCCACAAGAATTATCTTCTTGTCGGTAATATCAAAACTTATTTTCGTTTCATGAACAACCGGCTGAGTAGCAACAAGCGTAAGGTCATCACGGTATAACGTAATATCCAGGATTCCAGAAGGGATCTCGACACCCTCGATCTGTTTAATGCTTTCCTTGATCCTTTCTGCCAAAACAGCACCCCTCGTTCTTATACCGATCATACAAAGATCTTTAGTCCCTTTGTTTTTTTCTAATATCTCATGGGCGATTCTTGATATAGCCCTTCTGATATTTTCTTTATCCATTACCTTCAGCGGAGATTTGATCATATACCCAATCCTCTACTCTTCCTTAATATCCTTGAGAATATTAGCTGCCTTTTTGGCACAAAAAAAACCCGCCTTTTTACAAAAGCGAGTTTGCATTCCATTTCTTTTTTTCCTGATATAATAATCTGTTGACCATGTATTTCCTTGCAGGTCTCTCAGGACCAGTTTAAAGGTTATTGTCACCAAATATAACACCGACCTTTTGTTTTGTCAAGCAAAATGCCTTTCTTTCTTTTAAAAAAACAATTATTCTACACATTAAACCCCAAAGATAATTACCGTCGATAACTTGCTTGGTTTCAGTTAAAAAGAAAACGCTTTTTTTAATCTGGATTTTTACATTGTGATATAATCACATGTAGGTTAAACTTGTAGTAGAGTAAATATATTATGTAGTCTTAATGGCTACATAAGGATTAAAAAGCATAAGGAGAGAACTCGTGAAAAAAATGTTATTTATTTTAATGATAACCACCGCCATAATTGCTTTTATTCAAGATCCAACTTACGCTCAAACCCAAACTCTTGAATTAACAACCTACTATCCTGCCCCTTTTGGCGCATATGACAGGATCAAGCTTGTACCAAGAGCAGCTGGCTCAGAACTACCCGAGCCCTGCGACAGCGGGACCGTTTATGTATCTGATGATGGAAACCTGAACTATTGTGAACCTTCAGCAGCAGGAAGCCCCACCGGAGCATGGGGCCCCGCAGCCGGGGAATGGGAAAGATCTGCAGACGACAACAACATATATCCGATCAACACTGACACAAATCCGAATATCCGTATAGGCGTTGGCACAAGTACGCCCACACAGCAATTGCATATTGTCTCTGACAATAGCGATGCAGGAATTTTAATTCAGGCAGAGAACAATAACGCCACTATACTAATCCAAGGCCAAACAGGGTCCAGCGGAAGTGAATTTTCTATAACATCTGAGCAAAATGCAACGAACATTGGTACAGTTACGGACACTCCGCTTAATCTTATTACTGGCGACCCGGGAACTGGCGGTGGCCCTCGTCTGACTGTTACAGACCAGGGGCAAGTAGGGATAGGCACAACCAATCCTGCCCGCGACCTAGAAATAGCCGGTGGCTTTCAAGTTTCTAATGCTGCAGGAGCCGCAGATATAGTTTTTGATGGCACCACTGGAGTTGGTGCAAACATACAGTTTAGATCGGGAACAAATTTAGATGGAAATTTTGAAATAGATCTTGTAGGTAATGCCAATGATCCATATTTCGTGGTCACACCAGCTGGCGACGTTGAGATAAACGGAACTTTATCCGTGAAGAACGCGGGGGAACCTGTAGCAGAAGTTCAAGTTGAATATGTTGCTGATGGAACTAATCCCGGCTACTATGCAACTTATGCGCCATAACAAAAATAGATGGCGCAAAATATATATTTGTTTGTTTAAGGAGGCATAAGATAATGAAAAAGAACAATGTCCATAAAATCTCAAAAATAAATATATTACTGTTCGCATTTCTGTTTATTACCGTAATAGCTTTCCTGCATCCGCAAATTGCAGGATCTCTGGAGTGGACTGACCCGGCATTATCGCCTTCAAACACTATACGCGCTATTCACTTTACTGAATTAAGAACTCAGGCAAACAATCAGAGGATGCAATGCGGAGTTGGCGCCTATTTATTTTCAGACACAATTGTCTCAAAAACAACACCTATTAGAAAAGCCCACCTGGAAGAGATCAAAGAAGCTGTTGAACAGATCTCAACAAATGGATCAGTTCCGCGAACACCTCCCACAATGCCTAATATTGGCGTAATAAGTGCAGGATCAACTGCAATAAGCCTAACACATATAACCGATCTAAGAGATGCTCTTGCAAATACTACTTGTTGCGGAGACGGCGTTTGTCAGTCTTCTGTTGAAACGACTGTTAACTGCCCGGGAGATTGCCTATGTACATATACCCCTTCCTCGGGGACAACCTGCGGGGAAATGGGCTGTCCTTCCGGAAGTGTTTTAATTACACAAACTGCCGCTGAAGGCCCAATCCTTTGTCCAAACAAATACAGCTGTGAGAACAAGCCTTCTTTATGCTGCAGTTATTACTTGTCTGCAGCAGGCTGCGGAGACAATATCCATTGCGGAGAAACACAAACCATGACAGAAAAAGTTGGCCAGGGCTGTGTTGTCCCGGATAATGAAAAATACCTTTGCGGCGCTGACGAAAGTTGCTGCACATACAACACGACCGACCTGGGCTGCGGCGCTACTGTTAACAGCACAACTTATCCTTATTACACTCGCGTTTACCAATCAGTTGATCCAGCTCATCCACAATGTACTGATAAGATAGTCACTGTTGATAATGAAGCGGATTGCTGCAGCTATAAATATGCCGAAGGTTGCGGAACAGCTTTGGATGACGGCATTGGCACTATTTACAATTCTTGTGATGGAGTGACTTATGATGGAGGGACCTGGGTAGAATGCACTTGGTCCGACACATTCCCTATAGATTGTGATCCAACGATCGTATCAGAAGAAAACTCAGACAACTGCTGCAATTATGCTGAAACAACAACATGTATAGATAAATTCGACCCGCTTATACCTGCCACATATATAGGAGTAACCAAGCAAACTGTATCAGAAGATGTCGCCAATCCTGATTGTGACATAACTACAACCCTAGAAGATTTCCATAATGATTGCTGTGGGTACAACACAACCAGAGACGAGTGTGAAAGCTCAACTAACTGGGTACAATATACAGATGCGGACAATCCAGACTGCCCATCTAAATCAGTAACAAAAAATACAAGCACAAGCGATGTAAATAATTTATGCTGCAACTACGGAGCGCCAGTGGTTACATGCGGCGGCCAATGTAATGGCAGAGGAATTGTATATCCTCTGGGAACAAAAGTCATATGCACGCCGGCAGGCAATGCAAATTGTACTGATATAGTAACAACAAGCCCTAATGATGATGTCTGTTGCGGGTTTGAAACTAAATCCGGCTGCGGCGGCAAGTTCAATGCCCTGGAAGAAGCTTGCGGCGGAGACGGAACATATAACTATAGCGACCTTGTTACCTGTAAGGTCTCAGCAACTATGAGAGGTGCCGGCTGCGATGACGTTATTGTTAGCCAAGAGGTAAATGCAGCCACATGCTGCCAATATACAACAGGAGGTCTCGGATGTGGCGCAAACTGTAACAGTACGATATATCCTGCTGACACTAAAGTCACTACTTGCCAGATCTCGGCTACAGGATACTGCTCTGAAAATATAATCACTGCTCAAAACCATAATGACTGCTGTCTTTTTGTAACAGATGCAACCTGGCAATGCGGCGGAACTTGCGGTGCCCAGACATTTTTACCAAACCAGGCTTACAAGTGCAAAAGGCCGACAATAAATGTAGCCTTATGCTCTGACGGAATTACAGCTACAGTAGCTAATGCAGCTACAAGCGTAACTGCATGCTGCAACTATACAACTGTCGCTGGCTGCGGGTTGACCTGTAACGGACATGCCCATACACCAATAGAATATGTAACCTGTCGAACCTCTGCGGTTGCCGGTTGCGATCCTATTGAAACAGCAACAAGCACAATGGCATGCTGCACGTATAATGATATTCAAGGCTGCAGCCTTGAATGTAACGATATAAATTATGGCACCAATGAGTGGGTTGACTGTAATGAAGTTACACCTTCCTCCCTAAAAACTTATGGCTGTACAGACCAGCTTGAGGCAGGATCCCCTGTTGTTAATGCGAATGCCTGTTGTAACTATGCTTCAAACACAGGCTGGGGGCTCTCCTGTGCTGGAACAAACTATCCAGCCTATTACAGGGTCACCTGCCAAACATCTGTAGTTGCCGATTGCGATGATATCGTCGATAACGCAGCTGACCAGACAGACCTGTACTGCGGATATGTTTACAGTTCAGGCTATGGACAGACCTGTAATGGAATAACATATGGAGCAGGTGAATACACCGAATGCAAGAAAAAAACAATCACTGCTCCTGGAGCCGCAGACCCTTATTGTGATGATGTCCTGGTAGACGGTCCGACATTTGATGGGGACGGCACCTACTGCCAATATACTGAGGCAGCACCTTATGCCGGCTGCGGGATCGATTGTGCCGGCTCTGACTATCTTGTAAGCGATTATGTCGTTTGCAAGACTTCCCTTACAGGGAATCCGGGATGTGCTGCCCCGACAGTAACACGCCTTGATACGAACGACCCTGCCTGTTGTGCCCCGGCAGAATATACAACAACTCAAGGTTGCGGCATCGACTGCGGGAATGTTACAACATACGCAGATACCGACCTTATTACTTGTGTATCGATCCCGGCAAAGCCAACCTGTCCGGTAACAGCCAGTAAAGACATAGGACATGTGACCTGTTGCCCTGACTACACAACAACCGAAGGCTGTGGCATATCATGCGACGGAGGAACAACTTTTTATGATGCAAATAAATATGTTACTTGTTATACTTCTCCAACTCCTGGTTGTAATAAAACCCCTGTTATAGCATCAAATAGCTCAGACCTTTGCTGTAATTTCCAAACCAACGAATCTTGTGGTCTGTCGTGTGAAAGCACCTCATATCCGGATACAACTCTTGTGAAATGCCGGACTTCAGCTGTTTCAGGATGCACAACATCAACTTTGATATCTTCAACACCATATGCAGAAAGCTGCTGCAACTGGAGCGATTGGCAGAACTATGGAAGCACCACTGGCTGCGGAATGAGCTTAACTCTTGCAGATATTGCCAGGCTTTCGTCAGGTCCAACAAGCTGTAGCGTCATTCAAAGCTTGCAGGCAAAGATCCCGACAAATCCTAACTGTCCAATTTATACGCGCTGTGAAGACAATTGCGGGCAATGTATTTACGTTGCCGGCCCAAGCAATCCATATCAAAGTTGTGATTACAGCCCTAGCTGTTTAGGACGGGGAACTCAGTATTGCGCTGCTACTAATGACTGGGGTCCTTGCAGCCATTCACTTTGCAGCCCATATACCACTCTGTCATGCAGCTATCTTCCTATTCCAGGAGATGGTTCTGATCCTTATATAAAATATGATTATAAGATATGCGATCCATGCGGTGACCAATATGGAGCCTGTTCCTGCGGGCATCATCCTTTCAATACAACCCTGGATTCATTCACATGTAATGATGCTTCTGTTCCATGCCCTACTGACTTTGATCCAAACTACTACTCCTGCGAAGATGGATACCTAAAACGTAACGGGGAATTGAATCCAATAAATAATTGCCCTGGAATTAGATCTTGTGTTAACCATGAATGGTCTCCAACATGCTCCTTCCAAATAACATTTGGAACCCCTCTAAGTTATAGGGGCTCTTGCACCATTCAAGCCCCTGATGGGAATGACTATACAGGTGCTTATAGGCTAAACGAATGTGGTACAGATTACATTAAGTCTGGCGGTGTTCCAGTATGTTTCTGTGTAGCTAATCTTGAAGGTAAATGTAAACCTTTTGGTGATTGTGACAAGCAAGATGGCGTATATAAATGCCAGCCTGACGGGACTTACGGCACATGTGAGACATTAACGGAAGGACAATATAAAAAATGGTCACTTTGGCATCCAAGAGGGGCAGAAGGAACTCCTGGCAACTGTTCTGCCTTTTGGGTCACAAATCCTTGTATTCACGACCATTGCGGAAAACTTATAGGTTGTCAATAAAGATAAAATAATAAAAAAGCCTCTAGCGCTAATGCGTTAGAGGCTTTTTTGTTGTTCAAGATCTACTCCCGTTTCAAATTCAACATTAACACAAACTCGCCCTTTGGATTTGTTCGGGAAAAATGTTCATACAATTCAGCGGCGGTCCCCTTCCTTAGCTCTTCAAATTTCTTTGTCAATTCTCTTGCGCAAGCGACTACAGGATTTCCTAACACCTCTTCAATATCCTTTAAAGCCTTGGTGATCCGATGTGGCGATTCATAAAAAATAATAGTCCGCTTCTCATCTTTCAATGCTTCCAGCTTCTTTCTTCTTGCCGATGATTTGTTCGGCAGAAATCCTTCAAAAACAAAACTATCTGTTGGAAGCCCAGACAAAGACAATCCTGCAACAAGCGCACACGCGCCCGGCACAACAGTAATAGGAATATTATTTTCCTGTGCAAGCTTAATAAGACGATAGCCAGGATCACTTATTCCAGGGGTACCTGCATCAGTTACAAGCGCAACACTTTTACCTTCCTGTAACACCTTAAGCAGGTATTCGCTTTTTTTAAACTTGTTATGTTCAAAATAACTCGTCAGCGGTGTATCTATATCATAATGTTTAGTTAATATTCTTGTATGGCGGGTATCTTCAGCAGCGATAAGATCGACTTCTTTTAAAACTTCGATCGCCCGAAGAGTAATGTCTTTAAGGTTTCCTATTGGAGTAGACGTGATATAAAGCATAATATTGCTGATAATTATTCAACCGTTACAGATTTAGCTAAGTTTCGTGGCTGATCTACATCGCAGCCTAATCCTACAGAAACATAATATGCGAACAGCTGTAATGGTAAGGCAACTAACAGAGGCGTTAAAAGGTCCAAAGTCCTTGGAACATAAACAACATGATTTGAGTGTTTTTTAATGGTTTGGTCCCCTTGCGTCGCTATTGCAATGATCTTCCCTTTTCTTGCTCGTATTTCCTGGATATTAGATATCATTTTTTCATATGTTGGTGATTGCACCGCGATACAAACAACAGCGCGATATTCATCTATCAAAGCAATGGGACCATGCTTCATTTCTCCTGCAGCATAACCTTCTGCAGGAATGTATGAAATCTCTTTAAGCTTTAAAGCCCCTTCAAGCGCCGAAGGATAATTTATATTTCTTCCAAGAAAAAGGAAACATCCAAAATGAGAGTTCTTCTTTGCGATCTTTGAGATCAAACCTTTTGTCTTTAAGATGTCTTTGTATAAAGAAGGTATCGTTTTCAGTTCTTTTATTATTTCAAGCCTAGCTCTTTCTGATATTTTATCCGTATGGCTGCTTAATTTCAGGGCCAAAAGATACAGCATCGCTATTTGAGCAATATAAGCTTTTGTTGAAGCCACCCCGATCTCAGGGCCTGCATGCGTATACAAAATACCGTCCGAATCCCTTGAAAGCGAGGAGCCGACCACATTGCAGATCGAAATGATCTTTGCCCCTTTTGACCTCGCCTCTCTGACAGCAGCCAAGGTATCTGCCGTTTCACCTGATTGGCTTATGGCAATTATCAAGGTCTTATTATCAATTATTGGGTCCCTATAACGAAATTCGCTAGCAGCATCCACGCTGACCGGTATTGATGCCAGTTTCTCAATCACATATTTCCCGACAAGCCCTGCATGATAAGCCGTCCCACAAGCAACAATATATATGTTCTTAAATGCCTTTAACTGCTTCTCAGTTAATTTGAGCCCATCGAGAGAGATCCTGTTCCCATGAATTCTCTCCTTGATTATTTTAGCTAAGACCTCCGGCTGCTCATGTATCTCTTTAAGCATGAAATGCGCATAGCCCTGTTTCTTAACGGCATCAACATCAAACTTTACAATATTAACCTTCGGCTTTACCTGCTTGCCGGCAAAAGTATGAACCAAGACTTCTTGTCTGGTGATTGTGGCGATCTCTCCATCTTTTAGATAAATGATCTTCTTTGTTTTATCAATAATCGCAGGAACATCCGAAGCAATAAAATTTTCACCATTGCCTATGCCAACAATAAGAGGTGACCCCACACGCGCAGCAACGAGCTTTTCTGGATCATCACTGCAAATAACCCCTAAAGCAAAAGCCCCCCTTAAATGCCTTATGCCTTTTTTAACTGCCTCAAAAATATCTCCATTATAATTCTGTTCTATCAAGTGAGAGATAACTTCAGTGTCTGTTTCAGAAACAAATTTGTGCCCTTTTTGGATAAGAGTTCTCTTTAGGTCTTCATAATTCTCAATAATGCCGTTATGAACTACTAGTATCTTTTTTGAACAATCAAAATGGGGATGGGCATTAACTTTATTTGGGGCGCCATGTGTTGCCCAGCGGGTGTGTGAAATGCCAACGGAGCTTTGTCCGACAGGCTTGTCCTTGATAAGCTTTTCAAGGTTGTGTATCTTTCCATGCATCTTTCTAAGATCTAACTTGTGAGTAGAGGAACAAACTATCCCGACACCGCTGGAATCATACCCTCTATATTCAAGCTTTTTTAAACCATCAAGCAAAACTGGAATTGCTTGTTTCGACCCAATATATCCTATAATTCCGCACATAGTTCAAATCTTTTCTTAAAATCAAATAATGTTTGGATAAAAAGTTTAGCTGAGCCTCATATTTTTTACAGCAATGCAGGAACTCTTTGCTGTTCTAAAATATTGTCCGTAAAATCAAAAACCCCTCAGAGCTGTATTTTTTCTATTAAATAAAAAATTATTTAACATCCTCTGCTGAAGGCTTGATATTTACATAAGTGACTACTTTTCGAGAGGGATTTTTCTTTCTTGTAAAATAAACCTCACCATCACATCCTGCAGTTAAATGCATTTTCTTACCATTAACATTAAGGCCTTGCTGCCATTTATGGCCTTCTCTTGTCAATATAGTCCCAGACAGTACGCTCTGGCCACCTGATGTCTTCAGGCCTTTTGTTTCCTTATAAAACTTAGCTGTTAAACCACCTTTTTTTGTCATCATTACCTCCCAAATAAAAACAGCAATACAATCATCACCGTTTCTTCAATTAAATTTAATTAAACCCAATTTCATGGCCCGATATAGTTTCCTACAAGACAAGAAATATACAATGTTTTAGCAAAATATGCAAACTTTTTATTTTATGCCTATATTATCTATATTTAAGCATAATATTATGCCCATCTATAATCTTTAATATAATAACCCAAAAAAGGCCATGTCCCTTATGAGACATGGCCTTTAAAATAATCTACATAACTAAGAAGCTATTGTCCGCTTAATATTTTATTTATCTCAGCCTCATAACCCGCCAGATCCCTAGCTGGTGTTTTTCTGCCATTAATATAGAAGGTTGGGGTACCTCTTACGCCGACTTTTGCCCCAAGCTCAATATCTTTATTAATATAATCTTCCCATTGAGCATCTTTGTCCTTATAATCCTTTAAGAACTTATCAACATCCAAGCCAAGTTGGGAAGCCAATTCCTTGTATTTTTCTTCTCCTAAGCTATTTCCATTTTCAAGAAGCAGTTCTATCATTTCAGCGTATTTGCCTTGCTCACCAGCAGCAAAAGATGCTTTAACTGCTGTCCTTGCATTTTGGTGGAATCCTAAAGGAAAGTTCTTCAATATATAATTAACTTTTCCTGGATACTTAGCAAGAACTTCATTTATAGGAGTATGAAACCTTGCACAAAAAGGACATTGAAAATCTAAAAATTCTGTGATGGTAATTTTAGCGTTCTTGTCACCAACAACCGTTGAATGTGCAACAGGAATTTCGTAAACAGTTGTATAGTCTTCCGGTGGTGGAGCCTGTCTTTCTTGCGCTTGTGCTCCGGCACCTTTAATAGCTTTTTCTATATCGTTAACTTTGGACTCAAGAAGTGCTATTTTCTGTTGAAGGCTAACTTGTGTTGCGATCAGCCCGGAAATATCAGACATGCCCATACCGCTACTCTTGGACATAGCTCCTCCCATAGCATCCATTTTAGCCTCTATTCTAGTTTGCATCTGAACTATTTTTGATTGTTCATCAAAGATAGCTTTTAGGGCAGTTTTACCTCCGCCATTATTTTTTAAAGCGATAAGCCCGATAAAAACGCAGACCATAATGATTAGAACCAGGGTAGTTATTCTATCTTTCATTCCTATATCCTTTCTTTTTTTGTTTTTTTTACTGATTCAAAGAATACCACAAATGAGTAAAAAATACTATTATAAATTTTCAAAAATATCGATCAATATCCCTACAGCGGTATTTTGCCATATGTTGATACTACATGCTTAATATCTTCCCACCTTTTTGGACATCCAAAAACCCCGATGATCAAATCGCTATCGCCCTTCTTTATAGTTCCTATAAAACATGCTTGAGCGGCTCTTGTATATCCGGTCTTACCATAAATCTTTTTCTTCCAATCTTTAAAAAGTATTTTATTATGGCTCGTCAATAGCACCTGCCTGCCGTCCTTTGATTGGATCGTTTTGTTTTTAAATGTGATTGCTTGCCGGAAAAAACTATGTCTTAACGCCCTTCTGAAGATCATATACATATCATATGCCGTTGAATACTGTTTCGCCCTTGAAGGAAGGCCGTTTGAATTTGCGAATTTCGTATGTTTTGCCCCTAGTTGTTTTGCCCGCTGGTTCATCAATTGGACAAAGTTAGCTTCTGAACCTGAAACAGCCTCTGCCAAGACCACGCTTGCATCATTTGCTGATTTTATAAGTATTGCGTAAAGAAGGTCCTTTACCTTATATCTCTCTCCGGGCTTAAGATTTATCACTGTTGGCTGGACCAATGTTGCGGCTTTGCTAACGGTAACATATTGGCCTAAAGGAAGTTTTTCAATTACAAGAAGGGCGGTCATTACTTTTGCAGTGCTCGCAGGCAAGATGCGGGTATGAACCCCTTTTCCGTATAACCGCTTCATCTTTGTGCTGTCAGAAAAAATAACCGACTTACATGTTACCTGGTGTTTATTTTTTCGCTTGGCAGCATCTACTGATGATGAAAATAAAAAAGTAAAAACGATCAGAAATAAAAAAGCTGTATTGATCGTTCTAGATCTATTCTTTTGTAATGATTTCAATTCTTGATCTTTCTATGTTGAGCTCTTTGCTGCCTGATAAACTAATTCCAATGCCGTTGCTATTCCCTCTGTGGGAAAAATATTCTGGCCCTCTGTTTTGCAAATACGCCAGCCATCATCTCTCTTGATTACAGACACCCAAAAATGCTGCACCATTTCAAGTTCTGAAACAATAAGAGAAATTATACCCTTCTGTTTTTTTTCATCAAAAATAATATCTTTAAACACAACCGAACACTTACCGATTTGATCTTCAAAGTGAAAATTTGCTGGATCAAATTTTTTTACTTTATAGGATCTCAATTTTACATCCTTCCTTACAGGCACATCAACATGCCTGACCTTATGCATATTTATTTCGTAGAATTCTTCTTGTCCAGCTTCCATCCACTTGCGCTCGAACTTAGTATCATACTGAGGCTGAACTGTATTTTCTGTTACCTTAAAACCTGTCTCTTTTGACTGCTCAAGCACCCATTCATAGTATGGATAAAAATCTGTAACGATCTTTAAGTTGCCTTTTGCTTTGAGCCTGCTATTGACCAATTTCAAAAATTCCGTTGAGAACAACCTGTGTTTTATGTGCCCTTTTTTTGGCCAAGGACATGGGAACAAACAGTAAACATTATCTATGCTTCTCTGGCCAAACAATCTTTCAAGCGAAACTCGAACATCCATCCTTAATATGCGGATGTTCTCAAGAAGGCCGGCTTCTCTGCGGATCCTCTTCAGTGTTTTAACAACTCTTTCCCATATCTGTTCAAAGCCAATAATATTCCGCTCGGGAGAATTTTTAGCGCTTCGAACGAGGAATTCCCCCATACCGAATCCTATCTCTACATCAAGAGGAGCCTTGCGGTCAAACTGCATATCCCAATCTGCCGGATGGCCAACATTATGGTAAGCCACTAGTGGTTTGAATAAGTCGTCTATTGATTTCACAACAAATAAGATTCTCTAAAAGTTCAATTCGTTTTTTAACCGGAAAAGAAAATCCCAACTGGTCCCGACCAATCTGCTGTCTTCAAAAACTAAAGGCGTAAGCTCATCCTCGGAAATGATCCCGTCCGCTTTATTGCTCGACGTAAAATAATACTTTATAAAATAAGCTTTTTCTCCTGCCTTTAACGTCTCTGTCTTGTAAACAGTGCCCATATTGATCGTTTCTAAGACCCCGGTCCTGCTGTTCTTTTGATACCCCACAACCATCTCATCGCCCATTATCCTAGACACATCTTTTTCAGACATTCCCAAATACACTTTTTCAATACTTGTTGCTTCATTAATTTCTGGTTCTTGTGGTTTTTGCTCATTCACAACAACCTCTACAACTGTGCCTGTCAGAACTTCATCCTGAGGCTCAACCGCCATTGAAACACATCCGGAAGCTATAATACCTAAAAACAATATCCATATTTTTCTCATAACGATCTCCTGCAATAATTAATAAGTTTTTCTATCAGAGCGGTTAATCCATTCTTTAAACAACTCTAAATTTTCTTTTCTTAAAAAGCCTTCAATAATTGCTACGGGGCTTCCTCCTATGGTTTTCATTCTTCTGTTTGAAATTGTTAATTCATGAAATCCTGCTGATCTCGCGTCTTTTATTTTAGCACCATAAACAATAGTTGCAATGTTCGCCCAGTGAATTGCAGAAAAACACATTGGGCAAGGCTCGCAAGTGGAATAAATAACGCTGCCGCTTAGATCAATGGAGCTTATCTCTTTGCAGGCCTTTCTGATCGCATGAACTTCTGCATGCGAAGTAATATCAGTTGTCTTCCATACAGTATTATGAACACAGCTTAATATTTTATTATCTTTGACTATACATGCGCCAAAAGGGGTTTGCCATTTTTTAACGCCTTCTCTGGCCTTTTCAATTGCCATTTTCATATATTTTTCATTTGGTTTAAAAGCTGGCATAATTTACTAAATTATCCTAAAAGATTATAAATAGCCCTGCAATTAAAATGCGATAAATACCAAAAATTATAAAATTGTGGTTTTTAACAAAATGTAATAAAAACTTGATCGACCCTATTGCAACAAAAAACGATACTGTAAACCCGACAGACAATAGTCCAAATTGTGAGAACGTAAATGAAGACGCGGTCTTAATAAGGTCTAAAGCCGTTGCTGCCGCCATTGTTGGAACCGCGAGTAAAAAGGAGAACTCAACAATAGTTTTTCTCTTTAAGCCTAAAGACAAGCCTCCAATGATCGTAGCTGCTGATCTTGAAACACCCGGCACCATTGCAAAAGATTGAAAAACCCCTATCATAAAGGCCTTTTTATAACTCAGCTGTTTAAGGTCCTCAACATCACTGTCTTTTTCTTTATGAAGCAATTCGAAGACAATAATTATAATGCCTCCTACTAATAGCGACCACAGAACAACATTCTCGCTTCCCAATAGCACCTTTTTTATTATCTTGTAAAAAACTAATCCTAAGACCGCGGTGGGAATAAACGCAACAGCGATCCTTTTGATAATTTCAATATCAAGGATCAGCATTTTCCAATAAAGACACACTACCGCTAAAATGGCCCCCAATTGTATCGCTATCTCAAAGCTCCCAAGAAAATCACCATGAGCCAAGCCCATTAATTTCTCAGATAAGATCAAATGTCCTGTTGAAGATATTGGCAAAAATTCTGTAAGGCCTTCAACAATGCCAAAAACAAAAGCATGCAGTAAGTTCATTGATTACTTCCTATAAATATGGAGATTAATATTCATATAAATATTTGCATTTAGTATCAACTACTTTAAAACAAGATATGGTAAAGTTCAATCTCTTTTCGCTAATTAATTGACAATTGGGTATATTTCAACTATTTTATTGCTATGGAATCCGCCTTAAAAGATCACCCAATATACAAATTACTGCAAAAACGCATACTTGTTCTTGATGGCGCAATGGGCACAATGATACAGCGTTACAATCTTCAGGAAGAGGATTATAGAGGAAGCGTTTTTGCTGATCATGAAAGCAGCCTAAAAGGCAATAATGACCTGCTTTCTATTACGCGCCCTGATATTATTGAAGAAATCCATGAAGCATACTTAGCGGCAAATGCAGATATCATTGAAACTAATACATTTGGATCTAATTCAATCTGCCTGGCAGATTATAAACTTGAGAACAAAGTATACGAGCTAAACCTCGCTTCAGCCAAGATCGCAAAAAGAGCGGCAGATAAATTCTCAAAAAAAACTCCTAATAAACCACGATTTGTAGCAGGGTCTTTAGGCCCTTTGAATAAAACAGCCTCTATTTCCCCTGATGTAAATGATCCAGGGTATAGGGCCGTTAAATTTGATGAACTTGTCGAAGCATACACCGAGCAGTTAAAAGGCCTGATCAATGGCGGCATTGATATTGTCCTGATCGAAACAGTTTTTGATACTCTCAATTGTAAGGCTGCTATCTTTGCCGTTAATTCCTATTTTGAAAAGATCGGCAAAACCCTTCCAATAATGATATCGGGAACAATAACGGATGCCAGCGGAAGAACATTATCAGGACAAACATCCGAAGCTTTTCTGATCTCGGTTGCACATGCAAAACCTCTAAGCATCGGCCTGAACTGTGCCTTGGGAACAGAGGACATGCGACCCTACATTGCCGAGCTATCATCTAAGGCCTCTTGTTTTATCAGCTGCTATCCAAATGCCGGGCTTCCTAATGAACTTGGCCAGTACGATCAAACAGCAAGTGAAATGGCTGATTTATTAGGGGAATTTGCAAGCAACGGCTACCTTAACATTGTGGGAGGCTGCTGCGGCACCACGCCTGAACACATAAAGAAAATTGCTGCTATCGTTAGCAAATATCCTCCAAGAAAACTTGAAAGCAAGCCGCTTCTGTCCTCTTTTAGCGGATTGGAGGCTCTTGTCATCCGCCCGGAGACAAACTTTATCAACGTTGGAGAAAGAACTAATGTTGCAGGCTCAAAGATCTTCGCAAAACTGATCATAAAAGAAGATTACGAAGGTGCTCTTTCTATTGCACGTCAACAAGTCGAGGCCGGAGCACAGATCATTGATATCAATATGGATGAGGCAATGCTTGACTCAAAAGCTGCCATGGTAAAATTCCTGAACTTAATAGCTTCCGAGCCTGACATATGCAGAGTGCCTATAATGATAGATTCTTCAAAATGGGAAGTTATTGTTGAAGGGCTTAAGTGTATCCAGGGTAAATCTATTGTTAACTCTATCAGCCTTAAAGAAGGCGGAACAAAATTTAAAGAACATGCCAAGCAGATAAAGGACCTTGGAGCTGCTGCTGTAGTTATGGCATTTGATGAAAAAGGCCAAGCTGATAGCTATGAGAGAAAAGTTGAGATCTGCACGCGTGCTTATAAAATCTTGACTGAAAAAATTGGATTTCCTCCTCAAGATATTATTTTTGACCCGAATATTTTTGCTGTCGCAACCGGTATTGCAGAACACAATAATTATGCTGCAGATTTCATTAAAGCCACTAAAACAATAAAAGATACCCTGCCCCACTGTTTAATAAGCGGCGGGCTAAGCAATGTATCTTTTTCTTTTAGAGGGAACAATGCTGTCCGCGAAGCAATGCATTCAGTATTTCTGTATCATGCGATAAAGGCCGGAATGGACATGGCTATCGTTAATGCCGGAATGATCTCTGTCTACGATGAGATAGAGCCCGAGCTTCTCAAGGTAGTTGAAGATGTCATATTAAACAGCCATCCTGATGCAACTGAAAAATTAATATCTTTTGCAGAAACCGTGCAGAAGAAAGGGCAAAACCTTCCTTTCGGCAGGCAGGAACAAACTGAAGCTTTAGCCTGGAGAGAAGCTTCTGTTGAAGAAAGGCTTTCTCATGCTCTCGTAAAAGGCATTACTGACTATATTCAAACTGATATTGAAGAAGCACTGAAAAAATATAAAGAACCTGTTGAGATCATAGAAGGCCCTCTAATGGCTGGAATGGGAAAGATCGGGGACCTTTTTTCAGAGGGAAAGATGTTCCTGCCTCAAGTAGTGAAAAGTGCCCGCGTAATGAAGAAAGCTGTTGAGATATTAAACCCCTATATCAGCGCCAGCAGCTCCTCCGTCAAAAAAGCCCCTGGCAGAATTCTGCTTGCAACTGTAAAAGGCGACGTACATGACATCGGCAAGAATATAGTTAGCGTTGTTTTAGCTTGCAATAATTTTGAAATTATCGACCTTGGCGTTATGGTCCCGTGCGAAAAAATATTAAAGACTGCAAAAAAAGAAAAAGTTGATGCGATATGCTTAAGCGGTTTAATCACTCCTTCTCTTGAAGAAATGGAGAATGTTGCAAAGGAAATGGAGCGGCAAGGATTCACTATCCCGTTATTAATCGGGGGCGCAACAACTTCGCCTAAACATACAGCTATCAAGATAGCCCCTCATTACAGCGGCATTACATTATATTCAAAAGATGCCTCTAGCAGCGTCACTACGGTCAGAAGTTTATTCAACGATAACCTTAGGTCAGAACTAATAAAAAAGACAACTATAGAATACGAACACCTGCGTGATCTTCATAACAGGACCAACATTAACAGAGAGCTTGCAAGCTATGAAGAAACGCTGAAAAATAAATATAGGTGCAGCTGGAACAATTCAAAAATAGTAACCCCTTCTTTTATAGGAACAAAAGTATTCCATAGCTACAACCTATCAGAGATAAGAGAATATATTGACTGGACGTTCTTCTTTATTGCCTGGGAAATGAAAAAAAAATATCCTGAGATCCTGTCTGACCCAAAGCTTGGAGACGAGGCTAAAAAATTATTCGCTGAAGCAAAGGTCATTCTAGATAAGATAATAAGCAAGAAGCTCCTTAGAGCTGATGCGGTCATAGGATTCTTCCCCGCCAACAGTAACGAAAATGATATTGAAATATACGAAGATGAAAACAGGGACAAAATTGTGAAATCTTTTAGCATGCTCAGGCAACAGGAGCTACATAAAGACGGGGCTCCATATGTTTGCTTGTCAGATTTTATCGCGCCGAAAGAATCCGGCATTAAAGATTATTTGGGTTTATTTAGCATAACTGCCGGACTTGGTATTGAAGACCTCTCTATTTCCCTGAAAAAAGACAATAATGACTTTGAGGATATTATGATAAAGGCCTTAGCTGATAGATTGGCAGAAGCGTTTACTGAACTAATGCATAAAAAGGTCCGCAAAGCACTATGGGGATACTCTCCAAGTGAATCCTTAGAGAACAAGGATATCTTTTTAACAAAATACCAGGGAATACGGCCGGCCCCAGGATATCTTGCCTGTCCTGATAATAGCCAGATCGCTGATATCTTCGAGGTGTTAAGAACTGAAGGATCTATCGGTGTTAAATTATCAGAAAACTATATGATGTATCCGACTGCATCAATTGCAGGTTTCTATATGGCAAATCCCGAAGCTGCTTATTTTTCAGTTGGAAAGATTGACAAAGAACAAGTGATCGATTACGCAAAAAGAAAGAACATCCCTGTTCAAGAAGCAGAAAAATGGCTTGACCCGGTCTTGGGGTATAAGAAAGCTATTGAACGTTAACAAATATATAAACTTTATCCATCTAGCATTTTAAAAGATTTTCAAACCAGATATGACGCTTATATCTTTTTCTTATAAAAAATCCGGCTTTAGCCAGCAGGCTAATAGAGCTATCTCTTTCGTCGTCATCATGCCATTCCAAAAAAATATGTTTTATTCTCTTTAAACTCTGGGTCGCGCCACTAAACATGGCCGCTGCGCTACCCTCTATATCAACTTTCATTAGATCGATTTTATTGTTGCTGCAATACTTCCTCAAACATTCATCAAGAGTGGACGAACAGACATTTCTTTCATGTTCTCCAAAGGATTTAACGCTGTTTGCTCCAAACAAAGGTTCATTATATTGAACTTTAAACATTTGATTATTGTCTGCGGCAAGCGCCAAAGTGATCGGGATATAGCTTTTTTTGAATTTTTCAGATAATGATCTCAAGGTAAACTCGTGTGCTTCACGCATCATATCAATACCATAAACAATACTGCTGGGGTTAAGATAAAACCACCAGCGTACCGTTACGCCTATATTGATCCCGCAATCAATTATTATGGGATTCTTTGTTTTCTTGATTATTTTCTCTATTAATTGATCACGAAGTGAACCTTGAAAGATATTGTCACGTATATTGCGGATTTCTTCTTTATTGGTAATAATCCCAAAGATCGGAAGGAACCCGGGCCAGTGACGAACTTCTTGGTTCTTTGTAAAAAGAAAATATAGAAGATTATTGAAGCCAAATTTCTTCCAAAAAGAAAGCATTGTAAAAAATTTATTATAATACACTTTTCATCCTTTTAAACTCCTATAAGCTGACTCTGGTTGCCTGCATATTAGAAATGACGGCCTCGACCCAAAAAGGAGCCCGGCTGAAACAACCCCTTAAAGAGCTTGAAAAATAACATTTAGAACTTATTGCAAACTTTCGAGATATTTCGCTATATCAGCCGCCCTCTTCGTCTCTCCTTGCAACTTTAAAAGCTTGATCGCTTCTCTTGCATGATTTTTTGCCGCCGGAATATTCCCAAAAGAAGGATACAGCTGAATAAGCATAATATGTACGGAAGGGTCATTAGGCTTCTCTTTAAGGCATTTTTGTGCTTCCTCTAAAGCAGATCCATAATCTTTTATTTCATAATAATTACTTGCCAAAAGCAACCTTGCCCCGATAAGACTTGGATCACTCTTTAATGCATTGCTTAAACTTTCAATGCTATTGATATAATCTCTGCTTTCATAATAAAACTGCCCCAGAAGATAATTGGTTTGAGGGTCATTATTATAGGCCTTAAGAGACATCTTAAGATAATTTATAGAATCTGCAATCTTTCCCTCACCAAAACTAATATAAGCCAACAGATGATACCCGTTCCTGTTATGAGGATTTTTTATCCTTGCCAACTTCAAAGAAGGATTATCCGCCTGAAGCGGATAACCCATTCTATTCATTTGCAATAAAAGATTGGAAATAACATTAGCCTGGACTAATGCGCCTTTGCTTAATTGAAAATGTTCATAGAGGTCATTGTGTTTAATGCCTGGCTTCATCTCATAGTATATTTCGCCCTTTTTCTCGTAGACATCTTCAAGAATAAACTTTTTACTGATCCAATGCTCGAGAAAATCAACAAAGACAAAATTCTTGTCGCTTATTTTAACGGCGCATAAAGAATTCTCCACATTTTCCCCAGGTGTCTTTTTACCGCCAAACAGGTCTAAAATAGAGCTCCCTCCACTCTCAGGGTCCCTTGATTCAGGCACCTTTGCCCATGTCGCCACATAATAGACATCAAACCCTCTCGCTTTAAGAAGAACATAATTGATCATCGAAACAAACGAGCTCTTGAACCTTTCATTCATTTCTTTCTTTATTTCTGGAGATTGCTTAGCAAAATTCTTAAAGTACCAAACCAAAAATTCCGGCGTTTCTGAATCTAAAAGAGTGACAAATAGCGGCAAGGTCTTTTTGTTAAAATCTTCCTTGCTTTTAAAGCCAAACACTTCGTTCTTAACCAGATCTAATTGTGCTGCCAATTGATCAATAATGCGATCCTCGTTTGCTGACCTATCTATTTGAAATCTGTCATATAGAACTTTTATGTTCACTGGAGCTTCCGTTAACGCCGATAGCCTTATTTGCATATCATAGAGCGCATTATAGACGGCAATAACTTCTTTATCAGAGAATAATTTCTCGTATGCTCCTATTAACCCTTCTAGCCCTTTTCCAAAATTTGGATCGAACTTTCCAGCTTTCAACATGTATGTTTTCGCCCCGTCAATATCCTTTTTTGAAGCCAGGTATAGACAATAATAAGCATACACTTGAAATAGCCTGCTATAAGCACTATTCTGGACGTCCTCTTGCCCTTCCTCTATTTTATCAATTTTGCCTATAACATTATTAAGGTCGCCAATCGGCTCAATATGATCGAGAAAATCTTTCGCATAGCTATCGATCTTGTCATACAACCCCCCCTCATCAATAAAAGCAAGCGAATGTACTGCTATGGAAAGATATAGATCAAATGTTTCCAGGCATCGGCGTTCTTGAAAATCATCACATTTCTCAAATATAGTTTCAACCAGCTTAAACGCCCTATTAATATTGCCTTTTTCAAATTCATTATTGGCCTGTTCCTGAACGCGTTTAAATTCTATATCTGGGTTTTCCTGTTGGACGGGCGCCGGCTTTTCCTTTATGTCTTCAGGTAATTCTATTTGATCTTCAGGCCTGGCATTAAGCTTTTTTAGCTCTTCTGCCGGGATTTCGGCAACACCTTTGAGCATCTTTTCATCAAACGGTTCACCATCAACACTTTCAATCTCATCAAAATAGAAAGATACTTCCACCCCGAGGCCGGTATCCACTATGACAAAATCTTGAGCACGTCGAACGAACGTGCCTCTCACAGTTAAGCCTGACGTTAGTTGAAGCTTCTCTGCAAAAGATGGGGTAGCCAGAAGAATAAATACAATTATTAAAATTTTCTTCATTGTTTAAAAGACTCCTATATTGCCTGTCTATTTTATTATTATACTTATTATAACTGTACATACAAGCGACAAACATATCATTTTTGTCTCAAAATGTTCCTTGAGCCTGTAGGCAAACCTCTTTTTATGTACAAGGATTTTTGAAAGAATATAACCGCAATATCCTGTTTTTTCTGTGCCCTGATTTAAAAACAAACAGAAAAGGCACCATCTGTCGCATCGCGACGGATAATGCCTTTTTTATGCTTAAATAGCCCCAACGGGATTCGAACCCGTGTTTGAAGACTGAGAATCTCCCGTCCTAACCAGGCTAGACGATGGGGCCAAAAACGCTCTCGATTTGCAAGCCATTCAATAATATCATATTTTTTTGTTCGGTCAACAATATTGTAATGTCAAATTTTTCAACTGATAATTAACTTGTCTATCAAAATAAAAGCCATTATAATAAACACCAAGAAAAAATCCAGGTCAAAATTAACACGCTTACTAAAGAAAAAACATATCATGAGAAATAATCGAGGCTTTACGCTTACTGAGATAATAATAACAACCATAATTATAGGCACTATCGCTGCCTTCTCTGTACCAAACTTCAACAAAATGTATGAAAGAGAGCTTTCCCGCAAAGCCCAGCTAAACATGCAAACGATCCATGCAGCCCTTGACATATATAAGATGAGACATGGAGATTATCCTGATGTAAATGTTGTTGATTGGTCTCTAACAGAAATTAATAGCAATTTGGAAATCAACATTATTGACACTGAATTCACCTACTTATATGGAACTCAAGCAGGTAATGATCTTGAAGCGACCAGACTACTCCCGTTAGCTCAAAGATATGTTCTGACCGACCAAATTATACCCTCCCCTTTTGCTGATGGAATCCATTGTGCACCCGCTAATAATTGTCCTTAAAATATGATTTTTTTCCATTTTTAATATAAACCAGACATTTAAATAAATATCTTAATAGAAATATTAATTACCTGTTGAATTTATTGACACTATCAGTAGCAGAAGCTAAAATGAGCAACAGATTAAAAAAGCTGTTTTTCCAACAGATTCTCGGAGAATTATCAGGTGGCAACATTTATAGGAATTGGTTTCAGCAAAGATTATGACCAGCATAAGGCAGCCAGAGATGCCGCTTTTTATGCAAAAACAAATCTAGCCAAAGACCGAATTGATTTTGCGATAATTTTTTGTACTGTTCATTATGACACAAAGATTATCTTCCCGGTCATAAATCAAGTTCTCGGCAATACAAAAACCGTTGGCTGCTCTACCGCAGGCATAATCCTTTCCGATTCAGTTCAAACACGGGGCATTAGCGTACTGGCATATACCTCTGATGAAGTAAAAAGCGGGACAGGCTTTTTTAAAGATATCACTCCTGAGAACACGCAAGAAGCCGGATTTAATTTTGCTAAAAATACTGTTGCCGATTTTGGAAGACATGCCAGACAGCTTATGTTCTTCATGGTCAACAGCCACCTAAAGAATCCTTTGCTGTTCTTAAAAAGCATGCAAGAAGTACTTGGCAGCGTATTCCCTATCGTAGGTGCCGGAAGCTGCGATGATTTTCAGTTCACAAAATCATACGAAATATATCAAAACCAAGCTATCAAGAACAGCGCTACCGGTTTATTGCTTGGCGGTCATGTTGCTGTTGGGATCGGAGGGCATCATGGCTGGCGCCCTTTAGGCAAGCCTCATATCATCCACAAAACAACCGGAAACATAATCAACACAATTGATGGAAAGAAAGCTGTTAGTTTATACGAGAACTATTTTGAAGAAGAGTCTGCAGAACTGCTGTCAACAAAATTAGGGCAGACTGTGATTTTTTATCCTCTAGGCATTTATTCAGCTGAAAGCAATGAATACCTGCTTAGAAACGCAACACAAATCTTACCTGATGGGAGCATCGTCTGCCAAGGGGCCATACCTCAAGGCGTCAAAGTACATTTAATGATCGGGAATAAGGACTCCTGCAAATATGCGGCAGAAGAAGCCGCCCGTGACGCAAAGAATAACTTGGGCCCCAAAGAAGCTAAGCTTGTTTTAGTAATAAGCTCAATGGCGCGACTCAAACTTCTTGGCAGAAACGCATATCAAGAGATAAAAAGAGTTAGGAATGTTTTTGGAGAACACGTGCCTATTTTTGGAATGTATTCAAACGGTGAAATATGTCCATTTAAGACAAGAACAAGCATCCACAGGCCGCATCTTCAAAATGAAAGCATTGTTGTCGTTGCCCTAAGCTAGAAAATATTTGCTGTATAGTAATTAGCGATTTTTAGCTTTTATTTGTAATGAGATTATTATAAAATCTTATCATTAATTCAATTTTAACAGACCATCAAAAGCGATCCGTATGGAAATCATTACAGCAAATATTTGGTATTTTGTAGGCTCCTTTGTTTTTATTATAATCGGGGTGCTTGTCTTTTTATACATTGGAAAAGATGAACAGGTGAAGGAATTAACCACCCTCGTTGAGAAACTCAAAAAGTCATTTAATGACCTAGATGAACAAGCAAAGCTTATCGTTAAAACCGACCTTGAGCTTAACAAAGCCCAAGAAGAGCTAGATAAGCGTTTAAACGGATTAGACGCCTTACAAAACACCTCTCAGCTTATAAGCACATCCCTTAATGAAAATGAGATCTTTGCAAAACTTGACCAAACCTTTTTGATGGATATTGGTTTTGAAAAAACCCTTATACTTCAATACGACAAGAACAAGGCTCTTTATGACCGCTCAGAGATCGGCTTTACGCCTAAAGAAAAAGCTGCTATTTTAGATCATTTAAGAAACGATTCTGAGCTTATCAAATTGCTTGAGAACGGCAAAACGATATCTTCTGAAAACTCAACAAAACTACAAAAAGACACGATTATTCGAACATTTAATGTTATGCATTATATTTTCAATCCTATCATGACCACTGACGGCATGGTAGGCCTTATCTTTGTAGGTAACTCTGCTGCAACATCCTCGATCACCGAGGGTGACGAAGAGCTGATCTCCATACTAGCAACACAAATTGCCCAAGCTCTTGATAATGCTCGTTTATTTGAGGAAGTATACAGGTCCAGGCAGGCTTTAGAAAGCAAGGTCCAAAGCAGGACTATTGAACTTAAATCCGCCCTGGATGAGGTCAAAAATATCAGCAAAACAAAGTCTGAATTTATTTCAGCAGTTTCACATGAATTACGCACCCCTTTAACATCAATCAAAGGATATGCATCAATTCTCATGGCAGGAAAACTTGGCGAAGTTCCTGAAAATGTTAAATTGCGTTTGGCAAAAATAAACACCCACTCTGATAATCTGGTTAATTTGATCAATGAGCTTCTGGATATCTCGAGGATAGAATCCGGCAGAGTTGAAATGAAGTTTAATCAATGTGATATCTCAAGAATGATAGAGAACGTTCATGACTTATTAACGCCACAATTAAAAGATAAAAAAATAAACTGGGTAACTGACATTGCCCCAGATGTTCCTACACTATTGCTGGATAGCAGTCATTATGAACGAGTTTTTATTAACCTGATAAGCAATGCCATCAAGTTCACCCCTGAAGACGGGACTATTTCTATATCTGCCTCCTTAAAAGATGACATGGTTACTGTATGCGTTTCTGATACCGGAATCGGTATTTCAGAGCAGGATATAAAAAGGCTGTTCGATGAATTTTACCGCGTAGAAAACAAGATAAATCAAAATGTTAAAGGTACTGGCTTAGGCCTCGCCTTGGCAAAAAAGATAGTTGAAGCACATAAAGGAAGGATTTGGATAACCAGTGAAATCGGGAAAGGTACAACTTTCCACTTCACTATTCCTGCATAAGTGCTATATTCCTTCTAGTAAAATGCATCGCACTAATTAAACGTAAAGGGCTCAAAAATGAAAAGAGAGTTAATTGTAACTGTTGATGACGATCCAGATATCCTGGATGTTTTGGATCTTACCTTGTCAGAATATTATGACGTAGTCCAGGGCAATAATGGCGAAGAAGGCTTGCAAATAGTACAACAAAAGATCCCTGACCTTATCATATGCGATTATATGATGCCTATAATGAACGGCCGAGAATTCTGCAAGGCCCTTAAAAAGGATATCCTGCTTAGCCACATCCCTATCATTATGCTAACCGGCAAAGGCGAAGTACACGACCGCATCGGAGGCATTGAAGCTGGCGTTGATGATTATATGGTAAAGCCTTTTGATCCTGACGAGTTATTAGCCAGGATCAAAATGATCCTCAGAAGAACTATCAGAAGCCTTGATGCTAATCCCCTTACTCATCTTCCTGGAAATGCATCGATCATGGATGAATTACAAAAGAATATAAGCGAAAAGAATCCTTTTGCTGTTGGATACGCTGACCTTGATAAATTCAAGGTTTATAATGACAAATACGGCTTTGAAAAAGGTGACGATGTCATTAAGGCTATTGCCAGAATAATCATTAAACATGTCAGGGAAATAGCCGGAGATACTGCCTTCGTAGGACATATTGGAGGAGATGATTTTGTATTCATTTCGCCAGATAACCTGGCTGATCAGATCTGCGAAAAGATCATAGAATCCTTTGACGCACAAGTCCCTTCTTTTTACAATGCAGAAGATAATGCCCGTGGCTATATTGAGGGTAAGGACCGCAAGGATAACGAACAAAGGTTCGGGCTGCTTTCAGTATCAATAGGAATTGTCAGCAGCGTTAATCAAAGTATCACTCACCTTGCACAGATCGGCGAGATAGGAGCAGAACTCAAGACATATGCTAAAAGTTTTGAGGAAAGCAAATACGTTAGAAATCAAAGAAAAGATCTTTAAGCTCTTTTCTTATGCTTTTGCGGCTTTAAGCTTTTCAAGTATTTTACTGCTTGAGAAGGGTCTTGGGCACCAAAAAAGTAACTTGCAGTAGCTAAAACATTGGCCCCTGCATCAATAACACTTTGTGCTGTATCAGCGTTAACCCCGCCATCAACTGCTATATATCCTTTAAAGGTCCTGCTTAACGCCTGGATCTTAGGTAAGGCGACCGGCATAAATTTTTGCTTAGCAAATCCTGGATTAACGGACATAATTAACACACCATCAATCTCGGGCAAAATTTCATCAAAGCATAAAGGCGTCCCTGGATTGACTGTCATAATTATTTCTTTACCGCTATCATGCACTTTTTTAATATCTTTTCTAGCCAGCTCAATATCAATCTTATCAACTTCTTTGGGGTATTCTCCAAAATTCCTGCAGCCTTTTCTTCTCTGTCCGTAACATTCTGCATGTACTGAAATGATATCTGCGCCTGCGTTTAAAAAATCATCAATATGGGCATAAGGATTCTCTATCATAAGATGCGCTTCAATAGGCAGTTTAGTGATAGGCCGGATAGCTTCAACTATCATTTTGCCTACTGTTATCACAGGAACAAAATGCCCGTCCATTACATCCACATGAAGCATGTCGGCCCCGGAATCTTCACACTTTTTTACTTCATCAGCTAAATATTTAAAGTCTGCACATAAAATACTAACGCTTACCTTAATATCTTTACGCATGGTTCACTCCCCGGATAAAATATGTTTCTTATTGCTTTTTTACAAGATATCTTTCTTTGAGCTCTTTATAGAGATGATAATAAAAAACCATCAAAAATATGGAGGCAACAAGCATTAAGGCGCTCTCTATAAGATCAATAACCCTTGCAATCCACACAAGGTCTTTCATGACTGCAGCCTGAATAAAAATATCGAAAGGCACAACAATGGGTGCCAAAATAAAAATAAATATCCCTAAGCAGCTTAAAGAATAATCTAAATACTGAACCCAGCAATTCCTTATAATATCGCTGCTAAATTCTAGCGCCTCGCCTTTACGCTTATCATCAACAACAAAGGCCAAGCTTGCAAACCCATACTGAACCAAAGCAACGATTCCCGGCACAATAAGCATAATGCTCTTTATTAAGACTTTAAAAAAAAGGATACCTTTAACTATAAGGTACCCTGAAAGATCTTTTAAGGACTGAGCATGTAATTCTGATATAGTAATATGTTTTTTATCGTCAACATGCTTTATGGCCTTTAGGATCACGACAACATAATAAAAGAACAGGATCATAAAGACCACAAGGACCAAGACCATCCAAAAAAATGGCAAAGCAAACAATCCATCAGGCGCATCGTCAACGCAAAACATTTTGTTTTTTGCAAAGTAATTATCAAGTATCAGCAAGGGAATAAAAAAACAAATCGATGCCTGGACAAGAAAACCCAAATTACTAACATAGAGATCAAAGCTGTCTTTCAGCAGGCCTACAAAAAACCTCTTTTCTCTTTGCATGGAAGTCCCTCTAAAATTTTATGCGCGAGGTGGGACTTGAACCCACATGCCAAAGGCACACGCCCCTCAAACGTGCGCGTCTACCAATTCCGCCACCCGCGCAATTCTTTTACAACTCAATCACTATCCGCCATATTTAAGCGCTGCTTCAATAAAATGTTTGAACAATGGATGCGCTTGGTCTGGCTTAGATTTGAATTCAGGGTGAAATTGACAACCAACAAACCACGGATGGTTCTTTAGCTCTATGATCTCAACCAGTCCCTGATGAGTGTTTACCCCTGCAATGACCATGCCCTGCTTCTCAAATGACTTTTTATATTTATTGTTAAACTCATATCTATGCCTGTGCCGTTCGGATATAATTTCTTTCTTATATGCCTTATAGCTAAATGAATTTTTTGATACTCTGCAAGGATATGCACCTAAGCGCATAGTTGCCCCTAAATTCTTTATTGCTTTTTGCTCTTCAAGAAGTGAAATGACCGGTTCTTTTACATCCTTAACAAACTCCGTTGAGTTTGCATTTTTCAATTTACATATATTTCTCGCGAATTCGATCGTAGCTATCTGCATTCCCAGACAAATACCAAAATAAGGGATGTTATTCTCTCTTGCATACTGTACTGCCTGAATTTTTCCTTCAATGCCTCTGTCTCCAAAACCACCCGGTATTAAAATACCCTGAGCACCTTCCAGTCTCTTTTCAACCTTTTCTTTTTCTAATTGTTCTGAATCAATTCGAACAATAGTGACCCTGGCGTTGTTGGCAATGCCTCCGTGAACCAATGCTTCATAAATCGATTTATAGGCATCTTGCAGGGCCACATACTTGCCGACAACATAAATCTTTACTTCCTTTTCCGGGTTCTTTAAGCGTCCCACAACTTCATTTTTCCAGGCCGCAAGATCATTATCATCACGAACTATATTCAGCTTTTTCAAAATGAGGGTATCTAACCCTTCTTTCTTAAAAGACAACGGCACTTCATAGATCTGTTTTACATCAATAGCCTCAATAACAGCTTCCTTATCAACATTACAGAACAAAGCAATTTTATCTTTTTGATCCTTTGTAATATGTTTTTCCGTTCTACACAAAAGAATATCCGGCGCAATACCAATGGCCCTTAATTTGCCAACACTGTGCTGGGTCGGCTTTGTCTTTTGTTCTCCTGCAGACTTGATATAAGGCAATAAAGTCACGTGCACATTCAGGGCATAAAATTCTCCTAGCTCCCATCTCAGTTGACGAATAGCCTCTAAGAACGGCAAGCTCTCTATATCTCCGATAGTTCCGCCGATCTCAACAATAGTCACATCCACATCCCGCGCTTTGGAAACCTTTATTATGCTTTTCTTTATCTCGTCAGTAATATGCGGGATGATCTGAACTGTTTTTCCCAGATAATCCCCTTTGCGTTCTTTTGTGATAACTGAATAATATATCTTTCCCGTCGTAATATTATTATCTTTGCTCAACACCGCATTTGTAAACCTTTCATAATGGCCCAGGTCCAAATCGGTTTCAGCGCCATCATCTGTCACATAAACCTCTCCATGTTGAAAAGGGCTCATTGTTCCCGGATCAACGTTCAAGTAAGGATCACATTTAATAAGAGTAACATTTAATCCTCGTGTCTCCAAAAGCTTCCCTATAGAAGCCGAAGCAATGCCCTTACCTAAACTTGAAACAACGCCTCCTGTAACAAAGATAAATTTTGACATGATTATGTATCCTCTTGGTTGAAGCCTTTATTGATTACTAAAAATTTATAATTCTATCATTCCAAAAGATATTTGCTTTTGTTTGTTGGAATGGCTACCGGATAATTTCCGGTAAAGCACGCATCACAGAAATTCCCTGATTCGTTCATAACTGATAACATCCCCTCTAAGCTTAAATATTCCAATGAATCAACTTTAATAAAATCCGCGATCTCTTTTACTTTTTTGTTTGAGGCGATCAATTCATTTTTGCTTGGAAAATCAATACCATAAAAACACGGCCATTTAATAGGCGGACAGCTGATCCTCATGTGTATCTCTTTTGCTCCTGCTCTTCGTAATGCTTCAATACGGCTTCTTGATGTTGTTCCTCTGACAATCGAGTCTTCAACAACAATGATCTTTTTGTCTTTAAGCACGCTTCTGATCGGATTAAGCTTAACACGTACTCTAAAATCCCTCATTAGCTGCGTTGGCTGAATAAATGTTCTTCCAACATAGTGATTACGGATTATCCCAACTTCAAAAGGCATTTTCATCTCATTGGCATAACCTAAAGCCGCATAGTTGCCTGAATCGGGTATTGCCATGACAAAATCAGCATCTGCAGGATGTTCTTTTGCCAGTTGAGCACCCAGCCTCTTTCTTACCTGATAAACATTATCGTGAAAAATATCGCTGTCAGGACGCGCAAAATAAATATTTTCAAATATACAGTAAGATCTTTTTGCCTCTTTTGTGCCAGGCATAAAGACTGATTCAAGCTTATCCCCCTTAACTATCACGATCTCTCCAGGCTCAACTTCACGAACAAATTCTGCCTGCAAAAGATCAAGAGCGCAACTTTCGCTCGCCAAAATATACTTTCCATCAAGCTTGCCGATCGATAATGGCCTAAAACCATTTCTATCACGTGCTCCGACTATCGTATCTTCGATCAAAAATATCAAAGAAAAAGCACCTTGCAGCTGGCTTAACACATTTGAGAACCATTGCTTGAGGTCCCCGTTCTTTGTTTTAACTAAAAGGTGCACGATGATCTCTGAATCCATGGTTGTCTGAAAAATAGAACCTTCTTCTTCTAGTTTCTTATAAAGCTCTTCAGTGTTAGTTAAGTTCCCGTTATGAGCCACTGCAATGCGTTTCTTTTTATGCGTAACCAAGAACGGCTGGATATTCTTATAATTGCTGGACCCGGTTGTAGAATAACGGCAATGGCCTACAGCAGTTGAGCCTTTTAGCTCTGCTACTTGAATAGCGCTAATAGCATCATCAACCAGCCCGGTATTTTTTATTATATGGACATTTTGCCCGTCATAAGAAGCTATTCCGGCAGCTTCTTCTCCTCTATGCTGCAACGCATGCAGGCCCAGCATAGCAACCCTGGATGCATTCTCAATATTAGAAACTCCGATAATACCACACATATATAATTCCTTTCAACGCTCTAAATACTGAAGAAACAAAACATTAAACCTAATTATTTATTTCAACCAATATAATACTGCTGCAAAGACTGAACTGAGAATTTTTTTATCTTGCGAGACTCTATCCCGTTTATAGCGGCCCATGCTCCCTGCAAAGTTGTAATGCACGGAACATTGTGAAGATTTGCCGCAGCCCGGATTGACCTCATATCAGACTGGCTTCTTTGGCCTGATGGCGTATTAATGATCAGCTTGATCTCGTTATTTTCCAACAACCTCATTGTATTCAAAGAATTCTTTGCTCCCTGATCGTAACGGGCAACTTCTTCGGTCTCTACACCATTTGAGCGCAAAACCTTTGCTGTTCCCCGAGTAGAAACAATAGAAAATCCCAAATCAGCAAGTCTTTTTGCCATAAAGACGATCGCTCTTTTATCCTCGTCATTGACACTTATAAAAATCTTTCCTTTCTGAGGCAGCTCTTGATAAGCACTAGTTTGGGATTTTGCATACGCTTCACCAAAAGTAGCTGCAATACCCATAACCTCACCTGTAGATTTCATTTCAGGGCCCAACACAATATCTACACCCGAGAACTTAGAGAAAGGCAGCACCGACTCTTTTACAGAAAAATGTTTCATGTTATCAAGTTTATCGTACGACAAATTAAATTTACTTAATGGCTCTCCCACCATTATTTGAGCAGCCATCTTCGCTAACTGCATTCCTGTAGCCTTGCTTACAAAGGGCACTGTTCTAGATGCTCTGGGATTAACCTCAAGAACATAGAGCCTTCGTCCTTTTATGGCGAACTGAATATTCAAAAGTCCGATGACATTTAAAGCCTTTGCGATCCTTCTTGTTTCTTCTCTGATCTGCTGGACCATTATCTCACTGATCGTGGCCGGAGGAAGAACACACGCAGAATCACCGGAATGTATACCTGCGTTCTCTATATGCTCCATAATGCCTGCCACAAACGTATCATTACCATCAGACATCGCATCAACATCCACTTCCACAGCATCTTCAATAAATTTATCAATAAGTATTGGATGCCCTTGCGAGACCTCTTTGGCCTCTTCGACAAAAGACAGTAAGCCCTCTTTAGAATAAACTATTTTCATTGCCCTACCACCCAGAACATATGATGGCCTGGCTAAAACCGGATATCCGATTTTTTTTGCGACCTCAACAGCCTCTTCAGCAGAATTAGCAAAACCATTTTCCGGCTGTATCAAACCAAGCTCTTTGATCAGCTTGGAAAATTTTTCCCTATCTTCAGCGAGATCAATAGACTCAACACTTGTTCCGATAATAGGAACGCCTGCGTCGCTCAATCTCTTGGCTAAATTCAGCGGGGTTTGCCCCCCGAACTGAACAATGACACCGTCGGGATTCTCAACATCAACTATATTCATCACATCTTCAAATGTAAGAGGCTCAAAATAAAGCCTGTCTGAAATATCATAGTCAGTAGAAACAGTCTCCGGATTAGAGTTCACCATAATAGTGTCATAACCCATTTCCCCGAGAGCAAAAGATGCGTGACAGCAACAATAGTCAAATTCAATGCCTTGCCCTATCCTGTTCGGCCCTCCGCCAAGGATCATTATTCTTTTCCTTTTCCCCACACTGGCTCCCGGCAGGCAGGCTTTTTCCTTGTCAAATTTTGCAATCTGTAAACAAGCTTCATCTTCGGTCTCATAAGTCGAGTAAAAATAAGGAGTATATGCTTCAAACTCGGCAGCGCAAGTATCAACTAATTTGAAAGTTGCAATAATGCCTTTTTCTTTTCTTTTCGCTCTAAATTCAACCTCTGTGATCCCTAGCATTTTTGACAGCTGTGCATCACTAAATCCGTATTCCTTTGCTTTGCGAAGAAGGTCGTCCGGAACATCCTTTTCTTTCTCGATCGTTGTAACTATTTCTTTTTCAAGATTAAAGATCTGCTCCATATGCGCAAGGAACCAGCAGTCTATCTTGCTTAGATCAAAGATCCTCTCGATACTCCAGCCTTTTTGAAGGGCATACTTAATATAAAATATCCTTGAAGCATTAGGTTCTTTTAAACGTGTTTCAATTTTTTCGTCAGGAATATCATTAAAATCTAATTTGTTATCAAATCCTATATGGCCTATCTCAAGCCCTCTTAAGCTCTTCTGTAGCGCTTCTTTGAAAGTCCTTCCAATGGCCATTGTTTCGCCAACAGACTTCATCTGTACGCCTAAAATGTCTTTCGCCTCGGGGAATTTCTCAAATGTAAAGCGCGGCGCTTTTACAACGCAGTAATCGATCGTTGGCTCAAATGATGCCGGTGTCTCCCTTGTAATGTCGTTTTGGATTTCATCCAATGAGTAGCCTACAGCAAGCTTTGCAGCAAACTTCGCGATAGGAAAGCCTGTCGCCTTACTTGCCAGGGCTGAACTTCTCGATACTCTTGGGTTCATTTCAATAACGATCATCCTGCCGTTAGTAGGATCGATAGCAAACTGAATATTGGACCCTCCAGTCTCAACGCCTATCTCTCGAATGATCGCTAATGATGCATTTCTCATGATTTGATATTCTTTATCTGTCAATGTCTGGGCCGGAGCAACTGTAATACTATCGCCAGTATGGACCCCCATAGGGTCTAGATTCTCAATTGAGCAGACAATAACAACATTATCTTTATTGTCTCTCATGACCTCAAGCTCATACTCTTTCCATCCGACAATAGATTCCTCAATAATGATCTCGCTGTTCATGCTGCTCTCCAGACCCAAAGAAGCAATTTTCTCAAATTCCTTATCATTGTGAGCAAACCCGCCACCTGTTCCACCTAAAGTATAGCTGGGACGTATGATCACAGGATATCCTATTTTCTTTACTGCAACTCTTGCTTCTTCCATAGAATAAGCAAATTCACTCTCAGGTACCTCTAGCCCGATCTTTAAAATCGCTTCTTTAAAACACTGCCTGTCCTCAGCCTTTTTGATAACATCATAATCAGCTCCAAGCATTTTCACATTATACTTTTCCAGGACCTTGTTTTCATAAAGCTTCATTGCAATATTTAAAGCAGTCTGCCCTCCAAGCGTAGGCAAGATAGCACATGGGCGCTCTTTCTCAATAACATATTCGACAAACTCTGGCGTCAGGGGCTCAATATATGTCTGATCAGCGATCTCGGGATCAGTCATGATAGTCGCAGGGTTTGAATTAACAAGAACTATTTCAAAGCCCTCTTCCTTCAATACACGACAAGCTTGGGTTCCTGAATAGTCAAATTCACAGGCCTGGCCGATCACAATAGGGCCGGAGCCAATAATCAATATTTTTTTAATATCTGTTCTTTTAGGCATGCTTGCCTGCTTTTTTGCTTTCTTCGATCATTTCAATAAAATACTTAAAGAGATATTGTACGTCGTGCGGCCCAGGAGCTGCCTCCGGATGGTGCTGAAAGGATATTATAGGATATTTCTTGTGCCTCAAACCTTCAGCTGTATTGTCATTTAGATTGATATCAACGATCTCAATATCTCCCTCTTTAATACTATCTATATCAACACAGAACCCGTGATTCTGCGAGGTTATTCCAATTCTCCCATCCATTAAATGCTTAACAGGATGATTAGCTCCGTGATGGCCAAATTTGAGCTTAAACGTCTTTCCCCCTAAAGCCAGCCCTAACATCTGATGTCCTAAACAAATACCAAAGATAGGAATCTTGCCGAATAATTGTTTCAAAGTTTCAATAACATATGTAACTGCGGCAGGGTCTCCAGGACCGTTAGATACAAAAAGCCCATCTGGCTTAATAGCCAGCAATTCCTTTGCGGATGTTTTGGCAGGAAAAACATGCACTTCACAGCCTAATCGTGAAAGAATGCGCAATATATTGAATTTGATACCGCAATCTATTGCTGCGACCTTGTATTTAATTTCAGTTCTTTCCTCGCCCTTCCAAACATATTTCTCTTGAACTGATACTTTTTCAACCCAATCACTGCCTTCCATTGACGGGGCTTTATTTACCTTTCCCTGAAGGCTCTTCAAGTCAAGATCTTCCGTTGAGATCAATGCTTTCATTGCGCCTTTTTCACGGATATGGCGAGTTAAAGCCCGCGTATCTATACCTTCTATAGCAATGATCTTGTTTTCATCAAGATAATCAATGAGGCTTTTTGTGGCTCTAAAATTTGAATGGCGTCGGCAAAACTCCTTAACAACAAATCCTTTTAAATGTATCTTATTTGACTCAACATCCTCTTCATTAACTCCATAGTTCCCTATCAGAGGATATGTCATCGCCACGATCTGACCGGCATATGAAGGATCAGTCAAGATCTCCTGATATCCTGTCATTGAAGTATTGAACACTACTTCACCAGATGTGTCACCTGTAGCTGACAAAGCCTGGCCATAAAAATATCTTCCATCTTCTAAAAATAGTATTGCTTTTTTCATTTAATGTTTGCTATGTGGGGCTTGGAATGAAAACTTAAAGTCTATTTATTTTATCTGTACTACAACTCAACAGAATATTTAATTAACCTCTTTCACGGGCAGAATAATACATTTTTTACCATGATTTGTCAAGAGATAATGCCTGCTCGCTATTACTATAATCATAATAATAATCTTATTATAATGCAAGAAAATACCGATATTGATTACGTAAAAGGCACAAATAAGCCTTTTTTTTGCAAATATCTTATATGTCGTGTGATTTTTAAAACAAAAAGAAAAGAAATGCTTGTGATCGCACTAATATTCAAGATGAGCGGGTTTACTCATGAATCCAATATTTATGCATGCTATCAATGAAAGTTAGTGCTGAGAATCTGCCAATATAGTCTGTTCCGCCTGCATCCATACAAGCATTTTTTGAATCTTTTAGTTGTTCAACCGCTTCAACATTGAACATTTTCTCTGGAGAAAGAAAAGTATACACAAGAATTTTCATATCCTGCAGTTTAATAAAGCTTCTTAACGCTTTGATAACTTCTTTTGCGGAAACATCTGTCAACATAACATCGATCAAAACAATATGGGGAACAACTCTTAGCACCTTAGCAATTGAATCAACACCATTGCTAGAAAGAACCACAGAGCAACCATTTTTCTCAAGCAACCGCCTCATTTCCAAAACACCATCATTAGTACCAGCACCAATAATTACAACTTTTCCATGCCTGTGGGGGCCTAATTCCAATTTCTTGATCCTTTGGATTCTCTCGATCAGTACGCTTCCATCAAAAGGCTTGGCTAAAAAATCATTAACACCAAGGGCACGGAAGGATTCCTGAATGACCATGCTATCAGTAATAACTATGACAGGAATATGCATTGTGCTCGGGTCACTCTTCAGGGCATTAAAGAAATCTACACCATCCATAACAGGCATCACAACATCAGTAATGACAAGATCAATTTTTTTACTCCTGACTATTTTAAGGCCTTCTTTGCCATTGCCTGCGACATAAACAACATAGCCTTCTTTTTCTGCCTGCTGTTTAGCCATTGTCAGAGTAACTGGTGCATCATCAACTATTAAGATCCTTTTTATCATTTGCTATCCAATCTTATCAGATTTATTCTTAATTCATTCTTACTCAATACCCAGTCTAATCCTATTATCTTCGTATAATTTTTGGCCCAAAGCCTGCAAGGCCAATTTATCTCTGTCCTGCCCATTATCAAAATCATATTCCATAATAGCTATAAATCTTAAAACTTCCCGAAATGGACTTTTTAAAAGGTCCGGACTTTCCTTAGCCATGGAATCTATTAACTTTACATAATGACTAGAAGATTTTCTAATATATATGCCGCCTTCTGCATACAATCTGATATACCTGGAAACCGTAACTTCTTTGGGAGCATAATCCATTATCAATGCCCAGACCTCAGTTGAGCGTTCCATCTGCTCCCAAACCTCATAAATATCAACTATCTCATGCGCCTTTAAATCATCAACTTCTCTTCTTAGTGTTCTAGACTTTTGCGCTCTGCTTTTATATTGCGGCTCCTGAATTGCTGGCACTTGTCCTTGAGCTTGTTGCTGAGCAATCTCCTGTGCAGCTTGCTGAGCCAAGATTTGCTGGGCTGCCTGCTGCTGAGCTGCCTGTTGCGCTTGCTTTCCTTGAGATATAGCGCCGCTTGCCATAGATTCTTGAGTAAAAACACTCGTTTCAAAAAGCATTAACAAAGATAACAAAACAGCTTTTTCAAGCATTGCTTTGATACTGTAAAATCTTATATTATCTCTTACTTGGAACATGAAGATAGAAAACCAAACTTATTGAACTTGCGAAAAACTCTGGACTAAAGCAATCGCCTTCTGTAATCTCTCTTTATCATTATTTCTCAAAAATATTTCTGCGCTCATTTTTGCATCTTCAATAGCTTGTTCTTTATCCCCTGGATTCTGCCTCATCATTCTGCTCGTCGCTAAAAAATAATACGCCTCTCCGCTGTTCGGCGCGACCTTTGTTGCTGCAGACAACGTATCAATAGCGGACTGATAATTCTTAAGCCTAAGATAAACTTGCCCTAAAACAATATAGTTCTCAGGATTTCTTGGGTCTACTTTTATGGCTGTGTCAAAATTCTTAATAGCATTAACGACATCTCCCTGCTTAAGATAGTTCATTCCTGCATCAATATATTCTTTACTGTTTGTTTTTTTTACAGCTTGCTCGGGCTTTGGCCCACAACCAATTAAAAACACGACTGCGGCAACTACGAGCATAAATCTTTTCATATAAACTCCTCTTAAATATTATTAATATTATGAAACTATTATACAATAGCTTATCGGTTTCTCAAGGATTATTGCCTTTACTTTTTAAAAATAGTTTATCCTGGAAAATAAAGGCTCAAATCCTGACCTAAAGCTCTATTTGCTCAGCCATTTATGCACTGACAAAGCTGCATTGCGCCCTTCATCAATAGCCCTTACAACCAATGATTGCCCTGTTCTCATATCCCCTGCAGAAAACACACCTTCAATACTTGACATATAAGTAATATCCGTCTTAATATTACCCCTTGCATCAAGCGCGACCCCAAGCTCTTTGATCATCCCCTCTTTGCATGGTCCCAAAAATCCCATGGCCAAAAAAACATAATCACAATCAATTTCAAACTCAGATCCTTCAACTTCCTTCATCGGACTTCTGCCCGTTTCTGGATCTTTTGCCCCAAACGCCACTCTAACCGCCTTTAATTTCTTAAGCTTTCCACCCTCTCCAATGAAGTTTTTTGTCATGACACAATAATGAACATCACAGCCTTCTTCCTGAGAGGTAGAAACCCTTTTTATTGCAGCCCACTGGGGCCAGGGATTATCAGCATCTCTTTCTTTGGGCGGCTCTGGAAGAAGTTCAAACTGCGTTACTGATGCTGCTCCTTGTCTATTAGCTGTCCCAATACAATCAGAACCCGTATCTCCTCCACCAAGAATAACAACCTTTTTACCCTTTACATCTATTCTGTTCTCTTTGTCTATTTTAAAACCTAAGTTCACCCTTGTCTGCTGTGTTAAAAAATCCATTGCAAAATAAATACCTTGTAGATCTCTTCCATCTACCTGCAAATCCCGTGGTTGCTCTGCCCCTCCACAAAGAACAACCGCATCAAATTTCTTTTTCAATTCATCAGCAGATACATTCACACCTATATTTACTTTTGTCTTGAATTTAATACCTTCTTTTTCAAGTATAGCCAATCTTCTTTCAACAACTGTTTTTTCAAGCTTATATGTTGGTATGCCCAAGGTCATCAACCCGCCAAGAACCTCATTTTTTTCATATACGGTCACTTGATGTCCGCTTCCGTTCAAGAGGTCCGCACATGCCAAGCCTGCTGGTCCAGAGCCAATAATTGCAACTGTTTTGCCTGTCCGCTTCTTAGGGGGCCTTGGTTTTATCCATCCCTCTTGAAAGCCTTTTTCAGCAATAGCGGCCTCAATATTCTTGATGGTAACAGCTGGGTCATTGATAGCAAGAACACAGGAGTTTTCACATGGGGCAGGGCAGACCCGTCCTGTAACTTCAGGAAAATTATTTGTTGAGCTTAAGACGTCAAGGGCTTCTTTCCATCTTCCTTGGTAGACAAGATCATTCCAATCCGGAATAATATTCGAAACAGGGCATCCCCAATGGCAAAAAGGCACCCCGCAATCCATACACCGCGCGCCTTGATTCTTAAGATCTTGCTCTGCCAAAGATTCCGTGAATTCGTTCCAATTCTTCAATCGCTCTTCGACAAGTTTCTTCTTCAGATCCTTTCTGCCATATTTTAAAAATCCTTTTACTTCACCCATTTATTATTCCTCAAAACACCCTTCATTTTCTACTCCAACTTCCTGGCTCTTTAATAATGCTTCCATTCTCGCCTGTTCTTCTTCTAAAACCCTTCTATAGTCAACAGGAAAAACCTTGATGAACTGAGGCAGTGCTGCATTCCAGTTATCTAGAATACCCTTTGCAACGATACTACCAGTATATTTATAATGATTCTCGATCAATCCCTTTAATTCATTAATATCTTTTTCTTTTACGACAGAGAAAAGCTCGACCATTTCCATATTACACTTACCACTAAAATCTCCATCAAGATCCCAGACATAAGCCACGCCACCGCTCATTCCTGCAGCAAAATTCCTTCCTGTCTTTCCTAAAACAACTGTGCGCCCTCCGGTCATATATTCACAGCCATGATCTCCCACTCCCTCAACAACGGTTTTAGCTCCGCTGTTTCTGACACAAAAACGTTCTCCTGCAATTCCTCTAAAATAAGCCTCACCCATTATAGCTCCATAAAGAACAACATTTCCGATCAAGATATTGTCTTGTGAGATAAAAGTTGCTTTCTTTGAAGGGTAGACAATAATTTTCCCTCCGGAAAGACCTTTGCCCACATAATCATTAGAATCTCCTTCGAGCTCGAAAGTGATCCCTTTAGCAAGAAATGCTCCAAAGCTTTGTCCTGCAGAGCCTGTAAATTTAACCTTTATAGTATCTTCAGAAAGACCTTCCAACCCGTAGCGGGAGGCAATTTGATGGCTCAGCATTGTTCCTACAGTACGATTCGTATTTTTAATAAACATCTCTAAAGAGACAGCTTTCTTATCTTCTATAGCAGCCTTACTTTGCTTAATCAATTGATGATCAAGGGCTTTCTCTAAGCCATGGTCTTGTTTACCGACGTTCCTTTTTGCAACATAGTCAGGTACATCCGGCTGATGCAAAACATCTGTAAGATCAATTCCTTTTGCCTTCCAGTGATCTAGAATTTCTCGCGTTTCAAGATAGTCAACCCTGCCAATAAGGTCTTCAAATTTCCTTATACCCAGTTCCGCCATTATTTCTCTTACTTCCTGCGCAACAAAAGTAAAATAATTAACAACATGCTCTGCTTTTCCTTTAAAATTCCTTCTAAGCTCAGGGTCCTGAGTTGCAATACCGACGGAACATGCATTCAAATGGCATTTCCTCAACATCACGCATCCCATAGAAACTAAAGCTATCGTCGCAAAACCAAATTCATCAGCCCCGAACATACCGGCAATGACAACATCTCTTCCTGTCCTTAGCTGTCCATCCGTCTGAACCTTTATTCGTCCTCTTAGATCGTTCATGACCAGCACTTGTTGTGTCTCAGCTATACCTAATTCCATAGGAAGGCCAGCATGCTTTATCGATGTTTGAGGGGACGCTCCTGTTCCTCCTTCATAACCACTTATTAGAACATGATCTGCCTTGCCTTTTGAAACTCCCGCCGCAACGGTACCTACTCCCATTTCAGCAACCAGCTTAACACTAATATCTGCTTGCGGATTTGCATTCTTCAAATCATGTATCAGCTGAGAAAGATCTTCAATTGAATAAATATCATGATGAGGCGGCGGCGATATCAAGCCGACCCCAGGAGTAGTATGACGAGTGTCAGCTATCTCTTGACTTACTTTGTGCCCCGGAAGATGTCCTCCCTCTCCGGGCTTTGCCCCTTGGGCCATTTTTATCTGCAGCTGATCCGCATTGGTCAAATATTCAATAGTAACACCGAACCGACCCTGGGCAACCTGCTTTACCTTGCTTCTTCTCTGGTCCTTAAATCTTTCAGTCTTTTCCCCTCCCTCGCCAGTGTTAGAAAATCCCCCCAACTGATTCATGGCAATAGCCAATGTTTCATGGGCTTCCCTTGAGATCGACCCAAAACTCATTGCCCCGGTAGCAAACCTTTTTACGATCTCTGATACAGGTTCAACTTCTTCAATAGGAACAGATCTTCTTTTCTTAAACTGAACCAATCCTCTTATGGCAGATAAATTCGTTTCTTTATCATTGCACAATCTTGCAAACTTCTTATATAGTTCATAATTGCCAGTCCTTACAGCATGCTGTAACGTTGATATTGTTTCAGGATTTAGCTGATGATGTTCCCCCTGTTTCCTCCAGCGATAATATCCTCCGACATCGAGCTGATCACTTAAACTGTTCTCTTGAGGATAGCCATCCATGTGCCGCATAATTGTCTCTTTGGTTAACTCCTTGACACCAATACCACCGATCCTTGAAGGTGTTGCTGTAAAATATTTGCCAATAATATCTCTATTCAATCCAACAGCTTCAAAGATCTGGGCACCACAATAAGATTGTATTGTTGATATACCCATCTTGGAAATTATTTTAAGCAAACCTTGTCTTGTAGACTTTAAGTAATTCTCAATAACCTTGCCATAGACCAAATTGTCAGGCAAAATGCCTTGGTTAATCTGGCTCTTGACAGTTTCATATACTAGATACGGATTAATTGCATTTGCGCCATAACCTATCAACAATGCATAGTGATGCATAGAGCGGGCTTCTCCCGTCTCAATAACAATACTTACATTTGTCCTTAATCCTGCCCGAATAAGATGATGGTGCAGACCTGCACAAGCAAGCAATGACGGGATAGCTAAATTATCTTTATCAATTCCTCTGTCAGTCAGGACAAGAATAGTGCAACCTTCTACAATAGCAGCATCTGCTTTCTTAAAGACCTCTTCCATAGCTATTTCAATGCCATCTGAAGAATCTGAAAGTTTAAAGATTGCATCAATAGTTACAGATTTTAATCCTTCCTGATTAAGATTGCATATCTTTAGAAGTTCGCTATTAGTAATAATCGGACGTTTTAATCTTAATCTTCGGCATTGTTGAGGCGTTTCATCAAGCAGGTTGCCTTCAGCTCCAAGCATCACATCTTCAGCCATAATAACTTCTTCGCGAATAGGATCTACCGGTGGATTCGTGACCTGGGCAAACAACTGTTTGAAATAATTGTACAGCAACTGCGGTTTGTCTGATAGCACTGCCAGAGGAGTATCACAACCCATTGACCCAATAGCTTCTTTCCCCTCAACAACCATTGGCGTGAACAGCATTTTTAAGAATTCTGTCGTATATCCAAATGCCTTTTGTTTCACAAACAATTCTTTATCATCCATGCTAGCTTTTTTTTCCGGTTGTGGCAGGTCATCTAAATTAACAACATTTTCTTTTAACCACTTGGCATACGGTTTTTTTGATATATATTCATTTTTAAGCTCTGTATCATCAATAATACGGCCGGCCTCTGTATCAACCAAAAAAACCTTGCCTGGCTGCAATCGTCCTTTTAATATCACATTTTCAGGAGCAATGTCTAAAACACCTGTCTCGGATGCCATAACCACATAATCATCCTTAGTAACAAGATACCTTGATGGCCTTAAACCATTTCTATCCAAAACAGCCCCGATACTTTTTCCGTCAGTAAAAGCTATTGAAGCCGGACCATCCCACGGCTCCATTAAACAAGAATTATATTCATAAAAAGCTTTCTTTTGTTCTGGCATACTCTCATGCCCACTCCAGGCTTCAGGGATCATCATCATAATAACATGGGGCATTGGCCTGCCCGCCAAGACCATCAATTCAAAGGTGTTGTCAAAAACCGCAGAATCACTTGCGCCTTCTTCAGAAATAGGGAATATTTTTTTGATATCTTCCCCGAAAACATTTGAAATCAATTTATGCTCACGCGCTCTCATCCAATTAAAATTGCTTCTTAATGTATTGATTTCCCCATTATGACATATCATCCTAAAGGGTTGTGCAAGCGCCCAAGAGGGAAAAGTATTTGTACTATAACGGGAGTGTACCATTGCAAGCGCTGACACCATCTCCGTGTCGGCCAAATCCTTGTAATAAAGCGCAACTTGTTCCGACATTAGCTGGCCTTTATAAAGAAGGGTTTTGCTGGAAAGGCTGCAACAATAGCAATAGCTTCTTTGAGACAAGCTGGACCCCCAAACCTTGTTATGCAATATCTTGCGAATGACATAAAGCTTCCTGTCAAAAGCTTCGCGGGAAGTACCCTTTCCCCTTCCAATTATTACTTGTCTTATCGTAGGCTCAGCGGAAGCGGCAACACGTCCTATCTGCTTGTTATCACAAGGAACATCTCTCCACCCTAAGAACTCCTGGCCTTCTTCCTTGACAACCTGGGAAAACCATTTTTTTACTGTATTTCTAGGGAACAAAATGTGCGGAAGAAAAACATTTCCTATGGCATAATCACCTTCCGGAGGTAAATTAATATTGATCTTTGTGCATTCTTTGCGTAAAAAAGCATCCGGCATTTGAATCAAGATACCTGCACCATCACCAGTTAAAGGGTCGCTACCCGTAGCCCCTCGGTGAGTCAAATTCTCCAAGATCTGAATGCCATCACAAATGATTTTATGGGATTTTTTCCCTTTTAAGTGGGCAACAAAACCAACGCCACAGCTATCATGCTCAAAGGCAGGATCATAAAGGCCTTGTTTTTTTGGATAAAAATGATTTTCCATATTCTTATGTTATTCTAATGGTAAACTAAATATATAAAACAATATATAATAGTATTATGATTCAAAATAATATATTTCCCTTTTGAAGGCTCTTATTTTACTCATTTATTGTAAAAAAGCAAATAAAAAACAAATATGTGTCAAAAATCGTTGCTATTGGTCAATCCACATAAGCAGAACAATCCATCTTCAGCTAAAATTCTTTCCTCTAGCGCAAAATCAATAACATAGATAACCAGACATTCATGATTATTCTTATTGATCATTGCAGCAAGATATGCCAAGGCTATTGGAGGAGTAGCAAATAATGCCCTTTCATCTTTCTTATTAAATACGGGCAGCCTGATAAATGTGATTTTGCTCATACATATTTTATTTTGTTTCTATATTACTGAACAACTTTTAATAACATTATATTTAACAACACAAAACCATATTGATCCAAAAAAAGTTTTTAATAAAAAAATAGCCCCGCTTGTAAAAACGGGGCTATTTTTTAACAATGCTTAAAAAGATTATATTCTTAAGCTTTGATTATTTGTTTTGCGATATCATCTCCAACATCTGTCATAAAAGGTATTCCTGTTTCTTTTTCGGTCTCTCTGTTCCCAGAAAAGATCTCTTTTCTTGAAATACCCACAGGTGAGAATTTTCTAGTACCTGCCATTAATTGCTGTAATCCAGCTCCCAATTTATCACCGAGAGTATATACAGCAACCGCGCCAAGAGGGATGTCCTTCATTTCTTTCTTGCCCACCTTCTTCTCAACTGCACTATAGCAAGCAAAGATCTCCTCAGGCGTACTGCCTATATCAGTTACGGTCTTTGGCAATTTATCCCAATTACCGTTGATCTCTTTTCTCTTCTTAGGGTCCAAAGCACCTTCAATATTGGCACCAAGATATCCAGGGATCATTAGCGGCCTTCCCATACAAACAAGTTTTGTATAAGGAGCGCCTAAAGCAAGAGCTTTAAATATCTGGTCTTCTTTTGCCAAGCCGCCAGCAAAAGACATATCAACCACTTTCTTGCCTTGGTCTGCAAGAAGTTTTGCATACTCATAGGCCTTTGCATGAAGATGAATAGAAGGAACTCCCCAGCTTTCCATCATTCCCCAAGGGCTCATACCTGTTCCACCACCAGAACCGTCAATAGTAAGAAGGTCCAGTTTGGCTTCACTTGCATATTTGATCGACATAGCAAGAGCTTCCATGCCATAAGAACCGGTCTTTAACGATATTCTCTTGTATCCTAAACTGCGAAGATACACAACAGCACCCATAAAATCTTTCTTGACTTCATCTATGGAATTCCTGTTTGTATATCCTAACCTGCTATGACGGGCTATTGAAGTGATAGAACCTGCTTTAAAAGCAGCAGCAACTTCAGGTAATGTCGGATCAGGATCAACTACATATCCTCTGTCTTTCAAAAATTTGGCATACTCAAGCGAGTCAACCTGTATCTCTCCACCGATAACTTTAGCACCTTGACCCCATTTAAGCTCAAGAATAACTTTGTCGCCATATTTTTCAATAATATATTCAGCAACCCCATTACGTGTATCTTCAACGTTCATCTGAACAATGATCGCGCCATAACCATCATAATAACGTAAAAAGGTGTCAACTCTTCTGTCTAATTCAGGAGCTTTTTTAATTCTTCCGTTCTCAATGACAGCTTTTTTATCAACTCCAACAACATTTTCCCCAACAACAATAGGAAAACCGCTCAAAGCAGCTCCTATCGAGAAAGAATCCCAATATCGTGCAGCAATAAAAGTAGAGCCTAAAGCACCCGTCATTATAGGCAATCTGCATTTAGTTTTGATTTTGCCACCGAATTCTGTTTCAGTAGAAACATTTGGAAAAACACAATCATCCGCGCTGTTAGTGATTCCATTTGGAAGGTTGTTTGCTCCGAAGACATATCCTTGGACACGTAAATTATTGTAGGAAACTCCAATGTGCTCCGTATTTGCGCTGCCTGCTGTTACCCATCCGAAATCCCTTGGATAAAGCATCTTTCTGCCCTTCATGCTGGACAGCCATGTTTCGCATTTTCCTTGACAATCTGCACGACAAAGCGTACACAATCCGGATTCACAAGGATTGCCACGATTGACTGTACCAAGTGCATCATTTGTTTTTTGCCATTGACTCATTGCCCTTCTCCTTTTCTATTGTTAGGTTACTTATCCAAAATATAAAAACCCAATCAAACCAGAGTTATTATCGCCATTGATAATTCGGTGCAATAAAAAACAACAAAAAAAATATCCCCAAAAAACCTCCTGGTTCTTTGAGGACAGACTTCCCTGCAAGAATCTCTACAACGAGATCTACCCAAGACGCCATTGCCTAGAGTAAAGTTAATATACTCTTAGGGACTTTTATTGTCAAATATTATTTATTGTGAATTAACGCAGAATCAAAACTCCTTGTACTTATTGGTGATAGGGAGCCTCCAGTCTTTTCCGAAAGCCCTTGCAGTGATCTTTATGCCTGGTGGCGCCTGCCTGCGCTTATACTCGCTATGGTCAACGAGGTCAATTATCTTCTCAACGAGTTCCTTTTTGTTTTTCTTTGACATTGTTTCTACTGAATCGTGCTTCTCGACATACTGCTCAAGGATAGGATCAAGAACATTGTACGGCGGCAAAGAATCCTGGTCTTTTTGATTTGACCTTAGCTCTGCAGAAGGTGCTCTTCTTATAATGGTTTTTGGAATCACTTGATCACATGTATTATTAATATATGCTGATAATTCATAAACCATTGTTTTCGGGACATCTTTAATAACAGCAAAGCCTCCTGACATATCTCCATAGAGGGTACAATAACCAACAGCCACTTCACTTTTGTTTCCTGTCGTCAAAACAAGCCATCCAAACTTATTGGAGAGAGCCATCAAAAGGTTCCCTCTTATCCTGGCTTGAATATTTTCTTCAGCAACATTGACTTGTGTCCCCTTAAATTCTCCGGACAGCGTTTTTATATATGAAGCAAAAATATCTTCTATTGGAATTGTAATAAGGCTAACTTTCAGGTTGTTTGCCAGTCTTTCTGCATCAGCCCTGGTGCCTTTTGATGTATATCTAGATGGCATAGTAACACATGTTACATTGTCATTACCGACTGCTTTAACAGCGATCGCCGCCACAAGCGCAGAATCTATTCCTCCGCTCAATCCTATAACAACTTTCTTAAAACCGTTTTTCCTTATATAATCTTGTGTGCCAAGAACAAGCGCTTTATAAACCCTCTCAATTTTCGTGGTTTTCTTTGGCAATACATTTTTTATCTGGACTTTTTTATAATCTTTAGCCGTTCTCTCTCCCAAGGGTAAATCACAAAAAACGAGGTCATCTTCAAAATGTTTTCCTTTTGCCACTATCACACCTTTAGGGTCAACTATCATGCTTCTTCCATCAAAAACCAGTTCATCCTGCCCGCCAACAACATTCACATAACAAACATACGCATTAGTCTGCTTGGCTCTTTCTTTAAGCATTGCTTCTCTTATTTTCACCTTTCCCATGTCGTATGGAGAACTTGAGATATTTATTAACAATTTTGCTCCAGCTTTTGCTTGCTGTATACAGACGCTATCTTCGATCCAGATATCTTCACAAATACTAAGGCCGGCAGAAACCCCTTTTATTTTAAGCATTCCACAAAGCTTACCCTTAAGCCAAGACGATTTAAAATATCTTTTCTCATCGAAAACCCCGTAATTTGGAAGCTTCTGCTTATGATAAACGCTCTTGACCTTCCCCTCGCTAATAAAAGCGGCCGCATTATGCAGAACACCGCTCTCTATGCAATCAACAAATCCGATGACCGCAGAAATACCTTTAACATTAGAGGCAATTTTTTTAAGCGATTTAATATTATCTTGAATAAAATGATTTTTATACAGAAGGTCTTCCGGAGGGTACCCGCAAATCGCTAGTTCGGGAAAAACAACCAGGTCAGCATTTTTTTCTTTTGCCCTAATAATGTAATCCAAGATCAGCAGCTGGTTACCTCTCAGGTCGCCAACCGTAGGATTAATTTGTGCTATAGCGATTCTTAACATATGTTTTCCAGTTCACAACTAACTTCTTTTAAAGGATTATAAAGGTAAAAGCTATTCGGAGCAAGAACATAATTATTTTGAATAAACAATTTCCTAACTTATTCCAATTTTTTTTGATATGTCTGTCAATTTATCCATTGAAAGAATTTCTTTGGCAAACGCTTCTGCATCTTTTATTTGAACATTCATGATAGCTCTTTGTATTTTCGGTATATAGGAAGGGCTCAAGCTAAATCTTCTGACTCCAATACCCAGTAAATATCTTATATATTTTTCTTCATGTGCCATCTCACCACAAACAGAGACCTCTTTACCATACTTAGCAGACACATCCACTACTTTTTTAATTGCACGCAAAATGGATGGGTGGTGCGATAAATACATATCTGCAACCCTTTCATTTGTCCTGTCTACTGCAAGCATATATTGAACAAAATCATTTGTACCTATGCTGAAAAAATCAGAATAATTTGCCAGTTCTTCTAAAATTTCCATTACTGAAGGCATTTCTATCATCATGCCTATCGTTGGATTTACCTGAAATTCTGCACCAGAACTTCTAAGCTCACTAACACAATTCAACACCAATTGCTTTGCCTCTACAAACTCATCTACAGAAGATATCATAGGGAACATTATTTTAACATCAGCACCTACGCTTGCTCTCAAGATAGCCCTTATTTGTTGAGCAAAAATATCTTTATGCCTTAAAGAGAACCTTACTGACCTCATGCCCATAAATGGATTTTTCTCGCGTGAATGTTCTTGAAAATATGATAAGACCTTGTCTCCTCCTATATCAAGAGTGCGTATCGTCATCTCCTTGCCAGGCATACCTTCGAATAATTTCTTATAGACAACTAACTGCTCTTCCTCCGAAGGAAAATCTTTTCTAACTATAAACGGAAACTCTGTCCTGTAGAGCCCGACACCTTCCGCTTTATAGTGTTTTGCTATTTTCAGGTCTCCTAATAAATTAATGTTTGCCAACAAATGGACTTGGGAGCCATCTGCGGTAAAAGTCTTTTCTTTTAATTCGCTACTAATTTCAGCGCTTGTTTTCAATAGCTTCTGCTTTTCTCTAAACGATTCAATAATATCATCTGTCGGATTGATATATAAATTCCCAATTTCAGCATCCATCAAAACTCTAGTATTGTTCCTTATAGACATCAGTCGGGGCTCATCAGCTATTATAACCGGCAACTGCAACGAACTTGCAAGAATGCAAACATGCGAAGTGACCCCTCCGCTTAAAAGGATTATGCCCTTTACTTTCTCTGAAGAATATTTTAAAACATCGCCCGCAGAGAGTTCCTTAGCAATTAAAATACGGCCTTCACAATTTGTGGCATTAACATCAAACCCGATAAGATTACTTAAAATCCTTCTACATATATCTTTAACATCCTGGCTTCTGTCTTTCAGATATTCATCTGCAATATTGTCAAATTTCTTCAAATAATTACCAGCAACCTCGATTATTGCAGCATGAGGTTTTATGCCTTTTTTAATTTTATCAACCATAGCGTTAACAAATATAGAATCTTTCAGCATCAATATTTGAGCGTTAAATATGAACGAAGCAATATCAGCTAATGTTTCTTCTATCTGCGTCTGCATATCTTCCAGCTGATGTTCCGAATCTTTTAATGCCTTATAGAAATCATCTACGGTGTGCTCTTGAACTACTGCTTGATTGAGCCATAAAGAATTACTCTCTAAAAGAACAACTGCTTCAGCAAAAACAAAGCCCGGCGAGCCAACTCTTCCCTTAACAAATTTCAGGTCACCTTCCTCTTTAATTACTTTCTTTTGCTGTCTATCTTCATCAAGAGACAGTAAAAACCTTGCCATCTCTATTGTATTTGCAAGCTGAGAAGTAATTGCTTGTAAAACAGTTACATCTCCTTCTTTAAAATAATTCTTTTCAGAGTTTTGAATTACCATAACTCCTACTTTATTTGTTCCCCGCAATATAGGCACAGCAAGAAAAGACTCATAGATTTCTTCACCTAGATCAGGAAAATATTTAAAATTAGGGTTCCTGCTCGCATTTCTCTCACAAATCGGCCGAAGCTCTTTTAGAGCTAATCCAGTTAAGCCTTCATCAACATTCATCTTAACATTCCCGATAAGACCTTGATTTAATCCCATTGTCGCTTTTAAAATCAACTCCTGCGTCCCATCGGAGTAAAGGTAGATCGAGCAAACATCCGCTTTCATATGGCTGGCAACCATCTCAACAGTTTTAGATAAAAAATTCTCTAAACTGTTGGAATCTGTGAAAAGATTGCTAAGCTCACTGATATCGCATATCAGCTTTATATTATCTTTATCTGAATTTTGCATAACTATAATATACTTAAATTATTATTTGATGTCTGCACTTTTATTGCATATAAAAGGGGCAGCTTGCGATTGATCCGCATGCTGCCCCCAACCCCTCTATTTTATCCTATAGCTTCATTGCCTTCCTCTCCTGTCCTGATTCGAATACAGCGATCCAGATCTGTGACAAATATCTTCCCGTCACCAATATTTCCTGTCTTGGCGCCTTTGATAATTGCTTTTATTGTCCTATCGACAAAATTTTCATTTACCGCTATTTCTATCCTAACCTTTTTCAAGAGATTTACTTCATGAACCACACCTCTATATGTCTCACTATAACCTCTTTGCTGCCCGCAACCTAACACATTTGTCACGGTCATTTTATGAACATCTGCATCAAAGAGCTCTTTCTTAACATCCGGCAATTTGTGCGGCTGTATCATTACAGTAATAATTTTCATGATTTGATACCTCCTTTAAACTTTTTTATGAATTACTAAAGATTTGGAATCCATCATATGCTTCCATTCCATGTTCCATAATATCCAAACCTCTTAATTCTTCTTCTGGAGAAACACGAATGCCCATTGTAACCTTAATTACGTTAAATAAAATTAACCCTATAGAGAAAGCCCAAATAAAAGCAGCTCCAACCCCTATTAACTGTGTTATTAATTGATTCATCCCTCCCCCATAGAGCAAACCACCGCTTACTTCGCCTGTTCCTAATACCTTCTCGGCATTAAATAGGCCACAAGCAAGCGTACCCCAAGCACCACAAACTCCATGGACAGAAACAGCTCCTACAGGATCATCAACCTTTAGCACCTGATCAATAAAAATGACACTAAAAACAACTAAGATTCCTCCTATAGCACCTATCCAGATGGAACCCATAGGCGTAACAGTATAACAACCTGCTGTTATCGCAACTAATCCAGCTAGCGCACCATTTAGAGTCATTGAAGCATCAGGTTTTTTAAATAATATCCATGCAATTATCATAGCGCTGACCGCACCAGCTGCCGCTGCCAGATTTGTGGTTACAGCAACCCGCCCGATCTCTCCATTGCCTACAGTTGTTGAACCAGGATTAAAACCAAACCATCCAAACCACAATATAAAAACACCTAATGCAGCTAAAGTTATATTGTGTCCAGGAATTGCCTTTGATTTTCCATCCGGAGAATATTTACCCAATCTAGGGCCTAAAACAATGGCTCCAGCTAATGCTAACCAGCCACCAATAGAGTGAACAACGGTTGACCCAGCAAAATCAACAAAAGGGGTTTTTAAATTCTCTAACCAGCCACCACCATCAAGAAGTCCTCCCCACGCCCATGAGCCAAATATCGGATAGATAAAAGCACAAATAAAGACACTGTAACATAAATATGCCTTAAATTTAGTCCTTTCTGCCATTGCTCCCGACACTATAGTTGCTGAAGTTCCAGCAAAAACCGTCTGAAATATAAGGAAAGCCCAATTCCAATGTTCAGCCGAACCAAGAACATCACCGCCTAACATGAAATTTGTAGTTCCAAATATACCGTTTGATTTTCCAAACATAAGTCCGAAACCAATGAAGAAAAATACAAGGGTCCCAACTGCAAAATCCATTAAATTCTTCATTATAATATTCACTGCATTTTTTGCTCTTGTAAAACCTACTTCTACCATCGCAAAACCGGCTTGCATAAAAAAAACCAAAAATGCAGCCACTGAAGTCCAAACAATATTCAAATTAGTAGTTAATGCTTCAATTGCCTTTGCATTTGTTTCTGTCTCTTCTGCAAATGCCGGCATAACCGAAAACATTATAATCAGCCCTATTAAGGGCAATGATCGAACAATATTTTTCATTATTTTATTTAACATTTTATATCCTTCCTTTTTGCTTAAAAATTAAACGCAAGTGAAACACCCCCATAAAACTGTTCTTTTTGGTCATTTCCCCCGCCATTTGCTAGATCGCCAAATGGAACACTGTAAGCAATAACAGGGCTCATAGAGATTTTTTCAGTTAGCGGAATAGTAACGCCTACTTTAGACAAAGCATAATGACCTTTTCCATCAATAAAAGCGTTATCGTTAAATCCATATTCCAACCCTAAATCAAGGGTAACGCCATACTCTTCACTAATATTAAAACTATGGCCGATCCCTGCCATAAAATAGTTGCCATCAGCACCACCTTGCTCCTCATCTTCATAATCCTTATACCATGTAAAATATGGAGACAAGAACGTGTCTACTGCAAATCCTAAATAAAATTCTTTAGAATAAAGGTCAGCTTCAGGAAATCCATACCATGTATGACCTAAGGACACTGTGATTTTCTCAAGTGCATCATTTAAAAAACCAAGACCAAAACCATAACCAATGAATCCATCTACTTCATCAGAGGCTAATCCATCTTCAGACTGAAGGTCCCAGCTTCCCCAGAAGCCTCCCTCAAAACCTTTTGAAGAAAGCGTAACTCCTGATTGCATAACATTATCGCCATCCAGGAGAAATCCTCTCCAGACATATTTATCGTAATAATCAATGTTAGCAGAAACTGCTATTTCCACATCTTTACTTGCCAAGTAATCCCCTAATACTGTTGAAGATTCGGCATTCGTTTGAAACATCGGTGTAACTAAAACTGTCAAAAGAACCAACAAGCTTTTAATTAAATTCTTATTCATTTCGTTTCCTTTCATATTATGTCTTATATTTGATTTTACTGACAACATAGTCTATTAAGAACAATCTGCGCTCTGTTAAAATAAAAAAGTCCGCTTTCGAACATCCATGTTCTAAGGCGGACCGCTATGTCCAGCTTTTAAATCTGCAACGAGATAAAAGCTTTGTATTAATTAATGATAGCTTTCTACTTATGCTACTGCAAATTTACCCCTTCACTCTTAAATTCACTCATTAATAAAATTGATTCTGACACTTCTTTCATAGATTTTCTAGAATCCATGCTCTTCTTCAATATCATTTTATAAGCATCATCTTCATTAAGAGATCTAATTTGCATCAAAAGGCCCTTTGCTTTTTCTATTATTTTTCTTGTTTCTAATGCTTCTTTTGCCTTTATAGATTCTTCTACTAACTTTGTATTCTCAACAACAACTGCCGCCTGATTAGCCACCATCTGCAAAACATCAATCTCTTCTTTTGTAAATTCGTGTTTCTTCTCCGTATATACATTTATCAAACCAATTGCCTGCTCTTTCACAACCATTGGAACACATAACATTGATGTTAATTTTTCTTTTATTGCCAGACCCCTAAATGAATATCTTTTTTCTTCCCGAACATCAAAGATCGCAATTGGTTTTTTTGATCTTATAACATCTCCGCTGATACATGAACCTATCTTTAAATTAGGTTTTGTCCTGTAATGTTCACTAAGGCTTTGCGTAGCCTTTATTTCTAGCTCTTTACCCGTTTTATCTACAAGCATAATTGAACATATCTTTGAGCTAAGAATCTCTGCCGTAACAACCACAATAAGACTTAAGATCTCCTCAAGATAATTCTTTGACGTTATTGAATTACTGACCTTCATCAAGTTATCAAATTGTACTGCTTTCTTCTTTGCTTCTTCATATAGTCGAGCATTTTCTAAAACACCCTCAATTTGCTTTACGATCAAAGAAATAAGATCTATCGTCTTTTCACTATAGTCATGTTTTCTTTTGTTCTGGATATTCACGACGCCTACAGCTTTACCTTTATTGATAATTGGCACAGATAACAGGGCTTCATATTTATCTTCTGGCAAAACATCAAAACTTTTAAAACGTTCATCTTTATAAGCATTTTCTGCGATCGCCACCAGGGAAGAGTTGCTAAAGACCCATCCTGCAATGCCTTCACCTGCTTTTAAATTAAGCTGTCCTATCTCTTTTTGATGAGGAGTCTTCGAGGCCATCAAGGATAACTGTTTTTTTGTATTATCAAGTAAATAGATAAACACGGAGTCTGCCTTTGTAACCTCTGTGATAATATTAACTGTTTCTTTCAGAACTTTTTCTAGGCCCAGTTCAGAATTGGTTATTTCAACGATCTTACGCAAGAGTTTATTCTCCATCACTTGACTAATATGCAACTTTCTGATCTTTTTTTCGGCCATCATATTTTCCTTTGCAATAAAAAAGCCCCACCCAATTATATCTTCATTGAATGAGGACATCTTTGCCCAAAATAAATATCTTACACAAAAAAAACCCGGACCCACATTACTATGAGTTCCGGACAACTTTGCCAGGACATATAAACATCATCGTTCTTTACATCTACTACTATGTTTGGAGTATATAACAATTTCTATTATTTGTCAATGCAGAGATTAGTATAAAACAAATCTTTTGTACTTCAAAAGAAAGTATCGGGGAATACTTTTTTCGTCGAGGATAACATATGCCCCGATACTTTCAATGATTTTTTATTACATAATTCTAGTCTTTAAAGCATAAACAACATTTCTGCATAAGAAGGCAGTGGCCAAACATCTTCAGCAACTAATCCTTCTAGAGAGTCAATTGAAGACCTAAGATCCAACATCGCAACCTTAGTTTTTAAGGCATTGCCTCTTTTAATTGCAGCAGCAAGCGTATCAATCTTAACTAGCGCCCCTTCAAGCTCGTCAGTTATCTCTTTCAATATCTTTCTTGACCCCGTTGATTTTGTCTTATTGATGCCCTCGACTGATCTAATGCTGTCTGCAAGCTCTTCTTGGTAGCTAAAAACAGCCGGCACTATCATGGTCTTTGCCATATCAAGAGACAGCTTTGCTTCATAGTCTATAACAGACTCATACATTTCCTTATAAACTTCATACCTGGAAGCTAGCTCTGTTTTGGATAACACTCCATGCTTTCCAAAAACTTTCTCATTAGCCGGGCTCCTTAAAGCCTCTAAAGCTTCCGGAGTATTCTTAAGATTTGGCAAGCCTCTTTTCTTTGCCTCTCTTAACCATTCTTCTGTATAATTATCACCATTAAAAAGAATCCTTTTGTGCTTCTTGACAATATCCTGCAATAATTTTTGTATTGTAGCATTTAGGTCCTTTTTACTAACACCTTCTAATATTGTACAAATTTCGTCTAAGGCTTCCGCGACAATAGTATTAAGCACAATATTTGGCCCTGCTAAATTAGCATTTGAGCCAACTGCCCTAAATTCAAATTTCGCTCCAGTAAACGCAAAAGGAGACGTTCTGTTCCTATCAGTCGCATCTCGAGGCAGATCAGGCAATGAATCAACACCTATCTCAAGAACGCCACCCTTCTTAGAAGACTTTGCTCCGCCCTTTTCAATTTGCTCAATAATATCTGTAAGCTGATCTCCTAAGAAAATTGAAATAACAGCCGGAGGGGCTTCATGTGAACCAAGCCTATGATCATTGCCGGCTGACGCAATTGAAGCTCTCAATAGATCAGCATATGTATCAACTGCCTTAATGATAGCACAAAGAACCACTAAAAACTTAGCATTATCGTGCGGGTTATCTCCTGGAGAAAGCCAATTCTTCTCGTCAGGGCCAACTATTGACCAGTTATTATGCTTCCCGGATCCATTAACACCAGAAAATGGTTTTTCGTGAAGAAGGCATGCCAGGTCATGTTTTTCAGCGACCTTTTGCATAACCTCCATTAACAACATATTATGGTCAATGGCTAAATTTAACTGTTCGAAAACAGGGGCGATCTCAAATTGTGCAGGAGAAACTTCATTGTGCCTTGTTTTAACAGGAGCACCTAATCTCCACATCTCTCTATCAAGGTCTTCCATAAAGCCCATAACACGGCTCTTTATAGCACCAAAATAGTGATCTGCCATTTGCTGATGCTTTGCAGGTTCTTTTCCGAATAAGGTCCTGCCGGTTTGCATAAGATCAATTCTTGAATAATAGAACTCTCTATCGATCAAAAAATATTCTTGCTCACCACCCAAAGTTGCATATGCGGTTTTACCTTTTGATTTAATGCCAAATATCTCCGCCAAGCGACAAACTTGTTTTGAAAGAGCTTTCATTGAACGCAAAAGAGGTGTTTTCTTATCTAAGGCTTCTCCTTTCCAGCCAATAAAATATGTTGGGATACAAAGAGTAGCTGCTTCAGGCCCTTCTTTAATAAAAGCTGGGGATGTTGGGTCCCATCCTGTATATCCACGAGCTTCAAAAGTAGTCCTTAATCCTCCTGAAGGAAAGCTTGAAGCATCCGGCTCACCCTGAATAAGTTCTTTACCGGAGAATTTGATAATAACGCCTCCTTCATTATCAGGGTCGATAAAAGCATCATGCTTTTCAGCGGTTGAACCTGTCAAAGGCTGAAACCAATGAGTATAATGAGTCGCACCCTTTGAAAGTGCCCATGTTTTCATTGCATCTGCAACTTCATCTGCAATCTTTGGGTCCAAAGTGCCACTAGTCTTAATAGTAGCGCTCAAAGATTTATATGCCTCCTCTGAGAGATAGTTGCGCATAGTCTTGAGATTAAAAACATTTTCGCCATAATAATCCGCTATTGAAGTAAATTCTTCCATTTTGTTTGCCTCCCTTTTTTAATTTCTTACTTAGAGTTATATCACAATTCTTGAGTTTTATTAAATATAATAATTCTGTTACTAGATTGCCTTACCCCCTCTCTCATCAGTCCGAATACGTATACACTCTTCCAAAGAAGTAATAAATATCTTACCATCACCAATTGCACCATCTCCATGCTTTGCTGCCTTCAATATCGTATCAACTGTAATATCAACAAAAGCCTCATTAACAGCAATATCAAGCCTTACTTTTGATATTAGCTCCGGGACTATTTCCTGGCCACGGTATATATCAATTTCCTCAGCTTGTCCTCTTCCGGAACAACGACTCACAGTAATTCTTGTAATTTCAGCTTTTATCAATGCCTCACGGACCTCATCTAATTTATCTGGTTGAATAATAGCAGTAATTAATTTCATGTTTTTCCCTTCCATAGATAAAATACATTTAGTTTACATTCAACATCCCATATCCATGCTCACCATGCAAAGAATGATCCATCCCTGCCATTTCTTTTGCTTTTCCTAATCTAAAACCTATTGTGTTTTCTACAACAAAACTAATTATCAAAGTACCCAAAGCCGCTAATACAATTGTTGCACTTAATCCTTTTAGCTGAATAAAAAATTGATCAACGTTCGTCCATCTTGTACCGATAGCCGCTGAAGCCTCTGCCATCCAACTTCCCCTTATAAAAAAAGACAGCATTAGCACTCCCAATCCACTTCCAACTCCATGGATACCAAAACAATCAAGACTATCATCATAACCAAATTTTGCTTTCATTTTTAGTGCAAAATAACAAGCGATTGATGATAACATTCCCAAGATAAGAGCCCCCGACGGAAGCACAACTCCTGCCGCAGGCGTTATTACCACCAAACCTGCTAAAATTCCTGACACAAAGCCCAGAGAAGTTGCCTTCTTAAAAATAATGGCTTCTAGAACAAGCCAAGTAACAGCACCACTTGATGCCGAAATCTGAGTCATTGTAAGCGCCCGGGCAGTATCTAACCCGCTATGCACTGTTGAGCCTGCATTAAAACCAAACCAGCCTACCCATAGTAATCCTGCTCCGATCATTGTCATAACCAGATTATTTGGCATTACTACTGTTTCAGGATAACCTTTTCTTTTTCCAAGAAACAAGGAAACGACCAATGCACTTACTCCGGCTGAAACATGAATTACCGTTCCTCCAGCCAGATCGATCACACCTCTAGCGCCAGCATTAAAGAGCCACCCATCAGAAGCCCAGACCCAGTGAGCTAAAGGACAATAAACAAATAGGAACCAAAGAGCTATAAAAAGACAATACCCTCTAAAATAAACCCTCTCAGCAAGTGCACCTGCTATTAATGCAGGAGTTATGATCGCAAATTTACCTTGAAACATAGCTAATACATATTCAGGAACCCCATTAACAATACTTTCATCAATACCTTTTAAGAAGAAATAATCAGGATTCCAACCAAGAAAACCGCCCAAAATACTATGTCCAAAAGATAACGAATACCCAAATATTGTCCACAACACACCAATAATCGCTATAGAAACAAAACTGTGCATCATTGTGCCAAGAACATTCTTTGTTCTAACCAATCCACCATAGAACATAGCCAGCCCAGGGACCATTAAAAGCACCAAAGCCGTTGATGTCAACATCCATGCAGTAGCTCCAGAATCAATAACTCCATTTTCCCCTGCAAAACAAGATACAGCATAAAACAAAGATACAGCAGCTGCAGTGATCAAAGAACCTAACATGCGGAATAACTTCATTGTTAATTTCCTTTCTGTGTTTTGTTAAAAAAAAGACCTCTGGCTAAAGAACAAAACTTCATTCTTCTGCGAGAGGACTTCTTTGTCCTTGTTTTCTGATCTAATCAGAAAATCTTGAAAACATCTTTGTTTTCCGCAATAAAAAAGTCCCCCACAAAAACATCACTGCTGTTTCTATGGAGGACTTCATTGCCCTTAAATTTGAAATAAATATAGCATTAATCTCAAATTTGTCAATCTTAAAATTCTACCCTATCGCATCGTGCCCTTCATCTTCAGTCCTTATCCTTATGCATCGCTGAAGATCCATGACGAAGATCTTGCCATCTCCGATATTGCCTGTCTTGGCACCTTTAATAATTGCCTTTATTGTGTCGTCGACAAAGTCCTCATTTACAGCAATTTCTAGACGCACTTTTTTTAAAAGATTAACTTCATGTACTACGCCTCTATAAGTCTCACTGAACCCCCTTTGCTGACCGCAGCCAAGAACATTAGTCACAGTCATTTTATGTATCTCTGCCTCAAACAGAGCTTTTTTTACATCTGGCAACTTATGAGGCTGTATCATTGCTATGATCAATTTCATTTTTTTATTCCTCCATATCTAATATTGTTAAGATTATTGATTAGTAAAAACCTGAAACCCTCCATATGATTCCATACCATGCTCACAAATGTCAAGCCCTCTGTTTTCTTGTTCTTCTGTAACTCTAATGCCCATAGTTATTTTTATTATTGAAAATATCAAAAAGGCCGCAGGAAAACAAATTGCAGCATATGCCATTACCCCTATCAGCTGAGTTATAAAGGAGTGCTCTGGATTTATGCTAAAGATGCCTACAGCCAAAGTCCCCCAAACCCCGCAAACCAAATGAACTGACAATGCCCCGACAGGATCATCCAGTTTTAATTTTGAGTCAAAGATAATTACAGCAACAACTACCAAGAACCCTGCGATCCCTCCTATAATAATTGCACTGAGAACAGACACGGTATCAGCGCCTGCTGTAATGCCTACAAGACCTGCCAAAGCCCCATTTAACACCATAGAAAGGTCAGGTTTTTTCTGAATTATTTCAGAAGTAACCATTGATGTAATGATCCCTGCCGCTGCTGCCAAAGAAGTTGTTACAAATACAAGAGAAACAGCTCCTGGATCAGCAGAAAGAACTGAACCTCCGTTAAAACCAAACCAGCCAAACCATAATAAGAATACACCGATAGCAGCTAACGGCAAACTATGGCCAGGAATAGCCTTTACTGCACCATTTGTATATTTGCCGATTCTTGGGCCTAAAACAATAACACCTGCCAACGCCCCCCATCCTCCTACAGAATGAACCAAAGTAGACCCGGCAAAATCATAAAAATTCATTGCATCTAACCAGCCCCCGCCCCATTTCCAGCTTCCAACAAAGGGATAAACTATCCCCACAAAGATAACTGAAAACAGTAAAAAGCTGTGCAGTTTTATTCTTTCAGCGACCGCACCTGAGACAATTGTAGCTGCCGTAGCGGCGAACATTGCCTGAAAAATAAAATCAGTCCAATAAGTATAAGCGCCATTTGCATAATCTATTAACCCCGCAGCACCTTCCGGTGAGGATATACCAAAACCCCCAAAGCCAAAGAACTTCCCCAATATCCAGGCATCACCCGGATACATTAAATTGAATCCGGCTATAGCATATGTTAAAAGCCCTATAGCTACGATCAAAACATTCTTAAAAATAATATTTACCGTGTTCTTTGATCTTGTCAAGCCTGATTCCAGAGTGGCAAAACCAAGATGCATAATAAAGACCAGTATCGTTGCCACAAGCATCCAGGTATTGTTTACTGTGAACATAGCTTCATCCGCAGTTGCGGCACTTGCTGTAGAAGACAAGCTCATTGCCATTGCCACAGCAAGCAGCAGGACAATAAAGCTTGATGCATATTTTGTTAATAATTTCCCGAACATATTCCCTCCTCTTATATTTATTGATTTGCAATTAACCTTCCATCTATAAAAAAGTCCTCTTCAAAACCGTTGTTTGACAACTGTTCTAAAGAGGACAACCTTGTCCATAAAAAAATCCCCTTTCAAGCAACTATGCCCGAAAGAGGACATCTGCGTCCGCTATTTTACCTGTCTTAAATAAACCTTAAATTAAGATCATTTCTACAATAAAAAATCCCCCTGAATCTCCGTCGATTCAAGAGAACCACTGTGCCCTTTAACTAGACAAACTATACAACAGATAAAACATTTTGTCAATAGGGCAAAAAAAATAATTTACATATGAAAGCTTAACACGTCAAACAATTGTATTCTTGTAGTACACGCTATCATTTTCGCCCTGTTCTCTTCTTTCGATAAAAACCTGCTGATCTCCGACATGGACTGTAAATATGCATGAGGGTGTTCTTTCGAGGCCAAAGTTAAAACAAAGATCTTAGATGGTATTTTGTCCAGAGATGCAAAATCCACTCCCTCTTTGCTTATGCCTACTGCAGCAACAACATGGTCCACAGCTATTGTTTTAGCATGAGGCAGCGCAATGCCATTTTGCATTCCAGTCGACATCATTAACTCTCTTTTAAGAAGATCTTTAACTACTTCTTCTTTTTGTGATGCGTCTAATTGCTTTGACTCTATTAACAGCTCAACAAGTTCAGCAAGAATCTCTTCTTTTGACCTGCCCTGTAAATCAACATTAAGGGCCTTGGAAGAAATGATCTGAAATTTCTTTTTTCTGTCACTATTGATATTTGCAATTATTTTTTGTGTATCAAATATCTTTTTACCAATAGAACTTTTGTCTGTTAACGTCTGCAATGTCTGCATAGCATGCTCCAGTTCCGCAATAACTTCATAGAACAAGGTGTGAATAAATGGCGCATCCATCTCGCTGCAATCAAATTCCATTCTTTGTGTAGTGTATCGCATGACAATAAAGACGCTTTCTTTTCTGATCTTAAACAGCCTTTCTTCACGACCCATTCTGTGAACAAAAAACCCCTCATTTTCAAATGCAGTGACAACTTTAGCAAGAAGCAGTTCTGCCGTTTCCACGCTTGGCATTTCATATTTTATCGTCTTTTGTTCATCCTTGATCTCCTGCTCTTTCCTTAGAACAGGCTTTTTTGAATCGAGCATCTTGTCGAGAACCAAAGGAGTGATCAATGTTGTAACAAATGTCATTATCATGACAATGCTAAAAACTTTATCATCAATGATCCCTGAAGAAAGCCCAATACCTGCAATGATCAAAGCTACTTCACCTCTCGGGACCATTCCAACACCAATACGCAAAGCTCCCCTTAAATTAAAATTCAGGAATAATGCCGGAATGCTGCACCCTATGATCTTGCCAAGAGTTGCCATAACAACATAAAGCATTCCAAAACTAATGATCTGCAATGACGCCATTTCTTTTAAATTAACCAGCATGCCCATTACACAAAAAAAGATTGGCACTAAAAATTTCTGCAACATTTCCAGCTTCTCTTGGACAATAAAGGCAAGGTCTGTCTTAGATAACGATAGCCCCATAACATAAGCGCCTATGATCATCGCTAAACCAAAATGCTCAAATATGCCCGCCAATAACAAGGCAAGGCCAAGGCTTAATATAGCAATCGTGTTTTGGTCTTTGATTTTGTTAAGAACAGCAGATAACTTTAAAGAATATTTCAGTCCCACCAAGGTAAATCCCAGCCAGATACCAAAAGCTTTAAGGGAGATAAGGGAAACTTCCTTCCATCCTATGTGGCCACTTTTTACCATACCAAGGATTATTGCGAGGATAATAATGCCCAACACATCATCAATAACTGCTGCGGCTAGAATAGTGACCCCTTCGGGAGAATTCATTTTTCTTTTTTCTGAGAGAATACGGGCAGTAATGCCAACTGAAGTAGCTGTGGATAAAACACCCAGATAAAGACAGAACGGGTGAGTAAAACTGTAATTTTGCCCCATCAGGTTTTGGGCTAACATGACACCTAAAATATCGCCTGCTATAAAACTAAAAATAACACCAAAAACACCAACTATGGAGCCAGCAAAAGAAAATCTTAAAAAGGTCTGTATATCCGTCTCAAGTCCGACAAAGAACAATAAGATTATCGATGCTATTGTTGCAAGGCTATACAATTCTATTGAAACTGGAAAATCACCTGATGGCGGGAAAAGACCATGTTCAAAACCGGGAAAACCAAAAGACCCTAAAAAGTACGGGCCAATAACAACTCCGGCAACGATCTCTCCGAGCACTGCAGGCAGCTTCATCCTCGCGAACGCAAGATTGCCAACCCAAGCAGCAAATAATATTACACTTAACTGGATCACGAGCAAGCTGGTTATTGCGACTATTCCGCCTTCTGCTTGCCCGGACGAAGCAAAGGCATGCGCTGACAACAAAAGAAAAAATACAGCACCAAGAACTATATTTAAAAGCTTTCTAAATCTATTCATTTAAAGACCTGTTCCTGTTAAAAGGATTCATCCGATTGTTCAATTATACAATTAAACCAGCAAAAATAGCATTTTACAACTGATATTTAAATAATACCTTTCTGACTCTCGAGCAATCATTTCTTTTTTTTTAATTGATAGATAGGTAAATTGTAAAGCTGCTGCCTAATAGGCCCTCTGTGCCAATCCTCATATGGCATAATCCCGATTTCTTCAACTTTAAAATATTTATTCATTAAATACTCCAGCACTTGTGGATGCCCAGATGCAAACATCCCGGGCCAAGTTAAATAAACAGAGTTTCCCTGCTCCAATACTTCACTGATCTCATCTTTAAATTTCATCATAGCTTCCCTGCTAAAAAGATCCTTCTCGGAAGGTCGCGAAATTGTCTTGCGCTTTGCATAATATTGTATAAACAAGGCTTCGTCGTGACATATGATCACATCGTTTGGCTTGGAAATCTCGCCGATCTTCCTTGCATAATCAGGCAAAAGAGCGGCATTATGCCTATGTAATAAAATTGGGTATATTGCTAAATAGTTCGAGAACATAATCCCGATAAATATCACAAAAGCAGCTAAGCGCATTAATTTGTTCTTTTGAAAAAGTATAAAAATAACATAACCCAGCCCTATATAAAAAGCTGGAACAGTCAAAACAAGCAGCCTTGGCCCCGTAATCCTAAAACAAGTCAAAAGGAATAAAGGGGCCATTATCCAGGCTAAGCATAGGGACAAGGCTTTTCTATGTGAAAAAAGCATTAATGCTAAACCAACAACTGAAAGCAAAAGCCCAGTTGAAGAAAAAGACATTTTGATAAACTCTACATTTCTGACCAGCGATCCTATAAAGAAAGGAATAAAACCTCTCCTTGGAACATTGTCAGCCAAGACCTCCAGAAGAAAAGGGGTTTCAGGGGACTTGATATATCTTAAAAGCGCCGGAAAATAAAAAAGCGCTCCTACTGCAAAAGCAAGAAAAAGATATGGTACAAAACCATTCAGGCTCCCCCCCGGAATGGTTTGTTCGGAGCCATCTTCGCTGATTTTTTTAAAAGGTGGAAAAACAAAAAAACAAAAAACAGCAGGTAACAAAAAGAACATTTCCTGTAGCCTTGCTGCAGCCATCAGCCCTAAACTAAAAGAGCTGATGAAATAATATTTGTTGTCTTGCAGCGAAAAATATTGGCTCATGCTCACAAAGCACAAAAAAAGAAAGAACAAGCTTAAGATATTGCTTGTTCCATAAACAGATAAACCTAAATAGATCGGACATAAGGAAAACAAAATAGCCGTAAAAAAAGCCGCAGGTTTATTTAGGATAGGCTTGATCAAAACATAAAACAACACAACGCTTATTGAGCTGAACACAACGCTTATAAGGTTATATAAAAATACCGGGTCATCAACTGCAAACAATCTAAAAAAGTTTATAAATCCTACAAGAAAAATAACAGCTAAAGGATATTGAAACTCGTGGAAATATTGAATCTGGTGGGTTTTGATTGTTTGAAGTGCTGCATTTACTACAGCTAAAGAATCGAGGCTATACGGCCCTTTGCTGATCAAGCTCATTCTTATTAAAAAGCTGAAAACTAAAAGCGCAGCCGGCACAACATACTTATTATCTTTGTGTGCTAAGAGAAATGATTTCATTGTCGCTGCAACTCTTCCATCAAGATAATAGATTCAGCAATTTCCTTCATTTGCTTACATGAATCCATGCTCTTCTTATGTATTAGCTTATATGCCTCCTGCTCATTTAAGCTACCCATTTTCATTAATATGCCTTTAGCTCTCTCAATTACCTTCCTTGTTTCAAGCGCTTCTTTTGCTTTAACAGCGTCCTCAACCAGCTTAGTATTTTCAATAGCTATTGCAGCCTGATTAGCTACCAGCTGCAGCACATCGATCTCTTCCTGGGAGAAGGAATGAGGCGTTTTTGTATAGATATTGATAATACCTATTGCATTATTTTTCACGATCATCGGAACAGCCAGCATTGATGTCAGCTTTTCCTTTATTGCAATATCCCTAAAGGCATATTTCTTTTCATTACGAACATCATAGATAGCTATTGGTTTCTTGCTTTTGACAACATCGCCACTGATACTTGCATTGACTTTTATGTTCGGTTTTTTCTTATATTCTTCACTCAGGCTTTGCGTCGCCTTAATGATCAGCTCTTTGGCTTTTTTATCTAACAGCATGATCGAGCATATTTTTGAATTAAGCATCTCTGCCGTCACAACAACTATAAGACTTAAAATCTCATCTAAATAATCCTGGGATGTGATCGACTTGCTTACTTTGACCAGGCTATCAAACTGCAAAGCCTTGGTCTTTTTCTCCTCATAAAGCCTGGCATTTTCAATGACCCCGCCTATTTGTTTTGCTATCACAGATATCAACTCGGTTGTGTTCTGAGCATAATCATGAGGCTTTTTATGCTGGACATTGACTACACCTATTGCTTTGTTTTTATAAACTATCGGTACCGACAGAAATGCCTCGTATTTATCTTCAGGCAAAACATCAAAGCTTTTGAATCTTGGGTCTGCAAAAGCCATTTCCTTTATAACAACAGGTTTATTTTGTTTGGCAACCCAACCTGTGATCCCTTCGCCTGTTTTTAAATTAACCTCACCTAATTCTTTTGCATGAGGCGTTTTAGATGCCATAAGCACAAAGCTTCTTTTAACATCGTCAAAAAGGTAAACAAAAACGGAGTCTGCCTTAGTCATTTCAGAAACGACTTTTACGGTTTCATTTAATATTTTTTTAAGGTCTAATTCTGTATTTGTCAGCTCTACTATTTTCCTAAGGATAGTGAGCTCTTGCTTTTGCCCTATAGCCAATGTTGTACTGGTCTTTTTATTGTCCGCCATTAACTTTCCACCCTTTCAAGATTTATTTTGATAATTCCAATATCTGGTCTATATCAACATATTTTTTTACAAGCCGTCCTATTTCCGCGATCTTGTCTTTATCTGTCTTTTCTATTTTACATATTAAATTTTCAAGTTTTGCAGCAACAGAATACGTGTCTTCTTTGTCTATCAAAACAGGTATTTTACTTTTGCTGAGAAGATCAACGATCTTTTCATTGGGCATCAGCCCTCCCGTCAAAATAATACCTGCGATCTGAAAATCCTTTTGACTGCCTACAAGGTGCGAACTTACTGCTAGTAATATATTATCAATTCGGTCCCCGGAAACAAGGACCAAAGTGCCGTCTTCAAGATGATGAACCATGTTGTGTGGCTCCATGGCCGCGACAATAACATGCTTTACACGTCTTGAGACTTCAGTTTCTCCGCACAATAATTCAAATTTATATTTATCCTTGATCTGCATGATCGTAGGCGAACTTAATAAAGGCCTATCAGGAATTACCCCGAGCAAATTCAGGCCTTTGTTCTTCAATCCTCTTTCCAGGGCTCTTTTGACCTTTTCATATTTTTCGGATAAAACCTTATTGATGATCACTCCCATAACTTCAACTCCGTTAAGATCAAACAATCCCTTGTTCAGCATAATCTCATCAATACTTTTTCCTATTCCGCCTTCACTGATTATTATGACCTTAGAATGAAGTAATTTTGCAACATCAGCATTTGAAAAATCAATTACAGAGCCAACCCCACAGTGCCCGGTCCCTTCAACAATAATTGCATCTTTTGCTTTGATCAAAGCATTAAATGCTTTTTCAATATTATTTTTGAGCATATTTTTTTGTGGATGAAAAATATATTTTTCTGTAAAACCTCTCCCTACCGTTACCGGGCTCATTTCTTTGAAATTCTTAGCACAATGAAAAACTTCCCCGATCAAGTACGAATCTTTATCAATATTAGAATTACCAACATTGACAACCTGCTGTCCAACGGGCTTAATGAACGCTGTTCTTATCTTTCTTTCATTAAATGCTTGATAAAGCCCTAAAGCAATCGTGGTTTTTCCGACATTTTGAGATATTGACGAAAGAAAAACATTATGCAAGATCTTTTTTTTCATAAAATTCCTTTTATAAATCTTTTCATTGTTATGTTGAGGACTTTTGTTAATAATAAAATTAATGGGACACAAGGGTTCAGATATTTATTTACAGATTGTGTCCCCTCTTCCTTGCAATGATTGCAAAGAAAGACCCTTTATAAAGCAACCGTATGCGCTTTTCCAGGCACAAGCTTATGCCTTGCCTTGTTTATCTCAACCAATATCTCACTTGTTGTTTGCATAGAAGATGTTCTTATGAGCTGCGCCATCACGGTAATATGCTTATGAGTTAAAGAGACTGTAAACCATATATTCTTATACCTACTGCTGAATTTTATGAATCTCCATTCTTTAGGCATTTTTGGATTCAAGCAGATCGTCTCTTCTGAGATTTCCAAGCCAGCAAAAGTCCTCAAGAACAAATCCAATGTGCCTCCCATAACGCCTGAATGTATTCCCTCTTGGGTAGTTCCTCCCTGCGTATCAAAAATATCACTTTCTAAAGCAGCGACTAAATAATCCTTAGCTTTATCATTGTAACCAAGAAGATCTGCGACATAAGCATGCACAACCATGCTTAACGTTGAGCCATGAGATGTCCTGCAATAATAATATTCAAAATTTTTCTTCATTATTGCCTTACTGAACGGATAACCGAGACGTTTAAATATCGCAGACAATTCTTTATAGTTCAAAACATAGAACAACATTAACACGTCAGCCTGTTTTGAAACTTTATAATGGTCAGGAGTATCTCCTTCAGCCTTAAGAATTCTATCCATTCTGCTAATGTTTTCATATTTCTTTCTATACTCACCCCAGTCAAGCTCTTTAAGGTCCATGTAGCCCTCAAACTGGTGAATAATGTCATTTTCATCCATAATGACCGTCATTTTTGTAATTATGTCTCGCCAGAGAGACAGATCGCCTTCTCTGATCCCTGTCTTTAAAAGAAGGGCGTTTCTATCTTCTTCTATCATTAAGTGCTCTACAATGAACAATGTTTTCTCAAGAACCCAGCAAACCATAACGTTTGTATATGCATTGTTAGTGAGGCCTCCCTCTGTATTTCCTGGAGTGTATTCATGATATTCATCAGGCCCCATAACTTTTGCAATATCATATCTGCCAGTCTTGTTATTCAATTTTGCTGCGCTTGACCAGAACTGCGAAATCTCAAGCATCATTTCTGCACCATATCTATCAAGAAAACCACGATCGTTTGATGTGTAATAATAAGTCCAGACATTATATGCTATTGCAATTGAAACATGTCTCTGCAGACAGCTATAATCTTCTCCCCATTTGCCAGACATAGGATTTAAATGGATTATCTGCGTTGTTTCACTTCCGGTTGAAGCGCTTTGCCATGGGTACATAGCACCACAATACCCGTTTTGCTGCGCATATTCTTTTGCCGCCCCCAATCGCCTGTAGCGATACATTAGAAGCGCCCTTGTAATCTCGGGAGCATGAAGATTAAAGAAAGGAAAGACATATAATTCATCCCAAAAAATATGCCCCCTGTAAGCCTCTCCATGCAGGCCTCTTGCAGGCATGCCAGCATCTATGTCTTCATTGTATGTTGACGCTGTTTGTAGAAGATGAAAAGCATGCAAACGTAAAACTTTCTGCACAAAATCATCCCCTTTTAATTCGATATCAAATCTTTTCCATAAAGCTTTCCATTTTGCCTGGTGAGGTTGATACAAACTATCAAAATTCTCAATTGAGCTTACCGCATCCTTAGCCATCAAGCAATCATCCGCAACCCCATGATCTCTGGAGGTGTAAATACTGACGAGTTTTTCTATAGTATGCTTTTGTCCTTTTTTTGACTTAATGCTAAACTCTTGAATGATCTTCTGCCGTCCATGACTGATCACATTCAACTTTGTCTTTATCTTTTCATCACCTTTAAAGATCAACGTCCTCATTGCTTCTGTTATCTGTATCTTTGATTGATTTGTTATCTTCTGCAAAAATATCCCATCGTCACCAAACTCACCCATTGACATAGGCTCAAGGTGTTTTGAGTTTAATTGCTTATACCTCTCGACGCCTGCGTTAATAACGCTTCCATCAATCCCGCTTCTAATAGTTATCGTCCCGCTATAATTTTCAGGAGTGATTGAGAATGTCATTGCCCCGCAATGCGGATGTGCCATGCTGACGATCCTGTGATTCTCCACTAAAGTTGTTCTTCCCTCTTGGTCCTGCCATCGCAACCTCCTTGAAAGTCTGCCTTTTCTCATATCCAAAACCATTTTCCAGGATAAAAGCTTGACTTTAAGACGGTTAAACCATGGGCCATCTTCGATCCTATAATTAAATAGCAGCCAATTTGGACAATTAACAAAATCTTCATTATAAATTATTTTGCCTGCAACCTCTGTTGGTAAGGTATTGTACACTCCGGCAATATACGTGCCTGGATAGTGAACCTTTGAGGCAGACGTCTCGGGAGTAGCTCCTCTTGTCCCAAAATAACCGTTACCTAAAGTGCAAAGAGCCTCTCTCAAGTTTTCTGCTTCAGGGTCAAATTTATCATATGAAAGCTTCCAACGACTCAACATCCCCCCTTTATAAAACAATATAGTTATTTAATATCTTTAAACCATTTATCTAGAACATCCGCCGTAACACCCTCAAAACTTTTAATAACAATATCCGCCCCGTTCTTTTTTAACTCTTCATCGTTCTCTTCACGCGCGATACCAACAACCAATTTAAAACCCCCGTTCTTTCCGGCTTGCACGCCAGAAACAGCATCTTCAAAAACAATTGCTTTTGATGGATCAGAGCCTACATTCTGTACTGCCTTAATAAAAATATCTCCTTGTGGCTTTCCCCTCAGGCCTAATTCAGCAGACACAACTCCATCCACTCTTGTCTCAAAAAGATCCTCTATACCTGCAGATTTTAGGACAAACTGGCAATTCTTACTTGATGAAGCAACGCCGATCTTAACACCTTTGGCTTTTAATTCCTTGATAAGAGCAACGGCTGCTTTATAGCTGCTAACTCCCTCCTTGCCAAGGACTTCTCTGAATTTTATATTTTTTTTGTTCCCTAAACCACAAACCGATTCTTCATCAACCGCAGCACCTTTGTCTCCAAAAGGTAAATTTATGCCCCTGGATGCTAAGAAGCTTTTCACTCCTTGATATCGAGGTTTTCCATCAATGTAAGGCAAATAATCTCCCTTATAAGTAAACTCTTTGAACGGCTCTCCATCTCTGTCTGCCCTAAGCTTTAGATATTCATTGAACATTTCTTTCCATGCTGCAGCATGCACCAGCGCAGTTTTGGTAACAACGCCATCCAAATCAAAAATTGCAGCATCATAGCTAAGGCTTTTATGACCAGATTCCATTTGCATCTGCTAGCTTTCCCTTGATTAAAACACCTAAAAATCCCTGAAGATCCTGCCATGTTTTTAACGCCAACAGGCTTAATTGATAAGGCGCTTATGGCTCTTCGCCAAAAACATTTAGAATATCGAATGAATAATGATAAAGTATTATATTCTCAAGGCCTATACATTGCAAGGTTTTCCGACGAAACAACAGCCTTCTGTCGCTTAATCTTCAATTTCAACATACTCAGCTAATTTTGATATAGTTTTGTATCCTATTTTTCCGTCTTGTTTTAAACCATGCATTTTTTGAAAATCAATTACCGCCTGCTTTGTTTTTCTTCCAAATGTGCCATCTATTTTTCCATCATACAGATCAGCAACGCTTAAAATTTCTTGAATAAGAAGCATATTTAGCTTACCATCCTTAATTAAATTCTTGTCTTTAAACTCTACAAGCTTCGACCAAGTTTCATTATCAACTTTTCTTGTTTCTTTAAGCCCAACATCCTTCTGAAATCTTTCTACGGCATCTCTTGTTCTGATCCCCCACTTTCCGTCAATTACTCCTGGATCATAACCGTATATTTTCAATAGAACCTGAATGTCTTCGATGGTATGATTGGACTCATTGAGCTCAATCTCCCCGACCAGCTCTTTTTCATCTGCCCCCTCTTTGTCCAATGTTCGGTATAAAGCATCACAGCCACCAAGGGTAAGCAAGGAAAGCAATAAACTGTTAAATAAGAGCATCTTTGCGTTTTGATTCATAAAAATTCCTTTGATGAATAAAAAACTATTTCTTTAATATTTTTTGTCCATATACTATGATTATTAATATGTACCAGGAAATAACACATAGCTTTACAAGCAAAAAATCCTTACTGAGAACAATTCAAAACGACAATATTGTTTATTACTGGTTTTCTTTGCTGTTTTTAAATAAGAGCCTTAGGGCCACTCTTTCACAAAACAAAAACACAGCCCTTTCTTACAAAGAATTCATTGCATCTTTATATTTTCGTTTTATTCTGGTCTTTTTCTTAGCACTCTTTGCTTCAGCAATGTTGTTCCACGTATTTTCAGACATCTATTGGGCCGTTCTCTTGCCTGTAATAGCGCTATACTTAAGCGCACAAAAAAAAGGCTTTAAAGCTTTCTGTAATATTTTTGAAGAATTTATCAATCAAAATTTTGATTCAGATTCTTTGCAAAAAAAAACCTTATATCAAATTGGCGAATTCTATGGCGACAGGTATGCGATCCATTCCCTCGTAGATACCTTACAGCGCAATATTAAAACTTATACTTATTTTTTTGGAATATCTTTTGTTTTTTTGGTTTTTATTTACCCGATCAATACCCTCGTCACTTGTCTTGGATTGCTCACAACAGTTCTCATAATAAGAATTTACTTCAACACCTTCTCTCTTCTAAGACATCTACAGAACAACAAATAAAGAAACCGCTATAGCGACAAAACACTTGATACCAAAAGAAGACGTTGAAAAGAAATAAAACAGCGTGATCACATAAGCCATAAAAGAAGTGAGCTTTTCATTAAGATTCTTATGCTCAAAGACAATTTGGTCCAAAGAATAGCTGCTCCAGTTCAAATTAAGAAGCTTATCCTGCTCTAACATTCTTTGATAGAGCTTTGACCCTGGCAAAGGCGTTAGCAGCCCTACTGATGTGATCGTTGGCCTCAATTTAAAACAAAATTTCCACAAGTCCAACAAGCTTTTGTAATTGTCTTTCTCAAAACCAAAAATAAATTGCGCATCTATTTGAATGCCTTTTTTCATGATCTTTTTACTCAGCTCCAAATATTGATCTGCCATAGAGAACTTGCCTTTTTTTTCTTTTTCTATCGAAACAGCCGCGATCTCATATCCAATAAGCAGCTGAATACAGCCGCTTCTCTTGACTAGATCCAACACTTCATCATCTTTCGCAATATCTATGCTGGCTGAGCCGCTCCATGAAATGTTCATCTTTTCTAAGGCCTTGAACAATTCAATGGAATATTTTGGCTCAGCATAGATGTTATTGTCCAGAAAAAGAACCGTCGATTTGTTCATCTTAAAATTTTCTAAGATCTTAATAACATTCTCTATTGGCCTATGCCGTATCTTTTTAAAAGTCATGCTCGGAATTACACAAAAATCACAACTGAATTTACATCCTCTTGTTGTCTCGATCTGTATGATCCTTTGCCTTTCTGCAACATCTATAATATATTCATCCACCTTTTCATAAAAATTATCCCTTGGCTCTCCATAATACTTTTGCTGCAAGCGATCATTTTCATAATCCTGTATAATTTTATCCCAAACACTTTCAGCCTCTCCAATCACAACACTATCACAAAAACACAATGCCTCATCAGGTAAAAACCCTGCGTGGGCACCACCCATTATGACTTTAGATCCCCGTGCTCTAAACTTTTTTGCAATTGAATAAGCCTCGTACACATTTGAGGAAAAGGATGTTATTGCTACTAGCTTTCCGGGCATATATTCTTCTGGCAGCAAATCAACATTAGAAAATGTTTTCACTGCATAATCTTTTGGAGTTAACGCTTTAAGAACAAAGAAAAGCCAAGGGTTTTTTGGATACAGAAAAGTATGAATGTAGCTTAAAAACCCTTTCGGTTTTGGATTTATCAAATAAAGCTCTTTAGCATTTGGATCTGCAATATATGTTTTTCTGTATGGATAAACTGCAAAGTATCCTAAATATAAAAATAAATATAGCTGGATATATTTCGAAAAAAGCAAAGTAACTCTAGCAATCTCGATCTCTTCAAGATCAATAAATTGTGGAATATAAAAAAGGCCTACGTCGATAAAATACAGGACGAGTATAAGCAGAAACTCTTTTACTTCAATTGGTGGGCTCTTTGAACAACCTTCGTTGCCCTGCAGTTTTTTTGCTTTAACTATAAAAAACGCTATTAAAGGATACGTTAATATTTGAAAATGATTTTTAGCATATAGAAAATCCCAGCCATTAAAATAGTTCAAATTAAAGGAAAAGACCATATCGACAACAATGATTAATGCAAGATAAGCTATATACGTCCAGAAGTATTTCTTGCAACTCAAAAGAAACCCTTTAATATCTAATTGATAGCGCTCATCTATAAGAAAATTAACACATGTTGCAAAGATTCCGCCATAAAAAAATGTTTTCGCAACTAGAAAGACAGGCGCAACATACAGACCAGCACCAAAAGCCACAAGCCTTGCAAATGCAACATCAAGCATATATGCAATAAAGACAACAATAAAAGCTTTGTTGGCAAGACGCGATATTCTTTTATTTAAATTCATAATAAAAAATTATAAATATTAATACTAATCCTTCAGAACTATAATACCAATAAAATCAATCTATGCAACATACATAAACGCCTTTTACTGACATCTTAATCAAGGAAAAAGTATTGCAAACGTATTGTCATAAATTTTGTTTTATGCTATCTTATCTGAAAGTAATGCTTTTAACAAAGGATATCAAATGAACAATAAAAACATCCTTATTGGCGCTTTTATAATAATTCTTCTGTTTATTAATTTTGTTTTTAGGCCTTTTCTTCACAAAAGAGAATCGTTTAGGATTGTTGACAAAGTCTTATCCCTTTGGGAAGAAGGTGATATTCCATCCTCATATTTCTATTGGGACAACCCAAAGAAAATGCCTCCGGTAACCAGACTTCTCTCTCATGAAATCATTAAGAAAGAATTCTACAAAAAAGACAGAAAAAACCGTTCAAAAGTAACCGTTATCGCGGATTTCGGAAAAAACGAAAATTTGCCCGCAGGCAAGTGGATATTTGAATTAAGCTATACCGATATTGGCTGGAAAATTGTAGAATTCTACACAGTCAGATAAAACTCATATTGTTTTGTCAATAAGGCTATCAAACAATTATTCTTGCATCAACCGCAAAGCTTCCTTCATCATTTGAGATCAATGGATTGATATCTATTTCCTTAACAAGCGGTGCTAATTTCTGCACCGAACATAAAGTTTGAATTATCGACTCTTTATGTGCTTTCATGCCTCTAAAACCATTTAGCACTTTTTGGCCTTTAATTGACGCGATCAGTCGTTCTGCCTCGATCTTGCCAAATGGAACAACTCTAAACGAGACATCCTTCATTAGCTCAACAAAGACCCCTCCCAAGCCGAACATAACCACCGGACCGAATTGGGGATCTATGCTCATGCCAATAATACATTCTATGCCCTTGGTCATCTGTATCATATTAACCCCCAGAAGCTGTGCATTCGGAGCTAACTTGGGAATATTTGTCATCATACTGTTAAATTTGACCCTGATCTCTTCCGCATCAGAAATATTTAATGCAACGCCTCCGACATCCGTCTTGTGAATGATATCAGGTGACGCAATTTTCATTGCTAATGGATACATTCCTTCTGCCTTTTCGATTGCTTCTTCAACCGTTCTCGCAAATGCCCATTTGGGAGTAGGAACTCCGCATTTTTCCATAATCTCTCTTGCTTCATGCTCAAGAAGCAAAGACCTGCCTTCTTTTTTGATCTTATTGATCATGTCAACAACTTCTTGAGGAGCCTTTTCCTGCCCGGGAACATCTTTAGGCCTATTACAAATATCTTTCCAAGTATGCAGGATCTTTAAAGCAGAAACTGCCTGATCCACTGAATCATAAGCCGGTATATTATTTTGACTTAAAAAATGAAGCGCACTTCTAGATCTTTCGCCTCCAACAAATGCTGCAACAATAGGCTTGTTTCTTTCAACCGTTCTATACTCTTCGGCAACTGCTTTAGCGATATCCAAAGGATCTGTTACTGCTGTTTCACAATACAGCACAATGACACAATGGATCTTATCTTCTTCAAGTGATATCCTTATTGCTTTTCTATAACCTTCAACGCCTGCCCCTCCTGTTATATCAATAGGATTTTTCGTGCTGCCAAAGTCAGGCATTGTTTTTCGAAACTTCTCTTCTGTCCAAGCTACGTCTTCCAGTAATTGAATACCTGCCTCTTCACACGCATCAGTTGTTGATACACCTATGCCTCCTCCATTTGTGATCACAATTGTTTCTTCTCCCTGAGGCAGAGGAAGCGCAAACGCCCTTGCCCAGCCAAAAGCATCCGTAAAAGAGCTCGCTCTTAATGCTCCCATTTGTTTAAATGCCGCATCAAAAATACCATCCGCGCCTGCCAAAGATCCTGTATGGGACGCTGCCGCTTTTGCGCCCCTTTGTGAACGTCCTACTTTTAAAACAATGACAGGCTTTTTAATTTCCGTGTTTAAAAATTTGCGCCCGTCTTTAAGGCCCTCCATGTAAATAAGAACAACGTCAATATTATCATCATTGTTAAAATGCTCTATTAGGTCTTTTTCATCAACATCTGCTTTGTTTCCAAGGCTGACTAAAGAGCCTAAGCCAATGCTTTCCATAACTGTCCAGCCCATCAAAGCAATGGCCAGTGCGCCGCTTTGGGAGACAAAAGCAATTTTTCCCGACAAAATATCCTGAGGGCCGAAACTTGCATTCAGCTTAAGGGGAGTATATAGAAATCCTAAAATGTTAGGTCCTATAAAAGCCATCTTGTTTTCGTCGGCTATTTTTTTGATCTTTTCCTCGTCGGCATGATTTCCCACTTCAGCAAATCCTGATGTGATGATAGCAACATTTTTTACTTTCTTTTTGGCGCATTCTTCCATTGTTGCAACCACAAAAGGGGCTGGAATAGTAATAACCGCAAGGTCAATATCTCCTGGGACATCTGAAACGGACTTGTATGATTTTTTCCCCAAGATCTCATCATCTTTTGGATTAATAGGATATATCGCGCCTTCAAAACCACCGGCGATAACATTGTTCAGTATCTGATATCCTATTTTTGAAGGATTTGCGGACGCGCCAATAACCGCGACGCTTTTAGTATTAAAAAACCCTTCTAGGTTCTTCGAGTAAACAGCTTGTTTTTTCATTGTTTTTTCCTTTTGTAATGCTCTATTTATAATAATAAAAACTAGACTATTCTAACAAATAAGATTTTCATTGCCAACAGTTAATAAAAAATAGTGTGCCTAAAACCCGCAATTTCTGTAAAAACAGGCTCTGTCATCCTTCTCTTACAGAATAACTGTTTTTTTTCAATATCTGGCTGCCTTCACCTGACAACAGAAACTTGAGAAATGCCCGGCCACCATCTTTTTTCTTTACGCTATAAACTAAAATAAACTTGCTAATAATTTGTTGAGAGTCTCTGTCAAAAAGCTCAAACTCTTTTTTCTCATACAATTCCCCTGCGCTAAGCTTGTCCGCATCCGGCAAACCTAACTGGTCCGCCAATATAACCCTATATTGTGGGTACATTTGTTCAAAAGAGCCCTTGATTGCTATAAAAGAGCTATCCATTCTTTTGTCAAACAGCACTGTAATTATATTCTGCTGTTGTTTTACGATCTTGGACATCTTATAAACATCTCCCCGGGTATAAAGGCTAACAGATACTACTGCTACAACAAGTGAAGACGCAAACATTTTGAGTATTTGTAGTTTAGTTAACTTCATTTTGCTAATGCCCCTCTCCTTTTATCATTGCGATTGCATGGGTAATGAGTCCAGAGATCGCACCAATGGATTCCTCTGCCCCTTTGAGGCTTCCAGGGAGATTAACAATAATTGTCTGACCCTTAATGCCCGCAACCCCTCTTGATAAATAAGCTGCCTTGGTTTTTTTGGCTCCTTCTGCTCTAATACATTCTGACAATCCCGGAATCACTCTTTCAACCACTTTTAACGTAGCCTCTGGCGTATTATCTCTGGGGCCAAAGCCTGTTCCTCCCACTGTTAAAATCAAATCTGTTTTTTTTTCTTTTAGTGCCGAGTTCAGCTTGTCAATAATTTGTGAAGATTCATCTGAGACAATTTCATAAAAAACAACTTCATACCCTTCATTTTTCAAAAATGCAGCAATACTTTTACCGCTAAAATCATTATCAAAAGTCCTTGAATCGCTGACTGTCAACACCCCGATTTTGATATCTTTGAAACTATCTAAATCATGCCGCATTCAACACCTTAAAGTCCTTTTCTGATTTATAGGATATGCCCTGACTTTGTCCAACACTTGCTCTTGTTATCTTGATAACTGAATTAGGATAAACAGCCCCTCCTTTAAGAACCCTCGCAAAAAATCCTTCTCTAGGCATAATACAATCACCTGTTCGATAAAAAATACTGCAAGGAGCAGGACATTCTTTTCCTATGCGCGAAACCTGCAAAACCACGTCTTCCGCAATTTCGATTATATCATTGAGCATTAATTCCAAAGAATCTATCCCTTTTGTTGTAATATTTTCCGCGAAAGATCCTGGCATCAACACAATATCTTTTTGATGATCGCTCATCTTTTCTTTTAAAGCTCGCTTCTGTTTCTCGATGCTTTCTAATGCCAGGAAGCTGACCTGCCTCGTTTCATCATCAGGAGCAGAATGAGCATCGCTTTGTATTCCTATGCCCTTAATCAAAACTGCTTTCCTAACTGGGGTTTTGCCGATTCCCTTTTTTTCGCTTATATTAACAGTGCAAATCTCTCCAAATCCTACAACAATATTTTGATTTTCAACACGCTCACGCTCTCTTATAGGCACCGTCTTTTCCCCCGCTTTTCTCTAGTAAGCATATTTCCTCAATACATATTTCCTTGTTAAACATTTTTAGCATATCATAAACGGTAAGCGCTGCTATAGCTACTGCTATCATCGCTTCCATTTCGATGCCGGTCTTGGCTGTTGTCTTTGCTATAGATTCTATACGAATGCCGCCTTTTTCAAAACAAAAAGATAATCCTACTTTATCAATTTCAATATTATGGCATAAGGGTATTAGTTCTTCAGTTTTTTTAGCAGCCATTATCCCTGCGATTCTAGCCGTTTCAATAATATTGCCTTTAGGGGCCTTGTTATTCTTGACCATCACAATAAGCTCATTATCCATTTTTACAAATGCCGTAGCTTTTGCGACCCTCAGCGTCTTATTTTTTTCACTTATATCGATCATCCCTAAAGATACTTCTTTTTTATCCATTTTATCCCCCGACACTGCTCATTTCAACATGATGATCAATGACTGCGCTCTTTTTGTTATGTTTATGTTTGTCGGCAATAATATCTATTAACAGTTCTCTTATTGTTTCATCTGATGCGCCGTTTCTTACCAGTCCTTTAACATTATATAAATAGCCTGAGAACAGGCACGGGGCAATTCTTCCGGCACTGTCCATCCTCAAGCGGTTACATTCCCCGCAAAAGTGCTTGCTTAAATTACTAATAAATCCGACAGTGCCTTTTGCCTCTTTTAACCTGAAATATTCAGCCGGACCATTACCGACGACATTCCCTTCAGGCAACAGCCCTCCATATTTACTAACGATCATTTCTTTTGCCTCTGAGCTGCTGAGCAATCCATTTTGCTGGACCTTTAAACGATTTGACGTCCTAAACAGTTCAATGAACCTGACATCTATTTTATGATTAATTGTTAATTTTGCAAAATCAAGTATCTCATCCTCATTGATTCCTCTAAGTAAAATCATATTCAGCTTTAGTGGAAAAATGCCAACATCAATTGATTTTTCTATTCCTTGCCATACCTGCCCAAAGCAATCCCGGCCAGTGATCTGATAAAATCTTTCGCGCCTTAAAGTATCAAGGCTTATGTTGATCCTGTCCAAACCGCTTCTCTTGAGCTCTTCAACAATATCATAAAGAAAAACACCGTTTGTAGTTAAAGAAACCTCCTCGATCCCGTCGATCTTTTTAAACAAGCTGACTGCCGTACAAATATCCTCTTTTATTAACGGCTCTCCTCCTGTGAGCCTTATCTTGCTTATACCAAGACCTGCTAAAATCCTGACAACCCTCACTATTTCTTCTAACCGTAAGATCTCACAACTATCAAGAAAATGTTTTTTTTCTAGAGGATTACAATAAAAGCAGTTCAAATTACAATTATCTGTCAGGGAAAGCCTTAAGTAATCTGTTTTGGTTTTTATTTCCATGTAAAATATTTAACTCTCTGTCCTTCGACAATCCTTGCAACATTCTCTTCAACCTCCATAAAACCTTCAGAATCTGACAAAGTTTTTATATCAGCTGACTCATAATTTGTTGAAGGACACAAAAGACAATCCGATCCGCTTTTTTCTATTGTTACAAGAACAAAATGCCTTCTTGATGAATCTTGTTGAACAAAAGTTTTTTGCAGAATTCCTTCTTTAAATGCCGGCAAATAATTTTTTATTCCAGACAATTTAAGCATAGCCGTTCTAACATAGATCATGTATGTTAAGAACACAGAAATTGGATTTCCGGGTAACCCAAAGACAAGTGTCTTGTTCTTTTTGCCAAAATACAAAGGCCTGCCGGGCTTAATACTTACCCTATGAAATATTTCCTGTACACCAAGATTTTTTAACACTTCCGGAACCAGGTCAAACTCTCCTCTTGAAACACCCCCTGAGACCAATAGAACATCGCTATTTAGGCCAGAGCCAAAAGAGCTTTGCATTTCAGCCTCTATGTCTCGAACAACAGAATATGACTCAAGGTCAAAGCCATCCTCTTTAATCATCGCTTTTAACATGGGGCCATTAGTGTTAAATATTTCGTTGGCACCTAAAGATCCCCCTATCTCAACGATCTCGCCGCCAGTGTTGACCAACGAGACCTTTGGCTTTTTGCACACAGAAACTCTTGCTTTTCCAACGGAGGCAATTGCAGCTATATTTGATATTGAGAGAACAGTCCCTTTTTTTACAACTAAATCCCCAGCTTTAATATCATGGGCCTTGTTACAAATATTTTCACCTTGCTCTAGCCTTTTGAGCACTTCAACAAGCCCTGTCGCTTCCTCCTCTTTTGTATCCTCTACCATAATTACGCTATTAGCCCCTTTTGCCAAAGGCGCACCCGTCATAGTTTTAACACACTCTCCCTTTTGTATCGTCCCTAAAAATTCTTCACCGGCGGAAACAAACCCAATGTTCTTGATCTTATTCCCAATATTCTGAGTATCTTCTGCCAACAAAGCATATCCATCGCGAATAGATTTATCAAAGGGCGGCATATTGAGAAGAGAAACAACATCCTCCTGCAGCAAAAAACCAACAGCATCCTCAGTCCTTACCGAGCAACTATCTAAATTATTTGTGTTATGTAACAGCAATTCTATTGATTCTTTGAAACTTATCATATTATATCTAACCCTACGCCTTTGATTTTATATATTACTTATACTATTCCTCTTTTTCTATTCTGCAATAAGAAATTACGCACATAAAATATCCGGTCAAAACCATATAAACAAGCAAGGGACACAAATATATGTGTCCCTAAAAATAATTCCAACTGATCTTTGCATCAGATAAATTTTTGTCCTTAGCCTTGCTCTATTTTTTTGCAATTTTTGCCCATGAATCCCGCAATGTAACCGTCCTGTTAAAAACAAGCTTCTCTTCATTGGATTTAGGATCAACACAAAAATAACCCAATCTTTCAAATTGAAAATTACTGAACACTTTGGCTTCAGCTAAAAATGGTTCAACATAACAGTTATCCAAGACTTCCAATGATCCTGGATTTATGCTATCCAAAAGACTTATGGTATCTTTAGCTTCTGCAGGATTCTCGTCAACAAAAAGCCTGTCATAAAGGTTGACCTGGGCCTTCTTTGCGTGTGCAACAGAAACCCAATGAATAGTTCCTTTGACTTTTCTTCCGTCAGGTGAATTCCCTCCTTTGGTTGCAGGGTCATAAGAACATCTTAATTCAACGATCTCGCCAGTATTCTCATCTTTTATGACTTTTTCACACTTGATAAAATAAGCATATCTCAGCCTGACTTCTTTTCCAGGAGCCAGTCGGAAAAATTGTTTGTGTGGTTCTTCCTGAAAATCATCTCTCTCAATATAAAGTTCCCTTGAAAATACAACCTGCCTTGTCCCTGCCGCCATATCTTCCGGATTGTTTATTGCCTCCAGAGCCTCTGTGGATCCTTCAGGATAATTCTCTATGACAACTTTAAGGGGCCTTAATACCCCCATGACTCTCAGCGCCCTCTTGTTTAAATCCTCTCTTAAACAATGCTCCAAAAGAGCAACGTCAACAGTGCCTTCAACTTTGGCAACACCTATTCGCTCACAAAAATCCCGTATAGATTCAGGAGTATACCCTCTTCTTCTTAGCCCTGTAATTGTCGGCATACGAGGATCATCCCAGCCAGAAACTATTTTTTTCTCAACCATTTCAAGCAATTTTCTTTTGCTCATCACTGCGTAGCTCAGGTTCAATCTTGCAAACTCAATTTGCTGTGGATGGTAAACATTTAGTTGATCCAAAAACCAATCATAGAGCGGTCTGTGATTTTCAAACTCTAATGTACATATTGAATGAGTAATGCCCTCAATAGAATCCGACAAGCAGTGGGCAAAATCATACATAGGATAAATACACCATTCTGTACCTGTGCGATGATGCGGCTCCCTGAGGATACGATAAATAACAGGATCTCTCATATTGATATTAGGCGAAGACATATCTATCTTTGCTCGCAGAACACATGATCCTTCTTCAAATTCTCCATTCTTCATCTTTTCAAAAAGCTCAAGGTTCTCTTGGGGCATGCGATTTCTGTAAGGGCTGTCTTTGCCTGGCGCCGTCAACGTCCCTCTATATTCTCTAATTTCATCCGCATTTAGGTGATCAACATATGCCTTGTTTTTTTTGATTAGCTCAACAGCTGCTTCAAAAAGTTTTTGATAATAATCTGAAGCATAAAAAAGGTTTGCACCCCAATCAAAGCCCAGCCATCGCACATCTTCCTTGATCGATTCAACATATTCCTCTTCTTCTTTGGTAGGATTTGTGTCATCAAATCGCAAATGACAAACACCTTTAGGATGTTCAAGCGCAATGCCAAAATTAAGGCATATTGACTTGGCATGCCCAATATGAAGATACCCATTTGGCTCCGGAGGGAACCTCGTCACTATTCCATTTGTTATTTTGCCTGCAACAATATCGTTAGATATTTTTTGCCTTATAAAATCAACCGATTGTTTTTTTTCTTGTTCTATCATGCAATATTTTCATAGTTTATGGTCAGAAAGCCCTAAAAGGGCTTTCTGACAAGATCTGCCCCGTCTGGACTCGAACCAGAATACCAAGATCCAGAGACTTGTGTCCTACCATTGGACGACAGGGCAATTTATAAAATTGCCCACACAAATTTAAGTGCGGGCAATGTGCACGTTCAAATAAGATCCTCAAAATGTATCGTTACCACAAATTTTCTTGAAGCCATGCATCTGCTTTATAAAGCTCATTATCTTTTGACCTGAAACTTTCAATGTCTTTTTGCAGTCCATCCGTTGCGCCTCTAAAGGTTTCACATCCCTGCAGGGTTAACGTCATAATAAAAACAGAAAATATAATTAGTGGATATCTCATAAACCCTCCTTGAATATCTATTTAAAAGCCTCTTTTAGCCTTTTTACAGTCTTTGCTTTTCCTAAGACCACCATAGTTTCAAACAACCCCGGCCCAATATCGCTTCCTGTTAAGGCAACCCTAATTGGATGAACCAGATCGGCTGTATTTATTCCAAGATCCTCTGTAACAGCTCTAAAAACCTGTTCCGCATTATTAAGGTCAAAGACCTCGACAACACTAAGCCTTTCTGCCAGAAAACAAAACTCTTTTTTCCTGTCATCTGAAAAATACTTTTTATAAAGGCTTTCTTCTATCGTAATATCATCAACAAAAACAAAGCCTGCCCTATCAATAAAGTCCAGCAATGTGGGCAACCTTGCTTTGTATAATCTTACAACACTTTTTAGATTTTGACTATTGAAATCCCTATTAATAAAGTTCTTTTCTATCAAAAAAGGGACAAGCAGCTCAACCAATTTTTCATCTTCCATCTGCTTAATATATTGTCCATTCAACCACCGAAGCTTATCCATTGAAAAAACAGCTGCAGCTTTATTGACTTTTTTTATAGAGAACGTCTTGATCGCATTTGAGATACTTATCTTTTCCTGATTATTGCCAGGAGACCATCCCAGCAGCAAAAGATAATTGACTAAGGCCTCTGCAATAAATCCGTTTGCCTTATAGTCGCTAACCGCAACTGCCCCCGTTCTTTTCGAAAGCCGGCCCCCATCTTCGCCCATAATAAGCGGTAAATGCGCGAACTTAGGAGGAGTAAATCCCAAAGCCTCATACATAACTATCTGCTTTGGCGTATTCGAAATATGATCCTCCCCTCTGATCACATGTGATATTTCCATTAAAGCATCGTCAACAACACAACAAAAACTATATGAAGGTGACCCGTCTGCCTTTATCAACACTTCATCTTTTAAAACCGGATTTCCTTCTTCATCAAGTACTGTTAAGCCATCCTCGCAGCGTACCATAAAATTCGCCGTATCAAAATTTATTTCTCCTCTGATCAAGTCATATATCTTGACCTCTTGCTTTGGCATTTTTAGGATTATGGCCCCTGAGCTATCATATGCCTTGCCTTCTTTCACTAGCTTTTGTGCGTATTCTTTATAAATTTCAAATCTTTCGCTTTGAAAGTAAAGCTCATCCCATTCTAAGCCAAGCCATTTCATGCTAGCTAGAATCTCGTCAACAAACTCCTTGGAAGACCTCTGGATATCTGTGTCCTCTATTCGTAAAACAAATTTGCCTTTTTGCGATTTAGCATACATCCAATTAAACAGTGCAGTGCGAGCACCGCCAATATGTAAATACCCTGTTGGGCTCGGGGCAAACCTCACTTTTATCATTTTACTTACCTTACACTTTTTATTGTATAAAAAAACACTACTGATAATTTAATCGACAAAACCTGACGACACTTTATATTTTTTTGATTAAATACGCAGACATTCTTTGGAAGAACTTAGTTAAAGAGGTGAGTTTTTCTCTTGATTTATTCTGACCAAACGCTCAACGATTTCTTCTAATCGCTTTTTTTCATCCTTATCAATATCTTCAAACTCTACTCCAATATCATAGAACAGAGGCTTTTTCTCTTCATCGCTTTTACGCTGCACATTCCAAACAATCTTACCTTTACACTTTATATGGTCTCCCAAATCCAACAAATCTAATTCAAGCTCTATTTCCGAAAACATCTTTATATCTTTTTTTAATATAAGACAAACACCGCCAACTCCCATGTTCTCAGTATGCGTCAAAAGAACATCTTCTGACTCTTCTGATCCCCTTATTACAACCAAACAAGGATAGTTAACACGAGGAAATTTACGCCTATTTAATCCATCCCATCTTCCCATCAAACAACTCCTTTAGTTATTAGCGCTGCTTTTTTAATTATTTTTACTATACCATAAAAAGCTTTTTAACATACAGGAAAATTTATAATTTAACAAGCATTGGCCTTTAACAAAAGATGTTCTCCTTTAAACTACCCTACCAGCCTTCTTTGAATCCTAACAATATTCTTAGCTAAACCTGTTACCTCGTCAACTTCAATAACAACGCCACATAGCTTTACATCATTTTCTGCTACCTGAAACTTTATTGGCATGCATTTTATAAAGCGCTCAATAATTTTTTCTTTATCCTGTCCAATAACAGAATCATAAGGGCCAACCATGCCTAAATCTGTAATATATGCCGTCCCTTTTGAAAGAATTGTTTCGTCCGCTGTTTGTATATGCGTATGTGTTCCTACAACAGCTGAAACATTACCGTTAACAAAATGACCCATAGCAACTTTTTCACTTGTTGCTTCTGCATGAAAATCCACAACAATAATATTTGTTTCTTTCTTTATCTCAGATAACAATGCTTCTACTGTACGAAAAGGACAATTCAAGCTGTATCTCATAAAAACCCTGCCAAGAACATTGACAATTCCAACCTTCTGGCCTGCAGCCGTCTTGACTATACACCACCCTTTACCCGGAACATCCTCGGGAAAATTAGCAGGACGGACAATATTATCAGAATCTTTTAAATATTCTTCTAATTCTTTTTGATCCCAAACATGATCGCCCAAAGATATAACATCACATCCCATCTTAAATAGCTGATTAGCTATCCTTGAAGTTAACCCTGATCCGCCTGCTGCATTTTCAGCATTAGCTATTACAAGATCTATGGAATATTCCTCTTTTAGAGAAGGCAATAATTCCTCAACTGCTTGCCTTCCTGGCTTACCAACAATATCTCCAAGACATAATATCTTCATAATATATTTTAATATTCTCTATAATATGACATTCACATACTATTTAGCGTATTCTACGGCTCTTTTCTCCCGCAAAACAATAACTTTTATCTGTCCAGGATATTCCATTTCTTCTTCTATTTTTTTGCGTATGTCTCTGGCAAGAACCAAAGATTCATCATCATTGATCTTGTCCGGATCAACCATGATGCGAATCTCCCTTCCTGCCTGCAAAGCAAATGTTTTGCTGACTCCTTTAAAAGAGTTCGCAATCTTTTCCAGGTTCTCCAGCCTTTTAACGTATGTCTCAAGAGTCTCTGCTCTTGCTCCCGGGCGCGCAGCGCTGATAGCATCTGCAGCACAAACCAAAATTCCATAAACATTTTTAGTCTCAACTTCTTCGTGATGGGATTCAATTGCACTAGCCACATCTTCTTGCTCGCCAAACTTACGGGCTAAAGTTCCGCCAACTATAGCATGAGTTCCTTCCATAACCTCTTGGTTTACAACTTTACCAATATCATGAAGCAAGCCGGCTCTTATTGCTATTTTTGTGTCTAACCCCATCTGAGACGCCATCGCTCCCATTAAGATCGCGACTTCTCTTGTATGTTGCAATCCATTTTGTCCATAACTAGTTCTATATTTCAGCTTACCAACTAATTTTAACAATTCCGGGTGCATTCCATGTACAGACAAATCGAAGGCTATCTTTTCACCCTCTTCCTTTACCGTACTATCCATTTCCTTTTTTGCCTTTTCTACAACTTCTTCAATTCTTCCCGGATGAATCCTTCCATCTGTAATTAAACTTTCCAAAGCAATCCTGGCTATCTCTCTTCTATACATATCAAACCCTGAGATCGTTACAGCTTCAGGCGTATCATCAATAATAACATCCACTCCAGCAGCTGCCTCTAAAGCCCTAATATTCCTTCCTTCGCGACCAATGATCCTGCCTTTCATTTCGTCGCTTGGCAACATAACAACTGTTACCGTAGATGCAGAAGTATGGTCTGAGGCGCATCTTTGTATCGCTGTTGAGACTATCTGTCTGGCTTTTTTATCACATGTCTCTTTTATCTCTTCCTCTGCTTTTCGTATCCTAGTTGCTTTTTCATGTACGATTTCTTCATCCAATCGCGATAAAAGTAACTTTTTAGCCTCTTCTTCAGACATTGAAGAAATTTTCTGCAATCTCTGTTTTTCTTCCTCTATCATCTTGCTAAGCTCTGTGTTCTTAGCCTGAACCTCTTTTTCATTCTTATGTAACTCTTCTACCCTCGCGGTAATATCTTTTTCCTTCTTTTCAAGAAGATCCACCCTTTTGTCTAAATTTTCCTCTTTCTGAATAAGCCTTTTTTCTACAATTGCAATTTCTTCTCTTCTATCCTTTGTTTCCTTATCAAAATCTTGCCTTAGCTTGATAACCAAATCTTTGCTGTGCAGTTCAATTTCTTTTTTTTGGTTCTCAACTTCATTTTTTGCTGATTCCAGCAATCTTCTTGCTTTTTCCTCAGTTTTTCTTTGCTTTTTACCTGCAAAGAACCATCTTAAGAAATATCCTGCCAAAAATAGGCCAACAGCAAAGACAGAAAGAATTACTCCTTGCGGATATATATTTGTATCTCCTAACATTCTCTTTTCTCCTCTCTAAGAACTAAAACAATCATTGTTAATGATGTCTATGACTCCATTACTGAACGCAACAGTGCGCATGGTTCTTTTGTTTTTAAATTTTAATAGAAGGATCGCTGCTAAAAAACGGTCTAGCTGTTAATTGGTTAGAACATGACGAACCGGCACATCATGTTTATCTGTGGGTAAGTTATCAACTATTTGAAAATCAAAAGCAAGGCCAACCGTAGGAATGTTTGCAGGTATATCTTTCAAAAAACGGTCATAGTATCCCCCCCCTCTGCCCAGACGATTATTGTTTTTGTCAAAGGCAATCCCGGGAACTATGATCATATCTATATCCTTGAAAGATAGAACTTTAGATTCTTTTGTTTGTTTAATACCATAAGGACCATCTTCTAAATCTGCGTTTAAATCCTCTGCCAAAGTAGAATACATTATATTCTTTTCTTTGATAATTTTTGGCAGACCAATTCTTTTTCCTAATTGTTGTGCTCTTTTAATCATTTCAATTGTTTCTACTTCCCCTAAAAATGCATAATAAAACAAAACCGTTACTGCATTTTGAAACTCTTGCATTTTTAAAAGCCTGTTAAGAATTACCAAGCTTTTAGCTGACCGCTTTTCCTCCTCCTGATTTCTTAAAAGCGTTATTATCCTTTCCCTAATAATCTGTTTTTGTCTAAACACTGAACTTCTTTCAACCTCTAAAAACAACTTTAACACTATGAAATATTATATTTTACTTAAATTGTACTAATGTCCTCAAATACGACAAACCTTTACATTGTTTATTTGAGTTTTTATATTATCATCTTTTCATCAAAGATACAACCGCAATTTTAAAAGCTACTACTACCTTATAAATCATTTATTTTCACTATCTTACGTTCCTTAAGAGTCTTTCAGCTTTTCCATTCTTTCTTTAATTTTTCTCTCATAACCAAGCTCTCCAGGATTATAATATTTTGCATTTAAAGGCATGTATTCTTGCTTAATATAATGATCTTTATAATCATGTGCATATTTATAATCTTTTTGACGCCCAAGACTTTTAGCTCCTGCATACGAGGCATCTTTCAAGTGAACGGGAACTTCCTGGATTTTTTTATTCTTTACATCCTCCAAAGCATTATTAATAGCCATATATGCGGCATTTGATTTTGGTGAACAAGCCACATAAATAGCCGCCTGAGCCAGAGGGATCCTAGCCTCCGGCATGCCAATGAATTCTGATACCTGCAATGCGGCATTGGCCAAAACCAATGCCTGCGGGTCCGCATTTCCAACATCCTCAGCCGCGCAAATACATATCCTTCTGGCAATAAATCTTGGATCTTCACCGGCATATATCATTTTTGCCATCCAATAAATTGCGGCATCAGGATCAGACCCTCTCATTGATTTAATAAACGCAGATGCTGTGTCATAATGGGAATCTCCATCTTTATCATAAACGACTTGCTTCCTTTGAATTGATTCTTGTGCAATATTTAAGTCAAAATGTATCTTGCCATCTTTAGATTTTGGTGTAGTTGAGCACCCTATCTCCAAAGCATTGAGGGCTCTTCTCGCATCTCCATCACAAACCTCCGCAAGAAAATCAAGCGCTGCCGGCTTTACTTTTATGGGCAGCTTTCCAAGCCCTCTTTCTTTATCCTTTAAGGCCCTTTTTAAAATTTGCAGAAGCTCTTCTTTTGACAAAGAATTAAGCTCAAAAACCATAGATCTTGATAACAGTGGACTTGTTAACGAAAAGAAGGGATTTAAAACTGTTGCTCCGATTAAGATTAAACAGCCGGTTTCAACATCCGGCATTAAAACATCTTGCTGGGCTTTATTAAATCTATGGATCTCATCAATAAAAAGAATTGTTTTTTGCCCCGATGTATTTATCCTGTTCAGGCTTCCTTTGATTATTTTCCTAAGGTCTTCAACGTTGGAAGAAACAGCATTGATCCTTTCAAAACATGCTTTTGTCTTATTGCTGATACACTGGGCTAATGTTGTTTTACCTGTTCCGGGAGGCCCGTATAATATAAGAGAATTTATTTTATCTGCTTCAATCGCTCGCAACAGCAGCTTACCTTCTCCAAGGATATGCTTTTGTCCGACATATTCATCCAAGGAACGCGGGCGCATTCGCACACTCAAAGGCGAATTCGCAAATACCCTTTCTATTGTTGGCCCATCAAAAAGCCCTATTGAATTATTATCTTCACTGTTCATTGGAAAAATACATTCGCATAAAAAAATCCCCACCATGCCGTCGGACAAGAGAATAGGTGAACCTTTTCACCAAGTGGGAACCTCTCCGAAATGTCCTCAAACATACCGGAAGTTTAGCGTCCCTTTATAGAGTGTTGGTTCTCTATAAACGTCCTAACGTACACAGCAGGGATTTATGATTTATGATAACACCGTATCAAGAAACATTCTATCTTTAAAATGTTACTGGCTTTTATCTTCGAATTGCACCTATTTTATCTATCAAAGACTGGCAGATCCTTTCATGCACTTTTGTCACTTCTTCTTCTTTAAGCGTTCCGGTCTTTGATTGGTATTTACAAGAGCAAACTAATCCCTTATATTCTTTGCCCGGAAGATTTTCGCCCAAATATTCTTCTATTAAATTAAAGTTGTGCATAATATCATTGTTATCGTTAAAAACAATGTTCCTTATTTCATCAAAAAGTATATCTTTTTTAATCGCCAAGCTTATGTCCCTAGTCACGATCGGATACTCAATAACAGGAAAGTATTTCTTTTTGCTAAAAGAACCTGAATAAAAGCTTTCAAGATCAACTTCTGCAAAAACAACACTTGCCCCTTTAATATCCCAGGCATCAAGAACCTCCTGGCATATTCGTCCGACAGCCCCGATCTTTTTTCCTCTCAAAAATATTTGAGCATTTTCTCCTGCAAAAAACGGCAACTCGCTTATCTTATAAGAAACAGCGCTGTCTTGTATGCCTGTCCCGCTAAAAACTTTTCCGACTATGCCTTTTATATCAACAAAGTCTACATTGTTCTGTTTTAACTTACGCCAATCTCTTAAAGCAACCCCTGTCATAATGACCGCTAGCGTCTCTTTCTCTCCTTTATTCGTATATATTTTGCCTGCCTCGAACAAGCTGATATCTTTCTGTCCCCTGTTTAAGTTAAACTGCACCCTAGATAACATGCTCGGCAGCAAAGAAGGTCTCATCATTTCTTGATCTTGTGACAACGGATTTACTATATTTAATTTTTCTATATCGGATAGCTTTGAATCATTTAAATTTTTCTGGCTTATCATGGTATATGTAACTGTTTCACTGCAGCCTTGAGCCATCAGGATTTGTTTAATTTTCTTTCTTAACTGGATCTCTTTGCTTTCAGAAATGTTTGAAACCTTTATGCTCGGCATAGACAGAGGGAGATTATCATAGCCAATTATCCTTGCAACTTCTTCAATAATATCAACCTCTTGAACAATATCTCCTCTAAAAGATGGTGGCACAATAGTAAAGACCTTCTGTTTGTCGACTTTGACATCAAAGCCGAGCTTATCAAAAATATTCTTACATTGTGTAACAGACGTATCTGTTCCTAAGAAGCTGTCGATCTTTTCTTTTTCAATAACAATTTCTTTTGCTGCTTTATTCCTGCCCGTAACTTTAATATCCGAGCTTTTTACAATTTTTCCGCCGGCTTCTTTAAGAATCAAAGACAAGGCCCTGTTCGAGCAGTTCTCCACTGTAGGATAGTCGACCCCTCTTTCAAAACGATAAGAAGAATCACTTGAAAGCCCTAATTTTCTTGAGGCTTTTCTAACAATAATCGGGTCGAAATATGCGCTTTCCAGAAGAATGTTCCTTGTTGAAGCCGTTACTTCTGTTTCCTTGCCCCCCATGATACCTGCAATAGCAACTGGCTTTTCTGCATCTGCTATAACAAGGATTGACGGGTCTAGGGCCCTTTCGATATCATCAATAGTAACTATCTTCTCGCCATCTTTAGCCCTTCGGACAATTATCCGTCCTCCGGCAAGCTTATCATAATCAAAAGCATGTAACGGCTGTCCTGTTTCTAGCAAACAAAAATTAGTTATATCAACAATATTGTTGATCGCTCTTAAGCCTAATGAATTTATTCTTTTTAATAATTCTTTTGGTGCTTGCTGTATTGAAATGTTTTCAACCACTGTACCAATATAACGAAGGCAGCCTTTTTTGTCTTCTATCTTAATGTCGCAAATGGCATCAGCCTTTGATAGTTTTCCTGTTCTCGGCAGGGCCAGCTCTTTATTTAAAACTGCCGATATCTCTCTGGCTATGCCTATCATGTTTAAACAATCTGGCCTGTTAGGAGTAACCTCCACTTCAAATATAGTGTCGCCTCCGACTAAAGAAACATTTTCCACCTCCAGCCCAGCCATGGTTAATTTGTCAGCCAAGCTTCCCGGGGGGATTTTAACCTCCACATAATCTTTAATCCAGTTTAAGCTTATTTTCATAATTAGAACTGCTCCAAAAATCTTTTATCGTTTTCATAAAAAAGACGAATATCTCTGATTCCGTATCTTAGCATTGCAATTCGTTCGACGCCCAAGCCAAACGCCAAGCCCGTATACTTGCCTTTGGGGTATCCCACTGCTTTAAAAACCTGTGGGTGAACCATGCCACAACCCATTATCTCAAGCCAATCCTTCTTGCCCTTTTCCCAGGAAATATCGATTTCTGCTGACGGCTCAGTAAAAGGAAAAAAATGCGGACGAAAGCGCATTTTTATATTGTCGCCAAAGAACCTATTGCAAAAAGTTGTGAGCAATCCTTTTAAATGTGAGAATTTTATGTCTTGATCGACAAGCAGTCCCTCTATCTGGTGGAACATAAAAGAATGGCTGGCATCAACAGCATCTGGACGATACACCTTGCCAGGAACTACAACCGCCAAAGGCGGCTTGTTTGCTTTCATAACGCGGATCTGCACCGGAGATGTTTGGCTTCTAAGAAGAAGCTTTTTATCTTTATCGCCCGGATCAACCTGGTCGACATAAAATGTGTCAAAACCATCTCTTGATGGATGATTGCTCGGTATATTTAGGGCATCAAAGTTATTGAACTCTGTTTCTATTTCAGGGCCTTCCTGTACAATAAAGCCAAGCTTTTCAAACAGACCACAGATCTCATCCATTGTCTGCGTCAGCAAATGGGAATGCCCCAAATCATTAGCAACCCCTGGAAGAGTAACATCAATATTGCTCTTCGATGACTGATTTATGGTATCCTTCACGCTTAGCTTTTTTTCTTCAATAAGGCCTGAGATAAAATTCTTTAATTCGTTGGCATTCTTCCCTAAAAGAGGCTTGTCTTCTTTGGAAGCTGTTGACAAAGAAGCATAGACCTGGGGGATAAGTCCTTTTTTGCCTAAATATTTTATCCGGAAAGATTCTAAGGAAGTATTGTCGCAGATAGAATCTGCTTCCTTTTGTGCTTGATTTCTAATTGTTTGAAAGTCCCATGCCATGTATATTTTCACCAAGATTGTTATTTACTGTTTTTTTCTAAAAACGAGAGCTATTATAACATTGTTTATTGTTTTTGAAACCGATATTTTTTCTGAACGTTCAAACATTTTTACTTGTGCCATGTTGAAGGAATAAATAATACTAAAATAGAATACAGCTCAAGCCTTCCTGCCAACATCAAAAAAGACAAAAACCACTTACCCGGGTTAGAAATCCACGCATAATTCCCAACAGCTCCCACTTTCCCTAGCCCCGGACCAATATTGCTAAGACATGCTATCGACGCTGAAAAAGCTGTCACCAGATCACATCTTTCTGTTATGGTCATGACAATTGTCCCTAAGAAAAACAATGCTATATAAATTACAAAAAACGATAAAACAGATGAAACGATCCTATCTGCCTGTGGTGCCTTGTTGAACCTGACAGGCAAAACCGCATTGGGGAACAATGCCTGCATAATAGATCTTAAGGCAATTTTCAAAGATAAGAAAAACCTTATTACCTTCATACCTCCGCCGGTAGACCCGCCGCAGCCACCTATAAACATTAAAACAATCAAAATAAACCTTAATGCCTGAGGCCAAATATCAAAATCTGCCGTAACATATCCTGTCGTAGTCATAACCGAAAAGGTTTGAAATGCTGCCGTGCGTAAAGGGCTACTGACAATGGAATTTAAATGCAGCACTACTGTAAAGATAAAAATACTAACAACAGCCAGGAACAAGTACCATTTAAATTCTTCATTTCTAAAATATTGCCCTATCTTTCCTCTAAGTGCCTGATAATGTAGCATAAAATTAACGCCGGCTAAAAACATGAAGAATGTAATCACCCACTGAATATATGGCCCATATGCGCCTATACTTGCGTTCTTTGTTGAAAATCCACCTGTTGCCATTGTTCCAAAAGTATGGCAAAGAGCATCAAAGAAAGGCATCTTCCCGAGCATTAGCAAAATCGTCTCGACAACCGAAAGAAGAACATAAACAGTCCAAAGCATCTTTGCCGTTTCCTTTATCCTTGGCTCTACTCTTTCAACCGTTATACCAGGAGATTCCGCTTTAAAAAGCTGAAAATCATTTTTAGACACCACCGGCAGAAGCGTTAAATACAGCACAATAATTCCCATTCCGCCAAGCCAGTGAGTAAGGCTTCTCCAAAATAAAATCCCTCTTGGCAGGGCTTCAACATCGATAAAAATCGTAGCTCCAGTTGTCGTAAAGCCGCTAACTATTTCAAAAAAGGCATCCGTATAATTACTCACAACATGACTTAAATAAAGAGGAAGGGCTCCAAACGCCGACAAGCAAACCCACGACAGCCCGACTATAGCTAAACCATCTTTTGCGTTTAACCTTTCGTAGTCCTCTGTGTCCATCCTGACATTCCAGAACACTATGCATGAAACAAAAAGCCCCAGCAATATAGTCACAATAAAAGATATTGTCTCCTTGCTATGAGGATCATCCGCAATTGCCCACAAAAGAGGAATCGTCATGATCATACATACAATCATTTGTACTCTGGAAACAATATTCAGAACAAATTTCTTGTGCATTAAAAACCTTTAGAAACTTTTTTTTTGAATAAAAAACGATTGGACTTTCTTAACTTCTGTTTCTTTACAAAAGACAACGACCTTATCCCCTTCTTTGATCTGTGTGTCTCCTTTTGCAAGAAACGCTTTTGAATCCCTGAAGACAGCTCCAATAATAGAGTTCTTGGGAAAGGACGCATCTTTGACAGGGACTTTTGTTATTGGGGAATTTTTCTCGACAATAAATTCCAGGGCTTCCGCTTTACAATCAAGCAATTTAGTAATTGAGCTAATCGTTTTCCCTCTGACATAACTTAAAATGTGCTCAACAGCTAAAAGATGCGGGTTAACAATAACATCAATATCTAGCGCATCGACGATTGACATGTAGTCAGGGTGCTGGGTCATAATAACCGTGGCTTTTGCCCCTCTTTTTTTCGCTAAAACCGCGCTAATCAAGTTTGAATTATCATTATCGGTAGCACCGACAAAAACATCTGTTGCTTCAATTCCACATTCTGTCAAAATATCTTTATCCGATGCTGAGCCATTAATAACTTTTGTAAGTTCCAGTTTCTCAGCAACGTTCTCTGCAATCTTAGTGTCTTCTTCCAAAAGAATTACGTCTCTTATTGTTTTTGATAGTTCTTGCGCAACATGCACACCAGTAACAGTTGCACCATATATAATAACTTTTTGAGGTTTTTTAGCTTTTGGGTCAACAAAAGATAAAAACTCCCCAAGAGATTCTTTCGGCAGTAGAACATATATTCTATCATTTGAATGGAGCACAGTTTCACCAGTGGGAATAAAAGCTTCTTTTTCTCTGTTAATAGCTACAACAAGAAAAGGCCATGGAAAATCGTCATCGTTAAAGTCGCTTATTTTTGATCCTGCAAGAGGGGACTTTTCAGGAAGGTCAAAACCGCGAAGAAGTATGCTTCCTTCTGCAAAATCACCAACTTCTCTTGTTCCAGGAGAGCATATTGCTTTTACAATAGCGTGTGCCGCAACCTCTTCAGGGTTTATAATTTCATCAATATTAAAATGCTCAAAGCCTGACGCCCCCAGCTCTCGACTTAACGCTGTATTCCTTACTCTTGCAACTTGCCTTTTGGCTCCAAAGAAATCAGCCAAAGAACACACTATCATGTTCGTTTCATCCGAATGAGTAACCGCAATAACTAGATCAGCGCTTTCAACTTGAACTTTTCTAAGCGTATCTGGATCTGCTCCGCTTCCAAACACCACTTTTGCATCAAGCTTTTCATCAACTTTTCTTGCTATTTCCTCACAAGCTTCTATGACATAGACTTCATGTTTCTCTTTAACAAGAGATTTTGCCAGGTTTAAACCAATCCTGCCTGCACCAATAATTATTATTCTCATAACACTTTGGACCTTTTAAAATTTAGGCCCTGCTAATCAGGGCCTAAAAATTTATTAATCGTTCAATAGCTTGTTATAGTTTAGCATTGTGCTAGATTGACAAGTTTTTTGAATGCTCCTGGAGAACTAACTGCTAATTCTGCCAATATTTTACGATTAATCTCGATATGTGCTTTTTTCAATCCATTCATAAAACGGCTATATGTCGTATCGGCTTCCTTACAAGCAGCATTAATACGAATAATCCAAAGACTTTTAAAATCTCTTTGTCTTACTTTGCGGTCCCTGTATTCATACACCATTCCTTTAATAACAGATCTTTTTGCTTGTTTGAACCTTTTGCTCCTGTGCCCAAACTGACCCTTGGCCTGTTTTAGAACTTTCTTTTTTCTCTTTTGTGCCGCAACGACACCTCTCACTCTAACCATATGGCAACAACCTCCTTATTTTTTTTACATCTGCATCAGAGACATAGCTGCTTTTACGTAAATTACGTTTTCTTTTTCTGGACATTTTGCCTAGAATATGACCTCTATTTGCACTACGCTTTTTTAACTTTCCAGATTTTGTAATCTTAAACCGTTTAGCAGCTGACCGGTTGGTTTTCAACTTTGGCATTTCTTTTCCTTTCTCAACTTCTCATTTATTCAAAAATAACAAGAACGCTCTGATCTTGTAATGGAATTTTTAGAACAACATTGCTTCAAATGAACTATTTATCAGCATTCGGATTCAAAACAACATACATCGTTTTTCCTTCCATAGAAGGGGCTGATTCAGGAGTTCCATGCTCTTTCATGTCAACTACCATTCTCTCAACAATATCTTTTCCTAAATCCCTGTGCATTAATTCTCGTCCACGAAACATCATGTTTATCTTTACCTTGTCCTTCTTTCCTAAGAACCCAATCGCCTGCTTTAATTTTATCTGATAATCGCTTTCGCCTATATGCGGTTTTAATCTGATCTGTTTTAAATGCGTAACGTGCTGGTTCTTTTTGACCTTTCTTTCCTTTTTCTCCTGGTCATATTTGTACTTGCTATAATCCATTATTCTGCACACTGGAGGTTTTGCTGTTGGAGCAATTTCAACTAAATCCAATTCATGCTCTTTTGCTAGGTCTATAGCTCTTTTTATTACTACCACTCCCAACTGCTCTCCATCAGGGCCGATAACTCTAACTTCTGATGCCCTGATTCGTTCATTGATTCGTATAAATTTTTGAATAATTACACCTCCTATATTAATTTTTTTCCTTAACCCTATATAATACCTGTTTAAGAAATTCTTCTTGTTTTACTGTTCCTGTTTCTCCTTGTCCATATTGCCTTACAGACAATGTGTTTTCAGCTACTTCCTTGTCTCCGACTATAAGCAAATAAGGAATCTTTTTTACAGTTCCTTCCCTTATTTTCTTATTCAAACTCTCATTTCTTTCATCAATTATAACTCGCAAACCCGCATTCTGTAAGTATTCTTTTACTTTTATAGCAAAAGATTTGTGCTCTTCACTGATCGGAATAATAACAATTTGCTTTGGTGAAAGCCAAACAGGAAAGGCCCCCCCATAATGCTCTATCAGTGTACCAAAAAACCTCTCAACGCTGCCGAAAACGGCACGATGCAGCATAATAGGCCGTAGATACTGTCCTTCAGGGCTCATATAAGTCAGGTCAAACCTCTCGGGCAAAGAAAAATCACATTGTATCGTCGCACATTGCCATGAGCGCCCAATAGCATCCTTTAGCTTAATATCTATCTTTGGCCCGTAAAACGCTCCGTCACCCTCGTTAATTTGATAATCAATCCCTTTTTCCTTTAAAGACATTTCAAGTGCTTGCGTTGCATTATTCCAGTCTTCATCCTTGCCAATGTGTTTTTCCGGCTTTGTGCTGACCTCTATTGTCCACGCAGAAAAACCAAAATCTTTCATTGTCTCAAAAACAAAATCAATCACTCCCTTTATCTCTTCTTTTAATTGGCCTGGCGTACAAAAGATGTGTGCGTCATCTTGTGTAAATCCTCTGACACGTAAAAGGCCGTGCAAAACTCCCGCTTTTTCTTGACGATATACTGTGCCAAGCTCAAAATATCTAATTGGCAGCTCTCTGTAAGAACGAATCTTGGATTTATAAATCAACATATGTCCCGGACAATTCATCGGCTTAACAGCATATTCTTCTTCATCAACCTGAAAATAATACATGTTCTCTCTATAAAAAGCTGAATGGCCGCTTAAGTCCCAAAGTTTTCCTTTTAGGATATTTGGCGTTGTTATCAGCTCGTATCCACTTCTTAAATGCTTATCTTTAGAATAGTCTTCAATGATCTTTTTAAGCATCGCTCCATCAGGATGATAAAAAACTAATCCCGCACCTGCCTCATCATGATAAATATGGAAAAGATCAAGCTGTGTGCCTAATTTTCTATGGTCTCTTTTGTCTGCTTCTTCCAACATATGAACATGATCGTTTAATTCTTCGTCAGTAAAAAAACATGTTCCATAAATACGTTGAAGCATGGGACGAGATTCGTCTCCCCTCCAATACGCGCCAGCAATAGAAAGAAGCTTAAAAGAATGTATATCAGAAGTGTTGTCGACATGAGGCCCCTTACAAAGATCAACAAATTCCTCGCCTGTTTTATAAAGAGAAATCTCCTCCTCTTTAGAAAGGTCTCTTATGAGCTCTGCCTTATAAGTCTCATTTTGTTTTTCAAAGAGCGCTATCGCATCCTGCCTAGAAACTATCGATTTGACAAATGCTTGTTTTTTATTGGCTATCTTTCGCATTTGTTTTTCAATACTTTTGAGGTCCTTATTCGTGAACGGTTCAGGTTTATCAAAATCATAATAAAAACCGTTTTCAATCGGAGGACCAATAGCAACTTTTGTTTCAGGCCAAAGATCTTTTACAGCTTGAGCCATAACATGAGCACAGCTGTGCCTTAATTTGTCTAAATCTGTGTATTCTTTCATTTTATTCTACAATCTTTATCCAAAAAATAAACGCCCATTGTTGATCTGGTGGGCCCAAGAGGGTTCGAACCCCTGACCTCTTCCACGTCAAGGAAGCGCTCTAACCAACTGAGCTATGGGCCCAAAGCATTCCTTGCTAACATATATGGGCAAGGTGGGAGTCGAACCCACACGACCTTGCGATCAAAGGATTTTAAGTCCTTCGTGTATGCCATTCCACCACTTGCCCTAAAATAATAATCACAAAAAAGGCGCGGACCGGATTTGAACCGGTGTACGTGGTTTTGCAGACCACTGCCTAACCCCTCGGCCACCACGCCAAAAATTATTTAACTATCTGAGCCACTTTCTTCACAATATCCTCAACATTCGCTAAATGTCCTTTGCCAATATCCCCACAAGCTAATTTTCCTGTTCCCGGCTCAAGAAAAGTTATCCCGTAATTCTTTAATTTTGTACAATTGTCCTGCAATATCTTGTTCTCATACATTTGAGTGTTCATTGCAGGTGCAATTAATATTGGCGCCTTTGTTGCCATTGAAACCGCCGTCAACAAATCGTCTGCTATGCCGTTTGCGATCTTACCGATTATATTGGCTGTTGCCGGAGCAATCAGCAGAATATCAGCTTGCTTTGCTAAATCAAGATGCTCTATCTCCCAGGAATCAACTCTTCCTGAGAACATATCGCTGTAAACTTTTTCTTCAGAGAGGCTTGATAGTGTTAAAGGAGTAATAAACTGCAGAGCTCCCTTTGTCATTACGGGAATTACTCTAAAGCCTTGATCCTTTAATCTTCTAATAATATCGCCAGCTTTATATGCCGCAATGCTTCCGGTAACGCCTAAAATTACAATCTTTTTGTTAGACACTATTCTTCAGTTTCTTCTTTCGCTTCCACTATTCCTGCAGGAGCGTTTCCAACAGCTTCTTTTAATTCAATCTTGCCTTCAGCTATTTCCTGCAAAGCAATGGAAGTAAGTTTATCCGTCGTTAAATCGACTAATTTTCTTTTGCCATCTGCAAGTTCAAGCGCGCGCGTAGCCGCCATTCTTGAGAGCTTATAAATACTCCAATTGGACCTTGGTAATAATTTCTCAACTGTTGATCTTAGCATATTAAACTTCCACCTCTCTGTTTATAGTTCAAAAAATCTTTCTTTATATAAAATTCAACAAAAAAAACCCTTATTATTATATTAATACAGGGCTATTTATATATCATATGTTGCGAAATATGTCAAAAAAAACTTTTCTACCAATTTTTTCTTGTGATTAATAAAATTTTCTTTTAACTCAATTATTTTCTATAACTTACAATCCTTCTAATCATTAGTGGTATTTAAACTATTATTTCATCAAGCATTATTTCTTCTAATTCTTTAATAGCTTTACTCAAGTTATCATTAATCACAATATATTTATATTTTTTTTCTTCTTTCATCTCGCTTTTTGCAGTTTTAAGCCTCAAATCCGTTGTTTTTTTGTTTTCAGAGCCCCTTCCTGCCAATCTGTTTTTCAAATCTGCAAAAGAAGGTGTTCTAACAAAGATAGTTATGGCTGCAGGGAAAATTTTTACGACATCTTTAGCCCCTTTTACATCAATACATAACAGGACATCCTTGCCTCTACTAAGCGTTTCTTTAACCACTCTCTTTGGCGTCCCATAATAATTATCAAAAACTTTTTTTGACTCTAAAAAATGTCCTCTTCTTTTTTTATATAAAAACATTTTTTTACTAACAAAGAAATAATCACGACCTAGCTTCTCGCCTGCTCTTTTTTGTCTTGTTGTTACAGAAACCATCTTGATAATTCTTTTCTTTATATTCGTTTCTTGTAAAACTTTTTCACATAGCGTAGTTTTTCCAGAGCCAGAAGGTCCAGAAATAATAAATATTTTTCCAGATTTCATTCTTTGATTACTCTATATTTTGAGATTGTTCTCTGATTTTTTCAATTTTGCTTTTCAGGGCAATAACAGCGTTTGACACTGCTGAATCCTGCAGCTTTGACCCAATAGTATTTGTTTCTCTTTGCATTTCTTGAGCAATAAAATCCATTTTTTTCCCGACCGGAACAGTTTTTGTGAGAAGGCTTTTCACTTCCTCGATATAATGTGTAAGCCTTGTCATCTCTTCTTCAATGTCAATATTCTTTTGATAGGACTTGAATTCCTCAGGTGTTAAAGTTTTCTTTTTCTGCTTTAATATTGCCTCGGTTCTAGTCCTAATTTTCTTAACCTGCACAAGCATTTTCTTTGCCTTATCCCCAACATCTGCCTCTAAACTTTTTCCTTCTTTTTTTCTCATAACCATCAAATTATTTAAGGCAACCTCTATCCCTTTTTCCATTTCTGGCCAAATAGACTCTGCCTTAACAAGAACTTCATTGTTCTCTAAAACTCCAGGCATATTAATAAGATCTGAAAGCTTTAGATCATTTTCGAGCTTAAAAGTCTTTTGCAAGATTTGAGCAGCATTTAAATAATTTTTTGCAACTGCTTTGTTTAAAGTTATCACCGAATCCGGCTTTTTTGTAATTCTCACAGAAAGAGTTATTCGTCCACGCTTAATGCTTTTTTGCAATAACTGGTATATCTTGTTCTCTAAAGAAGCAAATCCAGTCGGCAAATAATAGCTAGCATCAAAGTATCTGTGGTTAACACTTTTAATTTCAACTGTTGCCCTGTTTTTTCCCTTTACTAACTGCGCTGATCCAAAACCAGTCATTCCCTTTATCATCTTTTCTCCTATTGCTTTAAAACGTTTATCAGTCTATCAAGATCGTCTAGAGAGTAATATTCTATGATGATTTTTCCGCGTTTTTTTTGTGCCATAACCCGCACTTTTGTACCCAAGGCTCTCTGAAGCTCCTCTTCCAAAGAAACGATTTCATGGTTCCTTTCTGTTGGCCTCTTATCTCTATGGGACGCTTCTTTATTTCCTTTTTTGATCAAGTTCTCTAGCTCTCTGACGGATAATCCTTTTGCCAAAACCAAATCAAACAATCTTTTTCTTTCCGTTTCTGAGATCTCCCCAAGTAGAGTTCTTGCATGTCCGGCGGATAAATCACCATTGAAAACACTTTTTTGCATTTCTTGAGGTAACCTTAACAATCGTAATATGTTACCTACCGTAGAACGGTCTTTGCCAACTGCTCTCGCAACAGCATCTTGAGTAAAATTAAATTGCTCTATCATTTTCTGATAAGCAAGAGCCTCTTCTATTGGGTTCAGCTCTTCTCTTTGAATGTTCTCGACGAGGGCTATTATAAAAGCTTCCTTGTCGTCAACATTTTTTATTAGAACAGGAACTTCTTGAAGGTTTAAAGCTCTTGCCGCCTTAAGGCGCCTCTCTCCTGCAACCACCTCATACCTAGCATCCTTTTTTCTAACAAGGATTGGCTGTAGAACGCCGTTCTCTTCTATCGAGGCCTTTAGCTCATCTAGCTCTTCTTTTCCATAATTTTTTCTTGGCTGTTGGGTGCTGTTAATTATTAAATCTGTTTTTATATATGCAACCGACGAGGAATCTGACGTATTCTCAGATTCAGCTTTCCCAGGAATTAAAGCAGACAATCCTTTTCCTAATGCCCTATTTTGCATTTCTTCTCCTTATATCGTTCATTATTAAAACAGTCCCAAACTCTATTATTGCCCTTCTTCCATTGTCCCAACAGAAGCATCTCTTTTTCTTAAGTCGTTTATTTCCAATAGTTTAGACCCATATTCTTCCGGCAACAACTCCTTAGCCAAGTCCATATACTTTATAGCCCCGACAGACGTCTTCTCATAATAATTGATTGGTTTACCATGACTAGGCGCCTCGCTCAATCTGATATTTCTAGGGATGACTGTCTTGTAAACCTTCTCTTTAAAATATTCTTTAATTTCACCAATAACTTCTGCTGTAAGATTTGTCCTATAATCAGCCATTGTCAGGAGAACGCCTTCAACCATTAGCCTAGGATTTAAACTTTCCTTAATGAGCCTTATAGTTTTTACAAGCTGCGAAACCCCTTCAAGCGCATAAAACTCACATTGAATAGGAATCATTATAGAATCACTTGCAACCAACGAATTGAGTGTTAGCAATCCCAATGATGGAGGCGAGTCAATAAAAACAAAATCATACTCATCTTTAATCTCATCTAGAGCCCTCTTTAATCGTGTCTCCCTTGAAAAAGCGCCAACAAGCTCTATTTCTGCTCCAGTTAAATTAATGTTGCAGGGAATAATGTCCAAATTGGGAAAAACTGTATGAATTATAACATCTTTAGTAGTAACTTTACTTAACAAAAGATCGTAAACAGATATTTCTAGCTCATTTTTATTAATACCTACCCCGCTAGTTGCATTACCTTGTGGATCGGAATCAACAATCAGTATTTTCTTTCCAAGCTCTGCTAATGACGAGGACAGGTTTACCGTTGTTGTTGTCTTGCCTGTCCCACCTTTTTGATTACAAATTGAAATGATTTTTGACATTGGATTTTATGATATGAGCTTAATTTAGTGCTTGCCCTATGAAATGTTTCACGTGGAACACTAAAAAAACATTTTAATACTGTTTCACGTGAAACAATATTTCTTTTTACGGAAAGAACTCTTTATAGTTTGGCAAGCATTGCTAGTTATACGACTATTCTTATTTTCTAATAAAAAATAAAAATTTCAAGTATTTTTATCTTTTTCTTTGATAGACACTATTATCTTTGCGGGTTTCTCTCCCTCCATGCCAAACAAACCCTTCTTCTCTTCACAAACAATTTTAATCAAAACCTCGTCTCTGGTTGCCTTAAGAAGCTTTAGTGCCTTGTTTATAGCATCTTCTACCGTGCTTCCCTCTATTTCAATACTCTTTGGTAAGTTTTCATCCATTTACACCACCTTTGGCTCTTTGGACATTTTCCACTGAGTAAACGTTGAAAAAAGATAAAACATTGTAAAATACAAAGTCAGTCCGCTTGCAAATTTATAAAAGATAAAGCCTAAAAACAAAGGAAAAATCCTGCTCATCATTTTTTGCTGAGCAAGTTGAGCAGGATCGGCAGCTGTCATATTTTGTGTTGATAATTTTTGTTGAAAATACATAACTATCATCATGATTAGAGGCAAAATATTGATTTCATTACCAATAATAGGAATGTTTTGTGGCCATGTGGGAGGAAAAACAAACAATCTATCTGGCGCAGATAAATCCTTTATCCATAAAAATCCTGCCCCTTTTAAAGAAACAGAGCGCCATAAAACTTGATATAGCCCAATAAAAACCGGCATTTGCAGTAGCATCGGCAAGCATCCGCCCAATGGATTAATCTTGTTTTCTTTATATATTTTCATCATTTCCTCATTCATTTTCTGAGGATTGTTTTTATATTTTTCCTTTAAAGCGTTGACCATTGGTTGCATAGATTGCATTCTCTTCATTGACACCATTGACCTTTTTGTTAAAGGATACATCGAAAAATAAATCACAACGCTTATTAAAAGAATACATACTCCCCAGTTTGGAACAATATTATACATTAAATCCATAATTGAATGTATAAACTTTGCAATTGTGTCAAATAGGCCAAAACGATAATATTTCCTAATTTTTTCAAAAGAATAATCAAACTTTTTCAATATACTTAACTTTTCAGGCCCAAAATAGCAAATAAACGATAGAGATTCTTCCTGATCCTTACTTCCATTTACAAACAGTGGCTCTATTTCTACCTTAAGCCTTTCCTTATCAATAGGATTCAGAGAAAAACCTTTTGTTTCAAATAAAGGCTTAAATATGGCGCAGTAATATCTGTTCCTAAAACCAACCCAATTAATGCTATCCTGCTTTACCATCCTATCTTTAGGTGAAAACTTAAAAGCATTGTTTTTTCTAATCATTTCTTTTGTAGAAAAAACAACATATTCATTTAACGATTTATCTGTTGATCTAGAAGAATCTCCTCCATGCTTACTCACACCATTGTCCAGACTGGACATATCAGCTGTGTATATTCCAATTGCCAGTTCTGACAGATTGGACATTTTAGTCTTTCCTACAATCGAAATATCTACCTGAACGGAATAATCCTCTTTTCCCAAAACAAAGTTTTTAGTAACCAAATAATTTTCATCTTCATATGTATAAGAAACTGATCTGTCAGTTTTTTCAGTAAGAACAAATTCTACATTTTCAAGACCAAAAACACTACCTATTTTATTCAAAGGTAGCATCTCTTCATATTTTTTAATAAAAACACTATCTAGAGTTCCTCCAATATTTGAAGTTCCTAAATCAAGCGTGTCTCCCTCAATCAATGATATTTTTTTGTTTTTAAAATCCACCTGCAGAGGAAGAGAATCCGATTCATTGTCCATGGATGTCTCTTGTTCGTCAGAAGGGAGGGGCTTTAATATATCCTGTTGCCCTGAAATAGTTTGCGTTTTCTCAATATTGGAAGTATTCTTAACTGGTTTTGGCGTGACAGCTTGCCATAGATATAATGTTAAAAATGACAAAATCACAGCTAATAAAAATCTTTTTTCCATAATGTATTATAATCCTTGCTTGGGTCTAACAGTGTTTAGACAGAACGAGTCGTATTACCTGTTTTCCAAAAATTGTATTTGATAATCAGGGGATCTGTTTGAATTTGTATGTTTAAATTGGCAAATAATGCTTTTTAACATAATCTCGGTCTACACAGTGCTTTTCAAAAACAGATTTATTGGCCTGTTTGGAATTATTTGGTTAACTGTTTTCGACCTTTAGCGCGGCGCCGATTAAGAACTTCTTGACCATCGCTAGTTTGCATTCTTTTTCGAAAGCCGTGCGCTCTTTTGCCTTTTATATTTGTAGGTGTCTTTAAATGCTTTTTCATAATTTGTAGATTATATCACACGACTTTTTATAGTCAAGCGATTTCAATATGCTTTAAAAACAAAACTTGTTAAATTACAATATCTAGCGAAAAATCAATATTAACTTTTTTATCGACGATAATAATTCGAACTATAATCAATTTTACCCTGCTCAAACAATTAAAACATAAAAATACTTCTTGTTTCTATTGTTAAACGGTTCATAAGCCTAATATTTGCTAGTGTTTTAGTGTCAGCAAAATATTTAATTTGAAATAAAAATTTTCTCTGTTATAATATGGCACTTTAGTTATATTTTATTGCGCTTCCAATAAGTCTGTTGTTACCATGACTTTTTTGTTGCAATTTAGCATTAACTCTTGTAATCTTTGGTACAAGGGGCCGAAATATAACACAATCGGTTTTATTCTTTAACAAGTCGCTTTGCCAATACTTGCCGTAAAGTAATCCATTATATCGGGGCTAAAGAATCCACACCTGTGGAAAACTTGTTAATACTGTTATTGTTTCTGTAATTCATTTATTTTCAACATATTACGTCTTTGCAAATTAATCTTTTAAACTTTAACTCCTCGTAAGAATCAGGAACTTGCTTAAATGTCTCTAAAAGCTGTTTGGGAAAATTCACAAAAAACTATAAAAGAAAAAATCGGTACAGCTTCTTATGATACCTGGTTTACTTCAATACAAATCAAAGAAACTTCTCCTCAAACGCTTTCTTTGGAAGCTCCTGATGATTTTTTTAAAAACTGGATAGTCGAACATTATAAAGTGCTGCTCGAGGAAATCCTTTCATCAGCAGCTTCTTTTGCTGTAAATCTGGAGTTTAAAGTAAATCCTGCTGTTTTAGAGGAGGCTCCCCGAGAGCAAGCTTCCATCTTTCAAAAAGAGTACAACAGTTTCACTAATGACACAACCAATCTAAATTCAAGGTTTACTTTTGATAATTTTGTCATCGGGCCATCAAATCGATTTGCTTGTGCCGCTAGTCTGGCCGTCGCTGAATCTCCGGCTAAAGCATATAATCCGCTATTCATTTATGGCCAGGTCGGCTTGGGAAAAACTCATTTGATACAAGCTATCTCTCAAAAAATATTGGAACTGAATTCAAACTTAAAAATCTGCTACAAGTCTTCCGAACAATTTACAAACGAATTGATAGACGCTATACGACATAGATCAACGCCGGAGTTTAGAAAAAAATACCGCGAAATTGATGTTTTGCTTATTGATGATATACAATTTATCGCCGGCAAGGACTCTACGCAAGAAGAGTTTTTCCATACATTTAATAATTTACATAACAATAGAAAACAGCTAATCATTACTTCTGACAGGCCTCCAAAGGAAATAGCAAAACTTGAAGAGCGCCTAAGTTCCAGATTTGCCTGGGGATTAATTGCAGATATTCAGCCTCCGGACTATGAAACAAGAGTGGCGATCTTAAAGAAAAAAATAGAACATGAACCCCTTGCTGTGCCAGATGAAGTGATTCATTACATCGCGGATAAAATTAAAACCAATATAAGGGAACTTGAAGGAGCATTAATAAGAGTAACCGCTTATTCATTGTTGGAAGAAAAACCATTAACGTTTGAAATGGCAAGAAGTATCTTAAAAGATATGATAAAGGAAACAGCGAAAATTATTAGCATTGAGATGGTACAAAAAATGGTAGCTGAACGCTTTAATGTCGCTTTGAATGAACTGAAATCAAATAAAAGAAACAAAAATATAGTTATGCCTAGACAAATTGCCATGTATTTAGCCAGACAATTAACTCAGCTATCTTTGCCGGAAATAGGGGGGGCTTTTGGAGGTAAAGACCATACAACAGTTTTACACTCTTGTAAAAAGATTGTAAAAGATTTAGAATTAAACGCTGAACTAAAAAATTCTATCAACGGGTTATTGTTTGATTTAAAGCAATGATTAAGTGTTTGTATGCAAGATTTTAACAGCCAAATTGTTCTTAAATAATTGAAATATAATCACTTTACACCTTGTTCGAATTATTAACAGGTACTACGTATACGATTACTATTTAGATCTTTAACTTAGTTATAGGAAGGAAATGAATAAGATGAAACTAAAAATGAAAAGAGATGATCTCCTAATAGGTATTCAAACTGTACAGAATGTTGTATCGAGTAAAGCAACACTACCTATTCTATCTAATGTATTATTAGAGATTAGCAATAATATTCTGAAATTAAATGCAACAGATTTGGATATTGGGATTTCCTGTGCAATACCTGTGGAATCTATTGAAGAAGGAGCAATAACTATTCCTGCAAAAAGATTTAGCGATATAATTAAAGAATTGCCTGTTGGGGATGTCAATATTTATGCAAAGAAAAACAATCAAATTGATATTGAAGGAAAAAATTGTAGATTTAAGTTGAATGGTCTTCCAAAAGAGGAATTTCCAAAATTTCCAGAATTTAAAGACAATGAGATGATCAGAATTCAACAGGCAGATCTAAAAGAAATGTTTAAATTAACCTCTTTTGCCGCGTCTCATGAGGAATCAAGGTATGTTTTAAATGGAGTTTTAATTGAATTATCAGATGACCTTATAAGAATAGTTGCAACTGATGGTAGAAGATTGGCGAAAATTGAAAAAAAATTAAATTCTTCTATTAAAAAAGAGGTTAGTGTTATTATTCCAATAAAAGCAGTGCAGGAAATCAACAGAAATCTCAAGGAAGAAGGGGAAGTCTCCTTTATTATAGGTACAAATCAAATTTTGTTCGATATTGATGGAGTTTTGATTGCAACCAGGGTAATTGAGGGGGAATTTCCTAATTATAACCAAGTTATTCCAAAACCAATCAAAACAAAGGTCAATGTTAACACAAAAGATTTTCTTTATACTATTAAAAGGGCAAATTTATTAGCAACACCTGATTTTCAAGCGGTTAAATTCGAGATTTTTAATGATAAAATGGTTGTTTCTAAACATACTCCTGATGTTGGAGAATCGAGAGAAGAAATTCCTATTGAATATACTGGTCCGGAATTTATAGTTGGTTTTAATCCTGTTTTTCTAATTGATTTTTTAAAAAATATTAATAAAGAAACAATTGGTATTGAATTTTTAGGTCCTGATAAACCCGCAGTTATAAGGATAGATGATTATTTGTATTTAGCCTTACCAATGAGAATATAGTGATTTTTAGCATAATTTGTGCATAAACAACAGGGTAGCCTAGGTGTCAATAGGATTGCAAAATAAAAAAAATAATAAATTGATAGATTGAAAATTGTTTTTATGGATAATATAAAAGATGTTGTTAATCAGGTTATCGAGAAGATCTCGATAAAACAGCCGTTTGATCAGGGTAAAATAGAACGGATTTGGAGAAACGTTTTAAATGAGCAAGAGTTGAAACATACATCCATAGATGGGATCAGTGAGGGAAATCTTTCTGTGATAGTTGATTCACCCGCATGGTTATATCAGATGAAAATAAAAAAAAATAGAATATTGGAAAGAATGACGGATGAACTTCCAGACATAAAAAGTATTGTTTTTAGAATAGGAAAAATAAAATGAGCAAAAAAGAAACATCACAAGATCCTGAAATTATTAGTGAAGAGGATGAAAAGAACGAAAAAGCTAAAGCAAAAGGCACATATGATGCGACTAATATTCAAATATTAGAGGGAACAGAAGCTGTGCGTATGCGCCCGGCAATGTATATTGGCGACACGTTTTCAAGGGGGCTTCATCATTTGGTTTACGAGGTTGTTGATAACTCGGTTGATGAGGCGATGGGGGGATATGCTAGTAAAATAGATGTTGCTATCAATGAAAACAATTCCATAACAGTTATTGATAATGGCCGCGGAATCCCGGTTGATACACATAAAACAGAAAAGAAACCGGCAGTTGAGGTTGTCTTGACAACACTACATGCTGGGGGGAAATTTGATCACAGGACATACAAGGTTTCTGGCGGGCTTCATGGCGTAGGCGTTAGTTGTGTCAATGCATTATCAGAATGGCTTGAAGTCGAAATCAAAAGAGATGGGAAAATATACCACCAAAGATATGAAAGAGGAAAAACCAAATCAAAATTAACTACGATCGGCAAGACAAAAACCTCGGGTACAAAAGTCACTTTTCAGCCGGATAAAACCATTTTTACTGAAACCTCAGTTTACTCTTATGACATATTAGCGAAAAGACTTAGAGAATTAGCCTTTTTGAACAAAGGATTGGTTATTAAACTGACGGATAAAAGAGAGGGCAAAGAAAAAGAAGCTGTGTTTGAGTTCAAGGGTGGCATTATATCTTTTGTTGAACACCTCTCAAAAAGCAAGAACACGGTTCATAAAAAACCGATTTATTTTAATAAAGAGAAAGAAAGCCTTCAGGTTGAAATTGCTCTTCAATATGACGATGGATATTCAGAAAATGTTTATGCTTATGCAAACAATATTCATACGACAGAAGGCGGCACACATTTAAGCGGTTTTCGTTCGGCTTTAACGAGGGCCGTTAATGGTTATGCAAAGCAGAAGAACTTATTAAAGAAAGAAGTGGCCATAACAGGGGATGATACGCGCGAAGGGTTAACCGCGGTTATAAGTGTAAAGATACCTAATCCGCAATTTGAGGGACAAACAAAAACTAAACTGGGAAACTCTGAAGTTGATGGTTTAGTAGCATCCGCAACATTAGAAGCCTTAAATACTTTCTTTGAAGAAAATCCGGCAATAGCAAATAAGATCATTGAAAAAGTAATTACTGCCTCACGCGCAAGGGAAGCTGCAAGAAAAGCTAGAGAATTAACTCGCAGGAAAGGCGCTCTTGAATCCAGCGGGTTGCCGGGCAAATTGGCAGATTGTTCTGAGAAAGACCCTTCTCTTTGTGAGCTTTATCTTGTTGAGGGTGATTCTGCAGGAGGCTCCGCCAAACAGGGCCGGGATAGAACTTTTCAGGCGATTTTGCCGTTAAAAGGTAAAATTCTCAATGTTGAAAAATCTAGATTGGATAAGATCTTGAGCAATCAGGAAATAAGAACGATTATAACAGCGCTAGGCGCGGGAGTGGGCAGCGAGTTTAGTGTGGAGAAATTAAGATATCATAAAATTATTATTATGTGCGACGCGGATGTTGACGGATCACATATTCGGACCCTTTTGCTAACGCTTCTTTATAGGCAAATGCGGCCATTGATAGAAGGCGGGTTTGTTTATGTTGCCCAGCCACCTTTGTACAAATTAAAGAGGGGCAAGAGAGAAGAGTATATTGAGTCAGAAGAAGAGATGAACGAGATTATTTTGGACATGGGAACTGAAGGCCTTAAGCTAGAAAAGATACAAGGCAAACAAAAATTTACACAGATGCAGTTTAAAGATATTTTAAATGTTTGTGTGGATCTTGAGAGAATAAGCGAAATATTACGCAAAAGAGGTGTTGATTTTAAGGAATATATTGGCCAGTATGATGCCAAACAAAAACGTATGCCAGCGTACATGGTAAAAATTAATGGAAAAAAACAGTTTGTTTTTGACGATGATGAGCTATCCAAGGTCATTAAAAATGATGAAGAAGCTCAATATGTTGAAATTTATGTTAAAGAAGACCTGGAGATTATAGAAGAAAGATTAAAAAAAGTGGATCTCACAATTCAAGAATTTACGAAAGTTGAGCAGGGCAATTCCTTTGAAAAAGAGTTAAGGGCGGATAAAAAGAAAAAATCCACGGCAAATAAAGATAAAAAAGAAACTACTCTAAAAGCATTGTTTTCCATAGAGAGCGAAAAAGACAAACATGAGCATTTTTCTTTACAGGAAGTTCTTGAGTTTGTAAGGAAACAAGCCCAAAAAGGCGTTTATATCCAAAGATATAAAGGTTTAGGAGAAATGAACCCGCAACAGCTTTGGGAAACTACCATGGATCCAGAAAAAAGAACGCTTCTGCAAATAACGCTGGAAGACGTCGTTGAAGTAGAAAGTGTTTTTTCGATGCTGATGGGAGATGAAGTTGCGCCAAGACGTGAATTTATTGAAAAACATGCGCATGAAGTTAAAGATCTAGATGTATAAAAAAGAGAGTTAAAGATTCAAGAATATAGAGAGAAAGGTGTTTTTTAATGAGAGACTTATCAAATAGAGAAAAGATAGTGCCCGTTTATATAGAAGAAGAGATGAAGCAATCATATCTTGCTTATTCTATGAGCGTTATTGTTGGGCGCGCGCTTCCGGATGTGCGGGATGGGTTAAAGCCGGTCCATAGACGAGTTTTATATGCAATGAAAGAGCTTAGCCTTGAACACAGCAAGCCGTATAAGAAATGTGCGCGTATTGTCGGTGAGGTATTAGGTAAGTATCATCCTCATGGAGATACTGCGGTTTATGATACCCTGGTTAGAATGGTGCAGGATTTTTCTTTAAGATATCCTCTTATAGATGGCCAAGGCAACTTTGGATCTATAGACGGAGATTCTGCTGCTGCTATGCGCTATACGGAGGCCAGGATGGCTTCTATTTCAGGCGAAATGCTGAAAGACATTGATAAAGAAACGGTCAGTTATGCTCCTAACTTTGATGCTACATTACAAGAGCCGGTTGTTTTACCGGCAACTTTGCCAAATCTTTTGATAAATGGATCAAGTGGTATAGCTGTAGGAATGGCAACAAATATGCCTCCACACAACATCTCGGAAGCAGTTGACGCTGCTATTTTTCTTATTGATAACCCTGATGCACTTGTAAAACAATTAAACAAGATAGTTACCGGTCCTGATTTTCCGACGGGCGGTATTATTTGTGGGCGCCAGGGCATAGTAGATGCTTATAATACAGGCCGCGGCAAAATAATAGTTCGCGCAAAAGCGAACATTGAAAGACAAAAAGGCAATAAAGACAGGATCATTATTTCGGAGATACCTTATCAGGTTAACAAGGCAAGATTGATAGAGTCGATCGCAGAGCTAGTGTCAACCAAAAAAATAGATGGCATTACCGATCTAAGAGATGAGTCCGACAAAGAAGGCATTCGTATAGTTATAGAGTTGCGCAGGGATGTAGAACCGCAAATAATTTTGAACTATTTGTTTAAACATACGCAAATGGAAACAACTTTTGGCATTATCAACCTTGCATTGGTTAACAATAGCCCAAAGGTTTTGAATTTAAAACAGATTTTAGTCCATTTTTTGAACCACAGAAGGATAGTTGTTAGAAAGAGAACAGAGTTTGACCTTGATAAGGCCTTGCGCAGGGCTCATGTTTTGGAAGGATTAAAGATAGCACTAGACAATATTAACCAGGTCATTAAAACCATCAGGGAATCGAAAAGTACGCCTCTTGCAAAAGTTGCCTTGATGAAAGGCTTTGGGCTTTCAGAGATCCAGTCCCAGGCAATCTTAGAAATGCAGTTGCAAAGGTTGACCGCGCTTGAAAGAAACAAGATAGACGAAGAATACAAAGCGCTGCTTAAAGACATAGAGAATTACCGGGCTATTTTAGAATCTGAAAAAATGATAGATGATATTATTAAAGGAGAGCTTGTTGATATAAAGAAAAAATATGGCGATGAGAGAAGAACAGAAATTGCCGGCAAGGCTGAAGAGATTGAAATAGAAGACCTTATCGCCGAGGAAGAAATGGCGATAACCATAAGCAATACCGGCTATATTAAAAGATTAGCAGTGTCTTCATATCGTAACCAGAAAAGAGGCGGCAAAGGGGTATCTGCAATGACAACAAGAGAAGAGGACTTTGTTAAACATCTATTTATTGCCTCTTCTAAAGATTATCTTTTGATATTTTCTAATAAAGGGATTGTAAGATGGCTCAAGGTTTATGAAATCCCTGTAGCCTCGCGAAATGCAAAAGGCAAGAATATTATCAACCTGTTGTCTCTTGAACAAGATGAAGAAATAAGTTCGATCGTTGCTGTTAAAGAATTTTTTGATGACCAGTTCTTGGTTATGTCGACAGCAAAGGGTAATATAAAAAAGACAAAATTATCAGCTTTCAGCAATCCTAGAAAAAGCGGAATAGTTGCGATCAGCCTAGATAAAGGGGATCGGCTGATAGGCATTTCTTTAAGTAATGGAAGGCATGAAATTTTGTTGGCTACAAGAGAAGGAAAGGCGTTGCGGTTTAATGAAAAGCACATTCGCGATATGGGCCGTGCTGCAAGAGGAGTAAAGGGAATTAATCTGGCTAAGGATGATGAGGTCGTAAGCCTTCAGGTTTTTTCATCAGATATTGGTAAAACTGGAAGCACTTTGTTAACAGTTTCATCAGGAGGCTTTGCGAAGAGGTCAGATTTTAATGATTATCGGGTACAGGCTAGAGGAGGCAAAGGTATTATTAACTTGAAGGTAACTCCCAAGAATGGGAATGTTGTTGGTGTTCTGGCTGTAATGACTGAAGATGAAATCATGACAGTTACAAAGACTGGGATGATAGTTCGCTGCTCTACAAAGGATATTCGTAAATCAGGCAGAAGCACGCAGGGGGTTAAGCTTATTGTGTTGAAAAGCGGAGATAGGGTCAGCTCTGTTGCGAATGTTGTGGCAAAAGAAGCTGAATAAGCAAGAAGCGTTAAAGCCTACAAAATTGTGCTGTGCGCGATTTTTTGTTGAATGCAACAATATAGATGTTTTTATTCTTCAGTTAAAAGCTGCGCCGCGAAGCGAGTTTTTTTGCTTGACGTATTAAGGTTTTTGAATATAATTAATGGCCTGACAGAGAATACTAAGACCCCATCGTCCAGCCTGGTCAGGACACAAGCTTTTCAAGCTTGCGACGCGGGTTCAAATCCCGCTGGGGTCGTTAAATAAAAAAAGCCTGCTCTAAAGAGCAGGCTTTTTTATTTTATAACGCACCCTACTATAGGCCCAAGGCAATAAATATTAGTATTTAACAGGAGACAAAGGTATCTTTTTGAAAAAAGTATTTGCCAAAAAACAACATATGTTTTAAAAATAAAAAAGCAGGATAGAACAAGCCAAGAGTTGTGTTCGGAGAAAACAATCAATGGCTGGAATTAAAAAAAAGAATAAGTTTGGATTTGCCGCTTTCTTAATTGGAGTGATTGTTTTAGAAATCTTCTCGTTTGGAGGGCTTTGTTTTGTTAAGTATTTCAAGAGAATGGAATATATAACAAAAAATTTCAAACTCTCGAGGCGACAAGAACAGTATATTAAAGATATGCTTTTAGATAAAATAAAATATTTAAATTATGATAAAGATTTAGGCTGGAATTTGAAGGCGCACGGAAAAAGCGGTAAATTCAAAGCAAATGGACAGAGCATAAGGGCTTATAAAGAATACAGCCAACTGCCGAAAGAAGGCATTTTAAGGATTGCTGCCTTTGGGGATTCTTTTGCTCATTGTGACGAGGTTGCTAATAATGAGACCTGGCAGCATTTTATGGAGAAGAAATCTCCGGATATGGAAGTGCTGAATTTTGGAGTAAGCGGCTATGGCCTTGATCAGGCTTATTTGAGATATTTAAAAGAAGGGCGCAAATTTCATCCGCATATTGTTTTTATATGTTTTATGCAAAATGATTATTTCCGGCATGTAAATGTCTTTAGGCCCTTTTATAACAACAATACAGGCGTTCCCTTGACGAAGCCACGTTTTACAATTGTTAATAAAAAACTCATTTTGATCAAAAATCCAATAGGGACAAAAGAAGGCTTAGCAAGAATTATATCTCGAGAAAAACAATATTTTGCTTTGTTGGGGCAATATGATTATTATTGGCAGGTATTGCCTGAAAAATCATTATTCGATATTTTTGCTTCAGTTAGGCTAGTTAAGATATTAATGAAAATGTATTTAGCAAATGAAAATTTTCTTTATCAAGACAATATTTATAATCCTGATTCAGAGGCTTTTAAATTGACCGAGAAAATAGTTGATGATTTTTATGCAGAGGTTGAGCGTAATGGGTCTATCCCGGTCATAGTTGTTTTTCCTGATAAAGTTGCATTAAAGCTTTATGGCCTATTGCATAAAAGACTTTATGACCGCCTTGTAGAGAAATGGAAAGATAATGGATATAATTATATAGACCTAATGGGCAATTTTTTGCTGGAAACAGCGCCAGATAACATTAACAGCCTTTTTGCTACAAAAGGGCATTATAATAGACAAGGGAACAGCTATGTTGCAGGGCAACTCATCAACTATCTGCAGAGAAAAAAGCTTCTTGAGTAAACTAGGGAGATTTTGATCGCCATCGTTTTTTTAACTATTTAATTACAAAAATCAAGATATTGTTGTAAAGTATTAATAAGATTCTTCATATTAAATATTCCTTATTAAAAAATGTATAAGACCATTATTTGTCATATCCTGGGATGGCTTCTATTATCGACCTCAATGGCTTTTGCCAATAATATTGAAATAGAGAATGTTTCTTTAGCTGATAAGGATGCCGTAGGTAACACCTATGATATCGAATTCGACATCAGCTGGGATAATTCCTGGTATTATGGTTCATCCTCCCCTGACAATTATGACGCTGCCTGGGTTTTCGCCAAGTTCTCAAAGTATTCCGGAGGGGCCTGGTCAGAATGGGCACACTGTACTCTTAGCTCAAACGATACGGATCATGTTGCTCCGGCAGGATCGACAATTGATGTTGGTTTAACAACTACAGGAAAAGGTGTTTTTATTCATCGTGATTCCCCGGGCAACGGTTCAAACAATTGGGACAATGCACAGATACGATGGGCATATGGCGCTGATGGTGTTGGTGATTTTGAAAACGTAAGAATAAAAGTCTTTGGCATTGAAATGGTTTATGTCCCACAAGGGCCTTTTTATATTGGCGATACGGATAATGATCAGAACGGCAATTTTTTTACAGCAGATGGTTCTTTTGTCGAAGATGAGGTAGGCTTGCCCCAGTATACAATCACTTCGGAGGGAGCAATTACTGTAGGAACGACAGCGGGCAATTTATATTATGATGCGGAGACCGGCAATACAGGCGATCAAGCAGGGCCCATTCCTGCTCTTTTTCCTAAGGGATATAATGATTTTTATATAATGAAATATGAGCTGACCCAAGGGCAGTATGTGGATTTTTTAAATACTTTAAACGGAACACAGCAGGCTAACCGTATTTCAGCAGTAACTGCAGGGACCTTTATGGACGATGTTGCGCCTGGCGCAGGAGCACCTCAGGACCGCAATGGCGTTGTATGTAAGGTTGCGCCGGTTAGCGCAAAGCCAGGAGTTTATGCTAACGACCTTGATAATGATGGTGTTTACAATGAATCAACTGATGGAAAATGGATCGCAGCGAATTATCTTTCTTGGATGGATGGGGCGGCTTATGCGGATTGGGCGGCTTTACGTCCATTTACAGAGTTGGAATTTGAAAAGGCGGCAAGAGGCCCACAGTTGATGGTTGATGATGAATATGCTTGGGGGTCAACGGAGATAACACAGGCAGAAGGAAATCCGCCTACAAATTTTGGAGAGGCCTCAGAAGTGCCAACAACAACGGGTAATGGGCTTTGTAATTATGATGGTGCGGGAACAGACACAATAGGGCCACTACGCGTAGGATTTGCGGCTACAGGTGCAACAAATAGGATACAATCCGGTGGCGGATATTATGGGGCAATGGAGCTTTCGGGGAACGTATGGGAACAGCCCGTTACTGTGGGCAATGACACACTAGGGCCTCAGGTCGGTGGCAGGGCCTTTGATGGCGCTCAGGGAAATGGAGCGTTGTCAGCAGGCGGATTTGCGGATGTGGAAACTTGGCCGGGATATAATACAGGCACGACAATAGTCGATGGGGCGCGTGGTAGTGGTCTTCGTGGCGGTGGATGGGCGAATTCAACCTATAATCTCGTTTCAGATCGACAATTCTCGGCGCTCGGGTCTTCGGACAGGCAACTCCATATTGGATTCCGGTGTGCAAGGACAGCGCCATAAAAGGTTATTAAAATATGTTAGATCTGTATTTTTATGAGGCTTTTAGAGAAGAGGAAGCGGCAATAAAAAGATATTTGCCCAACGGGATCAGTGCAGGATTTACATGGAAAACTATTCAGGAGAACGGAGACAGGGAGCTGCCCTCAAAGCTAATAAGTATTAGAACACAGTCTAGAATACCTCTGGAATGGGCAAAAGATCTTGACGGCATTTTAACTAGAAGCCAGGGGTACGATCATTTATTGCAATATGTGAAGGATTCAGGTGTAGATGTAAATTTTAAATATCTCGAGGGATATTGTTCCAGGGCAGTTGCAGAGCATGCGGTTTTTGTAATGATGTGTCTTTTTAGGAAGCTAAAGGCGCAGATAAAGAACTTTGATGTATTTCATCGTGAAGGATTAACTGGTATGGAGTGCAAGGGACATAAGGCCCTGGTTGTAGGTGTTGGAAGAATAGGAAGAGAGATAGTAGACTGTTTGTTGGGGCTTAAAATGGAGGTAAAAGGCGTAGATATTGACCCAAAGGACCACAGGGTGGAGTATGTTTCTCTGGAAGAAGGCGTGGTTGAGGCAGATGTGGTCTTTTGCGCTTTGCCGCTGACCAAAGAGACTGATAAATTGTTTAATGTTGCCGCCTTTGAAAAAGCCAAAAAAGGAATTGTTTTAGTCAACGTTTCGAGGGGAGAGATTTCGCCAATTGGAGATATCAAAATAATGCTCGAAAATGGGGTTCTTGGAGGAGCAGGTTTGGATGTTTATTGCTGTGAAAAAGGGTTGGCAGATTATCTTCGTGGTCATAGTGATACGGCTTCGGATGAGGTGAAGCTAGTGTGTGAATTAAAAAACAGGGAAAATGTTGTTTTTACGCCGCATAACGCCTTTAACACCTTTGAGGCTGTCGAAGAAAAAGCAAGACAAAGCGTAGAGGCTGTTGTTCATTTTATCAGGAAAGGGAAATGGTAATAAAATGTTAAAGATATATGGGGCAGACCTCTCGTCGCCAAGCAATAAAGTTAGAATGGCTGCTAATAAATTAGGGCTAAAATATGAATACATTTTAGTTGAGCTTCGTAATAAGCAACATAAAGAACAGTGGTTTTTGGATATTAATCCGGTAGGGAAAATACCTGTTATTGATGATAATGGTTTTATTCTTTTTGAAAGTGATGCGATCATTAAATATCTTGCAAAAAAACAGAATTCGGAGATTTATCCTTCTGATCTGCGGCAGCAGGCATTAATAGACCAATGGATGGATTTTACTGCTATTCATATAGGCGGCGCTATGAGCAGGGTATTGTTTAACAGGGTTTTTGCTAAATTTGCCAAAGAAGAGGTTGATGAAATGTCCCTTAAGGCTGGTTTGAACTTTTTGCACAGGTTTTTACCAGTTGTGGATAAACAGCTTAAAGATAACCCCTATATAGCGGGAGAACTCTTTTCTTTGGCGGATATAGCCCTTCTAGCGACTCTTGATCCTGCAGAGGTAGGTGGTGTCAGCATTGAAAAGCATGAAAATATTGTAAAATGGAGACAAGTTTTAAAAAAGCAGGCTTTTTATTTGCAATGCCATAAGGATTATGGGGAAAAAATGAAAGAAATTTTTAAGGGCAAGATATAGTTAACAGCACGACGCATCTAACTGAGGATAAAATGAAAATAGCGGTAATTCAATTCAATGCAGGAGCAAATAAAGAAAACAATATTGAAAGAGCTTGTTTTTTTGTGGAAAAAGCCATTTCAAAACAAGCTAAATTCATTTTGCTTCCCGAAGTTTTTGTTTTTAGGGGGAACTTAGCCGCAAAGAGAGTTTTGTCTAAAGTTGCTGAAAGCATCGAGGGTAACACGATCAAAAAACTTTCTTTAATTGCAAAGAAAAACAAGGTTGCAGTTTTGGCAGGCTCGATATATGAAAAAATTTACAGATCGAAAAAGGTTTATAATTTATCCGTTCTTATCGGGCCAGACGGCAAGATTGCTGCAAAATATAGAAAAATAAATCTTTTTGATGCAAATGTTGACGGGCAAAGAATAAGAGAGGCAAATATTTTTAAGCCAGGAGACAACAAGGCGATCGCAAAAGTTGGAGGAATGAAAGCAGGATTATCCATTTGCTTTGACCTAAGGTATCCTGAGCTGTACAGATATTATTGTTTAAAAGGCGCAGAAATTTTATGCGTTCCGTCGGCATTTACACACACAACAGGAAAAGATCATTGGGAAACGCTGTTAAGGGCCAGGGCAATAGAAAACAAATGTTTTGTTTTGGCGCCAAACCAAATTGGCAAGAACGGACAAGGCGTTTTGTGTTACGGCAACAGTATGATAGTTGACCCTTGGGGAAAGATTTTAGCAAGGGCATCTAATAATAAGGAAGAAATTATTTATGCGGATATAAACAAAGAAGCAATAATCAAAGTAAGGACAGTCTTAGGAAGGAAGTAGTTATGGTAAAACAAAGGGTTAATGTTGCGGTTACTGGTGCTGCCGGGGCAATAGGATATGCATTGTTGTTTCGCATCGCCTCCGGGGAGATGTTTGGAAAAAGTGCGGAGATAAATTTAAGAATGTTAGAGGTCGAAGCGGCGATAGACAGGTTAGAGGGTGTTAAAATGGAAATACAGGATTGCGCGTTTCCTCTTTTAAAATCTTTAGTTGCATCAAGCGATCCGGATGTTGTTTTTAAAGATGCTGATTGGGCTTTGCTAATTGGAAGCATGCCAAGAAAGGCCGGCATGGAAAGAAGCGAATTGTTAAAGATCAACGGATCAATTTTTACAGCGCAGGGAAAGAGCTTGTCTGAAAACGCAAAAGCAAGCTGTAAGGTTCTGGTTGTCGGAAATCCGTGTAATACAAATGCGTATATTGCAAAAGCTGCTGCAGCGAACCTTGATGGGAAAAATTTCTTTGCAATGACAATGCTAGATCAGAACAGGGCTGCCGCGCAGCTTGCCTTGAAAGCGGGGGTTGATGTTTGTGCTGTAAAAAATATTGCTATCTGGGGGAATCATTCTTCTACACAGTATCCTGATTTTTTTAATGCCAAGATAGGGGATAAAAAAGTTGAGGAAGTTATTAAAGATGAAAATTGGCTAAAAGGAGAATTTATTGAAAAAGTGCAAACAAGAGGGGCGGCTATAATTAAAGCGAGAGGATTGTCGTCGGCGGCTTCTGCGGCAAACGCAGTAATAGATACTGTCAAACAACTAACAATCCCAACCAAAAAAGGCGAGTTTTTTTCAACAGCTGTTTGTTCAGACGGGAGCTATGGCATAGATAAGAATATAATGTTCAGCTATCCCATCAGATCTGATGGAACAGATTGGAAAATAGTTCAGGGGCTAGATATTACAGCATTTGCAGAAGAAAAAATTGAGATTACAAGAAAAGAGCTTCTGTCTGAGATACAATTGTGTAAAGAGCTGCTCTAGATGTAATGCATTTTCCATTTAAAGGAATTAGTTATATTTTGCTGTTAAATTTTGGGAAATTGCCTTGAGTTTTGTTTTTAGGAAATGTATACTGTTAAATATATTATTAAAAATGTTCTATAATTGTTTAAAGGGAGGAATTATAACGTGGAAAAAATACGTAAAAGATTTAATTTACTTGCTATATGTCTTGTCTGTGTCTTTTTCTTTGTAGGGTGTGAACAAATTGCAGCAATTAAAGCATATTTTACCGGCGAAGATGAAGCTGTTGACAAGGCACCGGTTGTAGAGCCTGTAAAAACTACGGTCGAACAGCCGGCAATGACGCCTGACACGATTGCAAGAGTCGGCAATTGGACAATTACAAGAGATGAATTTAAAGAAAGAGTAAAAGCCTTAAAGGAAGTTGTTCCTGACTTTGATGTGGATAGCGCAGAAGCAAGAAAGATGGTAATTGATGAGTTAGTTCGTCAGCAGCTTTTAGTTATTGATGCTGAAAAGACGGGGATAGCAAACAGTAAGGACATCAAAGATGCTGTTGCTGAATTTAGAAGAACTCTTATAGTTAGGGAAGCAGCACAAAAATTGGTAGAAGGCATTACGGTCACTGACGAAGAGGCTCAAGCTTTTTATGATGAGAATAAAGAGCAGTTGATTCAGCCGCCACAGTTTCATGTAAAAGAGATAGTTGTTCAAGACAGCACTTTGGCGGAAAAGATAGTCGCTGATTTAGCAAGTGGCGCAGATTTTTCAGAAAAGGCAAAAGAGCATTCAATTAGCACAACAGCAAAAGCCGGGGGGGATGTTGGCTTTATAGATTCTGTTCCTTTTGAAGCCATGGCTCCGATACTTATGGCTATGACAAAAGGTGAAGTAAGTAAAGTGGTTGCGGCGCCTACAGGTGAATTGTATATTGTTAAGCTTGAGGATAAGACAGAAGGAAGGCAATTAGAGTTTGCAGAAATAAAGGCCGATATTATTCAGAATCAAACTCTATTAAAGCAGCAGCAAAAGTTATTAGAAAAACTTGAAACCTTGCAGAAAGAGATCAAGGTTGAAGTAAATTACGATCTTTTAAAATAAATTTTTTGACCAATTGATAATAGGTTTCTGTTTTTTTCCAAAAATAAGCTTTCTTGATGTTTAAGAATGCAGGTTTTTTTACACTGTTTTTGGATGGCAGAACGGAGGACACAATGAATCTTGAAAACAAAAAACAGTTTGTTGTTATTCTTATAGCCATTGGGCTTGGTTTAGTTGCTGCGTTTTTAACTAGCCAATATGTCCAAAACAATATTAAGGCTCAGACAAAGGCCTTGGCGCGAGATTATGGCAAACAAAATGCTGGTTTTGCAAAAGAGATTGAGACCTTAAGAAGCGAGGTCAAAAGACAGCGTGATGAGATCAAGCAGCTCGAAACAAAGCAAAGCCAATATAAACCAGGAGTTGCAGCGCAGGCTACAACTGAAAAGGTTCAGCCAGTTGTTCAGATGGATTCTTTTTCAGTGAGAACGCCTCCTGGAAAACGAGCAGTTACTATTTTAGTTGATTCTCTATCGGCTGTTGGAGGGCTTATTAATCCAGGAGACTTCGTTGATATTATCGGTGAGATAAAGATACCGGAAGAATCCGGTGATGCTAAGTCTGTAAAGGACGTGACCACTGTTTTATTCCAGAATATTCAAGTGCTGGCAGTTGGAACTAATTTTAAGCCTCTTGGAAGCGCTCCTGCTTATGAAGCACAGCAAAAGGCCAGATCCCTTAACATAACAGTTGCGATAAGTCCAGAAGAGTCAGGATTGATTGCCTTTGCTCAGGCAAATGGAAAATTACAGCTGACTTTAAGGCCGCCAACGGATGGTGGTTTGCAGCTGCTTCAGGTTGCCTCTTGGGATACTTTAGCTGAATATGTTATGGACCACCAGGGAACAGAACTCATGGTTCCTCAAAAGCAAGCAAATATTTTTGAAGCAGATGACCAAGAAAAAGATGAAGTTCGTCCTTATATCCAGATTTTTAAATCAGGAGCAGAGTCTAATTTTTAGAAGGTTTGTGCCTGTATCGTAGAATTGCGTTTTGTTTGATTGTTTCGTGCATTGTGGCGCTTATTAATTTATGCAGACAACCTCACTCGGTCATCCTAGGCAAATTAAGCAATTTCCACCGGGAAGCAGTGAGGCGCTGAGAGCGTATAGCCAGGAAATCTTCTAAAAAAATACAGCCCTTGAGAATATGAACACTTTTTTAAAGGGGATTTTTTTCAATTATAACTTGAGATTTGCGTATAAGTTGTGTTGTGTTTTATGCGACCGCTTAGAGCCAAGGGGATGATTTTTAATTACAAATCAATCCAAACAAGAAAACTTGTTTTAAAGAAAGTAAGAGATCTAAATTATGGATATTAAAAGTATTTTTGAAAAAATAAAGTTTGTCGCGCTAGGGGTCGTTTGTGTATCCGTAGCAATTATTTTTGCCTCATCGTTGGCGCAGGCCAATGCCCTGGATGATATTTATAAAAATCTTGATACAACGAATGATAATGAGATTTTTATGGTTGTGGGAGAGTTGACGATAGCTAAGGTTACAAATATGACAAGGCTTTCAATTACAAATCCAGATATTGCTGATATTGTTGAAGCTGACGATAAAGAGATTCTTCTTATAGCAAAACAGCCTGGGCAAACAATACTTTTTGTCTGGGATGATGCGGGAAAAAGAATGGTTTTTGTTAATGTTCAAGCCGCAGATATGGGAATGCTTGATATGGCCATCCAAAGAATAGATACTCTTTTAAAAAAGGGAAGAATTGAAGGGATAAAGTTAGAGCCTAATAAAAGAGAAGGCAAGATATTTGTGACAGGTGATCTTGCAGAAGAAAATGAAGAGATGCTTGATAAGATCTTGGATGGATATGCGGATATTATTGTGAATCTTATAAGGAAAGAAGAGATTCAAGACCTTATTCAAGTAGACATGCAAATGACAGAATTAAACACCACTCTTACAAAGAGCTTGGGCATAGATTGGTCTGCTGGAACGAGTGGCGTATCCTTGACATATCCTGAAGAGTTGCCGGAAATGGATGGTACGATAGGTGACTTTTTTAAGATTGGAGATTTTAGCAGAACATCAATGTTAACAGCAACAGTTAAAGCTTTGTTAGAAAAAGGAGAAGCCAGGGTTCTTTCTCGACCAAAAGTAGTAGTTATAAGCGGGGAAGAGGCAAGTTTCTTGGTTGGGGGGGAAATCCCTATTAAGACAACAACTTCTTCTGCTGAAGGGACCCAAGAAAATGTTTCCTTTAAAGAATATGGTATTGGATTAACGATAACGCCGACAATAAAAAAAGAAAAAATAGATATTCAGCTAAATGTTGAGATCAGTGATGTTGCTTCTGGAACAGGAAACGAAACGTCTTTTTTTACAGAGACAACAACAACGCGAGTTCTTTTAAACAATAAACAAACGATGGTTCTTGCTGGTCTAATCAAAGAGAACAGAGGTTCTAGCGTGCGAATGGTTCCTTTTTTTGGGCAAATACCCGTAGTTGGGATGCTTTTTAGGTCTAAAGGAACTAATCCATCAGAGACTGATAAAGAGCTGGTTATTTCAATGACTCCTACTATTTTAGAGAGAAATCGCAACAATATAGAAGAGGTAAAAGAGGAAAAGGTTGAAGAATATAGAACGACGGCCATATATAAACAAAAAGTTTCTTCATCCTCTTCAGTTCCCTACTATTTGGGAATACCAAAAAACATGACTGAGTATGTAAGAAATGTTCAGAAGCAAATTTCAAAAGCGATTCTTTATCCTCCCGAGGCAAAAAGATATGGGTGGGAAGGAACAGTTAGGATGAATTTGCTGATACTAAAAGATGGAACTCTTGCATATGCTTTAATTCAAGAATCATCAGGGCATGAGATTATGGATGAAAGTGCTCTAAGGGCGGCAAAAAGACTTGCGCCGTACTCAGGGTTTCCTTCAGATGTAGACCTGCAGGAATTGAATATTACTGTTCCAATTGTTTACAGCTTTAAGAAATAAATGACACGCCTGTTTAATGTTTGTAACAAAAGAAAAATTGTTGCAGCGGAGTAATAATGAGTGCAAAAATAATAACTATTTTTAGTAACAAAGGTGGCGTTGGCAAAACGTTTGTTTCTGTTAATATGGCTACGGCCTTGGCCCTTGCAAAGTATAAAGTTCTTTTGATCGATATGGATTTTCAGGCTGGTCAGGATATGGCAAGAACCATGAACCTGTCTCCAAAGAACTCGATTGTTGATGTTCTGCAGCAAATAGAAGCAGTTACAGACCATGTCGTTATTAGAAGGTTTTCTGCGCGACATACTTGTGGATTGGACTTTATGGCGGCAGTTAAGAATACCCGTCAAATAAGTTTAATTACGCCAGACAATATAAAACCATATCTTAGAAAAATCTCAGAAGTATATGACTTTATTCTTATCGACGCAGGAAAAGCTTTCCATGAACCACTTATTACAGTGTTCGATTATTCCAACCTTATTTTATTAGTGGCAACTCCGGATATTTTGGCTGTTTATCAAATAAAGTGGTGCCTTGATGTTCTTCAGAGCCTGCAGTTTCCAATGAAAATGATCAAGCTGCTTTTGAACAGGTCTGAGAGCCGTGGAAGCGTTGCCTGGCAGGAAGTTAAATCTGCACTTACTTGTGAGATTTTTGGACATGTGCCTTCCGATGGCAAGGCAGTGGGCATTGCTCTTAACAGGGGAATCCCCTGTGTTATAGATAATCCAAAGAGTCATGTTGGAGAAGCTTTTATCAAGCTAGTTGATGCTTTCCGAAAGGAAAGCAATTTTGTTCCTGCAATGGATGTTGAAAAGATAAGGAGCAAAGAAGAGCTGCCTAAGCCAGGAGAATTTTGGGCTAAATATGGCATTGCTCAGCAAATGGGTACGGCGCCTTCAGGAAAAGCTTACGCTTCGCAGGAAGATGAAATAAGTATTTTAAAAAGAAAAATTCATCTAAAGTTGGTTGACAGGCTTAACAAAGAAGGCATTTCTCTAGAGGCTTTAAGCGATCCTGAATCTATACATAAGGTTAAAAAAATGGCTGAAGGAGTAGTTGGTACTTTGCTTACAGAAGAAGCTGGTGGCAAGATATCTTCACATGAAGAGAGGGTCCGTTTAGTCAGAGATATTGTCAACGAAGCTTTAGGCTTAGGACCATTAGAAGATCTTTTAGCTGATCCGGATATAACGGATATTATGGTCAATTGTAGAGACGAGATTTATGTTGAAAAGAGCGGAAAACTTGTTCTTACTGATTATAGTTTTGTTTCGGAGGACAAGATGAGGGCTATTATTGACAGGATTATTGCTCCTTTAGGTAGAAGAATAGATGAATCCACGCCGATGGTTGATGCGCGTTTGCCTGATGGCTCAAGAATTAATGCTATCATTCCGCCGCTTTCTCTGCGTGGGCCAATGATAACTATCAGAAAGTTTGGGGCTGAAAGACTTAATACTTTTGATTTGCTAAATAAATATCATAGCGTGACCAAAGAGATGGTTTTGTTTTTGAATTGTGCTGTTATTGGCCGCAAAAATATTATTGTTTCAGGGGGAACAGGTGCGGGTAAAACAACATTGTTAAACGTTGTCTCTGAGTTTATTCCTGATAATGAAAGAATTATAACTATTGAGGACGCGGCTGAGTTGCGATTAAAAAAAAGCCATTGCGGAAGACTGGAGTCTAGGCCCAGAAACATTGAAGGTAAGGGCGAGGTTACCATTAGAGATTTATTTATTAATTGCCTGAGAATGAGGCCTGACCGTATAGTTATCGGTGAGTGCCGTGGCCCTGAAGTTTTAGACATGTTGCAGGCTATGAACACGGGCCATGATGGATCTTTGACCACATTGCACGCAAATACAACTAGAGACGTTGTTACTCGTATGCACTCAATGATCCTTTTAAGCGGCATTGAATTGCCTGTCAGGGCTATTAATGAAATGATCGCTTCAGCTATCGATATTATTGTTCAGATCAATCGTTTTTCAGATGGAACTCGAAAGGTCACACAAATTTCTGAAACTTGTGGCATGGACGAAGATCACCAGCTGATATTGAAAGATGTTTTTATTTATAATCAAAAAGGGATTGATTTGGATGGGCGTGTCGTTGGAGACTATGAAGCAACAGGCTATGTTCCGGAAAGCTTCAATGACTTTGTAACGCGAGGGCTGAAAATTGAAAAGAGCCTTTTTGATAAACGTACTATTTATGTTAATACTGATGAAAAAATAGAGGTTCCTGAAGTCGAGATATTAGCCCCTGAGGAAGTAAAAAAACTAGTTGTTGGACAATCTAAAACAGTGCAACCTAATGCTCAGCCTAAACAGGCTCAGCCGCCTACTCTGCCGCCAAAGCCGGCGGAGTAGCTATAATCCTTTCAAGTATTGAGAATACTCAATAAAACAAAACAGAACACAATAGCAGATAAGGCCCTTCTTGCAGATAATTTTTTAACTAGAATGGTTGGGCTCCTTGATCGAAAGTCTTTGAAAGAAGGAGAAGCTCTGGTTATTACCAGGTGTAATTCTATTCATATGTTTTTTATGAAATTTGCCATTGATGCTGTTTTTGTTAGCAAAGAGAACATAGTTGTTGGTCTAGTTCAAGATATCAAGCCATTTCAGCTCAGCCGCATTTATTTTAAGTCTAGCTATGTTGTAGAGCTGCCATCCAGCACAATATTTAGATTAGGAATTGCTATTGGCGATCAATTAGCAATCTTAAGCTAATCAATGTCCAAAAAAAACACAATCTTTTAACTAAAGCTTTTTTATTGTGATATACTGAAAATGCATTAATGTCCAATGTGCGTAAAACAATAGATTTCTATTAGATTGGACATTGTTGAGTTGTTTAACTATTGCAAAGGGATAAAGTATGGGAGTAGTCCACAAATTGAGAAAGGAAGTTTTTGACTTTATTATCAACCAGAAGAAGGAAGATCCCTCTCTTAGTTGTCGACAAATATCAGATCTTATAAGCAGTAAGTTTGAAATTAAAGTATCAAAGTCTTCAGTTAACTCTGTTTTAAAAAGCACTCAGTTAAGCAGTTCAGTGGGAAGACGGGTCCTAAAAAAAGCGATGTCTAAAAAATTCCAAATTCCTCAACAAAAGAAACAACAATTACTAGAGAGCATTTCAACCCTTGGTTTTACCTTTGACCATAAGGCTACGGCTGAAGAGGATCCGCTGGGAGCGATCAAGGACAATGTCTTTGCAGAAAAGCAGCAGGAAGAAGGCTTTTCTCTAGAAAAACTTTCTCTGGAGCTTCAGGAGCATGATAGAAAAAAACGCAAGAGCAGGATTTTTTATGATGCAACAAACCAAGAAGTTGAAGATATAGCAGCGGCTCAAATGACACAAGGAGTACAGGGAGAAAATAAAGAAGCAAGCGCCAATAAAGAGAAGAAGGCATATATTGTTCCCGCTGGTCCGATATTCTTTGATGAGGAACAATTCCTTTATGATTTAAAAATTGCCAGAGAAGATAAAGAAAAAGAAAAAAATAATAGGCATTTGTATGATAATGCGGGAGTGGTTTTTTTAAAAGCTGCGCAGATTGATACAGATGGAGAAAATCTTTTGGGAGATCTGTTTAGAAAAAATTCAAAAGGTGTTGTTGTCGATAATTTTAATAATATTTGTTCGGGCTTGCTGTTTCTTAAAGCATTTAATATTCAATCTGTAGAGAATATTGAAAAATCAAAGAATGATGCTTTATGGAGATTAAATGGCTTTAGAAAAGGGTATCCAGGAAGAGAAAATCTTTTTGGGTGGACGCAGAAGATTGATTTTTCAAATCAATTACAATTGGAATATCTTAATGAAAAAGAGCAGTCTTTAAGCAGTATAAAGGCTTTCAGGATCATCTTTGAGGATGCCACAAGCATTATCCTTGATGCCCAAATGAGGTCTATTTGGAGAGAGCCAGTACAGCAAGATTTGTTTTCTTCTTTAAGTAGTGCAATGACGCTTCTTTCCAAAAAACTTATAAGCAATAATGAGTGTTTGGTGATGGATGTTTTAAGAGAAAAAGGCATCAATAGAACGGATTTTGCAAGAATTCTTGCTTCTTTTTTTGATATTATTGGCAGAAAAATGCGCAAAATTGAAGTATTAAGCGAAAAACAAGAAATACTTGCTGAATTTACTCTTATTCCTTCAATTAAGCGCTTTTTTATTGTGGGATTTAGGCCTTATCAGGAGATTTTTAAAGAATATATTTGTAGTATTACAGATACTGTTGAATTTCCCTATTATGACAGGCCAAGAGACAGAGTCTTATACTATTCGGAAGTAAATGTTCCATTGGTGGCTTTATTGAAGGATTTTGTAAGTATTCCTCAAATTCTTCAAGAAGAAAGGCCTTTAAAATGGGTGCTTTTAGGACAACAAAAGAAAAAAGCATCTCAAATAGCTCTTTTGACAAACATGACTACAGAGAAAGCAGAAAGTATTATTTCAAAATACTTAACCCGTTGGCCAAGTGCATTTAATAAACAATATATAGAGGAAGGAGACAGAACAGACATTAATAGAGAAGAGCTTAATAAAAATCAGAAAGAATATCAATGTTACGCTGGTGACTTTGTTGAAAAGGTGTTTGACAATTTTGGAGATATTTTTAACGATTACATTTTAACCCTGCATAAGTATTGTTTAGATAAATATTTTCCAAAACAAAAAAGTGAAATTGACATAAAAACTATGGTGTCAATATTTTATGGATTGCAGGGTTTTGTAAGGGAAAGTTATGATCAATTAATTGTTACAATTTTGATACCTCAAGGGTACAATTTCCTTGATATCTTGGAATTTGCCATTAGTAGAGTAAATGACAGACACTTAGTAACAAAGGATGGCAGAGGTATTTATGTAAGTGCTGAAAAAGTAAAAGCTTAGGTTGTTTGACGGGAAAATAATAAAAAAGCTGTTGTCACTAGCTGTTTTTCGGTTTATATTTATTGTTAGTGAATTGGTTTTTTTACATTTATTAGTGTCTAAAAAAATAAACAGGTTCTATTGACACTAAAGCTTGTATTATGATATACTTTTGTTACATATTGGATAAACAGAATATTGTTTTGTAGTCTGTTCAATATTGATATAACGCTTTTTGACAGAATAGTTTCGAGTTAATACACCGTTTAGGTGTTTTATTCTTCTGCTTTTGGGATAGACCGGAGACACGGTGGTCAAAAGTAGAGGAGCCGAAAAGTTCGGCAATAGAGTCCCGGGAATTCGATTCAGTGTTTAGCAAGAATGGGGCAAAGTTTATCTGTTGCACATGTTAGGTAGTTGCGGTATGGCGAGGAACAAAAAAAATGAAAAAATGGAATCATAAAGGTCAAAATCTAATTGAATATGCCATGGTCGCAGCTTTAATTTCCGTAGCAGTTGTTGCTATGAGTACCTACGTGTATAGGTCAGTTCAGGCCACCCAGCAGGTAATACAAGAAGAATTCAAAGCATCACAATAATATTTACGCGAGAAAAGACGAACAGATAATAATTTCTGTGTCATTGCTTGCGTAAGGCTTAAAAATTAGTGTATTTTTAGGCTTAATTAAGCAAAAACCCTTGTTTAGTAACAGGGATTGTTATTATCGAAGGAGGATAAATAATGCTTAAAAGGATGATTCATAAAACATCTGGCAAAATGAAAAGAGGCCAGAGCACAGTAGAGTACATTATTTTGATAGCTGCTGTTTTAGCCGCTCTCATTATTTTCTTAGGACCAGGAGGGCCATTCCAGACTGCATTTAACACAACAATCAACTCTGGTACAGATGGTATGGAAGACATGGCAGACAGATTAGCTGGTTCAAGACCTGCTGCTAACAGTACCCCTTAATCAGGAGAATAAGAAGGAATCCAGTTATTTGGAGAAGTTAAAATTAGGAGGTAAAATCAATGCTTAGAAAATTGATTAAAAATAAAAAAGCGCAAAACACAGCCGAGTATGCAATTTTGATATCTCTGGTTGTTGCTGGTATTATTGCCATGCAGACTTATGCTCAAAGAGCATTGCAGGCAAGAGTTCGTGATGCCGCACAGCATCTTGCTACACAAACCAATGGTTTAGGCAACACAGTACAATATGAACCTTATTATTTATCAACTGATTATAACATTATTCGGGATGAAACTATGACCGAAAGTTATGACTCAGATGCTATTTTGAAAGGTGAAAATTCTACTAGAACAAGGCAAGAGGGTGGTCGTCAGACAACTTCTTACGATACATCAGTTGCTGGTATTCAAAACGGTCTCTAATAGTAGACCTGATTGGTTAGTAACATAAGAAGTGCTCTTTAGAAGAGGTAAAATTAAGGAGGCTAAAACAATGTTTGAATATTTAAATAAAAGAAGAAAGAAAGGCCAGAGCACGCTAGAATATGCAATTTTGATTATTATTATCATAGGCGCTCTAGTCTCAATTCAGGTCTACATAAAGAGAGGTATTCAAGGTCGCTTAAAAGGTGCGGCTGATGATATCGGAGAACAATTTTCCCCTGGAAACACAAATGTGCAAAAAACAGTAAGAACTATAAGTTATACATCAGATACCAATATTGGTGGTGTTGTAACTTCAGCGTTACTTAACGACGAAGAAACAGTTACCCAAGGAACTTCAAGAATTGCTAATGTTGAGCAAGAATATTGGGGAAGTTAATAAAAGCTGTTTTGTAAAACGTAAGTTCTTAGTGTGACAATCAGATCCGGTTTGCCGAGAAATATTTTTTCGGCAAACCGGTTTTTTTTGCACAAAGAAAAGATTTATCGATGTTTGTTTGTGATTAAATTTTTTGGTAAAATAACGCAAAAAAGACAAAAAGGGTTTCCGTAAGTTTATGGTAGTGTTAGTTTTGTACGTTTGAAAAATCAATCCCAGCTCTATTCATTTACATAAAAATAATGTATACTTATTGTATGAGTCTTAAAATTATTTAAAAAGGGGCGAGTTTGTTATGCTAAGGATTGTTAAGAATAATAGAGCTCAGGCGGTAGTCGGCGAATATGTTATAGTGTTTTTTATTGCCATCGGAGTTATTACAGCAATGAGCACTTATTTTCAAAGAGTTGTTCAGGGCAGAATTTATGATGCCAGAGATGCAATGGTCAGTCTTACAAGAAATCAATCAGCAGGATATTTTAACGGCAACATTTTTTTTCATTATGAGCCCTATTATCAAAATACTGATTCAGAAACCTATCGCAGTCTTATTTCGAGAACTAGTCTTGTCGAGGGGGGGACCAGTGGCATTTACAGGGTCGAATATGATGATCTTTCAAGGATAACTAGCACAAGTGTGACTAAGCCGCCAAGGGATGCAGATAAGGAATATGAATAGCAAATTAGTCTAGAGGGAAGAATGTTTAAAGGGAATTTACAATTTTGGAAAAATAATAAAGCTCAAAGCATTCTAGAGTATTCATTGATCATAGGAATAGTGACGGTGATTTTTTTTAATATGGGGACATTTCTTAAAAGAGGCACGCAGGGGATGATTAAGACGATTGCTGATCAAATCGGAGATCAAAGGAATGGTGACCAGATTTTTGATGTTGAAGAAGGCTTTATGGTAAATGCCTTTATTGACACTGATGCCACGACAGAAAAAACAAGAGGGGAAGATGCCGGTGTCGTAACGCATTATTATAATGATAGGATGCACTCTGAGTCAACGACTGAAACACTCTTAGGCTTTCAGGAAGAAGAAGATTAAAAAAATAAAGTTGTTATTGAAACAGGAGAGATTTATGTTTAAAAGAATAAGAAAAGGTCAAACATCAATGGAGTTCCTGATCTTGATGACAGTTATTCTTGCGGCTTTTTTATCGATAGGGAATTATTTCAAAAGAGGAGTACAGGGAAGATGGAAAACCGCTGTTGATGAATTAGGAGAACAATATGATCCTAGGACGGGAAACACTATGCTGGTACATAGGATAATCTCAAATACGGATACGCAGATCATTTCTTTAAACACCACAGGAGGCTGGTGGACGTCGAGAAGAGATATGACGAATGTCGTTGAAACTAAATCCGGACATGTTTCCGCTGGGTCATATTAAGTTTATTCTTAATTGTTAAGAATCTGGTGGTTTGAGGGGCGATATGAAAAAAATTCATAATAAAGACGATGTTAAAATAAACAAAGAATCTGGCCAGACTGCAATGGAATTGGCGGTTTTTGGTTCAATATTTATTTTTACAATGGGTCTTATTGTAAGAACTGCTCTTGGTTATGGGTATCAGCAGGGCCAGACTTTGAAGGCGATGAGAATGGCGATGAGAATGTCCTATATGTATTCATCGGGACAGATGGGCAGCCATGGGGATAACAATGCATCAAGAAATTCAGCAACTGTTGTTTTGATAGAGGACAGGCTGACTTCTTCAAGCGCGAAATATGGTACGGTTGACAGGGTTCCTTACATGTTGTCGGGGGCAGCCACTCACAGCAGAAATCTTTTTCTTAATATTGATTCCAATGAGGATTTCAGTTTATCAGTTGTTGATTATTGGATAAACGGTCAGCGTTTTCCTTTCTCAAATGCGAGGTTTATAAATGTCCCGTTAAACAATGGCAATCCTAACTGGGATCCCATGTGTGCAAGGACAGCTGCCGGTGCGATCATTGGATGTGTTGCTGTTTACGAAAAAATCCCAAATCACGACGGCATTGATGATTGGGATGCTGGCTGTGACGTATGTTTTGATCTTAACAGGGATGGCACCTCTGATGAGGTTCCTGCAGCACTGAGGCCTGTTTTTTCTTGGCAATGGAAAGTCAGATATGCTTTTGAAACTAAAGCTGGTGGAGCAACGCTTCTTCCCGGAAGAATTGCGATGGAGACAGAACAGGTCTCTTACGATGTCGATGGGGATTACCAGGAAGAAACGGTTTACAGCAGCAATGGGTCTGATGCCGACGGAGTTATTACATCACTACATGTTATAGATTATCAGGAGGGGGATCTTGACAGTTCGTGGCAGCCTGGAGATCCAGGTGAGCAGCCAGGCATTCAAAGAGATACAGAAGTATTCACTTTTTTAAGAGGACAAAGGCCCGGAGAAGAAGGGACTTATGCAATAGTGGAAGAAGGGCGTCTTTATGCTGCAACGCCAGGAAGGCAATTTATTAGAACAGCCAAAAAGAAAGATCAAGTGGATATTATTCAAAGAGAGATACAATTAAGCAATTTTATTGATGGAAGGTTCTGCAACGCCGATCTATCGGTTCCAGCGTTTATTGGAGATGATACCAGCGTGACAAATCCTGTGGAGGTTTGTGTTCGTACGCGACAAGCTTGTTTTGGCGGGAATATGCCGTTTACCTGCATGGCAATTGACGACCGATATATTTTTGTTAGAAGCAGAATAGCAGACAGGCGCGGGCATAAATGGGTTACTGATACGACTGATGAGCCGTATGTTGAATTTATGCGATAAGTATTTTGAGCATGGAAAAGAGGGAAAAAGTAAATGTTCTTAAAGAAGTCGATCAAATTAAAGGGTCAGGTTTTGATAGAATTTACATTCTGTATGATAATCATTCTTTTGATGCTTTGGAGCATGGTACAGATCATGGGATGGGTGTCGAGAGATCCGGTTGCAAGGAGACAGGCCCATTATGATACCTTAAGGTCTAATGGGTCGATCGGTCAGCAGCTGGATTCGTATTTTTATGAGCCGATCCCTTTGAATGCGATCTGGAGGCCGTAATATTACTGATTGTTCGGCAGCGGGTGCATATTATTGGGACAACGTATTTGTGTTGAGAGAGAAAAATAATTAAAGCTTTTTAAAAGATTTGTTTTTGGTGTAGAATAGAAAAAATAGTCTTTAAGGGTATTTGAATTGATACAGAGAATAAGAAAACATATATTAGCATTTAAAAAGAATCTTAACAGATCTCTTGCAAAGAATAACAGTTCTGCTCGGCTAGAGCCTGATTCTAAAGGGCAAGTAGCGATCATATTGATCATAATGACCGCAATTGCCCTTATTTTTTATGCTGTTACTTTGAATCTTGGCAGGATGAGCGGCGCAAAAACAATGACCACAATGGCTGCTGAAAAAACTGCTAGCGTGCTTGCGTCGCAAATGGCAAGTTACGCGCAAAAACTCGTTAAAGAGAATTTAAAGGGAAGCTTGGAGGTTTGTGATAAGACGAGCCTTTTTACGGCGATTATTTCTATGATCATTATTATCATAGTTGCGGTCATTGCCATTATTTTGGCGCCTGTAACTAGTGGCGGGTCTGCTGGCCTGGGAGGATATATCATTGCGATGGCGATTGTTGCGATCATTCTTTCCATTGTCTCAGTTGTCATGCAGGCAACAGTTGTCCAGCCGGGGATCACCAGCATGTGGAACAAGATCATCGGCGAGACGATGTCGCTTAAGAACCAATTTGTCGAAAGTGGCGTAAGGACAGCCCTGCAAACAGCTATTACTGACTCTGGAGAAGTTGCTGATGTTTTTGATGAGGACACAGATAGGATCTGGGGCTTTACGGGCAATGTGCCTAACGATATGGTTTCACGATTTGGTTTTTATTACACTCAAAGGCTAAAAAGAATTCAGACTCCGGACGATACTGAGATCATGGCATTTATGAGGGCCTTGGATGATTTTATGCATGGAGATTGTCTTTATGATGGTGTTTATGGTTCAGATTGTCATGGTGACCATGATGGAGATGGCAGTCCAGACGCTGTAGATGAGGCGTGGGGATTATCTGACCCGCTATTTATTAATGCCGCGTGTTCTAATGGTGTTCATCCGGCATGTATAGCTTTTCCAACTCTTTCTGAAGCAAATATGTGCTGTCTTCCTTCTGGAGCACTAGACCCTCTTTCATGGACATCCGTCGGCTTAAGGCCGGATTGTTGTGATATTGGTGCCGGTCAATGCAATGAGTCTGGTTCTTGCACTGTTGCGGCTAATATGGTTTCTCCCTATTCCAACTTTAATGTTGTTAATGGCAACCAATACAGCTGGGTATTTGACCCGAATATTGAGAATAATTACAATAATGACCCGGAGGTCCCAATACCCAGGGAATGCGTGGCTGCATTTCCTGGATTTCCAAATTCTTGTTGTGGTAATGGTTTTTGCGAAAAACTGTATGAAGGCTTAGTTAATGAGGTATGGGAAGACCACCCGAAGAACGATGAGAATTCAGGCGGCGCTAATATTGACGATGACACCACAAATGCTTTCTATTGTCCTCAAGATTGTTATCAGTCTTTACGAGAGCAGATAGGCAGAGATGATGAACACAGGCTTTATCGAAAGAACCCCTTAGACAGGAGCCAGATAGTTCAGGTCGGGGACACGAATGGTTTTATTGCTGAAGATACAACAGGATTTTATGACAGGTATGCTCCTGATGGAGACGAAGGCAAAAAAGGCGTGTACCCTCTTTTCTGGAGAATTGCTGACTGGGGATGGGACCTAAGCATTGGTGCTGTATCAAACGTTTGCTATTGGGATGCAAATCCTGCGTGTGTTCCTGCAGGGCCGTTGGATCATCCTGAACTGGAAGCCAGCAGACTGTCAGTAATAGGGCTGCCGCGAGCGCCAGCTACGCTTACTTATGATACGACATGGATAGTCCCTTCACAAGCTCAAAACAGTCTAATTGCAACAGATCCTCCGATAGCTGTCGATAGGATAAGAATTCCGCCTGATATCATTGCTGCAAATGGTGATTGTGCCCAAAATGCCTTTGATGACCTTGCTATGTTTCCTGCTTTGGGCTTCTGGAAGAAAGGCTCGGATAGATTTTGTTCTGCGGGAGATGTCGCGGGTGATGCACAGTGGCCATACTTTGGAAATTGTCCAAAGTCGGGGATAATGCGCAGTTGTGCCTGCTGGGAACTTGATGATCTTGGTAACTGGGTTGTGTGTACTACTGATGAAGATGGTGATGGAGTTAATGCTACTTATGATTGTCCAACCTGCAGTTTGCCTTGTCAGCAGCTTGATGAAAACGGGCTGCACCTTGTTGTCCCTGCAGGGGACCCGGATAACCCTGCCGACTGGACATGCGATAATGATTTTGGTGATGGGGATGGAAGCAACCAGACTGTTCCTGCTGATTGCGCTTGCGGAGATGTAGGTGCGCTGGCTCCGGCTAATTGGCCGGAAGATGTTTTAGAGGATGTTTACTACGGACTTACTGAATTTTTACGTTTTGGTACGACACAGTTAATGAAAGATAGAACAGACCTGGTTAATAATTTTGATTCTTGGTACGGAGAGCTTGCGATGTGGATCGAGCCTTTAAATCCCCCTGCAGACAGGACAACAGTGCCTGCATGTTACAACTGTTCAGGCACAGCGACTGAGGCAGCAGAGGGGATCTTGTGGCAATGGAGGGATGCCCTTGCTGAAATTAGGGACAGGCTGAACCTCCTTTCGGTTAGCCATGTTGCTCAAGCTGGAAATTTGTGCGGAAATGCCTGGTGTGTTCCGATGCCTGCCTGCGCTACTTTTGTAGGCGCCCATGAAGAGCACGATAAAGAAGAAAACACTTTTGACAGCAACAGCAATGGAGTTATCGGGGATATTGAAGATGTCGCGGCTTGCCTGAATTACAATATTAATGACCAGAGAATATTGCTTGCTGTTGACCTAGCTGATGTTGATGGAGACCTTGATTTCAACGAATATCTTCCGGTTTCAGTAATAACTGGTGGAGCTGATCCTGGCATCGCAACAGGAAATGCCCAGAAATTCAAGGGGTGTTTTGATTATTGTAACGAAGCTAATTGCGAGTATTTGCCGAGGTCGCTTGTTCCAGGAGTTGATGCAATTGTTTTTGATGCTAGCGATGACGCCTTGGTTTTAGCCCTAGAAAATTGTAGGGACTCTCTGGGCGCTTCTACTATAACCCCGCCGATCCCTGATGATCAAAACATGTCCGTTGCAGATTGCCAGACGGTCTGCGGAAGCCTATTCCCTGGAGGGACTGATCCTTATGGCCTTAATGCAGCTCCTTACAATCTCCCAGTATGGGTAAATCCTGTTGTTAACTGGATACCTCAATGTAATGCAGAATGCAGTAATTGGTGTTCAGGAGGGGTAGATACAAATTTCCGTGCAGCTGTTAGGGCGGCAGCGGCAGCGGTTCCTCCTTATCCCGGGACAATGGATGCGGTTGATCATCAAATGTTCGTAAATTGTCTGAATTCGCTTCCTTTTGCCAATGAGGCTGTAGGGCTTGGCCCCAATGGCGCGGTCGTTTGTGAGTCTTTTTGTGAGCATGATCCTAGGACTTGGCCGGGAGACCCGGCATTTGTTTTAGATCACAATATTCTGATCAATTTCTTTGGCATGGCTGCGCCGATGTCGCCTTGGGTAGCGAGCATTCCGTCAGTTCCGGCTCCGGAGATTGCCAATTCAGGGTCTTGTTCTTTCTGGTGGGATGGCGTAACTGATGCTGGATTGTTCAGGCAGCGCGTACTTGATGCCATTATTACTGCCGGAGGCTCTTGTGCAGAGATCGGGGCTGGCAATTTTCTGTCGCTGGTCAACCAGAGTTATGAAGAGGCGGAAAACCAGGTATCTAAATTCACAACAAGAATGAATTTCCTTAATAATAGAATACCTGAAATTAAAAGAGCACACGATCTTTTTACTACGGCGGAACAGAAATTTACTGATTTCTTGAACGGACCTGCTCAGGATATTATCCAGTACAGGATTAATTTTGAGGATGGGTCTGACAATGGTTTGCCTAGCTCAGCTATCTATTATTGGCAAAGCCCGCCGTTTAATGAAACAATGCCTGTAGGAACCGGGGCTTGGCACATTGTAAGGGTAGACGTAAGGACTCCAGGCCGATGTGCTGGCAGGTGCAACCCTACGCAGTCGGGCCCACAAGAATGGCCAAGCATTAAGACTGAAACTCACGACTGGGGTACCAAGAGGTGTTATTTTATCATTAATTATGTGGGGACTGTAAAGGCTCGCGTCACAAGAGTAGATGAAGATCAGACTAACGTCGGCAGAATGTTCTTCCCTAATGGTGTTCCTATCTGGGATTTTAGGTTCAATCATCCTTTAAGGCCTCAGACCGGTGCTGCCTTTGATTTTGCACCGTTGGGCAGGGTGTGCACCGGAGGAGGCGCTGCAGTTTGTCCCAATGGGTCTTGTGAAGTTGGAGAATCTTCTGCTACCTGTTGGCAGGATTGCCCTCTTTGTCCGGATGGAGCTTGTGTGGGCGGAGAGACTGCTGTTTCCTGTCCTCAGGATTGTCCTGTGGCAACAGGTTTTTGCGGCGACGGCACTTGTTCCAATATTCTCGGTGAGCATCAGACAAGCTGTCCTAAGGATTGTGGTTCTGTTACAAGCTGCTGCGGAGATTTGATGGTTGAGAACCCTGTTGATTCACTTAGCAATCCACTAGCGCCGCAACCATACATTGATCTTTTCCCCGACATGGGTGGCGGCACGAGAAAAATTTACAGCGGGGCCCTGATGATGGACAAGTCTGTTTCAGATGGAAGCGCTGATGACAATAGTGAATGCTGGCTTACAGTGAACAGGCTGCTGACCCGAGGCGTTTCGAGTGAAGCTTGCGCAAGGTATTATTGGGAAGGTAATGGATTCTCGCACAGATTTGTTGATTGTATTGATTGGTAATTTTGGTTTTTTAAAAGGTTCAATAAAAAAGGATTTCAGGTGTTATCCAAGATCAGAAAAACTTTAAAAGCTCAGGCAGTGTTCGAATACATGATGCTGATCGTATTCGTCGTGTCCGCATTTTTGGTTTTTCAAAAATACATTGTACGGGCAATGTCAGGAAGGTGGAGGGATGTAGGGGACGCTTTTAGTTACGGGCAATCTTATGATCCTGAGAATACGATTGAATGTGCGACTTTTGGAGCTGTTGCTGCCACTGAAGATCCAAGGTTTCCGGATACAGAAATCTGGTACAATGTAGATTGTTTTAATGCGAACTGCATGGTTCCCTGTTTTCATGACCCGATAGATGCCCCTCAATGCAGAGCTTGTATCATTGCCTGTCAAGACCCTGATTGCAACTAAAGCCACGGTTGCTGGATTTTCATCGAAAAATAATCAGATTTATTTTTTCAGTTGTTCAATGTTTGTAATTTAATAGAACACAAAAAAGAGGTTTAATATTTCCATTTGCAGAAGATGAATAAGCCCGGTTGGCTATTAATAACACAATGGTCCTGATTTCCTAGAGGCTACTGGTTTAAACAAATCGACTTAGCTGCGCAGCCAGGTTTGTATTATTATTGCTTGAATATTGTATCAAAAAAATTTTACATTCAATTTTGATTTTTGTATTTAGTTCCTGTACAATATTGTTAGCTGTATCTCAATTAATATTAATATTTATCATTTTTTTAGGTTGAACAATGTTAGCATTTATTTTATTTTTAATTTTTGCTGTTGTTGCGGCGGCAGGGTACATTCTGGCGCCGTTCGTTGTCCGTAAGGCTGCGGTTATTAGCGAGGGCAGGGAGCGCAAGCTTTCGTCGAACATGGAGCATTTGATGTCCCGTCAAGAAGCTAGAAAGATGGGCCGGCTCTTTGTTATTGCCCCGCTTGCTTTTGCAGGCATTTTTTACGTTGTATTTCCTGAGGAGCTTAGGCTGATAGGGATAGTAGTAGGCCTCACGGGAGGATTTCTTTTTCCGGGTATCTACGTTCAGGTCGTTACTAAAAGAACGATCAACAAATTTACTGATCAACTCATCGACGCGCTGATGATCATGTCGAGTTCTTTTAGAGGGGGTTTAAGCTTGGTTCAGGCTGTTGAAGCGGTTGTTGACGAAATGCCTGACCCGATAAATAAAGAGTTCGGCACGGTCCTAGGTGAAAATAAAATGGGCGTTTCCCTTGAGGATGCCCTTTATCATTTGTACGACAGGATGCCTTCGGTTGCGCTGCAGCAGATGATCACAGCCATTCTTCTGGCAAGGGAAACCGGGGGAAACTTGCCTCTGATCTTTAACAGGATCGTTACTAATATTAGAGAAGCAAAAAAGATACAGCAGAATCTGGACACTTTGACCGTTCAGGGCAAGGTCCAGGGCTTTGTCATGGCCTTGCTGCCTATCGGGTTTGGTTTTGTTGTTTACAATTCCAACAGAAGGATCTTTACTCACATGCTTGAATCTCAGCTGGGTAAATCTCTTCTCATTTACGCGGCTATTTCTGAGATAATTGGTGGTATTTTGATCATAAAGATATCTTCTTTTAAGGATTTTTAACGCCCTCTAAAAGGGCCTGATGAAAAGGAAAGAATGTTAGCAATCGGGTTATTGTTTGTTTATCTCTGTTTTTTCTCTTTTGTTCTTGGCTTCATGCCGGTTGAATGGGAGCAGAGGCCTACTTTGGGGACGGCTTTTGATGATGGGCCGCTGGTAAAAAAAGAGAAGCAGAACTTCTTTGTCATGCTTCGCAAGCTCGCTATTGTCAACAAGCCTATTTGCGCGGGTGCTTTGCGCCGCAGGATAGCCAAGGACCTGGCGGTTGCACGCGTGACAATGGTGCCTGAGGAGTTCATTCTGCTCAAAGAGGTAATGATCGGGGTGTTCATTTTTATTGCCCTTCCAAGCGTAACTCCGGATACAATGATGGGGATGTTCGCTTTTGCTTTTGTTTTTGGCTACATGGGCCCGGAGTACTGGCTTAAGGGAAAGATCAAAAAGATCAAATCTGTAATGGTAAAGGAGCTTCCGGATGCGATCGACCTTTTGGGCCTTTGCGTAAACGCCGGCCTTGACTTCATGCTCGCGCTTAAGTGGGTTGTGGAAAAGTCGCCCCCATCAGTAATGATCGATGAGCTTAATATCGTTTTGCAGGAAATAAATGTCGGTAAGACAAGGCGCGAAGCGATCAAGGACCTTGCCCTGCGATACGAGTTGCCCGACCTTTCAACTTTTGCAAGAACCCTGATCCAGGCTGACAAAATGGGGACCTCGGTTACTGAGGCCCTGAACATCCTTTCTGAGGACATGCGCCTTGCCAGGTACCGCAGAGGTGAGCAGCTGGCGCTTAAAGCTCCATTGAAAATGCTTATTCCGCTTCTTGTTTTTATCTTTCCTGTTGTAGGTATTCTCGTTGCAGGCCCGATCCTGTTAGACTTTGTCGAGAATAATCCGTTCAAGAACATGACAGGCGGCAAGTAGTAATCCTGGCTGTTCTTACCCTTTCTTTTTACTGATAATGAAAATATCCACGATTTTTCCGTGTTTGGCCCTGATCTGGTTTCCGGGCTTTTCGCTTGGGTGTGTTTTGTTAGCCTACTTATTTAACTTGTTTTCCGGTTTTACCTGTCCGTTAAAAGACAGGTTCTTTCATTAGTTAGAAAATAAATATTTTATTTGCAAAAGATCCGGGTTGTGGTAAACTAAAATTGCTCACATTGCTCTTAAGAGCAAGGGGCACAAGCTGGTCAATTAAGCGTTATTTTTATCAAAACAGGCAGTTTTGGGATGAAAAATACAAATATTGCTGGTAATTTTGACTACGAAAAACTACTCTCTGACCTCTTAAAAATAAAAGAAAAGGCAGAGAAAAAGTTTATTCAAAAGGTCAACAAGGTCCTTGTTGAAGGGTACTGGCAGATAGGCAGGCGCCTGTCTTTGGAAGGGATCCCTGACGAGAAAAAGGATGGACAGGAGGGGTCTGTTTACCAGAGGCTTTCAAGGGACCTCGGGGTCGAGTACACCCTTTTGACGAGGACAGTAAAATTTTACAGGCTCTGGCCCAAAAAATGCCCCGTTGACACTTTTGAGGACCTCAGCTGGAGCCATTACAAGACATTGATGGCCATCAGCGACGAGGATAAAAGGGATTTCTACTTGCAGGAATCCGTGAAAAATTCCTGGAACAAGCTTGAGCTTTCTCACAGGATCAAGAGCGAGTATTTTGAGGCAACGAAGGCAAGGCCTGCAAGCGCCCGTGCCACATTGCTGCGCGGCCAAGAGAGGATGTATTGCTACGCAGGAGAGGTCATCAAGATCGTCGACGGGGATACGATCGTCGTTAATTCGGACCTTGGGTTCGGCGTTAAGATCGAAGTGCGCCTAAGGCTCCGAGGGATCAATTCCGAAGAGATGAAGGATGCCGACCCAGAGAAGTCAAGCGCGGCACAGATGGCAAAAGAGTTTGTGGCCAAGCAGCTTGTTAACGTCGAGAGGATAGTGTTCCAGTCATTCAAGGTAGACCTTTACGGGCGGTACGTTGCCGATGTGTTTTACCTCCCGGGAGAAAAGGACAGGGAGCGCATTTTTCAGCAGGGCAGGTTCCTGAACCAGGACTTGCTCGACGCTGGATTGGCAACGATAGCTTGATGCTGTTAATTTGATGTTTAATTAGGAGTGGAGGGATTAAATGAGCGACAAGATCAAGGCAGGTTTTATGCTGTATCCAGTTGACATTAAAGCGACCGGGCTTCACGTGGCAGGCCTGGCTGGTTTTGTTCTTATCAGTTTAGTGGACCTTCCAGTTGCTTTGTTCTGTTCCTTGTCGCTGCTTGTGACTGCATTTATTGTTATTAATTATTTTCACTGGCTGAAGAACAGGCAAAAAAGAACAAGCTTAAAAAAAGTTTTTGGCGGCAGTGAACCCTGGTATTCCGTCATTGTTCTTGGATTGCTCGTTCTGTGGTACATGCCTTATTATCCGACGAGCGTTAAAGCTAAAGGATCCAAGGAGAAGGTGGCGGCTTTTGTTGAGAAGTATTTTTCCGAAGTTGTGCATCAGCCGTTTCAGGAAATGCCTGCTGAGAACGTGTTCCTCATTGATGAAGACCCGACGGTCAGGGCAAATTCTGAAGTGAGATCGCTGAACGGGACAGTGATCCCCGTCGAGTGGGGACCTTTGCAGATAAGGACATTTTATCCGGGATCGAATGGTTTTAATTTGGCGCCAAAAGAACTTGAGATAATTGATGTGAAAGGCCAGGGAGCCATCAGGGGTTCTTACAACAGTTTTGATTCATCCCAGGAGATCCAGTTTAAGATCAAAATAAAGAATGTTTTTAGGCCCGGACAAATTAAGGATTTTGTTGTCCTGACAGGGTTTGCAGCGATCAAGGCCAAGTATCCATTTTATCAAGGCAGCGGATTTACAGTTGTGGACAGCCAGGTAATGACCAAAGATGTTTCTTTTGCAATTGTCGACGGTGAATATCGCGAAAGGCTTATTGAGCTGAGGCAGATGCAGAACAAAGATTCAAAAGAAGGCGCAGGCACTCTTTTTGCCGTTATTGTGATCTTTGTGAACATTGCGCTGACAGTAACGTATTTGATCAAAGGGGGACAAATTAATTCTGAAGAAATACTTGGGCAGCCTGATCATGCGGCAAAATAAAATTCAGTAAAACAGGAGGAATTCGATGAAAGAAAAAATTAATAGTAAGATGGTCTTGTCTCGAGCGGATATTAGGTCGGGGGTGATGCATTCCTTGGCGTTGGCGATTTTCGCTGTATTGAGTTTTGTAAAAATGTCCGGCAAAATGTACGGGACCTGTTCGCTGCTAATAAGCGCATTTGTTTTGATAAATTTTGTTGTCTGGGTACAAAACAGGAAAAAAGGGACAAACCCAAAGAAGGCCTTCGAAGGCAGGGACTGGTGGTCTTTATCTGTTCTTGCCTGGTTACTGATCTGCTTATTTTTTCCTTTGTTTCCAGGAAAGTTAAAGTCCCTGATAGTGCAGCAAAAGAAAAAAGCGTTCGTTGAAGCAATGCTGACGAAAGTGGAAGACGAGACATTTCAAGGACTTACGTTCGATAATATCTTTTTTGACGGCGAAAAGCTTAGGTTAAAAGGATACACGGATGTGTATTCCTTAAAAGGGGTGGCCTTTCCGGTTGAGTGGTCCAGCTTCAAAGTAGAATCATTATTTTTTAGCTCAAAAGGTTCCGCGCCTGCAATTCAATGGATAGACATTCTTGAGATAAAGAGCAAAGGCAAAAGGGAACTTTCCTACAGCCAGGCCCAGTCCGTCGAAAAAGTTGACTTTTGGATAAAGTTAAATAATGATTTCCTGGACAGACAGCCCAAAGGCCTTGTTGTTGCAAAGGGATTTGCCGAGATTAAAGCTGAATATCCAAAAGGCATAGGACGGGATAAATTTAAGCTTGTGACCAATGTGATCAAAACAAATAATATTACATTTGCTATTGTCGGCGGAGAATACATCCAAAAGCTTTTTGAGTTAAGGAACATGGAACGCATTGAGGGCAAGAACGGGCTGTTCAGCATTATTCTTTTCGTTGAGAGCTTTTTATTGTATTTTTTAGGGTTGATCTGGCTTGTGCTAATTGATTCTGACGAGACAATATCAGGATAATAATTAAAATGAAACAGGAAAAGCCATGCAGAACGTGTGGGAAGGATTTTATGAACATCCAAGGAGAATTAAATGTCACAAGTAAATACAGCATGTAAAAAATGTGGATTTCATTTTCAATGGCTGATGGGAGATGGCAAAAAAATGCCGGATTGCCCCCGGTGCGGATTTAATGCTGTTGGCGAGCAGCGGGATTCTGGCGCCGAACAATTGCTTTTGGACCTTGAGAGCCCGGATCAAAATAAAAGAAATAATGCCGCAGTGTTCTTAGGAGAACGGGGTGAGGTGAGAGCGGTAGAGCCGCTTCTTAAGATATTCAAAGATGAAAAAGAAAATACCCCGCCAGGAGTTTTGCTTGCCTTAGGCGATCTTAAGGTGGAACAAGCCGTCGGCCTGATCATTGGATTGATGCCTGACAGCGACCTTGACCCAAAAGCGCATATGCTTGGGCTGGGGACAAAAACTTTGGCCAAGATAGGGACGAAAGAAGTATTGCCGACGGTGTTAAAGAACCTTAGATATCTTTGTGTTCCCTGGCCCAGTGAAGTCAGAGAGGCCATAAAAGCCTTTGTTGCTGTCGGGGCAGAGGCAATGCCACTGTTGATCGAAGGATTGGAGCTGTACAAAAATGCAGGGTCCTGTTCTGTCGTTGTAAGAAAAGAAATAATTTGGGCGCTCGGCGAAATTGGCGAGAAGGAAGCAGTGAGAACAATAAAAGCATTCCTTTCAGATAAAAATTTTCAATTAGCTGAAGCTGCAAAGGATGCTCTTGAGCTCTTGAAATGGGAGCCGGAAACCGACGAGGACAAGGTCCTGTATTTGATACATCAGGGTGATCATCCCGCAATAAAAGCAATGGGCAAAGACGCAATTAAACCCTTGGTCAGCATGCTTATGTCGGGTGTTTCCAGGAAAATAAAGAAAGATATTGCAAATTTGCTTGAAGAGCTATCGTGGCAACCGGCAGGCACGGAAGAGAAGCTAGAATTCCTTATCGCCGCAGGAAAGTTTGACAAATTGGCTGAAATAGGGGCATGTGCAAAAGATGCGATCGTAAACGCAATGATGGATGACGATTTTGAGGACAGATTGAAAATGCCGGAGGCCCTTGTAAAGATCGATGATCCGGGGATCTATGATGTCTTGCTGCATGCTTTCAAGCAGGTCCATTGCTGGGAACTGTCCCGTGCAGCTGCAAAGGCATTGGGAAAACTCGGGGACAAGCGGGCAATAGACCATTTTATCAAGGATCTTAAAACATCCTGGATCGATGAGCAGCTTGGATGTGAGTGCGCAAATGCCCTTGGAGAATTGTCTGATATAAGCTCTATTGAGACGCTTATTGCGGTTTCTAAAAAAGATGGTCAGTATGAAAGCCTCAGGGATGCCGCATTAAAGGCGGTTGAAAAGATAAAAAAGGCACATGGAATTGATATTTCTGCAGAAAAGGATGCCAATTTTGTTAAGCCAACTCTTAAAGAAAATCGTGTGCTTGATGCGAATAAAAACAAAATGGATTGCAGCGGGATCGTCAAAGTTTCATGCAAAAACTGTAATGTAAGAATTCTTAAACAGACTTTTGATCAAAATAAAGGGCTTTGTGCCAAATGTGCTAAGGATGTTGATGAATGCATCAAGTCAGATAAACAATGGTGGGAGTTTTGGAAATAAATGATTGGTTCTTAGATTTCGCGTTGAAAGGGAGAAAAGGGTAGAGTTCATTTATTGGATGGATAAAGGTGCTGATATTAAAAGGGATTATCGGGTTTTAAAGAGCTTTGAGAATTGCTCGTTTTTCGCGTTTAACAGGGTCTAGGCGCGATTTTTATTTTAGCAGGCATGAAAGTGACTGGATTTAAAGAAATTACGCATAGTGGTCAAATTAAGGCAAAAAAAGACCCTTTCGTATTGTCAGGTTTCTTATATTATTAATGTGTCAACGTGACAGATCTTTGGCTTGTTATAAAATAGAAAAAGATGTTGTAGAAATGAGGAAGTTGTAATTGTCCATTCTGAGCGAAAAATATCAAAAATTGATATTAATGTCCAGTCTGATGAATGGTCAGAATGGAGTCTAATCGATAACAACAGATGGCAATTCTTAATAATCATTATCAACATACGAATTTATTTATTTAAATTCATATTCAGATTTTTATTATAAGTAATATTATTAATAAAATAATAATAAATTGTTTTGCTTTTTTATTGATAATATTGTATAATATTGATAGGTAAATGCTCTTTTTCATTTTATTTCTACTGTTTATTAAGAAGGTAGCGTTTTCTAAAAAAGTTGATTTTGTTTTTTTGTAGTTTGTCGGCGAGGAATGTGGGTATTTTTTTATAAATTGTTTAAAAATATGAACATGGTGTTGTAAGTGCTTGAAAAACAAAGAGATATTTTAAGAAAAATTTTTTTACATGACTTGCCGAGTTGCTATTATATGTTATACTTAAAAAGACGTTGGGGAACGTAATTACTAAGCTCAGCAAATTCAATGATTTGCGAAAGTGAAAAGCAAAATGATCAAGGCAAGCAACAATCAAAGCAGAAAAATCTTAATTGTGAATGAATCTAGGGCTTTTGCTTTGTGGCTTGGATTAGCATCGAATCGATAATTTTTTTTGACAATTTAACGGTCGAATTTTAATTATGAATCTAGACGCTAACAAAATACAATTTGCTAAAAATTTTTACTTCTTATTATTAAATAATAAGAAGTGTTTTTATAGTCTGATGAGTACGATCGGTTTGGTTCCAGCTGTAGCTAAAAGAGCAGTTTTTGATCGCAGGGATGTCTTGAGTTTAGCTAGAGCATTACAGGCGGATGCTAGAAATTTAGCTCCGAAAACTTCAGATTGGACAAAAAACGGACTTTTTACACATGGACGATAGATTGGACAAATTTAGATTGCCATCTTCGTTGATGGTGCCGTATGAGACTTCGGACAGGTCAGGTCCTAAGACCTTCGAAGATGTCGAAAATATCGCGCTTTATAATGTCCAATCTGACAACCAACCACCTGTTTTTAGAAGCAGATTCAAATCATGGATGAGAGCGGTCGCTCTTGCTGTAGTTCTAATTTTCTTGCCCGAGCAAGCCAGCTGGGCATTTAGTTATAATCCTATGGTCTTGTGGGGAGGTTCTCAACAGGACAAGGATGTTATACAAATTGACCCCAACGCCTCACCTGAAGAGCTTACTTCAGCCCGCATAGCATCAAGCGTCAATAACCTGCTTCAACAAGTTGCATACAAATCCGACACTAGTATTAAACTAAGCCTTCCAGATTCAAGGGCACGCAACGAAGATATCGGACAAAGAAGCATTGTAATCCAGCAAAAAAGACCGTTTAACCGAAACCGTATCAGGCAGTTTGCCGCTTGGCTTCAAAACCCCAATATTCATCCGCTAAACTGCGGAGTTTATGTTTTAAAAGATATCCTGGAATTCCATGGCGTAAGCGCTACTTTGGAAGAGATCTCAGTCACTACATTGATGGTTGACATTTTGAACGATGTCATAGCCCCGGGAGATAGCAGGCTGAAAACTTCGCTTTATGCTATTAATAGCATAGTAAACGCATATGGATTCAGCTACACATCTGCAAAGCTTGATCCAAAAGATATTCTCAAACTAAACACTCCTTTTGTTGCAAACTTCGATGATGAACATTTTGTCACTGTTACTGAAGTTAGCGAAGATAGCGTTAATTACATAGATATTGGCAGAAATGCTTCCGCATCCAAAGAAAGCTTTGTTTCAAAACTAAGCGGCTTTGTTCTAGCGACAGGCTTGGAAGGCCGAAATGATATTGCTTTTGAAAACGTCCCAGATTCGTTAAAGGCTTTCATATGGGGTTCTGCATGGGTAGATAAGTCAGATGAGCTTCCTGGCCTAGTGGGTGACGGTGAAATTTGGAAATCGGTCGCTATTGCAGTAGTTGGTGCGATCGTTGCGGCGATCTTATGTCCGTTTACTGCCTGTACATCTATGGCTGGTTTTCTTGCTTATGCTGCTCTTTCAATGGCAGCTTCCCAATTTGCGAGCACTCTTGCTGAAGTTTGCGTTATGAAAGGTGTATGTAGTGAAACAGGAGGAATGATCCTTTCGATCGCTGTCGCTTCCGTTATTACTATGGGCATGGGTTCCTGGTCTGAGGCCGGTGTTCAAACAGCTAAGACAGCTGCTGTTGAAACAGGAAAAAATGCAGCCCAAAATTCTGTGGTTCAAGGGATTAAAGACACAGTTACTAATCTAGCACAAAAAGTTGCTGATTTCTTTGCACCTTTAACTAATGCTGTCAGCAGTGCGTGGAATGCTATGACCAGCACGATAAGCAATGCACTTAGCAGTGTGTGGAATAGCGTTGTTAACAGTGCGGTAGGCCAGGCAATTTCTAATGCATGGAGTTCTATTGCTAGTTCTGCATTCGGGCAGATGGTTAGCAATGCATTCAACTATGTTAAAGAGTTCGTAGTGAAATTCCTTGGCACGGGAGCTTCAGAGACGGCTAAGGAAGGCATAAAGAACGCTGCGTCCAAATCATTGCTCTCGCACTTTATTACTCAGTCGATAACTCAAACAGTTAGAGCGACTGTTTTTGTTTATGTAGGACAGTGGCTGATGGAACAATTAGGTGTTGAGGAAGACGATGTCATTATGCAGGGATTATGTAGTTTGGCAGCTTCTGTTGTTGCAAGCGCGGCAATGTCTTCTACAGTTGTTATTGCTGATAATATTGCTCCAAAGTTAAACATGTCGGGTAATTTGGGGCTTGATTCTCTTAAGGGCGATTTATTTAAAAATCTTGGGAAATCTTTTACAAGTGCTATAAGGCAATCACAATTTATGCTTCAGCTTGTTGGCATTGGTGCAAGATATTTAGCTGATAAAACAGGTATTGCAGATGCTGAAGACGATGCTTCTTTGAACCAAATGATTGGTACGGTTACTACGATGTTCGTTGAGTATATGTTCACAAAGGATGATAAATTAGAAAAAGCAGTAGCTGATAAAAAAGGGGAAGAAGCTGTAGAAGCGGCTATGAAACAAGATCAGGGTGTCCAGGAGGCTATCGCAAAGGCAAAGGCAGAGTTTTTTGCAATGCCTGGCAATGAAGCTGTTGTAGCGGAACAAATGACACCTACGCAGAGACAAGAGTTAGATGAATTTATTAATGATAATGAGGACGTGGTTAAAGCAAAGGCTGCTTGGCAAAAAGGGCGACTAAACCAAATAAAAGATGGGCTTGCCGCAGAAGTAGAAGAAAAAGGGTCAGCGGCTTATGCCAAGATGTCTAAAATTCAACAAGAACAGACTTCTGAAAATTTAGTGATAGCTGCTATTGGACATGAGACTATTTCTGCATTTGAAGCACAGGGCTGGTTAGCAAAAAATCCAAATATTTCACACGAAGCATTACTGAAAGAATTAAGCAAAGATGATCAAGGAGTAACTGAGGCATTGAAAAAGGCTTTAGGTGAGGAGTATGAAGAGGGAGACCAGTATAAAGAGGTTCTAGCTAAAAAGATAGAAAAGGGAGAAGGAGACTTATTTAAGGCCGATTTCAATAAGGCATATGCAGAGGCAAACAATCTAAAGGCAGACGAGCTTCCAACATGGTTGACGGGTTTAGGAGAGAAACAAAGTGACCTAGTTGCTTTATTAAAGGGAGAAAAGGTTTTACCAAAGACAGGTGAAGAAAAGATTGCAAATTATGAGGAGGGCAAGCAAAGAGCATTTCAAATGACATTGGCAAAGGGCGCTTTAAGAATGATGCTTGCTTTTATTTTAGACGAAATAGAAGGAGGCAAATATGATACGGATGATGCGGATTCTCAAGATGCAATTCAGAAGAAGCAGTTGGCTCAATTAGGAAATAGAGTAATTATGCTGTTCAGCGGATATGCTGTTGAAGCACTTTTTGCCGGAGCTTCAAGTGATGGCAAGAACTTAACCGGAGGAAGTGTTTTAAGCAAAGAAGCTTATGAGGCTATAGATGCAGGAAAGACAGCGGCAGAAGAGGCCTATAAAACAACATTTGCTTTTGCTAAAAATGAGTTTCTTGCTTCTATAGGGAAGAGTTTTGAGCAGCTAAATCCGGAGCAGCAGGCAGAGGTTATTAAACAAGCTGATGCAGCTGCTTTACAAGCTGCCACCGCTGCACAAAAACAAGCAGAGATCGCTTACCTTAATGCAAATACAGACGCTAAGTTAAATGCCGATGCTTCAGATAGTGAATTGGCTGCAGCAAAATTGTCAAAAGTGGATAAGAGTTCTTATTTTGGCGAGTTTGTTGGCAATGGTATTGGTGATTTTATTAAAGCAGCGGGCATTAATATAATTACTTTTGGAGGGGCTGCACCTGTAGATGAAAACTTGCATCTTGCCTTTGTTGGAGATGCTTCTAATAATTATGGTGAAAAATTCTCGCCAATCGATAAATTGGTTTCTTATAGTCTTAACTTTGGTAAGTTTTCTGATGCACAAGCAGCTGCAAAAGGATGGACATTACCAAGGCTTGCTCAGCTTAAAAAGCAGAATAAAGAGACAGAAGATGCCATAAGAAAAGCTAATGCTGAATTGCCTGAAGAATCACGAATGTCAGAAGAGGCGCTTGAAGCTCAAATAGCTGTGTATAAGTTTAACATATATCAAAAGCTTATGGACCCTATTCAGGCACAATTAAACAGCTATATTGGTTCGGTGATTTCAACCGCAGGCAGTATTTTTACCGATCCAGAAGTCAACCCATTTGTAAAAGGGCTTGAGTATGCTGTAACTCCTAGCCTATTAAAGCCAGGAAATGAAGCTAATGCACAATTCTTCTTGTCAATGGGTTTTAATCTTAGGCGTTTGGCACAAATGGAAAATAATGATTTTAGCAAGAATCTTCTGTTCACTTCAAGGATTGGTTACACTGTTAATGAGGGCACAGGTCAGCTAACGTTAAATGCAAAACTTGTCGGGGCAAATGCTTATGTTGCAAAAGATTCTGTCAATGGATGGCATTTTGATTTTTCACAAATGACTCCAGAACAGCAAAGGAAATTTAAAGTTGGGCAGGAGAAGGATGGGTTCTTTGTTAAAAAAGAAGATGGCTCTGTAGCTATATTTGATGTGAATATGCCTGATCCGAAAAAAGGCGATACTCTTGAAGGAACACCTGTAGCTGGAAAAGCTTTGATGGCTTTGGCTTCCGGAAGTGATTTTGACAAAAATGCTATTTTTGGGCCTAGCAAATTAACGGTGACTGGGGTTTATGACCGTAAACCAGGCGATAAAGATGTCTTACGTGCAACGGTTCGTCCTGAAGGAACAGGTCTTCCGGATAAAAAAAGAGAATATCTTATTACAACTCTAGATGCTAAGGTGCAAGCGGCAGCAGCAGAAGTTAATAAATTACTTGCAACTATTCCAAAGGAGGAAGGTCCGGCTAAAGTTGAAGCAATTAAAAAACTTAAGGATTCTGAAGCAATGATAGCAGCTAAAGAACAATTGGCTGAGGCTATAAAAGCTAAAGAAGCAGAGACTTTAAAAGATGTTGCAGGCGGTTTAATAGCAGCTAATGTTATGAAGATAACAAAGCGTGCAGACGGATTTAGCAATGTATTGACAATAAATGCACAAAGAGCAGCTTTTGTTGATGTCATTAAAGGTAAATTAGTATACATAGATAAGAATTTTGATCCTTCCAATCCTCTTGCACAAATAACTTATGGAATTGGAGAAACTGATAAAAATGGCAATCTAAAAGAGCTTTCTTCGGTCGCTAGTTTCGCTAAATTTGCAACGATGGTTACTGATGCGGAGACGGGGGCTTTTGATAAAAACAACTCTAATGTCAATCTCGCAGGTTATATTGATCCTGCGCTTAAGACACAAGAGGATAGGGTTTCTTATGACAATAGAGTTGTAACAGCGCAAGGAGGTCTTCATCAAAGCATTGTTGGCATGGAAGAAGGTGGCAATAGTCAATATCAGCAAATCCAAAATGCAACAAGTCCTGAAGAGATGGCGCAGGAGAAGATTGCTATATCTGAAAATGCAAGAGGGTTATTAGATGCAACAGTTGGTCCTGTTTCAGATGCCGTGAAAGAGTATGCAGGAATAGATATTTCTCCAGGTTTGAAAGTTTTTATGAATGACCGTAAAAATGAAGCAGTAAGGTTTAGCGGAACAGAAAATGTGGTATTGAATTACAATGTTTACGATGGGCACGTGTTAGGAGACACGCCAACAGGAGACAGAAAACATCCACTTCTTACTTTTTCAGGAACAGTTTCGGAAGTGGGGTTAACTGGAAAATTAGGTTTTGTTACTGATGCAGGACATCTAAAAGCTATTACCAAAAATGATGCAGGTGCTATTGTTGGATTTGAAGAAGGTGGCGTGATCTATAAGTATGCTACTAGCCGTTATGAAGGGAACGCATTAGCGTTACCAACGGAGATTTTTAGCAAAGATTCACTGTTGATTGCAAGCCAAAGGGCTTTAGCTGGAGATATTGCTGTTGAAAGAGCAGAACATCAAGTGAGACAAGAAGCGATCGAAGAATATTCAGCTAGACAAGCAGAATTGGGCGCTGCTGAAAATCCAAATGATGCAAAAATGTATGCTGATAATGCGGTGGCAAATAAAGCAAGTGAAGGATATTTTGAGGATGTTAAAGCAAAAGCGAACGAAAAGGTAAATGCTGTAGCTTGGGTTATAACAGATGTTTCCGGTAAGCCTCTTTCTCTTCCTGAACCCGGATCAGTACCAAGTAGAAAACCAGAAGAACAAACAGTAGCAGGTAACACTACTTTAGAGGCAGCAGGTGGCAGAAAAGCTGGTGTTGCATATGGTGCGGCTAATTTAGATTTAAAAAAAGATGGAACAATGGAGTATGAAATACGTGCTTTTGAAGGAGACTCTGTAAAGTTTGATAATTATAAGGATGATACTATTGGAATAGCCACATTTACTGTTTCTCCGGAAAAAATTACATTGATGAGCCAAAAAGGCAGGGATATTCTAATAAGTGAAAGAAAGGCAGTTGTCGCTGGTCTAAGAGCAACGTGGGTAGGATTAGCTAATGACTTTGCTAATAAGGCAAAGAATGCTAGTGCAGATCCAATGAATGATCCAAGGGTACAAGATGATGAAAATATTTCTGGTCTTGTTGGTAGATTGATAGAAAGAGAATCTTTAGATCGAGGTATAACATCGAAAGATATGAGAGTGCTTCAGGAATTTGTTGTTGCAAAAGAGCTTATGGATAATGGAGTTGCTGAAGATTTAGCAAGCAGTTTAAGTCGTCATATTGTTGGAGAAGCACAGAAAGTTGCAACGGTTAATAAGGGAATGAAGTTAGTTGATGCTCTTATAGTCCAAGAAGCGACATATGATATTCAAACAACAGAGAAAACAAGAGCAACTAAATTAACGAAAGACCAGATATCAAGTCAACTGCAAGAACAAGGTTTTGATAAAAATACAGCGGATTCCGCGGCTGTGTATATTCTTGCAAGAGTAAAAGATGTTGCTTCTACTGTGACACAATCTGATGGTGAGCTGTTTAAGGCCGCAGCAGGAAGGGTAACGGCAGAATTAGGTCTTTCGGGAGATAAGATGGCAGCCGAAAGGTTAGCAAGTGATGTCCTTGTCCAAGCTAATATGTATGTTAATGGAGAAGCGAATGCAGAAAATAGCAAAGAACAATTAGCTTACTTTACTGATATCTTTACTAAAGAGGGTTATTCCTCAAATCAAGTAGATGTTCTAGCCGCAATAGCTGTTGATACAGTTGCAGGAGTTAAAACTCAAGAAAGAGCCCTACCGCAATTAGCAGGATTAACTTTTAACAAAGAAGAAAAGACCGCTTCTGAGACTCCAGAAGCAAAGCAAGTACGTCTTGCTAAGCTAATGGGGCAAATAGATACGCCATTTACTCAGGCAGCTATTGACAAGAAAACAGAAGAAGTCTTTGCTGCAAAGAAGCCAGCTATTATGTCAGATGAGAGGAATTTTGATGAATATAATCAGCAGCTGGTTTTCACTGAAAATGGCTTGTATTTAGATCAAGGTATATTTAGATCAGGAGATGAGGAAGGATATCATCCATTTGAGAATACAGTTTCTAAGAATTTAACAATTGTTAAAGGTGAAAAGGGCCTTGAATATTTTACAACGGGAAAAACAGGGCAAATTATTCATAAGGGTGGTATTGTTGGTAGCCGTGATGTTGAGGTTGTTAATAAAGATGGGAAAGTCGTCGCTGTAACAAGCGCTAAGATTTGGGCTGATGATGATTCCAAGATTTCTTTTAATGATTATTCTTTTATTGAGGAATTTGCTGCGCAGGGAAGCGGTAGTTTTGGAGTTCCGTTAGATTCGAGAAGAATGAAAATGGAAGAAGGATCTACAGTTAAGCTAACAAAGCTCGAACTTTCGTCTTCTCTTGGAGAAAAAGCAGATTCGAAAATTGAGCTTAAAGCAGGCGATAGTGATCTTAGATGGAATGCAGATGGAACATTAAGTTTGAAGGCATCGAATATTACGGTCGCGAATGTTGATGCTGCAAAAAGAGTTCTTGGCCCAATGGCGGGGGAAAATGTATTTATTGATAATGAAAAATCTGGCGTATTTGCATGGCCATTAAATCTTCGAGTTGGTGAGGAAAACAAAAATCCTGATAATGGAGAGAAAGAAAGGATCGAATTAGGTCTTCCAAGTCAAAAAGCTTCCGGAGAAAGGGAGTGGTTTAATAAACTTGATTTCGTTGGAGGGGGAGTTCAGGTTGGTATTTACAAGAATAAAATCGATGAAAATACTACGCAAGAGTTGCCTGCTTTATTAATGCGTACTGGTGAAAAAGGGCAACTTGTTATGAACGCCAGCCCGTATCAAACAGGATTTAAAAATGTAGAGTTTGCTCCTTCTCTAAGCGGTGAATTTACAAATACAGAAGGCGGACCTGTTAAGGCTGCCGAGAGAAGTGAATCCGGAGAAGTTACAGGTCTTTTCAAAGTTTTTGCGAGTTCGGAATCAAGGGATGGAGAGGTTAATAAAAAGGGAATAAAAACTGTTTCAACGAGCAAAGCGAGTATGTATATGGGTGGAGGGCCTCTTTCTACTCTTATAATAGATAGTGCGGGTAATGCAAGATTGTCTAAAGGAAGCGAAGCCAGATTTGTAAATCAAATGGAAGGGTTTTTAGTTAAAGGAAATAACACGCGTTTGACTGACCAAGACTTTCAAGATGAATCGGGCATTATCGGGAATTTAAATTCTATTCAATATACATCACAACTTTTAACAGGCCACAAGGCTTTTGGAGAAGATGGTAACCCTGTAAGACAATCAACAAGTACTTTGGTAGCTATGAGTGGAAACGGTCTTATTACGCCTGCTTATTCTTCAAGCGGTGAATATGAAATGAATGGAACAAAAGGGCAAGCCAAAGTTACTATTATGGATAAAGAGACAACACGCGGATTCACTTTGGCGGGACAAAGAACTGTTAACCCGGGAGAAGAAGGCTATCCGGCGCTTGTTAAACAATTAATGGTTAATGTAAAAGCTACAGAACAAAATCCTTATATTGTTGATTCTTTTAAAGTTATCAATAGTAATGAAATAAAGTCAAATCTTCCTCCTGCAATTGAAGCTGCAATTAAAGCTGAGATAACAAGTAGAGTAAAAAGAGAAAATGCTGGAAAGGGCAAGTCTGCAGAAGAAATTGATAGTTTAGTGTTAGATGCTCAAATTTTAGCTATTTCTAGGGCGAGTGCTATTAATGCTAGCATTGACCCTGACAAAGATTGGTCAAAAGAAAAAGGTGGCCAGTTGGCTTTCTTGCGCAATGAACTGAAAAAACCGTTTGCATCTGTTGAGGATAAGGTAAGTGGAGATGAATCTTTTGCATGGATTACAGCAAAGGGTAATTTTGATGTTATTAAAGGAGATGATAAGCACTTAGCTTTAACTGGTGCAATACCGGTTGCTGCTTTTGGCGGTAGGGATGCTCATGGGTATGTTTCTTTTACAACCAGAGCAACAGCGATGCCATTCCAGGCAGAAAAAACAGAATATTCCTACAAGAAAGGAAATGGTTGGGTTTCAGATGTTGGTTTTGATGGAAAGCCGTTAATCGATGCAAATTCGGGAAAAAGGTACCAAACTATTCTAAAAACAGGTGGAGTTGTTTGGACTGAGACAGAAGGGTCTGTAACAGAGATTTTAAAAGGTTCTGTTGGTGTCAAGAATGGGCAATTAAGGGTTTTTGGTGGTACTCAGGGTTATTCAAGTTATGTCTACAGTAAAGGTAATGTAAAAGATCCAAGAGAGCAGTCGTTAGATCTAACTTTTAGTATGCTGGGTAGGTTTTCTGGGAATAAGGCTTATATGGACGAGATCACAACCGCGCAATCAGTTTATATTCAAGATGTTCCCGAAGGACAAGGTTTTACACGTCGTGCAGTACGCCAAGGTCTCCATGTTGATCGTAGTACGCCAAGTGATCTTTCTATGAAATTTGTGCCTACAAAAACAGGCTTTGAATTAGTTCTCCCAGAAGGGGGAGAAAGAGTCACAAGAACAGATGGCAGCAAGAATGTTGATCTGGTCTATTCCGGAGAAAATCAAGGTAAGCTTAAAGTTTTAGAGGGAAGCCATTACACTGTTTTAATGCCAGAAATAGGTTTTAAAAAGAGCGATGACGCAATGATAACAAGAAGTGTTGCGGTTTTAAAAGAGTTTGAACCCGGAAGATATGATGGCGAAGGAGATTTTAACGGGAAATTAACTTATTCAAGCAGCCGCTTTTTAACAGGTGTTAACGTTGAAGAAGCAGATTCTGTTGCGCTTCTATCAACACCGCTTGTAACGGATAATACTAAGCCAGCTCCTAAAGAGGGCAATAAATCAAAACAAAGAGATGAAACTGTTGTGAAGTTGGCTAGAAATCAGGATGGGACTTATAGTGTTCTTGCTTCTGGAGAAGTGCTAGGGGAGTTTAATAAGGCTGCGGCAAAACGTGAAGATTTGCCTGAAAAAGATATCGTCGTTCAGCAAGAGAATGCAGCGCTAAACATAAAAGTAAAAACAGTTGGAGATCTAGTAAAGGGTGTTAAAGATTCAAGATTAGCATTCAATATCGGAAATATGGGTTTGTTGGATTTTGATTTTCAGGCTCCCAGAGCTGTTTTGTTTGCTAATACTAAAGAGAATATGGCAACACAAACACCGAAAAATCCTATTGAGAAAAAAGTCAAGCTTATCGGAGAAACATCAACAGATTATGTTATGCAGATATATGGCGGAACTGATAACTTCATGAAAAAAGGAGAGACGACTCCTTCAACGGGTATTATTCGAACAGATGATGGGCAAGAAAAGTTCTTTGGGACGGATAGATCGATTGCGAAAGTCAACGGTAAGAATTGGGGCATGATGGAAATTGCAGCAAAAGGGGAAAATTACAAGATTAGAGGATTGATCCAGGCTTATATGAAAGCCAGTCCTGAGCAGAAACTTGAAATAGCAGCGGAGGCAAAGAAAAAAGGCATTATCCTTAATGAAGATTCTAAATTAGTAGAAAGTCAGGGGATCGTGCGGGTTAATATTCCCAAAAACAATCCAATTGAATATTCAGGAACATTTACATTTGATGTTAATGGAGCCCTAACTCCTTTCGCGGTCCAATTAGAGAAAAAAGAGTTTGGAAATTTCAAAATGGATGCAAGGATGACCCGCAGCCAAATGATAGCTTCTTGCCATGGAGGGGGACAGAATTACAATCGACCTGTGCCAAAGTGGAATAAAATAGATACTACAGGAAAGCTAAAAGCAATATCAAAAATTGATCCATCATTGGCAAATATCTCAGGGGGAAATCTGGGGAGTACAGGAAAATTAACGGCAGAAGAGACCCAAATGATTATGGCTTTTCTTGCTGAGTCTGAAGCAATAGATCCTTCTTATTATACTTGGGGTAAGGTCAAAGGCAAGTCATCAACAAGGCAGGATCTTGTAAATAATCAATGGGTAAGTAATATTGTAAGAAGTGATGTTGTTGTAACCCAAAAAGATTTTGTATGGAATTCTTTTACTGATGAGGATGGAAATTCTAGACAGTATGCGTTTAAGATAGATGGCTGGGATTTTGAGGAAGGAACTCGTGCAATACAAGATGATAATGATGGAAGAGGGAATGTTGATCATTTCAGGGGCCGTAGATGGGGAATAATAGTTTCAGAAGGTGATGTGGGAATTCCTTTTTCTGCTAGTGATATTAGTACTTTGTTAGCCAATGGTGCTTATGCTCGAGGTGATTACTCTGAAGAAAAACAAAATAATTCTGGTCCCGGGGCTTCGGAACGAAGTCAGACGGTTCTTTTAAAACGCAATGCTGTAAATGGCGAAGTTTCTTCCAAGGTTGAGGAAGGAAAAGTTCTTATTAGTACAGGAAGTAAAGATGATCAATATTCATTTTTACTTCTTAATTCCGAGGAATATACAGGTCTTGGGAATCTAAGATTTGTCTCTACTTTAGGCAATGAAGGAACGAAAGTTGAAGCAGCAGAGAAGAACGATGTTTCAAGAGTGGCTGCTCTTTGGAGGATGATGACAGTCAAGCTTGGGACCGATATTCAGGCTAATGACAATGCAGTTGTCTTTTTCGATAGCAAGAATTTGTTGGGTCAGCCAGTGAAATCTAAATTGGCAGATAATGCACAAAATACAGGTAAGCAGGCAGTAGATGTTTATAACAATTCGATACAGACTCTAAACGGCAAAAAGCAAGAAGCTGTCACGTCGATTCAGTTTGATAAAGACGGAAATCCTGTTCTTTATGTTATGACCAAAGATGCTTGGGATAAAGAAGGTATTGCACCAGCGTCACAAGTTGTGAGGGGGGATGGGACGGTAGCTCTTACTAAAAGACACAGTATTCTTGCAAAGCTATGGAGAGACAATAATATCTTTGTCCAACGCATGCAACTGGATAGTGAAGGAAAAGTTAATTATAATGCGCCTATAGAATTCAGAGAGTTCGATCCGTCGGATTTTGCTTTTAATATAAAGCAGAAAATACCGCATCAAAACCGAAGTGCATTCTGGGAATCCGTTGGTGCGCTTATCACTCCGGATGCTCCAACGGAAGTTGACAAAAGTGATGCGCAACTTCCTGATAAGATAAAGATGTATCGATACCGAGGGCAAGGCGCTTTTCAGCTAGCTTCTAACGATACTGCAGTTTGGCTTAATAATAATGATGGCACTGGTGGCGGAAAAATTGGATGGGTAGATGGTAACTCGAATAAAAAACTATTGGCCTACATGATTAATGGCGGGTCCGATGGTACAGGCGCAAAGTACAAAGGGCTAGAGCCTTTTTATAAGCAGACAGTTGTTGCAAACGAGATGGCCTTTAGAGAAGGTGTGATGGAAACTGTTTTCTGGACTTGGACAGCAGTGGATGTTGTCCTTGCGGTGGGAGGATTGTTTACTGCAGGAACTACAACAGTTGCAGCAGTAGGTTCAGAAGCAACAAAACAAACGGCTCAACAGGGATTAAAGTGGGGGACGCGTACTGCTATGCGTGCTGCGGCATTGGCTGCAAACGCAGCAGCAAAGCTCACTAGACCTGTTTTAATGAGCATGGCAAGGAAAGCGGCATGGGGAGCAAGCATAGGTATAGCAACAGGGGCAGGAGCCAATCTATTAGGCGCAGATCTTAGTGCGGGAGATATTGCACAATTTGGTCTTATGGGGTTAATACACGGAGGAACCGGTCCGCTTAGAGATATGGGTAGGGTCGGAGGAAAGTCTTTGTTTAAAACTGCTACATTAAGCTGGGGTTTAAGAGGCTCACAGGCACTTGGTTTAACAGGGTCAACAAAGTATCTAGTTGCAAAAGGAATATCAACAGGAATTAGAAGTGCAGCTGTTGTTGCCGCGGCAAACGTTGGAGCGGAAGCAGTATCCTATGCTGTTAATGGTCGAGGTTTGGAGGCAGGAGAGAGGGGTGCTATTACTTTAGCTGCGCTTGCATATCCATTAGCTAAATCTTCATCATTTATAAAAGGCACAGGCAAGCTTGCTGCTGTAGGTAGATTTGGAACACAATGGGCATCAGCAGCATCGCTGATGGTGGGTGGTGCTAATTTTGGTTCTAGCCAAATGGGTCATGGTTATTTGACAATGGGTGAAAATTTAGGTTTAGCAGGTGTTGCTATTGCATATCCGATTGCAAAAGGATTGTCTGCATATGCAAATACTATTTCTCCTATAGGCAAAACCTTTGGGCAAACGGCTGGAAATTTTACAAAGAAAGTTGTTCTTGGAGCTGTTTCGGAGGCAGGTATTTTCGGGTCTGCTTATGCAGCATCTGGTCTTGCACTTAGTGACAAAAGGCAAGAAGGTTGGGCTGGAGCGTATAGTGCCCTTGATCATTTTTCTCAAGGAGGAATAGAGGGATTAAAGTGGGGTGGAGGATTGACAGCTTTAGGTGGATTAGCTAACCCTATGGTAAGAAGCGTATTAGCAAGTCAAGCTGCTTCTTCTAAAGCAGTTCAGTGGGCTTCACGTACAACAGCTGGTTCAGCTATTTCTACTGGTGGCAGATGGCTTGCTGGTACAAAAATTAGCGAAGCAATTGTTGGTACTGGTAAGTTGATCGCCGCAAATCCAAAAATAGCAGGTACTCTTATTGGTGCAGGTTCCAAAATGGGCTATGAATGGGCATTTAATAGTGACGAAAAGAATCCATATACACTTGGAAGAGGAGTAACAGACGCTATAGCTGGTGGAGCAATGGGGTATATAGGAGGAAGAATATTAGCAGGGCCAAAGAATATAGGACAACTGAATGCTTTTTATCACAGGGCAAATGGAACTTCTGCTGAAATTAAATCATTGGTTGATATGTCTGCAACTGGTGCTGTTAAATGGTTGTATGTTTCTCCAATGTTTACAGTTGGAGGATCAATGTGGAAAGGTTTGGTTGCAAAAGCTGAAACGGCTATTGATGGAGAGAATTCACGATTTAAAGATCAGACTGTTAATGGCAGAAAAATTGGGACAGATTGGAGGGCGATACCGTTCTTCTTGAATGGGGATCAAAAATCTGGATACATGAATTTAGTTTCAAGGCAAGGTGCAAAAGAGCTGCTGAAAGGTTCTCTTGATGGCCCTAAACAGGGTGTTTGGATGGCTGCTTTCTTTAGTGTTGCACAAACTATGAAACCGGTAGCTGAAGCAGAAGCTACAGGCTTCCAAAGAATTATGGCAAAAGTACAGGGAGGCAACTGGGGGCCATTTAAGGGAGACATCTCTAAAATGGTTTATAGGGATGCTCTTTACATGCCGCTGCTTGTTACGGGTATAAATGAAGCAGTTGAATATGGGTTTAATGATGGCCATATTTCCCTTTCTTCGATGAGAAATGCTATTGATGGTGTTTATAAAGAGAAAGAAGATGGAACAAAGGTTTGGACGCCTAAGCGTTCAGAGATGGAAAAAAATCCAGAGACTGGCAAGTGGGCGCCTAAGAGAGATAAAGAAACAGATAGAATAGTTTTTACTGATGAAAATCATAGAGTTGTAGGTCAGAAGGAAATAGACTTCCTTAAATTTGGAGCTATGTTAGCAACGCCGGCGATAAATATTGTTCCTAGAGATACTGCAAAAGTTGGTAAAACAGCTTTAGATAAAACACAGGGAGATCTTGCAAAGAGCCAAGCAGGTGATGTTGCTAGCCTTGCAAATGCTGAACAACAAACAGCCAGAGTGCCTTTTACGCAAAGAATTAGAGATATTGTTAGTAGTTTAAGACCGTCAGAGCGAGCAGCTATTAGCAATAATCGTGGTTTAAACAGAATGTTAGAACTTATAGGCGTAAAGGGTCAAGCAGATACGAAAGCTGTTGAAGCAAAAGCCAAGGAATTAGGAACTGCAGCTTTAGATCTTTTTAACAGCAATGGTGAGACCCGCCGCGAAGTAAGTAAAGGGCTGAAATCATTAAGTGCTAGCGATAGGAATCTAATTGCAGAAACTCTAAGAGTAATGCGTTTTGGCAGACAACAGGTGGCAAAGAACAGCGGAAATAACATTTCTTTTGATCCAGCTGTTTTTTCAGGCGCACCTGAACAGGTTCAGGGTATTCTTTTAGGCTTGCAAGCGAGGCAAGGAGATTTTGGTATCACAGTTAGCGGTTTAGGAAAAGGTAAGACAGAAGGTCTTTTAATGACAGCGGGTTATCTTGCTCAAAAAACAAATGGAAAAGGCGCTATCTATGTAGTTGGCATTGATACTAAAATAAGCAATGGTGAATATTCTAATAGTTCTTTCTTAAAAGGGTTAAAGGGTTCAGATGGACAACCAATTGAAGTTTTCCAGGTTCAATCAAAAGCTGGAGATATTTTGTCTCAGGTTAGAGGCAAAACAGGAGTTGTAATTTTATCTCATGCAGATGCTATTAGGCTACAGAGTGAGGGAAAGGGAGAAGGAGCGAAAATACTTGCCTCTGCAGAAGCTCATTTGGTTGATGAGGCAGGTGCATTTTTAAAGAGCCATCCTTTTGTAACATCTAACGGACGAATAGGAAAAGGATTGATAGAAAGGGCAGAAAGTGGCAATGATCCAGTTGCTAAGCGAGTAGTTGAACTACATAGGATGGAACAGGAGCAGGCAAGACATTTGCATGAGACTGTCAAAAAGGTTGAAATGCAGCTTATGGGAGAAGGTGTTAATCCAGAAGATATTTTCCTAGTATCTAAAAAAGGAGTAACACTTTCTAGTAAAGCAAAACAGATGGTAGAAGCTGAACATGGTGCTTGGCTTAAAGGGAGGAGTGAAGTTGTATCAACAGATATTAATGCAGAAATTAATGCTTCAGCAAGAATCCACCATGCAAGAGCAAATCCCGAGTTTGATTTAGCCTCAAAAGCCTTAAAAGATGAAAAGAGGACAATGGATCAGCCTGATACTGTTTCTGGAGATAAAGCTTTTGCAAAAATGATAGTAATTGAATCGGATATTTACACAGGTAGAAATAGTTTAGCAGATTTTATCAATGCCTCCCTATCAAAAACGCAAAATCCTACAACTGTATTGCAGGCTGTTAGAAGCATGAAAGGTGCGAATAGGGGTCTTTCTGGTATTGATGCTAATCCAGCAGAGCTTGTAGCATTAACACATGAGGCAAAGATCATACGTCTTGAAGCAGAAAGAAATAGAATTGGTGGTGAGCGTACAAAACTACGTTTTGGGAGTGGAAGCCGTGATCGTAATGCACAACAAGTAGAAGGTGTTAATCAGTTAATTCAGAACAATAATGATTCCGCTGCAGTTAATCTTCTTGTTATTCATGGCGCTCAAGATGGATATTTTAGAGAACAATTGGCGAAAAATAATGGCAGATTATCAGCAGAGCCTGGAGCAAGAAAAACATTCCTCTTGAATCCAAATTCAAGTGATTTTAAAGGTGAAAATGCAAAAGCAATGGAAGCTCAGGCTGTAGCACAGGCAGGCGGAGAGAAAGTTAATGTTATTTATTTAGGATTGGATTATGGTGCTAACAATTTGGCACAAATATCAAATGCACGCAATAATGGGGCAAACATTTTTATGGTCGGGTCAACCAGTACTTCAAGCTTAGAGCAGTTACTAGGACGTGCGGATTACTACCATGAAGGCCTTGGAAGAATGGACTTAGGCAAAGCGGAAGTTACAATACTTTTAGGAAGCGATGCTTATGCATATTCAACTCAAACAAGACAAGCGAGAGCAGCACAAGCAAAAGTTGATTCTCTTATAAGATCTGGGGCTTCGCCTGAAGCAATAAAAAGCGCTGAAACGGCACGTGATCATGTTTTCTTGAATATTCTAGATTCAGTTGAAATTGCAAGACAATCTAATGCGATATATTCATCACATAGTCAAACAAGAGAAGCAACTGTCGCTGAAACAGATGCAGCAATCACTGAATATTTGGCTGGGGTTCAAGGTCAGGCAAGGGCAACTCCAACAGAAACCAGAACGATTGCTCCTGAAATTGTAGCTGTTGTTAATCAATTCGAGCTTGATACTATTCAGCAAAGTACACAATCATATTTGCAAGCAAATCCGAATGTTCAAACTATAGATGTTGCTATGTCAGAAGGAAATGGTGTAAATACATATGCTCTTGATTCTTCCGGCAATGGCCTACAACAAGTTGCTATTAAAAACACTTCTCAGGAGGCATTGCAAATAACGGATAATTATAATTTGCCATCAGGCTACGTATTCAACATTAGTGATGGCATGGTATATGAGCTAGCATCGCAAGAGATAAATAATAATTTTAGTACGAACTTTAAAGAAACTCTGCAGCAAGCAATACCAAAAGCAAGATTAGAAACAGGTGGTAGTGGTAGTGTTGCTGTTAGAGAATTTTATCCTGTTGAAGGACAACAAGGTGTTTATGGGTTTGATAGAGAAGCTACTCCTGTGCAGATTGCAAAAGGAGGACTTGATCTAACGATTGATGTAACACCAAAGGTCAGATTAGACCAGACAAAAGGTGTAATGTCGACAGAGTTCTATCAGCTAAATGCAAATAATGCTTCATTAGGACTGAATCAAGGTGACCTTATTAATGCGAATACAGGCTATGTAACTAGAACAACTAATCCTGCTGAAGTAGTAGCTGTTGTAATGCCTCAGCGACAAGGCGATTCTTTGGGTTATTATGAGGTTACTAATGGCCAATTTATCGTTCCTGCTGAGGTAAGTGTTCATTCAGCTGATTATAGGGCAACTTCTTCATTATTGCTTGAACAAGTTTATGCAGTTAATACTCAAGCGCCACAAAGCCAGCCAGAAATGGTCGCAATTAATGTTCGAGAGCAGTCACCTGTTAGTCTATCAAGAGATGCAAAGCTTGAGGCAGGTGGTTCATATAAAGTTGCAAAGAATGTTGTTCGCGATTCAAGTGGTCAAGCTATTGCTGCCTTTGTGCAAGGAGCAATGTATGCCGTTGATTCAAATAAGGAAGTTTCTGTTGCCCGCACAGGAATGCAAGTTCAAGCTCCTGCATATTCATTAGCCAGTACTGAACAAAAAGACAAGGCACCTGTTGAGTTGAGATATAGAGATGTTCATGTTGTGACTGATTTTGGAGTGGAATTTGCAAGACAACAGCTCGATCTACCTGAAGGTCAGACAATTAAAATAGGAGATGTTACTTTAGACAGAACAAACAGAATTGATGTTGATCGTTCAGTGATTCGTGATGCTGATAGCAATATTGTAGCTGTAGCGACTAATGATGGAACTTTGTATGCGGTTAAGGATGGTATAGTGGAGTTAGATTTTGATCAAGTATTTGATACTAAGGTCAAGATTGAAAGGGTTGTTGTGAATATTGATACGAACACAGGAGAAGCTTTAGAACAACAACAATTATTAATTAGAGCAACGCCAGCAGCTTTTAATTCTCTTGGAATAAATGCAGCGCCAAGAGCCGATGGTTTAACAGCTGTTGATGTCGGCACATTTGAAAATGCTGTTCAGTTAGATCAGGATAAAGGGATAAGAAATCAAAGATTTGTACAAATATTGAGCGGTGTTCAAAATAAAGTTATAGGCGGATTGATGGATGCCGGCAAGTATCAGAAAGCAACAGATAGGTTTAGTCCAGCTCGTACAATAGCTAAAGGTGTTAGAAGTGAAGCGGCTGAAGTTGCTCGTAAGTCAGAGGGACAGATTGGAAGCGCAGAATTAGCATTTATGGACAGAGCGCTTGATAGCAGCGATAAAGGTGCTGAGGTTATTGTTCTTGATGTTGATCAGCAGGGTTTAAGAGGTGAAATGAGCAAGGCTCTCGATCAAATGGAGCAAAGAGGAGAGATAACAACAAAAGAGAGAATTCAGTTCGAGTATCAATTACAAACTAGGGTTTTAGATGGACATTATGGCATGGGTGGTGCAGTTAATGATCATGGCCGTCAGACAGTATATGTATTTAAAGGAACAGGCGATGTTGATGCAGCAAAAGCAACAGTTAAGCACGAGGCAATTGGTCTAGCAAATAGGGTTGCGGGAATAGAAAGAAGCCATGAGGCAAATGTTGCTGTGCAAAGTCAATGGGATCAAGTTTTAAGAGGAGAAGCGCCAACGTATACTGCTCAGGATCAAAACCCTGCTCTACAAGATGCAGCGGCAATGACTCAGTTTACAACACCTGCTGGAGCTATAACGAGAGAAGCCTTAACTGCAGATGCGGCGAAGATAAAAGCTACAAATAAAGATGTGGCCTCTCTAACAGATTTTACTCAGCCCGCAAGGCAGTCAGGAAATACAGCTAGAGATGAAAATATGCTTGGTTCTGCAACAACAGAAAAATTATCCATGCTAGATAGGTTTAGAGGACAGATTGGAGATCGTACACCTATGAGTATCTCCGGAAGACAAGCACCTTCCACTGATGAAGCCCCTGTTGTCAAGATAGATCAGGATTTTATGGACCAGGTTAGCCGTGCAGCAATTGAAATGCAGGAAAACAAGGGAGAGATCAGGACTCCGATCAGCAATATTGACAGAACGACAGGTAGAGAGGATATCGCAAAGAATCAGGCAATTCACAGAATGGCTACCGAAGTCAGCTCGATCATGGATCGAAATATAGAGATCTCCAGAAATGACCCAAATATGGGTTATGAGCTTGAATATGGTCAAAACAGGCAAGCAGCTGCAAGAGTATTAAGTGATTTACATGTTGCTCTGAGCACAGCAGTTGAGACGGCTAAAGAGGGTAAAAAGGTCAGGTTTATTACAAGTGCTGGGTTAGGTGCTGGTAAGACAGTTGCTTCAGGTGCTGTTGCAAGAGTCTTCAGGGAAAAGCATACTGATCAAACGCTTATTGTTCTCATGCCAAATGATAAGGTTGGAGATGTCTTTAGCGGAAAAGAAAGTGCACAATTTGGTGGAGTAGAAAATGTTTCTAAAGTTGTCAGTGATAATGGTAAGACAAGAATAGAAGGCAAGAGTAATATTATCGTTGCTACACCAAAACAAGTTATGGAGCTAGCTAGAAATAATCCTGAACTTGTTAGAAATGCCTTTCTGGATGTCGGAGAAGTTGACTCTTTTATGAGAGAGAATCCGCTTATTACAGGAAATGGTAGAGCTGCCAGGCAAATACTTGAAGCTTATGATTCTGGAAAAGCAACAAGAGACATGGTTCAGACAGTTGAGAGAGTTGCGAAGGTCCAAAGTGGTTTTGAAGCAACTTTTGATGCGATGGATGAAATTGTTGCAAACGACAGAGAAAATATAGTTCTTGATAGGAACCAGGGAACACGTTTTAGAAGAAGAAGAGTTGAAGGCGAATCAATGTCTCCTGGAGAAAGATTTGATGCAAAGATCAAGGCATTAGCTGAAAGCGGACAAATTGCACAGCCAAGCAAGGCTGAACTGCAACAATTAGAAAATACGGTCCTCAGGGTATTGTATGAACGTCCAGGACCAAGATATATCCTTAATACAGAGAACGAACAAGGGTTTGATCTTCTTGACAGAAAGAATGCATATGTCCAAAAAGATACGACACCAAGCTTAGCTTTAGAAGCGCAGGCAATTGTTGTTGATGCCGCAAGGACATCAGGCAGAGCGGTAGGAAGGGAAGCTTTCTTAAATGCTACATTGCAAAAATCAGAAAATCCTACACACGCAATTGATGTTCTGAGAATGGCTAAAGGTGTAATAGGGGATAGCGGTACTGCAAGGTCAGAACAATTGCAGGTCGATATTTTAGATTTCCAAATTAAAGAAGTTACTCCTGAACTTGATTATACAAAGAGAGGCGATCTTCGTTTAACAGATAGCAGCATAGCAGGCGGAAGCAATATTTATGAAGTTGTTGAGCAGAGGATAGGTTCTGCTGATTTTCAGGGTGCCCGTGCGAACTTAATATCAGTTACAAGAACTCAGCTTGATACATTGAGAAAGGTCGCTGCTAGCAATGGTGGAACAATAGGCGGAATACGCACTTTATTCGTAAGTGAAGATGCTAAAAATCTTGGCCAGGAAAATGCAGAAGAAAAGAGGGCTGCATTTAAGGCTATGGCAGAAGTTCAGAGTGATCCGAATGCAAAAGTTAATATCGTTTATTTAGGTTTAGGCGCAGGTTCGAATATAGCTGAAATGGCAAGAGAAGGTTCTGTAGGAACGACAAAAGCCAACTTGCTTATATTGAATGCTCAAGAAAGGGCTGAGACAGGGCAAACATTCGGTCGTCTTGACGTAGAAAGGGAAATTTCAGGAGTAAGCAACGGTAGAATTATTCCTAATAAGGTTGAAGCATGGATCGATGTTGCCGCTGACAGCAGGATAACTTCAAGTGAAGCAGCAAGGGCTAGAGAGGCATTAGCTTTAACTGGCAGTGAAAGCCATGAACAGCAAAGAATAGTTTTTGAAGGAATTATGGATGGCATTCAAACCTCCGGACAGGTTGGCAAGGTTCTTCAGACATCAAGATCGTCAGACAGCAAGCTTTCACAACAGGAATTAAATGATACGATCAGCGCTTTCTTAAGGCAAACTGATGTTGTCAGGGCGCAGGATGCTTTAGAGAGATCACCTGAAGCAACGACGGTTGCGATCCCGACATTATCAGGTGATGGACACAAATATTATGCCAGAGAATATCAGGCGACATTTAAAAATGCAGGAGTTGCTGATATAGCAAGAGCAATAGAATATAGCCCGGCCTATGAACTGGAAAATGTTGGGCAAAGTGAAATTAAAACAGCAGCACAAGCGCTAAGCGCAGCACCAGCCGAAGCTTTAAGTACCCAAGAAACAAGGGCTACATGGATGGTAAGTCAAGGAGTAAGAAATGATCTGGCACAAGTTATTGCTGCTCCCGAGACTACAAACAGGATAGTTGCAAATATTGCTTCAACACAACAGATAATAGCCGCAACACCTGTTGTCACTCCAAGCAGGGCAGTGTTTGAAAAAGCAACTGTCGGCGATATAGCAAGAGCGATCGAATATAGCCCGGAAATATACGGTTTAGATGTAGATCAGAGCGAGATCCATTCAGCAGCACAAGCTTTGAGCAGGGCACCTGATAATGCGTTAAAAACCAGGGATGCAAGATTTTCATGGTTAGAAAGCCAGGGAGTAAGAACAGAAGTGGCACAGGCAATTGCCCAAGATGCTACTTCACAAAAGATAGCAATATCTGCTATAGCAGCAACTGAACAAAGGGTCAAGGATACAAGAACTATAGCATTGCCGACAAGAGAAGTTTTTGCACGAGCAAGCGTTGGGGATATTGCACAGGCCATAGAATCTAATCCTGGTGTATATGAATTAGGGTTGGACAGAAGAGAAATAAAAGCAGCTGCACAAGCTTTACAGGCAGTACCTCAAAGCGCTTTTACTATCAAAGATAGAACTGAAAGGCAATCTCTAATAGCACAGCAGCTTGTAGATCAGGGAGTTAGAACAGAGTTAGCAAGTCTTATATCACAAGAAGAAGATGCGAGCAGAATTACAGCAGGCGTTGTACGATCCCTAGACCAGAGAATGGCAGGCCGTTTTGACAGGCAGACATTGAGACAAGAATTTAAATTTACGACTGCACAAGACAGTAAAATAAGCGTTCCTTTAGAAGTGGTTTACAGGCCGACTTCCGCTGACCGTGATGATAAGCTTGATTTTGAAAGCGCCACAATAGCTGATAATTTTAGCGCCGAAGGCGTTGAATTGAAAGCTGGAGATAAGGTTTATGATAGAGGCGCTGTTGAAGGCCGTTTGATGACAGTAGGTTCTGCTGATCCAAAACTAAGCAAAGCGGTTGTTTATCAGAACAATGTTTATGCTATTAATGACCAGGGACAATTCACGACAACCAGTGAAGACAGGTCATTTGACAGCAGGCTGGCTATCAGGGGAACTACTTATGCATTGCAAGATGATAAATATAGTGAAGGAAGCCTTGCTGCAAAGCCGACCGGCTACCGCCTTGAAGCAACTCCTCAGGTTTATGAGCAATTAGGAATTGATTGGAAATCCCAAGATAGAACAGTTAATGATTTTGCCGCAAGACAGCGTCAAGATACAGTGGTGCTTGATGTTCCGATAGATGAGTATAAACAAAAGGTTGAGCTAGGAAAGCCAAAAGGCGTTGATGTATTTGATCAAGCGGTTCTGGATCCTTTCCAAAATTATCTACATGCCGGCAATGTTGTTGCCAATAAGTCAAGAGCCATTGCACAAGGAACAGAAACAACTCTTTCTCAAGGTGCTCGTACATTTGAAAATAATCTAAGACGTGCGGCAACTAAAGATGCATCTGCTTTAGGAGCCACAGTGACCTTAGCAAAAGATGAGCCATTCGTCTTTGATAAGATCGCAAGAAGGCCAACTGTTGCTAAAGCCTTGGCACCTATTGCAGATTACACAAGTGACACAGTAGATAGAGCACAGATGGATCATTATGTTGATCAGGCTGCAGATATCATGCTGGCAGAAGGCGACAGCTTTGATACTGTTGATAAATTCCGCTCTGACATGAGAAGGTTGGTTACTGCAAATCCAACGGGTATTGCAGGCACTGTTAGATTGGCAAATAATGAAGCAGAGCTTGTCTATGACCTGGGAAGAAGCCCGACAGCGATCAGAGAACTTGGCTCATTGGTTGACGATAAAGGTGATGCGGCGAAAGTCAAGACTACAGTTAATAGGGCAGTAAGTGCTATGAATGCAGCAGAAATACAGCAGAGAAGAGATAATCTTAATGGTATGCAGGAAGCTTTATCCAAGTTAAAGCAGATGGAAACAACTTTGATCAATTATCGTCCAGCAGACACAGCAGATGCTGCTGTAAAGGCAAAATGGTCAGACAGCCTTCGTTCCGTTCAGCACACACGCATGATAGTGGAAGACATGCTAGATCCTAATAATAATAGGATCAATTATTTCTATTTAGCAAAAGGTACGAGAGAAGTAAATTATGACCTGGATCAGTTTATTGATAATGTGATAAACGGTGAGAATACAGCAGCATTTAAGGCATTGCCAAAAGAACAACAAGAACATGTCAGGACAGCAAGACAGAGATTCGAAGAGAATGGCATTGAAATTAATGACAGCTTAAGAGTTCGTATTAAACATGATTTCAGGGGACGTGTTACAGCTGCTCATGGCGGCAGATATAAGAACCTTAGAAACTTGTTCATGACGCAAGACCTGAATATAGGTGATTTCTATCAACAAATAGGGCGTGAAGACCTTGCTAAAGATTCAACAGCTATGCAGGATATTGTCTATACGACAATACACGAGGCTCAAGGTTTAGCAAAGATCGCAGCGCATGAAACGCATGTTTCTGATCTGAGGAATTGGGAAACAGTGGAAGCTCAGCTTTCTGATCCAGCTGCTAGCGGAGATTTTGCAAGAGCAGAGGTAAAGATATCAGATCTGAGTCCAAGACAACGCGATCATTTTGTTAAGACATTAGGAATGCCGGTTCAAGAGAATGATATTATCAACTTAAATACAGGCGTTGTAAGAAGCGCTGATACCGGTAAAGCAACATTTGTTACTAACGGATTTGGGTTTGGTGAAGTAAGAAATAATACATATGAAATTGCAATGCCACAAATGCATGAAGGGATTGCAGCAAAGGTCAGCGGCCGCATAGAAGAGACAGGCGCGTTAACTGAAAGATATGAAGTTGTTGGCGACAGGCAATTATTAGAATCAACAGGATTAATAAGACAAGATGATCTAGGCGCAGAGATCGCTTCTGTCGGAACAAACAATAATGTAGTGAAGGTTTCTAATGTATACACCGGTGATTTTGATGCGGCAATAAGCACTTTGGAAACCAGAAGAGCTAATCAAGAAATAACTCATAGATTAGGCGGCGAAGCAAAAGTTAAAGAGATTCAAGCTCTTGCAAGGAATATGGGTTATACAGGAAATATTGGCAATCTTCCCAGTGTTGTGAAGTTTATGGATACTGCCTATGGTCAAATAGAACAAGAACTTGCCCGTCAAGCACAGCCACAGCAGCCTACAGCTCAGCAAGAAAAGAAAGATGACAAGGCTTTGTTAGCAGTAGCAGACCTAACACAGTATGATAATTTAGTTAGAGAAGCTAACAGCAGGGCAACTATTCCGCCGGAAGATTTTAGTCAGCAAGCTGCAGAAAGAGCAAGTTTCCTAATAGGATCTGCAAAGCAGCTTGGAACAAGCAGAGTAAGTTCTATTGCATTTGTTGGTGATATTGGAAAGAGCGGCAGTGGTTCAAGCATTATCTTACCAACTACATTAAGCATGGGTAGCCAAGATAGATTGACTCGGACAGCGACATACGAATCACCGAGATTTGATTCAACAGTAGCATCAATGCCGACGATCACATCAGCTACAGAGATACCACAGCTAGCGATAGCGATAAGAGAAGTACCAGAACTAAGCAGAACAATAACCCAATCACAAGCAATAGAAGTAGCGACAGCGATCAAACAGATGGAAGCAAGAGAGTTCAGTACACCGGCAACAATGCAGGCTGGATTAGAGACAAGAGGAATTGATACAAGAATAGCAGCCCAGATATCAACACCGACAATGGTAAGAAGTATCGCACAGTCAGTAACATACGAAGCACCGAGATTTGATAGTACAGTAGCATCAATGCCAACGATCACATCAGCTACAGAGATACCGCAGTTAGCGATAGCAATAAGGGAAGTGCCTGAGCTAAGCAGAACTATCAGTGAGCCACAGGCAATAGAAGTAGCAACAGCGATCAAGCAGATGGATGCAAGAGAGTTCAGTACACCGGCAACAATGGAAACAGGCCTAGTAAACAGAGGAATAGAGCCAAGGATAGCAGCCCAGATATCCACACCGACAATGGTAAGAAGTATCTCAATGGCAGTAGAACCAGCGACATACGAAGCACCGAGATTTGATAGTACAGTAGCATCAATGCCGACAATTACATCATCTACAGAGATACCGCAGTTAGCGATAGCAATAAGGGATGTGCCAGAGTTAAGCAGAACAATCAGTGAACCACAGGCAATAGAAGTAGCAACAGCTATTAAGCAGATGGATGCAAGAGAGTTCAGTAC